>Ga0316208_1000008_pt1 | contig 381156 bp, 335 predicted proteins | sample 3monopyrite_MG_FD_204944 | JGI IMG/M metagenome (GOLD analysis project Ga0316208, IMG submission 204944) | Microbial mat bacterial communities from mineral coupon in-situ incubated in ocean water Damariscotta River, Maine, United States -... | ecosystem: Environmental > Aquatic > Marine >...
TGATAGTCCGGAGGATCCACCCGATCCCATTTCGAACTCGGAAGTTAAGCTCCAGGGCGCCGATGGTACTGCAGGGGTCACCCTGTGGGAGAGTAGGTCTCGCCGACACCCCTTCGAAGGCCCCGAGAACGATCTTGTCGTTCCTCGGGGCTTTCTTTGTTTGTGGGCTTTGAATCGAGGTTTGCCGAGGAGTGCTGCCACCGACGGTTGCGGGTGGCGGATTCTCTGGGTACATAGGGGACGTTCCGAGGGCTTAGGCTTGGGAGGTAGGATGAAGCGGATCGCATGGCTCGGTGTCCTGGCAATGTTCACGGGATGCGCGGTTGAGTACGATCCCATCGGCGACGCGCCTCCTGCGCGGGCCCCGAACCCGCCCGAACCAGAGAATCCGGAGCAGTTGGATCGCATCGTGCAGGTTCAGCAGCCCAAGGTCGACATCCTGTTCATCGTGGACAACAGCTGCTCCATGGCTGAGGAGCAGTCGGCGCTTGCGAACAACTTCGGGCCCTTCATGGAGTTCTTCACGGGCTCCGGTCTCGACTACCATATCGGCGTCGTCTCCACGGATATGAGCGATGCAGCCAACCACCAGGGCAAGCTCCAGGTGGCGGGCGGCGTGTCGTACATCGACGACACCATGCCTTTCCAGCAGGCCAACACGATCTTTCGCCAGATGGCGATCATGGGCACCAACGGGGACTTCGAGGAGAAGGGTCGTGCGGCGGCCTACACGATGGTCGAGCTCAAGCCGGACATCCCGCGCAATACGGGCTTCTACCGGGAAGAGGCCTCTCTGCAGTTCGTATTCATCTCGGACGAAGAGGATCAGTCGGGAGCGAACCCCATCACCCGGGCGGAGTTCCGGCAGTGGATGGAGACCAAGAAAATCTCACCCGATCTCGTCACCGCCCACGCGATCATCTTCCCGCCGACAGGGCCCTGTCCGGATGGGGATACCCGAGGCTTGGAGTACGCCCGGTACGCCAGCTGGACCGGCGGCGTCGTCTTCAACCTCTGTGAGGAGGACTGGGGCCCGTTCATGGACGAGCTCGGGCTACAGACCTCGGGGCTCAAGCGGGAGTTCTTCCTCACCAAGCTCCCGGTTACGGAGCCATGGTCGCTCGACGTGAAGGTCGTGGTCCCCAACGAGGCCGGCGAGGACATCACGCTCGGCTTCCCGAGCTGCCTGGCGGGTACCGAGATCGACGATCCGCTGTGTCGGGTGGTCTACAACCCGGGACGCAACAGCATCTCCTTCTTGGACTATGTGCCCGATCCGTTCTCCCAGCTGCTGGTCAAGTACAATATCCGCGAGAACTTTGCGGCTGGCAGCACGGTGTCGGAAGAGCTTCCCGCCGGGAACTGATCACGGCTTCGTACGCGTACTGAGTACGAATCGTGACGTTCTTCGTCCGTCCGTCGGCTACACTGATCATGCGCGGATGGGGAAGAGGCAGCATGCGAAAGCTATGGATGATCGCTCTGTTGGTCGGCACGGGCTGCAAGATCGAGCAACAGCTCGTGTCCGGAGAACGGAATCAGGGGCTCGGGGAACCGCCGGTTGTGGAGAACCCCATACAGGTGGACCGGATCGTTCAGGTCACCCGACCCAGCGTCGACATCCTGTTCGTGATCGACAACAGTTGCTCGATGGAGGAGGAGCAGGTCAACCTGGCGGAGAACTTCCCGTCCTTCTTGTCCTACTTCCTCAGCTCCGGGCTCGACTACCACATCGGTGTAGTGTCGACCGACCTCGAGGATCCCCAGCACTCGGGCAAGCTCCAGCGGGCTTTTGGCTACAACTACATCGATGAGAACACGCCAAATCCCGAGGCGGTGTTTGCGCAGATGGCTCAGCTCGGGAATGGCGGCTGGTTCGAGGAACGCGGCCGAGACGCCGCTTATACCGCTCTCGAGCTGCGCCGGGATGACGATCGCAACGTGGGGTTCTTGCGTGATGGGGCTGCACTCGACGTGATCTTCGTGTCTGACGAAGACGACCAGTCGGTGCTCATCAGCCCGGCAGAGTTCCGCACCTGGTTCACCAACCTCAAGTGGTCGCCGGATATGGCTACGGCCCACGCGATCGTCGCACCCAACCTGTTCGGTGACTGCTCGGAGGCGGTCGAGGTTGGGGCCTTCTACATCGAGTACGCGGCCTACACCCAGGGCTCGCAGTTCTCCATCTGCGAGTCGGACTGGGATCCGATGCTCGATACCCTCGGGATCGAGGCCTCTGGCCTGCTCCGCGAATACTTCCTCGCGAAGATCCCGGTGCTCGAGACCCTGAAGGTCGAAGTCATCGAGTCCAACGAGCAGGGCGAAGACGTCACCATCGGTTTCGTGGTGTGTGCCGCGGGCCAGGAGATGGTGCAGACCGATTGCGAGGTCATCTACAACGCCCAGCGCAATAGCATCGTGTTCTTGGAGTTCATCCCTGCTCCGCTGGCTCAGGTCATCGCCACCTACAACATCCTCGAGAACTTCTCGGCCGACCCGGAGTCGGTCTCCGATCCGGTTGACGAGTAGTCGCTACAGTTTCCGCGCCCACCACTCCAGGCGCTCGGCGATCAGCTTCTCGGCTCCCTGACGTGTGGGCTCGTAGAACACCCGGTTCCGCAGTGGGTCGGGGAGGTACTGCTGGGCCACGATCCCGTGTGGGTGGTCGTGGGGGTAGCGGTAGCCGACTCCATAGCCCTCGGCCTTCATCTCCCGGGTGGTGGCGTTGCGCAGGTGGAGGGGGACCTCGAGCGCTCCGGTGCGCTTGACCTCCTTGAGGGCGGCATCGATCGCCTTGTAGGCCCGATTGGACTTGGGACAGGTGGCGAGCCAGAGCACCGCCTGGGCGAGGGGGATCCGTGCCTCGGGCATGCCGGTGAGCTCGGTGGCCTGGGCGGCATCGACGGCCACGCTCAGCGCGCGTGGATCGGCGTTCCCGACATCTTCAGCGGCAAAGATCACCAGGCGACGGGCGATGGATCGAGGGGACTCTCCCCCGGCGAGCAGCCGTGCCAACCAATAGATCGAGGCCTGTGGATCGGAGCCCCGCATGCTCTTGATCAGCGCGGAGAGCACGTTGTAGTGGTCCTCGCCCGAGCGATCGTGGCGGACATCGGAGCGCTGGAGGAGCTGCACGACCCGCTCTGCATCTACAGCTTCGCCTTTCGAGGCTCTCGCGACCCGCTCGAGATCACCGAGCGCTCGGCGAGCGTCTCCGGCGGCGGCCGCGGCGATGAGATCGAGGGCTTCGGTGTCGATGTCGACCTGGAGCTCGGTCTGGAGTGCTCGATCCAGGAGGACCCGCACAGACCCGGTGGACAATGGATCCATGTGGACCATCTGGAGGCGGGATCGCAGCGCGGGGTTGAGCTCGAAGGAGGGATTCTCGGTAGTAGCCCCGACGAGCACGATGGCCCCGGACTCCACATGGGGGAGCAGCGCATCCTGCTGGGACTTGTTCCAGCGGTGGATCTCGTCGACGAAGAGCACCGTGTCGAGCCCGTGGAGCTTGTCTCTGGTGGCCTGGTCTACGATCTCGCGCAGGCGCTTCACCCCATCGAGCACCGCAGAAATTTGGATGAAGCGGGCTTCGGTTGCGTCGGCGAGGGCGCGGGCGAGCGTGGTCTTGCCACAACCCGGTGGTCCCCAGATGACCATGGACAGCAGCTCGCCGCGGTCGAGGGCGGCACGGAGCAAGCCATTGGGGCCCAGCCACCTCTCCTGGCCTACGATCTGGCGCCAGTCTGTGGGGCGCATCCGGTCTGCGAGAGGACGTGAGTCCGCCACCTCAACCTCCCTGTTATGGGCGATGTCATACGTCAGCAGGGGCTGTATGTCGATCCTGATGCTCTCGGATGCCCACCTCCACGGGCTCGATGACCCGGGCCAGCGCGATCTGCTCGGCTTCCTTGGGGCCGTCGACTTCGAAGAGCTCGTGATCGTGGGCGATCTGTTCGATGTGTGGTGGGCGATCGATGGCAGCGTGCCGATCGATGCCGTTCCGGTCCTCGCGGCCTTTCATGAGCGGGTAGGGGCCGGAGTTCCGGTCACCTGGATCGCGGGGAATCACGACTGGGCTCCCGGGGTGTCGGAGCTGGGGATCACCGTAGCGCCATCGTGGACCCGCGAAGTGGGCGGACGCCGAATGCTCGCCGTGCACGGAGATCGGGGCGTCGATCCCAGTCTCCGAAACCGGTCAATGTACCGGGCGCTTCGGTCGCGATCGGTGCAGCGGGTGGGCCGCGCACTGGGTACTCAGAGGGTCCGCACGCTCGGGCGGGTGCTCTCGGGCTGGAGTCGGCGCCAGAGCGGGGGGCCGGAAGCGGGGCTGCGGCGGCAGCTACGGTTGGCCGATCAGCTCCTCGAGCGCACCGCCGATGTGGTCTTCGTAGGCCACACCCACTGTCCGGGACGGCTCGAGCGGCCCTCGGGTCAGCTGGTGAACCTGGGCGACTGGGTCGAGCATCGCAGCTACGCAAGAGTGAGCGAGGCCGGCGTAGAGCTGTATCGGTGGACCGGAGAAGAGACCCCCATTCCCGCCGGGCCGCCACAGCGGTGGCCCTGGGTTGGCTAGCTACTGCGCTTGGGCGACGCGCTCGAATAGGCCGGCATCCTCGAGGAGCACTGCGGCCCCCAAGGCCACGCAGCGCTCTGGGAGGTCGGGCTGGAGCACGGGCAGGCCGGTGGCATCGGAGAGCACCCGATCGAGGTAGGCCAGGGCTCCTCCGCCGCCACAGAGCACCAGGCCCCGGTCGTGGATATCGGCTGCGATCTCCGGGGGAGCTTCGCGGAGCGCATCGATCACCGTCTGCCGGATGCGATCGACCTGATCGTGCAGGGCCTCGGCGGTGTCGAAGGTGGACATGTCGAGCTCGCGCGGGGCACCGGTGGGGAGGTCACGACCCCGAATTCGCATGGTCCGGGCGGGCTCGACCCGAGCTGCGGCGCCGATTCGGAGCTTCACGGCTTCGGCGGTCGCGTCTCCGACCAGGAGGGCGTGGTTCTGGCGGGTCCAGCGCTGGATCGACTCATCGAAGGCGCTGCCCGCGACCTGGATGCTCCGGCGCACCACCAACCCCCCCAGGCTCACGATCGCGATATCTGTGCGGCCGCCTCCGATATCGACGATCAGGCTGCCCGATGGGTCCATCACCGGGATGTCTGCGCCGATGGCCGCCGCCATGCCGGTTGCCGCTAGCAGGACCTCGCGGGCCCCCGCTGCGCGTACGCACTCCTGAACGGCTCGGCGCTCGACCTCGGTTGTGCCGGTGGGAACGCAGACCAGGACCCTTGGCTTGCGCAGGCTGCGGGCGCCGACGGCCTTGAACAGGTGCCGAAGCAGCAATTCCGTGGCATCGAAGTCTGCGATTACTCCGCCACGCACGGGCCGGATGACCGTGATCTCCTCGGGGGTGCGACCGAGCATTCGCCGAGCGGGTTTGCCCACAGCGACCACCTCGGAGCCGCGTACACCGGGGCGGATCGCTACCGCAGTAGGGGCCTCGTGCACCATTCCCCCGCCGCGCGAGATGATGCGGGTATTGGAGGTTCCGAGGTCGACCGCGAGGTCGGCGGTGGTGCCGCGACGCAAGATCAGTTGCCGCCGAACCCACGCGTGTTGTCGATGACGCTTAGCTCCATCTTCATCAGCTGGGCGTACTTGTTGGCCTCGCCTCGCAGCGGGCTGACGGACTCTTGGATGATCTTGCGGGACCCGTCTGCAGTGACCGCGGTGATCTCGTAGCCGCCGCTGGTGTGCATGATGTACTCGAGGGACCTCACATCGGTGAAGGGCACCCGGTCGGTGGTGGTTCCGGTGACATAGGTGCGGGTCCAGACGATGGACTCGCTGTCCTGGTCGACGAGGATGTGCTGATCCTGGGGCTGCATCACGATCCAGCCGAGGGTGATCAGCGCAACGACGACCATACCCGCGAGCGCCATGAGCAGGGCAATAGGCCCGGCCCAGCTGGCTTTCTTCACGGGTTCGTCGAAATCGTGGAAGCACTCTTTGCAGCGCTTCGCCGAGGTGGGAACGTCGGCCCCGCAGGAGGGGCAGTCCTTCATCGCAACAGCCATAGTCTCTCCGAGATCGCCAACTACCCCGATCGCGCGGCACGTGCGACCGCGGTGAGCAGCATGGGGAGCATGAGGGGAATGGGATGGTCGATGCGGCGGCTCTGGTAGGTCTTGTAGACCCGAGCCCCTCGCCTGAGCACGGCGGATACCGTGACCCGACCTGAGAGGCCCTGGAGCCGCCCGATCGCTTCGAGATCTTCGCGCTCGAGGGCCTCGAGATCCTCGGAATCGTACTTCGAAAAGGGCAGCCCCTCGCGCCGAGCATGGGCGACCAATGCGGTGATACAAGAGTTGAGCAGGGCGCGGCGATCGATGTTCTCGGGGGCGAGGATGTCGAGCTCGGCCGCCAGGTCGACCACGGTCTCGACCGGGAGTGTGCTGAGCGGCAGGTACTCCTCGTCGGTCAGATTCGACATCGGATCTCCTCCTGCATCAGTAGTCACCGATTGGCGGGCGACGGGTCGTGAACAAGTTGTCCAGGATAGGGGGGAGTACCCCACTGGAGCTCGAATGATCCGTGACCTCCTCCGCATGTCCGCCCTCGGACTCGCGCTGCCCATCGGGGCCGCGTGGGGTGGCTGGCATCGACTTCGCACGTCCAACCACGCGATCCTCGATGTGAAGGTCAGCGCCCTCGAAGACTCGTACCAGCGGGAGCGCTGGCTGCTCGCGCTGAGGCGGATCGCGGGAGATCCCGGCGTCGAGGCGGTGGTTTTTTTGATCGATACGCCGCCGGGTGGCTGGGCTGCTTGTCAGGATCTTCGAGCGGTCATCGGGCTCCTGCGCGAGGCCGGTAAGGCCACCTACGCAATGGTCGAGCAGCCGGGCAACGCCGCCATGTGGATCGCCTCCGCCTGCGATCGGGTGTTCTGCGTGCCCACCGGCGAGCTCAACCTGGTGGGAGTGGGGGCCGAGATGATCTTCTTCGGCTCCGCCCTCGAGCAGATCGGGGTGCGCCCGGACTTCGAAGCGGCTGGGGCCTACAAGTCCTTCGGTGAGCCCTTCACGCGCTCCTTTGCCTCCCCCCACAACCTCGAGGCGATGGAGGCATTGGTAGGCGATCTGCACGCCCAGCTGGTCACGGATATCGCCACCGACCGCTCGCTCACGACCGAGCAGGTCCAGGGACTGCTCGAGCGGGCACCGCTGGCCGCAGAAGTCGCCGTCGTGGAGGGGCTGGTCGACCAGATCCTGTACTCCGATCAGCTCGACTCGTGGCTCGAGGAGCACCATGGAGAGCGCGCCAAGCGCATCGGGTTTTCGACCTGGCGCTTTCGCGACGCGGTCCAGCAGCGAATCGACCGCTGGGGCCAGTCCCCAGAGACGGTCGCCGTGCTCCACCTCGATGGCTCCATCGTGATGGAGGACACGGGGTCCCGCACCCTGATTCGGGCGCGCACCGTCGTTCCGATCCTCGAAGAGCTCCGCAAGGACGACTCGGTCAGCGCGGTTGTGCTCCACGTGAACTCCGGTGGGGGCAGCGCTTTGGCTTCGGATCTGATGTGGCGTGAGGTCGAGCAACTCCGACGCAAGAAGCCTGTGGTCGCGTGCTTCGAGGATGTGGCGGCCTCGGGTGGCTACTACCTGGCCGCACCCGCAGCGGAGATCTTCGCCCGTCCCGCCACGCTCACGGGCTCCATCGGGGTGTTCGGGGGCAAGCTGGTCGTCGCAGACGCGCTACGCAAGCTCGGCATCAGCTCTCAGCCCGTGCTGGCCGCACCCAATGCCACGCTGTTCAGCGCCACGCGTCGGTTCACCGACCCCCAGCGCGCTCGCTTCAAGCAGTCGCTCCAGCGCTTCTACGATGGCTTTGTTCATCGGGTGGCGGCGGGCAGACGCAAGCCCGAGGAGGTGGTCGAGCCCCACTGCCGCGGCAGGGTCTGGACCGGACGCAGCGCAGAGGCCAATGGGTTGGTCGACCGGCTCGGCACGCTCGCCGAGGCGGTGGATCGCGCACGGGTGCTCGCGGGGCTCAAGCGGGGCTTCCGGCGCCGGGATGTATCCGGGCAGCCGCGCCGAAACCTCGTGCAGCAGCTGCTCCACGACACCCTCAAGGGCACCGTGCCGGCCCTCGCCCAGACCCGACTGGCCGCTGTGGTCTTTGATCAGGTGCTGCCCCCGCAGCTCACCGAACAGCTCGAGATCGTGGCGGAGCATGGGTCCCAGGTACTGGCGATGCTGCCGGTACACCTACAGATTCGCTGAGCTACTGGGGGTCTCCATACACCCAGCGGTAGGCCATTTCGAATCCGAGCACACGCTTGACGTACTTTCGCGTCTCGGTGTAGCCCACATCTTCTGAGAACTCGTCGAATTCGGGTGGGCTGTCGTAGGCTTCGAGCCACCGGCGGACCGCGGTCTCGCCGCCGTTGTAGCTGGCGATGACCGCGGGGAGATCGGTGGTCTGGAGCACGCCCGCCAGGGATTGGCGCTTGAGCCCGAGCTCGGCGGTGCCCATCGAGGCGTTGTAGGGGGCGGAGTACAGGTCGTCGGCGTCGTAGGGGCGGTCGGGGTAGAGCTCGGCGTGGATCCGTGGGCCCTCTTTGGGCATGAGCTGCATCAGCCCGCGAGCCCCGGCGACGCTGGTTACGCTGGGGTCGAGGGCGGATTCGGCCGTCATGATGCCGTAGGGCAGCAGCGGATCGAGGTCGAAGCGCTTGGCCACGGCGGACACGATCCCCGACTCCGGGCGGGGGGTGCAGGCCTGCTGGGCGACGGGATCGCCCCCCTTCCAGGGGGAGACGCAGTAGGGCTTGGCCAGGGCCTTTCCCGCTCGGTAGTCTCCGGCTGCGATGAAGGCCCAGGCGGCGGCGAGGGTGGCGTCGCGTCCCGCGATTCGTGAGCGAATCGGCTGGAGCTCGGCCCGTGCCCAGTCGCGGAAGCCCACGGCGAGCAGCGCTTCTGCTCGAATGACGGCGCGGTCGGTGGCCCAGTCCTCGGGCCAGGCCGGGCGGGCGACGGCGGCCCTGGGCTCGAAGCGGTGGCCCAGCCGGGCTGCGGCGAACCAGGCATAGCCCGAGCTGGGCCAGCTGCGAAGGACCCTCTCCAGTGCGGCTCTCTCCCCGTTGGCATTGCCGCCACGGCCCAGCGCTCGAGCCTGCCAATAGGTCGCGCCGGGCACGAGAGAGGAGCGGGGCCGCTGGCTCACCAGGGACTTCCAGGAGCCCACTGCGGCGTCGATATTGCCGGTGCGCCACTGACAGCGTGCGGTGAACCAGAGCGCCTCGTCGAGGTGTTTGGAGCTGGGGTAGCGCTTGATATGGGCGGCGTAGAGTGCGATCGCCCGCTCGCAATCGTTCTTGTCGTAGGCCATATAGCCTAGCTTATAGCTGGCAAAGTCAGCCCTCGAGTCCGAGGGGTGCTGGGCGATGAGCCGCTGGTACACCACCGCTGCGGTCTTGTAGTCTCCGCTGCGAGCGTGGGTGAGCGCGTAGTCGAAGAGATTGCGCGGAGATCCCGTCGCCTTGGCCGGGGCACCCAGCGCTCTCTCCCAGTGGACCAGGGAGTCGGCATACTTGCGTGCTGAGAGGTTCACCCGAGCGAGCTCGATGGGGTTGTTGGTGGAGGTTCCCAGCTCGGCCGCGAGATCTGCGGCTTCGTCGATCCGACCGGATTTTCGAAGACGGGTGAGCCGCTTGGCCCGGTCGGAGGGCGTGAACTCGGGGCCTTGGGTGGTGGCGAGCCTTGCCGCTGCCTTGGCATCCCACCCTCCGACGGCCGCATGGACCCACACCGCTCGCCATTGCTCCCACGCGCCCTGGGGATCGTCGTTGGCGAAGCGGACCTCGGCCCGGAGGAAGTCGATCTCGGGCCCATCAAGGCCGGTAGCGAGGGCTTGGAATGCCTTTAGATCACCGCGCCGTGCGGCCAGGCGGGCCCGGGTCAGTTGGACCTCTTCCCCCGCCGAGCCGGGCAGCTGGAGGCCAGCGAGCGCGGTCTCTGCCCCCTCGAAATCTCCCTTCTCCAGGCGGGCTCGGGCGAGAATCAACCGACCGTATTCCCCCAGGACCCCATCGGTTGGGTGGGAGAGGATGGCGTCCGCCCCTTCGGCGTCTCCGAGTTTGAGCAAGCACCAACCCCGGGGAACCCGCCAACCCTCGTCCTGGGCCTCGAAGGGGTCGGTGAGGGAGATGAGCTTCGCGCAGTCCCCCGCGGCGATGGCGTCCGCGCGCTGTGGGGCCGCTCCAAATGCGGAGAGCAGGAACCACAACATCAGAAGCTCCCCCCGAGCTGGAAGTAGAACGCGTTTGGATCGGTGGCTCGATGTTGGGCCTCGGGGGTGAGCGGTACGGGGGTGAGCCCGACTCCGTAGCCCAGTCGCCCAGTGATGAAGCCGCCCCAGCCGACCGCCCATCGGGTCGTGATCTCGGCGCCAGTGCCGACCAGCGTGCCATCGAAGGCGCCTCTCCAGTCTTCCACGTCGGTGAAGGCGTTGCCCGCATCCATGAACACCGCTGCGCTGATGTTGCGGAAGTAGACCGGGACGGTGCCGACCCCGCGCTGGACCTGCCAGATGGGGAAGCGGTACTCGGCGCTGGCGAGCCAGTAGCGGTCGCCGATGTCGGTGGCGAAGTCGTAGCCCCGGAGCATGCGGGATTCGTCCGGGGTGCTCACGAAGGCGCTGTCGCCGATGGAGCCACCGAGCTGGTAGTTGCCGAGGAATTGGTTGGCCCCGACCGTGTATCCGCCGCCGATCTTGGTCGCGAGCACGTGGTTGGGAACCAGGGGATTGACCACATAGTCGCGCAGCTCTGCGGTGACCTGGGCGACGGAGAGCTTCACCCGCTCATCGGGGCTGCCGGTGACCCCGTCTCCCCGCACGCTGGTCCCCAACAACGGGTGGGTGACGGAGCCGATGAAGTTGAAGATGCGGGCGTCTTCGAGGCTGATCGCGTACGCGGTGGGCTGGGACCAGGAGTATCGCCACCCTGCCGATATCTGCCCGACCCGCCCGCGGATGGGGACCAGCGGGAGGTAGGTGTCTTCGGGGAGCGCGAAGAGCTCGTTGCGCCAGGTGAGCGAGTAGCGGGCGAAGATCGTGGTCCGTGGGCTGTAGGGATAGGACATGGACGCAAAGAGTCGCTTGCGTCTCTCCCAGTAGATCTGATCCGTGGCGAATAGCAGTGGCTCGCCATCCTCGCCGACCTGTTCGGGGTCGGTTGCGATGATTCGGGCGGTGGGAGAGACGCTGGTGGTGGCGCCGACGGAGTAGATGGGCAGCCACCGGTTGATGGTGAAGGCAGCCCCGCCCGAAAGGGCGTCGACATCGGTTCGATAGCTGGCGGAGGCCGACCAGGCGAAGTGTCTCAGCGTGTCCGAGCCCGAGCTCGCCAGGGTTCCCTGGAGTCCGAAGGGCAGGGGGATGAAGTCGAATCGATCGGACTGGGGGTACGGAGTGGACTGGATGAAGGGGAGCACGAAGCGTGGGAGCAGCGTGGGCAGGGGGTTGTAGCGGCGTGGAGGTGTGTGCCAGTCGATCTCCTCCTCTTCTCCGAAGGCATCCTCTGCGTCGGTCCAGTCGAAGTTGTCGGTGCGCTCGGTTGGGCTCTGGAGCATGCAGTCCGAGCGGAACCCGACCGGCGCGGGCACGCCGGGGGTGAGCAGATCGAAGCTCTTCCAGCGCTGGCAGGTCGCGGTCTGGACGGGGTCGTAGGGGCGGCGATTCGCGAGTCGAAAGCGCTTCCGAGCCGGCTCGAGTGGGCTCTTTGCCTGATCATCTGGCCGGATCGGGGGCTTGACCGGGGTCGAGAGCTCGGAGAGGGGGGTGTCGTAGCGAATCGGGTGGGGCAGCGCTCCGTGGTCGATGAAGGCGGAGGAATCGAGGTCCATCGCGTGGACCTCCCACCCGTCGTTGCTGTAGAGCTGGAAGGCCAACAGATCGCCTCGGGGAGAGACGTGGGGCTTGGTAGCGCCGGTGGTGATGTTGGTGACCTGCCACAGGTGCTCGGTCTGAACATCGATGGCGAAGATATTGGGGATGCCCGTGCGGTCCGAGCTGAAGTAGAGCCAGCGCCCGTCGGCGGACCAGGTGGGGTCGCGGTCGACGGCCACATCGAGGGTGAGCCGACGCCGAGGGGTCCCATCGGCGTCGTGAATCCAGATATCTCTCCGGCCGTTCTCCCACTTCGACAGCGCGAGAGAGCGGCCGTCCGGGCTGTGGCGTGGGGTGGAGAACTGGGTGTGATCGGTGGCATCGGTGAGGACCTCTCGCCGCCGGTCGACGGTGGAGAGCTCGAGCTGGTTGAGCTCTGCCTTGTTGGTGACGGTGATCAGCCGGCTGCCATCGGGGGAGAAGTCGGGGTCTCGCGCGCGAGCACCATTCGTGAGGGGAGTGGAGCGCTTGGAGGCGACATCGTAGAGGTAGATATCCGACCACACATTGAACCGATTGATGGTGTGGGAGGCGGCGTAGACGAAGGCCTTGCTGTCGGACCGCCAGGTGAAGTTCTTGGCCCCGTGGTCCTGGACCAGCTTCTCGGGCGCATAGCCCTGCCCATCCGAGCGCCAGATGGCCGAGCCGGTCCGCAGGTCGTAGCAGGACCAGACCAACCAGTCTCCATCGGGGGAAAATGCGGGAGCCCCGCAGCTGGCCCGGGTGTCTGAGAGCAGGCGAGTGCGGGTGACTCCGAGGGCCTCGACGGGGGCGAGCTGCTCGGCGTAGCGGACCTCGAGGGCGTCCCGCCACTCGAAGTAGCTCTTGACCAGGCTCTGGCCGAAGACTCGCTTGGACGGAAGCCAGAATGGGACCCAGGAGCCGTAGGTATGTGTCCACTTGGTCCACACCTGATCGCCCTGATGGTCGGCGATGTGCTGCATGAAGTCCTGACCGAAGAGGTAACGCAGGTTGCCGGCGGGGGGCTTGGGCTGCAGCCCGTCCATATTACCGAGAGGAGGGAAGGCGTGCTCGATCACCGCGGTGCGCTTGATCATGTCGACCATGGGCGTGCGCCCGCGGCCCCCATCGGTGTGGCGGGTCTCTTCGAAGGTGGCCAGCCCTTCGACCATCCACAGCGGGCTCACGTCGTTGGTGGTGGCGACCCGACCGATCACCGCGCGTGCCAAGCGAACGATGCCATGGTTGGTGTCCATATGGAGAATATGGGTGAGTTCGTGGGTGAGGATGGCCGTGGACCAGTCCTCGTAGAGGGATAGCGTGCTGTCTTCTTGGGGAGCGGTGACGTAGATGACGATGGAGTTGTAGGGCACCACGGAGGCGTAGCCATTGGCCACATCCGAGCGATCGACCAAGACCACCTCGGTGCGACGTCGGGGGGTCCACTTCAGCTCCTCGGTCATCGTCTCGTAGACGCCCTCGACCTCGGTGGCGAACTCGTCCGCGACGGTCTCGATCCCTTGATGGAAGGTGATGTTGAAGTGTTCGGTCTGGATCGTCCGCCAGGTCATCTGGGGGTCGAAGGAGGCCGCTTGAGCGCTGAACAGGAGTGCGGTGAGCATGGGCCGAACGTAGCGCACTTTGGGTTGGGAGCGCACGCCGTCGCACAACCGTCACTTGCGGGCATTCCTGGGTCCGATAGGGCGACCTGCAGCGCGGAGGCGTCATGGCCGCTGACGGACCCATCCTGATCGTGGACGACGAGGACGACCTTAGGGATCTGCTCGATATCAACCTGCGTCGTGAGGGCTTCAGAACGGCCCTGGCGGCGAATGCGACCGACGCGTTGGCCCTGGCGGCTGCGGAGTGCCCATCCCTTGTCGTGCTCGATCTCATGCTCCCGGATCTTTCGGGCACCGAGGTGTGCCGGCGGTTGCGAGCCTCTCCGGAGACGGCTGCTGTGCCAATCATCATGCTCACGGCCAAAGGAGAGGAGATCGATCGGGTGGTCGGGTTCGAGGTCGGTGCCGATGATTACGTGGTGAAGTCGTCTTTCTCGATGCGCGAGTTCGTGCTGCGGGTGCGGGCTGTGCTTCGGCGTCAGGCGGCCAAGACCGAAGCCCCGGCCGCGAACCGCGTCGTTCACGGAGGGCTCGAGATCGACGAGTCCGGGCATCGCGTCTTCGTCGAGGGGGAGCGCGTGGAGCTCACGGCGACGGAGTTCAAGCTGCTCACCGCCCTTGCCCGGCGCCCGGGTCGGGTTCAGACCCGCGGATTCCTCCTCCAGGAGGTGTGGGATCTGCCCCCGGATATCAACACGCGAACGGTCGACACCCACGTCAAGCGGCTCCGGGAGAAGCTCGGCTCGGCGGCTGGGCACCTCAAGACGGTGCGGGGCGTCGGCTATCGGTTCGCGGCCGACCCCAAGGACTGAGATTGAACCGCGCCGAGCTCGTCCGACAGATTCGCGCCATCGCCCAGATGGAGCCGGGGGCGCCGCGACGTCTCCAGGTCGAGGACCCGACACTGGGCCCCGTGGTCGACGCGCTCAACGAGGTCCTGGACGCGGTGCGAAAGGAGCGGCGGCTCTTTCAGCGTGATGCGAGTGTGGGAAGACAGGTCCTCGAGGCCAGCACCATCGGGGTGGTCCTGGTCGATCGCGAGGGGAACACGACCTATGTGAACCCGACCGCGCGACGGATGCTCCGTCCCCGCGTGGAGCCCGAGGGCCGAAAGCCCATCGAGGCCTTCCCCATCGCCGAGCTCCAGGAGACGGTCACCCAGGCGCTGGGAGGCCTGGAGCCGGAGCCGGTCGAGTGCAATATCGGGCGGGTCGATATCGTCATCACCGCGACCGGCTTCCCGGGTGGGGGGGCGATGGCGAGCGTGCGGGATGTGACGGCGGACCGGGAGGCTCAGCGCGCCCGCACGGACTTCGTGGCCAATGTCTCTCACGAGCTCCGCACTCCGGTGACGGCGATCATGGGCTACAGCGAGACGATGCTGGCGGATCGAGAGAGGATTCCGGACGATCTGGTGCGCATGCTCGAGAAGATCGACCGCAATGCCAAGCGTCTTCGGGACCTGTTCGAGGACCTGCTCCAGCTCCACCGGGTCGAGTCTCGCCGCAGAGAGCTGCCCTTGGAGAATCACAAGCTCCGCCCCATCCTCGAGGAGGCGGTGATCGGTGCGGCGGATCAGGCGGTTCAGAGTGGGCGTTCCTTCGCTCTCACCTGTGGAGCCACCCTGGAGGCCCGGTGCAATCCGGAGGCGGTTCGGACCATGGTGGCCAGTCTCACCAGCAACGCGGTGAACTACACGATGGAGGGCGGGAATATCGCGGTCACAGCCACCGAGACTCCGACCGAGGTCGTGGTATCCGTGGTCGACGATGGGATCGGTATCGACCCGGTCCATCAGCAGCGTATCTTCGAGAGGTTCTACCGCGTGGACGACGCTCGCAGCCGGGCGCTCGGGGGGACGGGGCTCGGGCTGGCGCTGGTAAAACACCTCGCTCTCGCGAGCCGGAGTCGGATCTCCGTTGAGAGCGCAGTGGGCAAGGGCAGTCGCTTCCGCATCCACCTGCGCAAGGCCCGCCGATGATCGCGTGGCTGGCGATGGTGGGCTGTGGTCCAAGCCTGCCGGAGTGGCTTCCGGGCTTGTCCCCAGGGCCGTTCGAGGTCGTCGATGCGTCCGAGGTGCGCTTCTCGGCGAACCCGGCGGAGGTTGAGGATTCTCTGCACGATGCGGGCTGGGTCTCGTGGAGGGTCACCGACGAGTCGGTCGTGGACTCGCACCACACCCGGGTCGAACGCAATGGCGTGTGGGCGGATCTACGTTCTACGGAGCAGGGCTCTCGGTTGCTCAAGCTGGACGCTCCCCCCCAGGCCCATCCGATATCTCCGGTAGAGGTGCCCGGTCTGCTCTCCGAGCCTGCGAAGCAGCTGCCCCTGGCGCAGCTCTGCCAGCGTGACGGGGCGGACTACAGGTTCACCCCGGGACACTATCTGGCGTCGAGCGGCCGCGCTCAGCGCGCTGGAACGTGGTCGGTCGAGGGGAGGGTGCTGACCCTGAGTGGTGCTGAAGCGCTTCGCTGCGAGGGGCTGGTCGTGGTCGGTGAGGTCACGCCAAAGCTGATCTCCTGTGGGCCCGATCCGCTGTTCTGGTGTGGCACCCCAAGTGCTCCGGTCACCGCCGTGGTCGATGCGGGCGCGGGGGCCCGACAGCTCTCCCTCGTCGCTGCTGTGGCGGGTGCCGAGGGCGACTTCGTCTACCGGGGATCCGCAGCGGAATCAGCAGGGATCACGGTGCTCATCGGCTCCGACGATTCCAGGGAGCGCGCCGAGGCGGTCGGATACCGCATCCATCGTGATCTGGGTGTGCCGGTGCGCTTCGAGGACGACCCAGCCGGGCCCGCTGCGGTTGTGATTCGTGTGGGGAAGCCGGTTACGAGCGGTACCAGATGACCTTTCGCTCTCCACTAGAGGCCGACCTCGACCGCGTTCGGACGCTGTATCTGCAGATGTGCGTGCGCGCAGAGTCCATGGTTCGGCTCGCGGTACGCTCGGTCATGGAGAGAGATGCCTATCTGGGCCGCAGCGTGGTTGCCGCGGATCGCGATCTCGACGCCCTGGAGATTCGGATCGATGGGCTCTGCCTCAAAGTGCTCGAGCAGCGCCATCCACGCGGAGAGGATCTGCGCTTGGTCACGACCGTGATGAAGATGGTGACCGATCTCGAGCGCATTGGGGACCTGGCCACCAACGTCGCCAAGCGCGGCCTGCACCTCTCAGCCGGGAGCGGCTACGAGCCGGGCTTCGAGCTCACGATGATGGGCGAAGCGGCTGCCGATATGATCCGGATGTCTGCGGATGCGTTTGTGGCCCAGGATACCGAGATCGCCCAGGACGTGCTCAGCCGCGATCGGCAGATCGACCAGATCAACCGCGAGGTCTTCGAGCGCGCCGTGCAGGAGATGGCGGCACACTCCGATCAGGTCGATCGGGTGCTCGGGATGACCTCGATCAGCAAGTACCTGGAGAGGGCGGGTGACCATGCCTGCAACCTCGCCGAGATGGTGGTGTTCTTGGTCGACGGGCGTGATGTTCGTCATACCCGCAAGAAGAAGTAGGGCAGCTACTGCAGGGCATCGAGGCTGAGGCGGATGGTTTCGACCCGATCGGCGCGCCGGATCCGGATGCGCACGAACCTGCCGCCGTCCAAGACACCCACGGTGGCGTCGAGGCCACGGCGCCGAAGCACCTCGGTGCAGGCGCGCTTGACCCGACTGGCGAAGAGCGGACCCGCCGGACTTCCATCGAGGATGTCGAGCATGGCGGTGTCGAGCTCGTCCTGAGGGGAATGGCTCAACCGACCACCTCGACCTCGTCGCGGCTGACCCGCTTGATCAGCGCGGTGAGCATCTCGGTCTTGGCATCGTCTCCGCGCATGGCCTCGCGGAGCTGGCCCGCCAGATCCTTGGCCCGCCGGAAGCCCGTGATGAGGTCGCCGCTGATGTCGGTGTCGGACTCGAGCATCATCAAGACCTCGGCCAGAGGCTCGCCCTCGACCCAGGCCCGCCCCAGCGGGATGAGCTCGGGATCCCACGGATACTGCTCGCCACCGAGCTCTTCGGCGTCGGCGACGACGGGGTGAAAGCGGATCTTGGCGATGCGCCTCGCGATGGCCTTCTCTTCGCCGCGCGGGCGGTTGTTCGGGCGTACATGCCGAGGCAAGGAGTTGGTGAGCGCACAGAGCACTCCGAACAGGAGCGCGGGCTGTAGATCTTCGAAGATGCCCTCGAGGATGAGCTCGCAGATCAAGATCTCGGACATCTGCAGGTGAGCCAGGACGCGGGCTCCTGCGTTGAACCCGCCGTCCTCGTCGAGGTAGCCGATATGGGTGAGATAGTAGACCTTCTCCTGGAACTCCATCCAGCAACGATCGCGATTCCGCTTGGCCCGCTGGGCGTTTCGGCGCTGTCGCTTGTCCGTGTTGCCGCTCATTCGGTCGGCCGCTTTGGCCCGCCACCAGTTCAAGAAGCTCTTGTCGACGATCTCTCGGCAGCGCTCTGGGGGATGCTGAGCGAGCAGGTTCACCACGCTGTTCCAGGACAGGTTGAAGGAGCTGCGAACCGGCTCGACGCGGTTCTTGGAGTAGCTCTCCAGGTTGGGCAGGAACTCCTCGTACTCGTGCAGATCGAGGCGCACGATGACGTGTCCGACATCATCCAAGCCACGCCGCCCAGCCCTTCCGGCCATCTGCATGAACTCCCGGGTTGGGAGCGCGTTGAAGCCGTGTCCGTCGTACTTCTTGAGGCCATCGAAGACCACGGTGCGCGCGGGCATATTGATCCCGAGCGCGAAGGTGGAGGTGCAGTAGAGGACCTTGATCAGCTTGAGCTCGTAGAGCTCCTCGACCAGGGCCTTGAGGCTGACGTGGAGCCCGGCGTGATGGAATGCGATGCCCTGTTCGTAGAGGGCTCGGAGCTCGGGATCGAGCGCGGGTCCGAGTTCGGCCGCCCGGTCGTCGAGGAGATCGCCGATGCGATCGCGTTCCGGGTCGTCGAGCAGCCCGCGGACCGACTCGCCCAGACGCCGGGCGTTCTTCTCGGTATCGCGCCGGGAGAATACGAAGTAGAGGTAGGGAAAGAGGCCGGCTTCATCGACCATATGGAAGATGTCGATGTGGCTGGTGCGGCGCGCTTGTCGGCCGCGACCCCGGCCTCCTCTCCCGTTTCGACCCCGGCGCCCGCGGGTGCGATCACGACCCGCGGTGCGGGTCTTGGGGCCTTTGCGCTTCCAGAGTCGGGCGTATTCCTTGGGGCTGACCCGGCCGGTATCTACGCTGGCGTACTCGATGGTGAGGGGGACCGAGCGGGTGGTCTCGGTGACGGTGACGACCTTCTGCTCACGGACCATCTCGAGCCACTCGGCGAAGTCGTCGAGGTTGGAGAGGGTGGCGGATAGCCCCACGATCTGCACGGTCTTGGGGAGGTAGATCAACACCTCTTCCCACACGGTGCCCCGGTCCCGATCGTCCAGGAAGTGGATCTCGTCGAGGATGACGGCCTCGAGGTGAGGGAGTGGCTCGCCGGCGAGCAGCATATTGCGCAGGACCTCGGTGGTCATCACCCGGCATGGGGCGTCGCGTCGGATGACGAGATCGCCTGTCACCAGGCCGACATTGGGCTCGCCATGGAGCCGGATGTAGTCGCGAAACTTCTGGTTGGATAGCGCCTTGATCGGGGCGGTGTAGATGACTTCTCGCCCTGCATCGAGGGCGTGTTCCACGATCCAGTCGGCGATGATCGTCTTGCCAGTGCCCGTAGGCGCGGCGACGAGCACGGAGTGCCCCGCGTCCAAGGCGGCGATGGACTCGGTCTGGAAGCGATCGAGGGTGAGGCCGCGGTATTTCATTGATCCTTCCGTGAACAACCCATGCCCAGCGCGTGTGTGGAGGGTCGTCTCATGAAAAAACCCGGCGCCGCAAAGGCGGGCCGGGTTCCATATGCAGAAAGCATAGCATGTGTGAAGGCCGTGTCAAGAGCCAGGCGGGGTTTGATCCGCGCTGAAGCGATGATGCCCTTCTTCCTTGATCTTGGCGTCGACTGCTTCCTTGAAGTCCGGAGGGGTCTCGCCCTGCTCGAGGGCATCGAGGGTGAGAACCAGGCGCTCGATGCAGTCCGCATCGGTGTTCAGGCCCATCTCTACGAGTTGGGTGATGCGGGGGTCGACGTAGGCATAGACCGAGAGCTGCTTGCGCCCGATCCCGAGCGCCTTCCGTCGGTCTTTGATCTCGCTCATCGCTCCTCCGGGCCCCACACTACCCGAGGTCGGTGTAAACGACAAAACCCCCTCACCGTTTGGTGAGGGGGTCTTGAAGAGTACTCCCAAGGGGAATCGAACCCCTGCCTTCGCCGTGAGAGGGCGATGTCCTGACCGCTAGACGATGGGAGCAGATTGACCCGCCAGGGCTCGAACCTGGAACCTCTGGAGCCAGAATCCAGTGTCTTGCCAATTCGACCACGGGTCAGCAGTCGCCGGTTTTTTAACCGTTGCGCGTTCGGTGGCAAGTGCTTCCGTGCCTTCGAGATCCACATTTCCTCAAAAGCTCGGCTTCACGCAGGATCAGGGGTACTGTTCTAGTGTGAGATCGTACTGCCCGAGCTGGGAGCCGACGGACTGGAACCAGGTCTCCTCTCGCTTGACCACCTGGCCTTCGAGCCTGCGGGCTTCGTCCCAGCGGGTGCGATCCGCGAGGATGATTGCCTCTCCCATGGAGCGGTAGGCGCTGGCGCGGTCGCTCCAGATCACCACGAGGTTTTCGTGGAGGTCCTGCCACTCCGACGGCACCTCTGTGGAGTCGGCTTGGATGTGGAGGTGCTCCGCGAGGGGAACGATCTCGTCGTTCCACACGGGGGAGAAGCCGTCTTCGGGCACCTTCTCGTTGTAGATCTGGGAGGCGAGCAACAACAACCTCTCAGAGAGCAGGCTGTTCTCGACCATCAACGGCTGGACTGAGTTGACGTACTGAGTCGCAGCAGTGGTCTGGGGATCGAGGGTCGTGCAGCCGGACAGGCCGCCCAGCAGCAGGAGCGAAATCATCACGGCGGAAGCATAGCGCGTCCGCGGTTGACGTGTTGCGAGTTGCACGAACGGCGCATAGCAGGAGCGACAAATGCGGCGGGAGGTTCCTTGCGGATCCGGGTCGAAGACATCCCCACCCACGGTCGGACCGTACAGGTGGAGCTGGAAACAGAGTGGGCGCGCAGTGCTGTAGCAACGGCGCTGGAGGGGCAACCCGATGTGCTGCAGGGCAGCGTAGAGGTGCGCCCCGGCTCCAACGCAACGCACGCCAGGGTGGTGATCGCGCTCCGAGCCTCGGCGCCGTCGAGATGTGATCGCTGCGGAGAAGCAGTCTCCCACGGGGTCGAACTACATTCTGAGCTCCTCTACCAGCCCGAGTCCGCCGAGGTTTCGGAGGTAGAGGTGGAGCTCGGAGAGGACGATCTGGACGTGGGCTGGTATAGGGACGGGCACTTGTCGCTTCCGGACCTTCTCATGGAGGCGGTCGCTCTCGAGCTTCCCAGTCGCGTGCTCTGCGCGGACACCGAGGCTTGCGACGCCCGCACCCGAGAGTTGCTGGCAGCGGCCTCCGAAGGGCTCGCCGGACACCCGGCATTCGCCGCCCTGAAGACACTGAAGAAATAAGCGAGTAGTCAGATGGCAGTCCCCAAGAAGCGTATGTCCCGTCGTCGTCGCGACATGCGGCGCGCTCACGATCACCTCACGTTCTCGGCCGCGGTCGAGTCCTGCCCGGAGTGCGGAGCGCTCAAGTTGCGCCACCGGGTCTGCGAGGACTGCGGAACCTACCGTGGTCGTCAGGTGATCGAGGTCGACGACTGACACCCGCAGCTCACGGCGGTCCTCGACGATGAGGCGGATCGCTGTCGATGCGATGGGTGGCGACGACGCCCCTGCTGCGATTGTGGCTGGGGCGGTCGCGGCGGTGCGCGCTGGATATGACGTGATCCTGGTGGGCGATGAGTCCCGGGTGGCACCGTTGATCCCCAAGCGTGTGGACCTCCCGATACTCCACACCGCGGACGCGTTCGGCATGTCCGAGGCTCCGTCCTCTTTGAGGAGGCGGGAAGACTGCTCGGTTCGCCGGGTGATGCAGCTCGTTCGCGACGGGGACGCCGCAGGCGCGGTCAGTTGCGGCAGCACGGGTGCCACCCTGGTCGCTGCAGTGCTCGATCTCGGGACGATCGATGGAGCGGAGCGGCCGGCCATCGCGACGGTTTTGCCACGGCGGGACGGGGGCAGGCTGGTGCTGCTCGATGCCGGAGCCAATGTCGATTGCCGCCCTGAGCTTCTTGCTTGCTTCGCCCAGTTGGGGGCTGCGTTTGCCGAGGTCTCCGGAGTCGAGCGACCCCGTATCGGGCTGCTGGCAAACGGAACTGAGGAGGGCAAGGGCAATATGCAGGTCCGTGCCACCCTCCCGCTGTTGCGCTCTCTCGATCTCGAGGTCGTCGGCAATGTGGAGCCGACCGGGGCGATGGAGGGCGACTGCGACGTGCTCGTGTGCGATGGCTTTGTCGGAAATATTCTCCTGAAGGCCGCCGAGGGCGCCGTCGGCACGGTCGTGACCTTGCTCAAGGAAGAGATCAAGCGTCGACCTTCCGGTGTGCTGGGAGCTTGGTTGCTCCGGGGCGCCATGCGCAGGTTTCGTAGTCGTGTGGCCTGGGATGCAGCGGGCGGCGCGCTGCTCTTGGGCACAAAAGGGGTCGTGGTGGTCGGCCACGGCAGGGCAAATCCCGATGCGGTATCCGCGGCGATCGCCATGGCTGATCGCAACGTCTCAGGCGGCTTGGTGGCCCGGATGTCGGATCGGCTTGCATCCGAGCGTTGACCCCGTCGGAGGTCGCGCTATATTGCGCGGCCGCGGGGACGAGTTCTCACCCTCCCGCGTATAAAGGAGTCGTCGGATGAGCACAGACGAGGTGATGGAGAAGGTCCGTGACATCATCGCCGAGCGGCTGGATGTAAAGCGCAGTGAAGTCGTTCCAGCGGCGTCGTTCATCGATGATCTCAATGCCGATTCACTCGACATCGTCGAGATGGTGATGGGCATCGAGAAGGATTTCGATATCGAAATTCCCGATGATGAAGCTGAAAAAATTCGTACCGTTCAGGACGCTGTCGACTACATCGTCGCGCACGTCAGCTGACCGGGAGTCGGGGGCGCCAGGCGATGGTGCACGGCAGCCTTAGACGGGTCGTCGTCACCGGCCTCGGCACCGTGAATCCGTGCGGGCTTGGCGTTCCGACCACCTGGGAATCCATGGTGGCGGGGCGGTCCGGTACGTCTCGGGTCACCCGTTTCGACACCGAGGGGCTGCGGACGCAGATCGCCGGTGAGGTAAAGGGTTTCGACGGCGAGGCTCGATTCGGCCGCAGGGCGGTCCGTCGGCTCGGGCTGTTCATGCAGTACGCGATCGCGGCCGCGGACGAGGCGATCGCGGATGCTGGGTTCCGCCGCGAGGACGGTCCCATACAGGGCATCGACCGCGATCGGTTTGGCGTGTACGTGGGCACGGGAATCGGTGGCTTCCCCGAGATCGCCGCCCAAGCCGAGGCCATGTTTGCCGAAGGCGTCTCGCGTATCAGCCCGCTGTTCATTCCACGGGCACTCAACAACCTGGCCGCGGGGCAGCTGGCCATCCGATATGGCGCTCAGGGGCCCAGCATTTGTATGGCTACGGCCTGTGCGGTCGGCAATCATTCGATTGGCGAAGCCTTCAAGTCGATCCGCTACGGAGAGACCGATGTGGTGATCGCCGGTGGTACCGAGGCTGCGCTCACCCCGCTGGGCTTCGGCGGGTTCATGACCATGCGTGCGCTTTCGAAGAACAACGACGATCCCGCCGGTGCATCTCGGCCCTTCGATCGCGATCGCGATGGATTTGTGATGGGAGAGGGCGCGGGGATTGTAGTGCTCGAGACCCTCGAGTCGGCGCGGGCCCGCGATGCACATATCTACTGCGAGCTGGTCGGCTACGCGGCAACAACCGATGCGCATCACATCACCGCCCCATCACCGGGCGGTGCAGGTGCCGCGCGGTGCATGACCAAGGCGCTGGAGGTGGCCCAGGTCCGACCCGAAGAGATCGACTACATCAATGCGCACGGCACCTCCACTCCTGCGAATGATCCGGCCGAGACGGCTGCGATCAAGACGGTGTTCAGGGATGCGGCGCGAACCGTGCACATCTCCAGCACGAAGGGCGTCTCGGGGCATTTGTTGGGCGCTGCGGGCGGTCTGGAGGCCGTGGCGGTGTGCAAGGCACTGCAGACCGGCGTGATTCCGCCAACCGCCAACCTGATCCACCCGGATCCATTGTGTGATCTCGACTACTGCCCGGGGGATGCTCGGGAGACCCGGCCGTCGATCGCGCTGTCGAATGGCTTCGGATTCGGAGGAACCAACGCATGTCTGGTGTTTCGCAAGCTCTGAAGATCGCGGTGAGCTCGGACCACGCTGCCCACGAGCTGCGTGCTGAGGTGAGGGCTTGGCTGGTCGATCAGGGCCACGAGGTGACCGATCTCGGTCCCGCGGTCGGAGAGTCGGTCGACTACCCGGATCGCGCGCTGCCGGTGGCAATGGGCGTGGCGGATGGTCGCTACGATCGCGGCGTGCTGCTCTGCGGTACCGGGCAGGGGATGGCGATGACCGCCAACAAGGTCGCAGGGGTCCGGGCTGCGGTCGTCTCCGATGTGTTCTCGGCCCGGATGGCCATGCTCCACAACGATGCCCGGGTGCTCTGCATGGGGCAGCGCGTCGTCGGGGCTGGAGTCGCTCTGGAGTGCTTGGCAGGCTGGCTCGCCGCGGAGTTCGAGGGGGGGCGCCACGCCCGGCGGGTGGGGAAGATCGTCACTCCCTGACCATGCACCAGGCCGTGAACGCCTGGGCAATGCCGCACTGCCCCTTCACCTTGAAGCCGAAGCGGCCGTACCAGAGCACGTTCTGGGACTTGGTCGTCAGCAGTGAGATCGGGGATGGCGAGTCGTGGGTGTCGAGCAGATCGCGCATCAAGGCGGAGCCTACTCCCTTGCCCTGATGATCGGGGCGGACGGCGAGCTGAGCGATGTACAGGTGATGAACCGGTGGTTGAGCGACGGCCTGGAGTGCGTGCATCTCGGAGTCGGCGCCGAGCAGGCGGGTGAGGGGAGCCCAACCGAATCGCAGGGGAAGCCACATCAGGCCATGGCGGATGTAGGAGACCAGCCCGAACCGGGTGGAGGAGGGGAGTGTGACGAGCAGCCCCACGATGGTCCGATTGCGCACGCACACCCGAGCGGATGCCGCCTGGTGTCGCATCAGGAGCATTCGGGGCATCAGGAATCGCAGCGCATCGCGGCGCCGTTCGGGGAAGACGTGTTCGTAGCCGGGGTCGTCGTGGAAAGCGTCGACCAGTAGTGCCGCGACCTCGGGCAAGTCTTCGCGTCGATAGGAGCGGATCTCGTCCATTGGTCCTCGATAGGGTTGGCGGCGCTTCGCGGCAACCGGATCGCGGTGATAGGGGCCCAGCCTGAACCAGCCCGAGGTCCCGATGAGAGCGCTCGCCGCAGCCGATCCCGCCGTCCACGCCGCAGTGGTTGCAGAGTTTCGTCGCCAACAGGACGAGCTCGAGCTGATCGCGTCCGAGAACTATGTGTCAGAGGCCGTCATGGAGGCCGCAGGCACCTGGCTCACCAATAAATACGCTGAGGGCTTGCCCAACCGGCGCTACTACGGCGGCTGCGAGTTCGTGGACGAGGTCGAGCTGCTGGCGCGGAATCGTGCCAAGGAGCTGTTCGGCGCATTGGGTGCCAATGTCCAGCCTCACTCGGGAGCCCAGGCCAACGCCGCGGTGTACCTGGCCGTTTGCAAGCCCGGCGACACGGTGCTCGGGCTCGATCTCTCCCATGGGGGGCACCTCACCCACGGTTCCCCGGTCAACAGCTCGGGGCTGATCTACAACGCCGTGCACTACAAGCTCGACGAGAGCACCGGTCGCATCGATATGGATCAGGTGCGCGACCTGGCCAAGAAGCACCGGCCCACCATGCTCATCACCGGGGCCAGCGCCTACCCACGCTTCCTCGACTTCGAGGCGTTTCGCTCCATCGCGGATGAGGTGGGCGCGACGCTAATTGCCGATATGGCCCACATCGCCGGGCTCGTCGCGACCGGGCTGCACCCCGATCCGGTCCCGTACTGCGACTATGTGACCACCACCACCCACAAGACGCTGCGAGGGCCTCGGGGCGGGCTGATCCTCACCAACAACAAGGATCGGGCCAAGGCCATGAACAAGGCGGTCTTCCCGGGGACTCAGGGCGGTCCGCTGATGCACATCATCGCAGCCAAGGCTGTGGCCTTCGGAGAAGCCCTCCAGCCCTCGTTCAAGGACTACTGCCAGGGCGTGCTCGACAATGCGCAGGCCATGGCAGAGCGGTTGATGGAGCGGGGCCTCACCCTGGTCTCCGGGGGCACGGACAACCACCTGATGCTCATCGATCTCGGCGAGCGGTGTAGCGGCAAGGAGGCCGAAGACGCCCTCGGACGCGCGGCCATCACCGTCAACAAGAATACGGTTCCGGGCGAGAAGCGCTCGCCCTTCGTCACCAGTGGCGTGCGTATCGGAACGCCCGCGATGACGACTCGTGGAATCGGCGTCGAGGAGTCCCGCCAGATCGCGGACTGGATCGCAGATGTGATCGAGAAGCGTGAGGACCCCGACGCCCTCGCGGCGATCGCGGGCGCGGTCCGTCAGATGTGCGGGCGGCACCCGGTCTACTCCGACTCGCTGATCGACTGATGCGTTGCCCCGACTGCGCCCATGTGGAGTCCCGGGTCGTGGACTCCCGAACCAGCGCCGAGAGCATTCGGCGACGTCGTCAGTGCGTGGCCTGTGGTGCGCGGTTTACCACCCATGAGCGCACCGAACGTCGGATCCTCTGGGTGATCAAGAAGAGCGGTCGGCGGGAGCCGTACTCCCGCGAGAAGGTGCTGCACGGAATTGCGTTGGCCTGTCAGAAGCGCCCGGTCGACTCTCCCCAGATGGAGCTCGCAGCGAACCATGTAGAGGCGCATCTGACCGGAATGCACGAGGTCCCGGCTCGGGAAGTCGGTGCGGCGGTGATGGCGGTCCTCCGCGATCTCGATCCGGTCGCCTATGTGCGTTTCGCGAGTGTGTACCAGCAGTTCGAGAGCGTTCAGCAGTTCGTCGACGTGATCGATCCGCTTCGGGAGGACCCGTGACTCTCGTGCCGTCCGGGCGCGAGTTCTGGATGCGCCTCGCTCTGGACAACGCGAAACGGGGCCTCGGCAGCACCGCGCCCAATCCCTCCGTCGGAGCGGTCCTGGTGCGCGACGGAGCGGTGTTGGGCGAGGGCTACACCCTTCCGGTGGGGGGGGCGCATGCCGAGGTCCAGGCTCTCGAAGACTGCCGGGTCCGGGGGCACGATCCCCAAGGCGCCACCATGTATGTGACCCTCGAGCCCTGCTGCCATCATGGCCGGACGCCGCCCTGCACCGATGCCATCGTGGAGGCCGGGGTGGGCTGTGTCGTGGTCGGCGCGGTAGACCCGTACGAGCCCATGCGTGGCAAGTCCTTTGCGCTGCTGCGCCAAGCGGGGATCGAGGTCATCGAGGGCGTGCTCGGCAGCGACTGCGAGCGCATGATCCTCGGCTTCGCACGAAGTATTACCCGGGGGCTTCCGGAGGTGACGGTGAAGACCGCCATCACTGCAGATGGACACATCGCTACCGCAGGGGGCGAGAGTCAATGGATCACCGGCGACTCGGCGCGCCAGCAGGGGCAGCGCCTACGGGCCGAGCACGACGCCATCCTGGTAGGTATCGGTACGGTCCTGGCGGATGATCCGCGGCTCAGCTGCCGGCTTGAGGGGTGCAGCTCGCCGGTCCCGATTGTGCTCGATACTCACGGTCGCTTCATTCCGGGCTGTGCACTCGATCGCCCGGAGACCCGGGTCTTTGTCGGCCCGGGGGCGGCCCTCCAGCCCACACACGCCCAGACCGTGCCCATCGAGGTGGTCGACGGCAGGCTGGACATCACCGCGGCGCTTCGGATGGTCGCCGACTCTGGGCTACACCGAGTCCTCATCGAGGGCGGGGGCCAGGTGATCCGGTCCGTGTTCGACGCGCAGCTGGCCGACACAGTAGAGATGTTCGTCGCTGGCAAGTTGGTGCCCGGTGGCCGTCCGTGGGTCGGGGGCCCGCCGATCGAGGCGCTGGGCGCGGCTCTCTCTCTCAGCCTGCAGTCCGTCGCTCGGCTTGGACCCGATGCCTGGCTCACCTGGCGCGTCGAGCACGGCGCACCCCCGGAGGTCCCGTGTTCACAGGGCTAGTCGAGGATATCGGCACCATTGCAGCGATCCGGCCCCGGGGAGTGGGCCGCGCGCTGTCCATTCGGACTGCGATTCCCCTCGAGGAGGTCTCGCTCGGCGACTCGATCGCGGTCAATGGTGCCTGTCTCACGGCGGAGTCCTTCGACAGCGACACCTTCATTGCGGTCGCGGCCGCAGAGACTCTGGCCAAGACCACATTGGGCGCGTTGCGGGTCGGCGCACGGGTGCACCTCGAGCGTGCGATGCGGCTCGGAGATCGCCTCGATGGGCACCTCGTGCAGGGGCATGTAGACGGCACGGGACAGGTTTCGTCGATCCGCGACCAGCGGGAGAGCATCGTGCTCTGGGTGGGCTTGCCCGCCGAGCTCGCGCGCTTCGTTGCACCCAAGGGCTCGATCGCCATCGACGGGGTGAGCCTCACCGTCAACGAGGTCCATGACACCGGCTTCCGAGTGAACCTCGTGCCCCATACTGCCGCGGTCACCCGGCTCGGAGAGTTGCGTTCGGGAGCCGCCGTCAACCTGGAGGTGGATGTGCTGGCCAAGTACGTGGACCGGCTGCTGGGCGGGGGGGCCGGAGGACTCACACTCGACAAACTCCGGGCGCACGGGTTCGGCTGATTGCGTTATCTGGGACCGTCCGGAGGGTCCCATGCCCAACACTGCCCGCCAGACCTCGTTTCAACCTCTCGCCGAAGATCCGATTCGCCGCGTGGAGCTCGCCATAGACGACCTGCGCGAGGGTCGGATGGTCATCCTGGTCGACGACGAGGATCGTGAGAACGAAGGCGATCTGGTCGTCGCGGCCGAGAAGATCACGCCCGAGATCATCAACTTCATGGCCACCCATGCGCGGGGGCTCATCTGCCTCTCCATGACGGGTGAGCAGATCGAGCGTCTGGGCCTGTCGATGATGGCGACCAACAATCAGTCGCTCTACCAGACGGCGTTCACGGTCAGCATCGAGGCTCGAGAGGGCGTCACCACCGGTATCTCCGCCGCTGATCGCGCCCACACTGTGAAGGTGGCGATCGACCCGGAGGCTACGCCGCGCACCATCGTCACCCCAGGGCATATGTTCCCGCTCCGCGCCCGAGATGCCGGTGTGCTCGAGCGCGTAGGCCAGACCGAGGGCTCGGTCGATCTGGCGCGGCTCGCGGGGCTCTCTCCCGCTGGGGTGATCTGCGAGATCATGAATCCCGATGGCACCATGTCCCGCATGCCGGAGCTCATCGAGTTCGGGCAGGAGCATGGCATCCGTGTCGTATCGGTCGCCGACCTCATCAAGTTCCGCATGCGCACGGAGCGTGTGGTGGAGCGGGATGCCCAAGCCACCGTCGAGGTTCCGGGCCTGGGCACCTGGCACACCCGGCTGTACAAGGGCGTCACCGATCAGGGCGTACATATGGCCCTCTGGAAGGGGAACCCGACATCACAGCCTACGCTGGTTCGGGTTCAGTCGGCCCCGCCTCCATGGGCAATGCTGGAGCCGGATAGCTCGTCGGTTTCCCAGTCTGCTCGGCGCTCCCTGGTCGCGATCCACGAGGCGGGAGACGGTGCGGTGGTGTTCATGCACTGTGCTGCGCCGGCCGAGGGTCTGCTGTGGGCCTTCCGAAAGGACTTCGGCATCGAAGACGGTCAGAGCCCCGCCGCACCCCGTGCTGAGGCCCTCCGAGATCTCGGGATGGGGTGCCAGATCCTGGTCGATCTGGGGCTGTCCAAGCTCCGCCTGCTCACTTCGTCCAAGCGTCCCATCGTCGGTGTCGAGGCCTATGGTCTCGAGATCGTCGAGCGCATCCCCGTCGTCTGACGAGGCTCACTCAAGCGGTTAGGACCGCGCTCCCTGGAGGTATCCGTGCCCCGTATCATCGAAGGCTCGCTGACCGATCCCGGCGGCCGCTTCGCCATCGTCGCAGGCCGCTTCAACGAGTTCATCACCAGCCGTCTGATCGATGGCACCGAGGATGCCCTGCGTCGGCATGGTGTCGACACCGAAGAGCGTCTGGATCTGGTGTGGGTGCCCGGTGCCTACGAGATTCCGCTGGTGTGCCAGAAGCTCGCGCAGACCGGCCGCTACGGAGCGGTGATTGCTCTGGGTGCTGTCATCCGTGGCTCTACTCCGCACTTCGACTACGTCAGCGCCGAGGTGTCCAAGGGGGTGGCGAACGCCGGCATGAAGACCGGCGTGCCGATCATCTTCGGTGTACTGACCACCGATACCATCGAGCAAGCCGTCGAACGCGCGGGCACAAAAGCCGGAAATGCGGGATTCAAGGCCGGCATGTCGGCCATCGAGATGGTGTCGCTCTTCACCCGGATCGGTGATTGATGGGATCCCGACGCCGCGCTCGCCAGTACGCCCTGCAGGCAATGTACCAGGCCGATCTCATGGGGATCTCGGCTATGGCATCGCTCAACCACCTGTGGAGCGGGCATCTCGACGGTGAGGGCCTCGAAGACACCGTCGCTCCGGACTCCGAGGAGGTCGAGTTCGCGCAGCGGCTGGTCCAGGGTGCGATGGAAGATCTCGAGGGGCTCGACGAGCTGATCGAGTCCTGCTCGACCAACTGGCGGCTCGCTCGTATGCCCCTGGTCGATCGGAATATACTCCGGATCGCAGCCTATGAGCTCAAGCATTGCCCGGATATTCCAGCGAATGTGTCGGTCAACGAGGCGATCGAGATCGCCAAGCAGTTCGGCACTGCGGATAGCCGGGCCTTCGTCAACGGGATCGTCGATGGAATGGGCCGGAAGCTTGGGCGTCTCGATGCCAAGCGTCGGCGTCGTTGATCCGGTTACAGTTCAGGCATGTCGGAAGGACTCTCCAATAGCTATCTCTCCGGAGAAGTCATCATCGCGGTCGTGTTCGGCGGGATCGTGCTGCTGTCAGCCATGCTCACACCCAGCACGGATGTGCTCACGCTGTTCGGATACGAGATCCCGGTGGTGTGTGGCTTCCGCCGGCTCACCGGCTACGGTTGCCCCGGTTGTGGGCTCACGCGCAGCTTCGCATTCATGGCCCACGGCGACGTCTTTGGCGCCTTCGGCATGAACTACTTCGGCCCGCTCTTGTTCTCCGCCTTCGCGGTCCAGCCGCCCTATCGGGTATACACCATTGGGAGGGAACTCTTGCGCAGGCACTCCAGTAACGGCAGCTTGGTGGAGGGTTCATGATCGAGCTTAGTCCACGTGCAGCAGAGAGGATCTGTGAGGTCGTGTCCGAGGGGCGGGCCATCGGGCTGCGGTTCGGTCTCACGGATGGTGGGTGCAGTGGATACACCTACTTACTGGAGTTCGAGCGCGCTCAAGACGAAGACGATCTGGTCTTCGAGCATGAGGGCGCCAAGGTCTTCGTGCACCCCATGCACCTGCCCTTCCTCAATGGATCGGTCATCCGCTACCTCGACGGCGACTTTCAGACCGGCTTCCAGATCGACAATCCCAACGCACAGCGGGTCTGCGGGTGCGGTGAGAGCTTCGACGTAGGCGGATGAGGTTTCGCATCGAAGTCGAGGGCTATGCCCCGTTCGAGATCGATGCCGAGCATTCCGTGCTCGAGGCCTGCGAAGAAGCGGGAGTGCCGATGGACTCGGCGTGCGGGGGGTTCTCTGCATGCAACGCGTGTCGGGTGCGGGTACTCGAGGGGCGGCAGTTCTGCGGGGATCCCCTGGAGGAGGAGCGCGCATTTCTCGAGCAGGACGATCAGCGTCTGGGGTGCCAACTTCGGGTTTCTGGGCCGGTTGTGCTGCGACTCGACTCGGGGATGTAGCGGATGGCTTTGACGACCTCCCGGCCGTTCGTTAACCGGAGGCACCGGTGGGGCCGAGTAGCTCAGTTGGTAGAGCAGGGGATTGAAAATCCCCGTGTCGGCGGTTCGATTCCGTCCTCGGCCACCATCCTCTTCACCTTGCTCCTGCTGGGCTGCGGGGACCGCTGTGAGGTCCTGTGCCGTGATGTCAGTGTGAAGCTCGATGGTTGCTTGGGCTCCAGCCTGACCTGGCCGGATGTGGGGGCTCGCAACCGAGCCGACTTCGTCGATCGCTGCCGAATCGACTGGGACCAGGTGAACGGGGACCTCACGAGCTCCGATCTCGCGGAGAGCCTCGACATCTGCAAGACGGGAAGCCTGGAGCTCTCGAAGTTGAGCTGCGACGAGATGCGGGCGATCTACGCCCCCTAGTCATAGTCGAGCGAAGAGAGCTGGACGTCGAGTTTGTTGATTCGATAGTTTAGGTTTGACCTGGATAGGCCAAGCCTTCGGGCGGCGCGAGCCTGCACTCCCTCGGCCTCGCGTAGGGCCTCGATCACCACTCGACGCTCGTAGTCGAGCAGGGCTTGCTTCAGAGAGACCCCGACGGGTGGCATGAGCGAAGTGGACTCCGCGGCAGCGGGCCCGTCTGTCATCAAGTGAATCGAGTCGATGATCTCCGCCTTGGAGAGAATCACCGCCCGCTCGATGGCATGCTCGAGCTCCCGGACGTTGCCTGGCCAGTCGTGAGACATGAGCGTCTCGAGCGCCAGGCGCGACACGCTCTTCACCGGCTTGTTCGTCTTCTTGGCGAACTTCTTCACGAAGTGATCGACCAGGAGCGGAATATCTGCCCTTCGCGCCTTGAGTGAGGGGACCCGGAGGTGGAATACGTGGAGTCGGTAGAACAGGTCTTCACGAAAGCGCCCGGCGCGGACCTCCTCTCTAAGATCCCGGTTCGTTGCGGCAATGACGCGGACGTCGACCGTCAGAGAGCCCGTGCCGCCCACTCGTGAGAACTCGCCACTCTCGAGCACTCGAAGCAGCTTCACCTGCATGTGGAGGTCGATCTCGCCGATCTCATCGAGGAGCAGGGTGCCGCCATCGGCCTGCTCGAACTTGCCGATGTGCTGTCGGATCGCTCCGGTGAATGCCCCTCGTTCGTGGCCGAATAGCTCTGATTCCAGGAGAGTAGCGGGAATCGCGGCGCAGTTGACGCGGACGAAAGCACGGTTGGCTCGAATCGAACGGTGGTGCAGGGCATGTGAGAGGAGCTCCTTGCCCGTCCCGGTGGGCCCCTCGATGAGGACGGTGGCATCTGTGTCTGCGATCGCGGCGATCTCCTCGTACAGAGCCTGCATCTCAGGTGTTGTACCGATGAGGTTCTGGAAGCCGTAGCGGTCGACGACCTCTCTTCGGAGCTGCCGTAGCTCCGCACGAAGGGCTCTGTTCTCGAGGGCCTTGTCGAGGATGAGCAGGAGCTCTTCCTTCTCTACTGGCTTGATCACGTAGTCGATGGCACCGGCCTTCATCGCGGTGACCGCATCCTTGACGGACCCGTACCCCGTCATCACCACCACCTCGGTCTCGGGCCAGCTCGACTTGATCGAGTGGAGCAGCTCGATCCCCGTCCCCTTGGGCATCTTCACATCCGTGAGGACCAGATCGAAGCTCGCCGTCCGCAGGAGGCTCAATGCCGCCGTTGGGTCGTTGCACAGAGTCACATCGAGGCCATGCTTGGTGAGGTTGACGGACAGCGCCGTGCGCACCGCCCGATCGTCGTCCACAACGAGGATCTTTGCACGACTGGTCATCCGGCGCTCCGCTGGAACATCTTGTAGCCTCTACGGGCGGTCCCCGTCGCCCGAGATGTTACGATCTGTCCGCCCCCGTCGAATCCATCTCTTTCGACAGCCCCTCCCCGCCCGGTGTCCTATGCGCTTCCTCCTGACCCTCGCCGTCGTTCTCGCCGTGCCGGCATTCGCCGAGACCCCACCCGAAGATCTGGGGGCCCTCTCTGAAGTCCTCAGTCCACTCAAGTCGGATCGCCTGTTTCGCGATGCAGATGTGGCCGTCCAGGTCGTCGACCTGCGGTCAGGTGAGGAGGTCTGGTCCGACGGAGCCGATACGGGTCTGAATCCAGCGAGCACCACCAAGATCCTCACCGCCGCTACGGCCCTCAAGTCGCTGGGTCCCTCCTATTCCTTCACCACCATCGTCTACGGAGCGGACGAGCCAGACGGAGCGGGAGTCATCGGGGGCTCTATGTACATCCGCGGTGGAGGAGACCCGACCCTCGTAGTCGAAAAATTGTGGAAAATCGCCCGTGATCTCGAACTCGCGGGCATCACCAAGGTCAAGGGCGATCTGGTACTGGATGAGTCCTTCTTCGGGCCCGATCACACGCTCGTGGGCTGGAACAAGAAGCGGGACATCGAGAGGGGCCCATCGTACTTCCCCTCGCTCTCCGCGCTGTCTCTCAACTTCAACACGGTCGCCATCGTCGTCCGCCCCGGAGAGGAGAGCGGCAAACCCGCAGTCGTACAACTCGAGACCCCTGCTGGCGGGTACATCACCCTTACCTCCACCATGACCACGGGTCGCTCGGGCAGTCGGCCCACGGTGGGCATCGAGCGGAAAGTGGGGAAGAGTACGATGACCTTCGCGGTCGAGGGTGCGGTACCGGTAGGCGATCGGGTGCGGCGCTACTACCGAACGGTAGACGACCCCACCGCCTATTTTGGAGCGGCATTCAGGGGAATGCTGGCAGACCGCGGCATCGAGGTGACGGGGAAGACCCAGCTCGGTGTTGTACCAGAGAGCGCCGAGCCGTTGGCGTCGCTCTCCTCTCCGCCCCTGTCGAGCATCCTCATGGACATGAACAAGTACTCCAGCAACTTCATGGCCGAGCAGGTCTTGCGGACCGTGGGGGCCGAGACCAAGGGGGTAGGCACCACCGCTTCCGGGCTCGCGGTCATGCGGGAGTACCTCGATGATTTGGGCCTCGATCCTGCCACCTACACCCTCGTCAACGGATCTGGGCTGTCACGCAACGGTTCGATCCCCCCATCGGTCCTCACCGGCGTGCTCGTGGACATGGCCCACGACTCTCGGGTGGGCTCCGAGTTCAAGTCGTCGCTCTCGATCGCAGGGCGCGATGGAACGTTGCGCCGTCGGCTGGTCGATGAGGCGGGCCGACTTCGCGGAAAGACGGGCACCCTCGACGAGGTGCACTGCCTCGCTGGGTATGTGGAGTCTGCCGACGGCGGACTGTACGCGTTCGCGTTCCTCGCCAACGGGTTCAGAGGCGGCTCCTCACGCGTCAAGCGCGTCCACGATCGCTTCGCGCGCCTCATGTTCGAGGTGTCTTCGGATGCCTCTGCGGATGACTCCAACCCTCCGAAGGCCAATCCATGACGGCCCTGGAGCGGTGCGAGCCGCGGAGTCGGTTGCTCACGGCGGTATGCAGGTCCGGCCGACTCGGATATGCTGCCGTCCATTCTAGGCCTGGCACGCAGTGCGGGGAGTGGTTTCGATGAAATTTCGGTGGGTCTTGTCAGCTCTGACCCTATGTATGGCCCTCTTCGGGGTTTCTGCGCTCGCCCAAGACGTACCTGATGGGGCGGGCGAGGAGCCCTCGACCGAGGCACCGGCGTCCGCGGGCACCGCGGATGCTGCGTCTGTGGACGCGGCCGATCAGCAAAAAGTACTGAATCGGGAGCTTCGCACCGTGGAAGAGGATGTGAACAACCTCAAGGAGCGGGTGTTCCGATCGAAGGCCACGCTCCAGCTCCTCAAGGAGCTCGTGGTCGAAGGCTCGAATGGGGGGTCCCGGGTAACGATCCGGCACTTCAACGAGATGAGCAGCAACTACACGATCGAGTCGATCCAGTATTTCCTCGATGGCAAGAACGTGTTCACTCGCGTCGATCCGGGCGGGGAGCTCTCCGCAGTGAAGGAGATGAAGATCCACGAGCAGGGCCTACCGGCGGGTACGCACTCGCTCCAGGTGAAGATGGTCCTGCGTGGCAACGGTCAGGGTGTGTTCAGCTACCTACGCACCTACCAGTTCAATGTTCAGTCGAGCTACAACTTCAACGTCGAAGATGGGCAGGCGTCGCAGCTCAAAGTGATCGCGAATTCACGGGGTGGCATGCGCAACTTCGTGGATCGGCCGGCCATTCGCTACGAAGAACGCTCCGACACCATCCGGGAGGAGTGAGCGGATGCCTTGGTTGCGCTGGGTTCCCCTAGGGGTCCTGCTTGCGATGCCGGCATGGGCATCCGTTGAAACCGATCTCGCCGAGATCGGCGCGTCGACCAGCGACCTGGTGGAAGCGGCGAATGCCCTCGATCACCAGGTCGCGCCCGGTCGTGCGCATATGTCCCGCGAAGACGCCATCATCGCCTTCGAAGACAACCTCTACCTGCTGCTGATCGGAAAGTACCGACCCGCTGCCGAAGGGTTCTTTGGTCTTGTGACCACTGGCGCCCTCCAGGATCCCGGGCTCCACCGAGATGCAGAGTGGCACCTCGCCGAGAGCCTCTACGGTATGGGCAATATCGTCACCGCCGAGGCGCGGTTCCGCCTCATCGCCGAAGATCCGCAGCACGCATTCCGCGCGGACGCGGTGCGCCGGTTGTTGGAGATCTACGCCGAGACGAACGATGCCAAGCGCTTCTATGAGGTGTACGAGAGTGAGGTCGTCCAGGGGCGGGTCAAGCCCACACCGCTCATCACCTACACCGTGGCTCGCTCCTTCTACAAGCAGTCGGAGTTCGACAAGGCGACCTCGTACTTCACCGATGTACCTGAGGGGAGCTCTCACCACAGCCGAGCGCGCTACTTCCTCGGCGTGATGGCCGTCCGTGGAAATCGACTCGCAGATGCGGAGAGGTTCTTCCAGGAATCAGCCGACGACTCTGTGGAGTCTCCCGAGCAGCGAAAGACCCACGACCTCGCTCTGCTCGCGCTCGCCCGCCTGGCCTATGAGCGCGAGGACTACGTCGTCTCGACGGACTTCTACCAGCAGATCGCGGGTGACAGCGACTACCTCGCAGACGTGCTCTACGAGACCGTCTGGACCTTCATCAAGCAGGACCACTTCGACGAGGCCCTTCAAGCGGTCGAGCTGTTCCTTCTGGCCTTTCCAGAGCACCAGTACACGGGCGAACTCAAGGTGGTGGAGGGCCACCTCCACATGGGATGCGGTCAGGACACAAGCAGGTGTCGGAACCTCAGCCTCATCGACAGCGATGAGGGCGACTCCTACGATCGGGCGCTCGCGTCCTACGAGGCGATCGTTCTCGACTACGCGCCCATTCGTGACCACTTCGGCGACATCCAGTCCAAACCCGACGAGCCCAAGCGGTACTTCGACGAGGTGCTTGTAGCAGGGGACAAGAGCCTTGCTTCCGACATCCCTGACTTCGCCTTGGCGATGATGCGCGATGACGTGGCTCTGTCCGCGGCGATCGAACTCCACCAGGCCCTCCTGCAAGAGCAGAAGGATCTGGAAGAGTGCGAGACCATGATCAACGAGCTCGAGGTTGTGCTCTCCAGCGATGCGAGCCTCGGTGGCTACCAACGCGCCCGGTACAAGGCCATGGTGAGCCAGACCCGCGCCGTTCAGCAGCAGGTCGCGTTGCTTGCGATTGAGGCCGCGTGGCTCGACCGCGAGGGCGCGAACGTGAGTCGATACGCATCCGAGCTCGCGAATATCGGAGAACTCGCTTCTAGAGCTGGAAATCGGATCCAGGAAGCGAGCGAAGCCAAGGATGCGCATGACAAGCGGCTCGCCGAACTCCGCACCGAGATCAGCGGTATCGAAGCCGCCGTGTTGTCCGCAGAGACCACGCTCGACAATCTTCGCACCCTTCTCGCCGGGGATGCGGTCATCTCCGAGGAAGACCGCGCTCGCTATTCCTCGGAATCCGAGCAGGTCGAGGCCTCTTTGGCTGCGGATCGAAAGCAGCTGGGCGAGCTTCGGGTCGAACTCTCCGCCATGAAGCCGCCCGATGACGGTGGAGCTTCTGGCTCGGAAGACGAGCTCGTCGCAGACATCACGAGTCTTCGCAAGTCGTACGAGGCGCTACGTCCGGATCCAAATGCTGCAACGGCACGCCGGATCGACGAGCTCCACGAGCAGCTGTCCGACGCCGGTGTGCGGTTCGAAGCCGTTCGAGGACGCTTGGCCGGGCTCGCGGGCTCCGAGATCGGGCGAATTCGAGAGAGGTTCGAGGCAGAAGTCGTCGAGGTCTCCTCGGAGCGCCGAGATCTCGAGGACTACTCGGTCGGCGCCGACTCGGTCGCCATCTCTCTCACCCGCGAGGGTCTACAGCGAATGCAGACCTTCTTCGCCGAGTCTGTGGTCAAAGCAGATCTCGGAATCATTGACGTCTACTGGGCCCGAAAGCTCGAGATTGCCGATGAACGCGAGCGCGTCCAGAAGGATCGCAACATGATGGTCGCTGAATTGAATCGCCGGTTCGAATTGATCCGTCAGAAGATGGAGCAGTAGGAAATGCGCCGGAACGCATCGGGTGTTTACAAGAGCATGGTCCTCACCTTGGCCATGCTCCTCGGATCTCCGGCTTTCGGACAGGCGTCCGATCGCCTCGAGGGACCGGTCCCGGAAGAGGTGAAAGCCTTCAAGGAAGCCGCGGCACGGTTCAGTAGCCGGGCCACCGAGGTTCGATCGGATACCCAGACCTTCGTGGACTGGCGCGAAGCCGAGGAGAAGGCGAAGATCGAAGAGAACTTCGGATCCGTCTTGGATGACCTCGGCGAGCGTGAGCGCAACCAGCGCACGATCACCATCGAGAGATTCAATGACTTCCTGTCGAAGTACGGGGACTCGGAGTACAGCTCGCATGTGCGTTTTCGCCTGGCCGACCTGTATTTTGAGGTCGAAAGCGAGGACTGGCTGGATCGTTCCCGCCTCTACTACGACAAGCTCAACGACGAGAATCTGTCCCTCGAAGAGGCCGAAGTTCTCGAGACGGAGGGAGAGCCGAAGCTCGATCTGTCCGGGCCGGTAGCGCTGTACAAGCGAATTATTTCCGACAACCGCGGTCTTCCCCCAGAGGAGCAGTACGAGCGTCTTGATGGGGTCTACCTCATGCTGGGCTTCGTCTACGCCGAAGAGAATGCTGCCCTCCCAGAGCCCGACTACCCGACGGTAGCCTTGGACGAGGAAGGGGAGGTCATCGAGGACGCGCCTCCCTTCGACCCGACGGACTGGGAGCAGGTTCGCGATCGCAAGAGCGAGCTGGCCAAGGCCACCTTCCGCGACCTGATCACGCAGATGCCCGACTCGGAGCTCGCCGATCGGGCCCACCTCTTCCTCGGCAACTTCTTGTTCGACGAAGGCGACTTCGAGACCGCAGTCGCCGAGTACCGGTTCGTCTACGAGAAGGGAGATGAGGGGCCGTACTTCGACGAGTCCATCTACCAGCTCGCGTGGGCCAACTACAAGCAGGACAATTACGATCTGGCTGTACCGCTGTTCACCGAGGTGCTCGATCGCTCCGAGAAGCAGCTGGCGGAGACCGGCCGCGAGTCCTCGTATGCAACGGACTCCATCCGGTACATGGCCTTCTCATTCGCCGATATCGGGCAGGAGAATTTCGATTCCGTGGCTGTGGCCAAAGCCTATTTCGACAAGGTGGGGCCGCGAGAGTACGAGTGGGATGTCTACGAGCAGATGGCCGATGGGCTCATTCGCTACGGGCGCTGGGACGAGGCTGTCGAGGTCTATCAGAACCTCCAGAACGATCCCCGCTGGGTCAATCGCCCCGAAAACCCCGAGTTTCAGATGCAGCTGGTCCGCATCTTCGGGAACCCGAATCTCATCGGAGACTTCGAGAAGTCTGGCGCGGCCAGGCTCGAGCTGACCAGGCGCTACAACGAGGGCACGGAGTGGTGGGAGGCGAACCGCGAGAACCCGGATGCACTTGCCGTAGCTCGGGGATTCATCGAATCTTCTCTGGGCCAGGTGGCCTTGGAGCTCCGAGTTCGCGCCCAGGAGTCGGGCGACAAAGCGGATTTCCTCGTCGCTGCCGAGAAGTACCAGGAATACCTGGACAAGTTCCCGATCTCGGATGACTACTACGACGTTCAGTGGGTGTTGGCGGATTCGCTGCTCAAGGCCGGCCAGCCGGAGCGCGCAGTCGAGGAGTACGAGGGCCTGATTCGGTCCTCCCGGTATCATCCATATCTGGACGGTGCTCTAGTCTTCAGGCTGCAGATCCGCAATGCGATCCTGCTCGCCCAGGCGCCGCCAGATGTGCGGCCTGAGGGTGCCGAGATCGAGCGCACCTACAAGACTGAGAGCGGTGCCAATATCAGCGTCTACAAGCTGGGTCCGATCCAGTCGAACTTCATCGAGAGCGCGGACGCGGTGCTTGCCCATGAATTCGGCGAGCCGGCGCCAGATGTCCCGGATTTTCGACCGTTCATCGAGGAAAACCGGTACGCACTGACCTATATTCCTGGTCAGATTCTCTTCTACCACAACCGGTTTGACGAGGCCCGACCACGCCTCGAGAAGGTCATCGACGACTACCCGCGCAAGGACGAGGCATCTTACGCCGCTGGGCTTCTGGTGGACACCTACCTCGCTGAAGGCGACCAGAACCAGGTCCGCAAATACACCAATCGGTTCTCCACGATGGTTCTCGGCACCGCCGATGTTCCGGATCCAGAGGGCAAGTTCCGCAGTCTGCTCGAGGGTACGGCCTTCAAGCAGGCTCAGGCCCTCGCGGAATCCGAGGACAGCCTCGCGGCTGCCGACGCATTCATGGACTTCTTGGCAGAGTTTCCAGATTCGGAACACAAGGAGTTTTCGCTCTACAACGCCGCCTTCTACTACCAACAGGGCGGAAAAGCGGAGAAGGCGAACGGGCTATACGAGGAGTTCCTGGCCAAGTACCCAGGACACGAGTGGTCCGAGAAGCTCTACTTCCGGGTCGCGACTCTGTACGAGTCCACGCTGCAGCTCGATAGGGCGGTCGACTACTACGAAAACCTTGCTCGGCGCTTCCCAGAAGGGAAGGAAACTCCGGATGCATTGTACAACGCGGCCTACCTGCAGACCGGACTCGGCCGCTATCGAGATGCAGCCCGCGGACTCGAGAAGTACGGCACGGACTACCCGGATCGTCCTGATGCCGAGAAGGTCTTCTTCGAGGCGGGCGAGCAGTGGACTGCGGTGTCTCAGCGAGACGGACTGGCCTTCTACGATCGGTACCTCAAGAAGTACGGCTACGAAAATCCAGACAATGCTCTCACCGCTCTCGCGGCACGAGCCGATATCCTGTTGGCGCAGGGAAATACCCGTCTGTACGGGCGAGAACTCGACAAGATCGAGGCTGCATTCGACGAACTCTCGGCCCAGGGCAAGGAACTTGGCCCCAACGCTCACAAGTACGCGGCCAAGGCAGCATTCCGTCAGCTCGAGAAGGATTTTGCTGAGGTCGTCAAGGGGGAGTTCACCCGGAACGAGGACAAGGATCTTGCCTTGTTGGAAGAGAAGAAGGCGGCCGTCCCAGCCTTTGAGCCCAAAGCCAAGGCCTTCGCAGCGAAGTACCAGAGCTTCGAGTACAGCTCTGCGGCGCTGTTGATGCTCGCTCAGGCGCCGCTCTATCTGTCCGAGCTCGGACTCAGCCTCGACTGTCCCAAGGGGTACTCCGAGGACGACTGCTATGCTTACATCGATATCCTCGAGGAGAAGGTGTTTCCGCAGTTCCGCGATATCCAAGATCAGGTCGTGATTCCCCGGCTTCAAGGGCTCATCGACAAGGCTCGGGAGCTCAAGCGGCACTCGGCCTCGGTCGACACAGCCATCTCCGAGCTCAATCGGATCAACCCGGTCGACTACCCCGCGGTGAAGTACGAGCTTCAGGGGGAGACCGACTCCTCCGCGCCGCCGCCGGTGGTCGGTGTCAGAGCACCCAAACCCGACGAAGGGGAGGAGTGAGCATGCGAATCACGATCGCCCTCGCGGCCCTCACGATGCTGACCACGGGCTGCAAGAAGAAGCCGCCCGAGCCCGCAATCACGGAAACGACAGCCACTCCTCAACCCGATCCGGGGGATGGGGTCGCCAGCACAGATCCAGAGCCAGAGCCGGAACCCGCGCCGCCTCCGGAGCCGGCTGCACCCGAGGAGCCGGTCTACAAGAAGGTGAATCGGATCGTGCCCTTGCTCGATACCTCCGATGTTGCCAAGAACCGCCAGGCTCTCGACAAGCTCAAAGATCTTCGAACCAAATTCCCAAACAATGGGATCATCGAGCTGAACATCGGTGTGGCGGAGCAGAAGCTGGGCAACACCACGTCCGCCAAGTCGGCCTACCAGAACGCTCTGGCCAAGGACCCTACGCTCGGCAGCGCTCATCTTTATCTTGGAATGCTCAAGGAGCAGAACGGCGATCTCGCCTCAGCTGAGAGTCATTACCGCACCGGCATCTCGGCCGATCCTGAGAATGTTGATGTTCGAGTGGCCCTCGTCTCGATGCTTCGGAAGAAGGGAAAGCTCGACGAGGCTCTCATCGAGGCGCGGAAGGCCCTGAAGATCAACGCTCACTCCGCGGAGATCTACAATGATGTCGGTCTCGCGTACCTGGAGCGGGAAGAGTACTTGCTCGCGAAGTTCATGTACCAGAAGGCGCTGGCACTTCCAGGTGGTGAGGAAAAGGCATTCATCCAGGCAAATCTTGGATGGACCTACTATAAGCAGGGCAAGTTGCCCCAAGCGACTTTCCGGCTCAAGAAGGCTGTGGAACTCGATCCGGAGTACGTGCCGGGGCTGGTCTACCTCGCCCGTGTCTACATGGAGGACCACAACTACAGCGATACCGTGGATCTGCTGGAGCGCGCGGCCAAGCGTGCACCCGAGAACCAAGGGGTGCAGATGAACCTCGGGGTTGCGTACCGAGGGGTTCAGCGTTTCGAAGACGCCAAGCGCGCCTACCAAAAGGCCCTCGCGCTCGAGCCTGGGAATCCGGATCCGCACTTCAATCTGGGGATCCTGTACGGGGACTACCTCAAGGACTACGACGCTGCGATCGCCTCTTTCAACACCTACAAGTCCAACGGCGGTTCGGAGACGGCCCAGGCAGACGAGTACATCGCGGCGGTTGAGCGCGAGAAGAAGCGGGTAGAGCGCCAGAAGAAGCGCGAAGCAGCCATGTCCAAGCGCGAGGCCGAGCGCAAGGAGCGCGAGCGGCTCGCGAAGGAAGAGGAAATCCGGCAAGCGAAGGCCGCGAAGGAAGAAGCCAAGCGGCTGGCGGCCGAAGAAGAAGCCGCCGCGCGAAAGGCCGCCGATGAAGAGGCTGAGCGCAAGCGTCTCGAGCAAGAGGCGGCCCAGCCAGCTCCAGCTCCAGCTCCAGCTCCAGCTCCAGCTCCAGCTCCGGCGACCCCGCCGGCGGAGTTACCGCCTGCCGAACCCGAGCCGGCACCAGCACCGGCTCCAGCACCAGCACCGGACGAAAACCCTTGGGGTGAGCAATGATGCGTAGGCTGACCGCGGGCTTGCTCGCGTCGATTTTGTTCGTAGGCGTCGCCGGTGCGGCAACCTTTCGATTCACCGAAGACGAGGCGGAGGTGATCGTCGGCGAGGTGCAGAAGCCGGACGTGACGGTGGTGATCTCGCGCGAAAATCTCAACAAGGCCTACGAGTTGGAGCTCGACGAGAGCTTCCTGCAGAAGATCGTGGATTCCGTCGAGAGTGATCCATTCTGAGTTCGACGGGTCACTGCGCGCCACTTGGCCAGGTCGGTGCGCCGCCTTGCAGCCCCTCCAGTTCCAAAATTTTGTCCGGATCGGAGGATCGTCGAGCGGACTCCCTCACTGAGCCCCTCACGCGATCTTGACGAACCGACCGATGGTTTCGCGGTCAACGGATGTGTCTTCATCGGATCTTCGTGATCCTCTGACAGGGTCCTCACAAGGACGACGGTGCCCCAAACCCACCGGTTGAGTAGATTCGTCAAGTCTCGAATACCCAGACCCGGGAGCACCCGGGCCCAGGAGGTACCTAAATGGTCGATCCCGTCACCATGTTCAAAGAGGGTGGCCCGTTCATGTACGTCATTCTCGTCGTCGGCGTTTTCGCCATGGCGATCGCGTTTGAACGGCTCTTCTACATCGTCTTTCGGGCGAACATCAACGCCACGGCGTTCATGGCCCAGATCCAGAAGTTGATCATGGCGAACAACATCGATCGCGCGATCAAGCTCTGCAATGCAGAGCCTCACGCGGCGCTTCCCCGAGTGGTCAAGGCGGGTCTCACCCGTGCGAACCGCACGGAGAAGGAGATCGAGAACGCCGTCGAAGAGGCAACCCTCGAGGTTGGACCTCTCGTCAATAAGCGCACCGCGTACCTGGCGATGCTCGCCAACGTCGCGACGCTGACCGGCCTGCTCGGAACCATCATGGGCCTCGTGCTCGCGTTCCAGGCTGTGGCCAACGCCTCTGCAGAGATGAAGCAGAAGATGCTGGCGAACGGTATCTCCGTCGCCATGTACACCACGGCGGGCGGCCTGATCGCTGCTATCCCGACCCTGGTGCTGCACTCCATCATCACTAGCCGCAGCAACAAGATCCTCGATGATGTCGACCAATTCGGCCTCAAGACGGTCAACCTGCTCACGGCCAGGCGTCGTGGACACCTCAAGGAAGACGCGGCAGACGCCTAGTCTTCTTCCTTTCTGGAAGGCCCTCTACCGGAGCCCCCAATGGCCAAGAAAAAACGCGCAGCCGCTGCAGAAGAGCTCGACCTCGTTCCAATCATGAATATGGTCACAATTCTCATCCCGTTCCTGCTCCTCTCTGTGCAGTTCGTCAGCATTGCAGTGATCGATTCGACCCTGCCTGCCATCGGAAAGCCTACGGAAGCGCAGCCGGATGATGAGGAGAAGCTCAACCTGTCCGTAGCCATCACGGACAAGGGCTACTCCGTCCTGGGAGCCAGCGGCGTGCTCGGCAATCCGGATGGAGACGGAGCCACGGTTCCGTGCCTCAGAGATGGTTGTCCTGGAGTCGATGCATACGACGTGAGCAAGCTCACGGAGATGCTCGGCCAGATCAAGGACGAGTACCCGGATGAAGAGAACGTCATCTTGATTCCGGAATCGAACGTACCTTACGAGGTGCTCATTGCGACCATGGACGCGGCCCGGGAAAACCCGGACGTGAAGGTCACTGTCAACGGCGTGTCTGATGTCGCGCGTCCACTCTTCCCGTTCGTCGTGATCGCCGGCGGCGTGCAGTAGAGGCTGGAGAATCATGGGAAAGCGTAAACTACGTCGCGGAGACGACGATGCGGCATTGAGCATCACCTCGATGATGGACATGATGACCATCATCCTGGTGTTCTTGCTCAAGTCGTATTCGACAGACGATGTGTCGGTGTCTCCTTCCAAGGACCTTCAGGTGCCCATCTCGAGTGCCGAGAAGCCTCCGAAGCTCGCAGTCAACGTGGTGGTCTCGCAAAAAGAGATCGTCGTCGATGGCGAAGAGGTCCTCACCCTCGATCGCGTTCAAAACGATCAGGGGCTCGAGGTGACGGCGGTACCGGCCGATGAGAAGCGAGGTCAGTTGATCTCGGCTCTCTACGATCGGCTCTTGGAGAAGGCTGAGACCGCCAAGGATCTCGCCATGCGTACTGGCAGTGATGAGTTCGAGTTCAAGGGCGAAGTGCTCCTGCAGTGCGACAAGCGTCTACCGTTCTCGGTGATTCGCGAGGTCATGTTCACCGCGGGCCAGGCTCAGTTCGGGAACTTCCGCTTCGTCGTCATCAAGGGCGGCTGATAATCTCTATCGGCTGTGCCGATGAGAGGGCCGATTCCTGCTATGGATTCGGCCCTCTTTGTTTTTGGATTGGGGACTCGTGAGCACTCGACTGCGGACAACAGCGAAGAACGGTTGTCATCACAGGGCCGTTCGGACTATCGTACGGCACGCGCGGCACTGGCTTGGGGTGGACTCTCACCCTGCTCGTGACCACAATCGTCAAAGGACCCGTTCGAGGGTCGATGAAGGGCAGACGTTGATCAAATCTGAACCGCTCGTGAGCGCCATGGTCACAGGGAGGGAAGGCACGCGGGCCCCGCGCGCCATTCCCACCGGAGCCCCGGAGACCTGATCGATGGCTGCACAGGCGCGAAAGTCCAAGGTTCTTCGCATTGCGATCATTCAAGATCGCAAGATCAAGCAAGAACGACTGATCAAGGCCGGCGAACCGGTCACGATCGGTGAGTCCCCCAAGAACACGTTCGTGGTTTCCAAGAACGCGGTCACGGGTGCGACGTTTACGCTCTTCGAGCCTGCGGGCAAGGGCTATACGTTGCGGTTCTCCGAAAAGTTCGGCACCAAGTCGAAGGTGAGCACAGGTGGCCTCGCGGCCAAGCTGCACAGCCTCATCAACGACTCCAGCGTGACCAAACACGGTGACCTCTGTCATCTCCAGCTCACCCCACAGGATCGCGGCAAGCTCGAGCTCGACAACGTGTTCGTGTTGTTCCAGTTCGTGGCACCGCCTCCAATCAAGGCGGTCAAGCCCATCAAAGCGATGGACTTTCGGCCCCGCCTCCTGGAAGACGACGATCCGGTGTTCCTTGGCTTCCTGGCGATCTGGTCGGCGCTCGCGCTTGTCCTCACGATCTGGGTCTGGAACTCGGAGCTGCCGGTCTACACCATGGATGAGATCCCCGATCGCTTTGCGAAGCTAGCGGTCAAAGAGAAGCCTCCTGAGCCTCCGGAGGATCTCGAAATCGAGACCGACGAAGAAGATCCGAACGCCCCCAAGAAAGAGGTGGAGGACGCCGACGCCAAGAAGGCGCAGGAGAAGGATCAGACCGAGGGCCAGAAGGCCAAGAGTCAAGAAGATCGTAAGGCCGATGTCGAGCAGCGAAGCAAGCTTCTGGCCAAGATCATCGGTACCACCGGCGATAGCTCCGGCGATATCGTCGCGGATATGTGGTCGGACGAGGACAAAGGGATCGGTAACATCGATGAGGCCCTCTCCGAACGGGGCGGCGGACTCACGACCGATGCCAACGATCCGGGTCTTCGCGGAGCCAAGGGCGGGACCGGAGAGGCGGCGGATATCGGCGACCTCAAGGGTGTCGGTGGCGGGAACGCCGGGGTCGGCACCGGTCCGGACGTCAAGCTCGAGGGATCCGTCGGTCTGGGCAATGGCAGCGTCTCCGAAGAGATCGGTGATGCGGGCAAGGTCAAGTCCACGGTCCGTCGCTACTCGGGGCAGATGAAGTACTGCTACGAGCAGCAGCTCAAGAAGAACCGCGACCTGCAAGGACGTGTGGAGATCGGCTGGGCTGTCTATGGTGGCGCCGTAGAGAGCGTGTACATCGTGAGCAATAGCACCGGTGATGATGCGCTGGGCAAGTGCATGGTGAACAAGCTCAAGCGTTGGAAGTTCGACTCGTCCATCGAGGGCGATGTGAGCTGGCCCTTCGTGTTCGCGCCCAAGCAATAGAGGGCAACCGGGCCGACTGTGTGGTCGGCTTGGTGCCCGCGTCATCTGTCCACCGCGCGGGTGGGAGAGGGCGGGTTGGCCTCGGGCCGGCTCCGTTCGACGGCTTGGCACCGAGGTGATCCTATCGATGTGAGCGCTTCGTCACCGCCTTCGGGGCCCCGTCGACCCGGTCACTCTGCCGTTGTGGGCATGGTTTCCTCTAGTTCCAGACATTTCAGCCGATATGACGATTGACTGCCGCGAAGGCTTGAGGTACTCATGATGGGTACTGCGTTGGAGATCACATGTTCCGAACCGGCTTGGCCGCACTACTGATCGGACTGACGGGCATCGCGCTCGCTCAGGATGGCGGTGTCGGCAACGAGCTCGAGAGGGCCGCTACAGCAACATCGGAAGAGATGCTTTCGTTCGCGGACGATGCTGTTGAGCAGATTCAGGAGAACGCGAAGGCGGTCAACACGATGACCGACAAGGCGCGCAAGGACTCTGATGCCGCCGCGCTCGAGTGTCTTACTCCGCGAAACGTGTCCTGCAATGCGTTGGTACAGGTGGCCGACGGCGCACACGCCAAGATGATCGCTGCGCTCGACGAAGACGATCGCGATCGCGCCAGCCACGAATACAGGAAAATCTCCGTCGCTCTCGACAAGTCCGAGACCATCTCCGCTGAAGCGGAAGATTGTGGGTCGGGCTCTAGTGGGACGGGTTCCGATAAGGTGGTTTGGACCGGCGGAACCGGTGATGATAGTGATACAGATGACGATGACAACATCGATGATATCGATGTCGGATTCGACCCCCCAAACGTCAGCCCTTCCGAGATCTAGGCGACCGAAAGCGTAGTATCGGTTACCTCGACGCGACCCTGATTTGGTGAAGTATGTGGTTCGGACAGCCCAAAGGGCTGCGTAATTTTGGAATTGCTCTTGGTTTTCTGATGGCTGGCGCTTCGGCGTCCGCTGCACCGGGAGACCATCTGCGTGCTGGTGATGCGGTGATTACACCGTCTCTTGGCGTTGGGTTCGAGTATCGGACCAATGCGTTCCGCTCGGATAGCCAGGCCCAGGGTACGGGTGCGCTTCGCATCGCTCCCGGATTGGCGGTCACTGCTGAGAGTCCCCAGGTCTTGTTCGCCTTCGATGGCAAGTACGCCCTGCGGAAGTACCTGTTCCTCGCCAACCCGAACAACGTTGGTCAGGCGGAGATCAGTCGGCAGATCAGCAATCTGGATCGGTTCAACGCCTTCAATGTCAGCGCGGATCTCCAGGCACTTCGGGATCGCCAGATCAGCCTGCGGCTGAACGACACGGCCGTGCTCCGTAACAACCCGAACGACTCGGTTCCCGATTCGGATGACCCCTACGCCACCCAGTTTCGCAACAGCCTCACAGGTGGAATCGTGGGAAGGCCCGGACCCGCTCTGTCTTTCGACCTGGGTGGTACATGGCGGTACTCCACGTTCTTCGTGCCGTCGGGTGTCGAACAGCGTGATCCTCTCAACTCTCGTAATTCTTTCGGTCCGACCCTTAATATCAAGTACGCATTCCTTCCGCGTACTGCATATGTCGTCGAAGCTCGGTTCACGGTCAACCAGTGGGCGACTCCAACTGCCACGCTGGGTGACCAGTCCTTCCCAACGCCGAACTCGCAGCATCTCCAGGCGCTAACTGGCGTCCAGGGGCGTATCTCCGAGCGACTGCGGCTCGTGCTCAAGGGTGGCTACGGCACGGCCTGGTACGCTGATGGCAACAACCTGTCAGCGGTCAATGGTCTGTTGCTCGCCATGCAGGCCGACTACGACGCGACCAAGCAGCACCAGATCACGTTAGGGTACCGCAAGAGCTTCATCGACAGCTTCTTTACCAATGTAGCTGCTCATAACTCCCTATATGCCCGGTGGTCGGGGCAATATGGCGAACGCCTCTCCTCCAATCTCACGTACGGTCTCCGCTTCGAGAACTACGATGGAGAGGTGGTCCAGCGGAACGACATCGTCAATCAACTCCGGTTTGCGCTCAACTACAAGGCGAATGACTGGGTTACACCGTCACTTTCCGGAGGTTGGCTCGGTCGGTCCTCATCGGACGCCATCGTCGAATACAACGACGTACGGGTTCTTCTCGGGGCTACCTTCCAGTACTGACTGGTTGGGTCGAGTTCTCGGGGAGCGGGGCCAGTTCGGGGTTGTCAGCCCCATCGCTTTGACTGTGTAGACGAGACGCGGGTGTCGTCGCTCCAAACACTGCCCGAGCACCTATCCGCTCGCGGATCCGGTGTTCCTGGACCCGCGTCGTGGATCACGGCTGAGTGTCCAGGATTTCGGGTGTTTGACACCGTTTCAGAGCGGAGTCGGGCCGAGGATTCGGTCCATGCCGGTGCCCGTGTAGAATCGGTGGGCCGCATCGGGGGCTACGGCCCAACCCTGAAGTGATGCATCAGAGGTTTACATGACGCGTCAAGACTGCTACGGTTCGTGCCGTAGGAGGACGACGACGTGTCCCATCCCAAGGAACTGCTGGGCGGAGTAGGTGCACTCCTCGGAGAGCGCTGGCGCGAGATCATCTTGATCAGTGCTCTGCTGGCGAACCTTTTCGCGATGTTGGCGCTGGTCGGGTACTCCCCGGACGATCCAACCTGGCTCCACCCCAACACCGGCCGGGTGATCAACGCGTGTGGGCCTCTTGGGGCCTTGCTCGCCGATACGCTCTTCCAGCTGCTTGGGTACGGTGCGTGGGCATCATTCGGTGCCATGGTCGTTTGCGTCCTGGCGCTGGCCGGGCGGCCTATCTTCGCCCCTGTGCGAGCCCTCAACGGTGGAACACTGTTCGTAGCAGCGCTCGGTCTGGCGGAGCTCGGCTTCGGGCCTGGTGATGCGTTCCCGCCGGGAGGGTGGTTGGGGCAAACAGTTGCGGAAGGCCTCGTCGCAGGAGTCGGTAAAGTAGGAGCCACTCTCGCTTTGGTTGGTGTGGCGACGGTCAGCATCACGATCCTCGGAAACATCCGGTGGGGCAGCCTGGCGCGGCGAATGGTCGAGGCGTTCGAAGCGCGCTGGCCGGCGTTGCGGGCGGTACTCGGGCGCGGTGTGTCCGGTCTCGGGGAGGCCTCGAAGCTGGGCGCGAGACATGGATTGTCCTGGGGCCGATCCGGGGTCGTGAATCTGGTGGGGGCTACGGCGGGGCTGGGTGGGCGGATGGCTCGCTCCCTGCGGGGCCCGTCCACGGACTCCGCACTCGACTCTGTGATCGAGGAACTGGAGGCGGACCCCGAGCTGCTCGTGCCTTCGGAGTCCATTGCAACAGCCCACAGCGTGCCGATGATCGCGGAGGTGCAGTGGGAGCCAACCGTTGCTGGTGAGGCCAGCGATGTTCGGGAGCTGTTCACGGATCTCACTCCCCGAAATGTGCAGGACCGGAGCACAGGTGGGTCGTTCTTTGGTTCGGGTTCGGAGTCTTCGGCCCAGCCGGAGCCGCTGGATGCGGGGGAGCGGACTCAGCCGGGACAGTTCGAGCACACGGTCGCAAGCGAGCCGGAGCTTCCCGAGCCTGTGAATATGTCTTTCGGCGTCACTTTGACACCGCCTCCCGAAGCGTCGGTGGCGGCCCAAGCGGTCGATGATGGTGAGGACTTCACGCCCGGGGATGATCAGCGAGCGTCGATCGTACCGCGTTCGGATCTGGACACTCCTCGCCCTCCGGTCCAACGGCGCCTCGGTGTCGAGGTCGCCGAAGCGCTGGAGCAGAAGGTCGGGGATGATGGCGGCAGCGTCAGCAAGCGAAAGGGCTGGAGCAACTTCAAGCTGCCCAAGCTTTCACTGCTCGACATCGTGCCGGAGCAGAAGGCCGTCTTCGACGGGGAGGAGCTACGCCGCCTCGCACGGAAGGTCGAGGAAACCCTGGAATCCTTCAAGGTCGAAGGGCAGGTCACCAATGTGCGGGTCGGTCCCGTGGTGACGATCTTCGAGTTCCTTCCGGGGCCCGGGATCAAAGTCTCGAAGATCGCGGGCCTCTCCGATGATCTCGCCATGAGTCTGTGCGCCATGAGCGTGCGGATTGTGGCTCCGATCCCAGGTAGGGGAGTGGTCGGAATCGAGATCCCCAGCCCCACTCGGCTCAACATCTACTTCCGTGAAATCCTCGGTACGGATGTGTTCCGAAACAACACCTACGAGCTCCCCGTGGCGCTCGGCAAGGATGTGGAGGGCAAGCCGGTCATCGCCAACCTCGTGAAGATGCCGCACCTGCTGGTGGCTGGGACCACCGGTGCGGGCAAGTCGGTCGGGGTCAATGGCATGCTCATGAGCCTGCTCTACACCTGTCCCCCCGAGGACCTCAGGCTGTTGCTCATCGATCCGAAGCAGCTCGAGTTCAAGATGTACGACGACATCCCTCATCTGTTGCACCCCGTGGTCACCGACCCGAAGAAGGCTCAAGCAGCGCTGGACTGGTGTGTGCGGGAGATGGAGGACCGCTACAGCCTGCTGGCTGCCTGGAATACCCGGAACATCGTCTCCTACAACGAAAAGGTCGAGAAGGAGTCCAAGAACTGGACCCGGGAGAAGGCCCGCGCCTATGCCCCCAAGGGGTGGGATGAGACGCAGCCGCTGCCCACGCCCCAGAAGATGCCCTTCATCGTCATCGTCATCGATGAGCTCGCGGACCTGATGATGGTCGCGAAGAAGGAGATCGAGCAGAGTGTCGCGCGCCTCGCCCAGAAGGCCCGAGCCTGCGGAATCCACCTCATTCTCGCCACCCAGCGGCCCAGTGCGGATGTGGTGACCGGGCTGATCAAGTCCAATATGCCTACCCGGATCGCCTTCAAGCTGAAGTCGGCCTTGGACAGCCGCGTGATCCTCGATGAGAACGGGGCAGAACGGCTGCTCGGTCGTGGAGACATGCTCTACTCGCCCAATGGTGGTGAGATCGCCCGTATTCACGGGGCCTTCGTCAGCGATGACGAAGTGGAGCGGGTCTGTGACTATGTTCGCAGCCAGGCGGAGCCCGACTACATCGATGCCATCACCGCTGAGTCCGTCAGCGAGGAGGCGGGGGATGTCGAGCGCGATCCGTTGTTCAACGACGCGGTGGACATCGTCGTAGGAGCTGGGAAGGCCAGCACCTCGATGATTCAGCGGCATCTCAAGATCGGCTACAACCGCGCGGCGCGGATCGTCGACCAGATGGAGAGCGCTGGGGTCATCGGCCCGGCCGATGGCGCTCGGCCACGCGAAGTGCTAGTCAGCCAGAACGTTTTCTGACGGTCGGGCGGCTGCTGACAGCCCATGATGAATGGAATAGCGAGGCCCGCGTCTGGTCTGTGTCATCGGATGAAATCATCCAACCTGTGAACGGCGCTTAGTCTCAGGTAGAACCCCGGAGAGTCGACATGACACGCGTTGGATGGTTTCTCATGGCCCTCATGCCCGCCACGGCGCTCGCGGGCACCACCGAGGTGATCGAAGCGGTAGAGGCGAAGTACGCGGGGGTCGAGACCCTCACGGCCAAGTTCACCCAGACCACGACCTCCGAGCTGTATGGGTCGGACAAGCAGTCCGGCACCATGTCGCTGATGCGCCCCGCGAAGATGCGCTGGACCTTCGATGGAGATGGCAAGGAGTTCGTCACGGATGGGGCCACGATGTGGATCTACAACCCGGCGGACAAGCAGGTGCTCAAGTACAGCGATGTCTCGCAGTCCGCGGCCTCTGCGGACTCCCTGCTCCAGTCCCTCGATCGCATCTCAGAGCTGTTCGAGATCGAGCTTGTCGAGGAGACGGACCGCATCAAGCGGCTCTCCCTCAAGCCCAAGGGTGCTCAATCCCAGGTCAAGAAGATCGAGCTCGCCCTGGACGGAGCCCTGGTGGTGCAGAGCGTCAACATCACCGATGCTTTTGATACCCAGACCGCGTTGGCTTTCCAGGGTGTGCAGCTCGATGTGAAGGTGCCGGCTAGCACATTCGTGTTCGAGGTTCCCACGGGGATCGAGGTCATCTCCGCCAACTGAGCCTCAGGCCCGCTGGCCGGCGCGCCGCGTTATGACCGCGCCATGCCTCAGACCACCACATCGTCCCGGCCAGTCCTCGGCGCGGATGAAGCCACGGGCCGCAAGCGCGTCCATGTTGTATCCCTCGGATGCCCCAAGAATCGGGTCGACAGCGAGGTGATGGTCGGCAAACTCCAGGAAGACGACTACGAGCTCGTCGACGATCCCGAGTTGGCGGACGTGATCGTCGTAAACACCTGCTCCTTCATCCAGCCCGCGACTGAAGAGTCCATCGAGACCGTGCTCGAGATGGCCCAGCTCAAGACCAAGGGCAACTGCGAGAAGCTCGTGGTCACCGGCTGCATGGTTCAGCGGTATGGCAAGTCCCTCGAGGGCGAGCTCCCCGAGGTCGACTACTTCCTCGGAACCGGGGAGTATCACCGCATTACCGATGTTCTCAGCGCACGCAGCGCCAATGCTGTCAAGTCTTATGTGGATGTGCCGCTGTACATCCACGACGAGCTGGCGCCCCGGGTCAACAGCTGGTCTTCGGTATCGGCCTACCTCAAGATCTCCGAAGGGTGCGACCACCGCTGTGCATTCTGCATCATCCCCACACTTCGGGGAAAGCTGCGCTCCCGTCGTATCCCATCCCTGGTCACAGAGGCCCGCAGGCTGGCAGAGCAGGGCGTGGTCGAGCTCAACCTCATCTCTCAGGACTCCACCGCATATGGCCGTGATTTAGGGGGTGGTGGGCTGGGTGAGCTCCTCCAGGCACTCTCGGATATCGACCGGATTCGGTGGATTCGGCTCCACTACGCCTACCCGCATGGCCTCCCGGAGGGGCTTCTCGATCAGCTCGCCCACAACCCCAAGGTCGTGCCCTACCTCGACATCCCACTGCAGCACGCGTCGGGGTCGATGCTCAAGTCCATGCGCCGGGGCGTCACTCGGGCCGGTCAGGAGAGGATCCTCGATCGGGTCCGCCAGCATGTGCCGGATATCGCTATTCGCACCACATTCATCGTGGGTTTTCCGGGTGAGACGGCTGCAGACTTCGACGAGCTCTGCGACTTCGTCACGTGTCAGGAGTTCGACCACGTCGGTGTCTTCACCTACTTCCAGGAAGACGGAACCCCGGCTGCCGAGCTTCCCGATCAGGTTCCGGATGCGGTCAAGGCCCAGCGGCAGGCCGAGCTCATGGCCCTCCAGGCGACCCTCTCCAAGCGCAAGCTGGATGCGCGCGTGGGCTCCGTCGTCGACGTGCTGATCGAGGGAACCTCCGAGGAGTCGGAGCTCCTGCTACGGGGCCGCACAGCCTGGCAGGCTCCCGATGTCGATGGCCAAGTGTACATCGTCAGCCCTCCGCCCGATGTCGCCGTCGGGCAGATTCGTCCCCTACGGATCACCCGCGCGGGGGACTACGATCTCGTAGGGGAGCTGCTGAAGTGAGGAGTCTGTCCTTCGTGCTGCCAGCCTTCAACGAGGCTGCGAATATCGAGGAGGCAGTGCTCCGGTGCGCGGCCGTCGCCGACGAGATGGGCTTCGAATACGAGGTCATCGTGGTCGATGACGGGTCCTACGACGGCACGCGGGAGCGCGTAGAGTCCTTGGCGTCGTCTCACCAGGGTCGGATCCGCAGCCTCCACCATCCGCAGAATCGCGGCTACGGCGCTGCACTCAAGACCGGCCTGCTCTCGGCTCGGATGGATCGGGTCTTCTTCACAGACGCCGACCTCCAATTCGATGTGGCCGAGATCTCCCGGCTTCTCCAGCACGCCGATCGATACGACATCGTCTGTGGATACCGAGCGCCTCGCCGGGACCCCGCAATGCGGGTGTTCAATGGGTGGGCCTGGAGCAAGCTCGTGGGCGGGTTGTTCGGGCTGTCGGTTCGAGATGTCGACTGCGCGTTCAAGGTGTTCGACCGGTGCATCTTCGAGCGAATCGCGATCCATTCCATCGGAGCCTTTGTGAACACCGAGATCCTGGTTCGCGCACGGGCGGCGGGGTTCAGCGTCGTCGAGGTGCCGGTCACGCACTACCCCCGTCTCGCTGGGGACTCCAGTGGGGCCAACCCGCGGGTGATCGCGCGGGCCTTCAAGGAGCTGGCATTGCTGTATCGCGAGCTCAAGGTCCTCGAAGACGGCTCGATGGCTTCAGAGGAGCGGGAGCTCTACTGACGAGATCGAAGTAGCTCGGCTGCGCTGTGGGCCTCGAGCACCTCGCACACCGCGGCGGGCAGCATCCGATCGACCGGGTCTCCGCGCACGATGGCGGCGCGGATCTCTGTGGAGCTGATCTCGGGGAAGCTCGGGACGCCTGGGATGGGTGGATAGCCGCCCCGTCCCACGACGATGGGCGGGAAGCTCTCCTCGATCGCGTCCCAGGCCTTCCAGCGCGGGGTCTCGGGCAGAATATCGGCTCCGACCACCACCCTGAAGTGATGGCGGGGGTGCTCGCGGGACAGAGCCTCGAGGGTGTCGATGGTGTAGGAGGGCACCGGCAGCTGGGACTCGATGGGCTCGACCCGTACCCATGGACCGACCGCCGTAGCCAGGGCCTCACAGCACTGAACCCGGAGCTCAAAGGGGAGCAGTGCCTTGCCGAAGGCGTGCTCGAAGGTCGGGAGCAGCCAGACCTCATCGACGCGATCGGTCCACCGGAGCCAAGCGGTGACCATGGCATGGCCGACGTGGGGCGGGTTGAAGCTGCCACCGTATACAGCGACTCGGATCATGCTGTCCTCTGTTGTGGCCTGCATCGGGATTCGGTCGAGGATACCTGAAGCCCATGGCGATCCCCATCGGCGTGTACGACTCGGGCTACGGCGGGCTTTCGGTGTTGCGACACCTTCGGACCGCGCTGCCCGATCACGACTTCGTATACTTCGGCGACTCTGGGCGGGCTCCGTACGGAGGGCGCGATGTATACACCGTGCTCGACTTCGCGGAGCAGTCGGTCGAGCTGCTCCTTTCCGAGGGCTGCCAGCTGGTGATCGTCGCGTGCCACACGGTGTCCTGTGTAGCGCTTCGGCACCTCCAGCAGCGGTATGCACAGCCCGGGTCGGGGTGTCGGGTGCTGGGGGTCACCATCCCGGGCGCAGAGCTCGCGGTGTCGATGAGCGAGGGGCATATCGGCGTGTTGGCGACCGAGCGCACCGTCTCGAGCGGGACCTGGGGGGCGGAGATCTCCAAGCTCGGTAGCCATCGAGTGTCCCAGCGCCCAGCCTCTCTGCTCGCCCCGATCGTAGAGGAGGGTTGGGAGGACACCGAGCTCGCCGAGCTCGCCGTTCAGCGGTACCTGGCCGAGCTCGGCGATGTAGACACGGTGGTGCTGGGCTGTACCCACTACCCGCTATTGCAGCGCGCATTCGGGCGGGTCAGCCGAGCTCGTGTCCTCGACCCGGCGCCCTATGTGGCGGAGCGTCTGGTGGGCTGGCTCGGTCGTCATCCCGGCTACGCGGAGGTCGGAACCGGCGAGCTCCGGGTTCTCTGCAGCGGGAGCCCAGGCCGGTTCGCAGCCCAGGCGTCTCGCTTTCTCGGGCATCCACTCAGAGCGGTGGAGCATGTGCGGCTGATCGATGCCCGCCTGGAGCGCCGCCAAGCGGATTCCAGCCCCACCGGCCAGATCACCCGCTGACGGAGTACAGTAGGACCATGCGGCGCACCTCTCCCCATCGCGCGACGATCACGGTCAGCGGGTTGTTCCTGCTGGGGCTCGCTCTGGGGTCCTGGGCAGGCAGGGCAGCTGTGGCCCGGGCCACCGATCCATACGCTGGGCTCGACCGATTCGCGCGCATGCTCACCGCCATCGAGTCCGACTATGTCGAACCGCTCGAGGCCGAGGTGCTGCTGGATGCGGCGGTCGGGGGCATGGTCGACGAGCTCGATCCACACTCCCGTTGGATGTCTATTCGAGCTGTGCGTGACCTGGAAGCAGATGCTGCGGGGCGCTCCACGGGCTTTGGGCTCGAGGTCGGTCGCGAACCGGCCGGGGTCGTGATTCTCAAGGTGGTACCCGGAAGTCCGGCCGCCCGTGAGGGGCTTCAGCGAGGGGACCGCATCCTCGCCATCGATGGAGAGCCGCTCCAGGGCGCGAGCATCGATCAGGTCAAGAAGCTGTTCTCGGGCCCCTCGGGCAAGCGCTCAGAGCTCGAGATCCTTCGCGAAGGGTGGTCTGCTCCCCAGCGAATCGAGACCGCCCGCGAGCAGGTGCACCTCCCCGCTACGGAGTCGGTGTTGCTCGACGGAAACATCCTCTACTCCCGCCTGATCGACTTCCAGGTCGACGCGGCCAACGAGCTCCGCGCGGATATCGAACGCTTGGGCGACCTGGCCGAGCCCGGGTTGGAGGGGGTGGTGCTCGACCTCCGGGACAACACCGGAGGATTGCTCACCGAAGCGGTGCAGGTCACCGACCTCTTCCTCGACGAAGGGGTGATCGTCAGCGTGCGAAGTCGCCGTGCAGGGGTCACCACCTACAGCGCCAAGACGGGCGGGCTGGGTCCGGATATCCCTGTGGTTGTGCTGATCAACGGGATGAGCGCTTCCGCCTCGGAGATCGTCGCAGGAGCGATTCAAGACACCCAACGGGGCCTGCTCATCGGCACACCGAGCTACGGGAAGGGGAGTGTTCAGCAGCTCTACCGCAACTCCGACGGCTCGGCGCTCAAGCTCACCGTCGCTCGCTATCATCGGCCCTCTGGCGAGCCCATCCAGGCACGAGAGGGGCTGGAGCCCGACATCGTGGTCCGCTCCAGCGCCGAAGTCGGGCCTCGTGCTCGGCTGCGCGAGCACCTCGCAGCACTCGAGGTCGAGGAGGCCGAGCGCGCTGTGATCAACGCGCTGGTCGAAGACCTCGAGGAGCGGGACCCGGTGCCCATCCACATTGCCTGGTCGCGCCCAATCGAGGAGCGCGCTCCCACGGACCCCGTGATCCAGGCGGGGATAGAGGCGATCAGAAACTGGGCGCCAACCCAATGATTCCGTAGGCCTGGCCGCCGGCCTCAGCCCCGTCTGGTGCGAGGTGCCCTTCGACAGCGAAGGTACCGATGCCGGGTTGTGTGGACACCGGGGGGAATGCACCGCTTCCGGGCGTGCTGCAGCTTCCGGGGCTGCTGAAGCTGTCCGTTGCGGGGTCGAATACCTCGGAGCAGAAGACCGGGCCCGAATCCTCGGCGATCATCGCGCCCACCTGTGCGGCACCACCGATGACCACGAACCGCCCATCACCGGACGGGACCGCCACGGCGCCGGCACGTGCAGTGGACAGAGCGGACACCTCACGCCATGCATTGGGACCGGGCTCGTACAGCCAGGCGCGATCGGTAGCCTGACCGACGTTGGCTCCGACCAGGAACCCATTCTCGAACGGGATCTCGATGTCCCCGACGACGCCACCGGCGAGCAGGATACGGCCATCTGGCAGCGCCGCCATGGCGCCGATGCCCATCGCTTCGGGGAGATCGGGGAACGGAATGAGGTCGCCGCTCAGCGATATCCGCTCACATGCAGCGCTCGGGATGAGCCGCTCGGTATCGAAATCGAAGCTGAACCCGCCGCAGACCACCGCCCCCTCGCCGCCATAGGCTGTGAGGTTGGTGCCCAGCGATGAGGCCGCCGCGGTTCCCGAGTCGACGAAGCGCCGTAGATCGGGGTCGAAGATCTGGAAGGTACCCCCGCTGCTGTCGACGCCGCCCCCCTGCCATCCGCCGAAGACCAATACCCGACCCGAGCGCAGCTTCACGGCTTGATGGCGGGATCTACCCGGGTTCATGCTATTGGCGGCCTCCCACACGATGGAGCTCGACTGTGGATCGTAGATGAATGCGGCCGAGGAGTTGTCTGCGATGGAGAAGTAGGCGGGGCGGCCGCCCGTTACCAAGATGGTGCCGTCGTCGAGGGCCGTGGCCGTGTGGAGCACCGAGGGGGCGGGCATGGGGTCGAGCTCTTCGAGCTCCCAGTTGCCACTTCGGATATCGATGACTCGCTGGATAGAGTCGTGGGTGAGCCCGTCGCGCTGCCCTCCGAAGAGGTAGGCTGCGCCAGAGGGCAACAGGACCGCGGCTCCCATCAACGGTGCCCTGCGTCGCGGCACTGAGCCCAGATCCCCGGTACCCGCAAACTCTGTGATCAGCATTCGCACCGTGCGCTCTTCGCGACCCGTCGCCAGCGGACCACCGAGAGGAGCCTCTCCGTAGCCGATGAGATCGGCCGGTACGTAGGGGTCGGATGCGGTGCCAGACCGGGTGAGGAGCAGCCCGATGGTCCCGTCCAGGAGCGGCGGAAGACCGCCGAAGTCCCCGTCGGCGAGCGGTCCGAGCGGGTAGAGCGCAGTGGTGCCCGCCGCATCGCGGTGAACCAGGCTGACGTCGGGCTGACCGATGGACATCGAGAGATTGCCCGGTGTCACCGGTTCGATGTCGAGGGCGTAGTCGGAGTCCGGGGCGCAGCCGAGCAGTCCGACCAGCAACGGCCACTTCACAAGCATGAGGCAACCTACAAGCGGCGCTTTCGCCCCGCAACCGAACAACCGGCTCATTATTTTCGAAACTGCGCTAGGGTCAGCTGATGTTGGCCCGTGCTCCCGAGCTCGAATCCCTGCACTCGCTGCGCCACGGGTTCACCGGCAGAGCCGGCGGAGTGTCGAACGGCCGGCTTGCATCGCTGAATCTCGCTCGGCGAGATGGCGAGACTCCCGAGGCACTGGTCACCAACTGGAACCGGGTTGCCCGCGAACTGCACCCCGACTGGACCTCGGATCAGGTCGTTCTGCTCGATCAAATCCATGGGGGCGAGGTGGTCGAGGCGAGCACGGCAACGGGGCCGCTGGGCACCCTGGCCGCAGCAGATGCTGTGGTCACGACCCAAACCCAGCTGATCCTCGCGATCCGTACGGCGGATTGCGTGCCGATCCTGTTCGCGGGTCCCGGCGCGGTTGGCGCGGCTCATGCGGGGTGGCGAGGGGTCGCGGCCGGAGTGGTGCCTGGGACTGTTCAGCGCATGGGCCAGCTTGGGGTCTCGCCGGGCTCTCTGGTTGCGGTGGTCGGGCCCCACATCGGAGTCGACGCCTACGAGGTCGGCGCTGAGGTGGTGGCGGGTATTGTGGATAGCGGAGTACCCGAGTTCGTCTTCGTGCAGCAGCGCGACCGACCTCATGTCGACCTCCGGGCGGCGGTGGTCCATCAGCTCCGGTCGTGTGGGGTGGGCGTGATCATGCATGTGCGAGCCTGCACGTTTAGCGATCGTCGTTGGTTTTCCCACCGTCGTGACGGGCCGATCACGGGTCGGCAGGCTGCGGTCATCGGGCTCTGTCCATGTTGATTCTCTGGCTCGTGGCATGCGGCGGAGACCCAGAACTTCGCGCCCAACGCAATGCCATCACCGCTTGGCGCGAAGGCAAAGCTGCACTCGAGTCCGGGGACGCAGAGGGGGCCTTGGAGCGCTTCGAGAGCGCGCGAACGCACCAGCCGGATGACCCCGTTGTCGCGGCCTGGGTGGCTTCTGCTCACGCGAAGAACGGGGATCTCGAAGGCGCCGTGGAGGGGCTCGGCGGTGTGCTGGAGTCCTCTCCCCACTTTGCAGAGGCGCGCTACAATCGGGCCGCCTATCTCGCCCGATTGGGCCGCTTGGACGAGGCCGGTGCAGAGCTGTCGTGGGCACTCGACGATGGGGCGGCCCGAGCTCGACAGGCGATGGTCGACCCCGACTTCGCCCCCCACCTCGAGCATCCCGCCTTCGCATTCCTGCCCGATGAGATGTTGCTCGTGGCGCTCGACGCTCCCTCCGAGGCCCTGTTCTGGGGGAGCGAAGCCACGGTGCGGTTTCGAATCGTCGGGGGGCTCGGGGCGCCAGCGACCCTCGACGCCGAGCAGCTGCAGGGTCCGATCGAGTTGATCTCCGCCGCCGAGGATGTCGTCGAGTCCTCGGAGGGGCTCGTGCGTGATCTGTCCTGGACCTACAAGGTGCGCGGAGCGGGAGAGGTCCTGCTCGGTCCATTCACCGTGCACTCGGATCCGTGGACCGCCGAGGTCCGTGCGGTCGCCTTTCCCGCGACAGCCCCTCCCGGAAAGTCGGTCCCACAAGGTCTCCCGGCTCTATCCTTCGATACGCCGACGACGGTCGCCGCGGGCCTGCAACCTCCCGCGGTTCGGTACATCAACGGTGTGCTCGATGTGATGACCGCGCCGGGCGACCGGGTGCGCATCGATCCGCCGCCGACGGCGGCACCGGTGATCTTCGAGCTGAATGACCGCAGCAAGCCGGTATGGAAGCTGGCTCGCTACCGGGTCGACAAGCGCCCCCGGGTGCGGGTGATGCGGGGCGCCGAGCAGGTCCTCGTCGACCCGGAGTGAAGCGCTACAGGGGTAGGCAGCCGTGCTTCTTGGGCGGGTTCTCTTGGCGCTTGTTCTCCAAGGCGGCGAAGGCGTCGACCAGCCGGGTGCGGGTCGTCTCGGGACGGATCACATCGTCGATGTAGCCGAGGGAGGCGGCCCGGTAGGGGTTGGCGAAGTGTTCGCGGTACTCGGCCACGAGCTCGGCCTTGCGAGCGACCGGGTCTTGGGCGTTGGCGAGCGTGCGGCGGTGGATGATATTGACCGCGCCTTCCGGTCCCATCACCGCGATCTCCGCGGTAGGCCAGGCCAGGTTGACATCCGCTCGGATGTGCTTGCTGGCCATCACATCGTAGGCGCCGCCGTAGGCCTTACGCGTGATGAGCGTGACCTTGGGGACGGTGGCTTCGGCGTAGGCGTACAGCAACTTGGCGCCGTGACGGATGATGCCGCCGTATTCCTGGGCCGTTCCGGGAAGGAAGCCGGGCACATCGACCAGGGTGAGCAGGGGGATGTTGAAGGCGTCGCAGAAACGCACGAAGCGCGCCGCCTTCACCGAGCTGTCCACATCGAGGCAGCCGGCGAGCACGGAGGGCTGGTTGCCGACCACACCGACGGTCTTGCCGTTGAGGCGGATGAACCCGATCAGGATGTTCATCGCATAGTGCGCGTGGACTTCCAGGAAGCGGTGGTCATCGGCGATCTCGGTGATGACCTCGTGCATATCGTAGGGCTTGTTGGGGTTCATCGGGACGAGGTCGATGAGCGGATCGCACGGCCGATCTACGGGGTCGGTGGTGGGGCGGACCGGCGCGTCTTCCATGTTGTTGGAGGGCAGGTAGCCGACCAACTCTCGGAGCAGGGCGAACATCTGGTGCTCGTCGGGGACCTTGAAGTGGGCCACGCCGCTCTTGCGATTGTGGGTGTCGGCGCCGCCGAGATCCTCCTTCGAGACCTCCTCATGGGTCACCGTCTTCAGCACATCGGGGCCGGTGACGAACATGTAGGAGGAGCCCTCGACCATGGCGACGAAGTCGGTGATCGCTGGGCTGTAGACGGCGCCCCCGGCGCAGGGGCCGAGGATCGCGGAGATCTGGGGAACGACCCCGCTGGCCAGGGTGTTGCGGAGGAAGATGTCGGCGTACCCGCCGAGCGATGCGACGCCTTCCTGGATGCGGGCTCCACCGCTGTCGTTCAGGCCGATCACGGGGGCACCGTTCTGGACGGCGAGGTCCATCACTTTACAGATCTTCTTGGCGTGAGCGGCGGAGAGAGAGCCGCCGAATACGGTGAAGTCCTGGCCGAATACGTAGACCAAACGACCCTCGATGCGGCCGTGGCCGGTGATCACTCCATCACCGAGGAACTTCTGTTTCTCCATACCGAAGTCGGTGCAGTCGTGGGTGACGAACCGGTCCAGCTCGACGAAGCTACCGGCATCGAGCAAGCCATCGACGCGCTCCCGGGCGGTGAGCTTGCCCCGGTCGTGCTGCTTGTCGATGCGGGCTTGCCCCCCGCCGACGAGCGCGTCTTCCTCCATGGACTCCAACCGTTCGAGCAGCTCCTGACGCTCCATCTGGGCACCTCCGAGCGCGGCACCTAACGGGTCCGACGCCCGATGGTCAGGCCGGAAGTCCTCGCTCCAGCTCGTTGACCGCGTCCTGTCGAACGGGATCGTTGATCTGTGAGGCCTGCTCCTGTGCATGGCGAATCGCCCATCGTGCCAGCTCGACCTCATCGGCGTCGATCGCGTGGTGGGCGGCCCGCATGAGCAGGTCGAACATGTCGGGTTGGAAGACGGGCGGGGCGTCGTCGACCATAGGCTTGAGGTGGACGACCGTGCGCCAGTCCCGCCGTTGGGCCGCAGCAGCGAGCAAGCCCACCCCCGCATAGGTTGCAAAAACCGCGCTGATCGTGGGCCGGTCGAGCACCTCTCGGAAGTAGGCCTCGGCCTCCTTGGTCCGGTCGCGTTCGAGGGCAACGAGCCCGAGGTTGAGGGTGAAGCTGTGGAAGGGATAGCCGAGCCGCTCGGCCAGCTTGAGCGCGGCGACATAGGCTTGGTGAGCGCGCTCGAGGTCCCCGACCATGCGCGCGAGCTCTCCCTCGGTGTTGTGGTAGTTGGCCATCGTGTATCGGCGGCCACTGGACTCGATGAGTCCACGGGCCTTGTTCAGCTCGACCAGCCCATCTTCGGGTCTTCCGAGGGTTCCGAGCACATAGGCGAGGTGGAGCTGCGCATTGGCCTGGGTCTCGCTCTGGATGCCGTCGAGGGCGAGGGTCGCGCGGATCGAGCGCTCTGCTCCCTCGGAATCCCCGATCTGCTGGAGCGCTGCAGATTGCTCGACCAGGACATGGCCGAGCAGCTTTCGATCGCCCACCTCGCGCGCCAGGCTTGCGGCGATCTCGAGCTGTTCCATCGCCTCGATGCGGTGCCCATCCATTCTCTCGATGATCGCGAGCTCGAGGTGAGCGCCCGCGATGCGGTCGAGGGCGGTGGCGTGGGCCAGCACTTTCGTGGACCACTCCCGGGCCTGGTCCTGGGCACCGCAGAGTCGGTCCATGCGGGAGAGCTCGTTCCAACCGGCGTAGCGCCTCTCATCGAGGGCTCCCAGAGACTCCAGCAGGTTCTCCCGCATCCGCATTCGGTGCTGGGCGCGAGACATATTGGTCTTCCGGGCATGGAGCGCCGCTGCGAACAGCGCGTCGATGGCCCCGTCGATGTCGCCGGCCCCGATGAGGTGGCGCGCCAGGCGGTCGGCGCACTCGGGGCTGGAGGGGTCGAGGACGTCGGCGCAGGCTCGATGGAGGGACTCGAGGCGCCCGGCACGGCGGGCCCGATCGATGAGGGTCTCGCGAAGCATTCCGTGTGCGAAGCGCCAGCGGGTGCGGACGGCTTCGGGATCGAGCGCGGCGAGCCTCTCCGCGAGGAGGCGCAGCACGAGCTGGGGTCTCGCGACCGATCCGGCCCGAGCGCAAGCGGTCGACCACTCATTGGAGTCGACCTCCATTCCCAGCACCGCGGCGATCTCCAGGGGGCCTTCCCAGGCGGGATTATCCGAGAGGAGCGCCTGGATTCGCCCGTCCCAGATGGCCTCGACGGCTTGGGGAAGGGGAAGAGTGGACCCGGTCTTGAGCGTGAACCCGCGGCCCGGATGGTCGACCAAGAGGTCGCGCGCCACCCAGTCACCGACCATTTGCACCGCAAACAGGGGATTCCCAGCGGTACGGTCGGCCAGCTGGTCGGAGAGGGCGGGGTCGAGGGAGAGCAAGCTGCGCGAGAGCAGGGTTCCGGAGAACTCGTCGAGGGGCCCGATGGTCAAAGACTGCGCTCCGATCTCGACCAGCTCCTCGATGAGATCTTCTTCGTCGATGCGTTCGGCGAGCGCTTCCTCCTGGGCGGTGAGAAGCACGACGCAGGGCCCCACATCGTTACGCAGTAGGGCCCACTTCACCCACTCTATCGCCTCTGCGCCCCACTGGACATCGTCGAGGAAGAGGATGGCGACGCGTCCCCGTGCGAGCTCTTTGATGACTCTCGACACGACCGCGTGGCGCTCGGGTAGGGAGTCGAGGTGGAGTACTCGGCGGGTCGGGGGGACGCGAAAGAAGGGCACGCACAGTGATTCGACCCCTTGGCAGGCCCAGTCTGGTGCATCGGGGAGCAGCTGGTCGACGTGGTCACGGAACTCGTGTTGGTCGATGTTGTGGGCTCGAAGTGCCCGCCCGAGCACTCCGGTCAGCCCGTCTCGTGGGCTGTGGGCACGGTTGTGGGAGCCCAAGAAGACTTCGGTCGCGCCGACCTCGTGGGAACGCCTGCAGGTCCACTCGGCGAGGCGGGACTTCCCGTACCCAGAGGGCCCCCGAAGGATCACCGCCCGTGTAGAGCCGGTCTGGTTGGCCTCGACGAGGGCGGCCCAAAGACGATCGCGCTCCGCGTCCCGCCCCACGAGGGGGAGCTCGCGGAGTCCGAACAGGCCAAGTCCCGCACCCATGAGGGTGTCTCCAACGGATCGTTCTGATCCGCGCCAGTCCGGCGGCACCTCCACGGAGGACCGATCGGGGGCCAGCTTCCGGGACCGTTGCGGATGGAGGGGCACGGCGAGGGTGGTGCGCTGGGTCTCGCTATCCGGCTGGATGAGAGGCCCACCTGCGGCGACGGAAGGGGTGTCGGCGGGCATGGGGAGCTCGATGAGCGCAGCAGCAGCCTCGGCGGCCCGTTGGAACCGGGACCCAGGAGCCTTGGCCATGAGCTTCTCGATCCAGGCCTGCAGCCCGTCGGGGATGCTGAACCTCGGAGCGAGCTTGGGGACGGGCTTGACGGCGTGCTGCCGGTAGAGCGCTGCTGCGCCCCCTCTCGCGTGGAACGGGCGGTGCCCACTGACCAGGGACCAGGCCACACAACCCAGGCTGTAGAGATCGGTCCATGGACCTTGGATTCGACCATCTCCTTCGAATTGTTCGGGAGCCATGAAGCTCGGAGTTCCGCCGGACAGCGGGGTCTCGTTGGACTCCAGCGCGTAGACCATTCCGAAGTCCGCGAGCTTGATCCGGGTCCCCTGGTTCATGAACAGAACATTGGAGGGCTTGAGATCGCGGTGGATGACCCCGCGCGCGTGAGAGTGGCCGAGGGCGGAGAGCAGATCGAGCAGCACTCGCCGCACACCGATCCAATCCAAGGAGAACGCGCGCTCGCGGAGCGTTCCGCCCCCGGCCATCTCCATGGCGAACCAGGGGGAGCCGGCGCGGATCCGTCCGTCGGAGATCTGCTCGATCGTGGAGCTCGCGGTGCCAGCGTCGTACAACCACACGATATTTGGATGGGCGAGCCCAGCGGCCGCCCGGATCTCCGCGTGGATGGCGGAGACCAGACGATCTTCCTCCAAGCCCTCTGCGGTCAACACCTTGATCGCCACCTGGGTGCCTGTGGACCGGTGCTGGCCCCGCCAGATCTCTCCCATTCCGCCCTTTGCGATGGCGGTACTCAGGTCGAAGGCTCCGAGGGGGAAGGGCATTACCTGGGATTGTAGTCCCCCAGCAGGCCGGCGTCGCCCCTTGACCGCAGCGAGCTAGGACCATAGACGTGGGGGGTTGAAAAGTCCCGATTAGGAAGCACCCATGGTTCGCATCCGTCTCTCGCGCCGCGGCGCCAAGAAGAAGCCTTTTTACCGAGTGATCGCTGCTGATCAGCGCTCGAAGCGCGATGGTCGCTTCATCGAACAGCTCGGCTACTACGATCCCATGAAGGATCCGTACGATCTCAAGCTCGACCTCGAGCGGATCGATCACTGGCTCTCCAAGGGCGCACAGCCCTCCGAGACCGTGGCTCGTCTGATCGAGAAGGCGCGCACCGCCACGGCAGAAGCCTGATGGAAACGCTCATCCGCCATCTGGTCACGCCGATCGTTTCGCATCCCGATGACATCTCGCTCAACACCGTCGATGGTGAGAGCGTGGTGATGATCGAGCTCAAGGTCCACGCCGACGACAAGACCACCGTCGAAGGGGAGCGAGGCCGCACTCTGCGCAGCATTCGCAACATCCTCTCCGCGGCCGCGGGGTCGAAGAAGGCCTCCCTCGACCTGGTCGACGAGCATGCCCTCGGGTTGGAAGAGTAAGCTCGTCCGGGCGGGCCACGGCGGCCTCCACCCAGACGAGCTGGAGATCGGGTCCGTCTCGGGCGTATTTGGCGTCCGGGGAGAGCTACGCCTGCATCTTCACAACCGCGACTCTCAGATTCTCGAAGAGGGTCAGGATGTCGTCCTGATCGACCCAAGCGGCGAGCGATTTACGGCTCGGCTGCGCTCTCGTTCGGGTGCGGGTCGTCGGGTCATCGGACGTATTGAAGGCATCGACCGGCGCGAACTCGCGGAGCAGCTGGTTGGGGTGGCGATCGCGCTTCCCCAGGCTGAACTCCCAGAGCCCGTCGATGGGGAGTACTACCTCGACGAGGTGATCGGGATGGGGGTGCGCTCGGGGGACCGGGTGCACGGTCGGGTGATCGCGGTCCACACCACGGGTCCGGTCGATGTGTTCGAGCTCGACACCGGGGCCTATCTTCCGAGCACGGCCGAAAATATCCTCTCCATCGATCGGTCCAGGCGGATCATCGAGGTCGCCGAGGGGGCTGTGCATGCGCTTTGATGTGCTCACGCTGCATCCGCGGATGGTGCTCGAGCCGTTGTCCCACTCCATGATCGGGCGGGCCCGGGCGGCGGGACTGCTCGAGGTCCACGCTCACGATATCCGCGACCACGCCAGCGATCGCTACAACACCGTCGACGACGCCCCGTACGGGGGGGGCGCGGGCATGGTGATGAAGGTCGACGTGGTGGCCGCTGCGCTCGATGCGGTGCGCACCGAGGGGTCCAGGGTGCTGCTGACCAGCCCAGCGGGCAGACCGGTAGTCCAGGAGGATTGTCAGCGCTGGTCCCAGATGGAGCAGCTTGTGATCGTCACCGGTCACTACGAAGGCATCGACGCGCGGATCGAAAATCTCGTCGACGAAGAGGTCAGCCTCGGAGACTTCGTGCTCACAGGAGGCGAGATCGCCGCGATCGCGATCGTCGATGCAGTAGGTCGCCTTGTTCCCGGCGTACTCGGGAATTCGACGAGTGCTGTCGACGAGTCCTTCTCAGAGGGGCTCCTCGAGTATCCCCAGTACACCCGGCCCCGCGTGTTCCGTGATCACGAGGTTCCAGAGGTATTGTTGTCGGGTCACCATGCTCGTGTCGCTGCGTGGCGGGCCGAGCAGGCCAGGCAGCGCACCCAGAGCCGTAGACCGGATCTCTGGGCTGCGTGGATTGACGCGAAGGGTTCACAGGACTAATTGACACCGATTCGTAAAGACGGCGAGACGGCGCACCCGGTGGGTCCGGACGCAAGGTAGCCGCGGAGACTAGAACGATGAACCTCCTTCAGACCATCGAGGCAGAGACCCTCGCCGCCCGCACCCGTGAGAACGTAGACGTGCGCCCTGGCGACACGGTCCGCGTTCACGTGCGCATCACCGAGGGCGGCAAGAGCCGTGTTCAGGTGTTCGAGGGCACGGTGATCCGCATCAAGAAGGGCGGCCCGCGCAGCACCTTCACGGTTCGCAAGATCTCTTCTGGTGTCGGCGTCGAGCGCGTGTTTCCCACATGCTCGCCCAACCTCACCCGGATCGAGGTCACGGCACGCCACCGGGTCCGCCGGGCCAAGCTGCACTTCCTGCGCAACCGTCGGGGCAAGGCCGCTCGCCTCAAGCCGATTCGCGACTTCAAGCGCAAGCGCAAGTAGCTTCGGCCGTCCCCCGTGGGCGACCGAAGAAAGGCCTACGAGAACGGACTCGATGCGGAGTCCTTCGTCGAAGCATGGCTGCTCGATGAGGGGTGGAGTGTGCTCGCACGCAACTGGCGTGGTGGGGGCGCGGAGCTCGATCTGATCGTAGAGCGAGCCGGAGTCGTCCGGATCGTCGAGGTCAAGGCGCGGCCCGATGTGGGCGACGCGCTGGAGTCCGTCTCAGCGAGCAAGCAGGCTCGGCTGAGGCGGGGAGCTGCGGCGTGGCTCGCCTTCAACGAGGTCGAGGTCGAGGTCGCGTTCATGATCGCGATCGTCACCCTGAACGACGGGCTGTGGGGCTTGGAGATCTGGGACGACGCTTTTTGAGGCACCGCTCCACTCCGCGGGCAGTCTCCATGCGCAACAATCCAAACACGCCCCCGAGTGGTCCGCTCAAGGGCGCCGAGTCGGCAGGCATATCGGCTCGAGGGCGCCGTTTCGAGTGACCAAGCGTACCTTTCGTACGCGAGGAGCGAAGGAACAAGCACTCGGGCCGATAGGCCGCCGAATCGGTGCCCTATTCGGCTACGTCGTTTGCGCCGAGGGTGCCCGTGATCGAGAAGTACCAAGCCACGCCGAAGGTGTCGGCTGAGGTCTGCACGTCGTAGATATGCTCTTCGGTGTGGGGCAGGGTGTACTGGAAGCGGGCGCCTGTGGTGGTGCGAACCGTGTCGGAGAACACGAGGTTGAGCCCCATGCCCGCTAGGCCCTGGACGCGCTCGGAGTGGGTGACCGTGATCGCCTTGCTGGCTTCGATCACATTCGGAAGCAGGAACCCGGAGGGAAGGTCTTCCCAGGTGCGGTAGCGGAACCCGAGGTTGAAGTCGACCGCCGTGCGCGTGTGTGTGAGCGCGTTCTCCGAAGCGATCACCTCTGTTCCGCCGAGGATCTCGACCGAGTCTGCCGGATCGATCTCCAGACCCGGCGCGATCACCGTGCCTTGAGCATCCGTCACATCGACGGTGACCTTGTTCTCTTTGAGCCAGGTACCCCGGACATAGGGTTCGGCCGCGCCCCCACGACGAGAGAACGCTCCGGCGATCTTGATCGCTGAGCCGCCCATGGCGCCGCCTCGCTTGCCGTCGACCACGGCCCAGCGGTTCTTGTTCTTGTTGCCGGTGCGGTAGGCGACATCGAGCCGCCAGGTGACGCGGTGCCCCAGATCGAAGGCCTCGGAGAAGGGCGAGAAGGCCGCACCGACCCACGCGCCATTGATACCCCCGCCGTTGGTGCCCACGGGCTCGGTGTCTTCGGGGGCCTGATCGGCGAACACATAGCTTCCGCCGCCGTCGACGGGCTCGAGCAGCATCTGCCGAGCTTGGGGGAAGCGCCAGAGCCAGCTTGGCGTGGTGGCCAGGCCCAGCGTGAGGGTGGCTCCGGGAATCGGCGAGAACTGGAGACCGAGATCTACGTTCTGTTCGGTGAACCGGCGCTGGCTGACCCGAATGGCCTGCTCTTCGAGGTAGCCGAATTCGAAGCTGCCGCGGTAGTTCACCGAGGCGGCCACATGGAGCTTCTCGGGCGTCCAGGTGACTTCGGCGGCGCTGGCGGTCATGGCGAGGGCGATGAGCACGGACGCACCGTACCTCAATCTTCTCGCAGGCCGTAGTCCTTCATCTTCGTCTGTAGAGACTTCCGGGAGATTCCCAAGCGTTGAGCGGCACGTGTGACGTTGCCATTGACCGCATCGAGGACTCTTCGGATGCGCGCGCGCTCGAGCTTGACGGTGTGCACGCGCACATATTCCTTGAGTCCCAGCGCCTCGAACTCCTCGGTGGGGGGCTCGGTGGAGTCTTCTCCGAAGTCGCCGGAGAGCTCTGGGAGGTCGGCGAGGCAGATACGATCGCCATCGGCCAGGAGAACTACGCGCTCCATGAGGTTCTCGAGCTCGCGGATATTGCCTGGCCAGTCGTGGCGCTGGAGAGCAGAGAGCGCGTCTTCGTCGATTCCCCCCAGATCGCGCTGGAGGCGTTCGTTGAACCGGGAGAGGAAGTGCTGAGCCAGCAGCGGGATGTCCTCGCGCCGCTCTCTAAGCGGGGGCAGCGGGATGGGGATCACATTGAGCCGGTAGTACAGATCCTTGCGGAAGAGCCCCTTCGCGACGGCCTTGGTGAGGTCGACATTGGTGGCGGCGACCAGTCTTACATCCACCTTGATGGGCCGAACTCCGCCCACCCGATCGATGATGCCCTCCTGAAGGGCTCGGAGGAGCTTCACCTGCATATCCAGCGGGAGCTCACCGATCTCGTCGAGGAAGAGGGTTCCGCCATCCGCGAGCTCGAACCGACCGGGCTTGGAGGACACCGCTCCGGTGAATGCGCCGCGCTCGAAGCCGAACAGCTCGGACTCGAACAAATTTTCGGGAATGGCTCCGCAGTTGACCTGGATGAACGCTCCGTTGGGTCGCGCGGATCGCGCGTGTAGGGCTCGCGCCACGAGCTCCTTGCCCGTGCCCGATTCGCCGGTGATCAGCACCGTGGTGGGGGAGGGCGCGACCTTCTCGATACGCGAGTAGACCTCGTGCATGGAGGGACTGCGGCCGATCATGCCCAGCTCCTGCCCGGGATCCGAGGTGAGCCGCTTGGAGTTGGCGGACTCGGTCGCCAGGGCCTTGGTGATCAGGCCGTGGAGTTCATCGGTGTCGAAGGGCTTGGTGACGTAGTCGAATGCGCCCTTCTTGAGGGCCGTGACCGCGCTGTCGACGGTTCCGTGGGCGGTGATGAGGATCACCGGCAGCCCGGGCTGGTTTGCGACGCACCACTGAAGCAGCTGGATGCCATCCACGTGGGGCATCTGAAGATCCGAGACCACGAGATGGAAGGGCTCCTCTTGTAGCGCCGTGATGGCCGCCGCCCCATCTGCGACGGTGTCTACGTCGTGTCCGAACCGCCGCAGGTGGGCGGAGAGGACCTTTCGGATGGAGGGCTCGTCATCGACGATCAGGATGCGTTTGGTCATCGCGCGCAGTTTACTGGATAGACTCGCTCGGAATAGAACGCGGCATCCACTTGTCCCTGCCGTACCCGGAGGTTCCATGCGCTCCCTGATCTCACTGTTCGTTGCGGTCACTCTCTCGACCTCGGCGTTCGCAGCCGATGCCTCCGGCTTCACACTGCCCAGCATCAACGGCGACAAGATCAGCCTGTCGGACTTCAAGGAAGATGTGGTGGTCTTGAGCTTCTGGGCGACGTGGTGCGGCCCCTGCAAAGAGGAGATGCCCCACCTCGAGAAGCTCTACCAGGCCCACAAGGACGAGGGTTTCACGCTGCTCTCCATCAGCACGGACGACGCGCGCTCCTCTGCCCAGGTCAAGCCCTACATCAAGAAGAAGAAGTACAGCTTCCCGGTCTTGCTCGACCGCCAGTCCAAGGTGATCTCCGAGTACAACCCGGCCAAGACCCTGCCGTTCACGGTGATCATCGACAAGGGAGTCATCGTCGCCACCCACGCGGGCTTCAAGCCGGGCGATGAGCTCGAGCTCGAGAAGCAGGTCGCAGCGCTGATCGCGGGCGAACCGGAAGCACCGGCGGACCCCGCGCCTACTCCAGAGTAGATCAGCGCTTCTGGAGCGCGCTCATCGCGGCCCGTGAGGTCTTCAGCCACTCGGGATGGCGGGCGAACTCCGCGACATTCTTGGCGAGCCGCCAGGCGATGGCGGCGGAGGGTCGGTTGGCCTCCTGAAGCCGGATGGCGGTTTCGGAGAGCGCGACCCAGTGGTCTTCGGTGCCCTCGATCGCTGCGCCATACTGGTCGACATAGCCGAGGTGATGCTCGGCGACCTCGAGCTTGGACTCCCAGGTCGCGATCGCTGCTGCGGTGATGTAGAGCGGAACCAGCAGCGGCGCGTCGTGGAGCCGCCGCATCGTGCTGGCTTCCTTGTTGAGGCGCTTGGAGGCTGCGGCCGGACCCTGGCTCCGGTACAGGCACATGAGCAGCGTCGAGAGTCGCTTGGGCCAGGCCGCATCGCCGAGCAGGCGAGAGATCTCCAGGGCTTCCTCCAGGCTGGCCAAGGCTCCCTCGTGGCGGTCGAGGTGGCGCCACGCCTGGCCGAGTGCGGCGAGGCTGCGGTGCTGGGTAGGCAGATCGTGACTCTCCCGCGCGGCCGACAGTGCGAGCTGTGCGGCTGAGGCCGCGTGGGACCAGTCGCGCCGTAGCAGCCCGAGTCGCGTATCCAGATCGAGGGTGGTGGAGCGCCGATCGTGGGCGGATAGATGAGCGGTGAGTCCGCGAGCCTTGAGCAGGGGAATCTGGGAGTCGCGACCGGGAAGCTGCCTGCGGGCTTCGGAGAGCGCCATCAGCAGGGAGACTCGCAGAGCGGGCTGCGTATCGCCCACCAGATCGAGCCCCTTGGTGGCTGCTCGCTCTGCGGTGAGCCAGCGCAGCTGCTGGAGTCGGCATCGGGCCATGACGAGAGAGGCCTGCGCTGCGAGCGCCTGTAGGCCCCGATCCTCGCACGCGGATCGGGCACTCGCGGCCAGGGTCGCGGCGGCTTGTCCGTTGCCGGTGAGCTGGAGCAGGCGCGCGCGCTCCACGTCGATCCGGAAGCGCCGGTCGTCGGAAGCTGGAGAACCCGCGGCATCGAGCGCTCTCTCGCCGCGCTCGAGAACCTGCAATGCCCGGGTGGGGCCGTCGCGCTCGATCGTCGGGCGGATGGCATTCAGCAGCAGGTCGACCGCTTCATCAGGGCTGCCTGCACTCATCAGATGATCACCGATAGCCGAGCCGGTCCGGTCATCAGAGAAGGACGAAGAGAGCCCGATCGCACAGGCTCGATGGTGCGCTTGCAGGCGATCGCTGCGCCGAGCGGTCTCGAGCACGGCCTGGCGGAAGCCCAGCTGCTGGAAAGCCCAGCCATCATCGGTCTCCCGTGCGAGATCCTCGTTGAAGAGCCGCTTGGTGAGCTCTGTGCGGGTGCGCGCGCGTCGGGGGGAGAAGGGGACCGTGCCCGCTGAGGCGTAGGTACCATCGGGATCATCCGAGACCCGCTGCCACAGGCTCTCATCGACGTGGACGCCGAGCACGGCGGCGATCTCGAGGAGCTCCAGCGCGTGCTCGGGGAGCCCACCGACGATCCGCTGCACGCGCTTCTTCCATGCAGCATCGCGAGAAGTGGCTGCGGATGGGGCACCCGGCGCGAGCACGTAGCCATCGCGAGCGGGCAAGAGGTGATCATCGAGCACCCACTGACCCACGATCTGCAGCATATGGCCCGCGTTGCCTTGGGTGTGCTCGCCAACCTGCCCAGCCAGCTCCTTGGAGAGTGAGAGGGTCTGGACCAACATCTCGGCTTGCTCTTCGGGGCTGAATTCGGCTAGCGATGTAGTGGAGATGCCGGGAATCTCGAAGCCCGGCTTAGCGGTGACGACTACCGCGATGGGAGCCGGCCGGACCTCCTGGCGCTGGCGCATGAACTCCAAGAACGCCTGCACATCGGGGCTCGAGTCGAGATCGTCCAGAGTGATCACCAGCCGCTTGTCCTGGGCCAGTGCTTCGAGGGCGAGGGCACGCAGGCTGGTGAGGGAGTCTTCGGCGACCTGAATATGGGCGAGCACGTCGAGCACGCCGGGCCGAACCCTCTCGTCGACCCGAGCGAGCAGCTTGCTCAATCGCTTCTGAATCAGCTCCCGGCTCAGTCCGGAGAGGCCGAGCAGGTGGTCGAGGGCGCGCCCGAGGGGGTCGCCTTCTTCGCTGCAGTGAACCCGGAGGGTGTCGAAGCCGCCGATCTCGTGTCCGCGCTCTGCGGTCCAGTCCAGCAACCGGGTGCGGCCCGACCCTGCGGGGCCCGTGATCGCCAACAGAGTGAGCCGCCGTTTGTTGCGGGACTCGATGAGGGTGGACCAGATGCGATCGCGCTCGGTCTCGCGTCCGACCAGGGGAACCACACGCAGTCCGAAGAGCCCGAGACCTCCGAGGCGCGGCCCGGTTCTGGTTGGGGGGACGCCCGGAGGGCGCCAATCGGGGGGAATCTGCTGGCGCTTGCCCATGGACACGGCACGAACCGTGCTCGCGTCGGGGAACTCGTCGAACTCGGGCTCCGGAATGAGGGTGGTCGCCTTGACCTTTTTCGCCTCGGGGACCATCAACGCCAGGAGCTCGCGCGCCTGATTGGCGCGGCTGAAGCGCTTCTCGGGCTTCTTGGCCAGCAGCCTACGTAGCCAGAGCTCGAAGTCCTGGGGCACGGGGAAGCGGGCCTTGAAGGCGGGCGGTGAGATGCGCAGGTGAGCCTTGAACAGCTCGTGGCCTTTGTACCCATAGAAGGGCGTGTGACCCGTGCACAGCCTCCAGATCACGCATCCGAGGGCGTAGAGATCCGTCCAGGGGCCCAGATCGCGCCACGTCCCGACGATTTGCTCTGGCGCCATATAGGGCGGCGTTCCCGCTCGATCCCCACCCTGATCGCCGAGAGCATGGGCGATCCCGAAGTCCGAGAGCTTGATGCCGGGGCGCTGGTCGCGAGAGGTGGCGATGAGGAGGTTGGAGGGCTTGATATCCCGATGGATCACGCCGCGGGCATGGGCGTGGGCGAGGGCATCGAGCAGGGCCTTGATGAGGTGGCGAAGGTGGGGCCAGTCCAGGGTAGGGGCCTGGGCCTTGAGCGTGGAGCTCGCGTACTCCATCACCAGGTAGGGAGTGCCTGCTCTGAGCTGTCCTCCGCTCGCCGCGGCGGCATCGGGGTCGACCACTCCGTACTCGTGGACGAGGATGATGTTGGGGTGGTCGAGCTTGGCCACGGCACGGGCCTCGCGCTCGAAAGCCTCGACGTACTCTTCATCATCCGCTTTCTCGGAGCTGATGACCTTGATCGCCACCGGGAGCTGATGAGTGGGCTCGATTCCCCGCCACACCACCCCCATTCCCCCCTTTGCGACCGGGGAGATCAGCGAGAAGCGTCCGAGCGCGATCGCCACGGACTTCAGGCCTGTTCGCGTGGGGGAATCGCGGCAGCCACCTCGTACTCCGGTTCTACCAGAGGGGACCGAAAGCCCCATCCCAATGCGGCCTTGATTCCTCGGAGACCCCCGGCTGCGCGCACCAGGTTGACCCGCTCGATGAGCGCGTCTGTGAGCTGCTCCTCGCGCCCCTTGAACACGCGCATGCAGAACTCTGGCCACAGGTTGCCGATGCTCGAGATGAAACCGCCGAGGAAGCGAATCTGGCTTGCCTGGGCGAGGATGCGGTCGCCGCCTGCGTAGATCGCGCCCGGATCGGACTCACACAGCCGTTGGAGCCGCCACGGGTCCCCCGAGCTGTCCTTGAGGCCCGCGAGCACACCGTCGGCTCGAAGCCGGGTGTACAGGTCGGGTGACACAGCGGCGGGGATGTATTGGGGGTTGTGGTAAGCGAGCACCGGTAGCTTGCTGGCCTGGGAGACCGTTCGGTACCACTGCTCCACCGCAGAGGAGTCGAGTGGGTAATACAGCGGGGGCGGGATGATCACCCCACTGGCCCCGTGGTCTGCGGCCGCTTCGGTGAGGTAGCGGGTGGTGGCGGGGTTGGGGTCCCAGGTGCAGGGGTAGACGGGGCGACCGCGCGCCGCATCCAGCACCGTGCGGTGGATCGCCTCGCGTTCTGCGTCGGAGAGGTAGAGGAACTCGCCGGTCGTGCCGGTGGGGACGAACCCATCAACCCCCTTGGCGGAGAGCCACAGGATGTGGGCGCGGAGCAGGCCGAGATCCACCTTTCCGCGGACATCGAATGGTGTAGGAGTGGCAACGAAGAACAACAAGGAAGCAATCCGGGGGCGCAGGTGTCCGTGCAGCGAGTCTGGCAGTTCAGATTGACACCCGAGGCCCTTCCCCACAAGATCCCGGACCCTGGCTGTGCCAGGCGGGTACCCAAAACACAGTGGTGATTCGATGAAAATGACGGTTCGCGGACTTCTTTTTGTAGCGATCGGCGGTTGCCTGCTGGCACCTGCAACCTCTCTCGCGGCGCGGGTGAAGGTGGGCTCGGCGAGCGCGTCGTCCGAGTACGAGTCGGACAAGTCCGCGTATGCAGCCAGAAAGGCTGTGGATGGAAAGGTGTCTACGGGATGGGCAGAGGGGGACAAGGGCAACGGGCCGGGTCAGTACATCGAGCTCGATCTCGGGGGAGAGAAGGAGGTCGCGGCGCTCAAGTTCTGGGGCGGCAACTGGTTCTCCGCTAGCTCCTTTCAGCAGACCATGCGCCCCAACGAGGTCGAGCTCACCTGGAGCAATGGCAAGTCCGAGAAGCTCAACATCCCGGACGGCATGAAGCCCTTCGAGTACAAGCTGTCGAGCCCCGTGAAGACCTCGACCATCAAGGTCACGATCCGTTCTGTACACACCTCGGGCACGGCTTTCGCGGATGCGACGATCAGCGAGATCCAGGTGATCGACACCACGCCCTCGAAGATGGCCACGGTGGCCTCGGCGACGGCTTCGAGCACCGCCAAGGCCGATGCGGACGGCGACTACGATCCCGCCAACCTGATCGATGGCTTGTCGGACACCATGTGGTGCGAGTCGGGTCCCGAGGGGGGTACAGGGGAGTCGGTCGAGTGGAAGTTCAAGACCAAGCAGTCGATCTCGACCCTGGTGCTCAACAACGGGATCGGAACCTCGTTGCCCTACTTCATGAAGGGAAATCGCCTGACCGCTGCCACCCTCGAGTTCGGCGACGGATCCAAGCAAGCGATCACCGTGAAGAACAGCATGCTTCCTCAAAAGATCTCGTTCAGCACCGTCAACACGGACTCCGTGAAGCTCCATGTCGACACGATCACCAAGGGAAAGGAGTTCGACGACCTGTGTCTGTCGGAGGCATACTTCATTCACTGATGGAGGTGCCTTGCGCTACGCACTCGTGATTCTCGCGCTCACAGCGGGCTGTAAGCAGGAGAACGATTTCTACGAACAGACCGGGTCGGACACCTGGCGACAGGCCGAGAACGATCAGGTCGACATCCTCTTCGTGGTGGACAACTCCTGCTCGATGGCGGAGGAGCAGGCCACCCTCGGAGCGGGCTTCACCAGCTTTGCTGAGCAGCTCGAGGGGTCCCAGACCCGCTTCCATCTGGGCGTGATCAGCACCTCCTTCGACTACACAGACCCCGAGCGGGGCAAGCTGGTCGGCGAGGGGCCGCTGTTCCTTACGGAGGAAGACCCTGGCTATGTGGCGGAGTTCGCGTCGCGGGCTGCGGTGGGGACCGGGGGCGACGACCAGGAGAAGGGCCTCGCGGCTGCGGCCTATGCACTCGGCCCGGTCGCCAACCTCGATCTCAACGATGGTTTCGTGCGTAGAGACGCCCGAATGCTGATCGTCTTCGTCTCGGACGAGGAGGATTGTTCCGATGACGGTGCGCTGCTCGGGCTCAGCGGAGAGGAGTGCTACACCCGCCGAGACGAGCTCGTGCCGGTGGCCGAGTATGTCGAGGAGTTCCGCGGTCTCAAGGACAACCTCGAGGATGTGCAGGCCACCGCGATCATCGGTGTCGAGGGGTCGGCTTGCCAGAATGTGTACCCCAGCACCCGATATCGCCAAGTCGCAGAGCTCACAGGGGGCTCGGTCAACAACATCTGCGAGGGGGACTGGGGCGAGATGCTCACCAACCTCGGGCTCAATGCCAGCGGGGTGATCGAGCAGTTCCAGCTCTCCAAGGCGGCCAAGCCCGAGACGCTCGAGGTGTATGTCGATGATGTACTCATTCCCCAGGAGCTGCGCAGCGGCTACTCCTACGACGAGACCACCTGGTACATCCGCTTCGCGCCCAGCGCGGTGCCGCCTCGGGGCAGTGTGATCGTCGCCAACTACACGGTGCAGCCGGGTCAGCCCAGCCCTCCGGGACTCTAGTCAGCCCGGGCTTCCCAGGGCGGCGTAGCGGTCGTCGAGACCGGCGATCCAGTGCATCGACATCGTCCGCAGGAACAGGCTCGGAGGCAGCAGCACCGCCTGGATCACGCCCGGGATGAACAGCAGGCAGCCGAAGATGCAGAGCACCGGGAAGGTGAGCAGTGCGACGCCGACCCCGGTGATGAGCCGGATGATGAGGAAGGCGATGCCTTCGGCGGCCGTCAGTCGCGAGGCTCGCCAGAGGGAGGAGAAGCTTCCCAGTACTCCACACTGCTCGGCATACATCACCGGTGCGGCGAACTCGAGCACGATCACCTCGGCGAAGCCCCCGAGGGCGAAGATGGGCATGGCGAGCAGGATGACTCTGCTCTCACCGGTGGCGGCCTCCACTCCCAGCGCCCCGAGGGCGACCGTCGCGAGCAGCAGAGCGATAGCGACCCGGAACCTCCACAGTGCGTTGGCAGGACCGGCCTGCTTGGACCAGGCTGCGGTTGTGGGCGTGCCGGTGGCGACGGCGTCGATGAGCATGAGCTGGCCGCGACTCGAGAGGAAGAGCCCGCCCACCACGAACACGACGAAGCCCACCACCACCATGGCCCCGATCGCCAACGCGCCGAGGAGCAGGGCCCCCTGGATGAAAGGCTCGCTCTCGGTGAAGATCGAGGTGGAGTCGGGGTCGCCGATGCGGTTCAGCTTGGCGGACACCCCCGAGCAGTTGGCCAGCATGACCAGGACTGCGAAGCCCAGTACGCGCATCGGGTCGAAGTCGACGAAGAGCAGCTGGACGGTGCGCCGCCATGCGGACCGGGTTGCGTCGATGGCAGGGGCGAACATGAGTCCAGATATCGCGGCGTGGGGCCACGGGAGTGGGGAGACCTCGGTTCATCGGCCGGGGAATTTGCATACGAAACGCTCGGGCGTCCGTTATTGCGCACTTCGGAGGTCTCCATGATCGCTGCTCTCGCTTTGTTCGCCTGCTCTGAGTTCGACCTCCAGGCCAAGCCCGATGACCCCGAGCAGGATCCACCCGTCGAGGACACCGACACCGATGTGCCGGTAGTACCCGATGATCCGGTCGAACCGGTCGTCGATGGAGCACAGATCCAGACCACGGTCACCGTCCAGGTCGCCGATGTGGCCTTCCTCCTCGACACCACCGGGTCGATGGGCCCGCTCAAGAACGCGATGACCAATCAGTTCGCCCAGCTCGCCGACGAGCTCAAGCTCGAGATTCCGGACATCACCTTTGGCGTCGCCACCTTTCAGGACTACCCGGTCGATCCATTCGGTGGGTCGAACGATACCCCCTTCGACCTGCGGATCCAGCAGACCAGCGTGATCGCAGCCGTGCAGCAGACGCTCTCGTCCATCCCCATGCGCGACGGGGGGGATGGTCCTGAGGCCGCCTACGAAGCGCTGTTCCAGGCTGCCAGCGGCCAGGGATACGATCTCAACTGCAACACCGCCTTCGAGCCGGACGAGGATATTCCACCGCTCATCCAGCGCCCCGACGATGCTTTCTTCGGCTCCACCGCTGGCATCTTCGATACCACCCTTCCGGGCTCTGGCACTCGGGGGGGAATGGGCTTCCGCGACCAGACCTTCCCGATCATCGTGCTCGCAACGGACGCGTTCTTCCGCAATCCCGATGTCGACCCCTCGCCGGGGGGCTGCACCGATGCGGGACGCGCGGCGACGATCACCGCGCTTCAGTCTCTTGGCGCCCATGTGGTCGGGGTCCACGTCAAGCACCAGATCTCGTTTGGGACTGCGCCCATCACGGCCGAGATGCAGGGCATCGCTGCAGACACCAACTCCTTCGCGGACTTCGGGCAGGGCATCGAGCCCGCCGTGGTGATCTGGCGCTCCCAGACCGGTGCAGCACAGTTCCGCGCGCTGCTGGTCGAGGCCATCCAGGGGCTCACGGGTTCACAGGGCTTTGCCTGGGTTGGGGTCGAGGTCGTGGACGACCCGGCGGGTGTGTACATCGGCTCGGTGCCCGACCAGATCACCAATGTGGCCAACGGCGATATCCTCGACTTCGATATCGAGGTCTCGGGCAGCATCGTCGATCCGACGGTCACGCCGGGGGCTCAGCCACTCGTGCTCGCAGTGGTCGGCGACGGCAGCGTGACCTTGTCGACCCACGAGTTCTGGGTTCTACCCAACTAGAGAAGTTCCCGTCACATCGATGGTGGGTTGGGGGGCAGGTGGGGCACCAGGTGCTCCAGCCCCTGGTAGCTGCGGATGCCCCCAGGGAGCTCTGGGACCAGCCAAATCGGGGATCCCCCCGCGGCACGCGCAAGGTTCTTGGCGTTGTCGCGGTGGGTGGTGGCCCGCATTCGGGCGGCCTCGGGGATGGCGAGGAGTGCGGTGGACCAGTCCTCCCACTCGACATCGGTGAGCCCATCGGGGCGGGGGAGCCTCGCTGCGGTGAGGGGAGCATCGAAGCGGGGGTGAGCCGCCGTGCGGTTGACCAGAAATCCCGCGAACTGCATCTTGCGTTGCTGAAGTTCGGCCAGGAAGCCCAGCACATCCGAGCGCTCGGGTGCCCCGGCGTCGGTGATGAGCAGGTAGCGGGTGCGCTCCGAGGCGAGGAGATCGCCGACGCTCTCAGATCGCTGCTGGAGGCTCTCGGAGAGGTGCGAGGCGAGCTCGAAGAACTCGGTGAGGCCCGCCATGACCTCGGCCCCGGCGAGGTTGTCGACGATGGACAAGGCGCGGCGCGCGGCGGCTCCGACGATGCCGCTGCGGGGCCTGAGCAGGGCCGCCACGATTCCACGCTCGAGCAGGGTCCGGACGCGGTCTGGGGCCCGGAAGAAGTCCAGGACGTGCTGGGTGGGCGGGGTGTCGAGGACCACGACATCGAAGCGCCCGCTGTGAACGAGCTCGTAGAGCTTCTCGATGGCCATGTACTCGTGAGAGCCGGTGAGTCGCGTGGCGACAGCGCGGTAGTATCGGTTGGCGAGCAGCTTCTCGGCGTGCTCGGGGGTCTCGGCGAACCGGCGGATCACGCTATCCCAGGTGCCCTTGCGGTCGAGCATCATCGCGGACAGTTGGCCTGTAGCGGTGGGGATGGGCGCGGGCTCGTTGCCCAGCTCCACTCCGAGTGCATCGGCGAGGCGCCGCGCGGGGTCGATGGTGAGCACTACGGTCCGGTGCCCTGCCCGGGCGTAGGCGACCCCGAGCGCTGCGGCGGTGGTGGTCTTGCCCGTGCCACCTACCCCGCAGCAGACGACGACTTCGGTGCTCATCGGGCCCCCAGTGCGGTCGCGACGGCCTCGAGATCCACACGGGTCTGGCGGCGCGGCAGCGTCGGGACGAGGGACACCGGCACCCGGAGCTGCTCGGCGCGACGGGTGAGGGTAGCCAGGACCTCGTGCTCCTCGGCGTGGACGCCGAGCAAACCCTCGGTGAGGTCTGCCAGGCGCACAAGATCGGGCTCGTCGCTGAGCATCGACTTGATCTGGGGCCACTGCGCCAGGTCGGGAATGGGGAGTGGGGCGACGCGGTTCACGACGACACGGTGGGTGCGGATGGGCATCGCCTCGAGCTGATCGAGCAAGCCCAGGGTCTCGGAGAGCGGCAGGACCTCGGGAAGCGTGGCGACCACGACCCCGGAGCTGGGCGCTGCGAGTGCATCTGCGATGGTCGAGGCGAGGTCGTGGAAGGGACCCGCGCCGCTGATCTCGGTCATGGACTGGGGGGCGGAGAGCAGCGTGACGCCGTGCCCAGTGGCGGGGGCATCGACGATCACGAGGTCGTAGACAGGGTCGCCCGGCAGCGGATCGTTCAGCAGGTTCTCGATCTTGCCGAGCTGGAGCAGATCGGGCAGGCCGGGCACGGCATCGACGAATGCCCGCAGCGGCCGGCTCCCCATCACCGAGCTCCCGACGAAGCCGAGCTTGAGCTTGCGCTTGCCGAAGTCCTCCATGCACTCCCGAGCCGTCAGCGAGCGCCAGTCGACGTTCTCGGAGATGGCGATGGCGGGGTAGGAGCGCGCCAACCTCATCCGTCGGCCGATATCCCACAGACCGTTGAGCTCGAGGACGAGGACCTTCAGCCCCCGATGGCCGGCCTCCAGTGCGAGCCCGGCGGCCACGGTGGTCCGACCCACCCCGCCCTTGCCGACGATGATCAGGAGCCGTGGATCGGTCACGACAGCGCCGCCTGTACCGCGCGAAAGATCCGGGCGCTGATCAGCATCTCATGGTGCCCAGCGCTCTCGACCTCGACGCTCTCGACTCCGTGATCGGGGACCGCGCTGGAGGTGGGGATGACTGTGGGGTCGTCCGGGCTCCAGATGCTGATGGTGCGTGCCGTGGGGGCCAGGTCATCGAGGATATGCGCTCCGTATCGGGTCTCTTCTCCGAGCTTTCCGCGACGGAACACACTCATCTTGGTCCCCTTCCAAGGGGTTCCCATCGTGACGACTCGCCGAATCCGTCCATCTGTGTCGAGGTGGCGGGCATACCATGCTGCAACCAGCCCACCGGTACCGTGGCCGACGAGGTCGATCTGGCTGGCCCCCGCTTCGGCGCAGAGACGGTCGATCGAAGCTCCGAGCTGTTTGGCGGCGTCTGCGAGGCCGACGTGCTTGTGCACGGGATTGATCGACCACACCCAGGCGAAGCCGCGGAAGACCAAGAAGGTGCGCAGGAAGCCCAGCGCGCTGCGGTTGTTGGCGGCGCCGGGGACCAGCAGGACCGGTGTGGACCGCGGGATTTCGGTTCGGACGTCCATCACCGGGCCGGTGTCGGTCAGCCCGAAGGGCCGAATGAGCAGGAGGAAGGTGCGGGCGACCGACTCGCGGATGAGCAGCGAGGTCAATCGTTTGCTAGGTTCGACGGGCTCTCCACGCTCGACCGCGAGCGCCACGAAGCCCGCCAGGGAGAGCACGCCGGCGAAGACGAGCAGTCCGATTGGGAGCACGAGGAGCCAGTGAACGACCGCGATGGTACGCCTCCGGGGTTGCAGCGCGGATGAGGCGTCCCTATATCCGGCGACCCGGTGGGAGGTTTCCGATGCCGATCTATGAGTACGCCTGCAAAGAGTGTGGACATGAGTTCGAGAGGCTCGTGAAGATGAGCGCACAGCCGCCTCCGTGTCCGGAGTGTGGTGCCGAGGTCCGGAAGAAGGTCAGCGCATCGGGCTTTATCCTCAAGGGAGGGGGCTGGTACAAGGACCACTATGGGCTCAAGCCCGCGTCGAGCGGGTCGGAGGGCTCCAAGGGCTCGGACAGCTCCTCCGAGTCCAAGTCTGCGTCATCATCTTCGGCTGGGAGCGACTCGTGACCGCGATCCTCGACGGACGCGCGCTGTCGAAGCGGCTGAACAAGGCGCTCAAGCAGCGTGTCGATGGGATGGACCCGGTGCCTGGCCTGGCTGTGATCCTGGTGGGAGAGGATCCGGCGAGCGAGGTCTATGTCCGTCGCAAAGGCATTGTCGCCGGTCGGATCGGGATGAAGCACTGGCAGATCGATCTGCCTGCGGACACCTCCCAAGCGGATCTCGAGGCGCGGATCGAGCAGCTCAATACAGACCCCGAGGTGGATGGGATCCTGCTCCAGCTGCCTCTGCCCCCGGGGCTTAGCGCCTCGTCTGCGACCGAGCGGATCGCTCCGCAGAAGGACGTGGACGGGCTCACGATCGGCTCCCTCGGTCGACTCGCCCAGGGCAAGCCGGCCCGCGTTCCCTGCACCCCCAAGGGGGTGATGCGGTTGATCGAGGAGTCGGGCATCGACCCGACGGGCAAGGTCGCATGTGTGATCGGGCGCTCCAATCTGGTCGGTCGGCCCATGGCGATGTTGCTCGAGCAGGCCAACGCCACGGTGACCGTGTGCCACTCCCGGACCCGCGATCTCGCCCAGATCGTCGCGCGCTCGGAGATCGTGGTGGCGGCGATCGGTCGGCCCCATCATGTGTTGGGGGAGTGGATTCGCCCCGGCGCCGTGGTGATCGACGTGGGGATCAACCGGATCGAGGATGGCTCCCTGGTGGGAGACGTAGACTTCGCCGCTGCCTCCGAGCGCGCGGCCGCCATCACTCCCGTCCCCGGCGGGGTCGGCCCGATGACGATCGCGATGCTGATGGAGAACACCTTTCAGGCGGCGGTCGCGGCCCGTGGACAGGGTGTTATGGGGCTGCCCCGCTTGGCCCCGGAGGCTCGATGAGCCCGCGTCGCACGCCCATCTACGACCGTCACGTCGCCGCAGGTGGGCGCATGGTCGAGTTCGCCGGCTTTCAGATGCCCGTTCAGTACTCCGGGCTCACCCCAGAGCACCTTGCCGTGCGCAGCTCGGTCGGCCTGTTCGACGTTTCCCATATGGGCGAGGTGCGGGTTCGCGGTACCCGTGCAGCCCAGACCCTCCAGTGGTTGCTGTCCAACGGGGTGCTCCGGGTCAAGCCCGGCCAGGCTCAGTACAATGTGATGTGCAACGAGCGCGGCGGGATCGTCGATGACACCGTCATCTACAAGCTCGCCGAAGACGACTTCATCGTCTGTGTCAACGCCGCTAACCGCGACAAGGACTTTGCCTGGATCACCGCGCACAACCCCCACCCGGATGTCTCCATCGAGGACGAGGGGGATCAGTGGGTGCAGTTTGCGATTCAGGGGCCACGGGGCCCAGAGATCACAGCGTCGTTGTCGGAACCGGAGATCCTCCCGCTCAAGCGCTACCGCTTCGTCGAGGGGCGGTTCGCCGGTGTAGACGGCTGCGTGATCGCGCGCACGGGCTACACCGGAGAGGACGGCTTCGAGGTCTTTGCCCCGGCCGAGCACGGGGTCGCGCTGTGGGATGCCATCCTCGCGGCCGGAGAGCAGCACGGCATCGTCCCGGTGGGCCTTGGCGCTCGCAACACCCTCCGCCTGGAGGCCCGGATGAGCCTCTACGGCCACGAACTCTCCGACGAGATCTCGCCCCTCCAGGCGGGTCTGGGCTGGGTCACCAAGCTCCGCAAGCCCGGGGGGTTCCTGGGCTCGGATGCGATCGCCACGCGCGCCGCCACGGATGATTCGGTGCTGGTGGGCCTGGTGATCGAGGGCAAACGAATCGCCCGCGACGGCATGGCTGTGTTGCACGACGGCGAGCCGGTGGGCACCGTCACCTCGGGCTCCAAATCCCCGAGCACGGGCCGGGCCATCGCCTTGGCATTCGTACCGCGCGCGCTGTCCTCCGAGGGCACCCCCCTCGTGGTCGATGTTCGCGGACGACCGGCCCCAGCAACTGTATACGACGGCTCTTTTCTCGACTTGAAGTGATCGGGGCTCTGCCCCGTGGAGGACCCCCATGGCAACCAATATCCCCGACGAGCTCCGCTTCACCGCCCACGATGAGTGGGTTCGCGAAGAAGATGATGGCATCATCGCGGTAGGCATCACCCACCATGCTCAGGACTCCCTCGGCGAGATCGTGCACGTCGAGGTCCCCGATATCGGCCTGGAGGTAGAAGCCGATATTCCGATGTGCGAGGTCGAGTCCGTCAAGGCCGTAGCCGAGATCTACGCGCCGGTCAGCGGCGAGGTGGTCGCGGTCAACGATATCCTCGATGACGAACCGGAGCTGATCAACACCGACCCCTATGGGTCTTGGCTGTTCAAGATCAAGATGAGCGATGTGGACGACCTGTTGGGGCTCCTCGACGCCGCCGCATACGAGCAGAAGCTCTCCGAAGACTGAGGAACAGAACATGAGCGGATTCGCGCGCCGACACATCGGCCCCGATGCGGTGGAGCTTGCCCGGATGCTGGAGACGGTGGGGGTCGACAGCCTCGATCAACTCATCGACGAGGCCGTGCCCGCGGGGATCCGCACCCCTGCTCCCCTGGAGCTTCCGCCGGCGATCACGGAGCCCGAAGCCTTGGCGGCTCTGGCCGAGCGGGCCGCAGACAACCAGCTGCTCCGCTCCTTCATCGGCATGGGCTACCATGGCACCTTCACCCCTCCGGTGATCTTGCGCAACGTGTTCGAGAACCCGGGCTGGTACACCGCGTATACGCCATACCAGGCGGAGATTTCTCAGGGTCGCCTCGAGGCCCTGCTCGTATTCCAGACGGTGATCGAGGAGCTCACCGGGCTCGAGATCGCCAACGCCTCGATGCTCGACGAGGCCACCGCTGCGGCCGAGGCCATGGCGATGAGCCACCGGGTCACGCGCGGCAAGCTGCACCGCTTCTTCATGGACTCCGGCTGCCACCCTCAGACCAAGGCCGTGGTCCGTACCCGCGCCGAGCCCCTGGGTATCGAGGTGGTCGAGGGCGACCCCGCGCAGTTCGACTTTGGCGAGCCGCTATTCGGGGCCCTGCTGCAGTACCCGGATACCTCGGGGAAGATCTGTGATCACCGCGCTGTCGTTCAGGCGGTGCACGCCCACAAGGGCCTGGTCACCGTGGCCACGGATCTACTCGCCCTCACCCTGCTCGAGGCACCGGGCGAGTGGGGCGCGGATATCGCGGTCGGCAACAGCCAACGCTTTGGTGTTCCGCTGGGCTATGGCGGGCCTCATGCGGCCTTCTTTGCGACCCGGGCCGCTCACCAGCGCAAGATGCCGGGTCGGATCATCGGTCAGTCCGTCGATGCCGATGGCAGTCCAGCGCTGCGGATGGCGCTCCAGACCCGCGAGCAGCATATCCGCCGCGACAAGGCCACCAGCAATATCTGCACCGCCCAGGTGCTGCTCGCGAATATGGCGGGCTTCTACGCCGTGTGGCATGGGCCCCAGGGGCTCATCGACATCGCCGAGCGGGTGGCTTCGCGGGCTGCGGGCCTCGCCGCTGCGCTGCGCGGAGCGGGGTTCGAGGTGGGGGAGCACTTCTTCGACACCGTGCACTTCCGCTGCGACGACCCCGCTGCGGTCGTGGCCCGAGCCCTGGCCGGGGGCTTCAACCTGCGCGCCCTGGAGGACGGCGTGTGCATCGCCCTGGACGAGACCGCCTCGCTCAGCGATATGGCAGCGCTGTATCGGGCTCTCGGCATCGAGGGAACCCACGCCGACGCCGAGCCCGCCATCCCCCAGGCCCAGCGCCGAACCGGCAGCTTCCTCCAGCAGCCCGTGTTCCACGCCCACCGCAGCGAGACTGCCATGGTGCGCTGGCTGCACCGGCTGGAGACCCGGGATCTGTCACTCACCACCTCGATGATCCCGCTGGGATCCTGCACCATGAAGCTCAACGCGGCGGCCGAGATGATCCCCGTGAGCCTTCCGGGTTTTGCAGGGCTGCATCCCTTCGTGCCCCGGGATCAGGCCAAGGGCTACAGCCGGCTCTTCGACGAGCTCCAGGGCTGGTTGGCCGAGATCACGGGATTTGCGGCGGTGTCGCTTCAGCCCAATGCCGGTAGCCAGGGCGAGTATGCCGGCCTGCTCACCATCCGCCGCTACCACCAGGCCCGCGGAGAGGATCGAAGCATCTGCCTCATCCCCACCTCGGCCCACGGAACCAACCCCGCCAGCGCGGTGCTGGCTGGGCTCAAGGTGGTCACGGTCCGCTGCGATGATCACGGCAATATCGATGTCTCCGATCTGCGGGCCAAGGTCGAGGCCCATGGGTCACAGATCAGCGCGCTGATGGTCACCTACCCCAGCACCCACGGGGTCTTCGAAGAGGCCATCACCGAGATCTGCGAGGTCGTGCATTCCGTCGGTGCCCAGGTCTACCTCGATGGCGCGAATATGAACGCCATGGTGGGGCTGTGCCGTCCGGGCGAGATCGGCGCGGATGTCTGTCACCTCAACCTGCACAAGACCTTTGCCATCCCCCATGGGGGCGGTGGCCCGGGCATGGGGCCCATCGGGGTCGCGGCCCACCTCGCCTCCCACCTGCCTTCTCACCCGGTGATCGATCTCGGCGTCGATGGGAGCCCGGTGAGCGCGGCTCCCTGGGGCAGCCCGAGCATCCTGGTCATCACCTGGGCCTATATCGCCATGCTCGGCGCGGACGGCCTCACCCAGTCCTCCAAGATGGCCATCCTCAACGCGAACTACATCGCAAAGCGCCTCGAGGGCCAGTACGAGGTGCTCTACCGCGGCCTCGGCGGGCGTGTGGCACACGAGTGCATTCTCGACACCCGCCCCTTCAAGAACACCGCAGGGGTCGCGGTCGACGACATCGCCAAGCGGCTGATGGACTACGGCTTCCACGCTCCAACCATGTCCTTTCCGGTCGTCGGCACGCTCATGGTCGAGCCCACAGAGTCCGAGGATCAGGGCGAGCTCGACCGGTTCTGCGATGCACTCCTCGCCATCCGTGCGGAGATCGACGAGGTGGAGTCGGGGGCCGCGGACCCGGAAGACAATGTGCTCAAGAACGCTCCCCACACGGCCCAGTCGGTGATCTCGGATGGGTGGGATCACAGCTATGGTCGCGAGAAGGCAGCCTACCCGGCGCCCTGGCTACGCATCCACAAGTACTGGCCTGCGGTGCGCCGCATCGACAACGCGGCAGGGGACCGGAACCTGATCTGCTCCTGCGATGCATGGCCGGACAGCTGAGCGGGTTCGCTACGGGAGCAGGATCCAGTGGCCCTCGAGCTGCTTCCAGCGGTCTGCTTTGCTGGGCAATGAGCCGAACTCGGCCTTGAGCTGGGTCCAGGTCTCTCCCGAGAACAGCAAGCCCAGCGCAGCGGGGTCTTGCTGGGTGGGCAGCAGCTCGAGTCCTGCGAGGGGGGCGCCGCCGTCAGCAGCTGCTTTCAGCGAGGCGATGACCTTTCGCTTGTCGGTGCGGTTGGCCACCCCGGCCAGGGTGAAGGGCTTGGGAGCGCTCCCCCACACCGCATCTGAGTAGCAAGCCGCCTCACAGGTGGCGCTGACCCGGAACGCGCTGCCGACGAGCCCGTCCCGCTTGGCCCCCTCGGTCCCTCGCAGGGAGAACCGGATGATCTGCATGGTGGGGTCGACCTGGGTGGTGCAGGTCGTGTCGAGGAAGGCGCCCGCGTCGGCTGGAGCGACCGTTGTGGTGGGGCGCTCGGTCCAAGCGGCCCGGTTGCAATCGGTCGCCAGTCGGCCGGTCGGGTACCAGGTCAGCTTGGAGGGGGTGAGGGTGGCGCAGGCGAGCCGGGCGCGGTCGACTGCATCCGAGGCACCGGTGAAGGTGGCGATCTGGCTGAGGTGGGCCAGATGTGTAGCGGACTGGCCGGCGGGTGGGTCCACCACCTTGGTCCGTCCCATCTGGCCGATGATCCGGCGGGTGCGGGCGATGACGGACTGGCGCAGCGCGTCTTCGGCGGCGCGCTCTGCGGTGGAGCCGAAGCCCATGGCGACCGCGTTGCCGTCGGGTCCGATCGCGGCACAGCGGGCGGGCCCGGTGGAGTCGGGACCCATCGCGGTAGCGGGAATCGGGGTGGGGGTGCTGCCCGCGAAGCACTGGGCGAGCTGGGACCAGGCGCCTTCCCAGGTGCTGAGGGTGCCTGCGAGGTCGCCGCTCTCCTCGGCTTTCTTCAGCGTCTGCATGAACGAGACCTGGTACAGCGTGAAGCAGGCACGGCGCCGGGAGGCCTCGATGGCATCGGCTGGGGTGATCCGGGTGACCGTCTCGCTGCTGGAGGACCATCGAGCGGACCAAGCGGCGCTGTCTTCCAAGGATGTAGAGCTACACCCATCGATCTTCAGGGTCCAGCCCGGTGCGGCGAGCTCCGGGGTGCCGCGATCTCCGACGAACCCCGCGAGGCTATCGGCGTGCTCGGTGGACCCGGCGGCCCAGGCGAGGCCAGCCTCGATGACCACGCGCTGGTCCGCGAGGAGTCGAGCGGACTGCCGCACTGCGCGACGCGCCTCGGCCTCGGTGCTTCCGAATCCGGCGAGGGGGGTCGCCGTCCCGCCGGTCGAGGACAGGGAGGCGTTGCAGGTGTGGAGCTCGGCCGCGCTCGCAGCTGAGGTCATCGTGAGGATCAAGTACATCATGAGGGGGCCGGAGTATCCGAACAGGTCGGGGTGCGTCGAACGACACGCGAGACCCTTTCCGAATTTCCACACCGCGGGTTGTTCAAGAATTGTGAACACCGTCCGATTTTTCTTGGCAGCTCGTCCCGGAATCCCGACACCGAGACATGGGTGTCACGATGAAGGGCCTGCTGTGACGGGCCATGACACGGATCCGCCTTCGGTGACAGCTTGGCACGATGCTTGCTTTACCTCTCCTCGACCCACTCTGGTGGGGAAGGAGAAGCAACATGGCCGCAATCGCGAAGAAGCAGTCCGACAAGGATCGTGGTGCTCTGCTCAACACCTATATGAGCCGCATGGGTGCGATCCCGCTCCTCTCCGGCGAGGACGAGGTCGAGGTCGCCCGTCGGATCGATGATGGCGGCGCGGACTCCGAGCTGGCCAAGGCCGAGCTCATCAAGGCCAATCTCCGGCTCGTGGTCTCCATCGCGAGGCAGTATTCCTACCGGGGCCTGCCGATGGCAGACCTCATCCAAGAGGGCAATATCGGCCTGATGAGGGCGGTCCAGAAGTTCGACCACACCCGCGGCTTCAAGTTCTCCACCTACGCCAGCTGGTGGATTCGGCAGGCGATCATTCGCGCCATCGAGTCGCAGATCCGCACCATCCGCATCCCGATCTACAAGCTCGAGGTCGTCAACCGCGTGCGCCAGACCCAGAAGCGCATGTTCCAACTCAAGGGCTGCGAGCCCACGGTCGCCGAGGTCGCGGCCCGGCTCGAGATGTCCTCGGACGAGGTCCAGGGTCTGCTCTCCATCGCCAAGGAGCCCATGAGTCTGGACGCGAAGGTCACAGAGGATAGCGACACCAGCGTCATCGACTTCATCGAGAATCCCGACGCGGACTGCCCCTCGGACGAGATCGAGAGCGCCGCACTGCGGGACCAGATCGAGGACGCTCTCGCCTCGCTCTCCCCCCGTGAAGAGAAGGTCATCCGCATGCGCTTCGGTATCGGCGAGGCGACCCACTACTCCCTCGAGGAGATCGGCACCCGGTTCGCGCTCACCCGGGAGCGGATCCGCCAGATCGAGATCAAGGCCCTCAGGAAGCTGCGCAATGCCAAGCGGCGCCAGGTGCTCGAGCCCTTCCTCGCTGCGAGCTGATATTTCTGTCGAATTTGTGGGTGGGGCGGGGTACCCTGCGCCATGATCCTCACCCTTCTGGCCCTGCTTCCCTCCGCTGCTCATGCCGCGACCGACTCCGACTTCGACGGCGTGCCCGACGTGCGCGAGCTCGACATCGGTACCAACCCCTTCGCCTGGGACTCCGATGGGTCCGGGGCCAGCGACGGTCTGGAGCTCAGCCGCGGCACCGATCCCCTCGATCCCCTCGACGACTTCAGCTGCGGCGGCTGTGTCAACGATGACACCGATGGGGATGGGCTGGATGACGCATCAGAGCTGTTCAGCGGCTTCGTGCTCGACCCCGATGGCGATGGCGACAACGACGGCCTGCCCGACTCGGTAGAGGTCGCCGGCTCCACCCACGCCGGGCGCTTCGACACCGATGGCGGTGGCGCTGGGGATGGCACCGAGGCGCTCTGCGGCACGGATGTCTCCAATCCCCTCGACGATCTCTCTTGCTCAGGAGACTCCGACGGCGACCGGCTCAGCGATGCCGACGAGGTCGCGCTCGGGACCGATATCGGCTGTGCCGGGTCGGCTCAGGACTGCGACGCCGATGGGGTCACAGACTACGTCGAGGCTCAGAATCGTACCGACCCGGCGGTCGCGAACCTTCTCAGCTGCACCGATCTCGATGGCGATGGCAGCTGTGACTACGCCGACTGCGACGACCTCGATGCGGGCGCATTCCCGGGGGGACTGGGGATGGTCCAGCAGCTGGGCGACGGCGTGGACGAGGACTGTGATGGGATCGACGCCTTCATCGGTGCGGTCCACCTCCAGCCCGGTGACCTGGTCATCACGGAGTTCTTCCCCATCTCGGCGGCCAACGCCGATGTGAATGCCGAGTGGATCGAGATCTCCTACCGGGGATTTGTTCCGGTCGACCTGTACGGCCTGGACATCGTCACCGGCAGCGGGGAGTACTGGTCCATCGACTTCCACACCTTCTTGGTCCCGGGGGACACAGCGCTATTTGCGGGCAGCGCGGACCCCTTCGTCAATGGGGGCATCTTCGTCGACGGGGCCTGGTCCGGGGCGCTCTCCTTGGACGACTCTGCAGATGTGATCGCGTTCTCGTACGGGGCAGTGACCCTGGTGGATGCGGTCGCTTACGATGCCAGCTGGCCGCTCTCACCCGGCGTGGCCGTGCAGCTCGACAAAAACCGCGTCGATGCGGACCTCAACGATCTGTCCTTCAACTTCTGTGCCGCTACGGAACCGTTCCAAGGGGGGCTCGGGACGCCCTTCACCGAGAATGGCCGCTGTCTGTGCGAGCCGGAGTTCGACCTGGGCATGGCGGTCGGAGAGGACCTCGCCGCAGCAGTCGATGGCATCGGCAACACCTGTGGCCGCGGAGACGACTTCGACGCGAACCAGTGCGCCTTGAGCACCAGCCAGGATGTGGCCTTCACCTGGACCGCGCCCGCAGACGGTCAGTACCGCATCGACACCCGGGGCAGCTCCTTCGACACCGTGCTCACCGTGAGAGAGCCGTGCCCAGCGGCCGGTTCGCTCGAGTGCAATGACGACTTCTTCGGCTCGATAGCGGGGGTTGTCGTGGATGTGCTCGCAGGGGATCAGCGGATCATCGTCGTAGATGGGTATGGCTCAGACTGCGGACCCTACCAGCTGAATATCACCGCGCCCTGCGACCCAACCGACACCGGTCTCAGCTGCTTGGACACCGCTGTGGAGCCGGACACGGGCGGGCTGGTGTGCGTGGCCGACTCCAACGAGCCCAACGACACCCAGTCCGAGGCCACCGTCGCGAGCGCAGCCACCGACCAGACTCTCTCGGGTCCGGGCGAGGTCGACTGGTTCGAGTTCGTCGTGGCCAGCGGCGCCACCATGAACGCGTCTACCTTCATCACCGATGGACAGGGGAGCCTGGTGTTGTCGCTCTACGACGCGGATGGGGATCTGCTGGTCTCGGGTCCGGGTGATGTCGAGCTGCTCAACGCCACCACGAGCGGGCAGCGCTATTGGGCCAGCGTGGAGTCCGTGGGCGGTGGCTGCGTGGTGTACGACTTCCTGGTCTGGGACGACTTCGGTGCTCAAGACTCGGGCTTCATCCAGCGGCCGCCTTTCGCGGACACGGCCCTCAACAGCACCGCAGATACCGGTCCAGATCCGGTCCCCACGGCGGACACGGCCGACAGCGTGGTGGGCACGCCTACTGCCGAGACGGGTACGCTGGTCATTGGAGGCCCTACGGGTAGCACGGGATCTACGGCAGATACCGGTGATGCCGACACCGACGCGGACACGGACACGGACACCGATGCCGACGCCGACACGGACTCCGATGCGGACACCGATGCGGATGCGGACACCGACGCGGATGCCGACTCGGATTCCGATGTCGATGTCGATGTCGATGTCGACACGGACACCGACACCGATCGCGACACGGATACCGACACCGACGACGAAGACCCCTCCAAGGGGTGCGCGTGCGCCAGCGGGGGCTCGGGTAGAGCTTCGGTTCTCCTCGTGCTGCTCGCCGGTCTCGCGTGGCGTCGTCGCCAGCGCTGAGGGCGCGTTCGGTACGGCTGGCGACGCTATGCTGGGCGGTCCTCGGACCCCTGGCTGCGCTGCTGATCTGCGAGGCTGCGCTGCGCACGGATGCATGGTCGGAGTGGGTGGTGGAGCGCGGGACCCCGGGGTCGGCGCCCCACGCCGATGCGCTGCTACGAAGGTCGGACGCCGAGGTCGCGGTGATCGGGTCCAGCGTGGCCCTGCTCGATATCCGGCCCCAGCTGCTCGCCGATGAGCTCGGCGTCGAGGTCGTGGATGTGGGGATCCTCGGGGCTCCGGTCGCGGTCACGGCGATGCGCTCCCGGGCGTTGATCGGCACAGAGGTACGGCGATTCGTGCTGGTCGTGGCGGGGGCGGATCTGGCGACCGAGGTCCCCGCGCGCCGCATCCGCAGCTATGACCCCGAGGTCGCGCTGGAGCTGTTCGGCTGGCGCGGGTTGCTCGCGGAGCGAGATGTGCACCTGGACCGGCTGCTGGGCTGGGTCAGCGTCGCGTGGCGGCAACGCCACCTGCCCCGAAAGCTGTTCTTTGCCGAGCCCGGTATTCATCCGCGGGACCGACGGTCGACGGAGGGCCGAGGCGAGCTGTTGCGTCGCGCTCGGGAGCGGCACCGGGCACTGGAGTGGACCGAGACCAGCGCCAATGCCCGGGGCTTGGTGCGGCTCGCCACCCGGCTCCATGAAGCGGGTCGCGAGCTGATCGTGGTTCCTGCGCCCCAAGATCCCCGAGTCAGCGGGGATGCCGTGGATCACGCGCTGATCGGTCTTCTCGCAGCGCTCGAGGCGCGCGCTCCCTTTCGGCTCGTGGTGCCCAGCGGGTGGCCCGTGTGGAAGTCGAAGCACTTCCGCGATCCCATCCATCTTGCGCCCGAGGGGCAGCGGCTGTTCACCCGTGGGCTCGCGACCGAGCTCCAAGAGCCGCGCTGATGTCTTTCACCGGCCTTCCTTTTGCCCTGATCCTGGGGGTCCTGCTTCCGCTCTGGCTCGCCACCCGTGGCCGGGCTCGGCATGGGCTGCTGCTGGGAGCGAGCTGGATTTTCTACGCCTGGGGGACTCCCTGGCACTTGTTCTTGCTGTGGTTCTCCACCGCCCTGGACTACCTCGTGGCCCGGGGTCTTCAGCGCACGCCGGCTCAGAATCGAGCCCGACGTCGCGGCCTGCTGGCGATGTCTCTCGTCGGGAACCTCGGCATCCTCGGGGCCTTCAAGTATGCGCCCTTTGTGCTCGGGGCGCTGGGGCTGGTCGAAGCCCCTGCTCCGTCCGAGTTCCATGTCACGGGCTCGATTCCCATCGGGCTATCCTTCTACACCTTCCAGACCCTGTCCTACACCATCGATGTGTACCGCGGGCGCCAGGAGGCCATCCGCAGCCCCGTGGACTTTGCCCTCTACGTCGCCTTCTTTCCCCAGCTGGTCGCGGGTCCTATCGTCCGGGCGTCGGAGTTCTTCCCACAGCTCGCTCGCCCACTTCAGCCGGACGCTGCGCGCACCTGGCGCTCGGTCGAGCTCATCGCGGTGGGGCTGTTCAAGAAGCTCGTGGTCGCGGACAATCTCGGGATCTGGGTCGACGAGGTGATGACGAATCCGCTGGGCTGGAGCGCCCCCGCGCTGTGGCTGGCCGGGGTGATGTTCACCACGCAGATCTACGCGGACTTCTCGGGCTACAGCACCATGGCGCGGGGATTGGCGGGCCTGTTCGGCATCGACCTGCCCCGCAACTTCGACTTCCCCCAGCTCGCCCGGAACCCGCTGGAGTACCGACGGGCCTGGCACATCACGATGGGCGAGTGGTTTCGCGACTATGTCTACTTTCCGCTCGGGGGCAGTCGAGGGGGCCTGATCCGGAGCAGCCTCAACCTGATGCTGGTGTGGGCGCTATTTGGCCTGTGGCACGGGGCGGGGTGGTCCTTTCTGGCCTGGGGCTTGCTCAACGGCGCGCTACAGGTCGTGTATCGGCCGCTGTCGAAGCGGTTCCCCTGGAAGGTGCCGGCGCTGATCGGGATCGCGCTCACCATGAGCTTCACCTCGCTCTCGGCCCTGACCTTCCGGGCTCCCGGGGCCCAGGGGCTGATCGATATCTACACCCGGATCGCGACGCTGCGTCTGGACGGGCTGTGGCCGAAGCCGCTGTGGGTGGCGGTGATGTTGGGGCTGCTCGGGGTTCACGCCCTGTCGAAGCGGTACTATCGCGACGAAGACCTGCTCAATCACCTCCCAATGGGGGTCCGCGTGGGCTTGCTCGCGGGGATCGCGCCGGTGTTGCTCTTCGCCAGCACCCAGGCGAGGCCGTTCATCTACTTCCAGTTCTAGGCTTGGGGCGGGTAGAGCGGGGGATCGATGGGGGAGCGCTCGGGGATCCCGTACTCCGGCCTTCGGCCTTCGCCTCGCTGCGCTCGTTGACGGACTGCGGTGAACGGGGCTGGGTGGGGGCGGTGGAGGGCGGGGCGTCTGTCAGGTTATCGTTGGCCATGGCCCACAGCCCGCCCGACACCAGCGACGAGTCGAGCTTCAACGACGCCAGCGGGCTTCGGATCTCCGTGCAGATGTCTACGTGGCTTCCCCAGAGGACGTCGTGCTCGCGAAGCTGGAGTGGTCGAAAATCAGTGGGGGAAGTGAACGACAACTTCGCGACGTGCGGGGAATCGTGGCCGTGAACGCGGACTTGGACCATGTCAGGCGCCACCGTCGAGGACCGCTGGCGGCGCGCCTGGTACGGGCCCATGGCCGGGCCGGCCCCCGCGCCGCGTCATCGCAGCCCAGGGGTCTGGGTGGGGGGAGAGGGGGAGGACGCCCACTTTGGGGCACCCTCGCAGGTTGGGAGCACGACCAGCGCGGCCGCCGCCTCGCTGTTGATTCGCCCCATGATCGCCCGAATGCTCAGCCAGGACATGTCCGGGGGAGGCAGGAGCCCGACGAACTTGCTGTGGTGGGGACGAAGTTGAGTGCGAGTCTGCTCGATGATGTCGACCGGAGACACGGGATGCCCCGCGACCGTTGGAGGGTCGAGGGTGACCGTGAGGAGGTAGGGCGTGACCGTCTCTTCGGCCCAGCTGTCCACGACGGCCAGGGCGCAGCAGTGGTCGTCGACGGGAACGCGGTAGCGGCCAGGAGTCAACATCCCGCAGACCTCAGACCAGGAACCTTCGGTGGGCGGTAGCTCGCGGGGAGCGCCAGATCGCGGCGGTACACGCCACTCATCGGTTGGGGGAGCCGAGATGGCGGTAGGCCAGGATGCCAGAAAGAACCACATTCGACGGTGTCCGAGCATAGGGTTTGGGGGCGGAGATGCTACGCAGGGTGGCTCATTGTGGCGCGGATTGGAAGTCCACACCGACCTGCCCGATGGCCCCCAGGGTCAAAACCCACAGCCCAACTGTGTCGATTGACGCTTCATTCATAGAAAAGCCGGCGTTTGAACGTTCGTGTGATATGGCCCGGTCGTTGCTCTACTGACCATCAGGAGGTCTTCGATGTTTCATCGTGTTCTGGTTCCGCTCGACTCCACCCCGCTCTCTCGGAAGGTGCTCGATTCCGCGCTTCGCTGTACCAACCCGGAGGGCGAGCTCGTGGTGCTCAGGGTCCAGGCCGAAGCGATCAACCTCGAGTCTGCGGACTGCAAGGTCGATCTCGATGTGGTCGATCAGCAGACCACGGCGCTGCTTCGTCGGGTGACTGCGGTGGCGACCGAGGTCGGGCAGAAGTGCAAGGTCCGCGCGGAGGTCCGCTCGGGCCCCTTGGTCGGGACCATCCTCGAGACGGCCACGGAGCTCGAGTCCGATCTCATCGTGATGGGCACCCACGGTCGCAAGGGCCTGACCGAACAGGTGACGGGAAGCCCGACCGAGCGCATCGTCGCCAAGGCTTCGGCCAGCGTCTTCGTGGTGAAGGCGGCCGGGTACCCATTCCTCCAGGATTGATCATGCACTTCCGCAACCTCACCCTCGATCCCGTCGTCGTCGAGGCCTCAGCGCCACTCTCCGAGGTCGCCGAGGCCCTCACCCGGTGCGGTGGGGGGCGGCACCTGCCGGTCCTGGACGGGGGACGACTGCTGGGGGTGGTCACGCGGGAGTCTGTGGACGACCAGGGCGTGCTGCGCGACGGCGTCTGGCTGGGCTGGGGCAAGGCCCAGGTCGCTCGAGATCTCGTCACCATCGTGCCCCAGGTCGGCGCTCATGGCCTCGATGAGGCCCTCGACGCCCTGCTCGATCATCCGTGCGCGCTCATCGTCGATGACGAGGGCGGGCTTCTTGGGTTGATGACCGAGCACGACGGGGTCCGCATCGCCCTCGACCAGTGCCCACCGGACCAATCCGCACGCTCCATTGCTTCCGCCCCGGTACGCACGGTGGATGCGGACGAGCTCGCCTGCAAAGCGGCCAGGCAGATGGACTGGCACCACACCCGGCACCTGGTCATCGTCGATGAAGGGCAGCCTCTGGGCGTGGTCAGCGAGCGGGATCTGGTGGCCGAAGGGGTCGATCAGGGACGTCAGCTCACGGTGCGTGAGGTCTGGCGCGAGCGTCCGTTCGTGAGCGTGCCCGAGGATGCTCTGCTCGTGGACGTGGCCCAGCAGATGCTCGATGAACACATCGGATGCGTTCCCCTGGTCGATGGGGCGGGGCGGCCGGTGGCCATTCTCTCGCGTCGCGATCTGGTGCGCTTCGCTCTCGGTAGCCGGAGCGAGCGGGGGGCGCTCGGCTGAGAGCACCTGCGCTCCATGTGGCGCTCGGCCTCGTGTTGGTGGTTCCGAGCCTGTGGGTCGGCCCGGTCCTCGACGATTGGTTGTTCGTCCAGGCGATCGAGTCGGGTCGGTGGTGGGATCTGTACGACTTCGTCGGCCCGGGTGAGATCGAGGGGCTGCGCGCTAGCGGATGGGTTCCATGGTGGGTAGCTGAGGACTTCGAACAGCGGTTCTTTCGGCCGTTCTCCAGCGTCTTGTTCTGGCTGGATCATCGCATGGGTCCCGTGTTCACGGGGCTGTCATTGATGGGATGGCGGGCTCTCGCTCTGTGGGGCGGGTGGGCGGTGCTCTCCCAGGAGCTACCCCGCCGGGTGGCGCTGTGGGCGCTGTTCTTGCTGGTGACGGACAACGCCCTGGTCGCTGCCGGCGCCTGGCATGCCAACCGACACGCCCTCATCTCCGCCGCCCTGGGGCTGTGGAGCGTGGCCCTGCTCCAGCGCGGTCGACGGGGGATGTCGGCGCTGCTCTTCGGCCTGGCGCTGTGCGCAGGAGAACTCGGGCTGGGCACGCTCGGCTTCGTCCTTGCCTGGGCGGTCCATCGCCGCTCTGTGCGGGAGAGCTTGCCGCATCTGTCCGTGTTTGCGCTGTGGCTGGCGCTCTACCGCTCGCTGGGGATGGGGGCGCGTGGCGGTGACTTCTACCTCGACCCGATCTCGGACCCCGCTGGGTGGATCCGTGCGGCACCGCTGCGGTGGCTCGCCCTGGTCGGAGATGGGGTGACCCAGCTCCCGGCGATGCTCGGATTCCTGGAGGGCTGGGCTCCGATCGGGCTCGCTCTGGTCGGGATTTTCGCATTGTGGGTCTTCCGGGGGGCTGGCTGGCTGGGGTGGGGCGCCCTGCTCGCTCTGGTCCCCGCGCTGTCCGCGCCCCCGAGCAGTCGCCAGCTCGCGGTGGCGTCGGTCGGTTTTGCGGCCGTGCTGGCTCGGCGGCTTCCTGCTCCGGCGCTCGGATTGCTGGGCATGGTCGGGATGGCGCTGTCCCTCGGCTCACAGGTCGGACTGAGGCGGGTGGGGGAGGACAGCCTGGAGATCGCGGCTCGGATCGACGCGATCTGTCCAGGTATGGGGCCGGTTGCGGTGGTCAATCCACCCGATCATGTCGTGGGTTTCTATCTCCCGGTGCTGCGGCAGGTCGGCTTGGGACTTCCCCCGAGGGTGGTGCTCGGACTGTCGATTCACCTCCCAGAGCTGCGGGTGCGCGGTGGAGCCACGGTCGAGCTGGAGGGCCGCTTCGGAGCGGGGCAGATCGAGCGCTTCTGGGCGAAGCGGATGCCGACGAAGCCCGTGGAGACAGGGGGAATGCAGGTGCAGCTCGTCGGGGAGGTGCTATCGGTACAGGCGCCCGAAGACACTTGTTGGGTGGCGTGGGACGAGGGAGTGTTGGTGCGATTCGAGCCGGGACCGGTCGAGGTGCGCTTGGAGAGAACACCCGGACCGAGCGGGCTTCCGTGAGGGGCCGGCGGGTGTTGCTGACCGGTGGCCGGGCTCCGGCGACCCTGGAGCTCGCGCGCTCTCTGAAGGCGGGGGGCTGCGAGGTGGTGTCCGCGGAGAGTGTTCCATTCACGCTGACCGCGCTGTCGCGCTCGGTAGGGCGGGCCTATTCGGTACCTGCTCCGCGCCATCAGCCCGAGGCCTTCGCCTGGAACCTGCTGGATATCGTGAGGCGAGAGGCCATCGACTCGGTGGTGGGGACCTGTGAGGAGGTGTTTCATATCGTGCGCGGGCGGGGGATCCTCGACCCCCATGTCGAGGTCTTCGCGCCCACCCTGGAGCAGATGCGAAGGCTGCACCACAAGGGGTTGTTCATCGAGTGGGCGGCATCGCTGGGGCTGACGGTGCCAAGCACAGAGGTGGTGGTGGATCGCAGCGCTCTGTACGAGCGGGTAGCGGCGGATGGCCTACGGCTGGTCGCCAAGCCGGCCTACTCGCGCTTTGCATCCCAGGTTCGGATCGGCGAGCCCGATCCGGCCTGGGTAGAGCAGGTAGAGGTGTCGAGGGCGGTGCCCTGGGTGCTCCAGGAGAAGCTGGAGGGGCGGCGGCTGTGCTCGTGGAGCGTGGTTCGAGACGGGCGGGTCCAGGCTCACGCGGTCTATCCGATGTCCTGGAGCCGCTCGACCGGGGCGGCGCTGCGCTGGGAGAGCGTGGATCTGCCGGAGATCGACGCCTGGGTCGAGCGATTTGCGGCGGAGACGGGCATCACCGGGCAGCTGGCCTTCGACTGGTTCATCGACCCGGATCGCGGTCCGCTGCCCATCGAGTGCAACCCGCGGCTGACCAGCGGCGTGCACCTGTTCGGGGCCCGGGCCGGAGGCCTGGTGGAGGCCTTCTTCGGTCAGCGGCAGGCTCCGCTTCGCCCGGTGGACCCGAGGCCGAGCGCGGTGGTGCTCGCGCTGGTTTTGTATGGGGGGCCGGAGCGGGCAGAGCTGGGTGTGGTGGAGGGGTGGCGGCAGATCGCGACCTGCCGCGAGGTGCTGTGGAGGCTGGATGACCCGCTGCCCTATCTGTTGAACTGGCTGGGCTATGTGGTCTTCGTGCTGTGGGGACTGCGGTATGGGATCTCGGCGATGGCCGCGAGCACCCACGATATCGAGTGGAATGGCGAATGAGCAGGCTCCGTATCGTGGGCTCCTATGCCCAGACGAAGCTGCGTCGGTTTCGCAGCCGTGCTCAGCTCGAGGCCTGGCAGCAGGTCCAGGTGCAGCGGCATCTGGCAGAGCTGCTGCCTCGCTCGACCTACCTGGGAGAGCGATTCGCAGGCCGTCCGGTCCAGCAGTGGCAACAGCTCGAGCCCATCACCAAGACCGAGATGATGTCGAACTTCTCCAAGCTCAACACCGTCGGGCTCAGCCTGGAGGCGGCCATGGAGGTGGCGCTGGCTGCGGAGCATAGCCGCGACTTTTCGCCCGAACTCAACGGAGTGACGGTGGGGCTGTCGTCGGGGACCAGTGGCCATCGCGGGCTATTCATCGTGTCTCCACAGGAGCGAGCGGACTGGGCCGGCCAGATGTTGGCTCGGCTGCTTCCCCATCCGCTGCCCTGGCCCCGCCGGGACCGGGTGGCCTTCTTCCTGCGGGCCAATAGCACCCTCTACGAGTCCACCCGCTCGGTCCGGGTCCGCTTCGAGTACTTCGACCTGATCGAAGAGCTGTCCGAGCAGCTGCCCCGGCTGGAGGCGCTGGCTCCGACCATCCTGGTGGCGCCTCCGTCCACGCTGCGGATGCTGGCCCGGCGACGGATTGAGGGCACGCTGTCGCTGGCTCCGATCAAGATCATCTCGGTGGCCGAGGTGCTCGATCCGGTGGACGAGAGGTTGATCCGCCGAGCTTTCGGCCAGACGGTCCACCAGGTGTACCAGGCGACCGAAGGGTTCCTGGGCCACAGCTGCTCCTGGGGAACCCTGCACCTGGCCGAGGATGTGGTCGCTTTCGACCGGGAGCCCCTCGACGAACACCACTTCGTGCCGGTGATCACGGACTTCCGGCGGGTCAGCCAGCCCATCGTGCGCTACCGGCTCAATGATGTGCTCCGGCTCCGACCGGTCCCGTGCCGCTGCGGCAGCGTAACCACCGCCCTCGCTGCGGTAGAGGGCCGCGACGATGATGTCTTCGTGGGGCGCAGAGCGGACGGCAGCGAGCGCCCGCTATTCGCAGACTTCATCCGCCGCGCAGTGCTCACCGCCCCGGTCGAGGTCCTCGACTACGGAGTCCGCCAGACCGCCATCGACCGGCTGGAGCTGTACGTGGATGCCGTCGATCCCGACCGCGCTTTCGGATCCGTGGCCGAGTCCATTCGCGAGATATTCGTGCGCATGGGCTGTCACCCGCCCACGATCGAAGCCGTGCACGACTGGCCCACGGGGGGAATGCGGAAGCGCAAGCGGGTGGAGCGGGGGTTTGTGTGGGAACAGCGCTAGCCTCCATCCACGACGGCTCCGGCCCCATCCCCTGGCCGGATACGCCAGAAGCCGCCCAGCTCCGCTCGTGGATCGAGCCGCTGTGGTCGGACGGGACCGCCGCATGGATCGCCAATGTGCACACCGAGATGTTCGTCGTGGCCTGCGGAGAGGTGGTGCTGCCGCTGTCGGTGGGCTCGGCGCGGGGGGATAGCTACGTCGTCTCGCCCTATTCCCACTACGTCTCCTATGCCCTGGACGAGACGCGCGAGCTCGGCGGCTTGCTGCGCTGGGGCAGCCGCCTGCTCGCCCTGCCGCTGACGGGAATCTGTCGTCTGGGACGCTTCGATCAGGTGGTGATGGTCAACAACTGGCTGCTCTCCACCAACCTCTACCCCTCCCTGGATGAACCCACCGTGAGGGCGATCCTCGAGGCCGTTCGGGCTCGCTGGCCGCAACATGCGGTGGTGTTTCGCTCGGTCGATCTGGGGCTCCGAGCCGAGCTCCATGGCTGGCTGGAAGAGGCCGGAGCACGGATGGTCTTCGGGAGGCGAATCCACATCGTTCGAGACTCGGTGGTGGCCACAAAGCGCTCGAACAACCGGAAAGATGCAAAGCTCGCGCGTCGCTCTCCGGTAAGACCGACAGATGCGGTGAGGCCGGCTGAGGCCGCAGCGCTGTATCGCAAGCTGTATATCGACAAGTACTCGACCTTCAATCCACTGTTCTCTCCAGAGCTCATCGAGCGGGCTCGGGAGTCGGGGATGTGGCGGGTCCAGGGCTGGGCGGAGTCGGGGGAGCTGGCCGCGGTGATCGGCACCTGGAGCTTCAACGGCGTGCTCACCACGCCATTATTGGGCTACGACACCGATCGACCCATTGCAGACGGGCTGTATCGGCTGGCATGTCGCGGGATTCTCGACCGGGCGCTCGCCCTGGGAGTGGTCGCCAACCGAAGCGCGGGCGCTGCCTCTTTCAAGCAGGCCCGCGGTGCGGAGTCGGTCTTGGAGTTCAACGCGGTCTTCGATTCCCACCTCGGTCCGCTGCGCAGGCTGCCGTGGTGGGGGATCCAGACCGCGCTGGACCGCTGGGTGGTGCCGATGATCCTTCGAGAGAACCTGTAGATTCACCCCAGCTCAGCGCGGGGTGTGAGCACTCGGGAGAGCCAGGCCAAGGGGCCGTTGGTACTCGATCCCGCGACCCAACCGACCCAGGCGGCGAGCCGGGCCCGTGGGCTGCTGTCCGCTGCGACCGGAGCGCTGCCTTCGAGGATCAGTCCGGTGAACACGAGCCCGATGAGGGTACCGAGGGTGAGCCAGGCGACGGGGCGGCCCTCGGCGGCGTTGGCGGTGACGAGGAGCGCGGCGCCAAGGGTGGCCACCAGGGTGGCGATGGCGACGCCGATCGCAGGGACCCGGCGGGCGATGGGGGCGGGGGTGAAGGGCTTGACTTCGGTGCGCCACTCGGGGCTCATGATGAAGCAGAGCAGGGCCTCGCGGAGGGTGGGCTGCCGGGCGGCCTTGGAGAGCAGGGCGCGGATGGGGGCGAGGTTGTTCTCGAGGGGGTCGAGGCTGGGGAGCCCCTCGATGGTGCCGAAGTCGACGGGCTCGGTCTCGGCGGCGTAGGTGCCGAAGAGGTGGTCCCAGATGGCGAGCATATTGCCGTGGTTCTTATCGATGTAGATGGCATTCCGCCCATGGTGGACGCGGTGGTTGCTGGGGGTCATGAATACCCGGTCGATCCATCCGAGCTTCCCGATGAGCTGGGTGTGGAGCAGGAATTGGTAGAGGTTGGCGATGCCGAATAGCGGCAGCACCATGGCCAGCGGCAGGCCGAGGAGCGCGAGGGGGACCGAGAAGAGCAGGGTCTCGTGGGCCCATGCGAGGCGCGTGGCGGCAGTGTAGTTGTACTCGGTGCTCTGGTGATGCACGGCGTGAGAGGCCCATAGAAAGGCGATCCGATGCCCCGCGTAGTGTCGGATATACATCGCGAAGTCGAGGGCGACCCAGGCGGCGAGCCAGTGGGTCGGGGAGCGGGGGTTCCACTCGAAGAGTCCGACCCGGCCGACGAGGGCCGAGTAGCCGGCGAGGGGGACGAGCCCGAGCGCCGAAGAGAGCGCGCGCTGCCCGATGGCGACGCCGATATTGTTGAGGGTCTGCCCGGCGGAGTGGATCTTCATGCCCCGGCGACGGGCGAGCAAGGCCTCGCCCCCCATGAACACCAGGAGAAGGGGGATGATGGCGAGGATGAGTGCAGCGTCGTTCATGTTGACCTCCGTACACTACTTACTTGGTAGTAAGCCACCTGGTAGGGAGCGGTAAGCGTCTGTCAGCGTGTGGCGCCGAGGGGGAGGCGGACGGTGAAGCTCGCCCCCGCGTTCGGGGCGCTCTCCACGTGGATATTTCCCCCCATTCGCGCGGTGAGTTCGCGACAGATCGCCAGCCCGAGCCCGGCTCCATCGTGGCGCCGGGTCCGACTGCCGTCGAGCTGTGTGAAGCGCTCGAAGATCACGGCCGCCGCGTCCTCGGGCATACCGACCCCGGTGTCGCTCACCGTGATGATCAGCTCCGACTCATCGATTCGCGCCCTGACGCGGATGTCTCCATCTTGGGTGAACTTCTGGGCATTGGAGAGAAGATTGCACAGAATCTGCTCGATCCAGACGGGCTCGAACTCCGCCTCGAGCTCGGGGTCGATATCGATCTGGACGCGGTTGCCGTGGTCCCAGACCGAGCGGGTGCTCTCGACGCTCCGCTCGACCACGACCCGTACCGCCATGGTTTGGGGATTACCGCGAATCTGACCGGTCTCGATGCGGGCGAGGTCGAGCACCTGGTCGATGAGGGCGAGCAGGGTGTGGGCGGAGCGATGGAGCTTGCCGAGGTCTTCGAGAGCCTGGGAGAGACCGGAATCTTCCAGGTCTTCTTCGATGATCTCCGCATAGCCGAGGATGGCGTTGAGTGGGGTGCGAAGCTCGTGGCTCATTGTAGCCAGGAAGTTGGACTTGGCCTGGCTGGCGCTCTCGGCGAGCAACTCTGCGCGCTCTCGGTCGAGCACCTCGGCCTGAAGCCGGGTGAGGCTGGTCTGGAGCTCGTGGGTGCGGGCCTCGACGGCGCGCTCGAGCTCGGAGTTCGCTCGGGCCAGGTGGCTGGAGAGCTTCTGTCGGCTGAGGTTCGCCGACCCGATCCCCGCTGACATGCAGATGAAGAGCAGAACTGCGAGGCCCATGGGGAAGCGGGTGTCGATGGATGCACCAACGGTGACGAGAGCGAGGGTGGATAGGGCGATGAAGCCCACCAGTTGAACTCGCGAATCCACGAGTATGGCACCCAGAGCGGCGAGCGCGACCAGTCCGAAGGCGTCGTCGACGGTGAAGCCGTTTCGATATCCGACGTAGGTGAACCACAAGGTGGTGGCTGTCGCGAGGGCGAAGGCCTGTTTCCGGATGCTGGTCCGCAGGGTGGGGTGAAGAAAGGAGCCGGCGAGAGCCAGGGAGGCCGCCAGGCTGAGGCCCCACCGCGGGAGCATGGGGTTGTAGACGATCTCGGTGGACCAGGCGAGCATGCCGGTGGCGGGAATCGCGACCGCGGTGATGCCCAGCGCGATCCGCGGTACGAGTGTGTCCTCTGAGATATGTGGCTGTGTGTGCATCCTCGCCCTGGCAGAGAATACGACGGGAAGAGCGAGATGGTGGACGATTTCGGTGGGCAACCCCCAGGTCCGTTCGGTCCCCCCTACAGCAGCACGGTGACCTCGCGATTCCTCCCGCCCAGGCGGGCGCTCTTCATCCACTGGAGGATGTGGGGGCCGAGCAGATCGTTGGGGGTGTGGACGTAGCGCCGGTCGGAGAAGCAGGCGGACTCGTGGTCGAGCTTGAGGGCGAGGATGGCGGCGTCCTGTCGCAGCGCGAGGTGGAGCAGGGGGAGCAGGGGCAGGCTCACCAAGCTGGCGACGACTCGGGGAAGAGGGGAGAAGAGCCCGACGCTGAGACCGAGCTCGGTGGAGGAGATCGGGGTGAAGCCGAGGAGGATCCGCAGTCGGAGGCTGCCCTGGGCGAGGTAGTCGAGTTCGACCAGGCTGGGGGGTCGGAATCGCCCCCGCGTCTGGTCGATGGACAGGCCAAATACGCTGCGAATCAGCCCAGAATGTCGGGGTCTCTCGTAGATGGCCTCGATGCTGTCGGGGCCTCGCTCGATGCGCACGCGGGTGGGACTACGGGCACCTTCGGAGCGCACGAGTCCGGGATGGATGAACGGGGTGTGCATGGGGTCGAGGAAGTTCTCGACCGCATCGAAGAGATCGGCTCGGATGCGGGTCTGGTGCCAGATGGCGGCGTAGCCGGTGGGGATGAGGGTGCAGGGCGGCCGCTGGGGGCGGGGACCGGAGTGAACCCAGATCCGGCCCGCCACTGGGGTCGGAGGACTGGGCGCACTCCCGAGCAGGCTCGTCCAGCGGGGGTTCCACAAGAACCACTGGGAGCGTAGGCCCGGGAGCGGCACTCAGTCGCGCCACAGTGCGATGCCGCCGAGCAGTCCGGCGCGGTTGTGGACGACCCGGGTACGTGGTGGGAGAGGGCGGTGAATGGTCTGGGCGTGGCCCCCGCCGAGGTGGAGCTGGACGGGACTGAACAGGCGATGCCATTGGTCGAGGGCGATGAACAACGCTTCCTGCCAGGAATGGTGCCCGAGCTGGTTGCGTCCGGTCATGCCCAGGATCTGCTCATAGCTGCGGCCCTCGCGGAAGGGAGCGTGGCCGAGCTCGAGGTTGGGGACCAGGGTACCGTCGACGAAGAGCCCGGAGCCGACCCCGGTGCCGAGGGTGATGGTGAGCTCGACCCCATTGCCTTCGATCGCGCCATAGCCCTGGATATCGGCGTCGTTGGCAACCCGAGCGGGCTGGCCGAGGCGGGCGGAGAGTTCCTCTGCGAGGGGGTGGTCCTCCCAGCCCTCGCCGAGGTTGGGCGCGTTGCGGGTGTGCCCCGCGGTGACGATGCCGGGGAATCCGGCGGAGATGCGGTCGAAGGGGGGGCAGCTCTTGGCGAGTTCGTCCAGGACGGCGTGGATCGCTCTCGGGGTCGCTGGACGTGGGGTCGGAGCGGTGTAGGCCGGGTGCGTGGGCTGACCGGACTCGTCGAGCACGAGCATCTTGAGGCCGGTGCCGCCGATGTCGATAGCGAGGGTGTTCATGGACTTCCGGCGGGAATAGCGTAGCGGATGGCGGTGATAGGAATGACCTGTGCGATCCCGTCCGACCGAATCCGGATCCCGGCGGACCGGGAGTAGAGCCAGACCTCGCGCTGCTTGTCTGGTTGGGTGTCGAGGGGCCGATCGTCGACGGAGGGATCGAAGAACACGACATAGGTGGAGGGTGCGAATCGACCGGGTGGGAGGCGCCTGTACAGAGACTCGACCCATGCCCGGACCTCGTCGCCCCGGTCTGCGGGCAGCCCGATGATAGCGAGGCTGAGATAGCCCTCGAGAGAGAGGTGCTCGTCGATGGGGAGCTGGTCGAGGGGGATCTCGGGGGTGCGGCGGATCCGCGCTTCGATCTCGTCGGTTCCGAAGACCCGCACTGCGGTTGTGCTGTGGGGAAGTGGGGTGCTGCCGACGAGCTGGGTGAGCTGGGCCTCGATGGCGGTGGCCCGCGCCATGGTCCGGGCGGTGGTGACCGCTCCGCCAGGCTCGGTCTGGACGGTGGTCCCGCGGTACCACATGGACACCGACGGGGGGATGGGCACATCGGGGAAGTGGCGCACGGTGTCGACGCCGCGCTCGTAGACATCGACCTGGCTGGACAGCGAGCCGAGCCCGACCTCGGCTGCGGCCTCGTCGACGAGCTTGTGGAGGGGGGTTGTGACCTCGGAGAGCTCGCCGGTGTCGAAGATCGCGAGCCGGACCTTCCACTGGAAAGCCGCGCCGAGCTTGTGGGGGTCTGCGTCGGGGAGGGCGTCTGGAAGGCACCGGGACTCGGCCTTCACGATGTGGGCCCCGGTGCGCTTGACCACGTCATCGAGGGCGGCCTGGATGGGTTGTTCGCCGCGGATACACGGGAAGTCCTCGACCCAGACGCGGGGCTCGAGGTCGAAGTCGACGGTGCCTTGGAAGGACTGGCCTTCTTGGGCGACCGGGTGGGCCTGGAACGCGTGGCGGTCGGCTTCCAGGCCGTCGAGCCCCCGAGCGATATGGGTCACCCGGGTCGCGGCGAAGGCTTCGCCGTATCGGTCGGCGAGGTGGTTCTCGATCGCACTCCGCGCAGCGGACTCGGAGTGAGGAGAGGAGTCGCAGGCGGTGAGCAATACGAGCAGGATCATGGGTACATAGCCCCGGAGCCCACGGTCAGGCGAGGGTGTGGTAGACGTTCTGGACGTCGTCGTCCTGTTCGAGCTTCTCGATGAGCTTGAGCACCTCCTCGAGGGCCTCCTCCTCGAGCTCGACCACATCGTTGGGCACGTACTCGGAGTTGGCGGAGATCTGGTCGAGCTTGCGCTCCTCGATGGCGGATTGGAGGTTGCCGAAGTCGGTGAAGCCGCAGCGGATGACGAGGATGGGCTCGCCCTTCTCGTCCTGGTCTTCTTCGAGCTCCTCGAGGCCGTGGTCGATGAGGTCGAGCTCGAGCTCTTCGATGTCGATCTCGCCGCGCTTGAGCTTGAACACTCCCTGGTGCTGGAACATGAATGACACCGAGCCGGTGCTGCCGATGTTGCCATTTCCCTTCTTGAAGGCCAGGCGCAGGTTGGCGATGGTACGGGTGGGGTTGTCGGTGGCGGTGGCCACGAGCAGGGGAATGCCGTGGGGCGCGTAGCCCTCGTAGATGAGCTCCTGGTAGTCCTCGGAGTCGTTGTCGCTGGCCTTGGAGATGGCGTTCTCGACCTTCTCCTTGGGCATGTTGACGGAGCGGGCGTTCTGGATGGCTCGCCGGAGCGCGGGGTTGTTGTCGGGGTTGGGGCCGCCGGCCTTGACCGCGATGGCAATCTCTTTGCCGACTCGGGTGAAGGCCTTGGCCATGCGATCCCAGCGGGCAAACATCTTGTGCTTGCGATTCTCGAACATGCGACCCAAAGCGACACCCTCCACGGTCCCACAAGCTAACAAAAAAAATGGACGGAGCCGTGAAGCTCCGTCCATAAACTTCGTGCGGATCGGGTGATCAGTAGCGGTAGTGCTCGGCCTTGTAGGGCCCGTCGACCGGAACGCCGATGTAGTCGGCCTGCTCCTGGGAGAGCACGGTGAGCTTGGCTCCGAACTTGTCGAGGTGCAGGCGGGCGACCTTCTCGTCGAGCTTCTTGGGGAGCGTGGTGACGCTGATTCCGTAGGACTCGGCGTTGGCGTGCAGCTCCATCTGGGCGAGGGTCTGGTTGGTGAAGCTGGCGCTCATGACCATGCTCGGGTGGCCGGTCGCGCAGCCGAGGTTCACGAGGCGACCCTCGGCGAGGACGAGGATGCTGTGGCCGCCACCGTTGGGGCCGTGGGTGGTGTTCTTGAACTTCCACTCGTGGACCTGGGGCTTGATCTCGATCTTCTCGACCTCGCCCTTGGCGGCGAGATCCTCGAGCACCGCCATCTCGATCTCGTTGTCGAAGTGTCCGATATTGCACACGATGGCGTTGTGCTTCATCTGCTTCATATGGTCGGCGGTGATGATGTTGAAGTTGCCGGTGGAGGTGACGAAGATGTCGGTGTTCGCGACCACATCCTCCATCCGCACCACATCGATGCCCATCATGCAGGCCTGGAGCGCACAGATGGGGTCGACCTCGGTGATGGAGACCTTGGCCTGCTGGGCCTGGAGGGACTGCACGGAGCCCTTGCCCACGTCGCCGTAGCCCAGGACCAGGGCGCGCTTGCCGCTGATCAGCACGTCGGTGGCGCGCATGATGGCGTCGACGAGGCTGTGACGGCAGCCGTAGAGGTTGTCGAACTTCGACTTGGTGACGCTGTCGTTGACGTTGATGGCCGGGAAGCGCAGGGTCTTGTTCTGGAGGCGCTCGTAGAGGCGATGCACACCGGTGGTGGTCTCCTCGGAGACGCCGCGGATCATCTTGGCCATGGGGCGCCAGAAGTTGTCGCCCTTCTCGTTGCGCACGGCTTCGAGCACGCTGTAGACGATGCGGGACTCATCGGAGTCGCCCATATCGGGGTGGGGCATGGTGCCCTGCTCTTCGAGCTCGGCGCCGAGGTGCACGAGGAGGGTGGCGTCGCCGCCGTCGTCGAGGATGAGGTTGCAGCCGCCGTGCTCGGGCCAGACGAGGGCCTGCATGGTGCACCACCAGTACTCGGCGAGGGTCTCACCCTTCCAGGCGTAGACCGCGGGGCCCTGAGGGTCGGACGCGGAGCCGTTGGGGCCGGCGGCGACCGCGGCAGCGGCGTGGTCCTGGGTGGAGAAGATGTTGCAGCTGACCCAGCGGACCTCCGCGCCGAGCTCGATGAGGGTCTCGATGAGCACGCCGGTCTGGATGGTCATGTGCAGGGAGCCCATGATGCGGGCACCCTTGAGCGGCTTGCTGTCTCCGAACTCGTCGCGCAGGGACGCGAGGCCAGGCATCTCGTACAGGGCGAGGTCGAGCTCCTTGCGGCCGAAGCGCACGGCCTCGTCCGAGAGATCGGCGACGCGGTGGCTCAAGCCCGAGAACAGGGCGAGCCCGGTGTCGAGGAAGGGGGCGGACGGTGTGTTGGGACGTTCGGACATGAAGAGCCTCTCTCCAGGCTTGGAGCCTGTAATATTCGGTCATCCGGATGACCGGATGAAGCGACCGGAACTCGTCGCGCCTGTTTCTTAACAGATGGAGGGGAGCCCGGCGAGCTGGACTTGGAGGGTAGGCTGCGGGATGCTCGGACTCGTGGAGGGAGATCGGATGCGTGCGATCGGCGTGTTGGGGCTGCTGCTGGGGATCTCACTCGGCTGCGCGGGGCTCATGGGCTACGGCACGGAGATGGCCAAGGCGCCGATCCTCTCGGGCCAGCCTTTCTCTCTGTCCTGGACCACGGCCAGCCCCGACCCCCACCAGATCTGGTTCGATATCGATCTGAACGCGAACACCTCCAGCTACGGAGTGCAGGGGACGATGGCCACGGCATCCTCGAGCTGGGTGGTCGATCTGGACAACCAGGGTGCGCCGGTCGTCGGTGGGTCGGGGCGGATGACCATGAACTGGGTCGAGAAGAACTTCGGAAATATCAGCTCGGCTCGGGGTACGATCTATGCAGTAGAGATCCCCGCGGTGCCGGTGGGTACGGCCATGACCCTGTCGGGTACCCTCACGCTGGCTCCCGGAACCACGGGCAGGGTCGAGGTGATCGTCACGGATTGAACTCGGCCAACACGCGCTGTTCGTCTTCGCGAATGACGCCGAGGCTGTCTTCGGCGCGAAGGTGGATGTCGAGCTCACGGCCGGCGAGCTCGGGTGGATTGAAGCCCAGCGCGGTGGTATCCAGGAAGCCGATCATGCCGAAGCGGACCTCGCAGGGGCCCTGAGGCGTGGCGGGTGCGTCGAAGCGCTCTGCGGTGCCGACGACCTGGGAGCTATCCACATCGGTGACCGTGAACCGCAGATCGTAGGGTCCAGTGAGATCGCAGGCCTGGACGGCATGCCATACATGCCAGCCTCCCTGGATTCCGGCGTGGACCTCGATGGTCCCGGCGAGCGGCACATAGGCGGCCTCGCCGGTTGCGACGACGACGAACCCGATGGGCTCTGTGTCGGTGTCGGTGTCGGTGTCGGCGTCCGAGTCGGTATCGGTGTCCGAGTCGGTGTCGGTGTCCGAGTCGGTGTCGGTGTCGGTGTCGGTGTCGGTGTCCGTCTCGGCCGGTACGGTCGCGACGGATGTGCAGGCGAGCAGCAGGATGACGGTGAGCATGGCTCAACATACTTCGCTCGGAGCTCAGAGTTCGGTGCGAATCCAGGCCAGCAAGTCCGCGAGGTCTTGATCGTCCAGGCGGTTGGAGTAGCTGGGCATCGTGGACACGCCGAAGCGCACGGTGTCGAGGACTTCTGTAGGTGAGCGCCGGTCGAGGACCCCGACGAGCGCGCTGCCCCGCGGAGTGCCTTGCCCCTGCTGGCCGTGACAGAGTCCACACTCGGCGGACCAGATCTGCCCGCCAGGGACGGGGTCGCCGTCGAGCTGGAGCGCTGGATCGACGGTGCAGGCGAGGAGCAGCGCGATCAACGGCGCTCGAGGACCGCTGTGAACAGCCCGGGACCTTGGGAGTCCGGGTCTGCGGGGAGATCGGTCCATCGGTGCAGCGCGAGGGTCTTGGGCAGCACAGCGGTGATGGACGCGGAATCGAAGCCCAGGTGGGCGTGGCCCATGGTGTCTCGGTAGGCGGTGCGGGAGTGGCGGCGCATATCGGTGATGGTGATGCGCCCGCCGGGCGCCACGACCCGGGACATCTCATGGAAGGCACCGCGGAGGTCGGGGATGTGATGGAGGACCAGGATGCACAGGGCGAGCTCGGCTTCGGCGGTCTCGAGGGGTAGATCGTCCAGTCCACCGATGCGGAGCTCGATGTGGGGGTGCTCGGCCGTGCGCTGACGGGCGGCGTTGAGCATCTGGGCCTCGCGGTCGACCCCGATGATGTGGCGAGCGACCGGGGCGAGGGCCACCAGGTTGGGTCCGGTCCCACAGCCGAGCTCGACCACGGTGCCGAGATCGGGCATCAGGCCCAGCAGGGCAGGGATGATGAAGGACTCGCCGAAGAGTTCGGTGCGCAGGGCATCCCACTGCTCGTGCATCTGGCCAAAGAAGGTGTGGCTGTCGATTCGCCTGGCCTCGAGCACAGCGACCCGCCGCTCGAGATCCTCGGCAGCCTGGCCGGTGGTGCAGTGCCTGGGCAGCACGACAGACCACAGAGCTTCAGCCTCGTCGTCGAGGGGGGCGGCCATGCGGAACCAGCCCGCGCTGCCCTGGGCGCGGCGCCGGATCCATCGGGCATCCTTGAGGGTCTTGAGGTGCCGGCTGACGGTGGACTGGGGAAGCTGCAGGACCTGCACCAGCTCGCCCACCGAGAGCTCCTCGTCGCCGAGCATATGCAGCAGGCGCACACGGGTCGGTTCGGCGAGAAGAGCGAGGTGGCGGTGCAGATCCAGCGTGACCTACAGGCTCTTGAGGTACGCCTCGAGCGCGTCCATCTGGGAGTCCGAGAGGCTGGAGGTGTCGCCCATCTCGCCGGTGCGGGACAGCTCGAGCACATCGGCGAGGGTGGCGGCGCGACCATCGTGCAGGTAGGGCGCGCTAGCGGCGATTCCCAGGAGGGTGGGTGGGTTGACCTGGGCCAGCCCATACATCTCGTAGCGCTGGTCATTGGAGAACGCGGTCTCGGGGGCGTGGCAGCTCGCGCAGCCTACATCTTCGCGGTTGAAGATCGCTTCGCCCTCTGCGATGCGGGGATCGGTGTAGTTGGCATCGGGCAGGATGACCGGGCGGGTCCAGTCGATGAAGGTCTGGATGTCCCGGTAGTCGAAGGAGGACAGGTTGAGGCCCCCCATCCGAACGGTGCTGGTGATCTCGGCCTCGGCAGCGACCGACTCGACATCGCCATTCCAGGTGACGGGATGGGTGTCGCTGACGACCCCTGCGAGGGTGGGAGTCTGGCGCCGGTTGGGACCGAGCTGCCAGGTGAGCCCATCGTCGCGGCCATCGACGTGGCAGGTGGAGCAAGAGACGCCCGAACCGATGACCTGCATGGCGGGATTGCGTGACCCATAGAATAGCTGTCGGCCGTTGCGCAGCTGCACTGCGCTCTCGGACCCGTTGTGGAACACCGTGAGCTCCCGAGGCATCTCGGAGCGGATATTGGCCCGGGCGCTGTCGGCGAGGGTATCATCCACGCCCTTTCGGCCCCGGTCGCGCACGCGTTCCATGGCTGTACCGGGGGCGAGATCTGTGGCGGAGACGTTCATCCAGTCGTGGACCCAGGCATCGGAGTCGCCCAGCCACACGACCCCGCGTGGACCAGAGCCTCGCCGGAGGTCGATGGTGGTGTGGGGGTGCTCGACATAGCCGTGCTGGTCTGGACGCTCGCCTGCAGGAGCTTCGATCCAGTTGTCGTTGCGGGCGCCGCTGTCGAAGTCGAGTCGCCCGACCAGCACGACCGCGTCCGATGCCTCCATGGAGACGGCGTAGATGTCCCCGTCGGGGGAGATCGAGACGCTGTTGGGGTAGCTGCGGATGGTCTCGATATTGAAGTCCTGCTCGACGAAGCTGGCCAGGAAGATGGCGTTGGCCTGCTCGGGGCTGGGGTCGCCAGCGCCGGTGAGGGGCACCTGGACCAAGGCGGCATTGAAGCGCGCGACGCCGGGCTGGGGGTTGACGTAGTAGCCGGTGGTGGGATCCTGGTCGGGGGTGAGCCCGGGCTGCTCGCTGAAGTTGTCGACATACATCGTGGGCACGATGAGGAACTCGCCGAAGGGGTCGACGGCGAGGTCACCCATGACCCGCGCACTGGGATCGAAGCGGATGTTGTCGACGGTGCGGGAGGTGACCGGGAGGGGCACGACATCGACGGTGCCATCGGGGTTGCCCTCTTCATCGAGCTCCACGCTGTGGACCTGGCCGCCGCGCGCACTGCCGATGTACAGAGCCTTGCCCTTGGGGTGCAGGGCGAGCCAGCGGGGGTCGTCGCCCACGTCGAAGCCGCCGACGATGGTGTTGGACGCCGGGTCGATCTGTACGACCCGGTTCTCCATGGACACGGTGACGAACACGTTGGAGCCATCTTCGGATCCGACTACACCGTAGGGTTCGGCGCCGATCGGGATCCGATCGACCTCCTGCAAGCCGGTAACGGTCTGCTCGAGGACGGCGACCTCACCCGCCCCGCGGAGGGTGACATAGATCTGATTGCCGACCCGTGCGATCCGGGTGGGCTCGGTATTGGGCCCGAGCTCCAGGATTGAGGGTTCGCCACCATCGAGCGGGGTAAGGCTGACCGAACCCTCGTCGACGTTGACCTGAAGCAGGGCGTCGTAGGCCTCGGTCGCGACCATGGTGCGGCTGCCCGTCTGGTAGCGAGCGTCGTCCAGCAGAGCCGTGCGGCCGGTACAGCCCGCCGACAGCAACATCGTAAGGGCCAGTGGGCCCAGTACATTCTTCATGATTTTCCACCCATCTCGTCCGCGCCATGCTGACTGTAGCGGGTGTTCTCGCCAACCACAACACTAAAGGGATTACGAGCGATTACCGGTTGGGCGGCTTGCTTTCCGGAGGAGAACGGTCCGATGGCCAAGAGGTGGGGGATACTCGACCACCGGGCCGATCTCGCCGAAAGCGAAAGAACCGACCCAGAGGAGGTGGGTAGAAAAACCCTCTGGGTCGCTTCGAAGACTGAATTTTACGAAAGAGCTGGATGCTGACCGGATTGTGGTCGTGCGAGGAACCCTGACGGAGATTCTGGACGGGCGTGCGGTGCACGTTGCCCTGAGAGGGCGGGCCAAGAACGGTTGTGACAGAGAGATCGCACGGGCTCGCAGAAGGCGAACCGTGGCTGAACTCTAGCGGAAGTCGATGGGGGCGTCAACCGATCCGACCGGTCAGAGGCCGAGTCCCATGCGCCCGATGATCTCGTTCATGATCTCGCGGGTGCCCCCGCCGATCGGGAGTAGGCGCGCGTCCCGCAGGAAGCGCTCCACGCGGGTCTCTCGCATGTAGCCCATGCCGCCGAAGATCTGGACTGCCTCCCAGCAGACCTCCCGAGCGACATCGCCGGAGTGGTTCTTGGCCATGGCGACTTCGACTGCGGCGGAGTGTCCATCGCGCAGGAGGGCGGCCGCTGTGTAGGTGAGAGCCCGGGCGCTGGCGATCTTCGTGTGCATATCCGCGAGCTTGTGTCGGGTGACCTGGAAGCGCGAGATCGGCCGTCCGAATGCGACGCGCTCTCGGGACCAGGCCAGGGCGTCGTCGAAGGCGAGCTGGGCGAGGGAGTACCCGTTGACGGCGAGCATCAGTCGCTCGGTCTCGAAGTTCTTCATCAGCGCCAGGAAGCCGGAGCCCTCTGGACCGATCCGATCGCGGAGGGGCACCCGAACCCGGTCGAAGTGAAGCTCTGCGGTGTCGCTTGCCCACCAGCCATGTTTCTTGAGGGTACGTGTGACCTGAAAGCCCGGTGTGGTCGTGTCGACAGCGAAGAAGGTGAGGCCTCCATGGGGGTCATCTCCGGTGCGGGCGAGCACGGTGATCCTATCGGCCCGGGCGCCGGAGGTGATGAAGGTCTTCGAGCCTGTCAGCACGTAGCTGTCGCCGTCCCGGACCGCGGTGGTGCGGATGGCGGAGACATCTGAGCCGGTGTCGGGCTCGGTGATGGCCAGGGCCGCGACCTGTTCTCCTTTAAGGATCGGGGGAATGATGCGCTGCTTCTGCTCCTCGGTGCCCAGAGCGAGCAGGGGAGGCAGCGCGATGGATAGCGATCCCAAGCCGACGACTACGCCGGTGGATCCGCCGCGGAGCAGCTCTTCGGCCAGTGCAATCGCGTGAAATACGTCGCCACCGCCACCGCCGAGCTCCTCTGGATAGGCAGGACCGAGCAGCCCGGCTCCGGCGGCGCGCAGGTACAGCTCCCGTGGGAACTCGCCCTGCTCCTCCCAGGCGGTGGAGTGGGGGGCGATCTCGGTCTCGGCGAAGCGGCGCGCGACCTCGCGGAATGCGGCGTGGCTCTCGTCGAACCAGGGCGCGAACATCGGAGAGGGCATGGAAGCTCCGAGCGGGCGGGGGGGACATTGGCTAATACCCGATCGTTGGAGGTATCGATGGGTTGGACGACACGCTGCATCGCTCTGGTGGCGCTGGTGGGCTGTGGAACGCGAATCTCAGAGGATCCGCCCGATCCGCTGGAGGTCGACACGGACACGGACACCGACACGGACACGGACACGGACACCGACTCGGACACCGACTCGGATGCCGACACCGACACCGATCCCACCGGAATGGGCACGGTGATCATCAGTGAAATCGTGGACAATGCCGACTTCGCAGGGGCAAAATTCATCGAGCTCTACAACGGATCCTCGGACACCGTGGAGCTGAGCGGCTGGCAGGTTCGACGCTATGCCAACGGCGGCACCTCCTCGCAGGATGTGGACCTGGGGGGATTCATGGCCCCAGGGGCGGTCCGGGTGATCGCGGGGGGAAGCGGTTTCGACGACGCCTACGGCTTCGGAGCGGACCAGTACGATGGTGCTGTGTCTGGAAACGGAAATGATGTGTACGAGCTGTACAGCGGTCTACAGACGATCGATCTGTACGGTCAGATCGGAACCGACGGCACGGGTACGGTCTGGGACTACGAAGACTCGGTGGTGGTCCGAAATTCGGGTGTCATACTCGGGAACCCTGGCTTCGATATCTCGGAGTGGACGCTGACACCGGGTGCGGGCAGCGCGACTCCGGGCGTGCATTGATGGTGCCTCGCGCGCCGCTCTGCCTCATCGCTTGTGGGGAGGCTACGGATATCGCAGGTCGGGTGGCGGATGGGCTGGGCGTCCCCGTCACGCCGAGCCACGACTCCTGGTTCGCCTGTGGCGAGGGCAAGCACGTCATCGACGCCAATGTCCGGGGCAATGATGTGTACGTGCTCCAGCGCGCCATCGTTCCGGGTTCGGATCACTCGGTCTACGACCGGCTGATCATGGCCCTGCACGCGGTCGATGCCGCCCGGTGCGCCGATGCAGACCGCGTCACCCTGGTGCTCCCGTATCTTCCGGGAAGTCGCCAGGACAAGCGCAAGGAGTGGGTCCGGGAGGGCGTCTCCACGGGGCTCTTTGCGCGTATGTTCGAGGCCGCTGGGGTGTCGATGCTCATCACGGTCGAGCCCCACAACGAGGCCACGATCGGTTGCTACCGGCCTCGGCACGCGGTCTTCGAGGGTATCACCATCACGCGGCCCTTCTCGCGGTTCATCACCGCGGCAGAGCTCCGCTGCGATGTGGTGGCATCCACGGATGTCGGTGGGCTCGAGATGGCCCGTGACTTCGCGGCATATATGCAATGCGACCTCGTCGCGCTCTCCAAGGAGCGGGACTACAGCAAGCCGAATATCGTCGCGCGCTCCACACTGATCGGCGACGTGCGCGGCCGCAGCGTGATGATCATCGATGACATCGTCGACACGGCGGGCAGCGTGGTCTCCGCGGTGGAGACGCTGTGGGAGGCGGGGGCGACAGATATCGTCATAGCGGCCGCCCATATGTTGCTCTCGGGCCCGGGCTGGGATCGGCTGAATACCCTGCGGAAACGGGCAATCGAGCGCGGCCACTCGCTCCATGTCGTCGGCACCAGCGGGGTTCATCATCCCACTGCGCCCGCCTGGTACACGGAGTTTCCGGTCGAAGCCCTGCTGGCGAAGGTCATCCGCTCGGTCAACACCCGTGGCAGCGTGCGTGCGGTCGAAGAGCGGGCGCCTGCCGATTCGTGATAGGGTCGGCGCCGATCACCACCACGCCCTCAGGCTGAATCAAACCGCCCCGAATGAAGCACCCCACCTCTCTGGCAGAAGGCCGATACCTTCTGGTCGAACAGCTTGGCGAAGGCGGCATGGCGACCGTCTACCGCGCCTTCGATCAACGCCTCCAGGTGTGGAGAGCGGTAAAGATCCTGCTGCCGGACTACGCGGGCAAGAAGAAGATCCGCAAGCGCTTCGAGGCCGAGGCGCAGACCATGGCGCTGCTGGAGCACCCCAATATCGTGCGGGTCTACGATGTCGGCAGCGAGGGCAACTGCGCCTACATCGTGATGGAGCTGTTGCTGGGCGGCTGCTTGGTCGACTGGCTCGAGGCTCATGGCCCGATGCCTCCACGGATGGCGGTACAGGCCACGATCGAGACCTGTGAGGGGCTCGCGGCGGCTCATGCCAAGGGGGTCATCCACCGCGATATCAAGCCCCACAACGTCATGGTCACGCAGAGTGGCTTGTGCCGGGTCACCGACTTCGGAATCGCCCGCGTCGGAGACTCCGAGACCTCGATGACCAAGACCGGCAGCGTCATGGGGACCTGGGGCTATATGGCTCCAGAGCAGCGCACCAATGCGAAAGGTGTGGATGTGCGCGCGGATGTGTACGCCGTGGGGGCCACGCTGTACTCCCTGCTCGCCGATCGCATGCCCATGGATCTGTTCGCCGCCGAGCGCGACTCGTCGATCCTCGAGGGCATCCACGAGAGCCTGGTGCCCATCATCGTCAAGGCCAGCGAGTACAACCGCGAAGACCGCCACGACACGGTTCTTCAGCTGCGGGACGAGCTACTGGCGGTGCTGCCCGGCCTGCCGGAGATCCCCGAGGGAACCCCACCGCTCGCTGTGTTCTCCGCCGGAAACCCAGCCCCGCCAGATCCGACGCAGTACGAGGTCAGCTCGGAGTCGGCCAACCCCCAGGGGGCAGCGGGGGCCACGATCCTTCCCGGGGTGCAGGGAGCGGGCGGGACCGACCCCGCACCCACCATCCTGCCCGACGAAGATGCGGCCGGGCACCCCACCATCCTCTCCCCAGACGAATCCGCAGTCACCATGCCCGGGGCGGTCTCCCGGCACTCCAAGCCACCGAATGGCGGGGTCTCTCACAGCTCGGCGGCGGAGACCCAGCTCCACGACCCCATGGCTGTGCCCATCGCACACAAAGCCTCACCACCGGTGGAGTCTGGGTCCACCGCCCGCGCGGCCCTGTTCGGAGCCACCGCGATGGTGTGGTTGATCGGTGGCTTGATTGCGATCCTGGTCGGTATTGTCGTGCTCTATCAATTGGTGCTCAAGCCGCGCCCCGAGGATCCGGGGCTTCCCCAGGTACCGGTGCCAGAGCAGCCCGTTCCCGATCCCGATCCCGATCCCTCGCCCGACCCGTCCCCCGAGCCCGAGCCGGTGCCTCGGCCGGATTCGGTGCCTCAGCCGACGCCCGGTCCCGTGTCGAGCAAGCCTGTCCCGGCGCAGCCCGCACCCGTCCGGCCCGCACCCGTCCAGCCCGCACCCATCCAGCCCGCTCCCGTCCCAGTCGAGGTCGCCCCGGTCCCTGCCCCGGCCGCCGCGCCCTGTGTGGACGGCAAGCCCGCGCTGGTGACCGGCGCCCAGAAGATCAAGTTCGTGGCCACTTGGTGCGGAGAGGGTCCGCTGGACAAGAGCCTACGGATTGTCGCGCACTACCGGAAGCTCGATGGAAGTGGGGCCTTCCTCCGCAAGGAGATGGCGCTGTTCAACAAGAAGTGGGTTGCTTCAATCGAAGGCTCCAACCCCGACTTCGCCGCGGGAGTCGAATACTATATCGACGGCTGGGGGGGCTCCTATGGCTCGTCCTCCAAGCCCAAGAAGATGCCCATTCCGTAGCACCGATTCGGCGCCGGCCCTACCCCGCGGGTCGAATCTGGGTGATGATCCGGACGGTGTCGTTGGAGATGGACGAGCCCTGGAGCTCTTCGCGGCGGATATAGCCGACCCCCACATCGAGGAAGGGCAGCAGGTTTCGCCAGGTGGCGCCGCTGTGGATGACCAGTACATCTCCGTTGTCCTGGAGGCGAGAGTTGTCGTCGAATCCGCTCGCGCGCACCCCGAGTTCTACGCCCTCGCCCTTGCCCTTCAGTCCGATGAACACGGTAGAGCCCGCTACCCAGCTGGTGCGGGTGGTCTTCGCGACCACATCCGGGACTCCGACGGTGACATCGGTTGGGGTGAGGGTCGCGCGACCGAACTCCCCGGTGAGAGACCAGGGCCCGATCCGAATGAGCCCGTCGGCATTCCAGGCGACGGTATCGGTGGTGAGGCCGTCGTTGTAGATGACCGCAGCCCCGACCCCGTAGGCGGTTCCCCCTTCGGGGTTCCAGGTGCGGTAGGTGTCGCCCTTCGCGAGCTCCACACGGCCGGCGTACATCAGACCTGGATCGGTATCGCCGAGCACGTCGGCGTTGCCATTGTAGGTGCCCCCTCGCGCGATGATCTGAGGAGCCTCATCCCCGTCGCCGAGCACGAAGCCCTGGCTGACCGTGACCCCCACATCACGCACGCTGGTGAGGTTCTCCGGACCCACAGCTCGCTCCATGAACAGGAGGTCGCGGCTGGACATCAGCGCTTCCCGCGAGAATGGCACCTTTGCGAGCCCGAGCCCGACTGAGGTGGGCCCGATCCCCGTAGACACGCTGTAGCGCAGGTAGCTGTCGACGAGGCCCACGTCCCGGGTTCCAAGTGTGAGCGCGTCGTAGGGAGTGGAGACCCCTACCGAGAGCGCGTAGTCGATGCGGCTCTTCTGGCCGGGGCGCCCCTTGAGGCGGCCGTCGAATCCGAACCGTGCGCGGGCGAGCTGGAATCCGGGATCGGCCTCGGGGTCGCCGTAGGATGCGGGATCGGCTTGCACGTTCTCGTCCTGGTCCCAGACCGTGGAGAAGACCTGGAGCTGCCCCCACGGGTGCATATGGCCCTGGTGTTCCCGTCGTTCCCGGCGGGCGCGTCGGTGCCGTAGCATCTGCCCACCGGGTGTGCGGACGACCTCGTGGGTGGGTGGGGCATCCGGTGCGGTGAGATCGTGAGGCGCATGGTGCTGTCCATGCTCGTCGGCTTCGGGAGCCTCGTCGGCTTCGGGAGCCTCGTCGGCTTCGGGAGCCTCGTCGGCTTCGGGAGCCTCGTCGGCTTCGGGAGCCTCGTCGGCTTCGGGGGAGTCCGGGGGTTCGGCGGACCAGGCGGGAAGCACGAGAGAGAACAGCAGTGCGGACATCTAGGGGCCCTCCGTTGAGCGCGACGCTACAATAGCGGTATGAAGAACGCTGTCCATGCCGCCGCTCTGGTTGGTGCACTATTCCTCGCCCTCCCAGGCTGTGATCCAGCCGATGATGGCTTCGCTTCGGCGCGCCGTATCACCCAACTCGATGAGGTCATCGGGGGGCCCAAGGGCCTGGCGAATGTGGGGGACTTCGTCCTCGAGAACGACCGGATACGCGTAGCCGTGCTCGCGGCCAACAATGTGGACGGGTCGGAGAGGCACAGCCCCGGTCCGGGGACCTACTCGGGCAGCATCGTCGACGCCGATCTCAACCTTCCGGTGCCATCCCGGCAGGGGGGCAGGGGGTCCGATCAGTTCGCGGAGCTCATGCCCACCGCCAATATGAACGTGATCCGCACCACCGGAGAGGACGCGGTTCGCATCCTCAACGATGGGTCGGATGGCCAGGCGGCCGTGATCCGGGTCGAAGGCGAGAGCGAGCCCTTCATCTCACTGCTCAGCGCGCTGTGGGCTCTCACCCGCGCTCCGGACTTCTACATCACCACCGACTACATCCTCGAGCCCGGAACGCCTTGGGTCACCATCCGCTCGGTGTTCGAGTACGGCCCTGATGCCCCCACGGCCGATCCAGATCTCCAGGACATGGGCTACTCGGTCGGGGGAATGCCGCTCATCACCTGGGCGATCGAGTCCGGCGTGGTCGGGGGGGACTTCTACCTCTCCGGTGGAAGCGTCGATGTGTTCGCTCCGGGGATCGGATTCGACGAGGACGGGGCCGTCTTCCGCTCCAACGAGGCCGGCAACAACACCTTCAATGTGCCCTTCGAGTTCCCGTTCGTAGCGGGGATCGCCGATGGGGTCAGCTATGGGATCGCAGCACGAGAGGGCAGCGTATACATCCCGCTATTCACCAGCTCCCAGACCGTCGTCGTGGGCGCAGGGCGCGAGGGCGACGCCGAGGATGGGCGCTTCGCAGACGGAACCGCTCTGGTCTACGAGCGCTACTTCTTCATCGGGCACGGCGATATCGCCAGCATCTACGATCAGTACATCGAGGCGCGGGGGCTGCCCTATGGCGAGCTTGGGGGCACGGTCATCGAGGGCAACACGGGCGAGCCCGTCAGCGGCGCCAGCGTGTTCGTCTATGCGCCCGGTGCGCAGTACCCGATCAACCAGTTCGAGACGGATATCCATCCCCTGGACAATGTGCCGGATGGGTCCTTCGAGGGGCGTATTCCACCGGGCACCTGGGAGCTCCTGGTCCACCAGGAGGGGCGTCCATTGGGTGACCGGGTCACCGTAGACATCGTAGAAGGGGAGCAAGTCAACGTCGCTCTGGAGGCGGGTCAGGCGGGCGCGGTTCAGTTCACGGTTCGCGACGAGACCGGTCGTCCGGTGCCTGCGAAGGTCAGCATTGCGCCGGTCGATGGTTCGAATGGTCGCTACCCGGCCTTGGGTGATGGGTATATCGGTGGGCTCCCCCAGGCGGTCGTGTTCGCGATGTACGGGGAGGGCACGGTCGAGCTGCCGCCAGGGGAGTACCAGGCGATCGCCAGCCGTGGTGTGGAGTATGAGATCGACATCAGCGAGCCCTTCACCATCGGGGTCAGCCAGGGGGCGGCCCTCGAACTACAGGTCCAGCGCTCGGTGGTCACGGACGGGTGGGTGAGTGCCGATCTCCATGTGCACGGAGTGGCTTCCCACGACTCGGGCATCAGCAAGGTCGACCGCGTCCGCACCATGGTGTGCGAGGGTGTGGAGTTCTTTGCCTCCACGGACCACGACTACATCGTCGACTACGCCCCCACGGTCGAGGAGCTGGGGCTGACCGAGTGGGTCCAGACAGCGGTGGGTGTAGAGACCACCACCATCGAGATCGGTCACTTCTTGGCCTTCCCCGTCGAGGTCGATCACCTCGCCGAGGCGGGCGGTGCGATGGACTGGACGGGCAGGAACCCCAACGAGATCCTGCTCGCGCTCGAGGACAGAGGGGCTGCGGCGGGCTTCGATCCCACCACCTTCGTGGGCCATCCACGGGATGGCTTGCTCGGCTACTTCGATCAGTACGGGTTCAACCCCTATGGGGGGACCCCCGGTCGCGGCGGCAACGCGGGAAGCGCAGATGTGCAGCAGCCCACGCTATCTCTCACCAACCCACTGCTCGCTACCAACAATATGAGCTGGAACTTCGACGGGCTCGAGATGCTCAACGGCAAGCGGTTCGAGCTCATCCGCACACCCACTGCGGCCGAGCAGGCGGGGTTCGAGCTGGGCAGCGGGGTCGATGTGTACGACATGATGACCCGAACGATGGCCGAGCAGGAAGACCTGGAGAACGGCGTCTATACACTCGCAGCGGGCATCGAGGGCCATATCGACGACTGGTTCACACTGCTCAACCTCGGCTACAAGTTCACTGTGATGGGGAATAGTGATACCCATGGTTGGACCGGTGTCGAGGCGGGATGTCCGCGCAATTTCGTGATGTCCTCGACCGATGATCCGGCCTTCCTCGATGACCAGGAGGTCGCCAACGCGGTCCGCGATCACCGGGTGATCGCCAGCTACGGTCCCTTCGTGCGCTTGTGGGCCAATGGAGAACCCATCGGCTCGGAGATCGTCACCACCGGAGAGGTCGAGCTCGAGATCGATGTTCAGGCGCCCACCTGGATGGGGGTCGACCGGGTCGAGCTCTACGAGAACGGCACGCTGATAGCTGAGTTCGAGGTCGAAGATGTACCCGTGGTGGAGCGCTTCCAGACTACCTACATGGTCACTCCTACCCAGGACAGCTGGTATGTGGTGGTCGTCGCCTCAGACGACGACATGTCCCCGGTCTTCACCCCGGTCGATATGCCGATGATCGATCTTCAGACGGTGGTGACCGACGCGCTCTCTGGGGTTGCGGCGGTCGGCAGCCTGATCAGCCCTGCCTTGCCCATTCCTCGGGTCTACCCGACGCTACCGTATGCGATCACCAACCCGATCTGGGTCGACCGCGATGGCGATGGATTCGACGCTCCAGGCGTGCCCGCTTGGATGGTTCAGCCGGAGTAGCCCGAACCCGGTTGTAGCGGGTACACTCCGGGCTGTGGAAGGTGCGCGCAATCGTCAGTTCATGATTCATGATTGCCTCGGACGAGGTGGTTTTGGAGAGGTCTACCGCGCGACGATGCTCAGCCCGGGCGGACTGAAGACGAAGGTCGCCCTGAAGTTGCTCCGGGTCGACGTCGATCCGGGCGGTGATGCGATGCTCAGGCTGCGCGATGAGGGGCGACTCCTGGCCGCGCTGCGCCATCCCGCCATTCTGCGGGCTTACGACCTGGCTCTCTTGGATGGCCGAATCGGATTGGTCACCGAATATGTCGAGGGCCAGGATCTTCATGGCTGCATTGGCCCTGGTTCTGATTCGCTGTCTCCGCGCGCCGCGGTCCAGGTCGTCGGCACGGTCGCAGAGGCCCTGCACACCGCGTGGACGACACAGCTCGACGGCAGAGACCACCCACTGCAGCTCATCCACCGCGACATCAAGCCAAGCAATATTCGGCTGGGCCTGCATGGCGAGGTGAAGTTGCTCGACTTCGGCATTGCCCGTTCGGACGAGGTCGACCGCGAGGCCCGTACCGGCACGGGCTCTACGGTGGGCAGCCTTTCCTATATGGCTCCCGAGAGGTTCTCTCGTGAACCCCCCGGCCCCGAAGCGGATGTATATGCCTTGGGCTGCACGCTGTACGAGGCAATCGCTGGGCGACGCCTCCATCTCGATCCGGTCCCTGTAGAGATGTTCCGGCTGGCGGCCACAGCGGAGGCCCACGACCGCCACGTGGAACAGGCCTTGGCAGCCCTCCCCGATCTGCCGGGGATCCGCGAGCTGCTTCAGCAGATGCTCGCCCACGACAAGTCGCTCCGACCGGTTGCCGAGCAGGTCGCCCACCGCTGCGACGAGCTTCAGGAATCCCTTCCCGGCTCGAGCCTCAAGCGCTGGGCACGGTCTCGGAAATGGCCCGACTCCACCCGGGTCTCTGGCAGCTTCGACGGGCGAACGATCACCGAGGGAACGCTATCGAAGAAGCTGCCCCATTCGGACCTGTTCGGCGTTCCCGAATCCACAGCGGAGACCTTTGCCTTCGATATGCCGCCCAGGCCAGATGATCCCACGGCCGAGACGGAGGAGGCCACGGTCGTAGCCGCCGTGCCGGCCGTTGGTTCGCGTCGGTCACCGCTGTGGCTATGGGGTCCGGTCGTCGGGTTGCTGCTGCTTGGGCTTGGCGGCTACCTCGCGCTGCAGCTGCTCCCCCCGGAGCCCGTCGCCGAACCGGAGCCCGTCGCCGAACCGGAGCCCGTCGCCGAACCGGAGCCCGTCGCCGAACCGGAGCCCGTCGCCGAACCGGAGCCCGTCGCCGAACCCGAGCCCGTCGCCGAACCCGAGCCCGTCGCCGAACCCGAGCCCGTCGCCGAACCCGAGCCCGTCGCCGAACCCGAGCCCGTCGCCGAACCCGAGCCCGTCGCCGAACCCGAGCCCGCAACGGGGACCGTGGTTGCTCGTGGGGCGGGAGAGGAGCTGAAGATCGAGCTGATGTCGGCGGCTGGATCCTTTCCACTCGGGGAGGTTCCGGTCGGTCGGTACACCCTTTTCGTCGACAACGAGAACAGCGGGGTCGTGCAGGTCTCGGAGTCCCAGACCCTGATCATCGAGTGCAATAAGCTGAGGCATACGTGCTCGGTGCCCTGATCGGTCTAGCCGCCGCCCAGACCACGTGTAGCGATCTCGAGCCCGACCGCTTCCGATCGCTGATCATCGACAGCCAGAGCGCTTTGGATCGTGGAGATCTCGATCTGCTGAAGACCGTGCTCGCAGAGGTGGAGAAGGATCTGCCCTGCCTGCGCTTTGCTCCGCCTCCTCGCCTATGGGCAGACCTGATGGCGGTGCAGGCGGTGGCAAATTTCGCGGATGGGGCGGACTGGAAGTCGCCGCTCGCTGCGGCGCTGCGGATTCGGCCCGGGATCGATCGGGGCGTAGGGCGCTCCCACCCGATCTACACATGGACACCCGAGGAAACCCCGCCAAACCGGCCCTTCAGTGGTCCATCAGAGCTCTATGTGGATGGGCGGGAGTCCGATCTGCTGCCCCCGGTAGACGGTTGGTACCTCATCCAGAAGACCGATGGGGAGTATTGGGAGTCGTACTGGCAGCGTGATGTGCCGGTGTCGACCACCTGGGTGAACGCGGCGGTCGACCGGCCCGCAGAGGTGTTCTGGCAGCTGGGTGGGGGCTTGCAGGCGGGTTTTGCTCACATCACCCAGGTGGCGAGTCAGCTAGAGGATACGGAGTGGATCCCCCGGAACTCCCGCTTCTATTCCTTCGGAAACCCGATGCAGTCCAAGCTCGGGGGGGCGGCGGTGTGGGGGGTCGTGTTCAAGGGGAAGGTCTCCTACCGAAACCTCGGGATCTCGATGGGAGGTAGCGCGCTGTGGGGTCTGAGCCCGGCCCTCCGTGACGGGCGTATCAGCGCTGTGTACGACACGGCCCACTTCACTGCGGGTGTGGGAGCATCCATCAACGATGTGTTCTTGTTGACCCGGAGCTCCGAGAATTCCGACGTGATCGAGGACAAGTCCGTCTCATTCGACCGATTCTATCATGGAGTCGTCGGTGCGCGGGCCGGCCATCGTCTGGTGGGAGAGGCGACCGCGCTGGCGGGCTTCCAGGACAAGGCCACCTTCAACGGGCTGCTCGATCTCACGCTCACCTTCGAGGAGCTCGAGTTTCTCGGCGCACGGCCTCAGATCGGGGGGCAGGTCGGCTTCGCGATGGGGAGGTTTATCCGCGAGGATGTAGCGAATATTCGCGTGGTCTCCATCAGCACGCGGATCTCCACCCACATCACCTTGTTGTTGGGGAGTCCGGCCCGATGATCATCCTCCTTCAGTCGGCCCTCGCCGTGCAGGTCTGTCCCCCCGAGACCGTAGGACAGATTGTGGGCTGCAAGACCCTGCAGCAGGCGATCGAACAAGCCCCTCGCGATGTCACGACTGTGCTCGATATGGAGCCTGGCGTGTACCGGAGCGCCGTGACGGTCTCTGGAAATCGAACCTTCATCATCGAGGGCGATGACTCTGCGACCTTCGCCGCCTCGGCCAGCGACCCCCGCATGGACGGGCGAATCGCGCAGTTCGAGGTGCGGGATGGGCTGCTGGATATCCGCAGCTCCACCCTCGCGCCGGTGAACCTCGGAGCCGTCTACGTAGATGCTGGCAATGGGGCCACCATCACGCGGAGCGCCATTGCACCGAGTGGCGCAGGGTGGGGGCTGTGGCTGCAGGGCGCTACGGGCGAGGTTCGGCAGTCGCTCTTTGTGGGGGGTGTGGCCTTCACCGGTGCCCACGCCCTGCTGAATGGGTCGACCCTCGACGTCTTCAACAGCCAGTTCGTGGGCGGTGTGGCGACGACATCGGGCGGCTCGATCCAGCTCGGTCTGGATGCGGTTCTCAATATCGAGGACAGCTCATTCTCTGGGAATCAGGCTGCGAGTGGTGGGGCGATCGCCGTCTACGGGGGGCGAGTCGAAGCGGTGCGCGTGAGCTTTCAGGACAACCGGGCGACGTTCAATGGTGGCGCGGTCGAGCTCCACGCCCAGGGCGGCGGGGAGCTTCACGGGGAGTTCCTGGTGTTCGACGAGAACACGGCGCTCAACGGGGGGGCGGTTCATCTCGGTAGTGGCCAGGGAGAGATCCGAGTCTCCTCCTTCTGCCAGAACGCTGCGACAGAGGCTGGCGGGGCGGTCCACACCGGGACCTCGGCCTCGCCGGCGTTCACCAATGTACGCTTCCTGGACAACGTGGCCAGCCGTGGGGGGGCCATGGCCCTGCAGAGCCCGGATGTAGAGATCGGTCACGCCAACTTCCTCGGGAATAGAGCCTCGAACAAGGGTGCGGCGGTCTATGCGAGCGAAGCGGGAGGGGGCCGGGTATACCGCTCTCTGTTCGCCTACTCCTCCGGTGCCGTCGCGGTCATCACCGAGGCAGAAGCGCCGTTCAGCGTGTGGAACACCCTGCACTATCGCAACGAGGTCGGGAACCTCGGCCTGGGAGTGGTAGACCGCAACAACCCCATCGCAGATCCTCTTTTGCGAGGGTACCTCCCTGGCCAGGCGTGCGGGCTCATCAACGACCTCCATGCCTTCGACAGCCCGCTGCGGACGATCCCGAACGAGATGGAGGGTACCGCGACCGGGGAGATCCCGGGAGATCCCACTCCGACCTGCCAGCAGCCCATCCCCGAGGACGGAGCGCTGGTGTTCGACTCGGTGCCGGACTGGGGAGCGTATGGCGGGGCTTGTGGCTTCGGTGAGCTGGCTTGGCGGAATGGGGATGAGGACTTCACTCCGGCCATCTACGACTGCGATGATGCGGATCCCACCATCGGCCCATCCGCTCCCGAGATCTGGTACGACGGCATCGACCAGAACTGCGACGGGGGCGATGATTACGATCAGGATGGCGACGGGTATCAGCTGGGCTTCGACGACTGTGATGACAGGGACGCGGATATCAACCGATTCGCCGATGATGATGACCCCTTCCGGGATCTCGACTGCGACGACCGCATCGAGGACATCGCTCCGGTGCTGACGCCCGAGTCCATCGCGTGTGAGACCGGTGTGGGTGGATATATGGGCGGCATACCCATGGTCTTGGCGCTGTTCTGGAGGCGTGGCAGGGCCCTGTCAGCGCACTGAAGATCCCATCCGGTTACCCCCACCGGCTGGAGGACCCGTGGCCCGAATCCTGACTCAGCCCTTCTCTCGCGCGTTGATCGTAGAGAGCCCGCACCCATCTCTGGACGAGCACCTCGCCAAGGTCGGCATCCAAGCTACCCGGCTCGACAAGGTCCCCGATGAGTCGAAGCTCATCGATGCGATCAACTCGATCGGCGCCGAGGTGCTGTTCAAGCGCAGCCGGGTGCCGGTGACGGCAGAGCTGCTCGAAGCCTGCCCCACGCTGCACGCGGTCCAGCTGTGCTGCATCGGTGACGACTCCATCGACAAGCCCGCGGCGGCTCGTCACGGGGTGCTGGTGTTCAACGACCCCGTGTCCAACGCCCGATCCGTGGTCGAGCTCGCGATGGGCCACATGATCGCTCTGTCCCGTCGACTGTATGAGACCGATGTGGCGACCCATGCCAACAAGTGGCAGAAGACCGCTCTGGGGCGGTTCGAGATCCTCGGCAAGAAGTTGGGGGTGGTCGGGCTCGGGAATATCGGCCGACAGGTGGCGCGTGCGGCAGAGAGCATGGGGCTCACCATCTGCTTCTACGACAACCGAATGGTCGCCCAGGAGATCGGTCAGGAGATGGGCTGGCAGCGCTGCGCAGACCTGAATGAGCTGTTCGCGAGTAGCGACATCGTCACGGTCCACACCTCGGCCTTCGATGCCCAGGGGAACAGCAACCAAGGCCTGCTGGATGGGGTCCTGGGGAATCTCGCTGCGGACCGCGGCGACAACTCTCCGCGCATCTTCCTCAACCTCGCCCGGGGAAATGTGCACTCCTCCGAGGCGCTGCGTGCGGCGATCGACTCCAAGGCCATCCGGCGGGCGGCCGTCGATGTGTACCCCGAAGAGCCGGCACCGGGTCAGCCAGCCTGGAAGAACCCCTATGCCGACGAGCCACGGGTGACCTGCACGCCCCACATCGGAGCCGCGACTCAAGAGGCTCAGCCCCGGATCGCCAGGCGGGTCGCGATGACCACCGGGAATTTCTCGAACTGGGGCGCGCTGCGGGACTGCGTATACTCTGCGCGCACCAAGCTCGCGGTGGGGGATGTTCGATCCGGCAACGCCATCCTTGCCGTGGTCCACAGCACAGCCCGTGGAACAAAGAAGGCTGTAGACGACGCCATCTACGAAGCCGAAGCCAGCAATCTGGGCTCCTCCCACCGCGACTTCGATATCGGTGTGGCCTACGATCTGTCCGTGCTGGACAGGCCCCTATCGGTGGCCGGGCTCGAGGCTCTCGTGGCGCGCGCGGCGGAGATCGGGGGGCCGGGTTCGATCCGGGCGATCCGCCAGATCCTCGTACCCTGAGTCGGGGCGCGCACGAAGCGCGCCCCCCAGGACGAATCAGTCGCTGGACTCGAGCAGCGAATCGAGGTCGAGGTCGTTGCCGTCTGCTGGCGCGTCCTCGGTCTTCTTGCGGCGCACCCGACGGCGCGTGCGCTTCTTGGGCTCCTCGTCGGCGGGTGCTTCGGCTTCGGCCTCGGGGGCAGCGGCCTTGGCGGTGGTGGCCGGCTTCTTCCTGGTACGAGTGGCGGGCTTCTTCTTGGCGGGAGCGGCCGGCTTCTTGGCGGGAGCCTTGCGGACGCGCTTCTTCTTGGGGGCCTCCTCTGCGACAGGCTCATCCGCTGTGGCTTCGACCACGGCGGGCTCGTCGGCTGGTGCCGCTTCGAGGGTGGGCTCGACCGCTGTAGGAGCCTCGGTGGGTTCGCTGCTCAGGAGCGAGTCGAGGTCGAGCTCGTTGAGAGCAGCTTCGTCGCCTTCACCGAGCTGGGCCTGGGCAAGCCACGCCAGAGACTCTTCGATCTCGCGCTTGCGCTCCGGGTCGCCGAGGAAGAGCTCTGCGAGGAGATCGACGTTGTGGAGGTCTGCGTTGGCCTCTTCGAGGTGAGCCAGGTAGGTGCTGACGAGCTCCTTGTTGAGGCCCTCTGCATCCTTCTCGAGGTGGAATGCTGCGGAAGCGGAGCGGATGGCGGTGCCGTCCTTGTGGATGAGCAGCCCGGCCTGCATCAGTGAAGTGAACACGCTCCGAATGGCCCGAGCGGGCAGGTTGGGGAAGGTGTTGCGAAGCGCCTTGCGGACATCCTCGCGGAGGTACTGCGCGGTGACCTTCCGGCGCTTCGAGCGGCGCTCCTTGGCGAGGGTCTCGATGATGTGCAGGATCTGCATCCGGACCGGGTGGGAGAGGAGCTCGACCCCTTGCTCCTTGAGCGCATTGACGAACACCTCGGTGCCGGCGGGGATGTAGGAATCCGTCCAGTCGCCCCCGCGGGAGTCGCTCTCTTCCAGATCCTCGTCGTCCACGCCAGTGTCGGCTGCGTCGACGCGATAGCCGCCCGCTTTGCGATCCCGCTCGAGGCTGATGTAGCCCGCGTCCCGAGCGGACTCGAGGAAGCGCGCGAAGGACTGGAAACCGAGCTCGCTCTCAGAGAAGTCTGGGCTCTTGCGGCGAAGTGCGCCCTTGATGACGGATGCGAGCGGAGCCTGGGGATTCTCGCGCTGGAGGCCATGCAGGGTCTCCATGAGCAGGTCGTATCCGGCCTGACGCCCGACGGGCTTGCGCCCACCGCGGCCCTGGCGCGCCTTGCGCTTGGACTTGACGATGTGGTCGTAGAAGATGAACTCGTCGCAGGCTTGGACCAGCAGGCGCGAGGTGGAGCTTCGGGTTCCGATTCCGATGACACGCTTGTTCAGCTCGCGCATCTTGAGGACCAGCGGAGTGAAGTCGCTATCGCCGGAGACGATCACGAAGGTGTCGATGTAGTCCTTGGTGAAGGCGAGCTCGAGGGCGTCGACGACCATCGCGATGTCCGCGCGGTTCTTGTCCTGCATGCCGTGGCTCGTGAGCTCGTACATGGTGACGTTGGCTGTGAGCAGGGCCTGCTTGAAGCGGCTGAACCGGCCCCAGTCGGCGTAGGAACGCGCGATCAGTACGCGCCCCTTGTCGACGAGGCGGGACATGATGGCGTTGATGTCGAATCGACCCAAGCCCTCCTTGTCCGTGCCAGCAGCGATGTTCTCGAAGTCGATCAGTACAGCGAGGTTGGTATCCAAGTTGGTTGTTTCTCCGCGGCGAATATTGCCGCCCTGGAGCACAGACCGGGGTCGTGGTGCTCCGTAGATTGCACTTCCGAGTGCGGCGTAACTCCGACATCCATGTAGGAGCGTGACGCGGCGAGGTTCCGGTGGATGGTCAATGCCATCGGTATCGGTGAACCCTGGTTCGGGAGCGGGTTGCCGTGACGCGAGAGATTTCGCACCCCGACTGACACCCAAGTACACCGCCGTCCACCTCATTACAAGGCATGGGACCGATGTAGGTCGGAGGTCTTCTATGTCCCAGTTCACTCGTTTCACAGGAACCGAGGGTTATATCTCGAATTCATCACTCTCGAGCGTTGTGAACGCGGCGGTCGCGCTGCGTCGTCCGCTGCTCGTGAAGGGCGAGCCGGGAACAGGAAAGACCTTGCTCGCCCATGCCGTGGCCGAGTCTCTGGGCATGCCGCTGATGTCGTGGCATGTGAAGTCCACGACCAAGGCGACCGACGGGCTCTACCACTACGATGTGGTCCAGCGGCTCAACGACAGCCGGTTCGGTGATGCGGACGTGAGTGATATCCGCAAATACATCGATCTCGGCGTGCTCGGGCGTGCCTTCAGCAGCGAAGAGCCGGTGGTGTTGTTGATCGACGAGGTCGACAAGGCGGATCTCGAGTTTCCCAACGATCTGCTTCGGGAGCTCGATGAGATGGCTTTCCACATCCGTGAGATCGACGAGACGATCCGAGCGAAGCATCGGCCTGTCGTCATCATCACCAGCAACGCCGAGAAGGAGCTTCCGGACGCCTTCCTCCGTCGCTGCGTGTTTCATTTTATCGAGTTCCCGAATCGCTCCAGGATGGAAGAGATCGTCGCCGTCCATCACTCAGATCTGGCAGACGGCCTGCTGAGCGCGGCTCTCGATCGGTTCTTCGCCTTCCGCAAGGTCCAGGGTCTGCGCAAGCCCCCGTCCACCTCCGAGCTGGTGGACTGGCTCACCGTACTCATCCATGCGGGACTGTCCCCCGACGAAGTCCGCGACAGCGACCCCTTCTTGGGCGTGCTCTTCAAGGTCGAGAAGGACTTCGAGAAGGTCCTCGGCACCCGTCGTCGGTCCCGATGATCCGTCGGGGCGATCAGGTGGCGTTGTTCCTCGAGCATCGCCCTGACGACGGCGAACAGCCTGTGCGCCGGCTGTACTGGTTCCAGTTCACGGAGCGGGTCGGTCACTGGCGAGCGTGGTTCGATGCCGCGCTCGTCGACCGCTGGATGCAGACCGCGGTACCCGCCGAATTTCCGGGTGGAGACAAGCCCAGGTGGCGCCTGGCAACCCGATACGCTGTGGTCCGGTTGCGGCAACACCCGGAGCCCGCCCTGGGGGTCGCGGCCAGCGTGCTGGGACCGATGCACTGGGAGAGGGTGGAGGCCTGATGTTTACCGAATTCCTGTTCAACCTGCGCGGGCAAGGGGTGAGGGTCGGGACGGGCGAGTGGCTCGCCTTCCTCGATGCGCTCAAGCTCGGTCTAGCCAGCGATCTGGACGGCCTGTACGTGATCGGTCGCGCAATGCTGTGCAGGTCGGAGTCCGAGTTCGACTCCTACGATCTGGCCTTCGCCGCCACATTCAACGGCGCAGCCCTCCCGCCTGAGCTCCGTAAAAAACTCGAGGAGTGGCTGAACCGCGCCGCGGAGCGCCCAGATGGAGATTGGGTCGAGCATGAGTTCCAGAGCATGGAGGAGCTGTGGAACGCCTTCCAGGAACGTCTGCGGGAGCAGACCGAGGAGCACCACGGAGGGAGCCGATGGATCGGCACGCGCGGCACCTCTCCCTTCGGCAACCAAGGGCGCGCCAAGAACGGCATCCGGGTTGGCGGAAGTGGCTCGGGGGGACGCCAGGCTGTGGCCATGGCGATGGATCGTCGCTGGGAGAACTACCGCTCCGATCGCACCCTGGATGTACGGGATATGACGGTGGCCCTGCGGGCACTTCGCAAGCTCGTGCGGGATGGGCGCTGGGAGCTGGATCTCGAGGGCACCATCGATCGTACCTGTGCGAATGCTGGCGATATCGAGTTCGTCGAGCGGCGATCCCGCGAGAACCAGGTGCATGTCGTGCTGCTGATGGATGCCGGTGGATCGATGGCACCGCACTACGAGCGCGTCAGCCAGCTGTTCAGTGCCGCGGAGCAGGTCAAGGTGTTCAAGAGCTTCACCCACTACAGCTTCCACAACTGCGTCTACAACTGGCTGTACGAGGACTACGAGCAACTCGATCGGGTCTCGACCCATGATGTCCTCGAAAACCTCACGCCTCGGCATCGTTTGATCTTCGTGGGGGACGCGAGCATGGCCCCCTACGAGCTGTTCAGCCCCTTCGGTTGGCCCAATGAGCACCACACCAGCGGGCTGGAGTGGCTTCAGCGATTCCGATCGCGCTGCCGCTCCAGCGTGTGGCTCAACCCCGATCCCATGCGGTATTGGGATCATCCGACGGTACGGGCCATCGGCGAGACTTTTCCGATGTTTCCGCTCACGGTCGACGGCATCCGTGATGCGATCCGGAAGCTGAGGGTCCCACTCTGAGGGGATCGGCCGCTCCCCACACCACGGCGCGTGGCGATCGCCTCGTACGGTGCGCCCCAGCCGGCAGGTGGGCTGCTGCCATTCAACTGTGGCTTGCCCCTTGTCCAGCCTCCGTTAGACGACTCGCGTCCTGGGGCGTCGACAAGTGGTAAGTCACCGGTTTTTGGTTCCGGCATTCGCAGGTTCGATCCCTGCCGCCCCAAACCTCTGTTCGGCCCAACGGAAGTGAGGGAGTACCTGATGCACGGTGAGATCACCATCTTCGCAGGCAACTCGAACCCGGGGCTGGCGAATCGCATCTGTCAGCGGATCGGGCAACAGCTCGCTCCCTGCCGGGTGGGACGTTTTTCCGACGGTGAGATTCGCGTCGAGGTCGAGCAGAATGTGCGCGGCCGTGATGTGTTCTTGATCCAGTCCACCTGCGCTCCGGCCAACGACACGCTCATGGAGCTGTTGATCATGGCCGAAGCATGCAAGCGATCGAGTGCAGGGCGGATCACCGCAGTCATCCCGTACTTCGGCTATGCCCGCCAGGACCGAAAGGTCCAGCCCAGGGCGCCGATCACCGCCAAGCTGGTCGCCAACCTGCTCGAGGCCTCTGGGGTCGACCGGGTGGTCACGATGGACCTCCACGCGGGGCAGATACAGGGCTTCTTCGACATCCCGGTCGACAACCTCTACGCCCAGCCGATGTTCTACCGATTCCTCAAGGACGAGGTCGTCACCCGCAACCCCGACGACACGGTGTTGATCTCCCCAGACGCCGGGGGGGTCGAGCGGGTGCGCTCCTATGCCAAGCGCCTGCACACCAACCTCGCGATCCTGGACAAACGTCGCAGCGGGCCGAACCAGGCCGAGGTGATGCACATCATCGGTGATGCGAAGGGCAAGCTCGCGGTGCTGCTCGATGACATGATCGATACTGCGGGTACGCTCACCAATGGGGCTCGTGCGGTGGCGGCTACGGAGTGCAACGAGCTGATCGCATTCGCCACCCATCCAGTGCTCTCGGGCCCGGCTGTGAAGCGCATCCAGGAGAGCCCCTTCGACTCGGTCTATGTCACGGACACCATCCCGCTCTCAAAGGAGGGAGAGGCCTGTAAGAAGATCAAAGTGCTCACCGTCGCGCCGATCTTCGCAGACGCGATCCGCGCCATCCACTTCAACGACTCGATCTCTCGACTATTCCTTCCAGAAGACGACTGAGCAGGGATCGAAGCGGATGGCACCCACCGCGCCGGTTGCCTTTCTCGGGTTTCCGGACTATGTGGCGCCGCCTAGTTGAACGGGCCTTGATGGCCCTCACCAACCGGTGGTGTCCCGGTCGACTCCGAGTCGGCCCTCGTCCGAGGGAACTTCCATCTGGCAGCGTGTCCTTCGCGCTCCCGGGGAGTCCTATGACACGGGACTCCTCCGGAATCGCGGAGAGCGAAAATGGACACCACGATCAGCGCAAGCAAGCGGGAAGGAGGCAACAAGAGCGCCGCCCGCCAGATCCGTAAATCCGGCATGGTACCCGCCGTCGTGTACGGCCCAGGAACCGAGCCCACGCCGATTGCGATCGAGCCCCGGGCCCTCACGGACATCTTCCGTCACTCCCAGGACCGCAACACGATCGTCGAGCTCGATATCGACGGTACCAAGGAGCCCACGCTCGTGCGTGAGGTGCAGCGGCACCCGGTCTCCCGTGACATCGTGCATGTCGACTTCTACCGGGTCGCGAAGGACCGCAAGGTCGAGGTCATGGTGCCGGTCTCTACCTCGGGTCGCGCACAGGGCGCCATCTTCGGTGGCCGCGTTCGCCTCATCCGTCGCACGGTCCGCACTCGCTGCGACTACGACAAGATCCCCAAGGAGTTCGATGTCGACGTGACTCCGCTGAACATCGGCGACATGGTGATGGCATCGCAGATCGTCACGCCTGAGGGTGTGGAGGTGATCTTCGACAACGACTTCAACGTCGTCACGCTGTACGGCAAGAAGGTCAAGGCCACCAAGACGGAAGAAGAGTAGGTCTGTGATGTTGGTCGTGGGCCTCGGAAATCCAGGTGGACGCTACGCTCGTACGCGCCACAACGCGGGCTTCATGGTCATCGACCGTCTGGCCCAGCGCTGGGGTGCATCTGTTGAGCGCAAGCAGTTCAAGGCCCTGGTCGACCGTGCCCGCGTCGGCACCGCCGACGTCGTGCTCTGCAAGCCCCAGACCTTCATGAACCTCTCCGGCGACGCCGTGGCTTCACTTCGTGGCTACTACAAGGTCGATCCCGAAGAGGTGCTCGTCGTTCACGACGATGTCGATCTGGACCTCGGGGATGTTCGCCTCAAGAAGGGTGGCGGTCACGGGGGGCACAACGGCCTGCGTGATCTGCAGAAGAAGCTCGGCACCAACGGATTTGGCCGGGTGCGCTTCGGCGTCTCCAGGCCCCCAACAGGCTGGGATACCGCCGACTATGTGCTGGCTCGGTTCTCCGATGACGAGGCCAGGCAGCTCGAAGACTCTATCGACCGCGCTGCGGATGCCGTGGAGGCCGCTCTCGCCGAGGGGCTCCAGGGCGCGATGCAGCGCGTAAACACCCGTCCGGCGAGTTCGGGCGAATCGAATTCGAATCCGTCCGGTGGTTCCCCCGCCGCGACATCAAGGAGCTGATTGTGGAACAACTGGTCTTCCTGGCGCCCGGCGCCGCGGTAGTCGGCCTGGCCTTCGGTGTGTACAAAGCACAGCGAACCAAAGCAGCCGATCCCGGCGACGAGAGCATGCAGGACATTGCTGGGCGCATCCAAGAGGGCGCCATGGCGTTCCTCAAGGCTGAGTACACCGTGCTCGCCATATTCGTGTTCGTCGTGGCCCTCATCTTGTTGGCCTCCGGATTCATGTCCGAGGCCCAGCATCCAATCATCGCGCTCTCCTTTATCGTGGGCGCGGGCGCATCTGGCCTGGCTGGATGGGCGGGTATGAAGGTCGCAACCCTGGCGAATGTCCGTACCACCCAGGCCGCCAAGGCCGGACTCGCACCCGCTCTGGATGTCGCCTTCGGTGGCGGCACGGTCATGGGGATGGCCGTCACCGGCCTCGCTCTGTTGGGCCTCTCCAGCCTGTACCTGCTGTACACCAACGTGCTCTTCCCGACCGCGCTGGCCGATAGCGCGCAGATGAAGATCGTGCTCAACTCGCTCACCGGCTTCTCGATGGGCGCATCCTCCATCGCGCTGTTCGCTCGCGTGGGTGGCGGTATCTACACCAAGGCCGCCGATGTCGGCGCTGACCTCGTGGGTAAGGTCGAGTCGGGTCTCCCCGAGGATGACCCCCGCAACCCGGCCGTCATCGCGGACAACGTCGGTGACAATGTGGGCGATGTCGCCGGCATGGGCGCCGACCTCTTCGAGTCCTACGTCGGGGCCATCATCGCCACCATGGCGCTTGGCTTGGCGTTCGGCGCGGGAGCCGGCCCCATCCTCCTCCCGATGGTCATCGCCGGTGTGGGTATCCTCGCCTCCATCCTCGGCACCTTCGTGGTGCGCACCAAGGAGGGCGGCAACGCTCACCGTGCACTGGACATGGGCGCATTCGGTGCAGCCATCCTGATGGCAGGGCTCACCTTCCTGTTCGCCAAGCTGATGTGGCCGGAAGGTGGCGCTACGCTCAATACCACGACTGTGCTCTGGTGGCAGGTTGGCATCGCTACCGTTGCGGGGCTCGCATGTGGCGTCGCGGTCGGCATGATCACCTCCTACTACTGCTCCATGGGCAAGGGTCCGGTCAACCGGATCGCCGAGCAGTGCAAGACCGGCTCGGCGACCAACATCATCGCTGGCCTCGGTGTGGGGATGGAGTCCACCGCACTTCCGATCATCTTCATCGTCATCGGCGTGGTCGTCTCCTACGCCACCGCGGGTCTGTACGGTATCGCCATCGCAGCGCTCGGCATGCTCTCCACCACGGGCATTCAGCTCGCTGTGGATGCCTTCGGTCCCATCGCGGACAACGCTGGCGGCATCGCCGAGATGACCCACCAGGATCCCAAGGTCCGCGAGCGCACCGACGAGCTGGACGCGGTCGGCAACACCACCGCCGCAATCGGTAAGGGCTTCGCCATCGCCTCCGCAGCGATGACCGCCTTGGCGCTGTTCGCTGCCTTCCAGGAAGCGGCTGGCATCAAGAGCATCGACCTCGCCAACCCGATGGTCATGGCCGGTCTCTTCCTCGGCGGCATGCTGCCCTACCTGTTCTCTTCGATGGCCATGAGCGCGGTGGGAAATGCCGCCATGGACATGATCGAAGAGGTTCGCCGCCAGTTCCGCGAGATTCCCGGCCTGCTCGAAGGTACGGCCAAGCCGGACACCGCCCGCTGCGTGGACATCTCCACCAAGGCCGCCATCCGACAGATGCAGCTTCCCGGTCTGCTCGCGGTGGCGTCCCCCGTCCTCGTTGGGTTCGGCATGGGTGCCGAGGCCCTCGGCGGCCTGCTCGCCGGGGTCACCATCTCCGGTGTGACCCTCGCCATCTTCATGTCCAACGCCGGTGGCGCTTGGGACAACGCGAAGAAGTCTTTCGAGGGCGGTGGCTTCAAGACCTCCGACGGTACCCTCCTCGAGAAGGGCTCTGATGCCCATGATGCCGCAGTTGTCGGCGACACCGTAGGCGACCCCTTCAAGGACACCGCCGGTCCCTCTCTCAACATCCTCGTGAAGCTCATCTCGGTGATTGCGCTGGTCATTGCGCCACTGCTGGGACCGGGCCTCCTCTCCAACTTCCTGAACCTGTAGGACGCGCCATGCTCACCCACGAGTACGAGACCGTCGTCATCTTCCGTCCGGACCTCGATGACGCCGACACCCGCGAGAATATCGACAAACTCGAGAACATCATCTCGGACAACAGCGGCACCATGCTGATCAAGGACGAGTGGGGCAAGCGCAAGCTCGCCTATCCGATCTCGAACCACCTGAAGGGCCACTATGTGCTCTACAATTTCCTCGGCCCGGCCACGTCGATCGACGAGATCGAGCGGCGGATTCGGATCAACGACAACATCATCCGCTTCATGACTGTGAAGCTGGACAACGATGTCGATATCCCCGCCAAGATGGCGTCCGCTGCCGAGGAGCGCGCTCGTCGCGAGGAAGAGGCCCGCATTCGCGCAGAGCAGGATGCCGAGCGCCTCGCGAACGAAGAAGCCGCTGCCAAGGGCTACGCGGCCAAGCTCGCAGCCCAGTCCGCAGCGGCGGAAGCAGCAGCGGCTGCCGCAGCCACGGCGGCCCCCGAAGCCCCTGCCGCCACTGAAGCACCGGCGGCTCCGCCCGCCAACGAGGAGGCCTGATGCGCGTCATTCTGAAGTCTGAGGTTCCCCATCTCGGGGACGCTGGCGACATCGTCAACGTCGCCGCCGGCTACGGTCGAAACTACCTGCTGCCCCGTGGTCTCGCTATTCCGGCGTCCGAGGGGAGCGTGAAGGAGCTCGAGCACCAGACCCGCGTGGCCGATGCGATTCGCCGCAAGCAGCTTGCTGGGGCCCAGGAGATCGCTGCAAAGCTCGAGAACAGCGCTGTGTCGATCCGCCGAGAGGCAGGGGAAGACGACAAGCTCTTCGGCTCGGTCACCAACCGGGACATCGCCGAGGCCCTCGAGGCAGAGGGGATCGTGCTCGATCGCCGAACCATCAAGCTCGCCGAGCCGATCAAGGCCATCGGGCTGTTCACCATCCCGATTCGCCTGCACCGCGAGGTGACGGCCAGCGTCCGGGTGTATGTCATCCGCGCCTGATCTCAGCGCAGACTGATAGGGGGCCTGGCGGCTGGGTGTTCGCACCCGGGCCTCCAGGCCTCTTTTCCTTTTCCGGAGTGATCCTATGAAGATCTACCCTCAGGCGGTGGAGGCTGAGCGCGCTTTGCTCGGTGGCATGATCATCAGTCCGGAGCGCATTCCGGAGGTCATGGGGCTCGGTCTGCGTGGCGATCACTTCCATCGACCGGAGCACGGCAACCTATTTCGGGTGCTCTCCGAGATGTATGGACGCAGTGAGCCGGTCGATCTCGTCACGGTCCCCGAACGCATCTCCCGCGATGGCGAGCAGGACAAGTTCGGGGGCATCTCCTATGTCGTGGGACTTCCGGACCACATCCCGTCGACCACCAACCTGACCCACTACGCCCGTGTCATTCTCGACAAGGCGCTGCTCCGGAACCTCATCGACACCACCCAGGAGGTCACGGATCAGGCCTTTTCACAGCCCGATGATGTGCACAACCTGCTCGACATCGCGGCACGGCAGATCCTCGCTCTGGGTGCGGGGATGTCGGTCGGCAGTTGGCAGCAGATCAGCGAGACCCTCGACCAGGCCATCCTGGACCTGGAGAAGCTGGCGGAGTCGGAAGGGCCGGTCGCGGGCTATCGAACCGGGTTTGATGATCTCGACCAGAAGCTGGCTGGGATGCATCCAACCGATCTGGTGATCTTGGCCGCTCGGCCGGCGATGGGGAAGACGGCACTGGCACTGAACATCGCCCAGAACCTGGCGCTGCTCGAGGGGCGCGCTGTGGGGCTGTTCTCGATGGAGATGAGCCGTGCGCAGCTGGTGACCCGGATGGCGTGCTGCCAGGGCATGGTGGATGCTGGGAGGGTTCGTACGGGTGATCTGGACTCGGCGGACTGGGAGAAGTTCCTCGATGCCTCGGATGTACTGCGAGGCGCGCGAATCTTCATCGATGACACGCCCGGCCTGTCTCTCACCGACCTTCGGAGTCGAGCCAAGCGACTCAAGGCCGAACACGATGACCTGGGTCTGATCGTCATCGACTACCTTCAGCTCATGCAGGGGGATGACAAGAGAGCGCCGCGTGAGCAGCAGATCTCCGCGATCTCGCGCGGTCTGAAGGCACTGGCGAAAGACTGCCATGTCCCTGTGTTGGCGCTGTCTCAGCTCAATCGCGGTGTGGAGGCGCGCAAGGAGAAGCGTCCGATGGTGAGCGATCTCCGGGAGTCTGGCGCCATCGAGCAGGATGCCGATGTGATCATGTTCATCTACCGGGACGAGTACTACAACGAGGATTCCGCGGACAAGGGGCTGGCCGAGGTGATCATCTCGAAGCAGCGAAGCGGGCCAACGGGTACGGTAAAGCTTGTGTTTCAAGGGCAGTACCTCAGATTCGACAACTACGCGGATGCGGATCTGGTCTTCTGACCGCCGGTTGCACTGAATTCGTACGATCACCCCTGGCGAGGTCGTGGCCAGAAGTCCGCGCAACATCCCCGCGCGACCCGTGTGGGCGGGGGATCGTGAAACCGCCTGTTCGGTGCACGAGGGCCGGCCTGTCAGAGTGCCGTCCGTCCCTGCTCTTGACCGCTGCTCACTGGCTCGGTAGTGAAAGGCCCGTCGCAGGTGGTTGCACTTGCGGACGGGCCTGGGCTAAAACCGCATGCCGACGCCACCGAGGGGCTGCATTCCATGGACAAAGCAGAGCTGCTGTCCACATTCAAGAACCACGTCGAACAGTTCGAGCGCTTCCAGGGCTTCATCGACAAGGCGCGCAACTCCGGCGGAAAGTTCGCCGCTGCCGTCGTCGAGAAGGTCATCGCTGACAACGAGGCCAAGTCTCTCGAGCTGCTCGCGGATCTCATGCCGCTCACGTCCGAGCTGGAGGCCGTAATCGGTCAACTGCGCGACGAGAAGCAGAGCATCATCGAGGGTCGTGCCGACTCGGAGTTCAAGCTCCAGGAGCTTGAACTCCGGCGCGATATCGGCGACCTGTCGGAGGCTGAATTCGATAAGGAAGCCGCCGAATTCAAGGCGGTGGTCGATTCCACCGACATGAAGGTCTCCGAGATCGAAGCTCAGTACCAGGAGTTCGAGGAGCTGCTCGCCAAGTGGCAGGAGCTCGGAAACGCCGCGGGAGTATTCGACGAATCACCGCCGGAGCCGGAGCCGGAGCCCGAGCCGGAACCCGAGCCGGAGCCCGAGCCCGAGCCCGAGCCCGAACCGGAACCCGATTCGGAGCCAAGCGATCCGGGAGATTTGGTCTCTGTGGGGGCAGATGACCTCGACTTCGGAGACAGCGACGACCCGGTCGGAATCTTCGAAGAGGATGATGGCGAAGGATTTGAGCTCGGCGATCTCGACATCATGGGCGACGACGACGATCTCGATCTCGATGCAGGGGCCGATGATGGCAGCAACGAGAGCCGGCGCGCAGTCTTGCTGTACCAGGAAGGCACGGCAGAGGAGCAAATCTACCCGTTCAACGGCGAGGTCATGTCTCTTGGTCGTGGCCGCGACAACGACGTGCAGGTCAAGAACGATAGCAAGGTCTCGCGCTACCACTGCAAGCTCTACCGCCGTGGGCCGAACTTCTACATCGAGGACAACAAGTCCGCGAACGGTACCTTGGTCAACGGCGAGCTCATCACCGAGCGGCGCTTGTTCGGTGGAGAAGAGGTCATCATCGGCGAGACCTTCTTCCGCTTCCGCATCCTGGACTGATGGCTTCGGATGAGGCCCTTGCCCGTCTGATTCGGCATGACATCCGATCGCCATTGGCGGTCGTGTTGGGTCAATGCGAGCTGCTGCAGCTCGAAGCCCATGGTCCGATCACCCAGCGCCAGCGCGACGCCTTGGACACCATCCGGAAGCACGCCGAGCGCGCTCTGATGATGCTCGATGAGGCGGGGTCTCAGCTGGGTAGCAACGAGGCCCCCTGAACAATCCACACGGCATCTGACGGCTCGTAGCGGACCCGATACACTGGGGTTCGTGGCGCGCAAGACCAACAAAGATGGGCCGATCTACTACACGACCTTCAAGGTCGCGAAGTTCTTCGGTGTCTCTCTTCCCACCATCGTGAATTGGGTGGATAGCGGTCGGCTACGCGCGCACCGTACTCCCGGCGGCCATCGACGCATCGCCCACAGCGATGTGCTCGCCTTCGCCAGAGAGAACAACTACCCGGTGACTGCCGAGTTCGCCGGTTCTACAAGCCTGAACAAAGTCCTCGTGGTCGACGATGAGATCGACTTCGCCGAGCTGGTGCGGGAGTACCTCCAGCTCAAGGGCGGGTACAAGGTCGAGATCGCCAGCTCTGGGTTCCACGCGGGGTTTGCGGTGGCCCGTTTCAAACCCGACCTCATTCTGATGGACATCATGATGCCGGATATGGACGGTTTTCAGGTGCACGAGCTGCTGAAGAACGATGCGGCAACAAGACATATTCCGGTGATCGCATGCACCGCCTACCGCGATCCCGAGATCGAAGCGCGCATCCGCCAGCAGACCTTCGATGGCTTCCTCGAAAAGCCCCTCAAGCTGGAGCTGCTCCTCGAGACCGTTCGCGAGACCCTGGCTGTAGAGAGAAAATCCCCGATATAAAGGGGTATCAGCGGGTTTTTTCGCGTGCCGCCAGTGGCTTGGAGGACAGTGGGAGTGAATCGCCCACAAATCCGTGGCGAACCCGTACCAGTTCGGCTGCGATGGAGATGGCGATCTCGGCGGGTGTTTGGGCCCCGATGGCGAGACCGACCGGAGCGCGGAGCTTGCTGAACAGCTTCTCGTCCATGCCCGCGGCGCGCAGCCGTACGAAGAATTTAGCGACCTTGGCTCGGCTCCCGATCATGCCGAGCCAGCGCGTGTCGAGGGGAAGCAGGGCCTCACAGAGGTCCTGGTCGAGCTTGTGATCGTGGGTGACGATCAGGACGTAGGGATCGGACCCATCGGGCAGCGCTGCCGGGTGGGCCAGTGTTGGGGTGAGCACCCGATCGCAATCGGGGAACCGGGCGGCGGTGTTGAGCTCCGGACGTTCGTCAACGATGGAGACTCTGAACCCGAGCCCTCTGGCGATGGGTGCGAGCGCATGGGCCACATGTCCCGCGCCGTATACGACCAAGGATTCGTTGGGGGTGATGGGTTCGATGTAGACGGACATCTGACCTCCGCAGCACATGCCCAGGTCACGGGTGAGGTTGGCGTCGTAGCGTGCTGGGCGCCCCGTTGCGATCGTCTCCAGGGCTACCCGGGTGATGTCGTGTTCGACTGCGCCGCCGCCGATCGTGCCGACCTGCGTGCCGTCTTCGAAGACCAGCATTCTGGTACCAGCGGTTCTAGGGGCGGAACCGCGCACATCGATCACGAAAACCAGTGCGGCACGACGACCGATTCGGGCTGCTGCGACGGCAGCTTCCAAGACATCCATGCAGCGTCATAACCCTGACGATACAAGGCCCGGGCATGGGTATTGCCATTCCAGCATTGTGGTTCGGGTTGGCCAACCCCGCGTTCGGCCAGGAGCCGTTGCCTCTGCCGGGATCCGCCCCTGTTCCGGCAATACCGGCGCCGGGTGGCCTGTCTCTCGAAGATCTCCCGCCGATCGACTTCGTCCCGGCTGCCAAGCCAAGGCCAGAAGCGGCCTCGAAGTACTCCTTGTCCTATCAGGGGGAGTGGTGGTGGGTGCCGACCGGGCCGGTCACCGGGCCCATGTCGGACGTGGCTTTGCTCCCGGGCTCCCAGACCTGGGCGGCCATCACGCGGTCCGGCGATGTGTGGACCTCACCGAATGCGGGATTGTCCTGGCAACGGGTCCTGGTTGGCGTCCTGGAGGGACGGGGAGACGCCACTTCCCCCGTCGCGGCCTTCGATCCCTCCGACGTACTCTCGGATGTGGACGTCGAAGCTGTCGGAGACTTCAACGGCTATGACGACGGGGCTGTCTTGGTCGACGCGGGTGGACAGCTTCAGCAAGCCGCAGACGACTTCGACGCGCGGGGCGACTGGGCCAATGTCCAGGCCAAGGCCGAGCTGGGTGGCCGCGCTGCCCCTCGACCGCGGGTGTGGTTCGATGCCGGGGTCCTCTATGCGGGTCGTGCCGACGGGCTCTACCGGTCCAACGATCTGGGTTCGTCATGGACCCACGCCCTCGATCTCCCCATCACCGCCTTCGTCGCCACCACCCGAGGATGGGTCGTCGGCACGACAGATGGGATGCGGTACTCGGGCGACGGTGAGGTGTGGTTCGATCGCGAGGACGGCTCGGAAGGTGTGGCCGTGCTCGACCTCACCCATGCCGGCAACGGCGAGGTGTTCGCGGCCACGACATCGGGTCTCTGGTACACCGTGGATGGGTCGTTCTGGGGCCAGCGCTTTGCCTTTGACGAGCCGGTCCTGCACGTCGCCCTCGACCCGGATGTAGAGGGACGGCTGTGGGTGGCTCTTCCCAGCACCATCTTGTCCAGCGACAATCAGGGGCTCGACTTCCAGGAACCCCTCACCGCACCGATGCCAGCCGTCTCGGAGCTCATCCATCTGGCCCCCCTGCACTGGGTCTGTGTGAGCGCAGATGGTCCGTGGGAGACCATGAACGGAGGGCTGTCCTGGGTGCCGATCGCTCGGGGGCTCCTGGAACCGGACACCTTCGGGATGGAGGCGGTGGACGGCACCTTGGTGCTGGCCAGCGTGGAAGGGATCCTGCGGATCGACAAAGCTCCCGATCTCATCTTCGACGCGGCCTCTCAGGCCGAGATGATGAAGGATGAGTTGGCAGCCTGGATTCCCCGGCACGCTCTGATCCGCAGCGCGCTCGAGCGTCAGGAGCTCATTACCAAGAGCGGGGGCAGCCGTATGCTGGCCTATATGATCCCCCAGGTCGCGGTGATCGGAGAGCACCGACTCGCGGACGGGAACGATTTCTCGAGCGGGCTGTCCGTGGACGACCTCGAGAACTTCGACATCACCCGCGATGGCGGTACCCTGCGCGAGTACGATCGCTACTGGCGCCTATCGGTAGCTCTGCGTTGGGCCCCTCCGGGTAAGAAGAACAGCGCCTTTGGTACAAACGCAGTCCTCGATGCCTACGAGGCCGAGGCCGGCGTCTCTCTGTCCTCCTTCGAGGGCCTGGCCCAGACCACGGGTGGGCGTGCCGGACGCAAGGCCTCCGTGTACCGCAACACCCTCGTCCGCAGGGTCAACGAGCTCTACAACGCCCGCGCCGACGCACTCCAGCGCCGAGTCGAGGTGTCTCGGGCACCGCTGCTACAGCAGGTGCATCTAGAGCTCCACATCGCCGAGATCGAAGGCGAGCTCGACGCCCTCACCAACGGCGCCGTATCCAGTTTCTCGAATCTGCCCCCGGAAGACCTCGAAGGAGTCCCATGAAGAACGCACTTCTGATCCTGGCGACGCTACTCGCCAGCGTAGCGGCCGCGTCCCAGCCCCTGAAGCTGAACGAGGCGGGCGTAGAGGAATTCGCGGCCCTCGAAGGCATCAGCAAAGAGCTGGCGACGGATGTGGTCGCCCTTCGCACCAAGCGGGGGCACCTCGGCAGCGTCGAAGAGCTGCGGATTCTCCATGCCATGCCAGACAGCGCGCTGGATGTGTTGCGCTCCAACACCACCGTCCAGGTCGAGCTCCCGATGGGGCAGATCAAGCGGTACGACAGCCCCCAGCAGGTGCTGGCGGAGTTCACGGGCGAGCCCAGCGTGCAGCAGGTTCAGGCTTGGGCCAATGACTACGCGAATATGAGCCCTCGCACGGTCGAGAAGTGGTTGGCGGCTTCCAAGAGCTTTGCGGCACTGCCCACAGTCTGGCTTCGCTACCGGCGCACCGATGACTGGAATCAGGACTTCCAGTACTTCGCACTCGATGGGCTGATCGACCAAGAGAACGAGGGGCTCTTCAATGTGCTCGATGGGGCCGGCGTCAAGCAGGAGTCCCAATACTTCATCCAGGCTCGGTGGGATCTCGCAGACCTCGTCATGTCGAGCGAGCGCATCCGGATGATCAACGAGTCCCAGGATATCGTGCGTCTCCGCGACAAGATCCTCACCGAGGTGAACCGGGTCTACTTCGAAAGGCGTCGGGTCCAGGCCGAGATGTTGCTTGCCCCCAAGGGGGATGTGCTCGGTCAGGTCAAGGACGAGCTCAGGGTGATGGAGCTCACCGCCAACCTCGACGCCATGACGGGCGGGCGGTTCTCCGCAGCACTCGCACGCTCCGGTCAGTAGATGCAGCACCAGACCATTCAGATCCTCGACTTCGGCTCGCAGTACACGCAGCTCATTGCCCGCCGACTTCGCGAGCTCGGCGTGTACTGCGCGATCCGTCCCTGCACCGATGGCGCTCCCGAGTCCCTCGATTCCAATATCATCGGCCTCGTCCTCTCTGGAGGGCCTGCGAGCGTGCTCGGCGAGGATGCACCTGCTTTCGACGAAGCCTGGTTGGACTTCGACGTGCCCATCCTCGGAATCTGCTACGGAATGCAGCTGCTCTCCCTCCATCACGGCGGGAGGATCGATCGTGGAGAGCGTCGGGAGTACGGGCGCTCAGAGCTCACTCGTGTGGGTGAGAGCGTGCTTCTGGCGGACTTCGAACCCACCCATACCGTGTGGATGTCCCATGGGGACCACGTCTCCGAGGCCCCGGCGGGCTTCCATGTGATCGCCATGACCAAGGGGGATGTCGTCGCGGCGATGGAGTCCGAGGATGGGCGTGTGTTCGGCTTGCAGTTCCACCCGGAGGTCACCCACACCGATCGGGGAGAGGCCCTCATCCGCCGTTTCGCCAAGGACGTCTGCGGAGCGACGGGGGACTGGCGGCCCGAGGCATTCATCGAAGAGGAGGTCGAGCGACTTCGGGGCACCGTCGGAGAGGATCAGGTGATCTGCGGCCTGTCCGGAGGTGTGGACAGCTCGGTGGTGGCGGCCTTGCTGCATCGGGCGATCGGCGACCGGTTGCATTGTATCTTCGTCGATAACGGGCTGCTCCGAGAGGGGGAGCGTGACAGCGTTGCCGAGGAGTTCTCGGAATACCAGCTCACCGTCGTCGATGCCTCGGATCGCTTCCTCGATGCCCTCGCCGGGGTCACCGAGCCCGAGCGTAAGCGCAAGATCATCGGGGAGATCTTCATCCGTGTCTTCGAGGAAGAGTCTCGGAAGGTGAAGGGGGCGCACTTCCTGGCCCAGGGTACGCTCTACCCCGACGTGATCGAGTCGGTCTCGGTTCGGGGTCCTTCGGCGACCATCAAGAGTCACCACAATGTCGGCGGGCTCCCTGACGATATGGAGCTGACCTTGGTGGAACCTCTGCGAGAGCTGTTCAAGGACGAGGCGCGGGCGGTTGGGCTCGCCCTGGGGCTCTCAGAGGATCGGGTGTGGCGACAGCCTTTCCCCGGACCCGGGCTGGCGGTTCGATGCCTCGGGGAGTGCAGTCGAGAGCGCCTGGCCACCCTCCGAGCGGCGGACGCCATCGTGCGCGCGGAGATCGCGGATGCCGGCTGGGAGCGTAAAATCTGGCAGAGCTTCTGTGTATTGCTTCCGGTCAAGACCGTCGGGGTCATGGGGGACGAGCGGACCTATGAAGAGGTCTGCGCCATCCGTGCGGTCCACTCTCATGATGGGATGACCGCGAGCTGGGTGGAGCTGCCCTACGACCTGATGGGTCGGATGAGTTCTCGGGTGATCAACGAGGTGAAGGGGGTCAATCGCGTGGTCTACGACATCTCCAGCAAGCCCCCCGGCACGATCGAGTGGGAATGAGCTACCAGCGCGGAGTCTTTCCGGACTCCCAGCGGTCGAGGTCTGCTGCGCGCTTGCAGTAGGGCCCCGCTGAAGCCACTCGCGCCACGGCTCGTTCTGCGTCGACGTGGGGGTAGAGGTGGGTGAGCCAGGTCTCCCGGGGGCGGGCGGCCTGGACCAGGCGCATGACATCGGTTGGGGTCATATGGCCCGGGACGGGGCGCTCGTCTGATCCGGCGCACTCGCAGATCAGAAGATCGGTATCGCGGGCGAGCTCGACGAGATTCTCAGACCAGGCGGTGTCGCCGGAGTAGACCACCGAAGCCCCATCGGCTTCGAAGCGGAGGTGCAGCGCCCCGGCGCTGTGGTTGGCGGGCCGGGAGCGGAGGGTCAGCCCTTCGATGAGGGCCACATCCGGTCCGCGGGTGGACAGCTCCTGAATGATCGCACCCCGAGACCCGAACTTCAGCCACTTCCCATAGGTCTGCTCGAGGCCATCGAAGACATCGAGGAAGCCGGCGGCCGCATAGATGGGGTACGGGTCGATGCGCTCGGCCACGCGATAGGTGAACAATAGCGGCACCAGATCCGCCATATGGTCCGGGTGCCAGTGGGAGTAGAAGCCGGCGCTCAGCCCGAGGGGGTCTACTCCGGCGCGGGCACATTGCTGCAGCGTCCCGCTTCCGCCATCGATCAGGTACGCATGCTCGCCAACCTGGAGCAGGAAGCCCGCGGGCCCTCGGTTGGGATCGGGCAGCGTAGTGCCCGACCCCAGCACGGTGAACTTCACGAGGCCCCCATCGGGTCTTCGAACGGGACCCCGAGCCAGTCCAGGGCTTCTTGTTGGAGGACCAGAGCGAGCTGCTGAGTGACCTCGTCCAGTGTTCCGCAGCGAGCGAGGTTGCGTCGAAACAACCGCAGGGCAAGGGGGCGGGCGGTGTGCACGGTGTCGTCGTTGGGGGGGACCCCGTCGTACATCCCGGCGATGGTGGGAGGTAGTGGAGGGGTGGCCGCGGTGAGCTCCGTGAGCGCGGGTTCTTCTTCGACCTGCAGGGGTATTCCGGCCCAGAAATCGCGAATCGGGGGCGGCAGAGCCGAGAGCGCTGCACTGACCGCGAGTTGAAGGTCGGCATCGGTGAGTTGGAGGGGCAGGGGAAAGGCAACCTCGTCCATCATATGGGCCAGCGCGAAGCTCTGCGCGGCTTCGGATGCGTCCCCCATGCGCTCCAGAGCCATGGCGAGGGTGTAGTGGGCTTCGGCCAGAGAGCCGTCCCGGCGAATTGCCTCCCGGGCCGCTTCGATGGCGCCCATCAGGTCGCAGGACTCGAACCGAGCGAGGGCTAGCCCGGAGAGAATGACAGCATCGGGTCCGGCGCGTCCGAGGTAGTCTTCGAAGGCCTCTGCGGCGCTCTCAGCATCTCCGAGCTCGAGCAGGGCGGTGGCTAGCAGACCCAGGGTCTCGATGTGCTCGGGAGCCTCATCGAGGAGTTCCTCGGCCTCCATGACCACACGAGGCCAGTCGGCGTCTCCGATCGCGCTCTTCACACGCTGGAGTCGCAGATCGAGGCGTGTGTCGGGGTCGAGCTGCCAGACGCCGCTGACGACCTCGTCGTCCATCACATCAAGAAGAATGCGGCAAGGCCACCGAGGAGGAGCACGGCGACGATGCCGCCCCCGATCACCAGCGCACCGATGCCGAGGCCCGCTACTGTGGCCGCGCCGCCGCCACCGCCGCTGTCCATGGCGGCGTCGGAGATGGGGGCTGGGGTGTTCGAGGCGGTGGCGGGGCGGTCGTCCACGAACTCTTCGGCGGAGGGAAGCCCGCCACGAAGAGCGATGGCAAAGTGGGCGAACTCTGCGATGTCTTTACAGAGATCGAGGTCGGAGATCATCCACTGCTCGAAGTTGACCTCTTCTGCTGGAGTGGCCATTCGGCCGGACTCGTACAGGGGCATGGGGGCGCGGTCGAGCACGGGCTCGTCTGGAGCCACGTCGAATGGCACGCCCGCGTTGTCGCGCAGCCACTGCTTGACCTTGTAGCGGGCCTTGAGCACGGGCAATGGCTCGATATTCTCGGTGGTACCGGAGCGATAGCAGCGCTCGAGCAGTTCCACTGCGTCGGGGATGGCCACTCTGGCGCGAGCCAAGAGGGTCTTGGGACGCTGGTTGCCGGTGTAGGCATTGGCGTCGTCGCCGTCGCTGACCCGGTCGCCCTTTCCGGCGAGTTCTTCCTGGATGATCTTGTGGGCCCAGGCCACCAGTGCGCGGGATTCCGAGACGTTGGCTACGCCTTCGCCGAACTTGGAGCACGCGGTCTCGCATGGGTCTCGCCCGGCGTCCTCGCCGAGGCGGGAGGTGGCGATGGCGTAGTACCAGTCCGCGAAGCGCTGAGCCATGATCTGGCCGGCCTCGGCGTCGCCTTGACGCCACTCGCGGAACAGGACCTTGATGGACCGGGTGTCGGTCTCTGCCATTTGATGCGCTCCTGTCGGACGTCGCTCTGCGTCCGTTGGTCGGCCGATGGTACGTACCGCGACTGGGCGGGTCAACCCACTCCGCGCACGATGCGAACAGAGGTGAGGACCCGACCCCATAGCCACTCGTATCGGGCGCTGACCTCGAAGGGGCCTTCGGCGTTCTTGAGGTGGAGCGTGACCTCGGCATCGCCGTGCAGATCAGGCCTGACCTCGGCCTCGTGGAAGCCGACGTATCGTCCGACATAGGGGTCGATCGCTTTGTAGATCGACTCCTTGATCGAGAAGCGCAACAACAGCTCGATCCACCGCCGGTCGTCAGGGAGCGGAGCGAGCTCGGCGCACTCGGTTTCGGTGAGGATGTGGCTCATGATGCGGAGCCGCTCCGGCGCATAGTCCTCCAGGTCCACGCCCAGAGTGCCTCTTCCGGAGCGCGCGACCATGGCGATCGCGAGATCGCGCTTGTGGGAGACCGAGCCGACCAGGCTCTTGGGCAGGAGTGGAGCCCCCCGCTCGGTCGACAGCAGCGGCGGCGGGCGAACCCCGACCTGTCCACAAGCCTGACGAAGCGCGAGCCGCCCACCGACGTATTGAACCTGGCGGTAGCCTCGGAGACTCCGAGCATGGTCGGATTCTTCGGGCGGTAGCTTCGCGAGGACTTCGTCGGGAACGGGTTCGGGGCTGTCGGGGATGTGGACGGCAGACACCACGCCGTGTGGAGTGGCGTGGTGGTATGCCACCTGGAAGAGACTCAAGACATGTCCTGTATACCTCAAGCGCACTGGCTCAGGGGCCGAATCACCCCCGGTCGGCAGCGCCGACTCACTTGACCCAGCCCCGCTCCCTGCCTAGGGATGCCAGTCCACCCCAGGGAGATGAACGTGGGAAAACAGCTCGTGATCACCGAGAAGCCCAGTGTTGCCCGCGATATCGCCAGCGCGCTCGGCGGTTTTGAGGATGAGGGAGAGTTTCTGGAGAGCGACGCGTACGTCGTGACCTGGGCGCTGGGCCACCTCCTCGAGCTCTCCGAGCCCCAGGACTACGACAAGGCGTGGAAGTCCTGGTCGATCAAGAACCTCCCGATCATCCCAGAGGAGTTCAAGATCCGTCCGCGAGACGGCCACAAGAAGCGCCTCGATCTGATCAAGAAGCTCGGGAAGCGCAAGGATGTCGAGGGCATCATCAACGCCTGCGATGCCGGTCGTGAGGGCGAGATGATCTACCGGCGAATTGCCGAGTATTCGGGTCTCAACGTCAAGCCCGAGCGCCGTCTGTGGATGCAGTCCATGACGACTGCTGCGATCCAAACGGCCTTCGAGTCTCTGCGTCCAGGATCGGATATGGACTCCCTGGCTGATGCGGCGTGGCTGCGGGGCGTAGGGGATTGGCTGATCGGCATGAATGCCACCCGGGCGCTCACCCAGCGCCTGAAGAGCGGCGGCGAGCGCCGGGCCTGGTCGGCCGGACGGGTGCAGACCCCATCGCTCAAGCTACTGGTCGATCGCGAGCGTGAGATCCTGGCCCACGAGCCGAGAGATTATTGGGAGATCACGGCCAGCTTCACCCTGGCGGACAACACCTGGATCGGTCGGTGGGTCGATCCCGACTACAAAAAATCCGACGATCGCGACAACAAGCCCACACGGATCTTCGATCGGCAGCGCGCGATCGAAGCGATCGAAGCGGTACAGAAAGCGAGCGAGGCGCCGGCCCGCGAAAAGCGCAAGCGCAGCAATCAGAAGCCGCCGATGCTCTTCGACCTCACCTCCCTGCAACGCGAGGCGAACAAGCGCTTCGGCATCTCGGCGAAGCGCACGCTCGATGCCGCTCAGCGCCTATACGAAGGCCACAAGCTCCTCACCTACCCGCGTACAGACGCCAAGACGCTGCCGGACGACTACGGTCCAACGGTGCTCGAGGTCCTGGCCTCCATCGGGGCGATGAGTCTCGATCAGGAAGACGTGCCCGGGCTCGCGCTACGCGTTCTCGAGGAAGGGCCCAAGAACCTCGACAAGGTGCTCGACACCAGCGGGGTCACGGATCACTTCGCGATCGTCCCCACCGGCAATCCCCCCAAGGAGGAGCTGTCCGGGGATGACGCGCGCGTCTTCAACCTCGTCGTGCGCCAATTCCTCGCGGCGCTGATGGGGCCCGCTACCTGGGCCGTCGTCGAGCGCTACGTGGATGTTCCCGGCTCCGGCCGCTCTGAGAGCTTCCGCACCAATGCCAAGAGCCTGGAGGTCGCTGGCTTCCTCGAGGCCCTTGGAACCGAGGCGGGCTCGGGCACCACATTGCCCCCGCTCATCCCCGGCGAGAACAACGCCAGCGGGGTGATCGTGGCGGTCTCGGACCCCATCGAGGAAGCCAAGCAGACCCGTCCGCCCCCCCGTTTCTCAGAAGCCCAGCTGCTCCGCATGATGGAGACCGCTGGAGAGAGCGTCGACGAAGAGGAGTGGTCTGCGGCCATGAGCGATCGCGGGATCGGTACTCCGGCCACTCGAGCCAACATCATCGAGGAGCTCGTCCGCAAGGTTTATGCACGCCGCGTCGAGAAGCGCCTGGCTCCTACCAGCAAGGCGATGCGCCTGATGGATATCCTCGATCGCGTCGAGGTACCGCGTCTGGCCAGCCCCAAACTCACCGGAGAGTGGGAACACAACCTCACCCTTATCGAGCAGGGGAAGCTCAAGCGCGAGGATATGCTCAAAGAGCTCGTGGACTACACCAAGACCATCGTCGAGTGCCTGGTCGGCTTCGAGCACCAGACGCTGTACGAGGGCGCGCCCTCTCTCGGGAAGTGCCCGGAGTGTGGTCACGATGTCCGCGAGTCCGCGTGGGGCTACACCTGCGAGCTCAACACCGGACGCGACACGGAGTGCAGCTTCATCATCTGGAAGGATCGCGGGGGTCGCTACATGGATCACCGCATCGTGCGCGAGCTACTCGTGAAGAGAAAGCTCGAGGATGTACCGGGGTTCGTCAGCCTCTCGGGACAATCCCAGACCGCGACCATGGAGCTCGTCAAGAAGACCGTGAGTCGGAAGAAGGGCAAGGAGCAGGTCGAGGAAGAGCGCTGGGTGATCGATCTCGACTACGGGAACAACCCCGCGGATGATGAGAATCCAGAGGTCGAGGAGGGCGTGCTCATCCCCAGCGACGACGCTGAGGCCGAGATCGTGATCACCAACAAGCGCTTCGTCTCCCGAGCGGTGTTCTCGGGCGAAAAGAAGACCGGGCCGGTGCTTCCCAGGCTCGTCTGCCACCGCGAGATGTCCAACGAGGAGGCCCTCGCCTTCTTCGGAGAGGTCGCTCGCACCGAGCTCCTCGAGGGCTTCATCAGTAAGCGCGGTCGTCCGTTCCGGGGTCTGCTGTTCCGTAAGCCCACGGGCAAGCACGGCTTCGAGTTCCCCCCACGGGAGAAGCGCGCCCCGGCGAAGAAGAAGCCTGCGGCGAAGAAGAAGCCTGCGGCGAAGAAGAAGCCCGCAGCGAAGAAGAAGCCCGCAGCGAAGAAGAAGCCCGCAGCGAAGAAGCCCGCAGCGAAGAAGCCCGCAGCGAAGAAAGCGCCTGCCAAGCGGGCGTCCACCCGGAAGACCGCCGCCAAGAAGTCGGCCGATGACGGGGCGGAGGCGTCGCCGTGAGTGGGTCCGGGGTTCGCATCACGGACAGCGTCGATGGGATCCCGGGCACGCGGCTGTACGAGGCCATCGAAGAGGGGGCTCCGATTGGGGGGCCGCTGGTGGCCATCGTCGCAGTCATGCACGGAAACGAGCCCGTCGGGGCCGCCGTCCTGGAGCGGCTCGGCGCCGAGATAGCCGGATCGCTTCGAGCGGGACGGGTGCTGGCAGTGCACGCCAATCAGCGGGCCTGGAAGGAGAATATTCGCCACACCGAAGACGGCGTCGATCTCAACCGCCTCTGGGACAAGCGTACCCTCGCGGCTCTCAAGCAGATGCCGAGGGAGTCCCTCTGCTACGAGGAGAACCGCGCGCTCCAGCTCGCGCCGCTGCTCATCCGCTGCGACGCTCTGCTCGATCTTCACAGCACGTCGCGACCCAGCGAGCCCTTCCTGCTGTTTCGGGACGACCAGCGCCACGCGGCCATGGGCCGGCACCTCGGCGTGAAGAATATGGTCACCGGTATGCACGAGAGCGCGGTGGTCGAGGGGGGGCTCTGCTCCAATATCGGCCTCGACCCAGGTGAAATCGCGCGGCGGCTGGGCTTCACCTTCGAGGCCGGTCAGCACCTCGATCCCGGCAACCTCGAGCGCGGTTGGTCCGTCACGACGAGACTGCTCGCCCAGCTCGGCATGTGGTCGGGCGAGATCGCGGAGTCGGAGGTGCATCCAGAGGTGTACGAGGTGCTCGATCGGTTCCCCCAGGCGGGGACTGGGGGCCGGCCGTGGAAGTTCGTTCCCGCGGAGCCCACCCGAAAGCACCCGCGCAAGCTCGAGTCCTTCGAGCCCGTCGAGGCGGACGAGGTCATCGCGCGCCGCGGAAACACCGTCACCCGCGCTCATGCGCCGTTCACGATGCTCATGCCGGCCCCGGACGCGAGGCCTGGAGCCGACCTGTTCTACTACGCGCAGCGGCGCCACGGTGGCCTGTCCAGCGGAGAATATCGCACCAACTCCGAGGCCCGTCGCGAGGCCAAGGCCATCGAGCGGATGCTCGAGCTGCTCACCGACGACTCCATGGAAGAGGGGGCCACCTGGGTCAGCTTCGACAACCGCAGATGCCTCGACCTGTGCGCCGATCTCATCGGACGCACCCTGCGCATGCCCGCGGGACATCCGCACCGCAAGATCACGGTGGTCGGGCGGGGTGACTGGGGCGGTGGCGAGACCGAGCGCCGCAACGGCCTACGGTACCGGCAGGCCATGCGGCGGGCCATCCGCGCGGGTGTGCCGATCGAGCGGATGCAGGTCCTGCGGGGGGCCGCTCTGGGCTGGCTCGATGCCCTCACCAGCAGCAGCATGTCGGAGCGTATCGCCAAGCGTGACGAGAGCGAGGGCGTGCGACTATTCCTCTCGGTCCAGCAAGCCCACACGGTAAGCGTGCTGGTCGCGGGCGATCTCGATCTGGCGCTCAAGACGGGCAACCGCCGTGGCTGTCGCGTGGCCGTGTTGATCGAGGCCGCTACCGTCGAGCCGGACGAAGAGACCGCCCGCGTCCGGGTCGTGCGCAGTGCGGTGGTTGGGGCGCGGGTCGAGCTCCTTCGCGCCGCCCGCAATGTCATCCGAGCCCTCCGCCAGGAGCACCGCCACCTGGTCGGAGACACCGAGATCTTCCATGATCCCAAGCTCGGGCGGTTGATCGGGCCCTCGGGGGTCATCGAGTCCGTGCCCGATCCCCAGCTCATCGAGGCGCTGCGGTGCTGTGTGCTGCGCCTCCAGCTCCGATTGTGGTGCGATAGCCTGCGGTCCGAGTTCGACGGGCCGCTATTCCTGCCCAATAGTCGCGCGCTCGGGCGTTGGCTCTCCGCCGTGATGACCCGATCGGGCATCCTCGATGTGGACAGCCTGCGCCGCCTGCTGATTCGTCCCAATGGGTCGGGTTGGGTCGCGGATATCTCCCGCCTCGAGCGCTTGGCTGCATCGGCCACCTCCCAGGACTTCGACGATTTGTTGTTGGTGCCCCCGCCCCGGCCCAGCCCCCGCCAGCCGATCCTTGCGGTCGATGTCGATGGGGACAACCTCGAGCGATGGATCGGCTGGAAGCGCTACCTGCGTGGCTTCGATGTGATCAATGCCGAGCGGGGCAAGGACCTCGATCTGGTGTTCTCCGAGCGCGGCATTCGCGATCGGATCACCCGCTGGCTCAAGCGGGCCCAGGAGATCGCCGCCCGACGGCCCGGCCAGGTGATGGTGGTGATGGCGGGAGATGGACTCAATCCCAATCGCGAGCAGCAGGAGCTTCGCGCTGGATTGCTCCAGACCCATCGGGACGTACTCGTCGATCCAAATGTTCGCTACCTCCGCATCCAGCACGCACAGGGCACGCACCTGGCGTGGATGAAGCACATGATCGAGACGCTATCGACCCGTCCCAGTGGCGGCGAACCCGTCGCATTGCTCTTCGAGGCCGAGCATGGGGCGACCGTGAATGTCGTGATGGTCTGTGTTCGAGAGGGGGACACCGATCCATGGTCTCTCGAGGGTTGGAATATCGAGTGCTGTGCTGCGATCGTCAGCGACCTCGAGAACCAGATCGAGCGCGACTACAAGCTCGCTCTGTTCACCGAGCGAATGGGCGAGCGTCGTGAAATCAACCAGGAGCTGCTCCACTTTGGTCGCGCGCACTGTGAGGGCTTGCTCAAGCAGGTCGGCTGGAGGGCGCGAGGGGATCAGGGAGCGCCGGAGCCCGGCGCGATCGCGGCGATTTTCTGTCGCCACCTGGAGCGGTGGGTCGAGCAGGTCCGCGCCCTGGGAACAGGTGGGATCATCGAGGCTCCCGAGGCCGAGGAGGACCGTGTGGGCTGGGTAGCCCGGCAGCTCGGCATCGCGGATCATCGCCTCGCGCGCGCCTTGGCATCCGAAATGTTGGGGGCCACTCCGGCCGAAGTCGCGGCCCGGAAGTTGTGGGTAGATGCGAGCGCGTGGCCCATGGTGGGTGAAGACGACTTGGGCCGGAGCCCACAAAGGCGATAGGGTCGCAATTCCTCTGGGGGATGTCTTGGAATACACGGTCACCGACAGCAGCGGGAAGGCCTTCAAGCACGAAGCGGACAACTGGATGGTCGCAGCGGCCTCCTGTCTGGCGCAGATGGACGTGGACGTGAACGCCCTCGGGCGAATCGTCTGCACTCCCAGGGCCGACGGCTCAGTGGTCATCAAGGACGAAGTGGCCGGCCGGTCCTGGACGATTTCTGAAAAGCCTCCGCCTCCAAAACTTCGGATCGTCGCTAGCGCGCGCTCCAAGTCCCTGCCCCCAACCAATGTGTGGAACGAGGACGAGGAGGGGGGCTGGGACGACGAGGACGAGACCACCGGCGTCTACGAGAAGCCACCGCCCGCTCTCACAATGCCCACATCCACGCTGGCGCGTGAGCCGGTAGAGAGTCTCGCAGAGCGCCTCTTCGACCTGTCCATGGATCTGGTCGTGGCCGAACCCGAAGAAGCCATGGGCATGGCGCTCGAGCTCGTCGCGGAGTTCGTCGTCAGCGATATGTCCATCGCGATCCGCGGCTCGCTCAACGACGAAGCCCTCACCGTGGTCGAGACCCGGGGAGTGGTGTCCGGCGACCTCATCGGTCGACGGATTCCGTTTGGCGAAGGTCTGGTGGGCACCTGCTTCGACATGCGCGAGACCCTATTGGTCTCCGATGTCTCCAAGTCGATCCCCTACGACCCGCAATACGACGCCGATTCCGCCGTACAACCCCGGTGTGTGTTGTGTGTGCCAGTGCTCGATGAGGAGAGCTTGGTATACGGTGTCATCGAACTATTGAACTCTACCGACCGCATCTTCGTGGACCAAGACGTCGATGCAGTTGAGACCATCGCCCAGACCCTTGGGCAAGCTCTCGCCAATCGCTGAACCGGAGGCCCCTGTGGATATGAACGCCGCGCCTGATCTCGACGCCCGCACTGCCGCCGTCATCGCCCTTGGAATGCGCAAGGTCGCGCTTGCAGATGGCGATGTCATGCATCCCAACGAGCTCTCTCTCATCGAGGAGTTCGAGCGCGACATCCCCGCGGGCACCCAGCCCACTGCGACCATCGGCGATGCCGGTGTGCGGGATGTCTACCTCAAGTCTCTGGTCATGGTCGCCCTCGCAGACGGCCGCATCAGCCCGAGCGAGACGATCGTGATCGCCGATCTCGCCGCCAGTGTCGGGGCCGACTCCGACGATGTGGCTCGCACGACCGAGGCCGTGAAGCGAGAGTTCATGGGGGTCTTCAGCGGCGTCACGCACTTCCGCGACCAGGTCGAGGCGGTGGCCGAAGAGCTGGGTGTCGATCTCGACTGATCGGGGGCGCCGACTCGGGGGGCGCCGACTCAGGGGGCGCCGATTCGGTGCCCCTGTGCTGTCTGTTTCGGGGCGGGCTGGGAGTTGGCATGACTAGGGGTCTGGATCGGGTCGGTTCTGGGATCCTCGCGGCGCGGGTGGCTGGGGCCCATGGGCGCTTCGCTAGTGCTCCGTCTGAATGGGTGGAGTGGGCTCGGGCCGAGCTCTCGGGGCTACCGGAGCCCTGCTCCGATGCCGTCGATCAGGCCTACGATCGCAGTCGAGCTGCGGCGGAGCGGGAGCGCCTCGGGCAGGTGTTCACTCCGACAGCACTAGCACGGGCCCTGGCCCGCCTGATCGGTGTGGAGAGGCCGGGCACCGTGCTCGACCCGGCCGCTGGGGATGGCAGCCTATTGCTCGCGGTGGCGGAGCATCGGCTGGCCCATGGGGGCTCTCCCGGCGCGATCCTGGATGCCCTCACCGGCTGGGATCTCGACCCCGTTGCCGCAGATCTGTGCCGGGTGGCTCTGGTCTGCTGGGGGCTCGATCACGCGGATGGACCGGCGCCTGGCCGGCTCGATATCCGCTGTGTCGATGGGCTCCAGGCCGAGGGCTGCTTCGGGTTTGTGATCAGCAACCCGCCCTATCTCGAGGCCAAGCGGATGGGCCGAGCCCAGCCGGGGCTGCGCGAGAGGCTCCGAGCTCAGTTCCCCGATCTGACCGGGGCCTTCGATCTCTACCTGGCATTCGCGCTTCGAGCCCTGGAGAGAGCCCCCGTGTCCGGGCTGATTCTGCCGAACAAGGTCTGCCAGGGCCGCTACGCCCGGTTGTTTCGCGCTCGGGTCGCTCGAGAGGGGCGGCTGGCGGGGCTGCTCGACCTGTCGCGGGTCACGCCGCGGCCCTTTCCGGGCACCAGCGTGTACCCGGTCCTGCTCCACCTCGAGGCCGCAGAGCGCGTCCGTGTGGCCCGGTGCTCGACCGCGGAGTCCATCGGCAGCACCGAGCTGGTGGAGCTGAGCCCCGCGTCGCTCAGCGCAGTGGGGGGCGAGTCTCCCTGGTTCGTGCCCTTCGATACCTGGCCCTTGTTGGAGCCCTTGTTCGGCGGAGCCCGCCTGGGTCAGGTCGCCCGGCTTGCCACGACCTGTAGCTTCCACAAGCGAGGTCTGCGCGAGCTCTTTGTGACCCCCGATCGGCCGGATGAGCACGCCTGGCCCTATCTAGGTGGCCCATCCCGCACCCGGAAGACCGAGGTCCAGCCCTTCGAGCAGCGGTGGGCGGGGTGGTGGATCCGCTTCGATCAGCGGGCGCTCAAGACCGAGCACAAAAACCCCATCCCTCCGCTGGCCCGGTTCGCACAGCCCAAGGTCTTGTTCAACCAACACGATCGGCGGATGAGTGCCTGGGCCGATGAGCACGGGCGATTCGTGAGCAAGGATGTGTACCCGATCGCCTGGCCGGAGCACCCCGCATGGACGCTGTGGAGGCTCACCGGCCTGCTGAATAGCACCGTCTTCAGCGCGCTCTACAACACCGTCTACCAGGGCATCGTGGTGGGTGGAGAGACCTACCACTATCTTCCCAGCTTCCTCTCCCATGTCCCGGTTCCGGATGGAGAGGCCTTGGCCGAGCTCGACGAATGGGTGCCCCAGATGCAGCTGCAGCCCAGCCCAGACGGCTTCATCGCGATCGATCGTTGTGTGGCCCGGGCCTATGGGCTGGACGAGGCGGCGCGGCGGCGACTGGTCGAGGTCCACCTACAGCGGGTGGGGGCCCGCTATCCCTCGGAGCAGGCGGTGAGCGCTGCGGGCAGCGATGGGCCCCCGCGCTCGGTGAGGTAGCGGCGGGTCGCTGCAGCGGGGTTGCCGCGGTGGGCGAACAGCCTCCGGTGCTTGCCGGTGCCGCTGCCGACCAGGGCGCCTACCCCTTCGAGGGCGCCGAGCAGGACCGCCCGGGATTTGCGCAGGGAGGCGGCGGAGCTTGTGGCGAGGCTTTGATCGACCAGCAGCGTGAACTGGCTGAGGGAGATCTCTGGGGACCGAGCGGCCAGTGCGGGCTCGATCAGCTCGCGCACGGCGATGAGGGGCAGCGGGTGGGTCAGCGCCCACTGCACCGCGACGAGCTCGACCTGGACCGATGCGGAGGCGGGGGAGTAGTGCTGTCCGAATAGCCCGAGCTCGACTCGGCCGTCCTCCCAAGACAGGAAGTCGTCTCGGACCATGCGGATCAGCTCGCGTCTGCGGGCGGGAGACAGACGCGGCAGGGACTGGTGGCAGGACCGCGTCCACAGCTCCAGAGCGAGCCCAGGGGTCGCGAGCGCGAGGAGGGTGTGAGCGTCGTCGAGGTTGAGCGTACGCGTCCAGCTCCTCACTGGACCTCGGCTCCCGTGGTCATCTTGTCCTCGTCGGGGGGCTCGAAAAGCGCCGCGGCGTTGGAGAGATCCTGCACACAGGCCCTCTCAGCGACCCCGATCACCTTGCGTCCCGGATCGAGCGCCACGGCGGCGTGGGAGATCGAGGCACTGGTGTATCCCTGCATACAGGTAGGCGGCGTGCACGACGCCGTGTACTCGATGCCGGAGACGTCCATCTCGGCCGTGCAGCGGGTGGTGTACACCGAGCCGGTCCCTGCGACCTGCTTCACGGTGTCGATACAGCCCAAGAGAGCCAGCCACAGGATCATTGCACCTCCGTGGGGCGTTGTAATCCGCCGTCACGGGTTAGGTGCGGCGGATGAGCGTAGTGGGCCCAGAAGAGACCCTCGATCCCCTGGTTGGGAATTGGGATGTAATCCAGCTTGCGAGGGGCCATCGGGGCTCCACGGACGACCGGCTCACGGCCTGGCGGGCGGTCGCGGCGCGGCCAGATACCTCCAACCTGCTCGATCTGGGCGCCGGAGTCGGCACGGTCGGGCTCACCGCACTGTGGCACCTGCCCAAGGCCCGGCTCACCGCGATCGAAGCGCAGGAACTCTCCCACGGATTGTTCCGTCGCAGCGTCACCCACAACGGTCTCGACGATCGGGTCGACGCGATCCTCGGCGATATCCGCGATCCAGAATGTCTGCCGGCCGATCGTCGCTTCGACCTCATCACGGGGAGCCCGCCCTACATCCCGGTCGGCCATGGTACGGTCAGCCCCCATCCACAAAAAGCCCACTGCCGCATCGAGATCCGCGGCGGCCTCGAGGTCTATTGCGAAGCGGCCAAGCGCTGGCTGGCTCCGGGTGGGCGATTCGTATTCGTCATGCTGGCACAGGACGCCCGTACCGAGGCTTTTCCAGAAGCTGCCGGGCTGAAGATCGTCGAGCGCACCGATATCACCTTCCGCGTCGAACAGGGGCCCTTCATCGCGGTAGTCGTCTGTGCTCACGCGGACGAACCCGTCACCCGAGTCACCCGCTCGCTCACTGTGCGGGGCGAGGACGGCGCCTGGACTTCGGCCTACACCGATGTGGTCTACCAGCTCCGCGACTTCCCGCCGGAGCGTCGGCCCAGGCCGCGTAATTGAGGCGTCGCCGGTTCCTCGGCCTCGCTTCTTCCGCCCTCGCTGCGCTGGGACTGTCACGGGACGCGAAGGCTATCGTCCCGGTCCATGTGGTGGTGGTCGGGGCCGGGCCTGCCGGGCTCTCTGCCGCACTCGAGCTGGTCGAGCGCGGGGTTCGGGTCACCCTGGTCGAGGCCGCGGGGCAGGTCGGCGGCAAGGTGAAGGGCTGGACCGAGGACCTCGATGGGGTCGAGGTCGACGTAGAGCACGGCGTACATGGGCTCGCAGAGGGCTATGTGCACTTCACCGATCTGCTGGAGCGCTACGCCCTCGACGACGGCTTGTATGGGGCCCGCAAGCGGGATGCCGCGCTCCGCACACCCGGGGGCGAGTTCCCGCTCGGGGGGCTCAAAGGCGTGAAGCTCGTCGGGGAGCTCCGACGCCGGGCCCACGCCTTTGGCTACAAGCATTTTGCGGGGTCCTATCTCAAGGGCACGCGCTGGGTCGGGCGACTCGATCGGGTCACGGCCCGAGAGACCCTCGGCGGGCAGTCCGTCTCTTCCTGGTATTCGGGCTCAGAGGTGCCTCTCACCCGATATCGCCTGCTTCCCCGTGTCCTCGCACTGTCGCTGTACTTCGTAGAACCCGACCGGCTCGACGCGGGCGTATTCGCCATCTCCGAGCGCTGGAATGGCATGCGGATCCGGTGGATGCGAGGCAACCCCCAACAGCTGTTCTGGGAGCCGCTGGTCCAGGCCTTTGTAGGGCAGAGGGGCAAGATACGCCTGTCTACACGGGTCCAGAGCCTTATCGTCGAAGACGGAGCGGTCGTCGGCGTGCGATCGGGAGAGGTCGAGCGCGAGTGGCGGGTACCGGCCCCAGTGGATGGCGAGTGGGGCCAGGTGGAGGACTCCGAGGACACGGTATTCTACGGCCGTCTCGCCGACGGAACGCCGGGGGTACTCGACGGGCGCTGTACCCACGCAGGCTGTCCGGTGGCTCGCTCAGAAGAGGGCTTTGCCTGTCCTTGTCATGGGGGTCGCTACGATGCCCAGGGCAATGTCCTCTCCGGGCCTCCGCCCAAGGCGCTTCGTCGGGGACGGGTCGAGGAGGACGGAGAAGAGTGGGTCATCAAGCTGGGCGGAGACCTCCAGGATCTCCGTGCCGATGCGGTCATCCTCGCGGTCGAGCCCGAAGCCCTGGCCGCTCTCTGCTCCGAAGTGCTTCCGATCACTCGGCGGCTTCGCAACACCCGGCACACGGTTGCGCGCTTCTGGTTCGACCGGGACGTCGCGGAGGATGCCGAGAACGCCGTGTTGTTGGAGGGCTATCGGCACGCTTCCAATGGGTTCTTGCTTCATCGCATGCAGGACGGCGCGAGGCGCTGGGCACAGCAGATCGGGGGCAGCGTGATCGAGATCCAGGCCTTCAAGGAGATCCCCGAAGAGGCCGACTCGGACGCGCTTCTCGACGCCATCCACGCGGATATCCAGCATATCTGGCCGGAGCTGCAGTTCGCCGAGGTGCTCAAGCGCACCCTCTCCGATGGCCGCACCTTCACCTGGTTCTATCCTGGGTGGCATAATGCGGGTGTTACCGTAGATACGGGCGTAAAAAATCTCTATGCAGCGGGGGACCATATCCTGGTCGATCGGGACTGTGAGTTCATGGAGCGAGCCGTGATGACCGGGCGAATCGCAGCCAACGCGGTGCTGGATCGGGTCGGCCTGCCCACCGCCCCCATCCTGCCCCCAGTGGGCCGCGAGAGGAGGGGCTCATGAGGCGGCGCACCTTCCTCGGTTCTGCCATCGGGCTGCTCAGTTCGCGCTTTGCTCGCGCCTCCACCCCCCAACCCGAGGTCCTGATCATCGGCGGCGGCCCGGCGGGTATCAGCGCCGCCATCGAGCTGACCGAGCGCGGAGTCCCGGTGCAGCTATTCGAGGCTGGCAGCCAGCTCGGGGGCAAGGTCAAGGGCTGGGAGGAGTCGATCGGCGGCGAGCGGGTGGACGTGGAGCATGGGGTCCACGGATGGTGGTATCAGTACGTGCACTTCCGCGACCTGCTGGGCCGGTACGCCTTGCTGGAAGGGCTGTTGGAGCCTCGGCGTCCGGATACTGGCATGCGCCTGGCGGACGGGTTTCGGGTCACCGGCTTCTTCAGCCGGGCGAGTCGGTTCATCCGACAGGCCAACGCGCAGGGCCATGGCTTCTTTCCGGTGCAGTATGGCAAGGGACAGCGATGGATCCGCAAGCTCTCGGTCCCGGAGATCCGCGGGGACTATGCGGGGATCTCGGTCGCGGACTGGGTAGCGGGCGATCCCCCGCTCACCGTGTTCTCGGTCTTCGATCGGATGATGTGCTGGTCGATGTATTTCCGTGGCCCCTCGGAGGTGGAGGCGGCCGAGTACATCGAAGGCGAGCGCTTCTACTTCTCCGGAGGGCCTCATAATCGCGAAGTGAGCTGGCTGACGGGCAACCCGCAGACCCGCGTGTGGAAGCCCCTGGCCAATGCGATCACCGCTCGGGGCGGGGTGATCCACCGCAACACTCCGGTCACGGAGATCCTCGTCGACCGGGGCCGGCCGGTCGGGGTCCGAACCGGAAGACCCGCCGCACAGGCCCGTGTAGAAGGGCCGGTCGAGGAATGGACCTCCATCGATCTCGACGGTGAGCGGGTGTGGATCGGGCCAGGTGAGCTTGGCCCCGTCGCTCTCTCCTCGATCTGCACCCACCAGGGCTGCGAGGTCGACCGCAGCGCCGAGGGCTTCCTCTGCCCCTGTCATGGTGGGCGCTTCGATGGGGCCGGTCAGCCCACCGGCGGCCCCCCGGAGCATCCCCTGGCCCGGTACCCGGTTCGGCCCGATGGGGAGGGCTTCATCGTGGAGCGGCCCGCGACGCGGCGATCCTATTACGCTCCATGGATCGTGCTCGCGGTCGATGTTCCGGCGCTTCAGCAGCTGGCCGGAGAGCTGCTGCCCTCGGTGAAGGGGCTGGCTGCCTGCCCCGTCGTGGTGGGGCGCTTCTGGCTGGATCAGGATGTGGACAACCGGGCGCGGCCGGCGGTGCTCCTCGATGGATACGCCCATGCGAGCAATGGTTTTCTCATCCACCGGCTCCAGCAGAGCTCCGGCGAGTGGGCCGCTTCTCGGGGGGGCAGCGTGATCGAGATCCAGGCCTTCCGCGGCTGGACCGGCTCGGAGTCCGACACCGAGCGGCTGGACGCCATCGAGGCCGAGCTGTTCCAGATCTGGCCCGAGCTGGTGGGGGCGAAGGTGCTCAAGCGGCACCTCACGGTCGGCGACCACTTCACCTGGTTCAAGCCCGGCTGGCGAGAGAGCGCGGTCCCGGTCCAGTCTGGCGTGGAGGGCCTGCTGCTGGCAGGAGACCACGTAGATGTGCCGGGGGCGCAGGCTCAGTTCATGGAGAGGGCGGTGCTCACGGGGCGCATGGCCGCCAATATCGTGCTCCGTGCGACGGGCAGGCGGGCAGCGGAGATCCTCGGGCCCCGGTGATCGGGGGGATCAGTGAGTCCTCTGATGCTCGATATCCGAGAACTGGTCGTCGAGAATTCCTCCCAGGACCGTCAGGCCGCCGATGAGCAGGCAGGAGGTGACGATGGCCGTGATCACGACCAGGGCGACAGCGCCCAGGGCCAACGCGGCCAGGTTTCTGAGGGTGTTCGTGGGGGTCGACTCGGTCATTCGAAGGGATATTGGGAATCGACTGGGCGTGCTACTCCTGCATACAGAGCTCTCGAGGTGGCCGTGTTCTCTCCCTTGCTGCTGATCGCCGGGTTCGGCTGCCGGTCGGTCGACCCAGCCCCCGATGATGTGGACGGTTTGCTGCACTTCGTCTGGGCCAGCGTCGCTTCCCAAGACGATGTCGCGCTCGCCGAGGCCGTGGGCAGCCTCGATGCCATCGCCGCTGGGCTCGACGAGGTGCTCGACGGCAATATCAGCCGGCTGAGCTCAGAAGAAGCGGCGCGGGTGCCGGGCGTAGACGCCGATCCTGGCCTCGCTGCGGGCATCTTCATGCTCAACCGCTTCTCCTGCGATCCGGATCGGCTCCGCGAGCTGCTCATCGATCCCGACCAGGACACCCTTCGCGAAGGCACCTATACAGCCTACGACCGGCGCTTCACTTCGGACCGCGGGGCTTATGAGCGCGGCGAGGTCCCCACGCTCTCCTGGGATATCTCCATCAGCGCCCAGGTCGTATTGTCGGACTACAGCTCCGAGCTCTCCGGAGATATCTATGATCTCGGCACCGATATCGGGCCCGCCTTCGTCCAGCGCAGCTGGTTCACCGAGCCCGCCACCTTCCAGAACAACAACACCTGGGAGCAGGACTACCAGCTCGAGCTCTACTACGAAGCGAGCCCAGGCGAGATCGTTCACCTGTACGGAATGTGGCGCCAGCTCGATGTGGCCGGCTTCACCTCCGAGAGCTCCGGTGTGCAGCGTCAGGTACTCAACGGCATGAAGGACTGGGACGACGAGACCGAGGCGCTCTGCGCCCAATAGCCTCAGGCCAACGAGGCCACCGCGTCGTGGTACTCCCGCACGATCTCCTCGACGATCTCACCGATGGGGGCCACCCGGTCGATCAGCGACACGCCCTGTCCTGCGCTCCAGATATCCCGCCAGCGCTTCGCGGCCTGGGGCCCGCGCTCGGCCACACCGCCACTGGGTAGGGTCTGCTTGAGGAAGTTGGCGTGGATTCCGCTGACCGCGTCGGTGTAGACCACGTCGCGGTGGGTGGAGTCGACCACCAGCTTCTTGTAGTCCTCCGATGCCCCACACTCGGTGGCCGCGATGAACCGGGTGCCGAGGTAGCAGAGCTGGGCCCCGAGGCAGAGGGAGGCCGCGACCTGGGCGCCGCCGCTGATGCAGCCCGCTGCGATAACGGGGACCTGGAGCTTGGCGGCGAGGTAGGGGAGGAGCACGTAGGGGTTGACCGTTCCCCCGTGGCCCCCCGCGCCCTGGGAGACAGCGATCACCGCGTCTACGCCGGCAGATTGGGCTTTTTGGGCGTGCTTGAGGTTGATCACGTCGTGGAAGACGGTGATTCCGCGGGCGTGTGCTGCGGCGGCGATCTCGGTGGGGTTGCCGTAGCTGGTGATCATCACCGGGACCTCGAACTCGAAGCAGGCATCTACGTCGGCTGCGAGCCTCTCCGGGTCGGTCAGCCCGATGGTGAGGTTGATGGCGAAGGGGCGGTCGGTGCGGGAGCGGATCCACTCGAGATCGCTGCGCAGACCCGCGTTGGTGCGGGCGTTGAGGCTGGGCATGGAGCCGAGGATCCCGGCCTCTGCGCAGGCCACGATCATCTCCTTGTTGGAGATGAGGAACATGGGGGCTGCGACGATGGGGTAGGTCAGGCCGAGGCGCTTGGACAGCGGTGTGTGGAAGCTCATGGGGCGTAGTCCACCTGGACGGGGTCGAGGATGCCGGCTTCGGCGGTGCGCTCGAAGAACAGCTCGATGGCCCGGCGGCCCTCGGGGCCGTAGTCCAGGGTGCGATGGTTTGCATACATATCGAGGTAGCGCGACAGCTCGGCGGTGCTGGTGAGGGCGGTGTCTCCATCCAGGAGCCAGTCCACAGCGGCCCCCTTGTGGGCGATGGCGTGGGCGATGCTGGCGCGGAGCAGCGCGCTGATCTGACGGATGTGGTCCGCTCCGAGCCGCCGGGCGATGGTGTTTCCGCCGAGGGGGAGAGGAAGCCCACCGGTCTCTGCGGACCACCACTCGCCGAGATCGCAGACCTTCTCGAAGCCGAGCTCCTCGTACTTGAGCCGCCCCTCGTGGATGATCAAGCCCGCGTCGACCTCTCCGGCGCGGAGGGCGTCGAAGATGCGGGAGTAGGGGACGATGGGGATGACGACGGGGGTGAGCTGCGGGACCATGAGCTGCAGGGTGGCCCAGGCAGAGGTGGTGAGCCCGGGTACGGCCACGCGCTTGCCCCGCAGATCGTCCACGCTCATCGGGGTATTTGCGACCACTACGGGACCGTAGCCCTCGCCCATGGACCCCCCATGGGGCAACATCTGGTACCGCTCGATGACCTTGGGCAGGTGGGCGGTGGAGATGGCGACGACCTCGGGGGCGTCCTCTCCGGATGCGATCCGGTTGAGGGCGTCGGTGGGAGCGGTGTCGATCTCGAAGCGGTAGGGACCGGTATCGATGAGGCCCTCGAGCAGGGCGCGCATCATGAACAGGTCGTCTGCATCGGGGCTGCAGCTGACTCGGATATTCACAGGATGCTCAGGTGTTGCGGGTGAGCTGTTGGTTGGTGTTGCGGAGTCGCTGTCCGAGGGTGGCGACGAGCTTCCACAGCAGGAGGTTGCCGAGCCCGGGCTCGAGCATGCAGAACTCGCGCAGGGCGTCGCGATCGACGCAGAGCAGGTGGCCGAAACCCTTGGCGATGATGTCGGCGCTGCGGGGTTCGCTGTCGACGAGGGCGAGCTCTCCGAAGTGCTCCCCCTCTTGGATGATGGTGACCTCGCGGCCATCGACCACGACGGACACCTCGCCCTGCACGACGACGTAGAGGGTGTTGCCCTGGTCGCCCTGGCTGACGATCTTCTCGCCGGGGCTGACGAAGAGCTCGTTGACGATGCGTCCGACCCGGAGGCGGGCCTGGAAGGGGAGGTCTTCGAAGAGGAAGAGGTTCTCCATCGCCTTGGCGCGGGCGGCGACCTGCTCGGCCTCGAGCACAGCCTCGGGCTCGACCACGATCACGGTGACGTTGTCGCGGCCCCCTTCGTCGAGGGCGTTCTGGATCAACGCGTCGACGGCGGTGTTGATATTGGGGTTGAGCATGAGCTCTTCGATGCGGGTGGGGTGCACCAGATCGGAGAGGCCATCGGAGCAGAGCAGCAAGCGGTCGCCGTCGAGGAGCTCGACGTGGAGGGTGTCCGTGCGGGCGTTGGGGTACAGCCCGACCGCCCGGGTGATGACGTTGCGGTAGCGGCTGGTGGCCGCTTCTTCAGGGGTCATGGAGCCCTGCCGGATGAGCTCGTTGACCATGCTGTGGTCTTCGGTGAGCTGGCGGAGCTGGCCATTGCGCACGAGGTAGGCACGGCTGTCGCCGACGTGGACGATGAACGCGCCGCCACCGCCGACGCAGGCCGCGACCAGGGTCGTGGTCATGCCCTGACGTCCGGTCTCTGTGGCGGCCTCGTACACCCGCCGGCTCGCGGCATTGGTGGTCTTGTCCAGGAGCTGCAGGACGGCGTTGCGGGTCTCGCGGCGCTGGTCGCTGGCGTAGGCATCCAGTGCGGCCTTGAGATCGGCGGCGTAGCTCTGGAAGGTGTTGATGGTGATGGCGCTGGCGAGCTCTCCCGCCTTGCGCCCCCCAACCCCATCGGCCACGACGAACACGCCGAACTCGTCGGCTGCCAGGAGGGAATCTTCGTTGTGCTTGCGCTTCAGACCGACATCGGTACGCGCGTGGAACCTCAGCATCGAGTGGCCGCTCCCATCCATTTTCGGCACTCTACCCCAGGGGAAAGGCAGAGGTGGGGGCGGGGCTCATTCCACTCGGATTGGGAGCTGCTGGGCGAGCAGGATGCGGTCGGTCGCGACGCCTCTCACGGTCTCGGAGAGCTGGACATGGAGCGTCCAGGAGCCCGCAGGCACGGTGTGTTCGAGGGTTAGCTGGGTCTCGAACCGGGCTTGGCCCCCAGCGGGGATCCGGGAGTCGGCGGTGGTGTTCCACGGAGGGGCATCCGCGATCGTGCGCGCCAGATCGGCGGTGAAGGGGGCGGTTGTCGTGGGCTCTTCGTTTTTCCCTGGAGGCCCCTCCAGCCAGGCCGAGAGCCGAATACCCTTGAACGGAGACCCGGTCGGGAAGGCGTGTCCCGCCCCTGTGTTCTGCACGGTGATCGCCAGGGGAACGGGATCGTCGCCCCGAATGAACACCAGGCCGGGGAGGTCGAGGAGCACGCTGACGGCGCGGCCGGCTCCGCGAGGGCTGGAGTGGTCGAGTCCGCTGGAGCGCCCGGAGGCTCCCGGTCCCCCATGGCAGTCGATGCATCCGATGCCGGCCTTGGCGTGGGGAGAGCGCTTCCACTCGCCGAAGGTGTCGTAGAAGGGGGCATCCGCTCCCGGCCAGGTGAGCTGGTGGCAGGTCGCGCAGCCGGAGGACTGGGTGAGGTCTTTGGACCAGGCCATGGGGTGGGGGGCCTTGCCGATCTCCTCGGGTGGTCGTGCGGCGACGACCTTTCCGGCCCGGATATGGCAGGCGGCGCAGGTGACGCCCTCCATCCGCAGGCTTGCGTTGAAGGCCGGGTTGTCTCCGGTGATGGGCTTGTTCACATCCCCGTCGTCGAAGACGAGCAGCTCGGGTCGCTGGGCGATGAGGGGCAGGTGGCAGGCCATACAGGCTGGGGTTCCAGCGACCTCGAGGGCCTCGGTGAGCTCGGGGCGGGACCAACCGGTGGCGTGGGCGCTGCCCGACCAGCGGGCATGGGCGTCGAAGTGGCAGGCCCCGCAGCCCTGAGCGGTCAGGTTCGCCAGCCCGGTCGGGATGGGACCGGTGTCGAGGGGGAGCGGCCCATCGAAGAGCGGAATGGGCTTGGTCTTCGGGGGCTTGGGGGCGGGAGCGACGACGGGCTCGGGGGGCGGTTTCTTGTTCCGACGGCCCGCGATGGCGGGGCTGATCAGGCCGATCAGCAGGAGCGGAACGAGAGGTAGAGCCCTAGAAGTCCACGATCTCGGGGTGATTTCCCCTGGGGGTGGCTGGAGGCGCAAGGATGGCGTTCTCTGGAGCGTAGAGGGTGAGGTAGGCGGAGTATCCGGCGGAGACCTTCTTCACGTAGTCCCGGGTCTCGCGGAAGGGGATGTGCTCGACGAAGGCGTCCATCGGCATGTCCTCGCCGGTGCCCTCTCGCCAGGTGGCGACATTGAATGGGCCGCCATTGTACGAGGCGATCGCAAGCGGGTAGGCGTCGTCGAAGCGATCCATGAGCAGGCCGAGGTAGCTGATGCCATACCCGACGCTCAAGATGGGGTCCTCCAGATCGCCGGCGGTGAACCGGTCGTTGTGCTGGAGATCGGCGAGCAGGTGCCCGGTACGCGGCATGATCTGCATGGCACCGCTGGCCCCGACAGGGCTTCGGGCGATGCTGTTGTAGGTGGATTCCTGACGCATGAGCCCGAGTACGAGGTAGGGGTCGATTCCGGCCTCTCGGGAGTGGGTCCAGACGAAGCGACCGTGGGCGAGGGGGTAGCCGATCTTCCGGGAAGCGCGGGCGAGTTCGGGATCTTCGATGCTCTCCCAGGCGCTGTGGTTGAAGCGAGCGGTGTGGTGATGATCGCGGACATAGGCGAACATATTGCGCCATCCGTCGGCGTTGACCTTCATCTGGCGGGCGGCGGCGTGGCGCTTGTTGGCGCCGTAGCGGTAGGCGGTACGCCACTCCTCGTAGATGGCGCTGAATAGCGGCCCGGAGAGGTCGTAGAGGCCGACACGAGCGAGGTCGTAGGCGGCTTGGAGGTCGCCCCAGGCGGACTTGTGCTTTTCTGCGTACTTGGAAAAATCCCTTGCTACGCGGTCTTTTTCGAAGAGAACCCCCGGTTCGTAGCTGCGTGGTGGGAGGTCGGGATCCCGGGAGACGAGGTGGTCGACGACGGCGACGGTAGGCGCTTGAGACGCTGGGCTCCAGCTGAGCAGCCCGAAGCCAGCAGGCCCGGTGCGTGGGGGGGGCGTGGCGGAGCCGCCAATGGGGATCTGGTCGGTGTAGAGCTTGGGCGGAGCGCCGCTGAACACCGGTGGCGGGAAGCTGGGGCTACCGGCCCAGGTGCCGTCCCGTAGGTCGAGCTGCTCGGTGTCGTCGAGCAGGGCCTGGCGGGCGAGCACGCCGTACCAGCTGTCGGGATCGAGGCTGGCGACGGCCTGGCGGTCGGCGTGAGCGAGATCGGGCTTCTCGAGGCGGTCGTAGACTTTTGCCCGCCAGTAGCGGCTCTCGAGGCTGTAGGTGCCCTCGGTGTCGGCGATCTTGCTGAGCCGGGCGAGGGTGTCGGCGTCGTCGTCGGCGGCCATGACTCCGGAGAAGGCCGCATAGAATCGGCCACGAAGCCCGGTCCAGCCACCGCGTCGGGCCACGGCATCGAACTGCTCCCGGGCACCGGGGTAGTCGCCGGCCAGCAGGTGGGTACGGCCGATATCCTCTTGCTTGCGGCGCCAGTGGTAGGAGCTGGCGTGCTTCTTCCCGAGGGTGCGGGCGATCTCGATGGCCTCGTCGAAGCGGCCGCCCCGGGAGAGCACGCGATAGTGCTTCCATGCCGTCTCTGCCGTGGGTTTTTCGGCGTAGTCTGCCGCGTAGTACTCTGCCAGGAAGTCCCAGTTCCGGGTGCGCCAGCCGAAGGTCTCGGCCTCTTTGGCGATCCATCTCTCCAGGGCGGGGTCGTCGGCGGAGTCGAGCATGAGGGACTCGAAGCTCTGCCAGGCCTCGTGGGTCTGCTTGGTGTTGCGGAGGGAGTAGGCCCGTGCCTTACGGGAGTTGATGTCGTCTGGGATGACGGCCTCGTCGAAGCCCTGGGTGCGCAGCTCGGCGAGGGCCTCAACGGCGATTCGGCCCGTGAGCGGAGCGGTGAATTCCGTGGCGTGCTCCTGGAGGCGCTGGATCATCTTCTCCGGGTTCTCGTCGAGGGCGCCAAGGGTGAGGGTGAGCTCGATCTGCTCGGTGATGGGGGCCTTCTTGTGGAGATCGTCGTACTCCTCGGCGACTTCCCGGGCCTTCTTCCAGGCGCCCGCCTTGGCGTAGGCGACCGCGATGAGTCGGTGACAATCCTCCCCGTGGCGGCCGTTTGCCCACTTCTTGCGGTAGGACTCGCACTCCCTCGCTGCGACCCAGTACCGCCCGCGCTCGAGGTCCTGTTCGGCCTCGTAGTAGGCGCCCCAGCTGGATAGCGGCCCCTTGCCTGCGCGCACTTTGGTGAACGCTGCGCTGGCGATGTTGTGGCGCCCCGCTTCGCGGTCGATCATGCCTTGGACCATCCACGCGGCGTCGCGGTCGCGGCCCCATCGTCGGGACTGGGCGACCCGGGAGGCTTCCCAGTGGGCGGCCTGTAGATCGTTGGCTTCGAGGTGGGCCTGGACCTGGGAGAGCGCGGGCTCTGCGGGCTCGGTGAACAGCTGGCTGAGGTGCTTGGGCGGCTGCTCGAAGGACTGGCCGAACATCTCGGAGACGGTGCTGGTGACGGGGGAATCGGCAGACGCACCGGTAGCGTAGAGCGCGAGGGCTCCGATGATGCTGGCGACGATGAGCTGAGTCGAGCGCATTCTCACTCGGTGGACAGCTGAATGGTGCCACGGTTCCAGGTGAATGGCTACACCCCTCAGAAGAAATCTAGTCGGGGTATGGACTCGTCAAGATTTCTCCGATTGCAGGGGAGCCGCCTTATTGCGGGCTCCAGCGGTACCCGATGCTGAGGAATGCGGTGTACAGCGGCTGTATTCGATAGGTGGAACCATCGACGCGCTGTCGGTCTCCGCCGAAGCCGATCCGGCCGTCTGCTCTCAGCTCCAGATTCTTGGGGAGCGGTAACTGAGCGCGGAGCCCGGTGACGGGGTGGTGCGGGAAGGTCCACCCGGCGATGACGGTCGCGTAGCGGGTGCCCACCTCCAGGTGCGGAGTGGGTCGGAGCCGCGTGGTGGATTCGCCGTAGCGCGCGTAGTGGAAGGCGCCCGGTGTGACGGCCATGTCGACGCCCGCGCCCGCGCGGAGCAGTCCCCGATCGTAGCTGAGCCCGACCGCTGGGACCACCGAGAGGCTGTTGACTGTGGCCCGTGTCTGGGGGGCATCCGGCAGGTTGCCCAGGTAGAAGTCGCCGCTGGATATCCACCCCGTGCCGATGAACCCGGCAACCGAGAGGCCATCGGCCGCAGCGGAGCCCGAGCTGCCGCGGATCTTGGGGAGTTCGATCTCCGTGACCTCTTGGGCTGTGACGCGCAGCACGGTGGGCTGCTTGGAGCCGGCCCGAGCGAACCAGACCTCGCCGCCGAGCGCTTCGAGGTGGGGCAAGAGGGCATCAGGCACCGGAGATTGCGGAGATAGACCCCGAACGAAGCCTTGCCAGACGGCCTCGGTGAGTGGAAGCGTGAGGACCTCGGTGCCGCCAGGTGTGAGGTCGACGGTCCAGCGTTGGAGCACCCGTCCCTCTTGCTCGACATGGATCCAGTGCTTTCCCGCCGGCACCCGAATGGTCGACGCGGTGTCGTCGGCGGGCCGGCCATCGACGCGGATCAGGGCACCGGCGGGGAGCCCTTCGACGCGGAACCCGCCGGGGAGAGCCCCAGTGACCTTGTCCTGAACTGAGGAATAGGCGAGCCGCTGGGGAGTCTCTGCGATCTCGTAGGGCGTGACCTCGCGGGAGGGGTCGAGGGCTGCGGCATCCCTCCACGGCCGCTCTACATAGGACGCGTCCAGCTCCACCCTCCAGGGCTCGGCCTCGGGGTCGGTGCCCAGCGCGGTGTCGAAGTACCGGCTGACGGCAAAGCCCTGGTAGGCCAGGGCTCGGAACAATGTGGCGCGGTCTTCCGGGCCGCGGATGACGGTGATGGCGTCCATTGGGGCCTGCAGGTCGGCCATGATCACCAGCTCGCCATCGAGCTTGAGCTCGTAGGGGCGGACCTCCTGGAGCGCGGACTCGAGCTTCGCATAGGCCCGATCGTCGAGCCCCGAAGACCGGGTCCCGGCGCTTCGGAAGTCGAGGGCGTCGAGAGGGCCGGTGTATCCGTCGAGCTCGGCTACGCGAGCACGCTGGTCCTCGGGGGCGTTGCCTAGCCACACGACCTCTGTCGCATGCGCTTGATTGGCTACGGAGAGGAGGAGTGATGCGACGAGCGCCCTTACGGACATCTGAGCTGGCCTCCGGAGACGGTGCACCGTACCTCTCGACGGCGGTCGATGCGAACGACCGTGGAGTACGACGTGCCCAGGTAGGTGGCGGAGACGCGGCAGTCGCCAGCGGGGAAGTTCCGAAGCCTCGCGGACGCCGTCCCTGTGGCGGTGACCTCGCCACAGACGACTCGAAGACCGGCTGCATCGGGCACTGCGACGAGAGCGCTGCGGACCCGAGGAGCGTTGGGTTCGGGTTGGGGGGCGGGGTCTGCAACCGGTGCGGGATCCGGTTCGGGTTGGGGGACAGGCTCGGCGACGGGCTCGGGCTCGGGCTCGGCGACGGGCTCGGCGACGGGCTCGGGCTCGGCGACGGGCTCGGGCTCGGCGACGGGCTCGGGCCGTTCGATCGGAAGGGGCACGTAGGTAGGTTGTGGAACGGGCTCCGGTGGCCTCCGGGTCGGCCCCAGTCCCAAGGCGATCACAAGGGCGATCCCGACGAGCGCGACGCCTCCGAAAGCGAGGCTCCCAACCAATACCGCCAGCATGCCGACCCCTCTGCGGGAGATGCCCGAGCTTCCCGCATCGGTGCCGGGAAAGTCGGCGGGCATCAAGGTTGGGGCGCTCTGATCTTCAGAGACCGAGTGGCGACCGGTGCTGTCCGCGTGGGTGAGGACCTCGGAGAGCACCCCGGAGGCGGGTCGGGGTTTGTGGTCGAGGATGTCGGGAACGCGGGAGACGAAGTCCTGGCAAAACTCGACCAGCGTGTCTCCCTCGACGGTGCGGGCGAGTCGCCGGAAGACGGCTCCGAGTTCCGACGCGGACGGTCGATCATCGGGATTGGCCGACAGAGACTGTCGGAGGATGTCGATGAGCGGCTCGGCGACGGCGGAGCCATAGAGCTTGGAGCCGACCGAGTCCATGGCTTCGCCGATGAACACCTCGTGGCGCTCGTCCAGCACGGGAGTGCGGCCCAGGGGCTTGCCGAGGATGAGCTCCACGATGGTGGCGGCTGTTGCGTACACATCGCCCGGCGTGTCGTCGGACTCGCACAGGATCCGTTCCGGCGCCATATAGCGCTCGGTGCCGAGCCAAGCGCTACCGCGGGTGGCGGACTCGCGGGCCTCGAGCTGAACCCGCGCCACCCCAAAGTCCAGGACCTTCACCTCTCCGTCGAGGGTGAGACGGACGTTGCTGGGCTTGATGTCGCGGTGCACGACCCGCATCTCCGCTCCGTCTCCGTCGACCGCGCTGTGGGCTGCCTGGAGGGCGGCGCAGACCGCCGAGCCGATCTCCAGTGCAGCCGCGAGTGGGAAGCTGGCCTGGTCGGAGTCCAGGGCATCGAGGACCTGTTCGAGATCTGCTCCGGGAACGAAGTCCATGATCACGGCCCAGCGCTCTCCCAGTCGCACCAGATCGAGGACCGTCACGATGTTGCGATGGGAGAGGAGCCCGAGAATCCGGGCTTCGTCGCGCATCCGTTGCCCGGCTTCCTTGCTGCGGGCGGCGTTGCTGTGGAGCAGCTTGATCGCGACCTTGCGCCGAAAGCCCGCTCCGCTGTCCTGCTCGGCCAGATACACCTCTCCAAAGGCGCCCTCGCCGATGATCTGCTGGAGGTGAAACTTCCTGCCGGATGAGGACGCAGGTTGTTCCATCAGGATCCGGTGTCGCCGGTGTCGGCTGAGTCCGCTGGGTCTTCATATTCGACGACCTCGAACTCGATGGAGGACTGCCAGTTGGCGAACTGCGACAGGTCGTCGTGGAGGTTGTTCTGCAGGCTGACTGTGAGCCGGGTGACCCCGAGGCTGACCTCCCCCGGCTCCCGAGTGAAGACCTGGTAGGGCTCGAATGAAGCCTGATATCCCTCTGCTGCGCCCAATGTGGCGTGCCAGTGCCCCTGCCCCTCTTGGGCTTCTACCCCCTCGACGTAGGGGCTGGTGAGCTGGATATTGTCGACGTCCACGACGATCAGCATGGACAGACTGCCGTCCGGAAGCAGACGGACCGTGCCCACGTCCCGCGGCGGGTAGGCCAAACGGATTGCAGGCTCTGCGTTCAGGATTTCCGGGGGCTCTGGCGGGGCGCATGCCACGAGGAATGCGAGCCCGACCGACAGAGGACGCATGCGATCTCCCACGTCGTCGGCTCACGTTATACCGCGGCAGGCAGGGGGTTGCAGTCTGCAATGGGCCGTATTCGACGGGTTTTGAGGTGGATGGTGCTCGGGAGAGCCCATGGGGTCCGTTCGCGCCTGCGCCTGCGGGCCTGCGGGCAACACCGCTCCACGGCTCCGATTCCCGACGAGCCGGCGCCCCCCATGCCGGTAGACGACTTCGTCGAGGTGTGTCCCTTCTCTGAGCTTGCCGACGGGGAAGTGGCCGAGTTCATCGTGCGGGGAACCTCGATCGCGGTCGCCCGGATCGGGGGCGAGTATCGGGCCGTGAGCAATGTGTGTCCCCACGCCGGGGGGCCCATTGGCGATGGGGAAGTCGAGGGGGGGCTCGTCCGCTGTCCCAGTCATGGGTGGGGGTTCGACCTCACTTCAGGGGTGTGCGACCTCGACCCCAGCATACGCCTCGATACCTACCCGGTTCGGATCCGTTCGGGACAGGTAGAGGTCGAGATCCCGACAGGCGGCTGATCTTCGCGGTATAATCGGCGTCGGGGGTGTCTTGACAGGAGCCCGACTCTTGAGCCTAGCGGCTGATCTGCGCAGTGCGCAAGCTGCGTGGATACTGGTGGACAGTACGGGTCGCGTGGTGGATGGGGACCACGCGGTGGGCGAAGAGCTGGCCTCGTGGTTGCCGGGTTGGACCGTAGATGGGGTCGATGAGCCCCGTCGTAGTCGAGACGATCGCTGGGTTCGCCTACACCGGCTGGCGGATTCTGACGACTCAGTCCTCTACCTCGTGCTCGATCGTACCTGTGAGCACGTCCTCGCGGAGGCCAGGCTGCTGGCGGAGAGGCGGCGTGCCCAGGCCGCGCTCGCGGGGGCCACTGCACGTGAGATGAACGATGCAATGACGATCGTTCAGGGCCGACTGGAGCTTCTCCGATCCTTCGCTCTCGAAGATCCAGCATCGGCGGATAGGCACTGCGCAATCGCGCTCGAGCACGCTCAGCATGCAGTCGAGACCCTCCACGATCTTCGCCTTGTTGGCGCGGTCAACCCGGTAGATGTCTCGCCGGTTTCCGTGCTCGAGACCGCCCGGGCTGCGCTGGTCGAGTCCGGGCTGCCCACCGAGCGTGTGCAGATCGATGTACACCCCAACGATATCGATGTTCTGGGCCGCCCGGGACCCCTCAAGCGGGTGTTCACCACGGTCTTTCGAGCCCTGGGATCGGGCAGGGACAATGTGGCGTTCACGGCGCGACGCAGCGTCGAATGCATCCGGGTCGATGTGTCTGCTTCGGGTCGACGTCGTACGGATCTGGACGGGCTGCAGCTGGGTATCATCGCCGCGTTGGTGGATGCGCTGGGGGGATCACTCACACAGACCAGCGGCGGGCTGGAGCTGGAGCTCCCATCCGAAAGCCCGGATCATCGCGAGGTGGGAACGCTGGCCTTCGAGGGGAGAATGCTCGTGGTGGGGCACCCCTACCTGGCGGATCGCGTCAGCCGGCTGCTCGCCCCCGATCCGGTGGAGATCCATCTTGAGCCCACGGCCGAAGCGGCGATCAAGGTCGTTGGGGATGACGAGGTGGTGGGGGTGATCAGCCAGCTCATCCTGCCGGAGCGCTGCGGTCTCCGCTTCTACCGGCAGGTCCAACAAGCCCGTCCAGACCTACCTCTCGGCCCATTGGTGGTCACCTCAGATGCGATCAAGCGACTTCCACGCGATGTACGCTGCGTGTCGGGACCGTTCACGAGGTCCCGACTGGTGCGGGCCCTCACAGCCTAGGTGCGGCGCCCCGAATGGCGTCGGATGCGCCCTCTTCGAAGGTCTTGAAGTTCTCGATGAACAGAGCAGCGAGCTTGCGGGCCGTGGCATCGTAGGCTTCGGGATCCGACCAGGTCGAGCGGGGATCGAGGATGCCCGCGGGAACCCCTGGACATTCGGTGGGGACCTCGAAACCGAACAGATCGTCGGTCCGCGTGGGCATGCTGTTGAGCTCACCGTTGTTGATGGCATCGACGATCGCCCGGGTGTGCTTGAGCGACATGCGGTGACCGGTTCCGTAAGGGCCTGCGGTCCAGCCGGTGTTGACGAGCCAGGTGCTGGCGCCGTGGCGTGCGACCTTGTCTGCGAGCAGCTCGGCGTATCGTGCCGGATGATGGACCAGGAAGGGTGCTCCGAAACAGGCCGAGAAGGTGGCCTCGGGCTCGGTGACACCGACCTCGGTGCCTGCGACCTTGGCCGTGTAGCCGCTGATGAAGTGGTACATCGCCTGCTCGGGAGTGAGCTTGCTGACCGGGGGCAGCACACCGAAGGCATCGCAGGTGAGCAGGACCACGTTGTTGGGGTGCCCGCCGACGCAGGGGATCTTCGCGTTGTCGATATACTCGATGGGGTAGCTGCACCGGGTGTTCTGGGTGAGCGAGACATCGGAGAAGTCGACCTGGCGGGTCTTCTCGTCGTACACCACATTCTCGAGCACGCTACCGAAGCGGATGGCCTTCCAGATCTCGGGCTCTTGGGTCTCGGAGAGATCGATGGCCTTGGCGTAGCAGCCGCCTTCGATGTTGAAGACGCCGTCTTCGGTCCAGCAGTGCTCGTCATCTCCGATGAGCTTGCGCTCGGCTTCGGCGGAGAGCGTGGTCTTGCCCGTGCCGGAGAGCCCGAAGAAGATGCTGACCTTGCCATCATCGCCCTCGTTGGCCGAGCAGTGCATGGACAGGACATCCCGCTTGGGCATGAGGTAGTGCATGATCGTGAACACACCCTTCTTCATTTCGCCGGCGTACTCGGTGCCGAGGATCACGAACTCGCGACGACCGAAGTGCAGAGCCACGCTGGTCTTGCTGGTCATGCCCTTGGTGTAGCGGTTGGCGCTGAACTCGCCGGCATTGAAGATCACGTAGTCGGGCTCGCCGAAGCTCTCGAGCTGCTCGGGAGTGGGGCGGATGAGCATGTTGTGCATGAACAGCGCGTGGTAGGCGCGGGTGGTGATGACCCGGACCTTGATCTGGTACTTGGGATCCCATCCCGCAAAACCGTCGATGACGTAGAGCTGATCGCGGGTGTTGAGGTAGTCGAGCGCGCGCTCGCGGTTGATCATGAACACATGCTCGTCGAGCTTCTTGTTCACCGGCCCCCACCAAACGTCTTCCTGGCTGGATTCCTCGGCGACGATGCGCTTGTCGGAGGGGCTACGGCCGGTCTTTTCGCCGGACATGGCGACGAAGGCACCGGTGTTGAGGATCGCGGATCCCGCTTCGTTGCGAAGACCGAACTCGTACAGCCGGGCGGGGTGGACGTTTCGCATCACCCGCTCGACCGCGATTCCGTACTGTTCGAGGTTGAAGTCTCCAGACATGCCGTACCTCCACATCCGCCGTGGTTGACGGGGGCGCGTTGTAACCGCGCTGCATGGCCTGCGCGACGTAGCTTGCGAGGGTTGGCGGGCCTCGTTAGACCCCGGGGGTTCACTACTTCACGAGGATGCCGCAATGGCTCGCGTGTGCACGCTGACGGGCAAGCGCCCCAATGTCGCCAACAAGGTCTCTCACTCCAACCGCAAGTCGAAGAAGCGGCAGCTGCCCAATCTTCAGAAGAAGCGGTTCTGGTGGGCGGAGGGAGATCGCTTCGTCACCCTTCGTGTCTCCACGTCCGCCATGCGGACCATCGACAAGAAGGGCCTGCAGAAGTTCGCCGATGAAGTCGGCGTGGATCTGTCCAGGTACTAGCTACAGGTCGCGCTGATGCGTGGTCTCGTAGTCCCTGTGTGCCGTCACTCCATGAGTGGCGGCTTTTTGTGCTGCTGAACCGAACTCGGTGGAGCTGACGAAAGTCGACCCCTGGGATCGGCTTCGGGGAGCGCTGCTGCGCCCGGGCCTGCCCACCTATAGCTGGAAGTCGATAACCGAGGATCCACGCTCGGATTTGTCGTCTCGGTCCTCTGCGGGTCGCTCCGGTCGGGGCGGACGTGGGATCTCGATGTGGAGCGGGATGAGCGAACCGTCACGGCTCTCTTTCTCTCGCTCCTCTCTGATCCGGTCGATGATGTAGGCGTCGAGCATTGGCTCTCCGTCGTCGATCGGGGTCCTGTCCAAACTTTAGCACCGACTCAGCCGTCGACAACAGGTTTCTCATCGACCAAGCCCCGAGCCCGTTGAATCAGGAGTTCGTAGAGGGGAAGAAGATCGGATAGCCCGGCGGATACAAGAGCGTCGCGGTGGCCGTGAAGAGTGGTGTCGTCTCCACGGGCGACTGGCCCGGTGAGTGTGGCGGCGGGCCCGTACTCACCGGCATTCTTGATGGATTGCAGCGCGAGAGGGGCGAGCAGGGCGGGGGCGCGCTCGGGATCTACTCCTGCTGCTGTGAGCGCCCTGGAGGCTTCGGCCAGCAGGACGGTTGCGAAGTTGCCGGCCATCACCGCGGCCGCATGGTACAGCCGGCGATCTCCGGGAACTTCGAGCGGTTCCATGCCAAGAAAGAGTGCGAGATCACGGGCGATATCGAGTGCCTCGGGGTCGCCGGAGATCGCGGCTGGAACCCCTTGCAGCGCGGGGATCCCGACGTTGGGGCCCGGAAAGGTCATGAGCGGGTGAAAGCTACCTGCTGGCCGGTGGGGGCGCAGGACCTCGAACGGTGTGGTGCCGGAGCAGTGGAGCACGACGGTACCGGGACGGAGCGTGGCGCCGGCCTGGGCGATCTCTGCGTCGGGCACGGTGAGCAGCACGATCGGGGCGCTCGTCCCCTCATCCCGGCCCAGTAGCTCTACCTGGTGGGCCTCTGCGAGAAGTTGTGCGAGTGAGCGCCCGAGCCGGCCTCGTCCAATGATCGCGACGTGCATCGAGCACCTCCGGACGCATGATAGGGTCGGCCGCAAGGATGGTGCTCGTGGGTGTGGTTGAGCGCGAACAGAGGGGCCGCGTGCGCGTCGTCTGGCTGTCCCGGCCAGACCAGCGCAACGCCTTGTCCGCCGAGCTCGTCGATGACTTGATCGCCGAAATCTCCGACGCATCTGCGGCCGAAGATACCGGTGCGGTTGTCCTGGCAGCTCGGGGCAAGGTGTTCTGTGCGGGGGGCGATCTCAAGGGGTCGATGGGGATGTCCGGTGGCTTCCTGGCAGCCCACCAGGGGCGCGGTCGCTTTGTGCAGCTGATGTCGGCGATTCCGAAGTGCTCGGTTCCGATCATCGCGGCGGTTCACGGCGACGCCATGGGCGGCGGGCTCGGGCTCGTGGCGGCCTGCGACATCGTAGTCGCCGAGAAGCGGGCCCGGTTGGGTACCCCAGAGATCAAGCTCGGACTGTTCCCGTGGATCATCCTGGCCGTGCTCCAGCGTGACGTGCCGCGGAAGAAGCTCGCCGAGTTGGTGTACACCGGGGGCCACTGGACCGCGGACCAGGCCGAGCGCGTTGGGCTCGTGAACCATGTCGTGGACACCGGTGATGCCCTGGAACGAGCCGTCGAGATCGGGGCGGTCATCGCCTCTCGTTCCCCAGCGATCGTCGCGCTGGGCAAGGGCGCGTTCCACGAGGTCGCGGATCTCGACTACGAGCACGCTCTTGCGTTCATGCACGGGCAGCTGTCGCTGAATCTTTTGACCGAGGACGCGATGGAGGGCATCGGGGCCTTCCTCCAGAAGCGTGCTCCAGAGTGGAAGGGCCGATGAATATCAAGCGAGTGCTGATCGCCAACCGCGGCGAGGTCGCCAAGCGACTCATCGTCCACTACCGCAACCTCGGAATCGAGACGGTCGTGGCCTTCTCCGAGGCGGATGCCGAGCAGTCGTACCTCGACGATGCGGACTTCGCGGTCTACCTCAACGGCAGACGCGTCGGTGAGACCTACCTCGACCCCCATCGGGTGGTGGGCGCGGCCTTGGACTCGGGCTGCGATGCCATCCACCCGGGCTACTGTTTCCTGGCCGAGCACGTCGACTTCTATATGTTGGCTACCAACGCCAACATCGCCATCTACGGCTGCGATGCGATGATCATCGCAAAGGTGGTCGATCGCTCGCGGCTCCGGCGAATGGCCAAGACCCTCGGCATTCCGCTCATTCCCGGCACCGAGCCCATCCCGGCAGGCGACGACGGGGTAGCCATGGCAGCACAGCTCGGCTTTCCGCTATTCGTCAAGGCCGTTGCGGGCGGGGCTCTGGCTCGCGTGGAGAACATCGAGGAGATCGAGGAGGCGGTGGCAGATATCCGTCAGCTGGCCCGTGCCGTGTCGGGTGATTCCGCCGTGTTCCTCGAGCGGGCGGTGGATGACCAGCGGCATATCGGCGTTACCGTGGTGGGGGACCGTAGCGGGAATATCGTGCACCTCGGCGCGATGGACGCCTCCCTCGAGGTCCGGTACCGCACCTGGGTCGAGGAGCTCGGGCCCACGGTCGTGCCCTCGGTCGCCGACAAGGTCACGGCGGCCAGCGTGGAGCTCTCCCGGGCGCTGGGATGGACCGGAGTGGGCAAGGCGCGATGGGCGGTCACCGAGCGGGGCGGCTGGTATCTGCTCGGGTTTTCGGCTCGGCTGGCCACGGGCTATTCGCTCACCGAGCAGGTCCATGGCGTCGATCTGCTGCGGGCCCAGAAGATGGCCCTCGAGGGCGATGATATCCCGTGGACCCAGGAAGACGCCAAGCTCACGGAACATGGCATCCAGCTCCGGGTGTTCCATGTGCGCACCGCCGATCTGTCGCGTCCGGCAGGAACCATCACAAAGCTCGTCATCCCCGATGGTGTACACACCGAGGTGGGCGTGGAAGAAGGTCTCGAATGCACCGAAGACAGCGAGCCGCTGCTGGTCAAACTCACGGCGGTCGCGCCCACGCGGCAGGCCGCGCTGGTCAAGGCGCGTGCAGCGCTCGAGCAGTTGGTGATCGAGGGCATCGACACCAACCTCCCCATGCTGCTCTCCTTGTTCGATGACAAGGATTTCTGGCGAGGCGAGTACGATGTACGCACCCTCGAGCCCTTGCGCGGAAACTGAGTGATGTGGTGGATGCTCTCCGCATTGGCTGCGGGGGATTGTCAGGCCCGGCTCGACACCTGGGTCGACTACCGGCCCCAGGCCTCGGACGCGACCTGGGAGGCCCCCGGGGGCTGGGACAAGAAGCGCCTGGCAAAGTTTCCCACTCACCGGGTCGCCCAGGCCGAGCAATACAAGTCGGCCTTCAAGCGGTACCCGGCCGAGGTCCAGGACGCGCTGTTGGCCGGTCGGATTCCGAATATCGTCGGCCTCGATGAGGTCGCCCTCAAGCTTGCCTGGGGAGAGCCGGATGCCACCTGGGACACCGAGTCGGGCTGTCGGGCCCTGCTATATGGGGACCACAGCCCCCCAATGGTCGTCGATTCCTGTGATGGCGAGCTCTTCGAGAGGCGCGAGATCTCCACATCCATCTCCTGTGAGCGCCTGGATGGGGTGGTTCCCCGCCTGGGAAAGCGCTCCCTCGAGGGGCTCGAACGCATCGAACAGGTCTCGGTATTCGCGGGCGTGCCCGGCCGGTTCATGGACGAGTCCCTCCTCGAGGTCGCCTTCGGAGAGGTGCACGAGAAGCGGCGTAGGCGAAGGGTATATCTCGATGATTCGGGCTATCGGCCCGACCTCACCGTAGACCTCGACGACGCTGGCTACGCGGCGAGTTGGACCTTCGAGTCGGGGCCGCGAGAGGTTCATTTCGTCGGCGAGTCGGAGACGGTGCAGCCGGTCACCCCCGAGCAGCCCGCTCCCGAACCGGCCCCTGGCGGTTCCGCCCAGCTCGATGCGACAGACCCGCCGGAGCCCAAGGAGGTCCCGCGTCCTCGGCCCCACATCCAGTCCAGTTCGTCCCCCGACCCGGTCGTCAGGGAGAGGCCTGCTGCAGCGCTCGCCGATATCCCCTCGGGATCCCATGACTTCGAGGGGGTCTGTGGTTCGGACCGGATCAAGGCTCGGATCGAGATCGGCTCTGGGAGCTTCGAGATGAGCGCTCGCCTGTATCGAGGAAAGGCAACTTCTATCGAAGTATTTCGGACAAAGGGGGCGGTCCGCGGGACGGAGGAGAGCCTGGCCTTCGAGGGGATGGGTTCGGGCAAGCTCGTCGGCTCCGATCTCACCCTCATCTTGGGCCCTTGGCCTGTGGCGGAGTGCAGTGGCGCGGTCCTGGGCGGTGACGGGGTCACGCCGGGCGGTTAGCTCCGCTGGGTTGGAGGAGCACATGCCCGGTCACCGTCCGGAGCGCATCGCCGAGATGATCCACAAGGAGATCGCCAAGCGGTTGCAGCTCGAGGTCAAAGATCCCCGCGTCACTGCGGTCTCGATCACCCATGTCCGTGTGACCGGCGACCTGCGCAAGGCTCACGTCCACTACACCCCGCTTGGCGGGGGCGAGCCCAGCGAAGAGCTGGTCGGTGGCCTGCGGTCCGCCGCAAAACAGCTCCGAGGGCCCATCGGGCGCGCACTGCGACTGCGCCATGCCCCCGAGCTCCTCTTCGAGTACGACACCCACACCGAAGAAGCGGTGCGAATGACCAACCTCCTCGACCGCCTGTCGGCCGAGCGAACGGAGCGTGAAGAAGGATGAAGCCCAGTTTCCTGGTGATCGACAAGCCCGCGGGTATCACCTCTCACGATGTGGTCGCCGCCGTTCGTGCGGTCACCGGCGTGAAGAAGGTCGGGCACACCGGCACCCTCGATCCGTTCGCGACCGGGGTGCTGCCCCTGGCGCTCGGGGGCGCTACGCGGCTCATCCAGTTCCTGGACGAGTCCCTCAAGATCTACGACGCGACCATACAGCTCGGATCTCGAACCGACACCGGCGATCCTACTGGAAAGGTCGAGGCTGAGGCCCCAGTTCCCGAGCTCACCGAGGAGGTCATCCTCGAGACGCTTCAGACCTTCGTGGGGGGTCGAATGCAGACTCCGCCCGCATACAGTGCGGTCAAGAAGAACGGCAAGAAGCTGTATGAGTACGCCCGGAAGGGCGAGAAAGTCGAGGTCCCTGCGCGGCCCATCACCATTCACGCTCTCGATCTGGTGGAGTGGGGCGACGATCAGCTCCGCGTTCGCATCCACTGCAGCCGGGGCACCTACGCCCGGGTCCTGGCCAACGAGATTGCCGAGGCCCTCGGTACGGTGGGGCACCTCTGCGCCCTGGCTCGTGAGCGCTCCGGTCCCTTCGAGCTCTCCGACGCGATCGACTTCGAGGCCCTCTCTACCATCGTGTCCGACGAGCCGGACAAGACCTGGGAGCAGGTGCTCTTGTCCCGCGGAAAGCGCGAGGAGCGGGTGAAGTGGAAGGGCCGCGATGAAGTAGTCGATGCACTCGCTCCCTATGTGCGACGTCCAGTGGACTGCCTCAGCCACCTACCGCTCGCGGATGTGGATGAGAGCGGCGCGAAGCGAGTGAAGTCGGGTGGGGATCCCCCAGCGGTTCCGGTCGGGGTCATGGTCGGTGGGCGGTTCCTGGTCGTCGAGGGTGATCGACTGATCGCCGTCGCCGAGCGCGTGCCCACCGGTGGAAAGGTGCTCCGCGTACTCTGAATCGCTTGCGCCTGCTTGCTGCGGGCTCGTGGGCGCTATAGTCCCCAGGCTCGTCTTCTGCGGCAGGGCGGAATCGACCCCAATGGGTCGGCGCCATGGTCCACTCCGCTGCGGAGGTCGTTCAACAAAGGAGAATCCCATGGCACTCACAGCTGCAGACAAGCGCGAGATCATCAAGGAATACGCCGGCGCCGATGGCGACACCGGCTCCGCCGATGTCCAGGTGGCCCTGCTCACCTCGCGTATCAAGTACCTCACCGACCACTTCCGCACGCACAAGAAGGACCACGGCAGCCGTCGTGGCCTGCTCAAGCTGGTCGGTCAGCGGCGCAAGCTGCTCAAGTACATCAAGAACAAAGATGTGGCTCGCTACCAGAGCCTGATCAAGAGGCTCGGGCTCCGCCGTTAGAGGACACCGATTCGGCGGCCTATCGGCGTGAGGGCTTGTTCCTTCGCTCCTCGCGTACAAAAGGTACGCTTCGTCGCTCGAAACTGCGCCCTCGCGCGATATGCCTGCCGACTCGGCGCCCTGGTTGGGTTCGGGTTGGGCCTATCGGCGCGAGGGCTTGTTTTTTGGGTCCTCTCGACCAAGAGGTCCGTCTCGTCGCTCGAAGCCGGCCCCTCGCGCCGAGCCGCCTGCCGATTCCGCGGCCTGTCGGCGCTCCGGGGGCTGGCGTTTTCAGCTCCCACAGGCTACATCGCACTCGACCGCTCCTTGTAACGGGGGGCGGTTTGTTCTTTTGAAACCCGTTTCAACCAAGCACTTGGCCCGTTGTTCACAGGTCTTCCCAGCCTCATGAGGGTGCTCCTCATGGCTCTCGGTAGGCTTGTCTGGAAACATGGGTCCAGTGCTCCATTCCAGCGACGCACACGTTTGCGTCGCATCTACAGGAGTACACGTGACTGAGATCACAAAGACCGTCGAGATCGGCGGAACCACCCTTACATTCAAGACTGGCAAGTACGCCAAGCAGGCATCTGGCGCCATCATCATCAGCCAGGGCGACTCCATGGTGCTGTGCACCGCGGTCTGCCAGAAGGCCTTCCGTGCGATGGACTTCCTGCCGCTCACGATCGACTACCAAGATCGCAACGGCGCCAACGGCACCATCCCCGGTGGCTACCTCAAGCGCGAGGGTCGCGGCACGGAGCGCGAGACCCTGATGAGCCGGGTCATCGACCGCTCGATCCGCCCGATGTTCCCCAAGCACTTCCGCGACGAGTGCCAGGGCATCGCCACCGTCATGTCTTACGACAAGAACAACGAGACCGACGTGCTGGGGCTGTGTGGCATCTCGGCCGCCTTCCACATCAGCGACGCGCCGATGTCCCAGGCCATCGCTGCGGTGCGGGTCGTTCGGGTCGACGGTGAGCTCAAGCTCAACCCGTCCTTCGACGAGGCCGAGCGCTCCGATATCAACCTCATCGTGGCCGGCACCAAGACCGCCATCACCATGGTAGAGGGCGGCGCCCTGGAGGCCGACGAGGCCATCATGCTCGATGCCTTCGACCTATGCCAGACCGCCATCACCGCCATCATCACCACGATGGACGAGCTCAAGGCCGAGGTCGGCCGCGAGAAGCGCGATCCGGGCACTCCGCCCGAGCTCGACGCCGACATCGTCAAGTTCGTCGAGAAGAATGGCAAGAAGCCGCTGGTCAAGGCCCTGGCCACCCCGGGCAAGTTCCCCCGCGGCGCCGCCCTCAAGGAGGCCCGCGCGGCCGTCATCGACAAGCTCACAGAGGGCAAGGACGAGGACGAGATCGCAGCACTCACCAAGGAAGCCAAGAGCGCCTGGGAGAAGCTGGTCAAGAAGACCATGCGCGGCGCGGTCATCAAGACCCGCAAGCGCATCGACGGCCGCGACCCCGACGAGATTCGCGACATCTGGTGTGAGGTCGGCGTCTCGCCGCGTGCCCACGGCTCCGCGATCTTCACCCGGGGCGAGACCCAGGGCTACATCAACATCGCCCTCGGAACCGAGCCCGACCTGCAGCGGATGGAGCTCCCCTACGAGCGCAACCACGAGCGCAAGTTCATGCTCACCTACAACTTCCAGCCCTTCTGCACCGGCGAGGCCCGTCCTCTCCGCGGACCGAAGCGCCGGGAGGTCGGCCACGGTGCTCTGGCCCGTCGCGCCATGCTGCCCGTGCTGCCCTCCTTCGAGGACTTCCCCTATGTCATGCGCTCCAGCTCCGAGATCCTCGAGTCCAACGGCTCGAGCTCGATGGCAACGGTGTGCGGTACCACGCTGGCCCTGATGGACGCCGGGGTTCCGATCTCCGCGCCGGTCGCCGGCATCGCGATGGGCCTCATCAAGGAAGGTGACGACTACGCCGTGCTCTCCGACATCCTGGGCGACGAGGACCACCTCGGCGACATGGACTTCAAGGTCACCGGTACCAAGAAGGGCATCACCGCCTTCCAGATGGACTGCAAGATCGAGGGCGTCAACCGCGAGATCATGGCGGTCGCGCTCGAGCAGGCTCGCGCTGGCCGGGTGCACATCCTCGACGAGATGCTCAAGACCCTCCCCGCCGTCCGCGACGAGATGTCCGAGTACGCGCCGCGGATCACCACCCTGCACATCAAGCAGGACAAGATCCGCGACATCATCGGACCCGGTGGAAAGGTCATCCGCGGCATCCAGGATGCCTGCCAGGTTCGCATCAAGGTCGATGACAGCGGCCGGGTCGACGTGGCCTCCTCCAACCAGGAGAACACCGACAAGGCCATCCAGATGATCCGCGAGATCACCCAGGAAGCCGAGATCGGCGCCCTGTACGTCGGCGTCGTCAAGCGGGTCGTGGACTTCGGCGCCTTCGTCGAAATCTTCCCCGGAACCGACGGGCTGGTTCACATCAGCCACCTCGCCCACGAGCGCGTGGACAAGGTCACCGACGTGCTCATGGAAGGCGACGAGGTCCTGGTTCGGGTCATCGACGTGGACCGCTCGGGCAAGATCCGGCTCTCCCGCAAGGAAGCCCTGGATAGCATGGGCGCCTGATTGGGCACTCGTGTACCGGTTCGTGTGACGGTCCTCGCTCATGGCGAGGGCCTGCCACTGCCGGACTACCAGACCGCTGGGGCCGCCGGAGCTGATCTCCGCGCGGCCCTTGTCGATCCGGTGGTCCTCGCTCCAGGGCAGCGCGCCCTGATCCCGTGCGGCTTCGCCATGGCGATTCCCCAGGGATGGGAGGTCCAGGTGCGTCCGCGCTCTGGCCTTGCCGCGAAGCATGGCGTCACCATGGTGAATGGCCCCGGAACCATCGACTGCGACTACCGCGGCGAGGTGAAGGTCCCGATCATCAACCTGGGTCAGGAACCCTTTGGGATCGAGCGCGGTGAGCGCATCGCCCAGATGGTGCTCGCGCCGGTGTACCGGATCGCGTGGGATGTGGTCGACGGGCTCGAGCAGGACACCGAGAGGGGTCAGAGCGGGTTCGGGTCGACCGGAACCCGCTGATCAGTTGTCGCCCACCCGAACCCAGTTGGTGAGGGTGCAGGCGTCCGGTGCAACGCCTTCGCCGACCAGCTCGACATTGCCCGACACCCCGCTGTCACCGCTGCGCAGGGTGATGAGGTTGTCGGTGTAGTCGAGTTCGAGGATCGGCGGCACCAGATGGTTGACGCAGGCGCGCACGCGCAGGTCTCCCGATCCCCCGAACAGTGCGACGGGGACGCCGGGGACGTTGCCTGCGTTCTCCAAGCTGAAGCCATCGTTGGGGTAGTTCTCGACCCCGAGATCGAGGGTGGTGTATGCGATGGGGGCGAGGGTCGCGTCATCGGGGTTGGAGGGGTCGTGGGTGCACCCACAGTCGTTGCCCGGGGGCAGCGGAGTCTGGATCACCTCGATGTCGGCGACATCGGCGATCGTGTTGATCGTCACACCGATCTGAGTTCCGCAGGCTTCTGCGGTCCATCGGCCATCCAGGGCGGTATAGGCGGCCTGGGCCTCGGCCAGCCCATCGGGCCATTCCGTGACGGGGATCGTGCCCAGGGGAACGGCAGAATAGGCATCGCAGTCCACGACATCGGTATCGGTATCTTCGGGGCCTTTGCACGCGAACAGGGCCAGGGGAACCACCAGCAGGGTCAAACGCATCACTCCTCCGGTCGCCACCATAGCCCGCAGGGACCGGTCCCGGATACAAGGCAGTCCTGTCTCTCTTCCACGAGGTTTTCGGATGTTCGATGTGCTCTCCCGCGGCTTCAAGAGCGCGCGCCTCAAGCTCCAGGGAAAGACCGAGCTCACCGAGGAAAATCTCGCGCCAGCGTTGCGTGAGGTTCGGGCGAGCCTGATCCAGGCCGACGTAGAGCTCTCGGTGGCCAAGGCCTTTCTCGAGCGTGTGAAGATCCGCTCCCTGGGCGATGTGGTCAAGCTCAAGGCCAAGAAGACGGGCATGCGGGTGTCGCCGCAGGATCACTTCATCAAGTCCTGCTACGACGAGCTGGTCGAGCTCATGGGCCCGGTAGATGCGAGCCTTGATCTGTCGGGCTCGCCCGCGGTGATCATGATGGTCGGGCTGCAGGGTGCAGGCAAGACCACCACCGCCGGCAAGCTCGCGAAGATGCTCGTGGCCCAGGGCAAGAAGCCCCTGCTGGTGGCTGCGGATATCTACCGGCCCGCGGCGGTGGAGCAGCTGCGGGTGCTCGGTCGGCGGGTCGGGGTGCCGGTGTTCAACGATCCGGGCATGCAGCCGGTGGAGCTCGCGAAGAACGGCCTCACCCTGGCGCGCAACACCGGTCGCGATGTGGTCATCATCGACACCGCTGGGCGGCTGGCGATCGACGAGAAGATGATGGCCGAGGTGGCGGAGATCAAGGCCGCGGTCAACCCGGACAATGTGCTGTTCACCGTCGACGCGATGATCGGCCAGGATGCGGTCCGCACGGCCAAGGCCTTCGACGAGCGGCTCGACTTCACGGGCTTCATCCTCACCAAGCTCGACGGCGATGCCCGGGGCGGCGCCGCGCTGTCGATCAAGGCGGTCACCGGCAAGCCGGTCAAGTTCCTCGGCCAGGGCGAAGAGCTCGACAAGCTCGAGGAGTTCCGCCCCGAAGGGCTCGCCCAGCGCATCTTGGGCTTCGGCGATGTCGTCGGCCTGATGAACGACTTCGAGCGGCATATCGACAAGGACGAGGCCGAGGCCGACGCCAAGAAGATGCTCTCCGGTGGGTTCACCTACGGCGACTTCGTCAAGCAGATGAAGACCATCCGGAAGATGGGTTCTCTGCGGGATCTGATGTCGAAGATGCCGATGATCTCCGGGATGATGGACCAGATCCCCGAAGAGGCTCTGGACGAACGCGAGCTCGATCGCACCATGGCGATCATCGGCTCGATGACCCGGCAGGAGCGCAACCATCCCGATGTGATGAACCCGTCCCGGATGGAGCGGATCGCGCGGGGCTGTGGTCGCTCCGTTCGCGATGTCGAGGAGCTGCATGAGCGCTTTATGCAGGCCCGGCAGATGATGGGGGGGATCGGGCAGATGCTCGGCAACCCCGCCCAGATGGCGGCGATGCAGAAGCAGATGGCGGCGATGCAGGGCGGCGGCGGTTTCCCGGGGATGCCCAGCATGCCCGGAATGCCCGGCTTTGGCGCTCCGGCTCCGGCCAAGCCGCAGATCAGCGCTGCAGAGCGGCTGGCCAAGCGCAAGAAGCAGAAAGACCAGCGCAAGGCCCGCAAGAAGAACCGCAAGGGCCGCAAGTAGGTGCGGGTCGCCGCGCGGGCGCCGAATCACCTCGGAGACGGAGTGATGGCGCTGCCGGCCCTGCACGCCCTGGCGGAGCTCGGACCGCTCACCATCCACGCACCTCGCTGGGGGCCCGAACTCTACGCCGAGGTCGACGCGACGGTGGTGGCCCGAGGGCGCATACGCGCCGATCTGGCCGTGCTCTTTGCACCGTCGCTGCGAGCGGCGATCGAGGCGCGGAGCTGTAGGCGGATCGTGGGGACCCCGACCGATCATCGGCGCTGGCTGCTCACCGATATCGTCCCTCCCGCCACCCACCAGGCGGGTACCTACCGGGCCCTCGCCCTGGCGGCTGGAGCCACGCCCTTGGGCCCCCCGGTATATGGGATTCGAGGCACCGCCGCGGTCGTCGAGGCCGAGCATATCGGGCTGAACCCGCTGTCGGTCGGCGGGAGGACCCGGGAGTGGTGGGGCTACCGGGCCTTGGCCGAGCGCCTCGACCGGCCGGTCGTGTTCTACGCCGGCCCCGGAGAAGGGGAGCGCCTGGAGCCCATCGCCGAGGGCTTCACCCAGGTCGTCGGGACCTCGCTACCCGACTTCGCCGCGACCCTCCAGAGCACAGCGGTGTTCGTGAGCAACGACTCCGGCGCAGCTCACTTCGCCCGCGCCTGTGGGGTGCCGACCGTCGTGGTCCACGGCTCGACCACCGCTTCGCGAACCGGCCCCGATGCCGCCCATCCCATCGAGAATCCCGTGCACTGCCATCCCTGCTACCGGCCTACCTGTGCTCACGATCTGGCCTGCCTCGACATCACCGTGGACCGGGTCCTCGCGGAGGTCCAGGCATGCTGCCGGTCCTGATCCGCCCGGGCAAGCTCGGGGATGTGGTGTTGCTCGGGGCGGTCAGCGCAGCCCTCGGCGAGTGCGTGGTCGCGACCAACCGGCGCTATCACGGTATCGCCTCGAGGCTGACCGGGGTGAGGCGGGTCATCGAGCTGGATGCGGTGCGCCAGGAGAGCGGGGCTCTGGTCGATCTCCAGGGCTCGCTTCGCAGTCGATGGCTGTGTCGGGGCCGGGCGCATCGCACGATCCACAAGCGCTCCCTGCGCCGCAGGCTGTGGTTGCATACCGGGCACCCCGCCGCCCCGCGACCGACCGTGCCGGAGCTGTACGCCGAGGCCGCTGGCGTGCGCCCCGCGCCGCTGCCGTGGATCGGGCTTCCGTCCGAGCCCCGCACCACCCTGGGTTTGGCACCCGGCGCTGCTTTTGGCCCCAAGCGGTGGGCTGCGGAGCGCTTCGCGGCCGTGGGACGCGCTTGGTCCGGGCCGGTCACCGTGTTCGGGGGGCCCGGCGAACAGGCACTGGTGTCCGCGGTTGCCGGGGCGATTCCCGGGGCCCGGGCTCTCGCCGAGTCCGGCTTCGACGCGACCCTTGCCGCGCTGCCTGCTCTCGCCGCGATGGTCGCTGGAGACACCGGCCTGATGCATATCGCCGGCGCTGCGGGGGTCCCGGTCGTCGCGCTATTCGGCCCGACCCATCCCGCTGATGGGTTCTGGGTGTACCGCGGAGCGGTGGTTCAGCGCGATCTGCGGTGTCGGCCGTGCGCGCTGCACCGGGTGGAGCGCTGTCGTGTCGGCCACCACGGGTGCATGGACTCTACCCCAGAGGCCGTGCTCAGGGCGATTGCTTCGACTCGAGCGCCATCGTCATGAAGGCCAGCTCATCGGTCGCTTCATCGATCCCCATGGCCTGGCTCTTGCCCGCCCCATGACCCGCCTGGGTCTCGATGCGGATGAGGATCGGCGCGGGGCCCTGCTGAGCATGCTGGAGCGCTGCGGCGAACTTGAAGCTGTGGGCGGGCACGACCCGGTCGTCGTGGTCGGCGGTGCTGATCAAGACGGGCGGATACTCGGCGGGCACGGCGTTGTGTACGGGAGAGTAGGCATGCAGCGCCTTGAACTGTTCGGGGTCGGCGACGGTGCCATAGTCGCTGCTCCAGGCCCAGCCGATGGTCCATTTCTCGAACTTCAGCATATCGAGCACCCCCACCGAGGGCAGCGCTGCGGCGAACAGGTCGGGACGCTGGAGCACCGTGGCCCCAGCCAGCAGCCCCCCATTGCTGCGCCCATGGATGGCGGTTCCACTCGACACGCCGCTGTCCCGTAGCCACTCGCCCGCCGCGATGAAGTCGTCGAACACGTTCTGTTTATGGGTCTTGGTGCCGGCCTGGTGCCACTGTTCGCCGTACTCTCCGCCGCCCCGGAGAGTGGCTGAGGCGTACACCCCTCCGCGCTCGATCCACACCAGGTTGCGGACCTTGAACTTCGGCGTGATAGAGATGTTGAAGCCGCCGTAGCCGTACAGCAGCGTGGGTGCGCCCGACGGCCGCTCCCCCTTGGCGTAGGTGAGGAAGATGGGAACCCGGGTGCCGTCCGCGCTCTCTGTGAACACCTGCTCGGTGGTGTAGTCCTCCGGGTCGAAGCTGAGTTCGAGCTCCCACACCGGCTCGGTGGATCGGTCGCTCAGGTCGAGGGAGAACACGGTGGGAGGGCGGGTGAAACTCTCGAATCCGAACCACCCGGTGTCGCCCTCTGGACGGGATGACAAGCCCCAGATGCTCCCGATTCCGGGCAGCGAGACCTCTCCCTGGAGCTCTCCTGAGAGGTCGAAGATGTGGAGCCGGGCGCTGGCGTCGTGGAGGGTTCCCACGACCAGGCGGTCCCCAATGATGGCGGTGCTCTCGATGACATCCTCGCCCTCGCCAACGATCTCGGACCATGCCTCGGGCCCGTCCTTTCGGACGTCGATGCTCACGACCCGGCCCTTGGGTGCGTCCTTGGTGGTGAAGAAGTAGAACCGGTGCTCGCGGCTGGTGATGAACCGATAGTCGGCGTCGAAATCATCGAGAATCTTCACCGGATCGGACTTGGGGTCTTCTAGATCGATCAGGTGGATTCGGGACTTCTCCTCGGTGCCCACGCCGATGTGGATGACCAGCCAGCGGCCGTCGTCGGTGACCTGTGGAGTGAAGCCCCAGTCGGGCTGCTCGGGGTTGTCGTAGACGAGCACGTCGGCGGACTGGGGAGTCGACAGCGCGTGGAAGTAGATCTTCTGGAAGTGATTCGCCTCGGTCTTGCCCTCGGGTTCGGGGTAGCGGGAGTAGAAGAAGCCGCTCCCGTCGGCCTTCCACGCGGCTCGGCTGAACTTCGCCCACTTCAGCACATCCTCGGTGGGCTCGCCCGACTCGAGATCGAGCACCTTGTAGGTGCGCCAGTCCGAGCCCCCCTCGCTGATGGAGTAGGCCAGATGCTTGCCATCCGGGCTGACCCGAGTCTCGGAGAGGGAGGTGGTGCCGTCTTCGGAGAAGGTGTTGGGATCGAGGATCCTCTTCCCGGGGGCGCCGGGCTGTTCTGCCATCATCAGCACGGACTGGTTCATGCTGCCGTCGTTGTAGCGGTACAGGGTGCGACCGCCCCTCACCATGGGCACGCTCCAGCGCTCGCGCTTCCACAGCTCGGCGACGCGGTCGCGGATCTGGGAGCGCTCGGGCACGGCGTCGAGGGTGGCTCGGGTCAGCTGATTCTCTGCATCGATCCAGGCTCGGGTGGGCTCGGAGTCGGGGTCTTCGAGCCACCGGTAGGGATCGGGAACGGAGACGCCGTGGTAGGTGTCGACCTGCTCTCCCCGGAGACCATCGGGGTAGGAATTCGCTGAGTTTGCTTCGGAAGATGCCGCCTCTGGAGGGGGCTTTGGGGTTCCCACACAGGCGAGGAGGAGGAGGAACGGAAGGCAGCGCATGGGGCTCTCCAGAGGAGGTCGGTGGCCCGGTAACGTGCGCTCGGGCTCAGGGAGAGCCTCCGCAGTAGAAGAGCCCATGGGCCTCCCGCATCGACTCCCCGCTTCGTTCCCGTCTCCGATCGGTGGATCGCGTTGAGCTGGGTGATCCTGACCGATGACCACCTCCCCCTCGATGGGGGCGTGGCGACCTGGACCGGGTGGGCCACCGAGGCGCTGCGCACCCGGGGAGCGGTGAGGGTCTATGCCCGAAAGCGGCCCGGTCTGGAAGGGGCGATCGGGGTGTCGGGGCGCAGCTTCGGTCGGTGGGGAGGCTGGCATTTGGCCCGGGCCGCGTTCCGAGAGCTCCGGCAGGCGGAGGGGGTGTTGGCGACGACCTGGACCGTCGCCACAGGGGCCGTGCGGGTACTGCCCCGGCGTACGCCGCTCCATGTGGTGGTCCATGGGTCCGAGCTGCAATCGGACCGTCCCAGTCGAGCTTTTCTCAGGGTCGCCGATCGGGCCCAGCTGTGGGCGGTGTCCCGGTTCCTCGTCGACAAGCTCGGGGACTGGGGGGTGTCGGCCCGGGTGCTCCCGGTGCCCATCCCCCAGCAACCGGGGAGCGCGCTCGGGGACCGGTGGACGATGGTGGCCCGGGCGATCCCGATGAAGGCTGGAGAGCGATTCGTCCGGCTGGTAGCGGGGTCGGGTGGGGTGGGAGAGGTGGTTGGTGGGGGGCCGATGCTCGGGCGGTGGAGGGTGCTGGCCGAGCAACTCGGGGCCTCGATCCACTTCAGCGGTCGGGTCGATCGACAGGAGGTGTGGCGCGCCTATGAGCGCTCGAAGCTCGTGTTCCTGCTCTCTCGCGAATCGCCCCATGGAGAGGGGCTGGGGCTCACCCTGCTGGAGGCCGCGGCCCGAGGGATTCCGACGGTGGGCTCGGCGAGCGGGGGGATCCCCGAGGCGGCCTCCCTGGTCCTGGAGCGCCCCGATGATGTGGCCCATAGCCTCGAGTCCATCGCCGCCTGGCAGGGCGAGGGTAGGGGAGACGAGGCGAGGGAGTGGGTCGAGAGCACCCATGGGGTGCAGCGCTTCCTCGACGCAGTGGAGGGGCATCGTTGAGCGTCTTTATGCTGTATATCCCCGAGCTACCATCGCTTCGAGCCCAGTCGATCCAGGTCGTGTCGAGCGCCCATGCGCTGGCTCGGCGGGGCAGGCGGGTGCGGCTGTGGTACCGGGCCACGGGCGCCGATCCACTCGCGCCCTATGGGCTCGCGTCGCATCCACGGCTGGAGCTGTGCGCGCTTCCTCCCTCGAAGACCTTGGCCAGCGTGTGCTTCCGGGCGGATATCCTGCGTTGGGCCCGCGTCCATCGGGGCCGAGGTGTGTTCCTGGCGCGGTCCAAGCGCTATGCGAGATATGCGCTGAAGCGCGCTCCGCAGATCCCCCTGGTGATGGAGGCCCACGAGGTGGACTCGATCCAGCGGGCGCGCACCGATGGGGCGAGTCTCGCGGTGCTCGAGTCCGAGGTGCTCGGTGGTGCGGCGGCTCTGATCGCCAACTGCGAGGGCGTGATGGAGGGGCTGAGCTGGATGCACCGGCTGCCGGAGAACCGCCGGGTGGTTCACAACGCCTGGCTGCCGGGAGCCCCGCCCACAGGGCCTGGAAGCGGTGTCGCGTTGGCGGGCAGCCTGCTGGAGGGCAAGGATCCGAGCACCGTGGCGAGGGCGGGCCGGGAGCTCGGCGGGGTCACGGTATATGGGCCGAGCGAAGTGCGCTGGGAGGGGCTGGTCTGGGGGGGCTCGGTGGCGCCACGGGATCTGGTCGCGGTGCTGCAACAGCATGCGGTGCTCGTGCTCCCGCTGGGGCGGGGGTGGTTTGGGGAGCGCTTCACTTCGCCCCTCAAGGCCTTCTCCTATGCGGCAACGGGTCGGCCCATCGTGGGGGCGGACACCCCGGCACTGCGCGCAGCTCTGGGTAGCGCTTTCGAGCCGTATCAGCCGGGGGATCCGGGCTCGCTGGTCGCCGCGGTTCGGCGGGTGCTCGGGGGCGAGGCTCGGCCGGCGCCGCCGCAGCGGACCTGGGATCAGCGGGCGGCCGAGGTGGACGAGGTGCTCGATGCGATCCGCTGAGGTCCTGTATGTGCTGCGCTACTGGCCCACGGTCTCCGAGACCTTCGTGGCGGGCGAGATCGCCGAGCTGGAGCGGCAGGGCGTGCGGGTCTGCGTGGTGTCGATGGGGAAGCGGGCAGACGCCGCTCTGGCGAGCAATCCGCCGCCCAGCGAGGTCCTCGACCTGCCGCGGGGCTCGGCCCTGCTGCGACCCTGGCTCCGCCGACCCGCGCGATCCAAGCTCGCCGCGAGGATCGGCTGGGCCGTCGCAGAGGCCCGTCGTCGCGGGGTTCGCCGTGTACATGCGCACTTCGCCGGGGAGGCCGCGGTCTTCGCTCAGCGCATCGCCGGACAGCTCGCTGTGCCCTGGTCGGTCACCGTCCACGCAGCGGATCTGTTCAAGCCGATCCCCGGAATCCGAGCTCTGCTCGCCGCTGCCCGGCCCTGCATCACCATCTGCGAGCACCACCGCCGGTGGATCGCCAGGCACTACGGAGTCGATGCGCAGGTCGTGCGCTGCGGCGTCACCCTCGATCGGCCCCAGGCAAGCCCCGGGGTCCAGCCAGCGCGGGTGGTGTGCGTGGCCCGGGATGTACCCAAGAAAGATCTGGACCGGCTCCGCAGAGCGCTGCCCGGCCAGGTCGACTTCATCGGTGCGGGGGCTCTGGTGCCGTCGACTCAGGTGGCAGCCCGGGTCGCTCGAGCCCAGCTGTTCGCGCTGCCATGCTGCGTTGCGAGCGATGGAGATCGCGACGGCGTGCCGGTCGCCATGATGGAGGCCATGGCAGCAGGACTCCCGGTCGTCACCCGGCCCATCGCCGGGATTCCCGAGCTGGTCGATCAAACGGTGGGGTGGATCGCCGAGGACTTTGAAGCTGCGCTCCACGAGGCGCTGATGAGCCCGGAACAGCGGGAGTTTCGGGGTGCTGCTGCTCGGGCTCGCATCGCGGCCGGGTGGTCCCTGGAGCAGAGCGTTGTTCGCTTGCGCTCTGTCTGGGATAGGCTCAGGGAATGATAGAGGCCATCGAGGCATATCTACAGCATATGGCGCGCCATGGGGACCATGCGGGCGGGGTCATCGCAGCGGCCGAGTCCCTCGCCGACCGGCCGTGGGAGGTCGTGCGGGTCGCCGGGCTGCTCGCTCGGTGCAAGCCCGCGGTCGCCTCCAAGGACATCGGGCTCAGCCGTCGCCTCTCCATCACCGGGCCAAGCTCCCACGCTGCGGCGTTCAAGATCGACAAGGGCCAGATCTATCCGCAGCTCGACCACGTCGGACGGCGCTCCCGGGGGGCCTTCGACACCCCGGTCGACATGGCTCGCCGGGTGGTGTCCTCGGCGATGGCGGCGGTTGACGGGCCCATCCAGACCTGCCTGGACACGGCGTGTGGCACGGGTGCTTTCCTGCTCGCAGCCCACGAGGCGGGGGTGCCCGAGGTCTATGGCACCGACATCGACGAGACCGCGCTCGCCGTCGCTCAGATCGCGGTGCCCAGCGCGCGGCTGTTGTGCGAAGACGCCCTCAAGTACGGGCCGCCGGTCGACCTCATCATCGGAAATCCCCCATTCGTCCCGCCCGAGAGGCAGAGCGCAGAGCTCCGGGGCGAGCTCCGGCGGCGCTATCCATGGCTGCGCGGCCGCTTCGATCTGGCGGTCCCTTTCGCGGCGGCCGCGGTCGAGCGGGTGCGTCCGGGCGGGGCGGCGGGCCTGGTGCTCCCCCACAGTGTGATGGTGCAGCCCTATGGCGCGGTCCTCAGGCGGCGCTGGCTCGAGAGGCACCGGATCGCGGATCTGTCCGGTCCCCATCCTTTCCCAGGTGCTGCGGTGAAGGTGATGCTGGTGGTCTTGGGGGTCAAGCAGTCCCGGCAGCCACTCCCGGTCTATGGAATCGAGCCGGACGAGCTGCTTCGGATCGACAACGCGCCCCTCGATCCGGATCTCCGCCCCGGGGATGTCATGCTGGTAGAGAAGGTGCGATCCGCGAGCATCGAGCTCGGCGATCTGGCTACGATCGACACCGGGGTGGTCGCTCATGGGCCCCACGGCGGAAAAGCCCGACTCATCCACGACGAGCCCGGAGAGGGGCGGGTCCGGTATGCAGATGCTCGGGACTTCTTCGAAGGCAAGCGGTCGTGGCTTCAGTACGAACCCTCGGAGATGCATCGCCCAAAAGATCCCGACCTGTTCGAGCGGCCGAAGATCGTCATCCAGCGGCTCCGTGGTCGTGGGCCGGTCCGCGCCCAGATCGATGTGGAGGGGGTGTATGTGGGCCACACCTGCACCGTCGTGGTGCCCGAGAGCTTCGACCTCGCCATCGTCCGCATGCTCGATCTCATTCGCTCCCCCCTGATCGACGGCCTCACGCGGATCGAGCACGGCCAGAGACTCGACCTCTATCCCCGCGACGTTCGCCGCTTCCCGGTCCCCAAGGCGTGGCTGAAAAACCCCAAGTTACCCCTCGAGCAGGCCTTTGGGCTCTCGGTCGCGGAGATCGAGAGACTGATCGGCCTCGCTGGGGTCTAGGGTGGCCCCGTCCCGGTTCATCGGGGTGCTGTGTGTGCTGTGCACCGGGTGTGTGCGGGTCTTCGACCTGGTCAAGCCCCAGGACCGGACCTGCGCGTCGGATTTTCTGGACTACACGGGCGGATTGACCCACCACGTCCTCCAGGGTCCGGGGGATGGGAGCTTCTCCTACGACCCGCCGGCGGCCCATATCGACCGCATCGAAGGGGCCTACGACCTCCAGACGGGGCTCTTCGGGTGGGAGGTCGACTACGGCAGCGGCTACAAGCGCTCGGAGCGCATCCGGGATGGGATCGGCACGATCTGGCGCGATGGGGATCTCGATCTGGCCTATGGGCTCGAGACGGTTCGCCGGGACGAACAGTCCCTGACCTACGCAGTGCGCAGCATCCGGCTGGGGTGTGTCGAAGACACGCGCTTCGAAGAGGTGGAGCGCGGCGAGGTCACCCTGGAGTCGCGGGTGTATGGGGACTCCGGATTCGAGATCACCGGTGTCCGGCTGTACCGGGGGGTCCTCGTCGACGTAGCTGGAGAGGGGCTGCGGGATGGCGCGGTCGAGACCCGGGTAGCCCATCAAGACGGGCCTTTCGACCTGTCCTACGTCCAGACCGACGATGGAGATGGGCGGATTCGTCGGGAGTTCGATGACGCGATCGGCAACGAGACCTTGGTGGGCTTCTGGGAGACAGGCCCTACGGGTACGCTCTTCGAGTACACCCGCCAGCCCTCCGGACAGGCCGTGGAGGCCTGGAGGGTATCGGTCGATTCGGCAGGGGATGGCCAGGGAACCGTGGTCTATGGCATGCCCGAGGATGCCAGCTGTAGCTTGGTATTCGAGGCGGGCTCTTGCTGGCGTGAGGACTGTACGGACGGGACCAATGGCCCCTGTCTACCGCCAGTCGCCTTGGATCTGCGTTGACTCTTCGGTGGGCTGGAGCGTGACCTCTTCGCCGGGCAGCAGGGCGCGCAGCACGGTTCGATTGGTATAGGAGCGCGCCAGGATCCCCGCGGAGGCCGTAGGTTCGCCGAACACCGTCCACACGGCCTCGTCGACGCGGCCGGAGGTGATGTCGAAGACCGTGAATCCCGTGGCCTCGGTGGCCAGGTAGACCGCGCGGTTGTTGTTGAGGCCCGCACCATCGACCAGCATGGCCTTGCCCACCGAACTGACCAGCATCCGGTCGCCGTCGTAGCGCCGCGCGAGATGCACGATTCTGCCCGATCCAGCGGTGCCGCTCTGGGAAGGGAGGCTGAGGATCAACGACTCGTATTGGGGCCAGGAGTACTCCCCGAGGCCTTCGGCGGGGAGAATGAGATCGAAGGGGGCGACCGCGCGGACGACGAGCAGCCGCATCAGCTCCTCCATGTATCGGGTGCGCCGATTGTCCGACCAGGTGGCGTGATTCGGTTCGAGCTTTACGGATCGAAGCCGTCCCGATGGGCGGATTGCGAGATCGACCGTGGCCCCGGTGAGCTTGAGGTCCATCTCGTCGAGCACGACCTGGAGCATGCCTCGCTCCGACCGGTAGGAGGTGCCGGCCAGGGACACATCTTCGATCACGCAGTCGAGGTAGCCCGTGTTGCGAGCGGGGATACCGGCTGTGCAGTCGAGGACCATCTGGAGGCGGAGGTTGCGCGTGCGCACGTCTTTGTTGCGGTCGGCGTAGAGCCAGACGCTGTTGGGGTAGATGATCTCGGTCTCGAGCACCCACCGATGGTGCGCGCCCTCGTCGAGATCCCAGCTCGCGGGGACACCGGCAAACGCCCCCCCCAATGCGAGCAGTGCTCCAGCGATCATGCAACCCTCCACGCTGGATCGTAGCATCCCGCTCGGAGAGGTGTGGATGGAGCTCGGCGGAGTCGTCGCTGGACGGGTGGTCGAGGAGGTCCTCTCTTCAACTCTGTTGCGCGCACGCGGGCCGGGTGGGACGGTGCTGCTGCGGCTCGGTCCTCGGGAGAGAGAGGAGTGGGCACAGCAGCTGGTGCGATCGGGGCTCGCTCTCGAGGTGGTGGTCACCGAACAGCGCACGATCCTGGTGTGCGAGGACATAGGTGGGAGCGCGGTGGAGGCGGGCCTCGACAACCACGCGCTGCGCTTCCTGTTCCTGGAGCTGGCCCGCCGCATCCGCGATCTGCACGGATCGGGGGTTCGGGTCGGGGGCTTGGACCCGGAAGGGGTGCGAGGACCGGGTCTGCTCGTGCCCATGGTCTACCTCGACCCCGCATGGGTGGCCCCTGAGGGGGTCGGAGCGGATGCAGCAGACTGGTACGCGTTCGGCCTGCTCCTGTACTGGGCGCTGACTGGACGGGCCGCATTCGAGGAATCTTCGGATCGGTTCGAACGCAACGGCCCCGATCCGCGGGATCTCCGCGCTGGGGCTCCAGCGGATCTCTCCAGCTTGTGTATGGATCTGCTGGCCATCGAGCCGGGAGAGAGGCCGGGTGCCGAGGAGATTCTCGCCGTCCTGGAGCCCTCGATCGAGCACCCTGTGGTGTCTCTGGACTGGGTCGAAGCGCTCGGTTCCACAGGCGGGTTGTGGGTCCGCGACTCCATCGAAGGTGCCCGGGAGATTCTGGGTGAGGGTTGGGTGGAGTTGGACGGGGTGGACGGGCTCGTGGGGGATGATGGGGTCCTCCGCCGGGTGATGGAGGCCAGGGCTCTCAGTCGGTCTGAGAGAGGTCTCGCTGGGACCGCGATTCAGCGCGGCGATGTCCTGCGTGGGGCGTCTCGTCGACGTGCCGGAACCCTCCTTGGCCAGGCGCTCGCGACGACGGGAGTCAAGATCTGCGTGGTGCGGGGCGATCCACTCGGACCGGTGGCCTGCGATACGCTGGAGGGCCTGCTCCGGGCGCGTCCGACCCCTGCGGTGGTGGTCCTGGGGAGCGCGCCGCGGGGCTTTGTGGAGCGGGTGGTGGCGGCCGGGGAGCGGGTTCATGGGGAGGAGGACTCCCCAGAGTCCCTGGTGGACCAGATGGAGCTGATTCGGTCCGCTGGAGAAGGGCTGGATGCTGCATGTGCGGCGGTGCGCTTCGATGGGAGTACCGCATCGCTCGTCGATGCCCTCGGCTTGCTCGGGGTGCCGGTTCGAGGGGGGGTGTGGGGTCGGAGCGTGGCCGCCGTGGGGGCGCTTGGGGTGGGGCCGATGCGGGAGGTTGCCCGTGATGCCACGCGGGTGCGGGCGGCTCGCAAGGGGGCCGCGCACCTCGCCCTCGTCGACCCCGAACGGGCCGCGGTGTTGGGGGCCTGGGTGTGGCGCCGAGCGCATCGTGTAGGAGACTCCAGGAGCGCAGCCTTCGTCGCCGCATCCCGGGTCCTGGTGACCGGAGAGGTCCCGGCGATGGAGGGGGGGCCGCTCGATGAGATCGGACAGGCCGGCCTGGCGTTGGCGCGCGGAGTCCATGGCCGTCGCTCAGGTGACCCCGGGGCCGTGGTCCGTGCGCTGCGAGGCAAGCTCCCCCTGGCGGGGGGCGGGGCCGCCGAGACCGCGATAGCCGCGCTGATGTTGGTAGAAGCGCATCTCGATCGCGGAGAATGGGACGAGGCGGTGCGCCTGGTGAGGCGATGCCGGGTCGACGCCCGAACCACCGGAAATGCCCTGCTGGAGCTGGGTGCGCTCTGCCTGGGGGCTCGCCTTTGCTTGCCGGTAGGGGCCGCGATGGAGCGGCTGGCCGGGCGTCTCCAGCTGGGCGGAGTTCTGGGCTGGTGGGTGGCTCGGGCTCGCGCTCATGCCCTGCTTCTCCCTATGGGGCCCAGCGCAGCGCTCCCCGTGCTCGAGGCCGGAGTCCAGCTGCTCCCGACCTATCCCGACCTCGGCGCGCTGACCGTCGAGGCCCGTCACTGGGTCTGTCGGATGCGGGGCGCAGCGGGGGGAGAGATCGACACGCCCGGTCCGCACCCGATGACGCCGGGTTGGTTGGCGCTCATCGCGGCACATCGGGCGCGCAGGGCGGGCGATCATCCGGAACTCCTCGCGCAGCTGACCGAGGCCGCCAGCCGCTTCGAGGGCAGCGGTGCGGAGCTGTTGGCTGCGGCATGCCGCCGGCAGTGGGGGCTGGTCCAGGGGGGCAATCGGGGTGGAAACGCGGTGACCGCAGCGGACCAGGTCTTTGAGAAGGTCGGGGCTCATGGGGCTGTGGCGACGCTTCATCTGCTGCCGGAGCTGGCATCTCCGCTATGACCGGGCTACACGCCTGGCGCCCAGAGGAACCCTCCCATGCGTATTCTCGCCTTCGCTATCGGGGCTGCTCTCGCCGGCCCCACCGCTCCGGACAGCAGCCTGCAGTCCCAGCCCCCCGCCTCCACCTCTACTCCCGCCAAGCCCAGCACCCCTGCCGAGCCCGGCCCAGAGGTGATGAAGCCGCTACCGGTCGTGCCAGACCTCTGCCTCACCGGTCGGTGCGCGTCGGTATAGTGCCCAGAACGGCGCCGCAGAGCAGCGTTCCGTCGCGCTCGAGCACCCCGTAGAGTTCGTCACCGTTGGGCTGAATGCGGATAGTGAGCTCGTCGCCGCTCAGCGCCTCCGCCGGGTAGTAGAGGCCGACTCGCTGGAGCATGCCAGTGTGTCCGAGGGCGATTCGGGCATCGTCGAAGTAGCGCAGGTACTGGCTGGCGTTGACGTGGTTGAACACATCGCAGTCGGATGGGCGCACCTTCACAGCCGCTGAGATCGGGACATCCAGGGCTCGAGGTGGCGTGAGTTCGAGCCCTCTCGCCCGATACAGATGGCGCGGTGCGTCCAAGAAGGAGCGCTCTGAGTCCCCGTGGAGGATGGCGTCCTCGTCTGCACCGCAGATCGACATCGGACCCAACGAGGCGCCCTGTTCACGACCGATCTGTCGGGCGAGGGGGGGAATCCGAGCGAGCTTGCGGTCGGGGCCCAGCCAGACCCCCTGCACCCGAGCATGGCCGACATGACGGCCATCGATGCTCAAGATGTGTCGGACGTGGACGAGGCTACGGCCGACCTTCTCGAGCGCACCGGTGATCGTGAGCGCGTCGCCGAAGCGCGGGCGCTCGACCATCTCGAGGATCTGCTGGCGCACGACGAAGAAGTGGCCGTGGTGGATGCCCTCTGCGAGCCCCCATGCGGGGTCGGCTATCCATTCCCAGCGGAGCTGTTCGAGGAAGGAGAGCATGACCGGTAGCGGGGTGGTACGCGAGGCGTCGACCTCGTATCCACGCACGATCTGGGTACGGCTGAAGGGCTTCATCGGGCGCACTCCAGTAGCTCTGAGGCGGCCTGGATCACCCCGGGTGTGAGGGTCTGTCCGCCGAGCATCCGGGCGAGCTCGTCCCTGCGCCCCTCCCCCTCGAGCGCAGTGATGGCTGCGCGGGTCCGGCCATCGGACACGGACTTGGAGACGCGCAGGTGCCGGTCGGCCCAGGCGGCGATCACGGCCTGGTGGGTGATGCAGAGGACCTGATGGTGTCGGGAGACCTCGTGCAGCTTGCGGCCGATCGCCTCGGCGACGGCACCTCCGACTCCGCTGTCGACCTCGTCGAAGACATAGGTGCCGACCGGTCCGAGGCCGGAGAGGACCTGTTTGAGGGCCAGTAGGGACCGCGACAGCTCGCCCCCGCTGGCGATCTTGACGAGAGGGCGGGGGAGCTCGCCGGGGTTGGGGGCGATGAGGAACTCGGCGCGGTCGATGCCGGAAGGGCCGAGCAGCGCGCCGTCGACCGCGATCTGGACTTCGATTCGGGCCTGGCCCATGCCCAGCGATGCGAGCTGCTCGCTGACCGCGTCCGCGAGCTGCTGGGCGTGGTCGATCCGACCCTTGGAGAGCCGCTGGGCGGCGTCCGTGGCCGTGGCGAGAGCGCTGTTGGCAGCCTGTGCGAGGGCCTGCTCGTGGGCGTCGGCCCCCTCGAGCTGGTCGAGAGCGGTGCGGACCTCCAGGTGGTGTGCGATCGCGGCGTCGAGGCTGCCGTGGCGGCGCTCCAGTCGAGCCAGCACGCGCTCCCGCTCGGACCGCTCGGCGAGGCGTGCGGGATCGGAGCTTGTCCGGGAGGCATAGGTGGAGAGCTCGGCGGCGAGGTCTTCGAGCTCGATTCGGGTACTGTCGAGCCGCTCGAAGAGGGGGGCGAGGGCGGCATCGTGGTGCACGGCGGACTGCAGCGCGTCCTGGGCTCGGACCACCCACGAGACGGCTGCACGGTCCCCATGGATGGCATGGGCCGCGGACTGGGCGGCCTCGCGGAGACCCTCGACATGGGCGAGGCGGTCCATCTCCTCGCGGACCGTGTCGAGTTCCCCGGGTTGAGGATCGACGCGCTCGATCTCGGCCAGCTGGAAGCGGAGGAGGTCGACCCGGTCGGCGCGCTCGCGGATGGCGTCCCGGAACTCGACCAGGGCTTGAGCGGCGGTGCGGTAGGCCTGGTAGGCGAGGCCGAGCTCTTCCAGGGCGGGACCATGTCCAGCGAAGCGATCGAGCCAGCTGAGGTGGCTGCGGGAGTCGACCAGGGTGTGGTGCTCGTGCTGGCTGCTGATGTCGACCCAGCCGCGCACCTGCTCGCGCAGGGTGGCGACGGTGCACATCTCACCATCGAGGTAGGCCCGGGAGCGTCCGGACGCGCTGATCGTGCGCCTCACCACGCGCTGCTCGCCCCCCGGTAGCTCGAAGAGGGCCTCCACAACGGCGCGATCGGCCCCTGTGCGCACCAGCTCGGGAGCGGCCCGGGCTCCGAGGACCAGCTCCAGGGCTTTGATGAGGATGGACTTCCCCGCACCGGTCTCGCCGGTGAGGATGTTGAGTCCGGCCGAGAACTCGACCTCGATCTCCTCGACGACCGCGAGGTCGACGATGCGGAGCACGTGGATACCGGTCAATCCTGACCCCGGTCGACGAAGTAGTTCTCGATCACCTCGTCGAGGGCCTCGATGGTGACCACCGGAGGCTCATCGAGGAAGCGTTGTCGATCCCGCACCTGGGTGAGTAGATCGCGTGGATGACAGGCCCTCAAGGGGCGATCGGTGTAGTGCACGTCCATGAGGTGGTCGAAGCAGTCCTCGGCGGCGGTCAGGCCGAGTGCGATGGCCTGGGAGCGCAGCAGCCTGCGAAAGGCATCTGGGCTGGGGTCGGGTAGATCGATCTTGTAGGGGATCCGGCGAAGAAAGGCCTCGTCGACCAGGCTGGAGGGATCGAGGTTGGTGCTGAACACGACGAATGGGTCGAAGAGGACCTCGAGCTTGGTACCGTCGGCCAGACTCAGGAAGTCGACCCGTCTCTCGAGGGGAACGATCCATCGGTTGAGCAGGTCACGCGGGGAGACTTGCTGGCGCCCGAAGTCGTCGATCACCAGGGTTCCCCCCGCTGCCTTCACCTGAAGAGGCGCCTCGGATAGGCCGAGGTGGGGGTTGTGGATGAGCTCGAGCATCTCCAAGCGGAGTTCGCCTCCAGCGATGAGGGTGGGTCGGTGACAGCAGACCCAGCGTGGATCGAGCCGGCCGAGCCCCTTGGGGATGTCGGGGGTTGGAACCGCCTCGTGGACCATGGGATCGAATACGCGGATCAGGTTGCCCTCGACCTCCACCACCTGGGGTACGAAGATAGGCGACTGAAACGAGGCCATCAGCCTCTCTGCGACCAGTGTCTTGCCGTTGCCGGGCTTGCCATAGAGGAATAGCGCCTTGCCCGTCGAGAGAGCCATCCCGAGCCGTCGCATCACCGCTTCCGGGAGCTCGACTCCGGTCATCGCCGTCTCGAGATCGGCCAGGTGGATCGGGTGTCCTCTCACCGACTGGGAGCGAACGGACTGCCGCCACTGGTCGAAGGGGACGGGGGCCGCGGCGCTCCAGGCCGATCGGCGGACGAGAGACTCAGCCTCGCTGCGGCCCGCCTCGGAGAGGTCGTAGCGGAAGTCCCCGGTCATGGTCGCAGCGGCTCTGTGGACCACGAGGTTGCGCTTCTTCAGCGTGGCGAGGATGTCGCGGATGGGAGCTGCAGGAAGGCAGAGGCGCTTGGCCAGGCGCGAGCTGGTTGCCCCGTTGAGTACGTAGAGCGCCTTGATCAGGAGCTGCTCGGTGAGCCCCGTCTCGATGTGGGCATCGGAGAGGGTGTGTGGAGCGACTGGGAAGAAGACGTCGGACACGGGACCTCGGGATTCGGACGATCGGACTATCCCGTGATGGGGGGATTCGGGCATGCTGGGTAGGTGAAGCCCGACGAGAACCATCCCTGGAGCCCGCCTGCCGTGGAGCATCCGATCGCGATCGGGCCCGGTTTACTGGGCTTTCTGGCGGTGATGCTGCTTCATATCGGGATGTCCGCGGGGGCATCGCTCGCGGGCTTCGAGCTGTGGTTTGTGGGCTTCGGGGTGTTTCAGCTCGGCTTCCTGGTGCCCCTGGTTGTGGTCATGATCTGGCGCGGCGCGCCCCGCGAAGCGGTCGTGGGTGTGTTCGTTGCTGCGGCCCTTGGCTTCGCCGCAAATGCAGCTTGGATCGCCCTGTCGGGCCTGAGTGCAGGTCTCGTGTGAAGACGGCGGGCTCGGATTCCGCTATTCCCAACTCGTCCACTTCCCTCGGAGGTCAGATGTTTCGTTCCATCGTCCTGTTGTTCGCGTTGGTCCCGGCGCTCGCATTCGCGGGTCCCAAGGTGTCGAAGAAGCAGCTCGAGGTCGTGCCCGTCACCGATCTCAATGCGCTCGAGTCCCAGCTCGGTGAGATCGACTCGCTCGGAGCCCGTATCGACAGCGCAGAGTCGTCCTTTCTGGCAGCCAAGGCGGCTAAGTCTACGGAGAAGGCCGATATCGCTGCGGCCAAGGATGGCGCTTCTGCGGCCAAGACCGGTGTGAAGGATACGAAGTCGGAGTCCAAGGCGAATATTCGTGCGGCCAAGGGGGATGTCGACGGGGCAAAGCAGATTCTCGACGAGCGAAAGTCCGCCATGAAGGCTGTTAAGCTCGAGTACAAGGAGAAGCTCGCTGCACAGAAGGATCAGGTCACCTTGGCCAAGGCCGATCTCAAGCAGGCCAAGGCCGACAAGGCGCTGGCCAAGGACGAAGCCGGTGCGGCCAAGGACGAAGCGAAGGCCGAGGTCGCCACGGCGAAGGCCGAGGTCAAGTCCGAGAAGGACGATGTGGCGGGGGCCAAGAACCAGATGGGGCTTGCCAAGGCCGAGATTGACTGGCTCAAGGCCAAGCAGGCCAAGATCGAGGCCGAGGTCGAGCACAAGAAGGCCTTGCTGGTCGCCAACAACGGCGGCGAGATCGACACTTCCGCCTTCGTCGCTGCCAAGGAGAAGGCCGAGGCGGACTTCGCTTCGGCTGAGGCCGCCTACAACCAGGCCAAGCTCGACGCGGGCGGCCCCGGCGATCCGGAATAGATCCGTGTAGATGGATCTCGATGCCGCATCGCTGGCTCACCTCCTGCGCGGAACCCTCGAAGGAGACGGGGCGGCTGCGGGGCGTCGCCTGATCACGGACTCTCGGGCGGGGGTTCGCGATGGGGACGTGTTCATCGGGTTGGCGGGCCCTCACTTCGACGGGTGTGCCTTCGCGCAGCGGGTGCTCGAGGAAGGCGCCAGCATCGTGGTGGTCGGCTCGGATACGGCCGTCGTACCGGGCCCAGGAGCCGCCGTGATCCGGGTCCCCAGCGGGATCGAGGCGCTCCGTATCCTGGCGCGGGAGAGCCGCTCTCGGCTGCGCGGGGTGGTCGTCGGGATCACCGGGTCCAATGGCAAGACGCTGGTGAAGGATATGCTCGCGGCGATCCTGGCGGATCGGTCGGTCTCCGCATCGCCGATGTCGTGGAACTCCCAGGTCGGCGTCCCGCTCGCCCTCGTCCACGCCGATCCAGAGGCCGAGGTGGTGCTGGTGGAGTGTGGCATCTCCGAGCCGGGTGAGATGGCTCGTCACGCAGCGCTGGTGCGGCCGGATCTGGGGGTCTTCGTCAATGTGGGGGATGCCCACCTCGAGGGTCTAGGCTCCCGGCAGGTCATCGCTCGAGAGAAGGCGGAGCTGTTTCGGGGGGCCGAGTGGGTGTTCGTGCCCGAAGACCAGGAGCTCGCTCGAGCAGCCCTGGATGGCGTCGCGGGGGTTCGGCCGGTTCCCGTGCCCTCCCAGGCGGGGTTTCTGGAGGTCGACGCGGCTCTGGCGCGAGCGGTCGCAGCACACCTCGGTGTAGGCGCGGTCGAGGCCGATGCGGGGCTCGAGGCCTGGCGCCCAGCCCCGATGCGGCTCGAGATCAGCACCACGCCGCGGGGAGTGGTGCTGATCAACGATGCCTACACCTCGGATCCGGAGAGCATCGAGGGGGCGGTGGCCGTGCTGATGCGGGAGCGCAGTCCGGGCCGGGCGTGGGTTGTGCTCGGCGGCATGGCTCAGCTCGGTGCCGCGGCGGACGCGGGGGCGGAGCGAGTGGGGCGTGCCCTGGTTCACCAGGGGGTGGATGCGTTGATCGCGGTGGGGCCGGGGGGAGCTCGGCTGGCGCGGGCCGCGCGGGCGGCTGGCATGTCCGATGTCACCGAGGTTGTGGGCATCGCAGAGGCGGCGGAGCTGCTCCAAGAGGTCGTGCGCAGCGGGGATCGGGTGCTGCTCAAGGGCAGCCGCCCCGACCGGCTCGAGAGGCTGGTCGCGGTGTTCTTCGATGCCCTGGCTCCGGCCGTTCTCACCGTCGATCTGGACGCGATCGTCGGCAACTTCCGCCGAATTCGCGCAGCGGTCAGCCCGGCCCAGGTCATGCCCGTGGTCAAGGCATTTGGCTATGGCGTCGACTCGGTGCGTATCGCTCTGGAGCTGCAACATGCGGGGGCGGCGCACTTCGCCGTGGCCTACCCCGATGAAGGCGTGAGGCTGCGGGAGCGAGGGGTCCACCTGCCGATCCTGGTGCAGAATACGGTGCCGGGCGAAGCGATGAAGCTCGTGGCCCATGGGTTGTCGGCCCAGGTCAGCACACTCGATCAGGTCGAAGTGCTCGCTCTGGAGTCCCAGCGCCAGCGGCGCACGACCCGGGTGCATCTCAAGGTGGACACGGGCATGGGGCGCGCGGGCTGTGAGCCGAGCGAAGTCGTAGCGATCGCCGAGGCGGTGTGCGCGAGCGAATGGCTCGTGTTGGACGGGCTGATGACGCACTTCAGCGCGGCGGATGACCCCGACTCGGATGGGTTCACGCGGCAACAGATCGCGCGCTTCGAGGTGGCGCGCGGTGCACTCGATGCAGCGGGGATTCGACCTCGGTGGGTCCATGCCAGCAATAGCGCAGGCATCGCTCGGTTCCCCGAGGCGACCTACGATCTGGTGCGCTGTGGCCTGGCTCTGTTCGGCTACAGCGCGGTCGAGGAGAGGCGGGGGCTGGGCCAGCAGCCGGCGCTTCGGCTCACCACCCGTGTGGTATCGGTGAAGACCGTGCCTGCGGGGCATGATGTGGGCTACGGACGGGCCTTCCACACCGGCGATCGACCCCGAAAGATCGCGGTGGTCGCGCTCGGCTATGGCGATGGCTACCCCTGGGCCCTGTCCAACCGGGCTCAGATGCGGGTCGGTGATCAGCTCGTGCCCGTCGTTGGCAGGGTGTGCATGGATGTCACGATGCTCGATATCACCGCGGTCCCGGAGGTGGCGCCGGGGGATAGGGTGGTGGTGTTCGGTCCGCAGCCCCCCGACCCTGGGTTGCTCGACCTCGCCGAGCTGGCGGGCACCATCCCCTACGAGCTGCTCACCCGTCTATCGCCCCGTATCCGTCGGGTCTTCGAGAGTAGCCTATGATCTATTTGTCCGCCCTCGTCGCCTGCTCCTCCCCGCCTCCGACCGTCGTGGGGCTCCGCCCTGCACCCGCGGCTCGGGCTCAGCCGCCCGGCTGCCCGGTCCCCGGAGACCCGGTCGTTCGCGGAGAGCTGGCGAACCCGCAGCTCGACGAGGTCAGCGGTCTGGTGAAGAGCCGCAAGCGGGATCTCTACTGGGTCCACAACGACTCGGGCGACAAGGCGCGGGTGTATGCGGTGGGGCCTGCCGGAGAGGACCGGGGCAGCTTCATGCTCGATGGAATCAAGGCCGAGGACTGGGAGGATATGGCGCTGCTAGCGGGAGCGGAGGGGGACTTTCTGCTGCTGGGGGATATCGGCGACAACGACGAAGAGCGCCAGTCCGTACAGATCCATCGAATCGCAGAGCCCGAGCTCGGCGGGCCTGGCACCGTCGCTGCCGAGTCGATGGAGGTCCGCTATCCAGACGGCCCCCACAACGCCGAGGTGCTGCTCGTCGACCCGCGCGATGGGCGGATCTACATCCTCACCAAGTCCCGGGATGGGCGGTCTATGCTATTCGCGCTTGGGCCTTGGAAGCCCGGAGAGGTCGTGGCAAAGGCGGTCGGCGAGCGGCGCTTTCCCAAGGGGCGCAGCGCAGCCAAGGCGACGGGGGGAGATGTGTCCCCGGATGGATCGTGGGTCGCGATCCGCACCTACGCCACGGCCTGGTTATTCCCGGTGACCGGGGAGTTCTCCGCGGCCTTCGGTGTAGAACCCTGCGAAGTGGCGCCGCCGACCGAGCCCCAAGGAGAGTCGATCAGCTTCGTTGATGGTGGGCTGGTGACCGTCTCCGAGGGCGTCGGGGAGCCGCTGAACTTCATTCCATGGAGTGCGCCGGTCGCCAAGTAGTCCGAGATGCTGTACCGTCCCTCTCCCAGCAGACATCCAGGAGCCAGATATGTCCAGCAACCCAACCAAGGCCGAGCTAAGCATCAGCCAGCCCGCCACCGTCGAGCGAGTCGCGATCGAAGGCATCGGTAACCGCGACCAGGTGTGGGTCCATGTGAAGCATATCGACGGCACCCTGGCGACCTACTTCAACTACCTCGACGAGGGCTACACCGTGGTGCTGCGTCAGCTCGACCTGATGCGGGACTGCCTCATCCACCCCAACCTCAAGGTCATCTTCCACTACAAGGATCTGGAGGGCACCCTGCGCTTCCATGCGGTCACGGTGCTTCGAGAGGACTGACCACCAGGACTGCATTCATACCGCCGAAGCCATCGGGGGTCAGCTGCTGTGCATCAGGTGGAAGGACGGGCTCGCCGTCCACCACGTAGATGTACTCATATCTTCCGGGCTCGAGGTCGATACTCGCTGTCCAGATGCCGTTCTCCTGGCGCATGGGGATCGGTGACCAGTCGGAGAAACTCCCCTGAATCGATACCGAGGTGGCACCTTCTGCTGAGAAGGTGAATATACGCTCCCCTGGCCCCTGGGGGGGCCGCGCCCCCTTGACCCGCCCAGCGCGAATGGTCAGACCCCCGACAGCCCGCACACCCGCCAATTGACTCGTCCCACCGAGGGTCCAGGTGGCCGCCTCGAGGGTGAGATCCAGATTGCGGTGGAGGCGAACCGATCCCGTGACACCGATCCGTCCGAGCAGCGTGCCGGCCGGCTGGAATCCCGCGGGAGCGAAGCCCTTGTTCGCTGTCCAGGCACCAGCGATGTAGGGGGTGACCGAGATCGCGAAGGTGGGCCTCAGGCGAACTCCCCAGGAGGATCCGATATTGCTGGGGAAGGTGTCCTTTCCCCAGAGCTCCGCCGAGGTCAGTCCGATGATGCGCACTCGGGACCCGGCATTCCACGATACGGTCAGCTCTCCTCGGCCTGCGGGACCGAGCACCCCAGGGGAGCCGCGTAACCCACCGCTCACCACGGTCTCGGCGCTGAAGCGCCCTGTGCGGTAACGTCCCGCCATCGAGAGCCAGGATTCAGCCCACTTCTGGCCAAGACTGAACCGGCTGGATGCCCGAGCTCCGATTGCGTTCCGCCACACCCCGAGTCGAACTCTCTGCCGATCGTAGTAGGGAGTATTCTCGATCAGCTGGAGGGTGCTGGAACCCCCGGAATCCAGGCGCCACTGGCCCCAGGCTCGTGACCAGGTACCCGCGGCCCGAGCTTCCACGCTGGCTCCACCGCCACCACTCGACCAAGTCTCCGATCCCCCGACAAGGGTGAGACCGCCGAGCGTGGTGGTGATGTCCTCGATCTCGGCCGAAGGCCGGATGGCTGGCTGCTGCGCGAGCGCAGAGGATACGGCGAGAAGCAGCGGGGTCATCCCAACCTGTAGCTCGATGGGGCTGGGCGCCGCCGAAGCAGAGTCTTGGCTAGATGGTGATTCGGACGCTCTTGCGCATCAGATCATCAAGATCGAGTTCTTCGAACCGAAGTCGTCCGCAGCCGTGGTGGAAGCCGCTGGATCCACCACCCACGACTCGTCGACCTTGAACAGGTACTCGTGCCGCCCGTGCTCGACCTCGAGCGTGAGGTAGTAGACATCGCCGCTGCGCTGCATAGGCACCGGCTTCCAGTCCGTGAAGGTACCGACGACGGTGACTTCTTCGGCCTGGGGTGCGTACAGCACGAACCGGGCGGTGGCTTCATCGGGAATATGGACCGGGGCGGTCGCTACAACGGCGGGTGGGGCGGAGGGATGGGCGATCCAGCCGATCGCGACTCCTCCGACCAGACACGCGGCTCCAAAGAGCGCGGTAGCGGAGGCCCGGCGGCGTCGGTCTCTGCGGGTGCGCTTGGCCAGCGCGCCGTGGAGGAGTGAGGCGGGAGCGGGTGTGAGGGGGACTCTCATCGGTTGCTATTCCCGGGATTGGAGGGACGGCCGGGCGTGTCTGGCCGGCCTGCGTTGGCGGGTCTACCGGGCTCGTCTGGCCTCCCGTTGCCCCCCTGACCGTTGGCCATATTGGAGAGGATAGCAGCAGCGGCTTGATCGGAGGAGTGACCGTTGGCGTTGAGGGCAGTCACAGCGGTGACCAAGCCCTGTACGGCGTGGCCCCGCCCCGCGCCACTCGCCGCGAGGTCGATCATCTGGATTGCATCGGACTCGGATACGCCGGAGCCAAGAAGGTCGGCCAATACCTGCACCGACAGAGCCTGAGAGGGACCTTTTGCGCGAGCCAGATGCCGGATAGCCTGCGGGGTGGCGTCGGCTCGGAGCGCCGCCGCTGCCGCGATGACCAGAGAAGGGGGCGTCTGGGGACCCAGGAGTTCCTGTGCCTCGCGCAGCTGGGCCACGCGCTCGCCCAACACCTCTGCGATTCGCGCTGAAGGGACGCCCTTGGCGAGACCTTCCTTGGCCTTGTCTTCGATCGCCGAGGTGGGCACACCCGCTTGCTGGGCCACGTCGACGACTCGCTGGACTTCTGGTGGGTATTCACCAGCGAGTGCAGATAGCGCGAAAACCACGATCATTGGACGCTCCCTGCCCCCTTCTACGATTCAGGTGAGTCGAACGTGACGACAAATGTCGCCACGACGTCAGGATAGCTCTTCTCGAGCCGCTCTCGTAGCAGCTTTCGACCCCGGGCCACTCGCTGGCGCAAGGCGGCGACGGAGTGCCCGGTGACCTCGGACATCTCCGCATAGGAGAGCCCGGCGATGTGAAAGAGCTCCACGGCCTCGGCATAGGGCTCAGGAAGCGAACGAAGTACCTTCCGGACCAACCGGTCGTGGTCTCGGGTCTCCAAGAGATGCACGGTATTTGCTCGGGATTCAAGTAATTTGCCGGGTAGTTCCTTGACCTTGCGCCACCATGTCGACTTGGTGCGATCCCGACATAGATTTGTGGCGATCGCGAGCATCCATGGCTTGAAAGGCCGTGTTGGGTCGTATTTGTGGGCGGAATCCAGACACCGGATGAGGGTGTCCTGTGCCACATCTTCTGCGGTGGCCTGGTTGCCCGTCATTCGCAGACAGACGGTGTACAGGAGGTCGAGGTGGGGGGAGACCAGCTCCTGGAACGCCTCGACGTCTCCCTTCGAGAACCCGGTCTGGAGGCGGACTTGAGTCGAGGATCGAGTGAGATCTGGGACATCATCACCGAATCCGGGCTGTGGGGAAATCGGCTTCATCCGCCCGGGAGCATACCGCGTTGCCATGCCGAAGTGTCAAGAGTCGAACATCGATCCGAGTCCTCACTCGAGGACCGGTCTTTCGCTGCTCGAAAGAAGCGGAGAGTTGGCAGGGAGTCCGTCGACGTGCCAACCTATGGGCATGGCCAAGAAATCCAAGAGTACGCGCTTCGACTTCATCCACGAGGCACGGATGCGGTCCTTTGTCGCCGCAGTCGTAGGGCTCACCCTCACAGGCGTAGCGCTGTTCGCCTGTCTCCGGCTGTTCGATGTCTACCAATCCAAGCTCGATGAGGCGTCCGAGGGCACGCCGCAGCAGTTCGTTCTGTACGCGGCTCGGGATCTGTACCCCGGGGTTCGAGTGGAGGAGTCCGATGTCTTTGCGCTTGCGATTCCGCTTGGCGCGATCCATCCCGATATGGCGACGGTTCCAGAGCATATCGTTGGAAAATACCCGAAAGAGCCGATTCTGCGCAACGAGATCATCCGGCTGGAGCGCATCGCGAATCCCGAGAAGGGAGAAGGTCTGAACGCCATCCTCCCGCGCGACATGCGTGCGATCTCCATCGATATTTCCAATGGGGCGGCGCTCTCTGGCAACCTCACTCCGGGAAGCTACGTCGACGTGTTGTCGACCATCAATCCGGACGATGATGCCGCGCCGATCATCACGAAGACCATCGCCCAGAGCTTGTTTGTACTGGCTGTGAATGACGAGGTGATTTCACTCACACCGCAGCAAGAGCGGAATGGCCACAAGCGCCCTCGTCCGACCGTTACCCTCCTGGTCACTCCTGATCAGGCAGAGTGGGTCGCCCAGGCGATCTTGACCACATCCGTTTACCTCACTCTTCGTAACGATCTGGACGATCGCTTCGAAGCGGTCCCAGGGGTCGACATTGGCGCCTTGCTCGCCCGGCTGGAGATCGAAGAGGCTCCGCCTGCGAGGGCCCCACGGCCGAAACCCAGTCCGCCGCCAGAACTGGAGGCCGTTGCGCCCACAGAAGTTCTGGTGATTCGCGGCGATCGCGTCGAGGATGTCGAGGTGGAGTCGGATGCCGCTCCCCGATCTCCCTGAGTTCTTGGGAGGAGCGATCGCGCCTGTCAAAGCCGTAGAATGACCTTGGAAGAGAATCGGCGGCGAAGATATTTGGCAGAGCTTGTCACATCGGCGGCGGGTCACTCGTAGCAGGTACATGGAATTGGCATTGAGCCGATCCCGTGAGTTGGGGGGAGCGCATGCGAGACCGCTTGTTCGGAAGACGTGGCAACGCCGCAACGCTTGGCTTGAGCTTCATCACGTTGCTCGCAGCGTCGGCGCTGGTCGTGGATATCGGCTTCGGGTACGCCAGCCAGACCGAACTTCAGGCTACGCTCGATGCAGCGGCGCTCGCCGGGGTCGGCTACTTCGACAAGAGCGACGCTGGGATTGCGTTGGCGAGGGTCCGCGCGGTGGAGTTCGCAGCGAAGAACTCGATCATGGGCGAGCCCTTGGTACTGCCCGATGATGCGATCTCGGTGGGAACCTTCGACGTGAATGGGAATTTTGTCGCGACAAATGATCCGGATGTGGTGGACGCCATGACCATTGACCACACCAAGGTCGATGTACCCGTGTTCTTCTCGGCGGTGGCCTTCGGGACAGCGTCGATGTCTGCCAATGCCCGGTCGGGGGCCATCCAGAATCCACCGCGTCCCGCGGGTCGTACGAACTGCTTTCTGCCGCTGGCGGTACCGGACTGCGTGTTGGATGGAAACGCCAACTACGAGGACCTTGAACTCAAGCTGAACTCTGCGAATGAAGACAATGCAGGTTGGGCAGACCTGATGGGCCCCCCCAATGCGGCGGGCATCCGGGACGCGATCGGGGACCAATGCCAGGCGGGAACCGCTGCCGTTGGTGAGGAAGTCTATCTCAACAACGGTACGGTTACGGCTGCACTCTCTGAGCTGGCGGATGTCCTGAGCGGGAACTCGGGTGGCAGCACCGGAGCCTGGAACGATACGACGTTCGGTCCGATCCCGGCACAGATGTCGGGCTCCACTGTGGAGCCTGCCGAGTACGGGCAACATGTCGTGGAGGGACCGATTGTTCTCTTCGATGGCGGGGGCGGTGATTGCCTCGCCAATACGCAGTTCAATCGGTCGAAGACCATCACGGGATTCTCCTGGGCCTCCATCTATGATGTGGACTCCCAGGGGCGCGGGAAGAACATCCGGGTGCGGCTCGATCTCACGACTGACTACCAGTTCGGATCGGGGGGGGGCGGTTCCGACGGACAGAACCTCACCGCACCCGGCACGGGCACGTTGGTGTACTGATGGCACTTCGGCTCAGGCGAGGGAATAACGCGATCGAGTTTGCGCTCACGCTTCCGGTGTATCTGGCGATTATCAGCGGTGTAGCGGACTTTGGGTGGGTGTTCAATCAACGTATGACAGTCACCATGGTAGCTCGTGACGCGGCACGCGCAGCCTCTCTGGTCGCGCTAGGCGCTCCGGTGGAGGCGAGTGGCGAAGCGCAGGGGGCCGCGTCGCTGGCTGCCGTGGGCCTCACTGGCACGGTCACCTGCACACTGGCCGGAACCTCTCCGGATCAGGAGGTCACCTGCAACGCCGTGGTTCCGTTCACTCCATTGATTGGGCTGGTGTCTGTCCCTCCAATCCTTCAGAGTCAGATCACCATGCGTATGGAGGAACAGCCGTGATCTCCAAGTCCTGGTCTCGCCGCCGAGGCAACAATGCCATTGAGTTCGCGCTCATTCTCCCGGCGTTGGTTGCGATCATGTTCGGACTCTTCGAGTACTCCTGGTACTTCAATCGCTACCTCGTGGTCTCCGCGGCTGCTCGGGATGCGGCGAGACGGACAGCGATGGTCACGGAGGACGATGGCGACTACCAGCAGGTAGCAGAAGGGGTCGCCTTCGACTACTTGGACAAGCTCGATACGACCGACGGCGCGGTTGTCTCTGTAGATGTCGTGGGCGTCTCACCGACTCGCACGGTCACGGTATCGATCTCCAGACCTTACACTCCAATCGCCGGTGCCCTGATGCCGGCGCCCAGTACCTTGTCTGCGTCTTTCACGCTACGGATGGAAGACCAGCTATAGATTCGGCTTTGGCCCTTCTGGGGCAAGTCGAGGCTAGATCAACCCCTCGCGGCACATCACGTGTAGCGCGAACGGCCCCTCCTCATTGTCTTTGCCCTCGACGATGATCCACCAGGTGCTGCCGCGCTGAGAGACGAGCTCGATCTTTTCGCGGTAGGTGCTGGTCTGAGTGCTCATCTCGCACTGGGGGACCATGGAGGAGTCGGTGGGGCAAGTGCGGCTCTTGAGCTTGACCGCCGCGAGGTCGAGGTCGGCGCAGGGGCTGTCCAGGTAGACGAAGGCCTTCATATCGCCCGGGGGCATGCGCAGCTGGTAGACCCGTTCGTCGCCGCCCCCGTGGTCGGTGAGGGCGGGGGTACAGAAGTTCTTCTCGTAGAAGCGGGTGTTGTACAGGTCGACCCCACCGCGGGTATGGCCAATGATGACCTCTCCGCAGCTGATGGTCGCCGTCGCGCAGTCTGGACCGCTTACGGGGCCACCGTCGTCGACGTCGTAGCAGTTTTGGGCGCTGATGGCGGGCTCTGGAGGCGGGGGAGAGCTGTCCATGCCAGGGAGGATGTACCGGCGCGGGCGAACGTTGAGCTTGACTCCTGGTTTGAGTGGGCCGGAGTACCCGCCGCCATCATCTGGGGGCAGGGTGAGGCCGTGCTCGCAGCCGAGCAGCGCGGTGAGCAGGATGATCAAGAGAGGTCCTCCGCGGAGATTGTATCTCGAAGCAATGGGATGAGGGGCAGGTCGGCGTCGGCCCAGCGAAGTTGGTGCAGCTCGTTCGCCGCGACCCAGCGAATCTCGGCGTGCTCGGCGGGTCTGGGGTCTCCGTCGAGCAGGCGGGCGGTGTAGGCGACGAGCTCGATGGGGCCGAACCGAGAGCAGCCCAGGAGCTGCTGAACCTCGACGGTGATGTGGAGTTCCTCGCGGAGTTCGCGGATGAGGGCCTGGGTATCGGACTCTCCAGGCTCGACCTTGCCGCCGGGGAGCTCCCACCGATCGGGGGTGGACATGGTGGGGCTGCGGAGGGCCACGAGGACGCGCCCCTCTTGGACTACGGCTCCGGCTACGACTCGGATGGGTGGCTTCATCGTTGAGAGGTTATCCGGCCGGCATGCCGATGCCCCCCGACTTCGAAGAACAGTGCCTCTACAGCCCCGACGCCTGGTTCATCCAGGATCTGGCCATGTTTCCGGACGACGATCGTATCGTTGGAATCTGCGATACGACGAAGCTCGGGCCCATCGTCGATGCACAGCGGCCCTGGCCAGGGCATCCCAAGCACCTGCCCGGCGCGGTGGTGATCCAGATCACGGGCACTCTGGGGCAGCTCTACGCGGCCTATATGCTCGGCCTCCCGGCGACGGAAGGCTGGGTGGGATTTGGCACCCATGTCCACAAGGCACGCTTTCGGCGGATGGGGGAGATCGGGCCGCCCATCGAGTGTGAGGCGAAGATGCTCTCCAAGCGGACCATGCGGAATACGGTCTTCATCCGCTTCCGCTTCCTGTTCTCTCAGGACGGTGAGGAGTGCTATCTGTCCGAACAGAGCGCTGCTTTTGTGCAGTCCGACCACCGGGGTCCGCTGCCGGGGTAGCTCAGCGGGTCTTGGAGGCCAGCTCGATGAGGCGCCGGTACCCCACGGGCGCGAGCCGCTGGATCTTGTCGAGGACCCAGGCGTCGCGTCCGACCAGGATGCGCTTCTTCTCTCTCTCTGCGCCGTGCAGGATGATGGAGGCGGCGCGATCGGGGTGCATCCCGTTGGCGATGATGCGGGCAGACCGGTCGCGGGACTGCCCCCCGAACATATTGGCGCCGCTGCGGGCCTTGTTGACGATATTGGTGGCGATCCCACCGGGATGCACGCAGGAAACGCCGACTCGGGAGTCCCGGAGCTCGAGGTCGAGTGACTCTGTGAAGCCCTTCACTGCGGCCTTGGTCGCGCAGTAGGCGCTGCAGTTGGGCACGCCGATCAAGCCGAACACGGAGCTGATATTGACCAGCCAGCCCTTGTCGCGCTCGATCATCGCGGGGAGGAAGGCGCGGCAGGTGTACACAACGCCCCAGAAGTTGACCCCGAAGATCCACTCCCACTCCTCGGGGGTGCCGGAGAGAAAGTCGCCGGCGAGGGCCACACCGGCGTTCGCGATGGTGAGATCCGGGGGGCCATGCTCTTGCAAGACCCGCTTGGCGAAGCGGTGCACGGCATCGGAGTCCGACACGTCGACGGTCTCGGTGAGTGGGGTCTGTTGGAGCGTCGAGGCGACTTTTGCCAGGCCGGCTTCATCGACATCGCAGAGCGCCACCTGGACCCCCTTGGCATCGAGCGCTGCGGCGAGCGCGGCACCGATCCCGGAGGCTGCCCCCGTCACGACGGCAGTGCTGCTGTGATCGAACCTCATCATGAACCCCCGTGCCATGGTATCTTGCAGCGCTCATGGCTACCGTCTCTCTAGGCCGATTCGATCTCGTCGAGCCCATCGCTGCTGGGGGAATGGGCGTGGTCTGGCGCGCCGTGCACCGCCCGGATGGCACGACCGTAGCAGTCAAGGTGCTCACGCCGAACGCGGCCGATCGCGAGGACTTCATCTACGCGTTGAAGGAGGAGATCCGGGCGGTGGCGGGACTGAACCACCCCCACGTGATCTGGATCCACGATCACGGAGAGGTCGATGCGGCGGCGGCGGAGGCGAGCGAAGGCATGCTCGCAGAGGGGGGCCCGTGGCTTGCGCTCGAGTTCTGCGAGGGCAAGACCCTGCGTGAGCTCGCTCCCAAGCTCGACTGGCCGGGTATCCGAGATGTGCTGATCGACCTGCTGGCTGCTCTCGCCCATGCCCACGCCCACGGGGTCATCCACCGGGACATCAAGCTCGCGAATGTGCTGGTAGGCGGCGCGCGCCCGGGCATCAAGCTCACCGACTTCGGCATCATGTACGCCATCGAGAGCAAGGCCGGTGCGGCACCGGTGAATGCGGGGACACCGGCCTATATGGCTCCAGAGCAGCTGCTGGGTTGGGAGGATGCCCAGGGGCCGTGGACGGATCTGTACCAGTTCGGTGTGATGGCGTGGAAGCTCATCACTTGGGGCTGCCCGGCCGAGGGCGATGTCCGAGAGCTGATGCTCGCCAAGAACGCGGAGTCGTGGGTCCCGTTCAAGCCGGTCGTGCCGGTGCCCAAGGGGACCGAGGCCTGGTTGATGCGGTTGATGAAGCGCTGGCCAGATGAGCGCTTCCGGTGTGCTGCGGACGCGGCCTATGCGCTCCAGCAGCTCGGTCCGGCCCCCCTCGGCGAGAGGCGGGTCTCTGAGCTCGCCTGGGATGCGGACTCCACCACCATGCTCGGCGACTCGGCACTGCTGGAGGAGTTCTTCGAGAGCCAGGGGCCCGCCGCGATGGCCACGCCGGTCGTTCCCGCCCCGCTTCCAAGGGACTGGCGCCAGGTCGAGACCGACACCACGCTTCCCGCATCGCTCATCGGCGCAGGGCTGGGCTTGTTCGGGCTACGCCAGGTCCCGGTCATCGGGCGGGAAGCGGAGCGAGACGCGCTGTGGGCCGGTTTTGCCAGCGTGCATCGCAGCCGTACCCCCCGTGTGGTGGTGCTGCGCGGTCCGGTCGGGTCGGGCAAGACTCACCTCGCGGACTGGATGTGTCGCAAGGCAGAAGAGGTCGGCGGCGGGACCTCGATGCGGGGCAGCTACTCGATGGATAGCGGCGCGCTCCAGGGGGTAGAGGAGGCCATCGCTCGGTACCTCCGTTGCGTGGGGGCCACCCGAACAGAGGTCGAGCAGCGGGTCGATGCGACGCTCGATCGCTTCGGAGACGGTGACGAGGACGAAGCCGCGCACCTGGTGGCTTTGCTTCATCCCGAGGATGAGGAGTCCGGCGCGCAGCGGATTCAGTTCCGCAATCGCACCGAGCGCCACGAGCTGATCTGTCGCTTCCTCGACCGGCTCACCCGCGACCGGCCGGTGATCCTGATGCTCGACGATGTGCATCACGGCCGGGATGGGGTGCGTTTTGCCCGGCACCTGCTGCGTCGAGGTCCGTCCGCGGTGCTGCTGCTGCTCACGGTTCGCGATGATATCCTCGCGCGGCGCAAGGCCGATCTCGAGCGCCTCAAGGCGGTCGAGGCCCGGTCCGCCTGTGCCAGCATCTATGTGGGTGCACTATCCAAGGAGCACCGCGCGGAGTTCGTGCAGCGGCTGCTTGGACTCGAGCCCAATCTCGCTCGCCAGATCGCGGACAAGACCGGCGGTAACCCCATGTTTGCGGCTCAATTGCTGGGAGACTGGGTGGGCAGGGGCTTGCTGGAGCCGTCACCGACCGGGTTCCGTCTCAAAGAAGAAGGGCTCGAGCTACCGATGCCGGAGGATCTTCATGATCCATGGCATATCCGCATCGGTCGGCTGCTGCGGGGCCACGAAGAGTGGAGACAGTCCCTGGAGCTCGCCGCCACTCTGGGGCTCAGGGTGCACACCGGGGAGTGGACGCGGGTGTGCAAGGCGGCGGCGGTCCCCTTCTCTCGGCGCCTGCTCACGGCGATGCTCCAGAACCGCTTCGTGGTGATGGACGAGGCGTCTCGGGGGCGCAGCTGGTCCTTCGCCCACAGCATGTTCCGCGAGGCGGTGCTCAAGGAGGCCGCAGAAGCGGGGCGGCTCGAGGGGCATCACCGCGCCTGTGTCGAGGTGCTCGCCGGTTCGGCCGGAGGGCGGCGTGTCGCCCGTCTGGCCTGGCATATGCTCGGTGCGGGCGAGACCCTGGACGCGATCGATCCGCTGCTGGAAGGGGCGGATGCCTGCCTTGCAGATGGGGATCACGAGGAAGCGACACGGCTGCTGGAGGCCCGGGAGCGCACCATGGTGGATGAGGGCGTGCGTCCCTCGGATACCCGCTGGGGTCGCGGCTGGCTGCTGCGGGCTCGGCTTCATCTGCGCGAGGGCGAGTGGAAGGATGCCCAGGAGTGGAACCAGAAGACCATCGATCAGGCCCGGGACTGGGGCTGGCGGGATCTGGAGATCGAAGGGCTCGCGCTGATGGCGGGGAATATGCGCTTCACCAAGGCGAAGACCGCCGCCGAGTACCTCAGCCGGTCGAGGCAGCTCGTGGGCGAAGGGGTGGGGGCTCGGGCTCGCACCACGGTCAGTGTTCTCTCCGCAGATCTCGCGCGTGAAGCCGGTCGTCTCGACGAGGCGGCGGCGTGGGCTCGCAGGGCGCTTGGCTACTCCCGCCAGGACAACGGCCACTTCGAGCAGGAGTGTCTCCGGTGCTTGATCCGGGTGGAGATCGGGCGGGGAAACCACCGCAAGGCGCTCGCGCTGGTCACCGAAGCAGAGCGATCGGCACGCACCGTGGGCTCTCGCTACGACCTCGCACAGGCGGCCTTCTTGCGTGCCCATGTGCAGCGGGTCTGTGGGAACCTCGACGCCGCTGAGGACGCGGTCGAAGAGGCCTGGCGACTCTCCCAGGCCATCGCCGACCCGAACCGAATGGTCGTCAAGGCCAGCAAGGGGCTGCTCTATGTAGAGCGGGGGCGATACCTACGAGCAGAGGCGGAGTTCCGTGCCTGCCTGCGCAGCAATGTCCGGCAAGCCCATCTGTGGAGCCACCTGGGAATGCTCGTCTGCGCGGCGGATGACACCGATGACACGGTGTGGGCCGCGCACCTCGAGCCCGTAGGCCGCTTTCTCGATCGGGGTTGGTCCGACCCCTCCATCACGCGCTATTCAAGGCTCGCCGAGGAGCGCGCGACAGCGGCGGGCTTCCCAGAGAGAGCGGAGGACGCGCGCGTGTTGATCGAGCTGCAGGAAATGAAGACGAGGTCGGACAGTTGACCCCAATGCGTGCGGTGTTCTTCGTACTCTTCGCGGTTGGATGTGGGAAGTACGCGCCGGTCGACTACCAGCAATCGCTGCGCGTCGAGCCGGTCGTGGGCTTGCCGGCGGTGTGCCTCTCCTTCGTGCCCGCTGCGGGGCGCCTGCCCAAGTCCGAGGCCAGTCAGTGGTTGGAGGTACGCGAGGCCATCCAGGTCGGAGATCTGACGCGGGCCAATGAGCGAGTGGCGGGGCTCGGTCCCCATCCCGCGCGCGCCAGTGTGCAGGCGGTCTATGCCCTGGTCGAAGGCTCCAGCCCCCCGGACGAGGAAGCGCTGCGGGCCCTGGTGGAGCAATATCCCGACGATGCCTGCCTGCTCCAGATGGCGGGAACCGCCATGCTCGGCGCCAACGCTGCGGTCGCTCAGGAGTGGATCGCTGCGGCGGGCCAGCTCAATCCGGACGACCCCGATGTGGCGCTGATGACCACGGTGTTCCAGGTCCAGAGCCCAGCCGAGAGGCAGGAGCGCCTCGTAGACCTGGCGAATACCTACCCGGAGCATGCAGCTACCCAGGTCTTCGCGGGCCGGGTGTCGGTGTCCGTTGGCGAGCTCGATGATGCGGTCATCGTGTTCGAGCGGGCGTTCGCGCTGGGTGCGGAAGAGGTCGGGGAGTCGCTCTACCATCTGCGCCGGATGTCGGGGAAGCTCGATGCCTACCTGCTCCAGGCCGCCGATGATGGCGAGCCGGTCTCGGCGGTACAGTTCGGAGAGCATCCGATGGAGGCGCTCGACAGCTGGCTCGGACTGAAATCGGAGACCGACCACCTCGAGGCGATCTTCGACACCTCCGAGGGGGAGATCCGCTGCTCACTCTTCCACCGCAAGGCCCCGGTCACGGTGCTCAACTTCGTGGCGCTCGCGCGGGGCCAGCAGGCCTGGACGGATCCGGCCTCGGGGGAAACAAGCGAAGCGCCTCTCTACGACGGCACCCTCTTCCACCGGGTCATCCCGGAGTTCATGATCCAGGGCGGCGATCCGCTCGGGACGGGGCAGGGGTTTCCGGGCTACCGCTTCCGCGACGAGCTGCATCCCGAGCTCGGCTTCGACCGTCCGGGCCGGCTCGCCATGGCGAACTCGGGGCCGGACACCAACGGCTCCCAGTTCTTCATCACCGAGGCCCCCACTCCGCATCTCGATGGAATGCACACCATCTTCGGACAGTGCACCGGGCTCGATGTGGTGGAGGCCATCGCTCGGGTGCCCGCCTCTGGGAGCCGGCCCGACACCGATGTGGTGCTCAACACGGTGCGCTTCGAAGTAAAGCCCTGCGAGACCTGCACACACTGATCCCCCCCGGAGAGACCATGCGATTCCTGCACACCATGTTCCGCGTCCGCGATCTGGATGCTGCGCTGCGATTCTGGTGCGATCAGCTCGGGCTCCATGAGGTCCGCCGGCACGAGCACGAGGCGGGACGCTTCACCTTGGTCTTCCTCGCGGGTCCAGACGCGAATGACCCCGCGCTCATCGAGCTCACCTACAACTGGGATCAGGAAGAGCCCTATGGGGTAGGGCGCAGCTTCGGCCATGTCGCCTATGCGGTGGACGATATCTACGCGCTCTGCAAGCGGCTCCAAGATGCCGGGGTGGTGATCAACCGGCCTCCCAGAGACGGGCGCATGGCTTTTGTCTGCTCACCGGATGGGGTCAGCGTGGAGCTTCTTCAGAAGGGTGAGCCGCTTGGAGCGGTCGAGCCTTGGGCCAGCATGCCCAACACCGGAAGCTGGTAGGGGCTTCAGGGGCTGGCCCACTCGGCCTGGCTGAGGGCCTCCATGCGCAGGTACTCGGCATAGAGTTGGTCGTAAGCGGTTTGATCGGCGGGTTGCAGGGGGCCCGGCAGCAGGTCGGGGCCCTCGTGGAGCCCCGGGAGGATTCGGTGGAAGGATACCTGCTCCCGCTCGATGATGAGCTTGTGGGTGGCCGAGATCACCGTCTGCCCGCGCAGGTCGTCGGTGGGCTGGGGCACGTTGAGAGAGGCGTCGATGTACAGCGTGTCGCGGACCGTCGCGGTGGGGTCGGAGAGCACGGGTACGAGGCTGATCCCATCGAGCTCCCGGTCGGTGGGCATGGGCTCGCCGGCGAGCTCGAATAGGGTGGGCCAGATGTCCATGAGGCTCGCGAGAGCATCGGTGCGGCCGGGCTGGATTCCGGGCCCGGCGATGATCAGGGGGGCCCGCACACCGCCTTCATACATCGAGCCCTTGGCGTGATCTGCATCTGCGGGGAACTCGGCCACCTGGTAGGGCGTGCCATTGTCCCCGACGATGACCACGATGGTGCGCTGGCGTACATCGGCGGGCAGGCTTGCGAGGGTGAGGCCGATGGAGATGTCCACCGTCTCGATCATGGCGTTGAGCTGCACCGACCAGTCATCGTCGTCGGATACAGGGGTGTAGACGTAGTTGTCCGGGGGGGCGTGCCAGGGAGCGTGGGCGGCAGACAGCGGGACGTAGGCGAACCAGGGTTCTGGGGTGGTGTTCAGCCAGGCGATGCTGGCGCGGGTGAGCTCGCGGGTGTGGTAGGCGGTGCTGGTCGAAGTGTTGCCGTTGGTGGTTCGGGGCCACAGTCCGTAGGAGTTGATGTTCTGTAGGATCCCGTCGTAGTGGTCGAAGCCCTGGCGGTTGGGATGGGTCGCAGCCCCGGGAACGACGAGCCCGCTGAGGTGCCACTTGCCGAAAGCCCCGGTGGTCCAGGGGCGCTCGGACTGCTGTAGCGCTTCGGCGATGGTGCGCTCTTCCTCGGGGAGCTCCGAGTCCTCGTCGGGCCAGATCGCCGTGCCGATCCCCGTTCGGAAGGCCAGCCGGCTGGTGAGCAGGGCGGCCCGGGTGGAGGAGCAGAGCGGTGTGGAGTAGGCGCGGTCGAAGACGACGCCGCGGTCGGCGATGGCGTCGATCACCGGGGTCGTGGCGATGGAGACCGAGTCCATAGCGTACATGGAGAACCGCTCGGGACCCACGTCATCGATGAGGAAGACCAGCAGATTGGGCGGGAGGTCGGGCTCGGTGGCGGTATCGCCAGTCTCGGCGAGGGCCGCGGTGTCGACGGGGGGGGTGAGGGTGTCGGGGGGCTGCTTGCAGCCGACGAGGAGGGAGAGCAAGATCATGGGAGCTCGAGTAGCCGAATGAGGGTGTCGCGGACGTTCTCGACCCGCGCTTCGATCTTGCCCTGCTGGAGCACCAACACGCCGAGCAGAATGGTAATGGTCAGGTGCCCGATGTCGGCGGGCGGGAGATCTGAGCGCACCGAGCCCGCGGCCTGCCCCTGCTGGATCGTGGGGGCGAGCATTTGAATCCCAGCGTGGATGACCCGCCCGAAGACCTCGGAGGCACCGGGGATCCGTGCGCCGGCCTCGAGCACGAAGCGGAAGTGCACGGTGCCGAGAACGGCGAACTCGCCCAGATCGGGAGCATCTCCGCGGCTGGCCTGGAGCAGCAGGTCTGCGAAGAGTTCGATGGCTGCGACGAGCCCGTCGGCCTGGGCCGAGGCGATGACCAGCGCGTCGAGGTACTCGGCCAGGATGCGCTCCACGACCGCGATGATCAGGGCCTCGCGGTCGGCGAAGTGTACATAGAAGGCGCCGCGGGTCTTGCCCGCCCGCGCACAGATCTGGTCCAGGCTGGGGCCGTCCAGGCCGTGCTCGGCGAACTCCTCTAGAGCGGCGTACAGCAGGGCCTCTCGGGTGCGTTGCTTGAGCTCGGCGCGGGTGGTCATGCCCGCACCTATCCCCGTGATTCCCCGACGTCCTGTTTGACATACGGAGGCGTATGCGTAATCTATGACATACGAGTTCGTATGTGAGGTGCCCCGTGCGCGTATTTCTGCATCTGCTGGTCTTCTTCATCCCGGTTGCTGTGCTGGGCTTCCTGCTCACCGGCCCCCACTCGCCCGGGGTGGCGCTGGTCTGCCTGGCCCTGGTCTTCGTGCCGATCGCCCTGGACTTCGTATCGCCACCGGAGCGCCGCGACCCCACATCGAGCGTGCCCGCTGCGGCATGGAATGGGTTGCTCTGGGTCCTGACCGCGCTGCACCTCGGGGCGATCGGCCTGCTTCCGGTGTTCGTGATGCGTGCAGGGGTGTCGATCGACAGCGCGGTCGCTGTATTTCTGGTGGGCAACGCCAGCGCCCAGGGCATCGTGCTCGCCCACGAGCTCATCCATCGGCGCGGTGGGTTCCGGCTGGCGGGGCGGGCTCTGCTGGCGGGGGTGCTCTACGAGCACTTCACGACCGAGCATCTGCGAGGGCATCATCGTCGGGTCGCCACGGTCGAGGACCCCGCCACGGCTCGGTATGGCGAGCGGTTCTGGCCCTTCTTCTTGCGCACCGTACCCGCGCAGTTCGCCAGTGCCTGGGCGCTGGAGTCCAAGCGCCTCGGTGCGAAGACCTGGTGGGATCAGCGCAAGAATCCCGTGCTACACGGCCTGATGGTGGGCTGGGCTGTGGCGGCGCTGATCGGGATTGGCTTCGGTCCCCTGGCCCTGCTCGCCCACCTGGGCCAAGCGCTATTCGCCGTGACGCTGCTCGAGGGGGTCAACTATATGGAGCACTGGGGGCTGCTCCGCGCGGGCAAGCGGGTCTCGGTGGTGGACAGCTGGGATAGTGAGGGTGCGCTCACCTACTACATGTTGATCGGGCTGGCTCGGCACGGCGATCATCACGCCCACGCGGCGCGTCCGTACCAGGATCTGCGGCTCTTCGAGGAGACGCCCAAGCTGCCCTGGGGCTACCTGGCGACGGGCTATTGTGCGGTCTTCGCGGACTTTGTGCTGATCCCTCGGCTCGACGCGGAGCTGCGTCGCTGTGGGCTGGGGCCGTACCGGGAAGAGCGCCGGGCCGCCTGATGTCGGTTTTGCCCTGCGTTCGACCCACCCCTATCAGCGCGATTCATCGAGCAGAGCCCGAAGTCGGGCGAGCTCGGCGTCGCGCTCGGCCAGCTCGCGGAGGGCGCGCTCCTTTTCGGCCTGTGCGCGCTCCTTTTCGGCCTGTGCGCTCTCCTTTTCGGCCTGTGCGCGCTCCTTTTCGGCCTGTGCGCGCTCCTTTTCGGTTCGGGCACGCTCGAGGTCCTGCCTACTGCGCTCCAGCTCCTTCCTGTCGCGCTCCGCCCGCTCCGTCGCCTGCTCCGCCCGCTCCGTCGCCTGCTCCGCCCGCTCCGTCGCCTGCTCCGCCCGCTCCGTCGCCTGCTCCGCCCGCTCCGTCGCCTGCTCCATTGCGTTCTCGATGGTGATCTGCACCGTCTCGGCATCGAGCTCGGCCATATACCGGTAATACTGGGCATCATCCTGGGAGAACCGCTTCATGATCTGCATCGCCTCCGTGAACGGGGACCGGTCGAACTCGGGCGGCAGGGTGCGCCACGTTCTCGCCTTCTTCAAGAAGTATAGCCACCTCTCCTCGGGATCATGCAGATCTGGAGGCGGCAGGTTGGCGAGCTCGAGCACATGGATATTGCAGTGGTCCGTGAGCAGCGCGCCCTGGCGGTCTCGAATCGCATAGTGCCGATGCAGCCGGTCATCCGGCCCGAAGCGTCGATCCAGGATCCACACCGCGGTCACCGGTCCGAGCTTGTCGTAGCCATCCCCGCGGTTGAGCTGCCGGTCGTACATCCGGCTCCAGGTCAGTGCGATCCGGGCGGCGATGGCAGGGTGGAGCACGACCTGGACCTCGACCTGGTACAGGTGCCCCTCGGAGTCTCTCACCTTCACATCGACCGCGGTTCCGCGGCCATCGATCCGGTCGGGGCCGTCCACGGGGTCGAGATACTCCACCGAGAGGATGGGCACCTCGGGCTTGACGATCGCGTTGAGCAGATCCACCAGCAAGTAGCTGTGCTCGGGGTTGGCGAAGAGCGCCTTGAATGCGCTGTCGATCATGGGGTTGACGAGTCGGTGCATGCTTCCTCCGAGGAGGGCATCTGCAAGTCCGGTGCCGGTTGATATCGTAGGTTTTCCTGTGTCGAAGGGTGACGGCTGTCGGTGGACATCCGTCGGTTTGGGTGGGGCTCAGTTCCCCTGGGGCAGCTTGGCCAAGAGGTCTGGATAGCCGTCGTAGCGCAGCCCATCGCAGCGAACCGCATTGTCTTCGGTGATCACACACACCGACCGCCCCTCTAGCCAGCTGGGCTGGATGACCCGATTGCGGTTGGTGGAGACATCCATATCCCGGTATGGACCGAAGTTGAGGACGGCCCCATCGTTGCACTCGATGGTCCAGTCCTCCCGGGTCGCGCACACCGACCACAAGCCGCCCTGGAGGTCTCGATAGGGGGGATTGTCGAAGACCGGGTCGCCGTTCTCGGAGCCAAAACACTCGACATCTCCGGCCTGGTAGCGCACACAGCCGCCGTTTCCGGCCTGGGCGAGCTGCACCACCTCGTCCGCTCGGGGGAGCGCGATATCGACCCCGGGCCCGGGGGAAGCGGACCAAGAGCGAAGCCGCCCCTCGGTGGTGAGGTAGAAGACGTACAGGTCGACATCCGCGAGCCGAATGGAGTCCTCGGCGGCGTCCCCGATGTCCTCCGCACAGACCAGCCGCCCATTGCCGACCCCACACCTATACCCGAGCGCGATGGGATCGGTGAGGGGGTGTTCCTGACATTGTCCAGGAGTGTCGCTTGGGCCGGGTGGAGTATCCACGGAAGCGCCGCAGAACCAGTTGATGCTGCTCCCGGTCTCGGCGGCGATTCCCCACACCGTTTCCGAGTTCGGCGCGTAGAACATGGACATCGGAGCTGGGCTATCGGGGATCCGCAGCGATAGGGGATCCTGATCCCCAACCAAGGGCCCCCAGTCAGGGGTGTACCAGCACTCCACCCAGCCCTCGGCATCCCGCGCGCAGGGGGCTGTGGAGACCTCTACCCATACCCGGCCGGGCGGGAGGGGGTCGGTATCTGAGGTGTCGACCCGAGGTGGGTCGGAGTCGGTGTCGATGGCGGTAGCGGGGCCGGTGCAGGCGACCAGCAGGGCGAGCCACATGGCTCAGTAGCCCCCGATGGCATACAGCGCGCTGCACTCCGGGTAGGGGGTGTTGTCGAACTCCTCGACCCCGTCGTTCCCGAGCACGTCGGAGGTGAAGTCGAGGGAGCCGTGGCGGGCGAACTCTACGGTTCTGTTCCCCAGGGGCCGGGTGTTGTAGACCCCGCAGAACGGGTTCGCGGGGATATAGGCCTTGTCGTAGAGCCCGCCGCCGCCCTCCATATACCAGGTCGGGCACTGCTGCTGCCCGGGAAGAGTCGAGCTGTCGCAGAGCACATCGTCGTCGTTGTCTCCATACAACGAGTCGTTGCCCAGGGCACCGTACAGATCGTCTTCCCCATTCCCGCCATACAGCCGGTCGTCGCCGTCGCCACCATGGAGCTGGTCGTCCTGCTCTTCGCCATAGAGGTAGTCATTGCCGTTCTGGCCCAGCAACAGGTCCTTTCCGGGCCCGCCGTACAGGTCGTCATTGCCCAGGCCGCCCTCGATGCGATCGTCGCCGTCGTGGCCATGGATCTCGTCATTTCCGACGTTGCCGTACAGGGTCTCGGTGTAGTTCTTGTTGGTGCTGTGGGAGCCATCGATATAGTCGCGTCCCTGCCGTCCATATGCGCGGGCTGTGAGCTTTGCAGTGGCCGTGGTGGGAGCGAGGTCGTAGACCGCCCCGCCCGCCTGTAGGAAGGTGAACGCGATGCCCTCATCGGGCCTGGACGTTCCTGCGAGCTGCACGGTGTCCAGCTTGCCGTCGCGATCGTTGACCCGGCAGCAATAGTTGGTGACCTGCCCCGCGACATTGCAGTGGCCGAATGCCGTGACCCCGCTCGAGCTGCCGTAGTTCACCGCCCACATGCTGGCGCCGACGTTGGTATCGCAGCTGACCGCGTTCATATCGCAGCTTAGCTTGGAGCCGCCCAAGGTACAGGGAGCTGCCCCCTGGATGCTGCACGAAGCGGTTGAGTAGGGCGATGGGGCGTTGCTGGAGTCGCAGGCGATCATCGTCTGGGCACCCGCTGTTGCGAGCAGGGCGATAAGGGGGGGGCCAAACATTATTATGGGCTCCTTGTTGCGTGGGGGTGAGTCTGCCACATCCGCTTCCGGAGCGAAAGTATGGGACCGAATTTTTTTGATCCGGTGGAGCAGCCCCCGGCTCTCCGCCCGGTCCGGATGGGCTCGGCTCGGCCGATGGCGGGTGAGGAGACGACTACTTGCGCGATTCATCGAGCAGAGCCCGAAGTCGGGCGAGCTCGGTGTCGCGCTCGGCCAGCTCGCGGAGGGCGCGCTCCTTTTCGGCCTGTGCGCGCTCCTTTTCGGCCTGTGCACTCTCCTTTTCGGTTCGGGCACGCTCGAGGTCCTGCCTACTGCGCTCCAGCTCCTTCCTGTCGCGCTCTGCCCGCTGCATCGCCTGTTCCGCCCGCTCCGTCGCCTGCTCCATTGCGTTCTCGATGGTGATCTGCACCGTCTCTGCATCGAGCTCGGCCATATACCGGTAATACTGGGCATCATCCTGGGAGAACCGCTTCATGATCTGCATCGCCTCCGTGAATGGGGACCGGTCGAGCTCGGGCGGCAGGGTGCGCCACGTTCTCGCCTTCTTCAAGAAGTATAGCCACCTCTCCTCGGGGTCCTGTAGATCCGGAAGCGGCAGGTTGGCGAGCTCGAGCACATGGATATTGCAGTGGTCCGTGAGCAGCGCGCCCTGGCGGTCCCGAATCGCGTAGTGCCGATGCAGCCGGTCATCCGGCCCGAAGCGTCGATCCAGGATCCACACCGCGGTCACCGGTCCGAGCTTGTCGTAGCCATCCCCGCGGTTGAGCTGCCGGTCGTACATCCGGCTCCAGGTCAGTGCGATCCGGGCGGCGATGGCAGGGTGGAGCACGACCTGGACCTCGACCTGGTACAGGTGCCCCTCGGAGTCTCTCACCTTCACATCGACCGCGGTTCCGCGGCCATCGATCCGGTCGGGGCCGTCCACGGGGTCGAGATACTCCACCGAGAGGATGGGCACCTCGGGCTTGACGATCGCGTTGAGCAGATCCACCAGCAAGTAGCTGTGCTCGGGGTTGGCGAAGAGCGCCTTGAATGCGCTGTCGATCATGGGGTTGACGAGTCGGTGCATGCTTCCTCCGAGGAGGGCATCTGCAAGTCCGGTGCCGGTTGATATCGTAGGTTTTCCTGTGTCGAAGGGTGACGGCTGTCGGTGGACATCCGTCGGTTTGGTGGGGGCTGTTTTTGACCCTCCTCGAGCCTTGGGCTTGGCTTGACTTCTCCGGGTTGGTGGCCCCATGATGGCCTGGGCGGGAGGCTTGGCCACTCGGTGCGGGACGAGGCCGAGGGGGTCTGCGAGCACCGCTTCAGAGCGGCCGATTTCGAGCGCCTCATCGCACCCAAGCCCCCGGAGGAGGTTCCATGACTGGAGTCCTGATGATGTTGAGCTTGCTCGGATGCGACTCGCTCAGGTGCGGTAGGGGGACCACCCAGCGAGGAGATCGCTGTGTCGCGATACAGACGGACACAGACACGGACACGGACTCCGATGCGCCCACAGGAGACACCGCGACCTGTGACGCCGACATCGATCTCGGTAGCCAGCTGGGCGCCCTCTCCGCCACGACTGACTGCGGTGGCTCGGCCCCCCGGCCGACTCGAGCGGGTCCATCCACCCGCCTACTCCACCGAGACGGTAGCCGTCGTAGCGAGCCCATCGCAGCGAACCGCGTTGTCTTCGGTGATCACGCACACCGATCGCCCCTCCAGCCAGCTGGGCTTGACGACCGCGTTGAGCATTGGGATTGGCGAAGAGCGCCTTGAATGCGCCGTCGATCATGGGGTTGACGAGTCGCCCCCGAGCCCTGGGCTTAGCTTGACTTCCCCGGATTCGTGGCCACATGCTGGGCTGGGGGGAGGCTTGGCTACACGGACCGAAAGACGCCAGCGGCGTTCGGACTTTTCGCAGTCGGGCACGGGTAAGTACCAGACCTACAGTCACTGTCAGGGCTGCTTCGATGAGGACTTCATCGTGCGGGACGAGGCCGAGTGGGTCTGCGAACACTGCTTCCGAGCGGCCGAGGCCGAGCGCCTCATCGCGACCAAGCCCCGTGCAGAGAGGGGCTTTGCCTGGCTCGCCATCCTGCTGGTGCTGGGCGCCGTCGCCGCGGACTACGCCACCCTGGTCACCTACACTCCGGCGATTCATGTGGGGGTCTTCGAGCTTCCAGTCTCCTCCATGGCCACGGTGCCGACGGCGATGGTCATCGCATTCGGCACCTGGATGTGGGCAGCGGGTCTGCGCCGAGGGGGCATCGACTCGCTCTGGCTCAAGCTGGCCCAGGCGGTTGGGGGCCTGGTCGGCCTGGGCTACCTGGGGCTGTTCGCGGTGGCGCTGGCCACTGCGCTATTCGTGTGAGGCACGGCGAACTGCTCGGCGGGGGCGGCCTGGGGCCCGCGGATGAGCTTGCCGGGCAGCACGCCTGTGACCTCGTCATTCTCGGCGATGACCTTGCCTGAGCACAGCGTCATCACATAGCCGCTGGCCTTCTGCAGCAACCTGCGTCCCCCGGCCGGGAGGTCGTAGGCGATGTAGGGCTGGGTCAGGGAGAGCTTGTCATAGTCGATGATATTGATGTCGGCCTTGAAGCCCGGCGCGATCACGCCGCGGTCGTCCAGCCCGTAGAACTGGGCGGTCTGGGAGGTCTGCCGCATGACGATGTACTCGAGCGGGAGCTTCTCTCCGCGCACCCGATCCCGGGTCCAGAAGGTGAGCATATAGGTCGGCATGCCCCCGTCGCAGACTGCGCCACAGTGGGCGCCCCCATCCGATAGTCCCATCCGGGTGCGCGGGTGGGAGTGCAGCTCGTGGAGCAGGTCGTAGGATGCGTCGCTGTAGTTGAACAGGGGGAAGTAGAGCATTCCCTGACCCTCTTCGGTGAGCATCTGGTCGTAGGCGACCTCGAGGGGGGAGCGGCCCTCCCGGGCGGCGATGGCCTGGATGGACTGGCTCGGATCGGGCTCGTAGAGGGTGTCTACCAGGGGGTACATCTTGCCGAAGCTCTCGGTGATGAAGCGCTCGAAGACGTTGAGCTCGCGCGGGGTCTCGGAGAGCAGGCGGGCGCGGAACTCCGGGTCGCGGAGGTGGCTGAGCTGCTCCTCCCAGGGCAGATCGGCGATGGACTCCATGGAGGGGTGGGCGACGAAGGGGTGGGCGGTGAGGCGCCAGTTCATCTGCACCCCGATGGCGCGCCCGGCGCACTGGGCGTAGAGGGAGAGCCCGTCAGCGGCGGCGGCCTCGAGGCCCTCGAGCCCTTCCCGCCACACGGTGGGGTTGAAGTCGGTCTGGGAGAGGTTGAAGACCACGGGCTGCTCGGTGATCTCGGCGATCTTGCGCATCATGGGGAGGTCGGTTGGCACCATGAGGTGGTCGGGGGCGAGCTCGTACACCCCGGTGCCGGCGCGCTTGATACCCTCGGCGATTCCATACAGCTCCTCGGCGGCGGCGAAAGTGCCAGAGACGAGCACGCCCTCGGCGGACTTGTGCAGGGCGGTGCGGCTGGTAGAGAAGCCCAATGCACCGGCCTCGATGGCCTCCTGGACGAGATCGGACATCTCGGCGATCTGCTCTGGGGTGGCGGCGTCGGTCTCGGAGGGGCGCATGCCCATCACCCAGGCGCGCAGGGCGGAGTGGGGGATCTGGGTGGCGAAGTCGATGGCATGGGGCGTGCTCTCGATGGCGTCGAGGTACTCGGGGAAGGTCTCCCACTGCCACTGGATTCCCTCGGTGAGGGCGGAGCCGGGGATGTCCTCGACCCCCTCCATGACATTGATCAGCCACTCCCTCTCGGACGCTCGGCAGGGGGCGAAGCCGACCCCGCAGTTGCCCATGACGATGGTGGTGCAGCCATGCCAGCCGCTGGGAGAGAAGTAGGGATCCCAGGTGACCTGGCCGTCGTAGTGGGTGTGCATATCGACCCAGCCCGGAGTGACGAGGAGCCCGCTCGCGTCGACCTCGCGTCGACCCTTGCCCGTGACCTGCCCGACCTCGACGATGCGATCGCCATCGATGGCGATATCCCCCACGAAGCGCGGCGCTCCGGTGCCGTCGACGATCGTTCCCCCACGAATCACGAGATCGTGCATGCTGACTCCTGTATATTGAGAATGAGATTCAAATAGTGAATGAGGTTCGCAGTTGACTAACCCAGTGCCTGGTCGACGCCAGCGCAAACGCGAGGAAAAGACCCAGCTCCTGCTGAAGACCGCGATGGAGATCATCGTGGAGGCGGGCTTCGATGGGCTGACGATGCCGGGACTGGCGGAACGGGCCGATGTCGCTGTGGGTGGATTGTACCGCTATTTTGCCGGGAAGCAGGAGCTGATCGCGGCGCTGCAGGCGCACTCGGTGGCCCAGCTCGGTGAATGGATCGACTCCCACCGAAGCGCGACGGGGCTTGCAGGAGTGCGCCAGACGGTGGGGGCGGTCGAGAGCTTCAGCCGAGAGCACAGCACCAGCTTCTCACTGCTCGAGCTGGCGATCTCCGATCCCCGACGAATCCTGGACGAAGACCGTGCCGCTCGCGTCGAAGCGGCGATCGTCCCCGTACTGGCGGGTGTAGCGCGCTGTCTGGAGCAGGCCGAGGCGGCGGGAGAGATCGGGGCGGGACACGCCATGCGCAGGACGCTGGCGATCTGGGGTGCGGTCTTCGGCTGTCTGCACTTCCGCAAGCGAGATGAGCGCATGGCGGACCCGCAGCTACACAGCGACGCGGTGCTCCACGAGGCCATCGAGGCGCTGATCGCGGGCTGGGCCTAGACGCTCTGTCCGCTGCGAATCAGCCGGCGCCACCGACCGACCCGCTCCATCCCCGCCGTGGCGAATAGGCGCAGCATAGGTCGATTGTCCGAGTCGGTCTCATCTTCGTATCTGCGAGCACCGGCCCGGTAGAGCAGGCCCAGGGCGGTGTCGTAGGCTCTTCGGCCCCAGCCCTGGCCGCGGATGGCCTTCGGCACGACAATATGCAGCAGAGCGCCGAGGCCGGGCTCGATCAGCCGCGGTACGAGGACGGCGGGACCCACGGCCCCCCACATCTCGCGCTCCTGGGATCGAAGCGGCCCCCAGTCATCGAAGCGATCTTGGCTCTGCTCAGCGGGCAGGGTGGCGGCGAGGAGTGCGATGAAGCGGCCCTCTCCGAGCTCGGCCAGGGCTGTGAATTGCGGGTCGATGGGCCGGTCCGAGAGGGGACCCGACCACCTCTCTCGCGCTCCGGCGTCGACCCATCCCGTCGCGGCCGCAGCGGTGAGCCAGCCCCCATCGTCGGGGTCGACGCGGAGCTCGCAGCCGGCGAAGGGACCCGCAGCGAGCCGGCTGAGGTGGGCGATTGGGTCGAGCTCGGCGCTGGAGCCCAGGACGACGGGCGGCCTCACTCTTCGAGGGGTGCGAAGCTGTAGTCGATCTCGAGATCGCCGATGATCAGCAACAGATCGGCCTGGTCCACATCGAACTCGTCCTCGTAGCGGGTGCGCAGTGGGCCCAGGTTGAGGGTCTCGTCTTCGAGGATGAGGTCTGGGCAGGAGGAGAGGGACTGGTCGTGCCAGATGCCCAGGGTGGCGCCGTCTTCGCGGAGCCAGTCGTCGCCGATGCCACACAGGCGGAACTGGAATGGCTCGCAGCCGTTGTAGCGCATGGAGGCCAGCATGAGGTCGTTGTCGCCGATGCGCACGAACTCGGGTTGGATGACGGCGCCCTGGGGCTCGCAGGGTCGGACCTCGGGCAGGCTGGCGCAGCCCAGACAGAACAGGGGCAGGAATCGGATCATAGGCCGAGCATATCCCCACGCACGCGGGCCAGGGCCGGAAACCCCAGAGCGTCGAGCGGGATAGTGGTCGACCATGCGTAGCTCATCGGGTCATCCCATCGTCGCCGCCGTCCTCGACCTCGTCATGAAGCCCCTGGAGAAGGTGCGGCATCGCGTGGTGCCCAACGCAGCGGGCCGGGTGCTGGAGATCGGTGTGGGTACGGGGCTGAATGCGGAGATCTACGACCCCTCCAAGGTGCTGGAGTTGGTCGGGGTGGAGCCCGATCCGTACATGATCAAGCGCGCGCGTCCGCGCTTCGACAAGGCGGACTACGCGGTGGAGCTACTGCAGCTCGGCGCCGAAGACATGCCCTTCGACGACGCCCACTTCGACGCGGTGGTGGTGACCTTCACGCTGTGCACCATCCCCGATGTGGAGGGGGCAATCGCAGAGATGTACCGGGTCCTGGCCCCGGATGGTGTGCTCCATTTCGCCGAGCACACGCGGTCGGACTCCCGAATGATGGCGGGGATTCAGGACGCGCTGAACCCGGTCTGGGGCCTGTTCTCGGGGGGCTGCAACCTCAACCGTGATGCAGTCGGGCTGCTGGGCGCGGCAGGCTTCGAGATGGAGGAGGTGAGTGGGCTGGGCCGGTCGGCCTTCAGTCTGTTGCCGGTCCACCGTGGGACGGCTCGAAAGCGCTGATCACACCAGCTGGGTGAGCGCGCCGACCATGCCCAAGGGGACCCAGAGTATCAGCGTCCCAAGAGCCCCAAGAGCCCCATAGTTGCGAGCTCGAGTGGAGGTAGTGCCCGTCGCGGTGGCGGCCGCCATGCCGACGACGGCGAGGATCGCGATGACCGCTGCGGCGGACCTCCAGACCGCCGGGTCGCCACTGAGATCATGGGCGAGGAGCTGCGGGTAGCGAGCGAGTGCGAGAGCGGCTGTGACCCCGGCTGCCAGGGCGTGACCGAGGGCGACGGTGCCGATGACGCTCGCCTCGGGGCCGGAGCTGTCGGTCCGTCCGCGGACCATCCCGAGCAGGGCGATGAGGAAGAGGGGGCCCAGGAGCACCAGGAGCGCGCCGGTCTCGGCGAGGGCGAGGTCGAGCATGGCGCCGGCGGTGAGCGTGAGGAAGCCGAGCAAGCCCAGCAACAGTCCGATCCCGGCGGGCCACAGGGTGCGAGGGCCGCGAAGAGGTGCGGCGATGGCCCCGCTGAGGACCAGCACGACGAGCCCGGGGAATATGGCGGGGAACAGAGCCGCACGGGCGAGGAAGTCCGGGGTGGCGAGCTCGATGCGGCGCGTCATGGCGACGGTGTCGGTGTCGTAGGGGAGCTGTCCAGCGGTCCACAGAGCGACCGCTGCGGCGAGGCTCACGGCGAGGGCGGTGGGGAGGAGGGCGACAACCGGGGGAACCCGTCGACCGGCGATTCCCAGTCCGCCGCAGACCAGGCTCCATAGGGTGGAGAATACGGCGAAGCCGCCGAGCATGACCCACTGAATGGGCGAGAGGGAGTCGAGGACGCCGAACATGGACGCGGTCTATCCCGGACCGAGCTGGAGGTCCTGTATGGTGATCTTCTGGCCCTTGTTCCCTGGAAAGAGGAAGAGCAGATCGGCGGTCCCGGGGGAGGGAGGCAGGGGCTGTGGCTGCCCGGTGGTCTGAATATCGAAGGCGTGGGTGATGGCTCGAGAGCGCCCGTACAGGATGCGGATCTCCTGGCCGGCGGGGCCCTTGATGACCGGTTGCAGGGCTCGGGGGGGACGGGCGTGGACCACGACCCCGCGTGCACCGAAGGGGAGGCCGATCGCTTCGCCTTCGGAGCGCACCCTCATATTGGGAAACCGCCATATCCACGGGTCGATCTGGGGGCCTATGAGCTGGAGACGGAGGGCATCGAACCACCGGCTGGGGCTGAGAAGAGGGCCCCGTGTGATACCGCGGAGCCGCTGATAGAGGGCCGCGAGCTCGGGGTCGGTGGGAGGGATATCGTTGCCGGGGTCGTAGCCCGGGGGGATCACGCGACGGTAGTGTCCGACCCTCCAGCTGGGGTCGTATCTGGCGGGCATGCGGGCGATGAGGGGGTCGTCGAGGCCGAGCGGGTCGACGATATGAACCTGTGGCCCGGCGTAGTACCCGAAGTATCCGACCGCTGCCCGGACGACGGTGTGGGGTCCCTGCCGTCGGGCTCGCCGCCCCTCACGGGCGAAGGCATGGGAGATGGGCCGCTTCGAAGCGAGCAGCCCGGCCCCTCTGTGGTAGTAGCCGCGCTCGTCGACGATGCCATTGGAGGCGGGGATCTTGTCGTATTGCACGCCGGAGTACAGCGGCGCGTGGGCGTTCATCAGCCCAGAGAGCGTGGCCAGGGTGATGCCCGCCCCTGCGAGCCACCGGGAGGGGCTGAGCATGGAGAAGGCGAGGGTGGCTGCGAAGAAGGAGGGGGTGAGGAAGCGGCCGGCCATGAAGTCGCCGCCGATCCACACCACATAGCCGAGGTAGCTGACGCTCCCGACCACCAGCGCAGATGCCCGCCAGCTCTTGAGCTGGAAGAGGGGGATGAGCCCGCACGCGATGACGATGAGGGTGAGGCGGTCGTAGGTCCAGGTGTGGCCGAGGTAGCGCATACCCTGGGACAGGAGCTCGAAATGGGGGATGCCCGCACCGAGTTTTGCGTAGGCCGTGTTGGGGACGAGGGAGCCGTAGTAGACGAAGGAGAAGATCTCCCACAGTGCGAGGGGTACGAAGCCGGCGAGCACGGCCCCGAGGTGCTCCCGGGTGCGAGGGCTGTGCCAGATATGCATCGCAAGTGCGGGCGCGAAGAGCACGATCAGATCGAGCCGATTGAGCATCGCGAGTGCCGTGATCAGCGCGGTGCGGAACAGATCGACCGGCCGGTCTCCCTCGCGGAGCAGGGACAGCGCGAGAAGGGCCAGCAGCAGGTGCGTGAGTGGGTTCTCGAGCCCTGAGGTGGAGAAATCGACGAAGGACTTGGACCACAGCAGCGGCAGCGTGGCCGCGACGGCGCCGAGGGTGGTGCGCGCCACCCCGAACCAGAGGATGGCGACGGCGAGCAGGGTGGTGAGCCCGCCGAGGACGAGGGTTCCGTAGTAGGGCTCGCCGGTGAGGGCGCGCGCCAGGAGCAGCCCGAGCATCCACAGCGGGTGGGTATAGGACTGCACTCGTTCGGCGACATTCCAGCGAAGGCCATAGCCGTGCAAGAAGTTGTCGACGGTGCGCAGGGTGATGAAGGCGTCGTCGCTTACCCAGGCATTGCGCACCAGCAAGATGGCCAGCAGCGCGATGGCGACGGCGCCGAGGAGGCGGTGGGTACCCTGTGCACGCATCGCTGTTGGGTTAACGGGGCCCAATGGCGGGTGCTCGCATTCCAGTCGAAACCCGGGCCCTGCTGTGGCTCGGCCCCGTGGTCGGGCTCGCGGTCTGCGCGTGGCACAACCAGCTGCTGCAGCCGTGGACGCTCGATGACGCGTACATCAGCTTCCGCTACGCGGAGAATTTCGCGTCGGGGAACGGTCTGGTCTACAACCTCGGTGAGCGGGTCGAGGGCTACACCACATTTCTGTGGGTGCTGATCTTGGGCATCGGCAACGCGCTCGGTGCCGACACGCGGGTGCTGGCCAAGGCGCTGGGCGCTCTATTTGCGGCGGCGAGCCTGGCCCTGCTCAGCCAGGCCCATCGCTTCGAGCGGGCGATTCCCCGCGAGGCGGGGGCCATCGCGGCGGCGCTGGTGGGGAGCTGCGGCATCTTCTCGGCCTGGGCGATGCCGGGCATGGAGGTACCTCTGGTGGCCCTGCTGCTGTTGAGCGCCGCCCTGCTCTACCTCCGAGATCGGGCAGAGGGGGACGCGTGGCACGGGGCCGGTGTGGTCGGCGCGCTCGCGCTGATGGCCCGACCGGATAGCGTGGTGGTGATGTTCGCCCTGTCGATGCATGCGGTCCGGGCCGCGTGGTCGCGCCGGGACTGGAGAGCGCTGCGACCGCCCCTGCTCACTGCGGCGATCTACGGTCCCTATTTTCTGTGGCGCTGGCAGTACTATGGCTGGCTGCTACCCAACACCTTCTACGCCAAGGTCGGGTCGAGCGGGGCGCAGCTCGAGCGCGGGGGCGCGTACCTCGTGGACTTCCTGACGCCAGCGGCCTCGCTGTGGGTGCCGCTGCTGCTGCTCGGCGTCTTCGCCTGGACCGCGTGGCAGCGCTTCTCGCGGATCGGTGTGCTGTTGGGCGCGGTGGTGCTGCACGGGGTCTATGTGCTCAGCGTGGGTGGCGATGTGATGCCGGCGTTTCGGTTCTTCGCCGGGGTGCTGCCGATCCTGGGGCTGATGGCCGGCGTGGCGCTCTCGCTTCTGGGCCGGTGGGCGTGGATACCGGTGACCCTTGGGGTGGGCTTCAACCTATGGCAGTTCGAATATCACCCCGATCTCCGCCCGCGGATCGAGCGCGGGGTGGTGGGCCTCCGCGGAGAAGAGGTCGGTGTCTGGCTGCGAGAGAATGTCGATCCCGACGCGCTGCTCGCGACGAACACAGCGGGTAGCGTGCCCTACTTCTCCGGGCTTCGGACCATCGATATGCTCGGCCTCAACGACGCCCATATCGCCCATCGCCAGATGCCGGGCATGGGCAAGGGCCGGGCGGGGCACGAGAAAGCGGATGGAGCCTATGTGCTGTCCCGCAGCCCGGACTATGTGCAGATGGGCAGCGCTCGGGGTCGCGACAAGCCAGCCTTCCGCAGCGATCGCGAGCTCTTTCGCCAGCCGGGATTCCGGTCCGCCTATCGGGTCAAGCGGTACCGGCTGCCCAGCGGAGCCACGCTGACCTTGTGGGTGAAGCGCTCGCTGTTGGAGAGCGGGACGGCGCCCTGAATCAGTCGAGGAAGGTGGCGTAGCCCAGGGGATAGCGCACCATGTCCGGGATGATTGCGACGAACTGGCCGGACTCTCCGGCCCGGTTGGGGTTGTGGAACTCCCACACGATCTGCTTCTGCGGGTTGATCTCGAAGACCCGTCCGTAGCCGCTCTCGGCGATGAGCGTGTTGCCATTCTGAAAGCGGTAGGCGGCGCCGGTGAACCGGCTGAAGAAGGGATGCTCGGAGGAGTTGCCGTATCGCCAGAGCTGGCGGAAGTCCTTGAGCGCGTACTCACGGACGGCGGAGTTGCCCCCAAACCCGAGGTTGTCGAACAGCATGAGGTGGCCGTTGTCGAGGATCTTGGGGTCGTGCTGGCGCTTGAAGTCGCCCTGTTTCCACCAGACCATCTCGCCCTTGTCCGGGTCGAGCACCATAATCGCGGACAGGGACCGCATGGACAGCAGGAGATTGCCCGGCTTGAAGGCGGGGTCGTAGGGCTCTGCGCGCTTGTCGAGGACTTCGAGGCTGTTGGTGTGGAAGATGTCGCCGCGACGACGCTTCTTGTTGTACAGGATGAACTTCCCGCCCGAGGCGTCGAGGGCGCCGAGCAGGCTGATCTCCCGAAGCACCTCGCCCTGGGGAGAGAGGAGCACGGCGAAGTCTTCGAGCACGGGCTTTTGAGCGTTGACTCGGGGAATCATCCCGCCCTTGCGAGCCAGGACCCAGATGCGCCCATCTTCGAGGACCTCGAGATCGTGGTGGGTGCGGCCGGAATAGGTCCACAGGACCTTGGAGTCGCGGTCGAGCTTGACCAGACCATGGCCTTCGTAGATGCCCAGTAGATCGCCATTTGGGTACATATAGGCGCGCCGCCAGAACTCGGCGCCGTGCTTGTTGTTGTAGGTCTGGCCGCTGGGGAAGGCCTCGGAGAATGGCTTCTTCCAAGAGTGGAGGACGGTGCCATCCATATCCATGAGGAAGGCCTCGGGAGCGTGTCCGGAGACCCAGAAGTTCAGGCCGGGCACGGCTTGTTCGGTGTGGACCGTGACCCCGACCTTGGCCGAGGCGACCTCGTCTCCGCCTGTGTAGCCGATGGCCTCGAGCTGCTCGATCTCCTCGGTCAGCCCCATGGGCTTGCGGGCGCGGTTCCACAGCCCGGCGCCGGGCTCGGCCTCTCCGGTGTCCGCCCTGTTCTCATTGGCGGCCTGAGGCTTGCGCTTGGGGGATTTTGCTTTGCTTCGCTCGGCGACCGGCTTGGGTGGGGGGACCACGGGTGCGGGGTCAGAGCAGGAGAAGAGGAGTGCGATCCACATGGGAGAGCGTCTAACCCGAGCTGCGGGTCACGGTTACTAGGCGGATCGGAGGGGTCGTGGCGCGCCGAACGCTCACCATCGTCGGAATCGTGGTCGCAATGCTGTTCGGCGGTGCGGTCACCTGGCTCAAAGCAGGCCCGCGAAAGGAGCGGTTCGGGGTCGATGTGCCCCGGCCCGGCTCCAAGAGCAAGGCCAAGGGGCGCAAGTCCAAGAGCAAGCCAAGAGCGAAGGCTGCTTCTCGAGCGCCCTCCACCCTGCCTGTCGAGCGTCGGCCGAGCCCTCCAGAGGGGGCGCCGAGTGTCGTCCTGGTGTTCGGATGCACGGTTCGCCGCGATCAGATCGGCGCCTACGGGGGCAGATCGGGCGTGACGCCCTTCATCGACGGGCTCGCGGAGAGCGGGGTGCGCTTCGACGACGCGCTCTCGGTGTCCTCGTGGACCCGTGCCAGTGCGGTGGGGGTGATCACCGGCCGGCATCCGCTCTCCTTCAACCTGCCGGAGCCGGGCCCGCGCCAGTCGGAGAGGGTGCTCACCCACAGCGCGGTCACCCTGGCAGAGCGCCTGGCGAATGCGGGCTGGATCACGTCGGGGGTCACCGCCAACCCCAACCTCAACTCCAACTACGGCATGGCGCAGGGCATGGATCGGTACTCGGACTCGAGCGCCAAGGCATTCCGGCGTGGGCGGGCGTCTGGGCGGGATGTGGTGGACCAGGCGATGCAGTTCATCGACCAGCGCCCCGAGGATCAGCTGGACCGGCCTATCTACCTGCGCCTGATGATGATCGACGCGCACCACCCGCGCACCCCAGCCGCGGAGCTCGTCCAGGCCAACCTCGATGCTGGCGTCTCTCCGCTGCTCGCGGAGTATCAGGCCAGCCTCACGGAGCTCGACCGGGCCCTCGACCAGCTCGATCGAGGGCTGCGGTCCCGGGGCTTCGACCCGTCCAATACGGTGTTCGTCTTTGTGGCCGATCACGGCGAGGGGCTTGATCTACCGCCCCATCATGGCCCGGGCCATGGCAAGAAGATGTACCCGAGCACGGTGTCGATTCCGTGGCTGATCCGCGGCCCGGGCGTACCGGAGGGACAGGTGGTGTCGGGGCTGGCGAGCGGAGTCGATGTGAAGCCCACGGTGCTCGGCCTGCTCAACATGTCCAACGAGGCGGGGTCGGCGGGCTCGGATCTATCGGCCTGGGTCACGGGCGAGCGCGCCGGGGTCCTGCCACGGGACCGGGCCTACGCCGCGTCGATGTTCCACGTCGCCAATGTGGGCTCGATCTGGACTCGAGACACGCAATGCCAGGCGTGGTTTCCGGGCGACAAGGACAAGCTGGTGGAGGGGTGCTTCGACCGCGCCACAGACCCGGGCTTCAGCGATCCGATCGCGGACCCAGCCGGCCTCCAGAAGGAGCTCCAGAACTGGCGGGCGCGGCAGATGGCGCTCGGCAAGCGCTTCGATGTGGACGAGGCTGAGGTCGGGGATGAGCAGCAATCCCAGCTCGAGCTGCTGGGCTACCTCGACGAGGACTGAGGCAGCACCACGGACAGCCGCAAGCCGTCGTCGAGGGGCACGGCCTCGAGCGTTCCGCCCATGCTCAGGGCGATCTGGCGCGCGATGGCCAGCCCGAGACCGGTGCCATCGGATGGGGTCTCCTCGGTGGCGAAGGGCTGGAAGGCCAGGGAGAGATCATCGGCGGTGGGCGCACCGCCATGGTGGACCACCTCGAAGACCAGATGCAGCTCGTCCCAGTCGCGGATTCTGAGCTCGACGGGGGCGCGCGGGCTGCGGTGAGCTGCGTAGGTGAGCAGGTTGAGCAGCATCTGGATGAGCCGGGATCGGTCGACCTCGATGGCGCGAACCTCGGAGTGGAGGGTGACCGCGGGCTCCTTGGGAGTGAGCGGCCGTAGGGTGTCGACGAGCTCGGTGGCGAGGGGTTCGAGCTCTACATAGTCGACGGATAGGGCCAGCTGCCCGGCCTCGATGCGTTCAAGGTCGAGCACATCGTCGACCAGATCGAGGAGCTGGTCTGCGGCGGCGTGGATGCGCTCGAGATCGTGCCGGCTGGTGCGATCGGCTTCATCGATGAGGATCTCGGAGTACCCGAGGATGGCCCCGAGCGGGGTGCGGAGTGCGTGAGACATCTGGGTCACGAAGGAGGTCTTGGCGTCGTTGGCGGCCTGGGCGGAGTCCCGTGCGTCCTGCAGCGCCTGGTTGAGCTGATGGAGCCTCTTGGCATGGACGTTTCGCTCGCGAACATCGCGCGCCAGGCCGACGATCATCGACTCGTCTTCGAAGGAGAAGGCCTCGAAGCGGACCTCGACCTGGATGCTCTCGCCCGTAGCGGTCCGCAGGGAGGTGTCGATGGTGAGCCCATCGCCGTCCTGCAGCGCACCGAGGCTCGCGGGGGGGAGCCCGGGGGCCACCTCGGCCAGGTGACGGCCCTTGAGCACGTGGCGGGACAGACCGAGAATCGCGGCCGCTGTGGCGTTGGCATCGGTGATGATGAGCTGTCGATCGACGACGACGAGGACATCGGCGGCGTGGTCGAGCATGGCGCGGTTCCGACGCTCTCGCTTGCGCACGGCGGCCTCGATCTGGCGACGAATGGACTCGTCCCGACCGGATGCGTACACCGTTCCCCCAGGGGAGAGGCGCAGGCTCCAGGTGGTCCATCGAAAGCCCCCATCGCCGTGGGTGATGCGCCCATCGACCTGCATGGCCTCGGCGTCTCGAGCCAGGCGGGTGAGCGCGGTACGAGCCCGGTCGCGATCGGTGCGATGGAATAGTCCGGGGAAGTCGACGCCCATCAGCTCGAGGGGCGGGTGGCCCAGCACCCGCTCGAACCCGGCGTTGGCCAGAGCGATGGTTCCGTCGCGGTTGAGCACGGCGAGGGGGTCGAGGGCGGTGTCGAATAGATCTGTGAGGGACGCGGGCATGGACACCTGGTTGCGCGTACGCTGCGTATGAGCAAAGAGTACCCGATCGCCCCGGTGGAGATGCCGCAACGATGAGTACCCGTCGCTCTGGAGCTGGAACAGGATGCGGCCTGGCCGGGGTCGGATGCTTCCTGCTCGTGGGCTTCGCCGGCCTCTCCGGGGTCCTGATCTGCGGGGGCGTCGGGCAGGGGATCTGGGCTCGGATCCCCAGGGTGATCGAGGTCGCTCCGCCGCGCTTCGTCCCGGGAACAGACCCCGCCCAGCCCGCCCCAGAACCGGCCCCCGTCAAGCCCAGGCCTCGGCGGGTTCGGCCTCCTCCTCGACCCGTCCCACCGGCTCCAGAGTTCGAGAACCCGGATGACCCACCGTTCATCGCGGTGGAGGCGGACACCCTCATCGTCGCAGAGGTCACGGTGTCCGGAGATGCGGCCGAAGTGGTCGCCCTGGGAGCAGACGGGACCGCCTTCCCTCTACCCTCCAGCCTTCCGCGCGGGACCTACGATCTCCAGGTCCGCTTCGACGGTGGAGAGCCCTTCATCGCGGGTTCGATTGCGGTGCTGGACGGCGCAGATCGATCGGTGACCTGCCGTGAGTCGCTGGGGATCTGCAAGGTGCGCTGAGGCCAACTGGAAGCGGGTCCTGATGCCTGTCTACCGATCACGGTTCTCCGAGCATCCGTTCGACCAAGAACGCCGCATAAGCCTCCGCCGCGACCTCCTCTGTCGGATCCCGTCCCGACACCTTCTGCACCAGCGGTGCGATCGCGAAGATATGCGTGCCCGCCCCCAGCACCGCAAACAGCAGATGAACGGCCGAATCTACCTCTCCTTCCTGACCAAGCAGGCTCATGATGGGTTCCAGGCGCGGTCGAACCTGAGTTGTCACCAGCCAGTCGAGGCGGGGCCCGTCACTCGTCGACGCGTGCAGGATGAGGCGATGCAGCTCTGGATTCCGTGCAGAAAAGAGGACGAACGCGAGCGCAAGCCGGCGAAGCTCGTCCCGAGCATTCAAACACCGTGGCTCATCTGCGAGGGCGGCGTCGAGCCCCGAGAAGCAGTCCGCCATCACCAGTTGCCACAAGGCCAGCTTGCTGCCGAAATAATGAGTGATCAGACCTTGATTCGCGCCCGCTCGAGCAGCAATACGGCGGGTACTCGCCCCCTCGAAGCCCTGGGACGCGAACACGTGGGTGGCGGCGAGGAGTAGTTGATCTCGTGTGGATGGGGTGAGGTCCATATTGATTTTGCATCGGGAGTTTTTGGTGGTTATTCAACTGAATAACGCAAGGATCTCGAATGTCCATCGCCCAGCAGATCGCTCTCCGTCCTCTGTGGTTTCTTGGCGAGCTTGGCCTGGGAAAGCCTGTGGCAAAGACCGCGCTCGCCTTCATGCGGCATCGGCGCGCGCGAGTCATGCACAGAGCGCTCGCCTCCTACGAACCGAGGACACAAGACGTCTTCGTCGCGACATACGCCAAGAGTGGCACGAACTGGATGCTGCAGATCGTCACTCAACTCGCTCACAACGGAGATGCGGAGTTCGAGCACATTCACGACCTGTGTCCTTGGCCAGATGCTCCTTTCACACAGGGAACGGCGACCCTCCACGACACCTCGACCTCTCCAACCGGGCTGCGGGCGGTCAAGACGCACCTCCCGACCCAGCACGTTCCGCTCGGTCCCAAGGCCAAGTACATCATCGTCGTCCGAGACCCAAAAGACGCGTTCGTATCCGGGTATCATTTTGCACACAGCGTGATCCGCAGCATGCTCGACACGGGGTTCACACCCGACGAGTGGCTCGAGAAATTCCTCGATGATCGCCCGTTCATCTTCGATGGCTGGGCCGAGTTCACCGCCTCGTGGTGGGCGGTTCGAGACGAACCCAACGTCCTATGGATCACCTTCGATGAGCTCAAGCAAGACCTCCCGGGAAGCGTCCGACGAGTGGCGAACCACATGGGCATTCATCCCAGCGATGCTGCTCTCGCCAAGGTCATCGAGCGCAGCGGGTTTGCGTGGATGAAGGAGCACGAGGCGCAGTTCTCTCCCGTGTTCCCCCAGTTTCGCTCGGAGAAGGCGGTGATGATTCGCGAGGGCAAGAGCGGGCAGTCCAAGCAGTTCCTCACGACGGATCAGGGCTTGGCGATCGATACATTCTGCCGTAACGGGCTGCTGAAGCTCCACAGTGATCTGCCGTATGACGAGATGTTCTCGCCGGAACGCGACGGCCCCACCGGATAGGGTCCGCCCCTCCTCGACACACGCTTGGCACCACAGGCGCCTGGAGTCGGGCCGTCCGTTCCGATCCGAGAACCTCTTGGAGGAACGCCATATCATGCCGATGACCCCGCCGGCAACGGACCCCGAGCCCGTCATGTCCGACGGCATTGACACGGTCGGAACCCGGGTAGGTCACCCTCCCCGGGGGCAGGTCAGTCCAACCGGTGCCCGTACGGCGGGTGCTGCTCGATGGACCCAGCGGGGGTTGTTCCAAGTCGATTCTGGGCTGGTCGCAGACCGCCGGGTAGCGCCTATTCAAGGGCCAGCAACGCCGACAAGGCCGCCTCCAGCGTCCTATCGGGTACCCGGGGTGGCCGCGCCCGCGCCGCTGGTGATGGTCCAATCGCCCGCAGACCACACCGGGCTGGCGGTGTTGTTGTTGCGCTGGCAGACCGCGTCCAGGTACTCCCAGGCCTCGCCCGTGCCATCGACTCCGACGACTCCGTAGATGGCCACCACCCAGACTTGCTGGCCCGGCAGGATGACCGAGCTGAGCGCGATGGTCGAGGACCGGTCAGGGCGAGGTAGCTCCGAGCGAGTCGGAAAGCATTCCAGTGGCCTCGTTCTTCTCGAATACCGAGGGAATCGCCTGGATAGGTTGACAAACAGGTTCGAGGCAGCCGCGAGCAAACTTTCTTCTTGACTCGGACCCTGTATTGGAGTAGCGTAATTCGAACCAGGAGATTCTGCTTGCGACCGCTTCTCTTCTCTTCTCTTCTCTTCTCTTGGCCGGCCTACACGCAGAGCCTAGAGCAATTTCCTGATGAATCCATCGTCGGGGCACAATCGCCTGGCGGATTGGCTCGCGAGCGAATCGTCGAGTCAATCGACAATGGCGACGGGACGTTCTCTCTTCGACCGGTGAGTCAAGCTCTGCCAGCCCTTGGTGCCCTCGTGGACGACGGGCCGATCGTGTGGCGGTACGTCGGTCAAGCGCGGTACGATATCCACGGATCATCTCCTAACTCTGGCCTCGTGTCTTATATCGCACGGCCGGAACACGAGGAAGACCCGCTCTCCTTGCTCACTCGGTTGGAGAAAACGGACTACCAAGGGCGAGTCTGGCAGGTTGCTTTTGTTGATGAGTTCGCTTGGCAGGAAGCGATCGAAGCGTACGAGAACGCCCATCCGGAGCCAGAGGACTACCCGGGTGATGGGTCCATCCAGGGGGATTTGACCGAGAGCCCTCCGGTCGGGACAGCCGTGCAATTCGAACCCATGAGCTGGGTAAGCTACGGGTGTGCAGTGGACACGAGTTTCGATGGGCTCGCAGACACCACCGTCAACATGCACCTTTGGAATGGTGAGAGTCGTGGACCCATTGGAACAGCCCACAACAACCAAGAAAAGGGCGCTGTGCAAGTTGTGGGAGACACGTTGGCCAATAGCCTGTTTAGCGGGACGATGGTTGAGGATAGCCACGTGTTGACTGCCGCCCACTGCGTTTCCGACGCCAAAAACAATGCCCTCCCGACCGTCACAATGCGTGTATGCCGTGACCGCCTCCCGGCGTGCGTATCAGGAACGTTCAGCATTGACAGCGTCTTGATCCCTACGACCTACACCGGAGGTACCTCGCAATGCTGTGGCACGGACTTCGCTGATGACTGGGCGATTATCAAGCTAGGTCTTCCTATTGTACCCTCCTCCGATGTGCTCACGCTCTCTGGAGCCTCCGACACGACGATCAATAGCTTGACGACCACTCGTACGTTCGGAATTCCAGCAGCCTTCGAAGCCACTCCGCCACCAGGATGTGTCGATAATTTCGCCGCCAGGACGATGATGAGGAATGTCGAGAGTGGTGGCCCGACGTCCACCACGCAGAAGAAGGTCAGAACTCGGCAGGAGAGCACTCCGGGGCAGTCCGGCTCTCCCATCTACTACTGCCCCGCTGGCGACGATTCGGTGTGCGCATTTGGTGACCCCGGTTTCGTCTACGGAGTCCATTCCGGCTACAACAGCTTCAACAAGCGGGTCGTCGGTCCGAAGGTGTCGTCATTCCGGACCACCGCCATCGCCTTCATGGCGACATCCCCCCAATAGTCGGAGGCTCCAATGCCGCGCTACATCATCCTGTTGCCACTTCTGGCGTGCGGACGCGAAGCCGATCTCGAGCTCGAGTATGTCTGTACCCGGTCAGATTCGAGGACCACCAGCATGGACAGCCCGCTGGGTGAGTCGAGTCCCGCTGATTCCCTCGCCAGCCTCAACTCCGCATCGCCGCTCGAAGTCAGCCTGTCGGGTGTCCAAGGGACCTTCTCAGACTCCTTCATTCTCCAGCTTTCGGCCAACGGCGAACCCCTGGCTTGGGACTATAGCGGCGCAGGGGCCGTCGACTCGTGCCCGACGGGTGATGTGGTGGAAGTACCGCTCGAGGTCTCGATCTCATCCGCCGAGGGGCTCACGGGAACCGGAGAAGGGAAGCTGGTCCACGGTGTCACCGGCGATGTCTTCCTCGCGTTGAGTGTGTCGGCGGAGGTCGCACCGGGTTCGGTCTATGAGCCGCTATTCGAAGGACTCGAGTGTGGGGGCCCTGCAACGGTCTCTGAGATCCGGCTGCTCGTGCCCCTGTTCTTCTCGGACGAGAACGTTGTCGGGAGCTTGGGCGGAAGCCTCGAGGTGCTGCTCGATGGACCCAGCGGGGGTTGTTCCAAGTCGATTCTGGGCTGGTCGCAGACCGCCGGGTAGCGCCTATTCAAGGGCCAGCAACGCCGACAAGGCCGCCTCCAGCGTCCTATCGGGTACCCGGGGTGGCCGCGCCCGCGCCGCTGGTGATGGTCCAATCGCCCGCAGACCACACCGGGCTGGCGGTGTTGTTGTTGCGCTGGCAGACCGCGTCCAGGTACTCCCAGGCCTCGCCCGTGCCATCGACTCCGACGACTCCGTAGATGTCGACCACCGTGGAGGTGGGATCGACGAGCTCATATACATCGTCGCCATTGCCATTGATGCTGGCGTTGTACTGGTCGGCCGACTGCCCGGGGTAGGCGGTGTCGAAGGCGGTGGAGCTGTTGGCGAGCACCCACACCTGTTGGCCGGGCAGAATGACCGAGCTGAGCGCAATCGTGGAGGGGCTGGTCCCGCCATTGCTATATCGCTGCACGGTGTACCCGGTGAGGTCGACCGAGCCTGCGTTGGGGTTGTAGATCTCTACATACTTCAGGCTGCCCACATCGGCGTGATCGACGATCTCGCTGAAGAAGGGGTCGGAGTCCGCGTCGGTGTCCGCATCCGCGTCCGCGTCGGCATCCGAGTCTGCGTCCGCATCGGCGTCTGCATCGGCGTCCGCATCGGCGTCGGTGTCGGTGTCGGCCTGGTCGATATTCAGCTGGAAGGCGCCGCAGGCGTCGGAGTAGCCCTCGACCACGATGACCACGGCCTCTCCGGCCCCCAAGGGCATCACCACTCCCGAGGTGAGCGCTCCGCCGAGGTCGTCATTGCAGTCGAGCTCGGTATTGGCGGGGCAGCGGTCGCGCACGGTCATCACCGTGTCGAAGCCGCTGCCGTCGAGGTCGAACTGGTAGGTGCCCGCAGAGGGAGCGGTCCACAGATAGGCGAGGTCGTCGCTGGGTAGGGAGCCAGTTCCGCAGGACTGATCGAAGTCCTGGCCGGCGCCGCAGGTGTCTCCGGTGGCCACCCCGAGGCCAGTGAAGCCCCCCAGGTCTTGATCGGGAGCGGGACAGGCATCCGCATCGGTGTCGGAGTCCGCGTCTGCGTCGGTATCTGCGTCTGCGTCTGCGTCGGTATCTGCGTCTGCGTCTGCGTCTGCGTCTGCGTCCGCGTCGGTGTCGGCATCCGCATCCGCATCCGCGTCGGCATCCGTGTCCGTGTCGGACTCCGGAATGCGATCCTCATTGGGGTTGGGGGTGCCGATATAGGGCCAGCAGCCGGTCAGGAGCAGGAGCGGGAGGGCTCGGCGCATCAGTACACTCCTTCGTTCCGGTTGGACTTCTTGTGACTGGGCAGCGTGAGGGCGACGGTGGCTACCCCCACGGAGAGGATACCCGTCCCAGCGCTGGCCAGGAAGAGCGTGTTGGTGAGCTGACGCCGCTTGGCTGTGGGGGCTGCGTCGTAGCGGGTCCGGGTGATGGCCGAGCCTGCGAACAGGGCCCCAGCGCTGGCGGCCAGCAGGCCCGCGGTGCTGAGCAGCGGAACCTTCGCCCCGGAGGGGGCTCTGTCCTCGTCGAGGGGATCGGGCAGGAAGGGCTGCGGGGACGGGACCGGGGCGGGGAGAGGAGTGATCGCCACCTGGGGACCTGGGGGCTGTGGCTGGACGGGCTGGGGAGCGGTGCTGACGAACCAGGGCGGCAGGTCATCGGGACCGGTGACGATCCCGGTCCACCCGACCTGTCCGGAAGGCTCCACGACCTGGATGATGGAGAGACCTCGCGGCGCGTGGGTCGTCGAGACGCCGTTGACGAAGAGGGCTTTTCCGGGCTGGGGGAGTGCCCACATGGTGGGTGGATCGTTGCGAGCCTGGAGGTAGAGGTTGGCGAGGGGACCCCCGGCTGGGGCGAGGGCGGCCTTGAGCTGGAACTCGGGCTGGACGGTGAGGGCGCTTCGGAACGCGTCGAGGGCGAAGGGCTCGTTACCGTTGACGAAGGCGAAGGTGCCCTCGAGTCGGAGGAAGGCGGCCGCATGGGGGGGATGGACGAGCTCGCCGAGACAGAGCACCGTGCCCACTGCAGCATCCCGATTGGAGCGGAGCCCCGCGTCGTCCAGGTCGACCAGGGCGAACTCCGCGGCTTCTACCAGCCGCTGGATCCCGACCGTGGAGGTGGGGCCATTCGGGCAGTTTGCCCATGCACTTGCCAGCATCGCCCACAACATCAGCGCACCCGCTTGTTGGATCCACGGGCGGTCTAACCCAGCTGGGCGATCCCGTCGGCCCGGGTCCGCGCAAGCCCCCGTGTGGCCACCCTGTTATCCGCACACCATGCTCCGTTCGATGACCGGCTATGGGCGTGGTGAAGCCAGCGCGAACGACCTCTCGGTCGTGGTCGAGCTGAAGAGCGTCAACAATCGTTTCCGCGATATCAACCTGCGTTCGCCGCGGGAGTATCTCGCGCTCGAGCCGCGGATCAACGCGCTGCTCAAGGGTCCCTTCGCGCGGGGTCGTATCGACGCCTATGTGCGCCGCTCGGTGGGCGCGACCCGGCAGCGGGTCACCGCGGACGCGAACCTCGCCAAAGACTACGCCGAGGTGATCCAGCAGGTCACAGCCAAGATCGGCGGGGGCATGAAGCAGGAGATTCCGCTCACCTTCATCCTCTCCCAGCCCGGCGTGATGAGCATCTCCGAAGAGCGGATCGACGTCACCATCGAGTGGGATGTGGTCGAGATCGCGGTCCAGTCTGCGATCGCGGATCTGGTGCAGATGCGCGAGGCCGAGGGCGCCAATATCCAGCGCGAGTTCGAGTCGATGCTCGACGAGATGCACCAGGTGGTCGGCGAGATCGAAGCGGCCGCCAAGGGCATCAACGAGCGTCTGCAGAAGAAGCTCCTCCGGCGGATCGGGCGGCTGCTCGGCGACCAGGCCGACCCCTACCGCATCGCTCAGGAGGCCGCGCACCTCGCGGACAAGGCGGACGTGACCGAGGAGGTCGCGCGGCTCCGCAGTCATATCGACCAGTTCCGCAAGACGCTTGGCCAGGACGATCCGGTGGGCCGGCGCCTCGACTTCCTGCTCCAGGAGATGAACCGCGAGGTCAACACCATCGGCAGCAAGGCAGCGGAGCATCCGGTCAGTCAGCGCGTCGTGGTGATCAAGAGCGTGCTCGAGCGGATGCGCGAACAGAGCGCCAATATCGAATGACTCCACTAGCGCTCTCTCCCCCGGACCGCGGCGTGCTCTTTGTCGTGTCGGGTCCGTCTGGGGTCGGCAAGTCCACGCTGCTGCGGGATGCCCTCGCCCGGATTCCGGGGCTGTCCTTCTCGGTCAGCGCGACCACCCGCGGCCCGAGGGTCGGTGAGGTGGACGGGGTCGATTACCACTTCATCGAACGGGTTCGCTTCCAGCAGCTCGTCACCGACGGGGCATTCGTCGAGCACGCCGAGGTGTACGATCGCTTCTACGGGACGCTCCGTGGGCCCACCATGCAAGCGCTGCAGCGTGGCGACTCGCTCATCTTGGACATCGATGTGCAGGGGGCTCGACAGGTACGGGCCCAGCTCCCCGAAGCCGTACACATCATGATCGTTCCCCCGGATATCGCCACCCTCGAGGACCGTCTGCGCGCCCGGGGCACCGATACCGATGCCGTCATCGCTCGCCGAATGCAGCTCCTTGCAGGTCAGCTCGGCGCGGTCGGAGAGTTCGACTACGTGGTGGTCAACGACGATCTGGATGCCGCGCATGCGTGTTTCCAGGGGGTGATGCTGGCAGAGATGTGTCGCGCTGGACGCCGGTCCAGCTGGGTGCAGAGGTTCGCTCCTCTGGCATCTCACTGACGTAGGGGTATGCGTCGCCGAATGTGCGGCTAGACTCAGAGGTGGAGACGCTGCACGTGGCCACCATCTCAGACATCCTGGAACGTATCCGAACCTATTCCCCCGATGCCGACGTGGGCCGGGTGATGGACGCCTATTTGCTCTCTGCCCGGTCTCATTCGGGTCAGAAGCGCAAGAGCGGCGAGCCCTACCTCTCCCATCCCCTGGCGGTCGCCATGATCCTGGCGGATCTGCGGATGGATGTGGACACCATCGCCACCGCTCTGTTGCACGACGCGCTGGAGGACAACCCCATCACCAAAGAGGAGATGGCGGTCGAGATCGGCGAGGAAATCACCGAGCTGGTGGATGGCGTGACCAAGATGGGCAAGCTCAAGTTCCGGAGCAAGGAGGAGCTGGCCGCGGAGAACTTCCGGAAGATGATGCTCGCGATGAGCAAAGATCTGCGGGTCATCATCGTCAAGCTGGCCGACCGCACCCACAATATGCAGACGCTCGAGCACCACCGCCCCGAGAAGCAGAAGGCCATCTCTCGCGAGACGATGGAGATCTTCGTGCCCATCGCCAATCGGCTGGGAATCACCCGGCTCAAGGTCCAGCTCGAGGACCTCTGTTTTCAGTACCTGTTTCCAGAGGACCACACGCGCATCGACGCCTTCCTGGAGCAGACCGCAGCGGATCGCGAGGCCTACACCGGGCGGGTGGTCGGAGCTCTGGTGGAGCTCCTCGAGTCCAGCGGAGTCCAGGGCCAGGTCAGCGGTCGGGCCAAGCATCGCTACAGCATCTACCGGAAGATCAAGCGGCAAGGCATCGAGCTCTCCGAGGTCGCAGACTTGCTGGCGTTCCGGGTGATCGTGCCCGATTTGGGTAGCTGCTATGCCGCTCTGGGCATGATCCACGCCACCTTTCCGCCCGTCCCGGACAAGATCAAGGACTACATCGCTCGGCCCAAGCCCAACGGCTACCAATCCCTGCACACCACGGTGATCGGCCCCGAGGGACGACGGGTCGAGGTACAGTTCCGAACCGAAGAGATGCATCGGATCGCCGAGGAAGGCATCGCGGCGCACTGGCGCTACAAAGAAGGTCATCTCGACATGAAGCCGGAGGAGATCGCGGGAATTGCCCGGATCCGCAATGTCTTCGAGGGGGCCCAGGACACCGAAGACGCCACCGAGTTCATGGAGACGGTCAAGGCGCAGTTCTACGCGGACGAGGTGTTCATCTTCACGCCCCAGGGCGATGTGAAACGCTTTCCGCTGGGCTCCACAGCTCTCGACTTCGCCTATGCCGTGCACACCAAGGTCGGGGACCGGTGCACGGGGGCCAAGGTCAATGGGCGCATGGTTCCGCTTCGCTACGAGCTGAAGTCGGGCGACACGGTCGAGATCCTCACCTCGCCCAACCAGGCTCCCAACCGCGACTGGCTCGAGATCGCGATCACATCACGGGCAATCGCGAAGATCCGCAGGCATCTTCGCCAGAAAGAGACCGAGCATGGGGCTCGACTCGGTCGGGATATGCTCGAGGCCGAGCTCCGACGGAACGGATGGAGTCTGGACCGGGTTCGGCGAGACGGCAACCTCGATGCCCTGCTGAAGCGGCGTGGGCTCTCCGACCTCGACCAGCTGTCCTTCGAAGTGGCGAAGGGCGGGCTTCCTCTAAGCCAGGTGGCTCGCGACCTGCTCCCAGAAGGGGAGTTCCAGAATCGTCAGGAAGAGCAGCAGGGCTTCACCGCCAACCTGCTCAACCGGCTCGGCCGAAGGCCCGCCACCTTGAGTCCGGTGCTGATCTCCGGCGAAGACGGACTCTTGGTCAACTTTGCGCGCTGCTGCTCACCGCTTCCCGGTGAAGCTGTGGTCGGTTTCATCACCCGAGGGCGGGGCATCGCGGTTCACAAGGAGGGCTGCGATCAGCTCAAGACCATGGATGTCGACCGCCGCATCCCTGTGGAGTGGGAGCAATCCGGCGAGGTTCGCCACAGCGGGAGCATCGAGATCTACTGCACGGATCGGCCGGGAATGCTCGCCAATATCACCAAGATCTGCGAGCAACAGCAGGTGAATATCAGCCGCGCAGAGGCCCGGAATATGCCGGATGAGCGCGCCAATGTGAGCCTGGAGCTGTCCGTTCGCGATGTGGGCCAGCTCACGCGGCTGATCCGCAACATCGAGAAGATCAAGGGTGTAGAGGCGGTTCATCGCGTGGTGGGCTGAAGCTCTCCGAGCACCGCTCTGCGCAAGGCTCTGGGGTAGATCTGGTGCTCGACGGTGAGGATCCGGGCCTGGAGCGCATCCAGATCGTCGTCGGGCAGAACGGGTACAGAGGCCTGCTCGATGATGGGGCCTGAGTCGAGCCCGGCATCGACCAGGTGGACTGTGGCCCCGGCGATCTTGACGCCGTGCTCGAGGGCCTGGCGCTGAGCATGCAGACCGGGGAAGGCGGGAAGCAGCGAGGGGTGGATGTTGAGAACCTTCCCCTGCATGCCCTCGATGAGCACGGGTGTGACGATGCGCATGAAGCCCGCGAGGCAGACCCACTCGACCCGATGAGCGCGCAGGATCTCGACGAGGTGGGCATCATAGGCCTCGCGCGAGGGCCAGCCTCGGTGGGAGGCGAACACCGCGGGGACCCCGGCTTCACGGGCTCGTTGCAGGCCGTAGGCCGCTTCCTTGTTGCTGATCACCACAGCGATCTCTGCGGGGAAGTGGGGGTCTTGGGTGGAGTCGAGGAGGGCGGCGAGGTTGGTCCCCGAGCCGCTGATCAGCACGCCTACCGGGGTCTTCATTGAATGACCACGCCCAGCTGATCGGTGACCCGTCCGATCTCGAAGGCATTGGTGCGCGCGCAGATGGCCGGCATATGCTCCGGGGCGACGGCGAGGACCATGCCGATTCCGCAGTTGAAGGTCTGGAGCAGGTCCGCATCATCGAGCTCGCCGTGGCCGCGCAAGAAGGCGAAGATCGGCGGCAGCTCCCAGGCAGAGCGCTCGATGCGGGCGCCAAGGTGGGCGGGGAGCATGCGCGGCACATTCCCCGGCAGGCCGCCCCCCGTGATGTGTGCGGCTCCGCGGATCCATCCCTCGCGAAACAGTGGGAGCAGATCGTCGATGTAGATCCGGGTAGGCTCCAGGACGAGCTCGGCCAGTGGCGCTCCGAGGCCATGGCTCTGGTCCAGATCGAGCCCCTCTATGACCTTTCGGACCAGGGAGTAGCCGTTGCTGTGCAGGCCGCTCGAGGGCAGTGCGAGGAGTACATCATCGGGCTGAATCCGATCGGGATCGGGCAGCTGGGATCGCTCCGCGCACCCGACGGCGAACCCGGCGAGGTCGTAGTGCCCGGGCGCGTACATTCCGGGCATCTCCGCTGTCTCGCCGCCCAGCAAGGCGCATCCGGCTTGGCGACACCCTTCCGCTATGCCGGCGATGACCTGGGCTGCTGCGTCGGTATCCAGGGCGCCAGTCGCGAAGTAGTCTAGAAAGAACAGGGGCTCTGCCCCGACCACGACGATGTCGTTGACGCACATGGCGACCAGATCGATGCCGATGGTCTCGTGCCGGCCGAGGGCCTGGGCAAGCAGGAGCTTGGTGCCCACGCCGTCGGTACCCGACACCAAGACCGGCTCGTCGTAGCCGGGCGGAATGGTGAACATGCCGCCAAAGCCCCCGATTCCACCCAGCACTCCAGGGCGCTTGGTGGATGCGGCGAGCGGCTTGATCCGGTCGACGAGGCGATCGGCGGCCTCGATATCGACCCCAGCGGAGCGGTATGCATCGGCCATGGTTCAGGCCTCCTCGAGAGCGGTTCGGACGTGACGGTAGACACCGGCATCCCATGCGAGCTGGCTATGACCGATACCGGTCACGGCCACATTGTGCATGCGGGAGGTGCCGCGCGGTCGCAGGGTGCTGCACCAATAGGGGCAGACGAGATCCTGCTTGGAGAAGATGGAGGTGAGCGGGATGTGCTCCGGGAACCGGTCTCGGCCCAGGTCGCGGACCAGTCGTGACCGGGGTAGCAGATCCCGCGCCGAGGAGTTGAGCAGGCCGAAGCCCATGAGCCCCACCGCGATCGCCGCTGTGGGTGTGCCGTGGTGAGGTGTGCCGAGGGTGATCACCGACCGGACCCTGCGCTGCCCGCCGTATTCCTGCACATATTTGCGCGCGATCAAGCCGCCCTTGCTGTGCCCGATGATGTGCAGATCTTCGAAGCCATGCATGGCGACGAGTCGCTCGATCTTCTCGGCGATGAACCGAGCGCTGTGGTCGACGGGGTGGGTGTTGTAGCGCGACAGCAGGCCCCCGAGATTGAACGACATGACGGAGTAGCCATCGAAGCGGAGGCGGTCCTCCATCACATCCCACAGGTTGCGGGTCTGGAAGAACCCGTGGATGAGGAGTACCCGCTGTGCGGATGCGCCGAAGTCGTCTCTCCTAAGGACCTTGTCGCGACCCATATAGACGCCACGGACGCTCCCGAGCTGATCCCGCAGGGCACCCCATGTAGACCAGGGAATGAAGAATCGGGAGAAGCCAGCCATTCCGTCCAGACCTATCGGCGGCGGGGTCGGTCCCGTATCCTGTGGTTGTGCGAATGTCCCTGAAAGCGTTGACCGTCGTCGCCCTTGTGCTCGTCGGATGCAAGTCGGAGCCCGAACCGGTCGAGCTCCCTCCACCGACTCCCTGTGGGGACGCGATCCCGACGATCTCCGAGGTCATCGTCTTCGACAACGGACCCCTGGACTTCGGTGGGGAGGTCTGGCCCAGCATCCGTATCGAGCTCGACGCTACCGATCCCGATGGGGCGCTCACCGCCTACACCCTGCTCGCGGCCTATGACGACGATATCGACGGGCTGCTCGACATGTCAGCGGCTCTGCAGGCCCCCAACCAGCTCGGCCCCCATGACTGCTCGGTCACCGAGGCCCGACTCGGGATGGACATCGCAATCAACGGAGAACCGGCACCGGGCATCTTCATCGAGCTCGGTGTCGTGCTCGAAGATGCTGATGGCTACCGCTCCGAGCCCCCGGTGGTGTTGACGATCACCACCCCGGAGCCCTGATCGCTACTTCTGCTCTTCGTCCTTGGGCGGAGGGACCCACTTGGGCGCGTCCGCGTCGCGACAGCAGCGGAAGGAGATCGCCTTGTCGGAGTAGTTGGCGCGCTCGTCCTTGCTGAAGGCGCACCGGGTGCCCTTCTCGGCTGCAGCCCGAACCCCGCCCTTGACCTGGATGCGATTATTCGAACCCGGCTGGATAGTGGAGGTCCACTCCCGGAAGTTCCCGCTCATATCGTAGACGCCCCAGCCGCTGCGGCATGCGTCGTGGGCCCCGGAGCGGTAGGTCTCGTCCAGGCCGTCGCCACAGAATGAGGGGTCGAAGGTGTCGCCGTAGCTGTAGGCGTACATCGACGGGCCCTTACAGGCTTTCTCCCATTCGGATGCGGTACACAGCCGCTTGCCCTCTGCTTCGCAAGCCTTGGCTGCGGCTGCCGCGGTGTACTCGAGAGTGGGCGCGGAGGTCTTGAGGTTGGGATGCTCGAACAGGTCGATCACATAGCCCTTGACCTCGCGGACCTCGTTGACGGGCTCACCAGCCTGGGCGAGAGAGTTGTGCTTCTCGAACTTCTCGATCTCGAGGGCGCCTGCGAGGTAGGGCCCACCGGGGATGTAGGCCATATTTGCCGGATGGTTCTGCAGCAGGGCCTTCATCTCGGCTTGGCTGGGCATGCCCTCGCGCACGGTCTCGACCACGGCGTTGCGGGCCTTGGCATCGTTGGCGAGGGCGACCTTGACGGGGTCTGGGCGCAGGTTGAACAAGATGACCGCGATGGCGAAGACGCCCAGAATTGCCAAGCCCATGGCGATGCCGATGATGGGCGTGAGCAGCTTGAGATGGCTGCTGGATTCCTCGGCGGACCCGTCGAAGATCCGCTGGATATCCATGATGAAGTCGCGGGCGGTCTGGTAGCGATCGTCTGGGGAGTGGGCGAGGGCGAGCTCGGCGACATTGTTGACGTGGTCTGGGAGGTCGGGACGACGGGTCTTGGGGAGCTGGAAGGTGCCGACGGGGGCGGTGCCCACGACCATCTCGTAGAACATGACGCCCGAGGAGTACACATCGCAGCGCTCGGTGGGCTTGGGCTCGAAGCTCTTGAGCTCTGGAGCGATGTACTGGGCTTCTCCGCGGGAGAACTCGTCCTCGGCGAGCACGGCGCTGGGCACCAGATCCCAGAAGCCCATGCCGATGAGTTTGACGTTGGCGACGAAGTTCTGCTTGCGGGGCCCGGTGCGACGGGTCTTGATGAGCACATACTCTGGGCGCAGGGCCTTGAATACGAAGCCCGCGGCGTTGCTGGCCTCGACGCCTTCCAGGATCTGGATGGTGATCTGGGCCGCTTCTTTCACATTGAAGGGGGTGCCCTGGATCTTGTACTCCGCGATGAGCTCGCGCAGCGTGGTGCCGTCGAAGTCCTCCATCGTGACGTAGGCGAGCCCATTGTGCTCGCCGAGCTCGCCGAGCTTGATGAGGTTGTCGTGCTTGCAGCCCTTCGCGTCCTTGAAGGCGCGGATGAGCTGCTCCTTCGCGTCGCGATTGGCGATCTTGGGGCGGAGAACCATCAGACGCACGTACTTCGAGGTCTTCAGGTGCTTTACTCGGTACGTCAGTCCGAGCGGGCTCTCGTCGAGGAGGTCGATGACCTCATACTTCTTCGCGATCTCGTCGCCACGGGAGAATTCGAGCTTGTTCGACACGTGTGCTAGGCCTCACCTGGACGCAGCGGGTCCGGGCGGACAGTAACACACGAAAGCGCCGCGCAGGGACCCGTTGAGGTCAGCGGCGGCGCCAGCTGAAGAAGCGCAGCACGCCCCACAGGCGCCGGCGCCAGAGAGCTGGATTGAGCCAGCGCGCGAACAGTACGTGGAACCCGAGGAATCCGAACATCACCAAGCCGAACGCGAGCATGACCATGGACAGTGGCCCGAAGATCGCGATGCCGAATATTGTGGGACTCCACGCGGCCAGAAACAGGAACGCGCCCATGGTGATGGTGGTGGCGAAGAAGCCGAGGGAGAGTCGGAGCACCGCTGAGCGGATCTCTGCGCGCAGGGCCGCAGCGTCCGGATTGACCGTGATCACGGTGACGTTGCCGTTCTCGAGGTCCATCACCATCTGATTGAACTGGGTGGGCAGGTCGCTGAAGTGCCCCTGGGCCTGCATCAAGACCTTGGCCAGGTCGTGGGCGACGCGGTCGGGGGCGAAGCGGCGGGTCATCAGCCGCTGGGCGTAGGGGCGGACCTCCTCTACGATATCGACCCCGGGGAGCAGCGCGCGGATCTGTCCCTCGATGAGGGCGATGGCGCGCGCGAGCACGGCGAACTCGGCCGGAAGGCTGATCTTGAAGCGCGTACACATCTGGACGACCTCTACAAAAGTAGAGGTTTGGGCCAGATCATCGAGAGATGCGCCGTAGTACTGCATCATCTTCTTGTCGAGCTCTTCGCGGAATGCCCGCAGATCGACGCGCCCTTCTTTGACCGCACCGGCCCGGTACACAGCCATTGCCAGGGTCTCGGCATCGCGGAAGACCATCGAGGTGAAGGCGGTGATGATGGTGTCCTGCATGTTCCCGGTGAGGGTGCCGACGACGCCGAAGTCCAGGTAGGCGAGACGCCCTTCTTCGGTGACGAACAGATTGCCCGGGTGGGGGTCTCCGTGGAAGAAGCCATACTCGAAGACCTGTCGGTAGGTGGCTTCCATGATCTGGTGCGCGAGGACACGTCGCTGGGGGGCCTGTAGCTCTGCCAGCGCGGCGCTGATGGGCTTTCCGGTGATCATCTCCATGATGAGCACACGCCGGGTGGACCAGCGCGGGTAGACCTTGGGGATCTTGATGGAGCGCGCGTCGGAGCCGGTGTAGCGAAGCAACTTCTCGGCCGCCTTGAGCTCCTGTAGGAAGTCGAGCTCGACCATGATGGCCTGATCGAACTCGCGCACGATGTCGGTGGGCGTGTGCAGCCCCGGGACGGCGAACTGCCCCTCCAAGAGGTTGGCCAGGGTGTAGAGGATGTGCACATCGCTGCGGATGGTGCGCTCGATGCCCTTGCGCTGGAGCTTGACCGCGACCTCGTGGCCGCCGTGGAGGACGGCGCGGTGGACCTGGGCGATGGAGGCCGAGCCGAGGGGCACCTCGTCGAAGGTCTCGAACACATCCTCTATGGGCTTGGTGAGCTCGGCCTCCAGGACCTCGCGGACCTCGTGAAAGGGCATAGGTGGGACGCGGTCTTGGAGCGTCTCGAACTCTTTGAGCACGTCCTCGGGGAGGATGTCTGGGCGGACCGAGAGCACCTGCCCGAGCTTCACGAAGGTGGGGCCGAGCTCGACCAGGGCCTGTCGAAGCCGCCGTGCATAGGGCGCGGTATCCTCTTCGACTCCGCTTGCGAGGCCGCCGGTGAGGCCGATGACGCCGAGCACGTGCCCGAAGCCGTTCTTGGCGAGCACCGCAGCGATGTCGTTGACCCGGGGGAGGTCGACGAGCTGGATGGACTTGATCGGTTCAGACTCTTCCACGTGGGGTCCCTATCCTGTCGGAATCCCCGTGGCGCGGTTACCGGTCCCGCCCCAACCCCTGCGGGAATCAGGAGCGACCGATGGCCAAGGCCAAGAGCATCACGACACGGGCCGAGAACTACTCCCTCTGGTACAACGACGTCATCGCCCAGGGTGACCTGTTGGACGAAGCCCCGGTGCGGGGCTGCAAGGTGTTCAAGCCCCACGGGTTCGGGATCTGGGAGAATATCCGGGACTTCTTCGACAAGCGATTCAAGGACACCGGGCATGTCAACGCCTACTTCCCGCTGCTGATCCCCATGAGCTTCCTCTCCAAGGAGGCCGAGCATGTCGAGGGTTTTGCGAAGGAATGCGCATTGGTCACCCACCACCGCCTGCGCGAGACCACGGACTCTCAAGGGCGCAAGACGGTCGAGCCCGACCCGGCCAGCAAGCTCGAAGAGCCCTTGGTCATCCGGCCCACTTCGGAGACCATCATCTGGCATATGTACGGTCGATGGATCGACAGCTGGCGCGATCTGCCGATCCTGATCAATCAGTGGGCGAATGTGGTCCGCTGGGAGATGAAGACCCGCCCCTTCTTGCGCACTGCGGAGTTCCTCTGGCAGGAGGGCCACACCGCACATGCGACCAAGCAGGAGGCCATCGACGAGACCCTGCAGATGCTCGATATCTACGCAGAGGTCGCCCAGGAGAAGCTCGCGGTGCCGGTGATCAAGGGCCGCAAGTCCGCTCGGGAGCGCTTCGCAGGGGCGGTCGAGACCTACACGATCGAGGCGATGATGCAGAACGGGTGGGCGCTCCAGGCGGGCACATCCCACTTCCTCGGGCAGAACTTCGCCAAGGCCTTCGATGTCACCTTTCAGACCCAGGAGGAGACCCGCGACTTCGTCTGGGCCACGTCTTGGGGGGTGTCCACCCGGTTGGTGGGCGCGGTGATCATGACTCACTCGGACGACTCCGGGCTGGTGCTGCCTCCAGAGATCGCCCCGGTCCAGGTGGTGATCTGTCCCATGTGGCGCAAGAAGACCGAGCCCGATGTCGTCGAGGCCATCAAGTCCGCCGCCCACGAGCATGCAGCCGCCCTCAAGGCCGCGGGCATCCGGGTGCGCGTCGACGACCGCGACAATGTGCAGATCGGCTCCAAGCGCTACGAGTGGGAGCGAAAGGGCGTGCCGATCCGAATGGAGCTCGGGCCACGGGACCTCGAGAGTGGCCAGTTCTTCTCGGCCAGGCGGACCGGCGGCGACAAGTTCGGCGTCCCCTTCGACGGCGTGGTCGAGGCGGTGCAGTCCGAGCTCGCCGGCATCCAGGCCGCCCTGTTCGAGGCTGCGCTGAAGATGCAGCAGGAGCACACCTACAAGGTCGAATCCCGGGCCGAGTTCGCCGAGAAGATCGAGAGTCAGCCGGGCTTCTACCTCATCCCGTGGGGCGGAGACGATGCGGACGAGGTGGCGGTCAAGGACGAGACCCGGGCCACCATCCGCTGCTTCCCGATCGAGCAGGACAGCGTCGAGGGGCTGATCTGTCCGCTCACCGGCAAGCCGGCTGTGGAGTGGGCGATCTTCGCGCGGGCCTACTGAGAAGGCGCTTCAATCCGGTGTAGCGGGCGCGCCGATGGGGTGGGTAGGGTCTGGGTCCCGCCCCGGAGGCCGGCCCCATGCAGCTGCTGTTCACTTCCTCGGTCGCCCTGGCCTACGGTCCAGCAGAGCGGGGAGGTGGTGATCCTGGCGATCGACGAGTCGACTCAGACCACGACCATGCACGTCCAGGTGGGCTTTCAGGGACAGGCCGAGGACTTCGCGTGGGTGCTGCCGGTGCCGGCACAGCCAGAGCTGATGCGCTCCACGCCCACCCTGTTCAACTACAGCCCTGATCGACCAAGTTGATTCGATTCCCGAGGCCCCAGGCCGCCCTCTCGCCGTCGCTGATAAGCTTGAATTGACCCGCCAGTCCGGCGCTTCTCATCAACACCGAGAGAACCCCCTGGAACCACGGGTTCTCGATCAACTCGGCCGACCAGGGCTGTATGTGGCGGACCAGACCGAGCTGAGGTGGGTGGTTCTCAACGAGATCAACAACTGCTCCGAGCGCTTTGATCAGCGGTCGGACGCGGACGCAAACACCGACTCCGACGCGGACACCGATCTGGAGCCTCTCGCGCTGCGGTACGCCGGGGTTGAGCCCAGCGTCCCTCTCCAGCTCACCGCGACCGCCGTGGTGCCGGATATGCCCATCGAGGTGTACCTGCTCGGTGATTCCCGGGCCATCCCCAAAAACTACCTCCATGTTCAGCTCAACCCGCTGCAGTTCGATTGGCGCCGGGGGGGAGAGCAGCGGGATGTGCTGACTCGGGCGGTGGACGAGGCTGGAGGCAAGGCCTTCGAGACGGTGAGCGCGGTGCAGCTCGGCGAGCCCTACCACCTCGCCAGCTGGTACGACCTCGGTGGACTCAAGGGAATGCCCGACCTGCCGAGCTGGCTCGCGGCACTCCAGGGAGCGGGCTTCCGAGACGTGACCATCGCCGACCTCGCGGCGGTTGTTCCGGTGGACCCCGAGGTCGATCCGGCCGGCTTCTTTGCCTGTCCGACCTGCTTCCCGGATGCGCTTCAGGCCATCGACTTCGACGCGGTGGCGTTCACCGATGCCCTCGAGGCCCAATATCTCGACCCCATCCGGGCGGCGGCTACGATGGTCGAGGCTTCGGACCACCTCACCCGTCTGCGCACGACGATGTCGGCGAGTGAGATGACCGTCGACCCGATCTTCCGCTTCGACGAAGACCTTCCCCTGGTCAGCGCGGTGCACTACCTCGAGCTGTCCCGTACCTGTGACGACCCCTCCGACGATGCCGAGCTGGTGCCCTTTCAGGTCGAGATCTCCCTGACTGGAGACGACTTGGTGTTCATGGGCCCCTCGCCGCGAGATCTCCGGGCGGACGGTAGTGTCGTGGACGGCGGCGCGCAACACCAGTAGCTGGGAGATCAGCGGGTCGGTGATCAGCCTGGGGCGGGGCCGCTGAATGTGATCCCGGCGCGGGGAGCTTTGCACTGGGATTGACGAAGTTGAGCGGCTCGAATGCGGTAGCGGGTGATGAGCAGGGCCGGGTACGTTCCGGGAACTCTTCCAACGAGGACCCATCATGCACCTCCTGTTCACCTCTTCGGTTGCGCTCGCTTGCGGTGGCTTCTTCTGCGATCCCGCCCCGATCGATACCGGTCCCGTGCTCAATGAGTTCGACACCATGGTCCAGCAGAGCGGGGAGGTCGTGATCCTCGCGGTGGATGAGGAGACTCAGACCACCACCATGCATGTGCAGGTGGGATTTCAAGGGCAGGCGCAGGACTTCGCGTGGGTGCTGCCGGTGCCGGCACAGCCAGAGCTGATGCGCTCCACCTCCACATTGTTCAACTATGTCTCGGACCAGACCGAGCTCAAGTGGGTCCTCCGGAATGAGCTCGTCGGTTGCAACCGCGCGTGGGATGAGTGGTCGGATGCGGACGCGGACGCGGACGCGGACGCGGACGCGGACGCGGACGCGGATGTGGACACCGGCCTCCCGGAGGGGCTGGATATCGTCGCGCGGGAGCAGGTCGGGCCCTACGAGACCATCACGCTCACCGCCGAGGACTCAGCTGTGCTGGTGGATTGGTTGCAGGCCAACTCCTTCATGGTGCCTTCGGATCTCGGCCCGATGCTCGATCCGTACATCGGTCAGACCACCCACTTCGTAGCACTCAGGCTCCGAAAGGACCGGGATGTCGGGGACCTGGAGCCCCTCGCCCTCCGCTACCCGGGGGTCGAGCCCACCATCCCGCTCCAGCTCACGGCCACGGCTGTGGTCCAGGATATGCCCATCGAGGTGTATATCCTTGGCGACGCGAGGGCGATCCCCAAGAACTACCTCCATGTGCAGCTCAACCCGCTGCAGTTCGACTGGCGGGCGGGTGGAGAGCAGCGGGATGTGCTGAGTCGCGCGGTGGATGAGGCCGGAGGCAAGGCCTTCGAGACCGTCAGCGCGGTACAGCTCGAGGAGCCCTACCACCTCGAGAGTGCGTACGACTTCGCGCGGCTCAAGGGGATGCCCAATCTGCAGACCTGGCTCGCGGCGCTTCAGGGGGCGGGGTTCACAGAGGTGACCATCACCGACCTCTCTGCGGTCGTACCGGTCGATCCCGGCATCGAACCGACCGCCTTCTTTGCCTGCCCCACCTGTTACCCCGATGCGCTTGCCGCCATCGACTTCGATGCGGTGTTGTTCACCGATGCCCTCGAGGTTCAGTATGTGGAGCCCATCCGAGCGGCGGCACAGCTGTTCGAGGCCTCCGACCACCTCACCCGCCTCCGCACGACGATGTCGGCGAGTGAGATGACCGTCGATCCGATCTTCCGCTTCGCCAGGGGGCTGCCCTTGGTGAGCGCGGAGCATCGGCTTTGGCTGACCCGCACCTGCGAGGACCCCGACGACGACCCCGAGCAGGTTCCCTTCCGGGCCTACTTCACCCTGGACGGAGCGGACATGGTGTTCATGGCCCCTTCTCCGGCGGCGCTTCGGCAGGAGGGCTTCGATATCTACTCCTGGATGGCGAGCCGAGCGGAGTCGGCGGCGTTGATCATCGAGGATCTCGACGAGGGAATGGTGTTGGTGGACAACACCCCCAGCTTTGTGGATGCCCTCGCCGAGGGGGAAGAGGAGCTGTCTGGCCGGGTGGACTCGGCTAGTACGGGGAGCTGCGGCTGCAGCGGATCTCCGATGACCATGGGCTGGCTGGCCGCTCCGCTGCTTCTGTTGGGCCGGTGGAGGCGCATCCGCTGAGGGGAGGATGGCCTGTGGATCCTCGGGTGGTTCGGCGGGCTTCACCGGCATATTCTCCCGTCCTTTCCAAGGGAGAGCCGATGAACTCCGAGAGCCATCAGACCGTCGTGAAGACCATCAAGGGCCTGGCCATCGACGCCGTACAGGCGGCCAACTCGGGTCATCCGGGCATGCCGATGGGGGCGGCGGATATGGCCACCGTGCTGTGGACGCGCTTCCTTCGCTACGATCCCGAGCACCCGGACTGGGCCGATCGCGACCGCTTCGTGCTCTCTCCGGGCCATGGCTCGATGCTGCTCTACAGCCTGCTCCATCTGGCTGGATTCGACCTCTCCATCGACGATATCAAGGCTTTCCGAACCTGGGGTAGCAAGACCCCTGGCCACCCCGAGTATGGCCACACACCGGGCGTCGAGTGCACGACCGGCCCGTTGGGGCAGGGCTTTGCGATGGGCATCGGCATGGCCTTCGCCGAGCGCTTCCTGCGCGACAGCTTTGGCGCCGAGCTCTGCGACCACTGGACCTATGGCATCGTCTCGGATGGCGACATGATGGAGGGCATCTCCTCGGAGGCGGCGTCCATCGCCGGGCACCTGAAGCTGGGTCGCATCATCTACCTCTACGACGACAACTCCATCACCATCGATGGGGGCACGGATATCGCCTTCACCGAGGATGTGGGCGCCCGGCTGGAGGCGATGGGCTGGCATATCCAGCATGTGGACGGGCACGATGCGGAGGCCATCGCGGCGAGCATCGAGGCGGCCCGTGGCGACGAGAGGCCCAGCCTGATCTGCTGCCGCACCGTCATCGGCCAGGGCTCGCCCACCTACGCGGGCACCTCAGATGTGCACGGCAAGGCGCTCGGTACGGATGAGGTCGCTGCGACCAAGCGGGCCATCGGGCTCGACCCAGACGCCTTCTATGCGGTGCTCGACGGCGCCAAGGACGCGTTTTCGCCCGCCACCGAAGACCGGCTGGCCTGGGAGGCACGGCTCGCCGCCCACCCCGACGCCGAGCGCTTTCGCCGCTTTGTCTCGGCGGACGGAGCCGCAGCGGTGGAGCGGATCGCGTGGCCCCAGTTCGAGGCGGGCAGCAAGCTGGCCACCCGCAAGTCCAGCCAGGCCGCGCTCAAGGCCATCGTCGCCGAGGCGCCCTTCGTGATCGGGGGCAGCGCCGATCTGGCGGGCTCCAACGGGACCAAGGTGGGCACGGCGCACTTCACCCCGGACAGCTTCGCGGGGGCCGGCACCATCGACTTCGGCATCCGCGAGCACGCGATGGGCGCGATCTGCAACGGAATGGCCCTGCACGGCGGGTCGATTCCCTACTGTGCCACCTTCCTGATGTTCCACGACTACCAGCGTCCAGCCCTGCGTCTGTCGGCTCTGATGGGCCAGCAGGTGGTCTATATCTACACCCACGACTCGGTCTTCCTCGGCGAAGACGGGCCCACCCACCAGCCCATCGCCACCGTGCTGGCGATCCGGGCCATCCCCAATGTGCGGGTGTGGCGTCCGGCCGACGCAGTGGAGTCGGTCGTCGCGTGGAAGGCAGCGCTCCGCAACAACAGCGGGCCATCGGTGCTGATCCTCACCCGCCAGGGCCTCCCGGTGCTCTCCGAGGAGCAGGCCGCAGGGGCCGAGCGCGGGGGCTATGTGCTCTCCGATTGTGACGGAGATCCGGCGGTGGTGCTGATGGGCACGGGCTCCGAGGTCGCTACCTGCATGGACGCTCAGGCCGTCCTCGCGGAGCGCGGCGTTGCTTCTCGGGTGGTCAGCCTGCCCTGTCGCGAGCTCTTCCTCGAGCAGGACGCGGCCTATGTGGCGGCGGTGCTGCCAGATGGCGTGCCCCGGATCAGCGTAGAGGCCGGGGTCACCCTGGGCTGGGAGAGGTGGACCGGAGCGGGCGGTGCGAGCGTGGGCATCGACACCTTCGGCTACTCGGCGCCCGCATCGGTGATCGCCGAGAAGCTCGGGTTCACGGGTCCTGCGGTCGCAGACCGCGCCATGGCGTTGCTGTAGTCAGCGCCCCGGCGTGAACAGCCGCCCGAGTACCCGCCCGACATCGACCAGCGGCCCGCCGTGCAGATCGCACTTCTCGGTGGGCACGGCGTCGTCGGGCACGACCTCGGTGTACAAGGTGGGGCAGTCGGGCCGAGCGGGGCGGTTGGACTCGGCGCAGACCTCGATCTCGACGAGGCCGTCTGGTAGGCCGTGTGCGTCGTGCATGGTGCCCGAGGCGGCGACGAATCGGGACCAGGTGGGGAGCGCGGCGCGGCTGCCGGCCAGGCCGATCTCACCGCGGTCTCGGCCCACCCATACCGCAACGGCGAGCTCGTCGGTGAAGCCCACGAACCAGGCGTCCCGGTAGCCGCTGGTGGTGCCGGTCTTCCCACCGACCCGGCCGTGAACACCGTACTGCTTGGCCCTCGCGCCGGTTCCTCGCTCGATCACGCCCTCGAGGATGGAGGTCGAGAGCATAGCGGCGCGGGCGGTGGCCAGGCCGTGGTTCTTGGAATCCAGATCGAGCACCACCTGCCCGTCGGGCTCGGCGATGCTGTCGATGATCCATGCTTCCTGCACGGTGCCGCCACCGGGAAAGGCGGTGTAGGACTGGGCCAGCTCGAGGGGGGTGACCTCGAAGCTGCCGAGGGAAGCGCTGGGGAGCTGGGTGGCGCGGGAGAGCCCGGCCTCGCGGTAGAATCGCTGCAACCGGCCCGCACCAACGGACTCCGCCAGGGTGATGGCGGGGATATTCCGCGAGGTCTCGATGGCCCGGCGAAGGGTGATCTCCCCCAAGAAAGCGTTGTCATAGTTGTGCGGGGTCCAGGACTGCCCATCGATCTTGCGGGTGATGGGCTCGTCGAGCACCCGGCTGAGCGGGGTCAGCGACTTGTCGCGGTCGAAGGCGGCGAGCAGGGTGAGCGGCTTCACCGTGGACCCGGCCTGGCGCCAGGCATTGACGGCGCGGTTGAACGGGCTCTCGGCGTAGTTTCGGCTGCCTACCATCGCAACGATGGCCCCATCGGAGACCCGCACGGCCACCAGAGCGACCTGGGCGCCCCGGGCCTTGGGGTAGGCGGCGTCGAGCTCGGCCATCCCCTCGGAGACCGCGCCCTCGGCGGCCCGCTGGAGCAGGGGCTGGATGGAGGTGTTCACATGATAGCCCCGGCTGGCCAGGGCGCCTTCGCCGACGTGGGTCTCGGCGTGGTCGACCGCAAAGTCCACAGCCCACGGAGCCCTGCGGATGGCCCCGGGTAGGGCGCCTCCCAGGACCAGGGGGCGCTTCTTCGCGTCCTCGGCCTGGGCTTGGGTGATGGCGGTGGCGCGGGCCATCTGGTCGAGCACCAGGTTGCGGCGCTCCTCCGATTTCTCGGGGTGGCGGCGCGGATTGAACCGGTTGGGCGCGGGGATGACCCCGATGATGGTGGCCGCCTCGTGGAGCGCCAGGGTCTCGCTGCTCTTGCCGAACCAGGCCCGGGAGGCCGCCTCGACTCCGTATAGCGGAACCCCGCCCATCTGCCCGAGGTAGACCTCCTGGAGGTAGAGCTCGAGCAGCTCATCCTTGGACAGCTCGGACTCGAGGGCGGCGGCGAAGAAGACCTCGCGGACTTTGCGCCGCAGCGTGCGCTCGCTGGACAGGAACAGGTTCTTTGCGAGCTGCTGGGTGAGGGTGCTTCCGCCCTGCCCCCCGCTGCCCGAGAGGTTGTGGAGCACGGCTCGGGCCACGCCCCATGGGTCGACGCCGCTGTGCTCGCGGAAGCGCTGGTCTTCCATGGAGAGCAGCGCCGGCTCGAGGTGCTTGGACACCGCGGCCAGGTTGATCTCGGAGCGCCGCCCATCCCACTCGCCGATGGTGGCGAGCACCGTGGGTCGGAGCAAGGCTGGAGCGCCGCTTGCGACCTTGCCATCCTTCAGGATGAGGGTGGTGCGGCCGCCCTTGATGCCCTCCATGGGGTTGGTCCAGATGTCGAGCCCGCTCGGCAGGACGGCGAACTCGCCCGCCCGGGTGCTGTGGGTCTCAGAGATGTAGTCGACGCGCTCATAGCCCGCGGCGAGCAGATCCCCGGCGATACTGGACATCGACGCAGCCTGGCCCGGCACGACCTCGATCGGCGCCGACCAGATGACCCCGGGCACGGTCCGTGGCGGGTCTGCCAGGTAGGTGGTGACATCGCTCTTGGCGCGCATCCACAGCAGCCCACCGGTCACCGTCAGCCCGACTGCGATGCCGGTCGACCAAGTGATGGCTTCTTTGAGCAGGGCTCGCTTCCAGCGGAACGGTGCGGGCGGCGCCTTGGAGGTGACCGGCCTGCGAGGGGTGCGCTTGCGGGCGGTCTTTGCGACGGCCTTGCGCGTAGAGGTCTTCTTCGCGGGGGCGCGCTTCTTGGGAGCGGCCTTCTTCGCGGGGGTGCGCTTGGTGGAGCTCTTCCGTGGGGAACGGGGCTTCTTGGGAGCGGTCATGGCGGGTATTTCGGGGGCGGGGCGGGGCGGGGGAGCGGCTGCCTCAGTATAGCTTATTCAGTGGATGAAGGGGTGGATTGACGTGTCAATGGCTTGGGGCTGGACCGCCACAGCAGGCAAACCAGTGGGGGGCGCCGAAGCGCCTCAGTGCCCAGCTTATCGGGCCAGCCCCGCGAGCAATCGGCCCACCTGGCGGATCTTCGCGGAGTGCGCGTCCCGCTTCCCCCGGCGAATGATGTCCAGGGCTGCGGCCGCCTCTCCGGCGGACCCCAGCGCGATCTCGTAGTGGTTGAAGACCTTTCGGTCGATGGCGGGGATCTTGAGGGTGCGGACGAAGAGGGTGAATTCCATGGCGAGGTTGTAGGCGTTGAGGTTTTCGAAGTCGAAGTGGGACATTGGAGTCTCCCGAGGACCGGAGTTTGTCGAGGGGCCGGCCCTTCACTTGTGAAGAGGGCCGGTTCCTCGACAAGCTCCGGTCCGCCGCGGGCTGGAACTGGAGCTAGATGCTGGAACTTGGGGCTAGTTCGAGTTCGAGTTCGAGTTCCAGTTCCAGCTGGGTCGGTCTGGAGAGGATCGCGCTGCCAGGCCGGCGTAGACGAGGGGATCGGTGGCTCGAGCGTGGTGTTGGCTCCAGTTACTCCGGCCTTCGGCCTCCGCCTCGCTGCGCTCGTTGGCAGACTGCGGCAGACCCGACCATGTCCTCAGTCTATGCCGAGGCGGTGTCGATGGGGCGGGCGCTGTACCCGACCGAGGACCGAGGTCTACGTGTGCACGGGGGCGGTCGGGAGAGGAGGGAGTCGATGGGTCGGTCTGGAGAGGAGCGGACTGCCAGGTCGGCGTAGACGGGGGGATCGGTGGCTCGAGCGTGGTGTTGGCTCCAGTTACTCCGGCCTTCGGCCTCCGCCTCGCTGCGCTCGTTGGCAGACTGCGGTAGACCCGACCCTGTCCTCAGTCTATGCCGAGGCGGTGTCGATGGGGCGGGCGCTGTACCCGACCGAGGACCGAGGTCTACGTGTGCACGGGGGCGGTCGGGAGAGGAGCGGACGCGGAGCGGGTCAGGCAGTCCTGTTCGACCAATGGCTACTACACTGAGTGGGATTCGGAGGACGACAATGGGGTCACTCGCTAGATGCCTCGGCTTGTCCGTCGTCTTGGGCTGTGGTCCCCCCACCGAGGTTGAGCCCCCGTTTATCCCCAGTCCACCCCCAACGATGGTGGACGTGGACGGGGATGGCTTCTCACCGCCAGAAGACTGCGATGACAACAACCCCATCGTTCTCCCGACCGAGCAGTTCGCCCACTTGATCTGCGATGGGGTGGACAACGACTGTGACGGCGTGCTCGAGGGCGAGATCGACCAGGATGGGGATGGCTGGAGCCCTTGCGACCCGGGCGAGTGCGATGACTCCAACCCGCAAGCCTATCTTGGCGCCCCCGATGCCCTGGGGGATGGGGTAGACCAGGACTGTGATGGGACCGACGGGGTGGGGCTGCTCGGGACTCCTGTGCTGGATGGAGAGCTGCGTTACGCGGCCCTCGGGTTCAAGCTGGAGCGGGCGGATGTCGACGGTGATGGCTGCGATGATCTGGTGCTGAGCAACGGGGGAGCCATCAACCTCTCCAACCAGATCAGTAATGGGAGCAACACTCACCTGCGCATCCTGCGGGGCTGTGGCCAGCCGGTGATCGACTTCTCGCCCGAGCTCATATACTCGGGGTTCGGAAATCGACTGGCGATCTGGCCCCAGACCGGGGCGGATCGGGTCATCGTGGGGACCGCATTCGACAACTTCGACACGGTTCATGTGATCGACTTCTCGGTCGACCCGCCCATCCTGGAGTCGCTGCTGGAGGCGACCGAGGTGGGGGAGATCTATGGCTTCGAGACGCTCCAGCGTGGCGGGGAGTGGTACCTGGCCGTGGGGCAGCTGAACACGAACGAGCCCTCGGGTCCGATCCGGGTCTACCCCTTGCCCCTGGGAGAGCAGGGGTACCTGCAGGACCTTCCCCATGAGCAGTGGCTCCCCGGCCAACCAGATTGGCAGACCAACTGGCGAATTCTTGCCTACGACCGGGATCAGGATGGGGATGACGAGCTGTTCACCCAGGGGTCGTGGTTTGGCACCATCCCGGAGCAGGCGGGAGAGTTGTATGGGTTGGATGGCCCGGGGGAGCTTTCGGACGCCGCCGAGACCTGGGTCAGCGACATCTCCCTGGGCTACCGGTTCGGGCTGGCGATGTACCCGGCCCCGGATCTGCGGGGTGGGGGAGAGCGGTGGCTGCTGTCGGGTTCGGTCAATATGCGCGACGCTGGGGCGCTATACGCGCTGCCTCCGCTCGGGTCGGGGGTCTTCTCGGTGCTCGACGCCCCGTTCAGCTTCGAGGGGGAGTATTCCGAGGACTGGCTCGGCCACGACGGGGTTGTGGGCGATGTGAATGGCGATGGCATCACCGATGTGGTCATCGGGGCTCCGGGCAACAACTGGCGCGATGATCAGCGGGGCAAGGTGTTCGTCTTCTTCGGCCCCTTCGACTCGGATCGTGCCTACACCCGGCAGGACGCGCTGGTCTTCGTGGGTGAGCGGCCCGACGATCACTTCGGGATGAGGGTGGAGCTCGCCGACCTCGATGGGGACGGGGCGGTCGAGATCTACGCATCGGCCCCGCTCTACAACCCGCCCGGCAGCACCACGCTCAGCGAGTCCGGGCGGCTCTATCGGCTGGACCTACCATAGGACACCGAGTCGGCGGCCTATTTCGTCGAGAACTTGGTCCTTCGCTCCTTGTGTAGCGAGCTACACGTCGTCGCTCGAGGCTGTACCCGACCGAGGACCGAGGTCTACGTGTGCACGGGGCCGGTCGGGAGAGGATCGCGCTGCCAGGCCGGCGTAGACGGGGGGATAGGGGGCTCGAGCGTGGTGTTGGCTCCGGTTACTCCGGCCTTCGGCCTTCGCCTCGCTTCGCTCGTTGACGGACTGCGGTAGACCCGACCCTGTCCTCGGTCTATGCCGAGGTGGTGTCGATGGGGCGGGCGCTGTACCCGACCGAGGACCGAGGTCTACGTGTGCACGGGGGCGGTCGGGGCGTGATGATGGTGGGGCGCCGCCCTGTGATGGCCAACACCGCTCGCTTCAAGCGCAGGTTGATCTCCCGACGAACCGTAGACTCGACCCGACCAACTCCCGATCGGGAACTTCTTCGCGCGGTACCTGGTCCCCCAGCGTTCGGATGGACGTCACGCGGTCCCACTCGCTGCGGACCTGGTGGCGGCCGCATCAGGCACGGCTGTGAAGGCTCGCGCCCCGACGTACGCAAGGTGCGGAATCGCGACGGAGATCGGACTCCGGCCAGTGACCGTCCCTTCCACAGCGATCCCCATACCGACTTTCCCGGTGCCTATGAAATCACTGACACCCGCCGACAGCGATTCCAAATGCCCAGCAGATCGAGGCCCGTGATCTTTTCTCGGAGGCGGACAAAATCTGTCCGCCCACCTCGGTACAGAGAGGCATGCATCTCCACCGTCGACTCCCCGCTCTGTTGTTCTTCCTCGCCCGGCACCGGCACTCCGCCGCCGAGCTCGCCGCCGCGATGGGGGTCAGCCTTCGCACCGTCTACCGCCACATCGAGCGCCTCCGGAAGGCGGGCTACGCGATCGAAGGCGTCTCCGGTCCCGGCGGGGGTTTCTGGCTGGCCGAGGGCTGTGCTCCCGCTCCGCTCAGCCTCAGCCTGGACGAAGTCCGCGAGGTCCTGTTCGCCCTGCACGGGGTGGGGGCCTTGGACACCGACCTCGAGGAGCGGCTGTTGGGCGCGTTGCCCGCGGTCCACTCCACCGAACTACGAGCCGCTCTCTCCAAGACCGAGGCTCCCACTGCCCTCAACACCCACACCACCAGGCAGGAGCGACGGCAAGCCCTGGCGGTGTACACACGAGCTCTCGCGCGGGGGCAGTTGTTCTCTTTCAACGACCCCACCAAGCCATGTCCAGGTCGACATCACCGAGGTTGGCCAGTCGCCATGGTCCATCTCCCTGAAGGCTTGAGTCTGGTCCTCGAGTCCCTCCGAGATCCGCAGCGCTCCCGTGTAGAGCAGCCGCTCCATCGTGTCATCCAGCCCCAGGTGTACAACCGGAGACGGCCTCCACCCCCTATCATCCGCAGGTAGACTCCAGCAGTTGGACTCGTAGCGGCTGAAGTCCCTGTGAGAACTCGCAGACCTCACAGCAGGCGAGGCTATGAGGGACCGCACCCGGTCGGTCGGGAGAGGATCGCGCTGCCAGGCCGGCGTAGACGGGGGGATCGGTGGCTCGAGCGTGGTGTTGGCTCCAGTACCTCCGGCCTTCGGCCTCCGCCTCGCTGCACTCGTTGACGGACTGCGGTGGACCCGACCCTGTCCTCGGTCTATGACGAGACGGAGTGGATGGAGCGGGCGAGATCTACGCATCGGCCCCGCTCTACAACCCGCCCGGCAGCACCACGCTCAGCGAGTCCGGGCGGCTCTATCGGCTGGACTTGCCTTAGAAATCCACCCCATCCGACCGGTCGAGGATCCCCTCGGCCGAAAACGCCACCCACTCGCCCTCGGGCAGGGCGCGGAGCACCCGCTTCTCCTGGCCCTTCATATCCGTGTCGAGGATGGCGCCGCCACGGGCGGGCTGCACGATATTGCCGGTCTCCGGGTCGACCCAGGCGTAGGGCAGCAAGCCGGGGATCTCGGCGATGACCTCTCCGCGGTTGAGGTCGACGTAGATGACGGTGGCGGTGCCCTCGTCGGGCTCCTGGAAGCGGACCGCGGCGTAGCGACCACCGGTGATGCCCCACAGGCGGTCGACGGCGACGTTGAAGTCGAGCACATCCTTGCCGACGGCGTTGATATTCTCCTGGGCGCTCTCGGTGAGGTCGTACACCCCGAGCACGCCCTCGGTGTCCATCACCAGCAGGATGGGGGCGCGGTTGACGAAGGAGAGCAGCTGAATGGGCACGTCTGCGAGGGGCTCTGGAGGGGGGAGGGCGTCCTTTCCGGTGGTGGGGTCGAGGACGCGGACGGTGCCGTCTGGTGTGACCACGGCGAGCCAGGTGCCGGAGCCCGACAGCGCGAAGGTCTGGACCCAGGGGAGCTCGAAGGTGGCGTTGGCCTTGAGATCGAACCAGCGGATGCCCTGCTCGCCGGTGAGCAAGGTGGCGAAGATGGGCCCGCCGATCTCCATCTTGCGGGTGTTGGCCGTGTCGTCGCCGGCGTCGAATAGGAAGCGGCCGGTGCGCGCTTCGAAGAGATGCACGCCGCTGTTGTCGTCGGGAAGGCCGGCCACGAGGCGCCCATCGCGGTCGATCCGCACCTCGAGGAAGCGCTTGGGGCTCTTGAAGGGGCGCTTCTGGCGGTTCTTATGCCACACGGCCAGGCGGTTTCCGTGGGCGGCGACTCGGTGCTCGCCGAAGCCGCCAGCGCAGATGATGGGCTCGAGGGATTGCTTGGCGCCGGGCCGGTGGAGTAGGCCGTCGGTGCCCCCCACGACGACCCCCCGATGGTCCCAAAAGGCCGCGCCGGTGGGGCTGGGAGCGCCATGCTTGTCCGAACCTGCAGGGTTGAGATCGGGCAGCGTGAAGCGGTGCACACTGCGCCCGGTGACCGCCCCGAGCTCGACCCCATCGGGGTGGATGATGATGGCGTGCATGCCCGAGGAGCCCCGGGCGGTGAAGCTGCTCTCGATCCGACCCGAGGGGAGCTCGATGATGCTGATGCCCCCCTGTCCCATCGTGATAATCTTGCGAAAGTCGGGTGTGAATGAGGCGATTCGAACGCCTCCGGGGACCATCTCCAGGTCGATCTGCTCGTGGGAGAGCAGGTCGAGGAGCTTGGGCTGGCCGAGGCTGTCCATGGCCAGCAGCCGCTCGCCCGCGTCATCGAACTCGAGGCTCTCGCCAGCGAAGCCCTGGTAGTTGGCGACGCGCTCCCAGCGCTGGATGTCGAAGATCCGGATGATGCCGTCGACGGAGAGGCTGGCGAGGACGGTTCCCCGGGGGTTGAAGGCGAGCGCACGCATGGCCCGGGCCTTGCCCGCAGGACCCTCGCGCACATCCTCGAACACGCAGGAGCCGTCCCAGGTGTTGTAGACGGCGACGGTGCCGTTGTCGTCTCCGACCGCGACCAGCGAGCCTCCGTCGACTACGGTGACCGCCCCGTGGATGGGGGAGCCCATGTCGAAGACAATGCTCGGATAGCGGTCGCCGGGGCGGGTGATTGCGACGGTTCCCCACTCGTCTGCGCTGACGGAGGCTCCGCTCTGACCGTCGTAGGCCGCGGCGGTGATCGGCGCTGAGTGGGCGTCGGGGCAGTACTGGTCGACGAGTGATTCACTATCCATGACGGACCCCTCTATCCCGTGGAGCGCGGGTTGCCCGGAGCTGAGTCGGGCGGTTCATGGAGCAGGCTGACAGTTGCCCTGGATGTCGCAGATCTGTTCATTGTCGAACGCCCATCCCGCGCCGTCCGGGACCACGGTCCAGATGGCGATGGGGTTGGAGGTCTCTCCCGTGGTGGGGTCGTAGTCGAGGTTGCCCGAGGCGCCAAAGACGTCGATGCCTGTACCCAGCGCGAAGTTTTCCTGCACATCGGACCAGGAGGCGGCGCGGATGGGGATGTCGGCGCCCGCACCATCGGAGATCTGGCGGAGCCCTCGGGCGATGGTGAGCCCGCTGATCTCGGATTCCTGGGCCGTCGCCCACGCGACCCCGTACAGGGTGATCCAGGAGGCGTCGTAGGAGAAGGTGTTGAAGCCATCGCGCCCTGCGTCCTGCCCGTATCGCTGGGAATAGGAGAGGTAGAAGGTGTCCTCGAGGTTGGCAGTGGCGGGGTCCGGGACGGGAACGGTGCCGCGGATATTGGGGAATAGCGCGCTGGCGTTGGCCGCGGTGAGCAGGACATCGGAGTCGCGAGCGGAGTCGGTGAGGAAGATGCTCTTGAGCACATAGTCGCCGCTCGCGTCGGCGGCGTTGAGGAAGGCAGAGACATCGCCCGGGTCGCTGGAGATGAACACCACCTCGTCCACAGCGCTATTCCCCACGTCCGAGATAGCGGCGGTGAGGTCGTTGCTATTCTCGAAGTCGAACAGGGTGGGCGCGCTGGCGAGGTTGGACTCGATACCGCTGGCGAGCCCCTCTCCGTACGCCCCGACCTGATGGATGATCGAGACGGAGAGGCTGCCCCGGGACGCGATGTCGGCGGCGATGGTGGCGGCCTGGAGGGAGTCGGGGGGAGCGGTGCGCCAGAACAGCCCAGGTGATTCATCGGTGGACAGTTCACCGTCGATTGCGGTGAGCGCGTCGCTCGTCGCGCTGGGGGAGACCAGCAACACGCCGGCGGCTTCGGCTTCGGGCCAGATCGACTCGACCTTCGGCGAGCTACCGGGCCCGACGATGGCGGGGGTGCCGATATTGTCGGCGAGCCAGGCGGTGAGCCGCTTGGCTGCGGTCTCCCCATCGTCTTCGTCGAGAGCGAGGTCCTCGGCGTAGTTGCAGTGGACCAAGGCGAAAGAGGTGCCGTCCAGACCGCCGTCGATATTGGCTTCGTCCACCGCCAGCTCGATGGACTGGAGGTTCTCGAAGGCGGTCTCGTGATTGAACAGGGTGCCGAGCACGATGGCGTCGGAGTAGTTCTCGGGGCGGGTGAAGAGGTCGTCTGGATAGGGGTCGTCGCAGCGATTGGAGGGGACGACGGCGTCGCAGTACCCAGAGCTGGCGCACTCCCAGCCGAAGCCGAAGGCGTCGCGGCACTGGGCCGAGGAATCGCAGCTCTGGGTCTTGATATTGCCCAGGGAGCACCCGGAGAGGACTGAGAGCAGGAGGAGGCTAGAACGCACCGCTGACCCCCATGGTGGCGCCATTGGATCCGGGGGCGGCCCACAGCGCGGTGGGGGTTGGTTTGTTCTTGTTCTTCTTGGTGTGCTTCACGAACAAGAGCGTACCCAATCCCGTAGCGGCCAGCCCGGTGACCAGGGTGAGGTCGGTGATGAGGGCGCCCGAGCGCTGCTTGGACAGGGAGTCCTGGGCCTGGGACTTGCACAGGCCATCCGGTGAGCAGAGGGCCGGGTCCTTGAGGGTCTTGCGGGCGCCAGACACCCCGACACCGCTGATGACACCCACGCCGAGCAGCCCAGCCCCGGCCCCGGTGACCAGGATCGGGACGATGGGAGCGGAGCTGCGGGCGGGCTGAACCGCGGCAGCTGCCTGTTGCCGCGCGAGCTCGGCCGAGCGGCGCTGGGCCTCGAGCTCGGCTTGTTGTTCGCGGCGTAGAGCCGCAGCCTCGTCTCGGGCCCGGCGCTCTTCGGCGGCCCGGGACTCCAGGCTGGCGATGCGGGCGTCGATGGTCTCGGCCTCGGAAGCCTTGGCGAAGGCGCGGTAGCGGGTGAGCGCGGACAGGGCCTGCTCGAACTGGGCTGTACGCTCGTAGGCGTTGGAGAGGTTGTACAGCAACAGCGGTTTCTCGGACAGGTCGTAGGCGGCCTGCCAGGCGGCGATTGCGTCTTCGTAGCGGCCGTTGTCGTACAGATCGCGGCCGTTGCGGAACAGCTCCTTGGCGCGGTCTTCATCGGCCGCATGGGCAGGCGCTGTCAGCAGAACCAGCAATCCGAGCCACGACATCAATCCTCCCAGGGGTCCCTCACTTCGCTCAGTGGTTTGGGCGGGGCCGGCGTAGGTGCCGCTTGGATCGGCGCCGGGGTCCCTCCCTTCTTACTCAGCGGGACGGTGAGCTGGGAGACGCTACCATCCAACAGGATGTCTCGGGGCTCGTACCCGCTGGCCTGGATCGTGAGGGTGAGCGCCCCATCGCGGATCTCGATGGGGACCGGAGTGGTGCCGATGAACAGATCGCCGTTGAGGACCTCGGCGCCCGGGGGCACTGAGTCGAGCTGCACGGTGATCGTCTTGGGGGTCTGGACCTCGGGCGCAGGAGCCGGAGCCGGCTCGGGCTGTACCGTGACCGGCGCGGGCGGGGGAGTGGGGTCGGGCGCGCCGGTCGAGCTCCACACGAAGACCGCGGCGATGATGGCGGCGGCGATGACCGAGATCACCCCGGCGGTGGTGATGAGCAGGCCCCCACCGGCGATCGCGGCCCCTGCGGCCATGCTCGCGCTGCTGCGGTTGAGTGTGGGGGAGCTGGGGATCTCGTTGAGGTCGTCGATGTGGATGGGGTCGGCTTGGGAGTAGCGGACGCCGCTCCCCGCCGCGGTCTCTTCGCCCTCGAGCAGCTCGTCTGGGACATCGAGATAGCCGGAAGGATCCAGGCTCCACGGGACCTCTTCCTCGCCGAGATCGCCGTTCATCTCGCGGGCGCACAGCTTGAGCGCAACGGATAGGTCGCGCATGGTCGCGATGCGGTCGTCGCGGTCCTTCTCGATGCAGCGCCGAACGATCCATTCCAGGGAAGGGTGGATGTCGAGGTCGGGGGCGATGTCTTCGAAGCTGGGGATGGTGCCGGTGACCTGCTGCATCATGATCGTGGCGACCGAGCCCTTCTTGAAGGGCACCTTCCCGGTGAGGGCAACGTACATCACCAACCCGAGGGAGTAGATATCGGCGCGCCGGTCGACTGGGTCGCCCTCGACCTGCTCCGGGGACATGTACAGCGGGGAGCCCAGCGCCTGGCCGGTCTGGGAGAGGTGCACATCGCTGTCGAGGTTCTTGACCAGCCCGAAGTCCAGGACCTTCACGAACTCGACCTCGTCGCCGGGGCGGGTGAGGTAGATATTGCCGGGCTTGATGTCGCGATGGACGATGCCGAGCTCGTGGGCCTCGTGGAGCGCCCCTGCGACCTGGCGCATCATGGCGATGACTCGGAAGGGATCGAGGGGAGCGGCGGCCTTCACCAGGCGGTGCAGGGACTGGCCCTCGAGCAGCTCCATGGTGAGGAAGTACACGCCCTCGTCGGAGCGGCCGTAGTCGAAGATGCGCACGGTGTGCGGGTGGGTGAGGCGACTGGCGATGGACGCCTCGTTGAAGAAGCGCTGCTGGAACTCGCCACGTGGATCCATCAGATCGAGCGTCTTGAGCGCCACCATCCGGCCCAGCGGCTGCTGCTCGGCCTTGTAGACCTTGCCCATTCCCCCGCGATCGATCAGCGCGTGGATCACGTAGCGGCCCCCGAGGGTCTTCCCGACCAACGGGTCTTTGGGGGAATGCGGTTCGTGTGGATCGGCCATCTGGTTCCGGCGCCGGGAGGGGATTCAGCATCCCCCATAGCATCGACCTTGTCCACTGGGGCCGCGCACGGAGTAGAGTAGCGACCATGGCTGTGCTGGTTCGGTTCTGGGGAGTTCGGGGTTCGGTTGCGTGCCCCGGCGAGCGTTGTGCGCGCTACGGCGGCAATACGTCCTGCGTAGAGGTGCGGGTGGGCGACCGCCTATTCGTCTTCGACGCGGGCACGGGCCTGCGGGATCTGGGGCTCTCCCTGGGAGATGGGCCCATCGACGCCGACCTCTTCCTCACCCACACCCATATGGACCACATCGCGGGCATCCCCTTCTTTCAGCCCTTCTTCGGCCCGCAGAACCGGTTCCGTCTGTGGAGCGGGCACCTCGACTCGGACAATATCCACGGGGTGGTCCGCAGCTTCATGGCCGCACCCCTCTTCCCCGTTCCTCCGGATATCTTCAACGCCACGCTCGAGTGGAACGACTTCCACGCGGGGGCCACGCTGCACCCTCGCGAGGGCATCGTCGTGCGCACCGCCCCGCTCAACCACCCCAATGGCGCCACCGGCTATCGCCTGGAGGCCGAAGGGCGGGCGGTCTGCTACATCACCGACACGGAGCATATCGTCGGCGAGCTCGACTCCAACATCGTCGATCTGGTGCGGGGCGCCGATCTGATGATCTACGACAGCACCTACACCGACGAGGAGTACCCCAAGCATGTGGGCTGGGGGCACTCCACCTGGCAGCAGGGGGTTCGGGTGGCCGAGGCCGCGGGGGTCGGTCAGCTGGTGATTTTCCATCACGATCCGGCCCATGATGACGGGTTCATGGACAAGGTCCTCCGCAGGGCTGCGACCATGCGACCGGGCACCACCGTGGCTCGCGAGGGCGACACGATCGAGCTGGCTGCGATCGAGGTGTAAGCGCCCAGGGCATCGTGCGTTGGTTCCCCGAATCGACGCCCCCCGGAGTCTTGGATGTTGCTCTCTCTCGCCCTGCTCAGCACCGCCTTGGCCGACCCCTGTGGAATGGTCCCCCCGGCCTGGATCCCGTCCGCGGGGGGAGCTCCACCCATCGAGCGGGTCGGCGACCAACAGACCTATGTGTTCTACGCGGATGGGATCGAGACCATCGCGATTCGCCCGGGCTTCACGGGGAGTGTGGACGAGTTCGGCATGTTGGTACCGATTCCGAGCGCTCCGGCGCTCCGCAAGATCGGTGATGCGACCTTCACCCACCTCGAGGCCGCGGTGGATGCGCCGATGGTCACCGTCAACCTCTACGACGATCGGCCCCGCCCGGCGATGAGCCGCGCTTCCCGGGCACCGATGCAGGAGTCCCCCTCTGTAGACTCGGCCTCGGGGCTCGCCTATGACGCGGTGCGGGTGGTCAACCAGGAGGCGATGGGGATGTACGAGGTCGCCGTGCTCGAGGCGGGCAGCCCCAAGGCCCTGGAGCGGTGGATGACCGAGCGCGACTACAGCTACCCCAAGGGCATGGATGATGTGGTGCGGGACTATGTCGAGCAGGGGTGGCTCTTCATCGCCATCAAGGCGAAGGTCGGCCAGCTGGCGGGGGTCGAGCCGCGGCCGGGGATGCGCAACGTGAACCCGGCCCTGCCGAGCGGCGCGAGCTTCAACGGCTATGTCCAGGGCATGGCTTTCCGGTTCCGGGTCGACGAGCCCGTCGTGCCCATGCGCCTGTCCACTTTCAACGGAGATTCCGCCAACAATATCGTCTACATGCTCGCGGATCGTCCCGTGCGCGTAGAGGATCGGGATGTGAAGCTCGTGAAGCGCCAGGTCTCGGGTCGGCAGCTGTACGAGAACGTCGCGGGCCGCCTCCCGGTCACCTACCAGAACGGGACCCAGTCGGATCTGGCGGACGGCTGGATGGACTCCATCGAGGCGGTTCGGGATCCCGCGCCGTACAGCAGTGTCGCTCGGGATCTGATGGCCGCCGATATGCTCGCCCTCGATGTCGATGAGCTGGCCCTTCCCTTCGAGAAGGAGGAGAAGGAGCTGTTGAATATCAACGAGGCTCTGGGGCTTCGGGGGGCCAGCGCCGATGAGCGGGTCGAGCAAGCGATCAAGATCCAGCGCGACGTGGAGCTGAGCGGTGCGGTGACGGGCCTGCGCTCCATGACCCTCACCGTGCTCGATGGGGACTTCGGGCAGAGCTGGCTGCGTTCGAACAACCTCCGCTTCGCGCGGTACGAGATGCCCGCCTCGCGCAACGACGACACCCACTGGACCCGGCGCCCGGCAGGGCCGCAGATCTGGGCTCCACGCAAGTCGAGCAGCTGGGTTCCCTGGTAGGCCGGCTCCGCCGAGCTCTACGCGCTCAACCCCAGGATCGGGGAGTGAGTGCGGCGGCTTCGGGTACGGCGGCGAGCTGCTTGGCCATGCTGCGCGCCTGACTGAACCGCTCGGCGGGGGCGGTGCGCAGCGCCTTTGCCACGATGAGCGCGAGGTGCTCGCTTACGTCGGGGTTGCGCTCCTGCACGGGGAGGTAGTCGCCCTCGAGGATCTTCTGCTGGATCTCGTAGTCGGACTGCCCATCGAAGGCGAGGGTGCCGGTGAGCAGCTCGTAGAGCACCAGCCCAAGGCTGAACAGATCGCTTCGGGCGTCGACCCGTTTTGCGCCCTTGACCTGCTCTGGGCTCATATAGGCGGGGGTTCCCATGGCCACCGCGGTCTTGGTGCGCTCCTTCATATGGACCTTGGCGATGCCGAAGTCCATCAGCCGGATCAGAGAGCCGATGCCCTCGATCTCCTCGAGGAAGAGGTTGCCGGGCTTGACGTCGCGGTGGACCACCCCCCGTTGGTGCACATAGGACAGCGCACCGGTGGCCTGGTGGACCCAACGGACGGCGTCTTCGATCGCGATGGGTGCGCGAGAGATGCGCCGCTCGAGAGTCTCGCCGTCGAGGTAGTCCATGACCAGCCCCGCGATGCCGGGCTCGCTGACGATATCGGTCACCCGAACCAGGCTCGGATGGCGGAACCGGGCCTGGAGCTTGGCCTCTTCGAGAAAGCGATCGAGGAAGCGCGGCTCGCGTAGCAAGTGGGGCAGCAGCACCTTGAGTGCGTGGCGAGACTCCAGCACGGTGTGCTGGACCTCGTACACGAAGGCCATGCCGCCCATGCCGAGCTCACGCTTGACTACGTAGTTTCCAACGGTCTGACCGGGTTCGAGCACCCACGCCTCAGAAGTTGTAGTTGATGGGATATTGAAAGGACTGGCCGTCGGGAAGATCGTGGGCCGGGAAGGCAGTGTAGGACAGCACCTTCTCGATGCAAGCCGTGACCGATGCGGGGGCTCCCCCGCGATTGATGGTGTAGGCGTTCTTGACGCGCCCATCACAGCCTACCTTGAGCTCGACGATGACCGTGAACCGGCCCCGGGTGTCCTTGGGCACGCAGCGACGGGTGGTGCCGAGGGTGCGGCCGATGCTGGACTTGATCTGGCTGCTGGACAGGCCGTCACCGCCGTGCATTCCGTTGTCACCGACATCGGCGGTGCGCTGAGATTTACAGCGCTTGGCCGAGGGCTTGGACAACCTGGGGGTGCGGACCGGTGTGTCGGGGAACTGAGGACCACCGGGTACATAGGTCTTGCGGCGATCGATCTCCCCAGAGCGATCGGTGGTGCTGTTGCGCATATCGCCGGTGCGGCGCTTGCTGTCGATCGAGCCCATGCGGCGGCTGTTGTCGAGGCCCGCGACCGCTTCGGCGAGGCCGTCATCGAGCTCGCCATCCACCTCGCTGCCAAAGATGCCCGATGTGGTGACCGAGCTGGGCCGGTCGTTCTCTGCGGGGTCTGGGAGGGCATCGATATCCGGCGCCACCGCGGCGCTTCCCTTGTTGCTGCGGGGGGCTGGGCGCGGCGCCCCGAGACGTCTGCGCGAAGGGCGGGGCCGGGCGTCGACGAACTGGGTAGCGTCGGGGAGGGTCTGGACGGGAATGCTCCACACGACCAGCTCGTCGCCGATCTCAAGGGCGTCCGACTCCAAGCTGTTCCAGGCCATGAGATCGTCGGCGGTGACGCCGTAGGAAGTAGCGATCTTACCGAGAGTATCGCCTTTCTCGACGGTGTAGTGGACCGGCTCACGGAACTGGATGACCTGCTTGGCGCGATCACCGGTGGGGTCGGAGCATGCCACTCCGCCCAACAGCACCAGTACTGCGGCCCATCTACCCACCCGAGCGCGCTCCCCGTCCGGCCCAGTGTACCCCGATCAGTGTGGCCCCCCTGCAGATTTCACCGGCAGGAGCGTCCACTCTCCGGTCGAGTTGGGGAATGCCACATAGGTGGTGCGCCCCGACACGGGGAGCCGCCGCAGATCGACGCGGTTGTCCGTGATGTTCTTGGAGCGCTTGACCCCGGCGGGGACGACGGTCTGGGGACCGAGCACGAGGGTGGATCCGTCCACCCGCGCGACATTCGTAGCGGAGCCCCCGAATGCCAAGGAGGTGAAGCGGATGTCGCGGTCGCGGTAGAGGCGGCCGAGCCAGGTGTGTGCGTTTCGGGTGCTGCCCTTGTTGAGCGGGAAGATCGTGTAGACTTGGGCAGGTCCCTCGAGCCCGTCGAGGGTGGTCTCCATCTCGTAGAGGATGGCGTTGCCCTCGAACCGACCTTGGATCGGACCCGTGGTCATGCCGCGGACCATGGGAGAGAACCACAGGATGCCCACCACCAAGGCGATCTGAGGGATGAAGCGGGCGATCAGCTGGACGGGGGCGTGTCGATACCGAGTGGCGGTGTCGTAGGCAATCCAACCCACGACGAGGGCGAGGGGCGTGACCATCGGGTAGCCCTGTCGCCAGAACCAGGTCCGTGACAGCCCATACAGCATGGCGTACCCGGCGAACCAGACCCCTAAGATGAGGGGCATTCTGCGCTGGCGGTCCCGGATATGGAGCACGGGCTCGACGAAGATCGCCCAGAAGTAGAAGCTGCTGATGGCGAACACGGCGGCGGGGTGCTCGGTGAGGGTATCTGCGCCCTTGAAGGAGACGGGAAACCAGAGGTAGTCGTAGGCGGCCCCGAGGATATCGGGGAAGTTGAAGGCGTAGACCTCTCGCAGGGTCTTCTTGCCCGCACGGGTGAAGGCAAAGTAGTGCTTGGTGTACCCCCCCGCCCAGCCCAGCACGGCGAACCGGGCGGCGATGGCGGGAAGAGCCGGTGCCCATGGGAGGATCGCGCGGGGGAGGCCTTCGCGGAGGCCCAGGGTGTGCCATCCGAGCAGGGGCAGCAGCGGCAGCAAGACGTAGGCGGCTTCGTTGGAGAGCACGCCGAGCGTGAACAGTGCGGTGGCGGCCCAGGCCCGTGCATTGAGCGGCCCCTCGGACTCGAGGCTGTCGAGCCACACGGTGAGGCCGAGGGTGCTGAACAGCGTGGAGAGCAGGTAGGAGCGGCGCGCGAGGTAGGGAAGCGCCTCTTCGATGGCGGGGTGACCGACGTAGAGCAGCACGGGGAGGAGCACCCAGGCGGACTTCTTTCCGATCAGCCGGGTGGCGAGCAGGGCGATGGAGACGGCGACCAGCCCGTGGAGCGCGAAATCGGTGAGCCGGTACCCTTCGGGATGGAAGCCCGAGGTGGCGTGGTTGGCCAGGAAGCTCGCGGCTGCGACGGGTCGGTAGCCGACGAAGTGGTGGGAGCGGAACACCCACCGGAACCAGGTGGGGTTCTCGAGAGAGCCCTGGGTGACCCACTTGATCGCGTCGACCTTCCAGGGGTGATGGTGCAGGATCAACCGAAATGGCGCCAGACTCCACAGGATCAGCCCGAGGATCGCCGCCCACACGGCGGGATGGAGGTGCTTGCGCTCGGCGGCAGGGTCGGTCACTCGGCGAAACTATCGCGTTGTGGGCCGCTCTGGCGGGGGGAACTGGGTCTCGGGGAAGAACCCGCTGGGATCGGCATCGAGCTCGATCCGGTCCATGCCGGTCGCGGACATGTCGAGCTGTGGACAGAAAATGTCCCACTCTACGACCCACTTCCAGCTCGTACCGAGGATGTCGTCCTCCTTGATGCCCTTGTCCCGAACCAGAGTGGCCTCGAAGTCCGCGGTCTCTTCGGTGAGGTAGCTGAGGCCCAGGGGGCTGTCCGATCGACTGCAGCTCGCCCGCGCGTTGGAGCTATCCAGGACCCTGTCTTCTTCGAGATAGTCGGCGTCGAAGACGAGCTCCCAGAAGCCGAGCCAGTCTGTGATGGGCCCACTCGTGGGGCTGAACAGGATCTGGGTGCGGTCCCGGGTGTATCCGTAGGAATCAGCGATAGCTCCGCAGCGCTCGGGGCTTGCGTCGGTGGCGATTCGGTACTCGCCGCAGGTGCCCACGACTCCACAGCCGGTGGAGAAGAGGGCTAGAAGAGCGAGAGGGATGCGTGACATTGGGGCTCCGGAGACCCTCCGGTAGCGTGACCGGGGTTGGGCGCGCTTTCAGGCGTGCTTTCGAGATCGGGCTCTCAGGGCGCCTTGAACCAGACGACAATGTCGACCTCCAGTCCGTCGGGGACCTTCTTGATCGGTGGGCGATATTGGGCGGTTCCCAGGCGGACCAGGCTCTTCTCGATAGCCCTGGCGGCGTCCTCGAAGCGCGGAGACCAGAAACTGATCCGCCCGAAGTCGCTGAAGTGGGAGTAGGGCATGGAGCGCACGTCGACGATGGCTCCGTAGGACTCGAGCCGATCGACGGCCTTGAAGGCGGTTTCGACCTCCTTGGGCATGTAGAGGATACGGATCTTCACCCCATCGAGGGCGGGGTAGGGATTGGCCCGAGGGGCGGGTGGCGAAGCCTCGGCCTGTGGATCGGTGAGAGCGGCGATGGCGACGTGGACTTCGAGGGGTTCGGTACCACAGGAGACCTCGACGCTCTGCTCGACGCTGAGGCAGCCCGGTGGACAGCTCTCTCCGCATCCCCGGGCAAGCTCAGGGCAGCTCCCCCGCTCGAGTACCACGCTGTGGATACCGGGCTCGACCTGGAGGGCGAGGTGGCCATCGGGTCCGGGGGCAGCGGGCCGATCGTCTACCCATGCGCGCTGCTCGGCAGGTGCAAGCCCATCGGCGGCGAGGAGATGAACAGCCCGGATCCCGCTCGGGGCGTTGAGCTCGATGGGGGTCGAGGTGCCCGGCTCGATGGTCTGGGTGATGCACGCACAGCAGCTCTCGCACAGGCCGGTCCAGGCCTGGAGATCGCAGCGAGTCCCCCCAATGACCTCGACGGTGATGGGCCCGTTGAGCCCTGTGGCGCTGAAGGCATTGCCCTGTCCCTCGACGACCTGACCATTCATTCGCACCAAGACTGGGGTGGCCGCGTCGACCCCGGTGACGATGACCCGGGTGGGCGCGGATCCGCCGAGGAGCAGGATCGCCGGGAGGGCGAACAGGCTGAGGAAGCCGACGCCGAGCACTGCCCTGAACGCCCATCGCCCGGCGGGGATGGCGGGTGGACGGGGAGGAGCGGGCACGGGTTCGGGTGGGGCAGGTGGGGCGGGCTCGACGCTGTCGAGATCGAAGTGCAGCGTGGCCGCGGCTGCGACGGGTTCGGCGAGGACCTCGCCCCGGAGCGCGCTCGCGAAGGTCTCCATATCCTGGACCCGCTTGGTGGGGTCGGGGTGGGTGGCTCGGCGCACCAGCTGGCGGAGATGCTCGGGTACGTCGCCAGGATCGAGGGGTTGCTGGCGGAGCTTGCTCCCGGCCACATGGGCGATGCGGGCGGTTGTGGTCATCCCATTGGGTTCGGGGAATGCGGGCGTACCGGTGAGGCACTCGTAGAGCACCTGGCCGAGGGCATAGACATCGAGGAGCTGGGGATGGGGGGTGCCCCCGAAGACCTCGGGGGCCAGGTAGGCGGGGGTGCCGGGCACCAAGCCGGCGGTGGATAGGCGGGTGCGTCCACCCTGCATCGCGATGCCGAAGTCCACGAGCTTGGCTGCGGGAGAGCCCGACTGGAGCAGGATATTTGCGGGCTTGATGTCTCGGTGGAACACGTTGCGGCTGTGGGCGTGAGCCAGGCCCTCGGCCAGGTCGGTGAACACCGCGGTGGCCTGATCGACCGTGAGCGCCCCGGACCCCAGGCAGGCCCCCAGATCCCGGCCATCGACGAGGTCCATCGCGAGCCAGAGCCAGCCCTCCTCGTCCTGGCCCCACCCCTTGACGCGGACGATGGCGGGGTGCTCGAGCTGCTCGAGGGCCTCGACCTCGCGGATGAAGCGCTCGCGAAAATCCTCCGAGTCGTCGGGGCGCAGCACCTTGACCGCAGCCCGGATTCGTTCTGCCAGGGCGTTGTGGCAGCGAAACACCGTGCCCATGCCCCCGGCACCGAGGGTGGACTCCACGACCCAGTCGCCGATTCGAGCGCCCGGACGGCGAATCATGGGCTGACCAGTCCCTTGACGGCGTCGAGGGTGTCCGCCTCTGCCGCGCTCTTGTCCGGGCGATAGCGCTTGACTCGGGCGAAGCGGAGCGAGACGCCGCTCGGGTGCCGGGTGGTGAGCTGCACATCGTTGAAGGCGACCTCGACGACGAGCTCTGGGCGGACGGTGATGCGCTGCGCATGCTGATCGACCTGGAGGCGCTGTAGGGCCTCGGTCTGCCAGACCAGCAGCTCGTCGGTCAGGCCCCTGAAGGTCTCGCAGAGGGGGATGAAGCCGCCGTCGGAGTCCCGTGCCGCGAGGTGCAGGTTGGACAGCTTGCCCGCGCGCCTGCCCGTGCCCCACTCTGCGGCCAGGACCACCAAATCGACCGTGTGAGTCGGCTTGATCTTGAGCCAGGAGCGCGCCCGGGCGCCGGCGCTGTACTGCCCGGACGGGGCCTTTGCGATGATGCCCTCGTGCCCGGCCTCGAGTGCGCCCTGGTAGAAAGCATAGGCCTGATCTGCATTCTGGACCCGGATGCGATCGACCTTGTTCGCTGCGGGAAGCGCGTCGAGAGCGGCAAATCGGCGGGATGCGCGCCAGTCGATGCATTCTTCGCCATCGAGCAGCAAGGCGTCGAAGACGAACAACTGCAGCGGGTGTTGGATTCTGAGGGCGCCGACATCGATGTCCCGCCCGAAGCGCTTCTGGGAAACCGCATAGGGGTGAGGGGTGCCGTCGCGGCGCATCGCCAAGGCCTCGCCATCGAGCACGAACTGGTCCCACGGGAAGGAGCGAGCGGCCTGGGCGACCTCGGGGACCTTACCGGTCACATCCTCGAGCTGCCGGGTGTAGACGCGTACCTGGTGGCCATCGCGGTGGATCTGGACCCGCACGCCATCGAGCTTGGTGTCGATGAACGCGTCTCCGTCGAGGAGAATCAGCGCTTCTGCAGCGGTCTCGGCTGGGGAGGCGAGCATGGGGCGCAGGGGCCGGAACAGCTCGATGTGGAAGTGCTGCAGGGCACTTTCACCGCCGCGGATCGCGGTGATGGCGACCAGAGGAAGGTCGCCGGTGACCATATAAGCGCGCTGCACGCGAGCGGCGGGGATGTCGGCGCCCCGTGCGATGGCGTCGAGGAGCACGCCCTCCTGGGTGGCTCGGCGGAGCTCCCCGGAGAGGAGCTCGAGCAGGAACAGGCGCTCGGCTGCGGTGCCGCGGTCGTAGACTGCCGCGAGGGTGGTGGCACGGGCTGTTTTGGATTCGGTGCCGCCGAGCCCGGCGATGGTGGAGAAGCAGTCGTTCACGTCCGTCACATCGAGGCTGGGGTACTCGGCGGGAGGGGTGGATGTGCGCTTGACGCGGGTGAGCACGTCGAAGCCGATGCCGATCTTGCCCTGACATAGGGTGCCCGTGAGCCAAGCCGCCACGATGGGCAGGTCGGGGCCGGCGGAGTTGAGGCAGGCGGCGAGGGTGCGGCTCTTCACCCGCCGCATCCGGGTGGAGCGGGCCTCGGCCCAGCACTGCACGATGTCGACGAGCCTCATGTCTCTCCCGAGCCGATCAGCAAGTTGGTGTCTTCGTCGAGATCGAGGAGCTCGACATCTTCCTCCTCGGTCCAAGCGAGGCGAGAGAGCGTGGCGGTGTCTGGGGATCCATGATCGACGACGATCTGGCGCAGCGCATCGCGAAACTCCAGGGCTGTGGGGTAGCGCATCTCGGGGTCGCGGTTGAGCGCCCGAAGGAAGAAGGCGTCCCAGGTGGCCTGTACATCGGTGCGCAAGGAGGTGGGCAAGGGCACGTCGTCATGGAGGACCGCGCGCATGGTCGCGGCCTCTTCGCGACGTCGGAACAGCCGGGTGTTGCAGAGCAGCTCCCACAGCACCACGGCGAGGGACCAGAGGTCCGATCGGCCGTCCACGACGTGATCCTCGAGCTGCTCGGGGGCGAGATAGGAGGGCTTGCCGACGAGGTTGCGAGTGTGGACCATCGCGGCCCCCCGGAGCGCCCGCGCGACCCCAAAGTCGAGGATCTTCACCAGGCCGCTCCGGTCGATCAGGATATTGGCCGGGGACATATCCCGGTGGATGACCCGGAGCGGCTGTCCGCTGGCGTCCCGCGCGACGTGGTGGGCATAGTGCAGCCCCTCTGCGACCTCAGCGCCGATCAACGCCACTACCCCGGGGTCCAGGGGCACCCCCGAGCCGCGATGTCGATCGAGGACCTGGCGCAGGGTGGGCCCGTCCACGAACTCCATGGCGAAGAAGTAGGTGAGGTCGACCATCCCGAAGTCCAGGGCGCTGACCAGGTTGGGGTGGGAGAGCCGCGCACACAGCTCTGCCTCTTCTCGAAAGCTGTTGACGAAGCCGGGATCTGCGGCAAGATGGGGGTGGATGACCTTGATCGCGACCTTGCGCTCGAAGCCGCCCTCGGGGCAATACAGCGCCTCGTGCACGACGCCCATTCCGCCCGAGGCGATCTTGCGGATGAGGCGATATTTGCCAAATAGTTCTTGAGCGCGGAGATCCGCGTTGGCGCGCCCGATGATGTGCTTGAGCCCGTACACCGCCATGGCGCCGGCCCCACCGATGAGCACCAGTGACCCGGTGCGGACGAGCTGCACATCCATGCGGTGGAGCAGGATCCCGTCCCCCTCGACCACGGGGCGGATGGTGAACCAGTACACGGCCCAGAACTCGATAGCCGCGATGGAGCCCATGAGCAGCGGTAGCAAGGGCTGGAGACGCAGGATGGATGCGGCGATGAACAGACAGAACAGCTGCGGTGGCACCCAGCTTCCCAGCGCGTAGCCGGGACCCTCTGCCTCGACCAGGACCCACAGAGCGGCACCGGGCAGCGCGATCTCCATGGCAGGCATCGCGTAGCGCAGCTGCCGTACGGCGACTCCGCGCACCAGCAGGGCGTGGGCGATGGTGGCGAGGACGAGCACCGCCACACACATCAAGCCCAGAGGGATACCGATATTGGGGCGAACCGTCGAGAACCACACCGAGATCAGTATGGCCATCGCCGCGACGCCCTGATCGGCCCGCGCGAGCAGGATCTCGAGGTCTGCGACGCTGTTCTCGAGGGCGGACCACAGGCCTGTGTGCAGGGTGCGGATCAGGGTCCGTGGCGGGAGGGAGTCGGCCATCGCCGGCAGAGTATCAGGGTCGCCGAGAGGGTTCTCGGGATATGGCTCGAGGATGTCCGATCCCAAGATGCTCGTCGTCGATCTCGATGGAACCGCTCTTCGCGGGCGTGACGCTCTGGCTCCAGAAGATATCGAGGCCGCCCGGGAGCTGGGTGCGCGGGGCATCCACCTCAGCATCGCGACCGGCCGACTGTATGGGGGAACGCGGTGGGTAGCGGAAGCGCTCGGGGTTCGTGGAACCGTTGCCGTGCTCAACGGGTCCGAGAGGGTGGGCCTGGACGACCATGCCCCTCGCTACCGCGACACCCTGCCGGCCGATCTCCGCATCGCGCTGCGGTCGGTGCTCCTCGAGCACGGTCTGTGCAGCTTCTTGTTTCGCAGCAGTGGCATCCACCACGACCACGAGGCCGAGCGGCACACGCCCTTTCTCGGTACCTGGAGCCCAGGCCTGGTCGCCCACGATCGAATCCTCGACGAGGCGCTGTGGCACGAGGCCGACGACGTGCTCGCCATCTGCGCGGCCGGCGCACACGGTGCGGTTCAGGCGGCCCACGACGGGATGCTCGAGCAGCTCGGCGAGGTCCATGGCATCAAGATATTCGACACCTTCGACGGGGAGTCCTTCGTGAGTGTGCGGAATATCACGGCCAACAAAGGCACCGCGCTCACCGCGCTCGCTGCAGATCGGGGGCTGCTTCCCCATCAGGTGGTTGCGGTGGGCGACTGGTGGAATGACCTCCCCATGCTCGACGTCGCGGGGCGCAGCTTTGCGATGGGGGGTGCCATCCCAGAGGTCCTCGAGGCTGCAGACGAGGTCCTCGAAGCCCGTCGGGGCGAGGGGGGAGCCATCGCGGAGATCGCACACAAGGTGTTTGGACTATGAGCGACAATCCACCCAATTCCCCCGCCCAGGAAGGCTCGGTCTCAGATATCCTCGCCTTCCTGGCGGCCGTGATCGGGCTGCCCCTCCTGGGGTGCTGCGGGCTGGGTTTGTTCCTGTACTTGCCGGGAAGTGGGCAGGTCGTGGCCCGGTTTCCGATGGAGCTCGAACCCACCTCCGCCGCGTTCACCGTCGCCGAGCCCGCGGTCCTGCAGGTGTGGGCCGATATCGACATGCGGCACAAGGGGATCAGCCCGAACACCAGCGGGAGCAGTCTTCCCCATGTCATCGACTATGTGGTCGAGCTCGAGCGGAATGGCGAAGCCCTCGAGGTGCTTCGCTGCAACCCCTTGGACAGCAATATCTTTCGGACCTCTGGGAAGCACAGCTCCATGGGAGAGGCCAATGGACGCAGCTACGAGGGGTTGATCAAGAGCTGCACGGTACAGCTTCAACCCGGTGACTATGGGCTCCGTGCCTACCGCGAGGAGGTCCGCTCGGACAAGAGGATCTGGTTTTCGAAGCTGGGCATCGTGGTCCGGGTGCGGTAGCCCAACAGCCCGAGTATCGCCGGAAGTTGACCGACGTCCGCCGACATCCGTCACCTCTCGGAACGGTCGAAACAGGATAATCCTCCGGCATCCGATTTGCATTCCCTCGGTACTCCGGAGGAAGCATGCAACGACTCGTCAACCCCATGATCGACAGCGCCTTCAAGGCGCTATTCGCCAATCCACACCACAGCCACCTTCTGGTCGACCTTCTGAATGCGGTCATTCAGCCCGCGATTCCGATCCTCTCGGTGGAGTATCTGGACCCCGTCGATGGGCCGGATCGACTGGAGGGTCGCGGTACCTCGGTTGATGTGAAGGTCAAGGATTCTCTAGGGAGGAGGTATCAGATCGAGGTGCAGGTGGTGCTTCACCCGGCATTCGCCGAGCGGATCGCCCTCACCTGGAGCCGGATGTACGATCGACAGCTCGATCGTGGGGATGGTTTCGACAAGCTCGTCCCGGTCACGGCAGTATGGATCCTGGAGCGGCGCTTTGGTCCGGATGACCGGCTTCATCGACACTACGCCTTGCGAGACCGTCAGGGCGGGCTGCTCACGGACCACTGCAATATCCATGTCCTGGAGTTGGCCAACCTACCGCCTCCGGATCTGGAGGATCCGATGGAAACTTGGCTATACTTCTTGAAGGAGGCAAGGGACTGGCAGAACCTCCCTCCCGGACTCGACCGGTCTCCCTTCACCGAGGCAATGCAGATCATGAAGCGGTTCGCCCAGGATGATGCCCAATACTACCGGTACATGGCGGAGCTGGATGCGGAGGCGGAGAAGCTCACCTTCGACAACGCGAGGGAGAAGTACGAGCGCCAGATGGCGGATTTCGAGCGCCAAAAGGAGAAATACGCACGTCAGACGGAGGAGATGGCGCAGATGCAGCAGGCGCTGACGACTGTCCAGGAGGAGAAGGAGCGCGCCCAGGCGGAGAAGGAGCGCGCCCAGGCGGAGAAGGAGCGCGCCCAGGCGGAGAAGGAGCGCGCCCAGGAGGAGAAGGAGCGCGCCCAGGAGGAGAAGGAGCGCGCCCAGGAGGAGAAGGAGCGCGCCCAGGAGGAGAAGGAGCGCGCCCAGGAGGAGAAGGAGCGCGCCCAGGAGGAGAAGGAGCGCGCCCAGGCGAGCGAGAACAAAGCTCTACGCGAGCTGGCTGGGCAAGAAGCAGAGGTTGCGAGACTTCGGGCTCTTCTCGACCCTTCTTCAGACTGAATCAAGGGGCCGACCACCTCAACCCCAGGTTCGCCGACCACCCATCGCGGATCCGGTCCACCGTCTCCGTTCCCTGCTTGGTGACCGCATACGGGTCCAGCAGGTTCTGCAGCTTCAGGGTCATCGCCAGCCCGCCGACCAGCTCCTTGCGTCCGATGAGGTCGAGGCGGGGGACCGAGCCGGCGTAGATATCGGGGGCTCCGAGCGCTCCGACCTCGGTGATCCGGGGCCCGACCGCATTCAGGAGCAGGGTGATTCGGTCGGCGCGCTCGGGATGCTCCCATCCCCCCTGGAGGTTGAGCACCCACGGGGACTGTCCCTGAAGCGCGCGCTCGCTGCTGGTCTGGATGCCGCTGGTCTGCCCGATCACGACCTGGCTGCGGATCAGGGCGAGGTTTCCCGCGGCCCACAGGTGCAGGGGGAGCTGCTTGCGAAGCTCCAGCTCGAGGCCGATATTGGTGGCCCCCTCAGCATTCTGCCAGGTGACGGATTGCTGGGCTGAGGGCACCACAACGGTCTCGACCGGCCCGCGGAAGCGCTTTGCGAAGCCCCCGATGGAGACGACCTCTCCGGAGCGTGGGTACCACTCGAAGCGGAGGTCGGCGTGATCGATCAGCGCCCGCTCCAGATCGGGGTTGCCGAAGGTCTGTCGGCCCCCGGTCACGTCGTTGAAGGTAGAGGGCGAGAGCTCGCGGAAGTCGGGTCTGGAGACGGTGCGGGCAGCTCCGACTCGGACCCGGATGGCATCGATGGGAGCGAGGGTGAGGCTGCCGCCGGGCAGGATGTCCAGGGTGCCCAGGGTGGCGCGGATGGGCGTCTGGTCGGGGTTGAAGAGCTCGAAGGTGTCGACGGATTGGGTGGACTTCTCCACCCGAGCGCCTCCGGAGAGGCTCAGCCAGTCGGCCAGAGGGAGGTCGGCCATGGCGTAGGCGGCGAGGATGCGGTGGCGTGCGGAGTAGTTGTCGGTCGCCCGGGTGAACTCCTCGAACTGAAAGCCATCGGGGCCGATATTGTCGGCGGTGAAGATCTCCTCGGGACTGCCCTGGAGGGTCTCGCCATCGCGACTTGCGGGTCCCTTGTGGAAGTACTTGAAGCGGCGGGTGTCGACCCCCCGATCCCGGGAGGAGATGCGGGAACCGAGCCTGAAGCTGGCCCCCTCCCGCTCCTCGGTCTTCCAGGGGCGCCAGCTCAGATCGAGGGCGGCCTCGTAGGAGCGCTCGCCGGCATCGGAGAAGAAGCGGCTGTTGCCCTCGGGACGGTCGGAGAGAAGCCACCGATCGGTCCCCGGCTCGTTGTCGTAGCGGGTCTCGCGGCGGTCGGGCTCCCCGCGGCTCGCCCCTGCGACCACCCCGTGCCAGGCGACCTGGAGCGCGCCGAGATCGTGGCGCCCCTTGAGCTGGTTCCAGAATAGCTGGCGCTCCACATAGCGGACCCGGGTGACCCGGATATCCCCGCCGACATCGTCGTTGTAGCCCTGGTAGATCCGGGCCGTGTCATCCGATGAGCGCGACAGCATTCCGGTGTAGGTGAGGGCGGTGGAGCCGAGCTCGACTCCGCCGGTGAGGAAGCCCCCGAAGCGCTGCTCGCGGGTGGCCTGGTCGAAGCGGTACTGGTGCTGGGCCCGCAATCCGCCCCCGGTCTGAGGGGTGTAGTAGGTGCGCTCGAAGTCGTTGCGCTGCCAGTCGTTTCCGTAGGTGAAGGCGGCAAGCAGGCCCGCGGAGACGCCGTCTCGCTCGATGCCGTTGCCGATGGAAGCGTTGACTCCGAAGCCGGGGGGAAGGGCGCGTCGGGTGGGAGTCCACTGGTTGTTCATGGACTCTCCGAACTTCTCGAGCTCGCTGGCGCTGTAGCCCCGCTCCGAGAACAGATCGCCCTCCTCGAGGGGGGAGGTAGCGCTGGCTTCGGCGACGGAGTCGGGCAGGGCACGACCGCCGGCCGGAGAGACGAGCCCTTGGGAGAAGGTGGTCCGCTGACGGTACTGGCCGCTCAGGCCGACCGAGGAGACCCAAGCTGTCGGGTGGGAGAGGGTCTCGAGCTGCACCACTCCCCCTCCGAACTCCCCGGGCATATCCGGCGACCAGGTCTTCTGGACGACCACGCCCGAGAGCACGCTGGTGGGGAACAGGTCCAGAGGTACGACGCGCCGCTCGGGCTCTGGAGAAGGGAGCAGGCCGCCGTTGAGCAGGCTGGAGCTGTAGCGATCCCCGAGCCCGCGCACGAAGATGTACTTGCCGTCGACCACGGTGAGTCCGGTGACCCGGGACAGCGCGGAGGCGGCGTCGGAGTCCCCGGCGCGGGACATCTCGTCGGAGCCGAGCACATCGGCGACAGCGGAGCCCTGTTTGCGCTCGTCGAGCAGCCCGGCGACCGAGCCCTCGAGGTAGGGAGCGGAGATGGTATAGGCGAGAAGCGCTCGGGGGGATGGAGTGAGTACGAGCTGGACCGGCTCTCCAGCTTCTACGGGCTGCTCGATGGAGCGGTACCCCGTCCCGACCGCGGCCAGGGTGTGCTCGCCCGGGGGCACCAGCAGTGAGAATCGCCCGTCCTCATCGGTGCGAGCGAGTCCATCGACCCCGCGCACGAAGACGCGGATGCCGGCCAGGGACTCGCCCTTGGGGTCGCGGACGAAGCCGCTGAGGGGCAGGGCTTGGGCTTGTTGCGGAGCGAGGGTGGGGTCGGCGGGTTGCTCGACGAGGAAGCGCGGGGCTTCGGTGGGCGAGAGGGTGACGAGGACCTCTGTGGTGCCCTGTTCGGAGACCTGGACGGTGATCTGGCCGGGTCGCTGGGCCGCTGCGGAGAGGCTGAGGGTGAGCGTCCCCGCATCGACGGGGATCGAGAAGTGTCCGGCAGCATTGGTGCGGACCTCGGTGGATTCGACCCGCACGGTGGCACCGGGTAGCGGGGCTCCGGAGCCCTCGGCGAAGACGTATCCATCGACGGTTCCCCCGGCGAAGGCGGCGGCGAGCCACAGGATCACGGGGCCTCCAGGGACTCGAGCAGGGCGGTGCCCTGGGTGATGTAGGCGGGCTCGGTGAGCCGGGTGATCAGCGCCTCGGCGCGGCTGGGGGAGCCGGTCTGGACCCAGGCATAGGCCAGGGCGTAGGCGACGGCGTCCTCGTCGAGCAAGCCGAGCCGCTCCAGGCGTGGGTGTAGCGCGGTGGCTTCGGCGAAGGAGCGGGTCTCGAGCAGCAGGCCGAGGCGCTGGCGGGCCTTGTCAGCCGGCTCGATGACCTGGGTGTTGAGGTAGAGCGCCCGGCCCGGATCCCCGGCCCGGCGAAAGCTCTCCGCGGCCTGGACGGCGTATTCGGGGTCGAAGGCGGCGGCCTGGGCGAGCTGCTCTCCGGCGCAGCGCCAGCGCTCGGCGTTCAGGCAGGCGGTGGCGAGGAATACCCGCGGACGGGGCCCATCGGGCAGAGCCAGGATCATCGACTCCCCGAACAAGGCCGCGTCCTGCAGGGCTCCGGCGTCGATCAGCTGGGAGCCGATCTGTAGCCAGGTGTCTTCGGAGGCCTCGGACTGCAGCAGGAGCTCGGGGAGGGCGGTGGCGAGCTCGTGGTTCATGCCGAGCGCGGACAGCTCGGTGGCGCGCTCCAGCAGCAGTCCGGAGTGAGCGGGGAAGCGCTCGGAGCCCTGCAGAGCGGTCTGGTAGGCGAGATCGAGCTCGCCGAGCTCGGCGCGGGCTCGGGCTTTCAGGTGCCAGGCTGCGGGGAGCGCGTCCAGCTCGGGCCCGCCCTGCTCGAGGTCCGACAGCACGGATCGAGGGTCGCCGAGCTGCTGGTGGGCGGCGGCGAGGCTGACCCAGGTGATGGGCTCGGGCTCGTATTCGATGGCGATGGAGAGCGCCTCGGCGGCGGTCTTCGGGTCGCCGAGCTCGAGGGCGACCAGGCCCCGGAGCGTGTGGTAGCGGCCGAGTTCGGAGCGCTTGGGGGTGTCGATCTCCGCGAGGACGGTGGCGGCTCGCTCGGCATGGCCATCGGCCACCAGGCGGGCGGCGATGTCGACGCGATCGGGTTGCACGGCGTGGGCGATGGCGAGCAGTGCGAACATCTCAGCGCTCCAGGTCGAAGCGGATGGGCAGGGGCACGCCGGTCACGGCGACCGCGCGGCCCTGGTAGGTGGCCGGAGCGAAGCGCCACTTGCGTACGGTCTGCAGCGCGGCGGCGTCGAAGACCCCGGGGGGCTGGGACTCGGACACCTCGACCTCGAGCAATCGACCCCGCTCGTCGATGCTGAGCAGCAGCACGACCTCTCCGCTGATCCCCCGAGACCTCGCCCGGGCCGGATAGGGCGCGGCAACCTGGGTGGTGGGGGTGGGCAGGGTGTCGACCGAGTCGGCGGTCATCACGGCGGGTGCGGAGTCCCCGAGCAGGGAGCGGGCCGAGTCGCCCAGGTCGATTCCCCCGCCCAGCAAGCCGAGATCGAAGCCACCGAGGCCCGCAGCCAAGGTAGGCGGGGCGAGCTTGGCCCGGGCGGGGGGGCGCTGCCGAGGCGGGGGCTTGGGGCGGCTGGGCGGAGTCGGGCGCTGCACCGGGGCCACGCGCAGCTCGGTGACCCGGGCGGGCGGAGGTTGGGGCGGGCTGCGATCGAGGCCATTCATCGCCAGCAGCAGGGCAAACACCCCGACGGTGCCGAGGGCTGCCCCGACCAGTCCCGCCAGCCGGGTCATCCCGCCTCCGCGTCGGTGACCACGCCCACATCATGGGCTCCGGCGAGACGGCACTGGTCCACCACATCGATCAGCTTCTCGGCCACCACCCGGCGGTCGGCGACGACCAGCACGGCTCCATCGGAGGATTCGCGGAGGTGCTGCCGAACCCGGGTCTGCACCATCCACGGCTTGACCGGAGTGTCATCGACATAGATCTGACCGCGCTGGTCGAGCACCACCCGCAGCGCAGAGGTGCTGGCTTTGCTCCCGCTCGCGGCGCTCGGCCGCTGGAGATCGACCTGGGTGTCCTTGATGAAGGTGGTGCTCACCATGAAGAAGATGAGCAGGATGAACACGACATCGATGAGCGGGCTGATGTCGATATCCTTGCGCTCGGTGTTGCGCGGACGGAGCTTCATGGCACCACCAGAGCGTCGAGCTGGCCGTGCATTCGCTCGGCACGGCGGTTGAGCATTCGCCCGGCGATGAGCCCGGGGATGGCGACGGCGAGACCCATCTGGGTAGAGACCAGGGCCGCGCTGATTCCCCCGGCGATCCCCCCGGAGCCGCTGTGCAGGCTCATGGTGGCCAGGCCATCGAAGGTCTCGATCATGCCGGTGACGGTCCCGAGCAGGCCGGCCAGGGGGGCCATGGCGGTGAGCGTCCCGATCAGCACGACATGCCGGCCGAGCTGGCGGTAGGTCGGGTCGAGGGCCTCGCGGCGGAGCTCGGGCGTGGACAGGCCCCGGGTGGTGCGCGCGGCCTCGGTGATCGCGGAGGGACGGAGCAGCCAGAATCGCTCGCCCAGGGCGTACCACAGCGCGAGGTTGGCCAGGACCAGCCACGGCATCACGAACCCGCCCGAGTCCATGAGCTCGGCGATGCCCTCGAGAAGCGCGCTCACTTCGCGGCCAGGCGGTGGTCGCCGGGGTCTTCGTCCCGGGTCCAGCGGTTGATCACGCCGAGGGCGGTGGACTCCAGCGTGCCGAGCAGGTTGTGCCCGGCGCGGTCGAGGAGGTTGCCGACCAATAGCAATGGGATGGCGACGATCAGGCCGAGCTGGGTGGTGATCAGCGCCTCGGAGATGCCGCCGGAGAGCATGCGGGGGTCGCCGGTGCCGAACTCGGTGAGCACCTCGAAGGTCCCGATCATGCCGGTGACCGTGCCCAGCAGCCCGAGCAGCGGCGCCACTGCGGCGATGACCAGGATGCCGGCGCTGTAGCGCTCGATGGCGGGGGTCTCGGCCAGGATGGCTTCGTTGGCGCGGTCCTCGAAGCATTGCGGGTCGGCCGGACCGTCCAGAACGGCGCAGATCACGCGGGGCGCGGCGCCGGGGGCTCGGCGGGCGTGCTCCAGCGCGGCGGTGGCTCCGTGGCTGGCGATGCGGTCGAGCAGGGCGCGGGCGTCCCGCTGTCCCCGGGCTGCCAGGCCGAGGGAGACGGCCCGGGCCATGGCGAGCAGCACGCCGATCAGGCCGAGGGCGACGATGACCCAGCCGACAACTCCGCCGGCGCGGAGCTGATCGGCCCAGGTCTTCTCGGGGGAGGGGATGGCGCGCTTGGCCTCGCCCTCGAACAGGTAGATGCCCGGGCCGTCGACCCGGATCAGCCTGCCCTCGCCGCCCGGAGCCAGGGGCCCATCGCCCAGCCCGATCGCGGCGATGCGGCCGTAGCGCAAAATCTCGCCGCTGGCCTGGGTGCCGTCGAGGCGAAACCACTCTCCGGGCTCGGTGGTGATGCGCTGTCCGGCGGCGAGTCGGGCATCGGCGCGGGTGAGTGCCAGGGCCAGGGCGGCGGCCTGGGTCGCGGGATCGGTGCCCTCGGGCAGCTCGATGCCGGGCAGGGAGGAGCCCGCCTGGACCAGGGTGCTCTCGACCCGGTCGACGCCTTCCCGGGCGGAGTCGAGGGAGCGCTCGAGCTGGGCGAGCTGATCCTCGGCTGCGGTGCGACGCGCGGCGAGATCGAGGACCTCAGCGCCGGTGCTCGCCAGGGCTGCACGACGCTCGCCCAGCAGCTGTTGCCGCTGCTGGGCGAGGGTGTCACGCTGGGTATTCAGGGCGGCGATCTCCGCTGAGAGGTAGGCATATTCGCGCTGATAGGCCGCATCGAGGGGACCGGGTTCGGCGAATGCAAGGCTGAGAAGGGCGATCATCGGGAGGCCTCCGGGAGCCCGGGCAGCTCGAACCATCCAGAGCGGATGCGTCGATCGAGGGCGGTGAACAGGGCTTCGATCTGGGCGCGCTCGGTGCGGGTCGTGGCGGAGAGGGTCTGGCCATCGGGGCCCACCCAGCCCACTCGGCCCGCTTCGGTGCGCCAGTACATCGCGATCATGCCGAGGCGGGCCACCTCGACGAGGTGCTCGGTGCCGTCGATGCTCAGCACCTGGCGGTCCAGGGCATTCTCGCGGGACAGCGACAGCTCATCCTCGACCTGCTGCCACAGCCGGGATGCGGCGCGGTCGGGGGGGACCGTGTGGGAGCGCAGGCTGGCCTCGAGCGCGTCCAGGGCGGCCAAGCGCTCGTCGATCCGAAACGGGATCCCGGCCTCGATTCGAGCGCGCAGGGTGGCGATTCCTTCGATGAGCACGGGCTGCAGGCCATCGAATAGGCCATTGGATCCCGCGGATTCGGCCCGGGCGTCGCTCACCCGCAGCAGCAGCTTGTCCAGGGCGAGACGTTCGCGGTCGACCTCGAGCTCGATCTCGCGGCGGCGGGTGTCGAAATCGGCGAGCTGGGCGTCGAGGTCGGCACGCTCGCGAGCGACCTCGGTGTGCAGCGCCTCGGCCTCGGCCCGCAGCTCGGCGAGTCGGGCGCCGCGCTCATCGGCGTGGGCCGGAGCCATCCACAACAGCAGGGAGAGCAGAGGCATCAGTTTTCCACCCGGGTGGTCCAGCCGGCGGTCCAGTCGGTGGCCCCGATGGCGCCGATGTGGTCTACGGCATCGAAGAAGGGGTCGGGAGGGCTGGTGAGGTCGGTCGCGGCCAGCCCGGAGGGGAAGAGCGCGCTCTCGATGTCCACAGGGTCGGGGTTGCTCACACCGTCCCCGTCGGGATCCTCTTCATCCCGTTCGAAGAGGACCGCGCAGTCCAGGGCGACGTTCTCGAACCAGATGCTGTCGGTGCTGGCTCCGATCCGGTCGAAGGTCGCCTGGTGGTCGATATCCAAGCAGGCGTCGTTGAAGTCCCGCACTTCGCTGTTGTAGAGGTGGACTGCCGTACCCTCGCGGAGCAGGATGCCGTAGTCCGAGGCGTCGGAGTCGGGGCTACCGAGCACGGTGAGGTTGGCCAGGGTGGGGAAGGAGCGGGGCTCGGCGTCGTTGTTGTCGGCGTTGTTGTCCGCCTCGATGCCGTTGTCTCCCGAGGCGTCGTCGAACTGTTCCAGCAGCCCGAACTGCAGCTTTCCTCGCCAGCCGTCGGTCCAATCGAGACTGTCATCGCCGACCCCGGTGACCAGGATGTGCTTGGCCTCGACCGTGCCGCCGAAGAACTCGATGCCGTCATCGGCGTTGAGGTGGACCTGGACATAGTCGACGACCGTGCCCCGGCCGACCCCCTGAAAGGCGATGCCATTGAGCTCGTTGTCGGGGCTGACCAGGGTGCCGGCGAACTCGACCCGGAGGTAGCGGAGCACCCCGGAGTCGTCGTCTTCGTCGGTGCCGCCGTACCAGCCGGTGCCGCCCTCACCGAAGGATTCACAGGCCTCGGTGCCCTGGGCGCACACATTGACGGGGGCTCGGCCATTGAGGATGAGTCCGCCCCAGTCTCCGCGGGCTCGCGAACCCTCCGGCTTGCTGGAGGTCATCACGATGGGGGCGTCGGAGGTCCCGTCGGCGAGGATGCGCGACCCCCGGCGGATGACGAGCATGCCGTCTGAGGAGGACTCGCCGTACACGATGGTCCCAGGCTCGATGGTCAGGGTGGCGGATTGGTCCTCATCTCCGATGAACACGCCACCCCGCAGCAGCCAGGCGCGGTCGGCGGTGAGGGTGAGGTCCTCGGTGTAGGTGCCGGAGAGCACGCAGAACTCGTCATTGCACGCGTCGTCGACAGGGGGGTCTGTCTCGGAGGGTCCCTCGGCGGTGCAGCCGACGAGAGCGAGGAGCATCAGGGTCGTGGGGTTCATATGGCCTCCAGTTCGATCTCCTCGTATGGGGGCCCCCGCAACAGACTGGCGTGCGCTCGGAAAACAGCTTGCAACATGGGCGTATTTTGCCAAAGCTGACGGTTGACCCATAGAATGCTCGTTCTTGTGGCGAAGGTCGATCCACCGGGTGGCAACTTAGTGACGGTTGTGACCCCGGTGACGGGCCCGTGCCGGGTCAGGCGTGGGCTGAAACAAAGCGGTTGATCATCCGGTCACGGATTGTCTACAACGTGGAGAGCAGATTTTCTTTCCCTTGTGCGCCACTCTGGTGTCCAATCGGCATCTCAACCGGAGTCTTCCTCAATGATCCCACGCACCAGCAGCTTCCTCCTCGCCGTCTTCCTCATGGGCTGCCCGTCTTCCAAGGATGACACCGGGGACACGGACATCCCCGTCGACACGGACACGGACACGGACACGGACACCGACTCGGACACGGACACCGACGCCGATGCGGACTCCGACTCCGACACCGATGCGGACGCCGACACGGACGCCGACACCGATTCGGACACGGACACCGATACCGCCCTCCCCACCGACACCGGCACTCCGGAGACCGGTTCCCTCGACACCGGTGCCCTCGACACGGGTGTGCGCCTCAGCACCGGTGACACTGGCCAAGCGGACACGGACACGGATGCCGACACGGACTCGGACACCGACACCGATGCGGACGCCGACTCGGATTCCGACACGGACACGGACACCGACGCCGATGCCGACACGGACACCGATGCGGACGCCGACACGGACACCGATGCGGACGCCGACACCGATACAGATGCGGACACGGACACGGACACCGATGCGGACACCGACACCGATCCCGCGCCGGTGGACAACGACGGCGACTCCTTCACCGATGATGTCGACTGCGACGACACCGATCCAAACACCTACCCGGGTGCGGCCGAGATCTGCGATGGCGTGGGCAATGACTGCGATCTGCTCCCGGCCTTCACCGAGACTCACCTCGTCACCATCGTCGGCGGAGGCACCTTCGCGACCATCCAGGGCGCGGTGGATGCGTCCGTAGCCAACGATGTGATCAACATCTGCGACGGGGTCTACGTCGAGAACGTCACGGTCGGGCTCGATGTGCAGCTCGATGGGATCTATGGGCGCGATGCGACCACGGTCCAGCCCATCGCGGGCAGCTCGGGCTTCTTCATCGACTCGAATGCCTCGGTCGGAATCCGCGGTGTCGAGATCTCGGGAGGTACCGGGGTCCCGGGCGGCGGTGGCGTCTACAACTCCACCACGGGGACGCTCACCCTCAACGCGGTACGGGTCTCGGGGAATGACGCTCAGTTCGGGGGCGGCGTGGCCTCCGAGGGCTCGGTGGTGATCCGGGGCTCGGAGATCCTCGGCAACATATCCACGGACTCGGGCGGAGGCGTGCTCGGGCAGTCCTCGATCGAGCTCATCGATACGTTGGTCTCGGGCAATAGCTCGATGATCGGCGGGGGCGTCGGGGTCGAGGGAGAGCTGTTCTGTTCGGGGGCCACCAGTATCGAAGCCAACCTCGCGGATGCGGGAGGCGGGGTCGCCCTCAACGGGGCGATGGGGGGCTGCAGCATCACCGGCAACGCCGCCGATCTGTTTGGCGGAGGCTTGGTCGTGGATGTCCTGGGCTTCATCAACGACTCCACGATCGCGGGCAACTCGACCGTCGGCGCGGGCGGTGGCGTAGGCCTCACAGATGGCACGGATGCGACCTTCACCGGCTCCGCCATCCGGGGCAACGCAGCCTTTGATGGGGGGGGATTCCTGCTCTTGGACAACGCGGTCGTCTCGCTGAACAACACCGCGGTGCTGGCCAACACAGCCGAGAATCTGGGGGGCGGAGGCGTCCTGCTCCAAGGCGCCGAGTGGACGGGCGGCTTGGTCTCGGCAAACTCGGCAGAGGTGGCGACCGGTGGACTCCAAGCGGTCGACAACAACATCGTCGACTCGGTGGTGATCTCCCAGAATATGGCGCCGGCCAGCGGGGGCATCTCGATGGCGGGCGGCGGTGAGCTCACGGGCGCGCTCGTCGAAGAGAACGTGGCTGAGTTCCTCGGTGGAGGGGGCGCTCTGGATGGGGGGAGCTTCGACCTCTCGGGCACGCTCATCCAGGCGAATGTCGTGGGCAACCCCGGTGGGGTCGGCATCGGCATCGGCGGCGGCTTGGTGGTCTCCAACGCGGACGTGAGCGGCGGGGTGCTCTCCAGCAATGTGGCGGATCTGGGCGGTGGGGCCGCCACGGTTCTAAGCAGCGGGGCTATCGCGACCGGCGTATCCTTCGCGGACACGGAGTTCCTGGACAATGTGGCCAACCTCGCAGGGGGCGGCCTGCGCACCGAGGACTCGACCCAGCTTCAGGATGTGTTCATCGCAGGCAACGTCGCGGTGGCTGGGGGCGGGGTTCACGTCACCAACCGGGGCTGTGAGTTCGACAACGCGGTGGTCGCAGAGAACCTCGGGACCTTCAGCGGAGGAGGGATCCAGGTGGTCGACTCGACCGTGCTGCTCACGTCCACCGATGTGGTGTTCAACACCTCTGGCTTTGGCGGTGGCATCTACCTCGAAGAAGACAGCGATGTCTCCACCGGTATTCTCGTGTCGAGCGTGGTCGAGTCGAATGTGGCCAATGTGGGCGGCGGCATCTACTCTCAGTCCAATGTCGATGTGACCCTGTCCGACTTCGGGGTTCTGCTGTCGGTGGTGGAGAGCAATATCCCCAACGATGTCTCCCAGGAGATCGACCTCGGACCGACCCAGAGCACGGACTGGGGCGACAGCGTCAGCTTCACCTGCGACCGGACCAACGGCTGCCTGTAGCCCTTGCTGCGGGCGCTGCTCACCGCAACTGCTGCGGCGATTGTGGTCCTCGACCTCGGTCAGGTGGTGCTCCTGGGCAAGGGCTTGGGGGCCATCGGTGGAGCGGTCATCTACGCCGGCGTCGCGATCGGCGCGTGGCGTGAGCGGGTGTTTGCACGAATCGTGGCGCTGCTCATGCCCGCGATCCCGCTGGCGGTCTTCGCCGGACTGATGGGCGGCGATGTCCGGGAGAACCTCGTGGACACCGGTATGATCGTGGTCTTTTGCTTCCAGCTCCTCGCTGGTGTTCTCGCCGCGCTGGGCTTGTGGGGGCGGCGGGCGAGCGACGAGGAGCAGATGGGTTAGTCTAGGGCGGCAATCAGAGGGAATCAGTCGTGGACACCGGAACCATCATCGGCCTGCTCGTCAGCTTGCTCATGTCCATGCTGTGCTGCGGCGTGGGCATCCTCATGGCGCTGTTCGTGCTCGGCATCATCATCCTCCGCCGTCGCGGCAAGAAGAAGGTGACGATGAAGGAAGCGGTCAGCGCGGGTGCAGAGACGGTCTCCCAGGTGTTCGTGCGTGGGCAAGGCGGTCTCGAAGATCTCGGCGACGACGACTAGGACGCCGATCCTTCGGCCTATTTCGCCGAGAACTTGGCCCTGCCCTCGTCGTGTACAAAAGTACACGTCCTCGGTTGGGCCGGCGTTCTCGACGAAATATGCCAGCAGGCTCGGCGCCCTTGATGAGTTTCTGAGGGTTCGCGGGTAAGAAGGCTCGTCGAATTTCTGGTACTTCAGGGACGAGGAGACGTTGGAATCCGAAATATCGGATGACTTTGCCAAGCTCCGAGTTCTGATCAGCATTGGTCCTAGGACGCCGATTCGGCGGCCTATTTGGCCGAGTGCTTGTTCCTTCGCTCCTAACGTAGAGAGCTACGTTTTGTCGCTTGAACCGGCATTCTCGGCGATAGTGCCTGCCGACTCGGCGCCCGTGGTCCATGCCATTGGGCTCCCGATCACGGGCGTATGAACTTCCCGTAGGTACGGAATGCTGGGCTCTCGCCTTCCTGCCATGCGACGAACACGAGGGATTCCGAGATCGGCGTGAGGTTCCAGCCGTACGGGGCGGCGGTCTGTGTGCCGAGATCGAGCCGTGCGCCAACTACCCCGCTGGCATCGAAGCGAGCGATCTTGATCTCGTTGGCGAAGCCCGAGACGTTCTTGTACCAGCCGACAAAGCCTCCTGCACCAGCCGCGCCCACAGCGACCGCGTTGCCATCGGGACCGACGGCCTGCGGGGAGCCCAAAGGCCCGAACCACACCGCGCCCTGCCGCGAGAAACCAATGAAGCGACCCTGTGCGCCGATGGATGGGAAGCTGCCTTCACCCATGGACACTGCCGGTCCGCCGTCTTCGCTGTAGTACGCCTCATCGACCTCGCCAGAGCCCAGGAAGACGAGGTGCGCGGTCCCCTCGGAGTCGACGACGACCTGGGGGACCTGCTGAGTGATGCTGGGGTCGGGGAGCGGCTCGATCAGATCGCCAAGAGTCATGCCGTCTGCATCCAGCTCGACGAGGAAGGCACGGAACCCGCCGTCTACTCCGGCGGTTCCGGCGAGGACCCATCCGTCTCCATCCGCCGCGACGGAGGCCATCCACAGATTCCCGGTGAAGAGCTGGCCTGCCCGGGTGGGGGCGAGCTCGATGACCTCGTTGACAGGGGCTCCATCGACCCGATCGAGGACTCGATACCGCAGGTCGAGGTTGTCGGGAAAGTTGGAGTTGTCGCTCTGCCAGGCCACCAGCACCCGATCGCCGTTGACCGCGAGGGCGGGGTCGAGCTGATTCTCGGGACCGGTGTCGACCCGGAAAGGGGCGACCTGCACGGTGCCATCGCAGTCCATCGCGGAGACGAAGACCTGGAAGGCGCCGCTGGGTGAGGGGCGATTCCAGGCCATCCAGATGCGCTCCCCGTCGAAGGCGCTGGCGATATGAATCTGGGTATCGGGCCCATCTGGATCGAGTGGGAGAACCCCGTCGAAGGCGGCAGCGTCGCAGTCGGGGACCGGAGGGCCGTCCGAGTCTGTGTCGTTGGTTTTGTTGGTGGAATTGAGGCAGGCCAGCAGGAGAATCAGCATCGGCGCCCCTATCACGAATTGCGCTGCCCTACGCGGACTCGCCCTCGGAGCGGGAGTCGAAGCACAGCTCGACCGCCACGACCCCGTCAGGGGCGGGCCCCATCGTTATGGGCTTGGCTACGACCCGGGGCGGACTGGGCACGAGAGCCTCGGGAACTCCCACCTCGCGACGGTTGGAGCACTCGAGGTAGAAGCCGGCGTCTGCTGCGCGCTGCTGGGCCCGTAGCCGGCCCTCTTCGGAGGGGTCGGCTACGGCATCACGGAGCGCGAGCAGCACGTCGATGGGGAGCTGAGAGAGCGGGTCCATGCCCTCTCTCTAGAACGAGTCGACGAACAGGGTGTAGGGCTCGCAGGTGGTGGAGCCGAAGGGCACGATCTGCAGGTAGACCCACTCGCCTGGGGGTGTGGTCAGGGTCTCGACATCGTTGAAGGTGGCCGACGAGTCGAGCAGATTGAGATCGAGGTCGTACATGTACAGGTCGAGGTCACCGGTGCCGTCGGTGAGGGTGATGTCGTGCTCCTCGCCGATGCCGAGGAAGCTGCCCGCATCGAGGAGGAACCAGTCGGCGTCGTCTCCGACCCCGGTGTATGTCTCGGAGCCGGGCCAGTCGACGCTGATGGCGGTGGCTGTGAAGGCGGAGTTGTTCTCCTCGTAGATATCGTCGGTGCAGGTGCTGACGGGCTCGACGATGGTGTACTCGAAGTCGTAGCTGGCGCAGTCCCCGGTGGTCCCGCCATTGAACAGGTAGGCCCGGACGTAGACGACCTGGAAGTTGCCCGTGTTGTTGACGTAGCTCGCATTCTCGTTGTCGTTACCGGTTCCGCTCGCTGCCAGCTCGGCGCCAGCGTCGTCCAGGATCTGCAGGTCGATATCACCATCGGCATCGAGGAAGAGCAGATCGACGTTGAGGGTGTCGCCGGGTGCGAGGAATAGGTTGTAGTAGTCCTCGGTGCTGCCGTCGGCCTCGAGCACCGCGTTGACCGGCGAGGGTGGGTCGAGGGGCGCATCTGCGAGGGTGTCATTGGGCTCGTAGTTGTCGTCCGTGCACACCGCGGTGTTGTAGATATCCCAGAACAGCGTGTAGCCGTTGCACTCGCCCGATCCGAACATATTGGCACGGATGCTGAGGTTGCGCGTCGCGCCGGTGTCGTTGAGGTAGTAGAGGCTCTCATCATCCGTCGTGGAGGTGCTGAATACGACCGTGTTGAAGCCATCCACGAGTCGCAGATCGATATCCCCATCGGCGTGAGTGAAGTAGGCGTCGACGTAGATCTCCTCGTCGGGGAGGAGGGTGACCTGGAAGTAGTCATCGGCGTCGGTGCCGGTGTCGAGGGACAGCCCGAAGAGGTAGGTGTCGCCAGCGGTGTCGACCGCGGTAGCGGCGGTGTCGTTGGGCTCCCACTGGTCGGCGGGGCAGGGGGGGCCGACGGTGGTGACATCGAGGTCGTAGAGGTTGCAGCCGCTGGCAGCGCCGAGCAGATCCATCTCCACGTACACCGTGGTGCCGCTGGTGTCGGGGTTGTCCCAGGTGACCGACTCGTCATCCGTGGTGGAGATGCCGGATGCCAGGGTGTTGCCGCTGCCATCGAGAATGGTCAGGTCGATATCGCCGAGCGAGTCGACGAAGATGGCATCGGCGGTGACGCTGCCCAGACCGTCGACCTGAACGGCGAAGTAATCCAGGTCGGTCCCGTCGAGGGAGAGGTTGATCATCGGTCCGGGGTAGGTCGTGGCGGCGCCGATGGAGTCGTTGGGCTCGTAGTTGTCGACGGGGCAGCCGGGGTCGGTATCGGTGTCTGCATCGGCGTCTGTGTCTGCGTCTGCATCGGAGTCCGCGTCTGCATCCGTGTCCGCATCTGCGTCGGTGTCCGCATCTGCGTCGGAGTCTGCATCTGCGTCGGAGTCTGCGTCTGCGTCTGCGTCGGAGTCTGCGTCTGCATCGGTGTCCGCGTCGGTGTCGGTGTCGGTGTCGGTGTCGGTGTCGGCCTGTCCGGCCTCGGCGATATTGAGCTGGTACGGGCCGCAGTTGGTGCCGAAGCCCTCGACCACGATGACCACGGACTCGTTCTGGGTGAGGTCGAGGGTGAAGCCTGCGTTCAGCCCATCGAAGTCGTCGTTGCAGGCGAGCTCCGTATCCGCGGGGCAGTTGGTGCGGGCGGTCATCACCGTGTCGAAGGCGGTGCCGACGAGGTCGAACTGGAAGGTGCCGGCGAAGGGGGCGACCCAGCGATGTGAGACATCATCGCTGGTGTTGCTGCTGCAGCTGGTGCTGTAGTCATTGGCCGCGCCGCAGGTGTCACCGGTGACGACGGCGATACCCATTGCGGTGTTGAGCTCGACATCGGGGGGCCAGCAGACGGCGGCGGTATCGGTATCGGTGTCCGAGTCGGTGTCGGCATCCGAGTCCGCATCCGCGTCGGTATCGGAGTCCGCGTCGGTATCGGAGTCCGCGTCGGTATCGGAGTCCGCGTCGGTGTCGGTGTCGGTGTCGGTGTCGGTGTCGGTGTCGGTGTCGACGCCCGGGGGTACGAGGTTCGAGCTCTTGCAACCTGCAACGAGGGCGAGGGTGAGAAGCAGTCGGCGCATGGGGTTCTCCACGGTGGTGAGGTCAGCGACTCGTGTACGCTCGGCCGTATAGCGCGCTATGGGCGAAAGCGGAGGTGTCAGTGTCCAGGATCGCCATCGGAATCGACGTCGGCTCAACAACGGTGAAGGCTGTCGTCTGCGACCCAGACTCCCTCGACATCCTGTGGAGTGACTATCAACGCCACGAGACCCAGCAGCCAGAGATGCTGTTGGATTTCCTGGTGCGCATCGGGAAGCGCTTCTCGGAGGCCTCCGAGATCCAGGTGTTCATGACCGGATCGGGGTCGGGGCCGCTGTGTGAACACATCGGAGCGCGCTTCGTGCAGGAGGTCAACGCCGTCACCCTGGCGGTCGAGCGGCTCCACCCCGATGTGGGAAGCGTGGTCGAGCTGGGTGGGCAGGACGCCAAGATCATCATCTTCAGGGAGCAGATGGGTGAGGACGGGCGCCCCGAGAAGGCGGCCATCACTTCGATGAATGACAAGTGCGCGTCGGGCACGGGTGCGACCATCGACAAGTGCTTCATCAAGGTAGGGATGGAGGAATCGGCGGTCGCTACGTTGAAGTTCGACCCGGGAAAGCTGCACCATGTGGCCGCCAAGTGCGGCGTTTTTGCCGAGACAGATATCGTCAACCTCGTGAAGTCGGGCATCCCCGCGCCCGAGATCATGAACAGCCTCGCCGATGCGATCGTGCATCAGAACCTCTCGGTGCTCACCCGGGGGAACACGCTGCGGCACAAGGTCTTGCTGCTCGGCGGCCCCAACAGCTACCTGCCCTTTTTGGTGGAGTGCTGGCGGATGCGCATCCCCGAGACCTGGGCGTCCAGGGGCTACGAGGTCCCCGATCTTCCGGTCGAGGAGCTGATCTTCACGCCAGACAACGCGCTCTACTACGCCGCCTATGGTGCGGTGATCTTCGGCATCTCGGACCGGGTGGAGGGGGACGCGGGTACCTACCTGGGGCTCCACTCTCTTCGGGAGTACATCACGCACGGTCGCAGCGCGCGCCTGGGAGACACGGCTGCCGAGCCCCTCGTGCGCACCCGCGAGGAGCTCGACCGCTTCCTCGAGGAGTACACGATCCCGGTCTTCACCCCGGTCGAGTTCTCCAAGGGAGATGTCGTTCGGGGGGTCATCGGGCTGGACGGCGGCTCCACCAGCTCCAAGGCGGTGTTGGTCGACTTCGACACGGGCGAGGTGCTGTACAAGAGCTACCGGCTCTCCGAGGGCAACCCCATCAAGGACACCAAGGAGATTCTGGCGGATATCAAGAGCTATGTGCATGGCTTCGGCGCCACCCTGGTGGTCGAGGGCTTCGGTGCCACCGGCTACGCGGCCCAGGTGCTCGAAGAGTCCGTGTCTGCCGATGTGAACATCGTCGAGACCGTCGCCCATATGATGAGCGCGGTCCGCTACGTGCCGGACGCCGATGTGGTCTGTGATATCGGCGGCCAGGACATCAAGGTGCTGTTCCTGCGCGAGGGCAAGGGCGGAGAGCGGGATGTGAAGGACTTCCGCCTGTCCAATCAGTGCTCGGCAGGCAACGGAATGCTCCTGCAGGCCATGGCGGATCAGTTCGGAGTACCCCTCGAGGACTACGCCACTACCGCGTTCGATGCCGCCCTCGCTCCGCGGTTCTCCTATGGGTGTGCGGTCTTCCTCGATGCGGACCGCGTGAACTTCCAGAAGGAGGGCTTCAACAGCACCGAGATGCTGGCAGGGCTGGCCCAGGTCCTCCCCAAGAATGTGTGGCAATACGTGGTTCAGGTGCCCAGGCTCGCGGAGTTCGGGCGGGTCTTTGTGCTCCAGGGGGGCACCCAGCGCAACCTGGCCGCGGTCAAGGCTCAGGTGGACTACATCGCCAGCCGGGTGCCAGATGCCAAGATCGTGGTGCATCCCCACACCGGCGAGGCGGGGGCGATTGGGGCTGCGATGGAGACCCGGCGGGTGGTCAAACGCCGCGGTTCGTCCACCTTCATCGGCCTCGATGCGGCCATCGACCTGGCCTACACCACCATCAATGACGACAGCACGGTGTGCCACTTCTGCCCCAATGAGTGCAGCCGTACCTTCATCGACACCCGCACCCCAGATGGCCAGACCAGTCGCTACATCTCTGGTTTTTCCTGCGAGAACGGGACGGTGGAGAGCAAGGAGGCGCTCAAGGTGCTGAAGAAGGAGCGCAATGCCATCCGCAAGCGCTTCCCCAACTTGGTCGAGGAGGAGGCTGCGCTGGCCTTCAAGCACTTCTACGAGCCCGAGCCAATGCCTCTCGCAGGCAGCGACCGCGAAGATATCGAGGTGCGGCGGCTCTCCTTCAAGCGGGTCGCCAGGCGTGCGCTGCGCAGGGGCTTTCGGCGCAGCGGAGTGGATCTCTCAGGGGTCAAGATCGGCATGCCTCGAGTGCTCAATCTGTACACCTTGGGGCCCTTCTTCCGGACCTACTTCGAGGCCCTCGGGGTCCCGCGCACCAATGTGGTGTTCAGCGAACCCACCAACGAGGAGATGTGGGTCGAAGGGGGGCGCTATGGCTCCATCGATCCCTGCTTCCCCAGCAAGGTCATCCAGGCCCATATCCACGAGCTGATCTTCCATGCCCACGAGGACGAAGCGCGGCGGCGGGGGCCGCTGGACTACCTGTTCTACCCGTGCATCACCCACATCCCGAGCTGGCTCGAGCAGACCATGGACACGGCGAGCTGTCCCATCGTTGCGGGTTCGCCCAATGTCGTGAAGGCGGCCTTCACCAAGGAGGTGGACTTCTTCGAGCGGGCCGGGATCGAGTACGTCGACCCGTCGCTCAGCTTCACCGAGCTCAACCTGCTCAAGCGGTCGATGTTCGAGGTGTGGGGGCCACGCTTGGGAATCACCGAGGATGAGAGTGATTTTGCGGTAGATCAGGGCCACCGCGCGTTGGAGGTCTTCGATGAGCGGATGCAGCGCCGGGGGCGGGAGGTACTGGACCGGGTCGAGCGCGAGAACCGCCTGGCGATCGTCGTGCTGGGCCGGCCGTACCACAACGACCCGGGGCTCAACCACGGCATTCCCGAGGAGTTCCAGGTCCGCGGCTACCCCATCCTGAGCGTGCGTAGCCTGCCTCGGGATCCCGCTTCGATGGCTCGGCTCTTCCCCGAAGGCGGGGGCTTCGATATCCGCGATGTGTGGCCGGAGAACTACTCGGCCAATAGCGCTCAGAAGGTGTGGGCGGCCCAGTACCTGGCTCGGCATCCCAACCTGGCCGCCCTGGATCTGTCCAGCTTCAAGTGTGGCCACGATGCCCCTACCTACGGCATCATCGACAAGATCATCGGCACGGCGAAGGTGCCGTTCTCGGCGTTGCACGACCTGGACGCGAACAAGCCCGGGGGCTCGATCCTCATTCGGGTGAAGACGATGATCCACAAGCTCCAGCTCGTCCAGGAGGAGCTCGAGGACCGCGCCCAGGCTCGTACAGAGCTCCAACGCAGAGTCGAGTACAGGCGCCGCGAACTACGAAACCAGATATTGGCGGACCGCGGAGAGGCTGCACCCGCAAAGTAGGAGTGGTTTTCGATGTCCGACGACAATGCATTCGCCCCGGGCTCGGACTTCGACCGGGGCTCCAACGACTACGACTCGGAGCCGGCGGAGCCGGAGATCCGGTCCATCCTCGACCGCAGCTGGCTCATCGCGCGCTCCAACGGGGCCGTGCTCCTGTCCGCCTTCGTGGTGCTGTTCGTCATTCAGCTCGCTGCAGGGGGCGTCGGAGCAGCGCTCGGCGTGTGGGGGGCCATCGACCCGGACATGTACTGGACCTCGACGGGGATCAGCGTCGGCGTGGGCTTTGTGCTGGGCTTCTTCATCACCTTCCTCCAGCTCGGCTTCTACCGGATCGTGCTTCATATCGACCGGGCCGAGGCCGCGGATGTGGGCATGCTGGTGGGCGAGACCGACAAGTATGCTCAGGCGGCCATCGCTTTTGTGATCATCTACTTCTCGGTGCAGATCGGCAGCCTGTTGTGCATCATCCCGGGATGGATCGTGGCCTTCCTCACGAGCTTCACCTACATCGCGATGGTCGATGAGGACCTCGATGCCTTCGAGGCGCTCCAGCGCAGCGTCGACATCACGACCAAGAACGCGGGGCTGTGGTTTGGCATGGTGCTGGTCTACATCGCCGTCACCCTCGGCATGCTCTGCCTCACTCTCGGCCTCACCCTGCCGGTGCTGATGATCGCCGCTCCCGTCGTGCAGGTCGTCACCTGGCGCGCGATGAAGGCAGCCGAGCAATACTGAGAGGGGGGCGACCGGGTTTTCTGGATATTCCTGTACGGATTGGCTAGACTGCGGTGTCAGTGAACCTGGAGTCCGAGTGTCCGACGAATCCCCCGTCGAAGAGTTCGCCCTCACCCCCGAGGAAGAGGCTCGATTTCAAGCCGAGATCGAGGCCTTCGAGGCCGAGCAGGCGTCACAGCTCGGTCTCGATGAGCGCGAGCAGTTCACCGAGCGGGTCCAGCGCGGCTTCTGGTCCGATGAGCGCCCCCACACCACGATCCTGGTGAGCGGGCTCTCCCTCGCCCACGACCACCTCGTCACCGCAGCGCTCGCGGGCATCGGGTACAAGGTCCAGACCTTGGATGTTCCGGATGTGGAGTCGCTCCAGTACGGCAAGGAGTTCGGCAATCGGGGCCAGTGCAGCCCCACCTACTTCACGGTGGGCAACCTCGTGAAGCACTTGATCGCCATGCGGGATGAGCAGGGGCTCACGGCCGAGGAGATCGTCGACGGGTACATCTTCCTCACCGCCGGGGGCTGCGGCCCGTGTCGGTTTGGCATGTACGTGACGGAGTACCGCAAGGCGCTGCGGGATGCGGGCTTCGACGGGTTCCGGGTGATGACCTTCCAGATGGCCGGGGGGATTCAACAGGCGACGGGCAAGGAGCTCGGGCTCAAGATCGACGCCACCTTTGCCTGGCATGTGGTGCGCTCCCTCATCGCGGGCGATGTGCTCAACCTCGTGGGCTACCGGATCCGCCCCTACGAGGTCGTTCCCGGCAGCACCAACGCGGCCCTGGAGCGCTGTAAGGCCGTGCTGGCCGATTCCTTTCGCAATCGCCGCAGCGCGATGCGGGCGCTGTACCGCTGCCGTCGAATCCTGGGCAAGGTGGAAGTGGACCGCTCCACACCCAAGCCCGTGGTCAGCTTGATCGGCGAGTTCTGGGCCATGACCACCGAGGGCGACGGCAACTACCATATGCAGGCCTTCCTCGAGCGCGAAGGGGCCGAGGTCGACATCCAGGGCATCACCAACTGGCTGCTCTTTCTGGTGTGGGAGGCCGGCTACGACACAGAGCGCCGGCAGGTCCTCCGCCAGGACGACGAAGCCCGCAAGGGCCTGGCGGGCAAGAACGCCACCAAGAAGCTGTGGAGCCTGCGGGCCGGCTACTGGGCCATCCGGGGCATCTTCCAGACCTACGCGAATATCATCGGGCTGCACGGCTACGACCTGCCCGATATGGCCCACATCGCCGAGCTCGCCGGTCGCCACTACAGCAACGATGTACGAGGTGGCGAGGGGCATATGGAGGTCGGCAAGCTCATCCACTTCGTAGAGGACAAGGTCAACCACATGACCGTCAGCGTGAAGCCTTTTGGGTGTATGCCCAGCTCGGGCGTGTCCGATGGCGTGCAGACCCTGGTGATGTCCAAGTGGCCCGACGCGCTATTCATCCCCATCGAGACGACGGGCGACCAGGAGGTCAACGCGCACTCCCGGGTCCAGATGGTGCTCTACAAGGCTCGGAAGAAGGCCCAGGGCGAGTTCGAGCGGGCGCTGAAAGAGACCGGTATGTCGGCGGAGGAGTTCAAGCGGCGCCTGAGTCGTAGCCGGCACTGGCGGGGCGCCTTCACCCGTCCCAAGCACCGCACCGCGTCTGTGGTGGCCAATTTGGTGTACGCTCTGGGCTGATGCGCCCCGATGACCCCCGCCCCATTGGTTTCTTCGAGCTGTTGTTCATGTCCGTGTGGCTGGGGATCTGGACGCTTGGGGTCTCGGTCATTCAGAACCTGAGCATCACCGGAAGCCTGCCGATCGTCGGGATCTTCCTGTTCACGCACGGTGGGGCCGAGGTGTTCGTGCTCTCGTCGCTGAGTCGCCGACTGCGGACGAGCGCGGAGAGCTCGACCGACCCCCCGAAGCTCGAGCTCGATCACGCGGGGCTTCGTGCGCGCTGGGTCGAGGGAAATGGCCGGGTAAGCGTGTTCATCGTGGCCGCGCTCATCGGGTTGGTCGTGCACGGGATGTTGATCGGCTCGGCGTCCATGGCGGTGTCGAGCACGACGAGTCCCGGCGGGGTCGTGATCGGTCTGGCCGCGATTGGGGTGTGGATCTTCACCGGCGTGCGCTGGGGTCGCGGGGTGTTCGCACACCTCCGGACCCGGCGGGTCGTCGAGCTCGACGCAGACCTCGATCGCGTGAGGATCACCCGAGGAGAGGAGGTGGTGGAGCTCCCCCTCGTCGGCTTCCGTGTCCAGAGCGACGGGTCCGCGCTGGTCTTTGGAACGGGCGAGAGGGCGTGGTTGGGGGAGTGTGCGCCGGGCGATTCACGCGACGAGATGCTCGAGATGCTCGAGCTGATGGCGAGCCGGGCGGTGCATCCGGATACGGTCGAGGTTCCCGAGCCGCTTCGACGCCTGCGCCAGGGGGAATTCGGATCGCCTGCTGAATAGGGCGGGTGGCGTAGTAGTCTCCTCGGGATGTCCTCCAGAACGCCGACCTCCCCCGAACCTCTTGGCGTGATGATGATCTTCGTCGCGCTTTTTGGCTGGGCGGTCGTCGTGGCCGAGGTCCAAGAGAGCGCAATTCGCACGCTCGATCCGGTTCTCCTGGGGATCTTTGCGCTGATGGGATTGGCGACCTGGGTGGGGATTCTGGTGCTGGTGGGGGCGATCCGCGATCGAGTCGAAGCCGCCACCGAGCCTCCACAGCTCGACCTGGACCACTCCAGCATTCGCGCTCGCTGGGTCGGGGGGAAGCGGGAGAGGGGGCTCTGGGTCCTGGAGGCGGTGTTTGGCGTGGCTCTGCACGGGCTGTTGCTGGGGTCGGCGGCAAAGAGTGTCGTCGTCGCGGTCTCCGACAGTCCGAATTGGATGCTTGCGATCGGGGTCAGTGCGGGGTGGACCTATACCGCCCTGCGCTGGCTCCTCGCGCTGCTCGCACGGCTTCGTCCGCCCGAGACCATCGAGCTCGATGCCGACCTCGACCGGGTCCAGATCACCCGAGGGAGTGGGGTCTCCGAGCTCCCGCTCCAGGGGCTGGAGATCGCGGTCGACGGCCAGGAGCTGGAGTTTCGGTCAACCGTGGAGGTGTGTAGTGTCCCCTGCGCACCGGGCCCGACCCGGGACGAGCTCGTGTCGACGCTGCAGCGCATGGCCCAACGCTCGGTGGCTCCCGACCCGGTCGAGCTCCCCGATGCCCTGGCACGGCTGCGCCGAAGAGAGGGGGCTACGGAGTGATCGTCACGCTCCAGTCGTAGCTGTTGCAGGGCGAGGTGGAGCCCGACCAGACCTGGACCTCGAGCACGACGGTCGCGTCGGGGCCCAGGTTGACCCAGGACAGGGACTCGTCATCGGAGGTGGATGTACCGTAGGCCAGGGCGTTGCCGAGAGAATCGCGGAGGTAGGCATCCAGGTCCCCGTCGGCGGTCGCGAACCGCACGCTCGCATCGACGCTGCCCCCACTCGGGACGGTGAACTCGAAGTAGTCGGGATCTTGAGTGAACACCCCCATCCCGCTGCCAGAGGTCCCAGGTATCGCGTCGGCGAGCGTGTCGTTGTCCTCGAAGCCATCCTCTGCAGGGCAGGCGCAGGAGGGCTCGACGGTCGCGCACTCGTAGTCCCAGCAATCGGTCTCTCCGTCGAGGTCGTTGTCGATGCCGTCCCCGCAGACCTCGGCCCCGATGGTCTGGATGTTGACCTGCCAGTCGTAGCTCATGCAGATGTCGGTGCTCTGGACAGACACCTGGGATTCGTAGTCCACCGGGGCTGTGGTCGTGTTGCTGACCGAGAGCGTCGCGCTCCCAGACCCGAAGGAGTCGGTGGAGAGGTAGGTACCTGCCGCGTACAGGTCCAGCGCGAGATCTCCGTCGGCGGAGTTCCAGCTGAGGTCGATCCGTCCGAACTCTCCGGGCTGGAGGGTGAAGCCGTACCAGTCGGGGGCCTGCTGATGGACCATTCCCGCTGCGATGGGGGTGATGGCGCTGTCGACCAGGGTGTGGTTGGGGGCGAAGCTGTCTTCGGGGGGACAGGTGGCAGAGCAGGCGGCGTTGTTCAGGCAGTCGTAGTCGGCGCAGTCGGCAAAGCCATCCCCGTCGTTGTCTGCGATGTCGCGGCATCTCTCCGAACCCACACGACCCTGCCCGAGATCGAGATCGTAGCTATTGCACAGATCCCCTGAGAAGGCGGACCCGATGTCGACCTCCACGGTCCAGGTCTGGTCGGCGGCGCTGTTGTTCACGGCGGAGACGGCCTCGCGATCCCCGCTGCCCGTGGAGCTGTCCACCATCACTCCGAGCTCGTCATAGAGCCGAAGGTCGATGTCGCCGAGGTCTACGTCGTGGGTGAGGATCGCTCCGCCCGCTCGCCCAGCCGGGACCTGGAAGGCGTACCAGTCGGGGTCCTGGACGTGGACCATGAGGTTGTTTCCGCCGTTGGAGGGGGCCGCGGTGGCCTGGGTGTCATTGTCCTCCTGGTTGTCCTCGGCTGGGCAGACGCCGGCGCAGGCGCTGTCGGCGATGCAGTCGTAGTCGTCGCAGTCGATGGCGCCGTCGAGGTCTTCGTCGAACCCGCTGGCACAGCTTTCAGGGCGTAGGGGGCCCGTGTAGACGTTCAGATCGTAGCGATTGCAGGGATCGGCGGTGCCGTAGAGCCTCGCCTCGATGTACCAGGTGACCGTCGCTCCCGAGGTGTTCTGTGACCACACGGACTCGTTGTCGCTGACACTCAGGCTGGTGTCCAGGCTGGTCCCGGTTCCGTCCCGTAGGTAGAGGTCGATGTCGCCGTCTGCGTCGATGAAGGTCGCGTCGGCGACCAGGTACTCCCCTGGGGCCACGTCGACAGCGAACCAGTCCGGGCTCTGGGTATGGAGCTGAAGCCCGCTGAGGTTTCCAGAAGCAGCGATGGCCTCCACCAGGCTGTCGTTGGGTTCGTAGGAATCGTTGGGACCGCACTGCGCTGAGCACGCGGGGTCCTCGATACACTCGAGGTCGAAGCAGTCGGCAGCCCCATCGAGGTCGTCATCTGCGATATTGTCACAGACTTCGCTCGCTATCGGGGTGAATGAGCTGCTGTAGTCGTAGCTGCCGCAGACGCCCGTGCTGTACATCTCGACGCCGACGATGATCTCGACAGGGGTGTTGCCGCCGTTGCCCAAGCTCAGGGTCTCAGAGCCGGCGCCGTAGAATGAGTTCGCCAGCTCGACCCCGGAGGAATCGTAGAGATACAGGTCGATATCGGTCGTGAGAGCGAAGCTGAGGTCGACGGTGAGCACGGTGTACGCGGGCACGGTGATGGACCAGTAGTCGGGATCGATATCGGACACGGTGAGGCCGAGCCCCCCGGTCGATGGCACGGCGGCTGCGATCGAGTCGTTCTCTTCGCCAGCGTCGTCGGGACAGGGATCGGTGTCCGTGTCGGCATCGGTGTCCGTGTCGGCATCGGTGTCTGTGTCGGCATCCGCGTCTGCGTCGGCATCCGCGTCTGCGTCTGCGTCTGCGTCTGTGTCGGCATCCGCGTCTGTGTCGGCATCCGCGTCTGTGTCGGTGTCGGCATCCGCATCGGAATCCGCGTCTGCGTCGGTGTCGGCGTCTGCATCGGTGTCGGTATCGGTATCGGCGTCTCCACCGGTGTCGCCCGTGCTGGTGTCGGTGTCCGCGTCCGCGTCGGAGTCGGCATCCGCGTCGGTGTCCGCGTCCGCGTCGGAGTCGGCATCCGCGTCTGTATCGGTGTCGGTGTCCGCGTCGGTGTCGGTGTCCGCGTCGGGTTCGACGGGCGCTTTGGGTTGGGGCGTCAGGCAGCCAGCGAGAACGAGCAGGACGAGGGGTCGCATCAATACCTCCGCCGCCAGTGTAGTCCCACGGGCGGGCTTCCGTGTGCGTCTGAAACAGGCTGCACCAATGTTGCGGAGTTTCGCCAGAGGGCGCCGAGGCGGTATGGTCGCGCGGTACGCCTGTCGTCGATGAACTGGGAGTCTGGTTGTTGCTGCTCGCCCTCGCTGCCCTCGCCGCTGAAATCCACGATCCGGTCCCGGTATCGGGTCTCGCCGATCTGCATCTCCACCAGTGGGCCGAGCTGGCCTACGCGAGTCGGTGGTACTACGGCGAGGCCGCCGGCCCCGCGCCCGTGGCGCTCACGGAGTGCAACGAGGTGCTCGCCAAGCCTCGTCGCGCCAAGAAGGTCCGTCATGGTGTGATCGTGAATGGGCCGATGCAGATCTTCGCAAAGTGGGGAATGCAGGACGAGCGCTCGGATGATGTGCGGCCTCGGCATCCACCCGAGGGGGTGAGCACCACCGGAGTCCTGCCGAACTGGCTGGGCTGGCCGACCTCGGACTCGCTCGCCCATCAGCAGGCCTGGGAGGGCTGGCTGCGGTTGGCTCATGATGGCATCCCTCTGCTCTGGCATATCCAGAAGAGCGGCAAGGGTGAGCATGCGAGCGTTCACGACGAGGTTCGCTCCTTCTACTCGGCGTACAGCTCGAATATGCAGGATGCAGCAAGAGAAGGGGCGGTTGGGGTGAACCTCGTGGTCGCCAGCCTGGTCCACTCCAACCTCATGTGTCGGCAGCAGGTCAGCGGCAGGGCCCGTCGGAACAATCCGGCGATCTGCAACGATATGGACTCGATCAAGCGGCAGTACGACTCGGCCTTGACCTGGGCCCACAACACCGACTGGGCCGACATCGTCACCACCCCGATGGAGGCCGAACAGACCATCCGTGCAGGTCGGCTGGCCGTCGTTCTCTCGCTGGAGAGCGCGGATATCTTCGGTCCCTCGCAGTCGATCGGTGATCAGTCCCAGTTCCGGCTCGGGTATGCCGGTCGGGCGGTGGAGCTGATGGAAGAAGGGAGCAGCCGCCGGGAGGGGGTTCGGCAAGCCCTGGGTGAATACCTCGATGCCATGCCGAAGATCGCGACCTTGCAGATCGCCCATCAGTTCGATTCGCCCTTCTCCGGCGGGGCGTTCATCTCGAACACCTTCGTCAAACAGCAGCGCTTTCGGGACCGCCGGCCCAAGAAGATCCCACGGGTGCTGGGAGAGAAGGGCTCGGTGTCCTGCAAGAAGGCGGCGGAGTCGTGGAAGTGGGGCTTTGGGGAGGAGGGAGAGTACTACCCCCTCTGCCAGGCTCAGTTCCTGGTCTCAGAGAAGGGCTCGCCCACCAGCAGTGGCTTTCTACGGCTGTTCCAGAACGCTCCGCCCGCCCGCCACTCCTTGCCCCGACGCTATGCCCGGCTGCCTCCCAAGCACCCCGATCATCGGAAGCGGGGGAGCGAGGCCTATACCAACTACTATGGGCTCTCTGTGGATGGAGAGGTGCTCATCGAGCTGATGAATGAGCGCGGGCTGCTGCTCGACATCTCCCACATCAGCCGTCGAACGGCGGAGGATATTGAGGATAAATACCCAGATATCCTACTGTATACATCACATATGTACCCGGAGAAGGCCAACCTCCTCCAACGAGAGCAGAACACCAGCGACAAGCAGCTCGCGTCTCTGGAGCTGGCGGGCGTGCGGCCCGGTGATGACGAGACGGCTCACAGAGCGCTCGCCGCGGAGAGCCCGTTTGCGAAGGCGCTCACCGAGAGCGACTGTGTGGGCACCTCGATGGGCACGGCTCTCTACCTCGAGGTCGTCGCGAAGGCCGGGGTGGCGACCGCCTACGGGACCGACCTGAATGGCTTCATCAATATGCCGGCGGCGACCCGGGTTCTTCGCCCGAAGGTCTGGGGGGGCACTCCCTGTTCGGTTGCGGTCCCGAGCATCGGCAGCGAGGTGGCCGATCGAGGCTTGGCCCATATCGGCCTGTTGCCCCAGCTCCATATGGAGACCCTGGCGATCGCCGACCGCCTGGAGGTGGACCCCAAGCACCTCCAGCCCGCCCTTCGTGGAGCACCCGAGTTCATCGCGCTGTGGAAGCGTGTGTGGTGTGACTCCGACGAGGGTCGGGAGTGCCAAGAGGCTCCCTCCGCCGTGGTCGAGCCGTGGAAGGACTGGAAGAGCTGGGTGAGAGGGAAGGAGCGGCTGAGGACCATCGGAGTCCATCTGCCTCAGCGTCGGGACCCGGCGATCAACTCGGCTCTACATGCGCTCTCGGGCGGGTCCGAAGATGCGCTCGGAGCGACTGGTCCGGATCTCCACCTGCAGCAGCTGCCCCTGTGGCGCGCCATCGAGGCGACGCTTCCGTACTACGATGGACTGGGGGATGAGACCGGAGGGGTGCTGCCCCAGCTTCCGACCCAGATCGGCTTTCAGGTGGGCATCTACCGGATGAATGCCTCCTGGGAGCGCTTTCACTTCCCGTACGGCCGGTGCCGGTGGTCGGGGTGGAACAAGCTCTCCGATGGGGCCACGCGCAAGGCGAAGAAGGCGGAGTGTGCGGAGCTGAGGGAGGCGCGTCAGGAGTATATGAAGGCCCGGCGGCACCAGAAGAGCAGTCCGCTGATGCTGACGCGCTGGGATCGGGTCTACCCGGGTCGTCGCACCCGGGGCAAGCGATCAGCGGAGTCCCGCCTGCGGGAGATTCAGGCGGCGGGTGGCCTCGAAGAGTCCGCGTGGACGGACTTTCCGAGCTACGCCATCACCCTGGACCGGCTGTTGGCGGATGGGGGCAAGTGCCTGGCCAAGCCCGGGGATAGGCGCGCGATGAACGGGTTCTTGAGCGCTCCGCCGGTGGGGCTGGATGCGGGTCGTGACCCCTCGGACTGGCTGGAGGGCAACCCCCGCAAGCGCCCCAAGAAGTGCTACTGCAAGCTGCTTCGAGATGCGGATGCTGCGGGGATCACCCGTCCCCGGGATGAGCTGGCCCTGGGGAGCGAGGCGTGCGCGAAGTACCTGAAGAACTGAGCCTACAGCCGCGCCCGCAGAACTGAACGGCCACTCCGGAGACGCGGTCCCCTGTTGGCCGCCGGTGGTCCGCCTACCCCTCCGAAGAAGAGGGGGCGCAAAGCGATCAGAGCTGCAAGGACGGCGTTCGAGGAGCTATTCGTCGTTCACCTGCTGCCCTTCCAGTGGAACGTCCAAGGCTTCGAGGCGGGCTTCGATCAATGCCACCTCCGCGATGCCTACCTTGAGCTCGGCCTCGAGCTCGGCGGCACGCGCGGACCACTCCGCCGGCGTCAGCGAGGTGTCCGAAACCAACGCATCGATTTCGGCGACTATTGACTCGGCCTTCGCGTTCTCCGCTTCGAACTGTGACCGCAGATCGGCAAGCTCTGCTTGGACCCTCTCGATCCTGACTGGGCGCTCCGCCTCGGCGATCGAGCGGGGCTGTGGATCGATGCACCCGAGCAAGGTGGCTAGGATCACGACCCACGCCCCCCTCCTGATACTCGGCTTTGTCATGTGACTCTCCTCGGTTGCGGTCGTCCCTCGGAATCGCCAGAAGGGACGTGCGATCCGATTCACCGATCGAAGCCGACCTGGCTATGCAACATCTGTTTTGTTGCCCTACAGCCGCGCCCGGAGCTCCGAGAAGTTGCAGGGCCGGTGCCGGTTGTCGAGCTGCTCGACCAGGATGCGGTCCCAGGCGTCGCGGCAGGCACCCGGAGAGCCGGGCAGGGCGAAGATGTAGGTATTGCCCGCGAGCCCGGCCGTGGCCCGCGACTGCACCGTGCTGGTGCCGATGATCTGGAAGGAGACCATGCGGAAGAGCTCTCCGAAGCCGGGAATGTGCTTGTCGAACAGCGGCTCGAGGGCTTCGGGGGTGATGTCGCGGCGGGTGATGCCGGTGCCCCCCGTGCTGAGCACGATGTGCACCTGCTCATCGGCGACCCAGTCGCGCACCGCAGCGCGGATGGCCTCGATCTCATCGGGCACGATGGCGCGCTTCACGACATGATGCCCGGCCTCGGTGGCCCGGGAGGCGAGCAGCTTCCCGGACTTGTCCGTGTCTTCGGTGCGGGTGTCGGACACGGTGAGGATGGCGATATTGAGCGGCTCGAACTCGGTGGATCTGGCGTGGGACATGGGGCCTCCGAATGGAGCCTATTGCAGCTGGTCGAGCTCGGCCCACTCGCTGTGTACGGCTGTGTCCGGAGCGTCGATGCGGCGGTAGGTGTGGGCACCGAAGTAGTCGCGCTGAGCCTGGATGATGCAGGCGCTGCCCCGACCGAGTCGGATGCTGTCGTACCAGGCCAGAGATGCGGACAGGGCGGGCACGGGGATGCCCGCTGAGATGGCTGCGGCGACGACCCGGCGCCAGCCCGGTAGCGCGGCGGAGAGCTCGGCGGCGAAGTCGGGATCGAGGGCGAGCAGGGGCAGCTGTGGGTCGCGCTGGTAGGCATCGTAGACCCGATCCAGGAAGGAGGCGCGGATGATGCAGCCGGCTTTCCAGATGCGGCTGATGGCGGCCAGATCGGTCTCGTAGTGCTTGTCATCGCTGGCGGTCTGGAGCAGCGAGAAGCCCTGGGTGTAGGACATGAGCTTGGCGGCGTAGAGCGCGGACTCGAGGTCGGCTTCGGATACGTCGATGGCGCCGATGCTCCCGCCCAGCACGGCCTCTGCGCGGACCCGGAGCGCTTTGCGGGCCGAGAGCGCCCGGGCGTCGACCGCCGCGGTGACGGTGGACAGAGGCACGCCCTGGGTGATGGCGGAGATGCTGGTCCAGCGCCCGGTGCCCTTCTGCCCGGCGACATCGAGGATGATGTCGACGATGGGGCCATCCCCCTCGGGGTCCTTGGCGCCCACGATCTCACTGGTGATCTCGATGAGGAAGGAGGACAACCGGCCGGCATTCCAGCCCTCGAAGACCGTGCGGATCTGAGCGGGGGAGTGACCCGCGGCCCGGAGCATGGACCAGGTCTCGGCGATGAGCTGCATATCGCCATACTCGATGCCATTGTGCACCATCTTGACGTAATGACCGGCGCTTCCATTGCCGCACCAGGTGACACAGGGCCCCGAGTCGCTCACCGCAGCGGCGGACTCGAGCAAGGGGCGCAGGCTCTCCCAGGACTCTCGGGTGCCTCCGGGCATCATCGAGGGGCCCTTGAGCGCGCCCTCTTCGCCCCCGGAGACCCCCATTCCGACGAAGGTGATGCCGGTACCGGCCACCGCCTCGACGCGTCGGTCGGTGTCCGGGAAGTGGGAGTTGCCGCCATCGACGATGACATCGCCCGGCTCGAGCAGGGGCAAGAGCGCGTCGATCACCGCATCGACCGCACGACCGGCGGTGACCATGAGCAGCATGCGGCGGGGCTTCTTCACCGATGCGACCAGGGCTGCCAGATCGTCGGTGCCGACGAAGCGATCGTCGCCGTGCTCAGCGACGAAGGCGTCGAGCTTGCCTCGACTTCGGTTGTAGACGGCGACGGTCCAGCCTCGGCTGTGGAAGTTGCGGGCGAGGTTGGCGCCCATCACGCCGAGGCCGAGGACGGCCAGATCGGCGCTGGCTTGGTTGCTCATGAGGTCTCCGGGAGTTGGCTGGCCGCAGCTGGATCGGCGATCCAGAGCTTGGTGGGGCCATCGAGGTAGGTTGTGGGGAGCGCGGGGTCGAGAGCGAGCGCGCGGGCCAGGGCGCCCGCCTTGGCTTCGCCGCCCACGACGAGCACCGCGTGCTGGGCCCGATTGAGCAGCGACAAGCCCATAGAGAGCCGCTGTGGTGGGGGCTTGGGGCTGTCCTCCACCGAGATCACCCGCTGGGTCGAGCGCATCTTGTTGTGGCCGGGGAAGAGCGAGCCGATGTGCCCATCGGGCCCCATGCCGAGCAGCAGCACGTCGGGGTCGGGCACGGTGCTGGCGAGCTGCTTGCGGGCGGACTCGAGGTCGCAGGGCAGCGCCCAGCCGTGAACGGTGACCGGTACCGGCGCGCCATCGGCGAGCTCTGCATAGACCAGCCGGGTGTTGCTCTGGGCGGGCAGGTCATGCCAGTCGCAGACCGGAGGGATGGGCAGGTGCCGCTCGTCGACCAGGGTGAGGGTGAGCCGCCCGAGTAGCTGAGGATCGGCCTTGCGCAGCTGGTTGAGCACGGGCCCCGGAGTGGAGCCACCGGGAACGGCCAGCACGCAGTGACCGCGCGCTGCGATGACCCCGGCGACCCGGCTGAGGATCGCCGCTGCGGCCGCTGTGACCGGGTCTTTGTGGACCGCGAGGCTCATGTGCCCTCCGTCCACAGGCCCTCGCAGCCTTGAAAGAGCGCGTTGGCTTCGTCCGGGCCCATGCTGCCGGCGGGGTAGCTGTGGACGGGCCCGTCGTTGGCTTCCCAGCCCGCGCGGATGGCGTCGACGAAGCGCCAGGCGGCCTCGACCTCGTCGCCGCGGATGAACAGGGTGGGGTTGCCGTTGATCGCGTCGAGCAACAGGCGCTGGTAGGCATCGGGGGTGGGCCCAGCGTCGAGGTCGCTGTAGTCGAAGCCGAGCACGCTGCGCTGCATGATCATGCCCGCGCCGGGTTTCTTGACCAGGAAGGACAGCCTCACGCCCTCGACGGGCTGGATGAGGATGTGCAGATCGTTGGGTCGCAGCGCGCAGACATCGCCCGGAAGTGGGCCATTCAGCAAGTCGAGGGGAGGGGTCTTGAAGCGGAGCACCACCTCGGTGAAGCGCTTGTTCAGTGCCTTTCCGGTGCGGAGCAGGAAGGGCACCCCGCTCCACCGCCAGTTGTCGATGAGGGCGCGGACTGCGAGGTAGGTCTCGGTCTGAGAGTCGTCGGCGACCCCATACTCTTCGCGGTAGTCGTGCTCGCGGACCTCGGACTTGGCGTACTGGGCGCGCACGACATGGGTGCGGACCTCTTCGGGGGCGAAGCTACGCAGGGCATCGAGGACCTTGACCTTCTCGTTGCGGACCGCGTCGGGCTTCATGCTGCTGGGGGGCTCCATCGCGATGAGGGCAAGGACCTGAAGCACGTGGTTCTGGAGCATGTCGCGGCTGGCACCGGCCTTGTCGTAGTAGGCGCCTCGCTTGCCCTCCATGGCGACCGTCTCGCAGACGCTGATCTCGACCGACTCGAGATGCTTGCGATTCCACAGGGGCTCGAAGATGGCGTTCTGGAAGCGAAGCGAGAGGATGTTCTGGACGGTCTCCTTGCCCAGGTAGTGGTCGATGCGGAAGATCTGCTCTTCGCGAAGATGCCGGTGCAGCAGGGTGTTGAGCCGGTTGGCCGAGTGTAGATCGGTTCCGAAGGGCTTCTCGACGACCACCCGGCGCCAGCCCTCGGTCGCCTCGGGCTCGCAGTCCACCAGGCCCTGCTTGGAGAGCGCCTCCACGGTGGGGGCGAACAGGCTGGGTGCGAGGGCGAGGTAGAACAGTCGCCCCACCAGACTGGGATCTTCGCCTGCGTTGAGTGCCAATCCGTCGAGATGGCCTTCCAGGGTCTCGACCTGATGGGGGACGGCCGCATCGGCACGCTTCCAGGACAGGTGGGGCTTGAAGTGCTCCCAGGACTCCAGCAGGTGCTCTGGGATCCAACCGGTGAGCTCGGCATGCCACTCCTCGGGGGTCTTGTCCGAGCGGGACACCCCGATGACCTGGATGGGGCCCCGGAAGTTGTCCTCGGCGAAGTTGCGCAGCAGCGCGGGAATCAGCTTGCGTGAGGTGAGATCTCCGGACGCACCGAAGATCACGATCTGAGCGAGTCGAGCCAAGCATCACCCCCTGGGAAAGCGAAGCTAACTCAGCGAGACCGGCCCCGTGGGACCGGTGGCCCCAGGTCGTCACCGAAGACCCACTCGTCGGCGAACCACCCGAGGGCGCCGATGGGGATCGCGAGCAAGGCCAGGATCATTGCAGCCCCGACCGCGGTGAGCTCGACGGGGTTGCGCACGAGGAGCTGGGGCAGCATCGCGAACATCGCGAGCAGCCCCGTCACCCGCCAGTGGCAGTCGCTCACCATTCGACCGTAGGCCCAGGGGTAGATGAACACCTCGCCCAGGCCGACCATGATGAGCATGAGGACCGCGGGTGTGGCGTCGCCCATGGACCAGGTGAGGACCGCCGCAGTGGACATCAGCAGCGCACCGACCCCGGAGAGGGCCCCGATAGCGGCGGGCTTCTTGAGGAGCTGTAGCACCAGGAGCACGGGGATGGTGAGCAGGCTGGTGGTGATGACGGTGATGGGGTTGGCGACCAGCTGAATCATCCCCATCGTGCTGTCCGGATCGGCGGGGATGCGGATGGGATTGAGCAGCGCCCACACGGCCTTGGCCGACAGCAACAGCACGAAGACCAGCAGCGCGGCCCCCATCACTCGCGTGGTCGCCCCCTCTTCCGGGGGGCGGGGCTGCTTCTTGGCGAACCACCAGGTCAGGGTGGGGATGGGGAGCAGCGCGAGCCCTGCTCCGCAGGCGGCAAGGCCGGTCCAGCGGTAGTCATCGGGGACCAGGGGAGCGAGGGTGTGGGTGAGGTTGGACATGGCATAGAAGCCGAAGACGATGGCGTAGCGAAGCCCTGGAGTCCCGCCGGTTGCGGAGGCTCCCATCGCAGCCAGGATGGACACCCAGGCCATCCCATGGCCGACCATCGCCACCCAGAACGGTACCGCTCCGGGATCGCTGAGCAGCCAGGCGCCGCCTCCGAGGAGTAGAGCGAGCGCTCCCCCTGCGACGAGGTGGGGCCCGAACACAGCGATCGCGAGGGCCGCCGCGAGCATTCCGCCGAATTGATAGTAGAGGGAGACCTCGAGGGCGGCCATCCCGTCGGGTCCTGCGGCGCCCAAGGTCTCGATGGCGACGGCGCGGATGGCCCGGTAGGCGGCCAGCTCCCCAAAGGCGACCAGGGGGAGCGTGAAGAAGGCGACCCAGGTGGTCCACGCTGAGAATTCCTCTTTGGAACCTACCATTCTTTGGCACCGAGTCGACAGCCATCGGCGTGGCCGAGCTTGCAGGCCCGCTCGAAGGCCTGGCGTGCGCGGGGCACGTCCTTGGGCGCCCCGTTGCCCTGGGCAAGCATCAGACCGAGGTTGGTGCAGGCCATGGGATGGCCCCCGGCGCAGGCGCGTCCGTAGAGCTCGACGGCCCGCGGGGCGTCGACGGGTACGCCCTGACCACGCTCGAAGATGACCCCGAGGTTGGAGCAGCCGCGGGGAACGCCCTGTTCGCAGGCCCGCTCGAAGAGGGAGAGCGCTCGGGCGTCGTCGCGAGGGGCGCCCCGACCGGTGGCGACCATCACTCCCAGGCTGGCGCAGCCTTCGATGGCGCCGGCGTTACAGGCCTTTTCGTAGAGTTGGGTGGCGCGGTCATCCGATCTCTGGACCCCCTCGCCATCCTTGTGAAGATCCCCCAGCAGCGAGCAACCGACCGGGTCCCCGTGGTCGCAGCCGACGCCGTAGAGCTGGGCGGCGTGGGCGGGGTCGCGCTCGACGTGGGCCCCCTTCTCGTACAGAGACCCCAGGGCGGTGCAGCCGTTGGCGTACTTGGAGTCGCACACGGCGCTGTAGATCTCGAACGCTTTGGCGTCGTCTTCGGGGATGCCCTCTCCGCGCTCGTAGATCTCGCCCAGTCGCAGGCATCCGTCGCGCCAGCCCGCATCACAGCTCTGCTGGTAGCGCGCCGTTCCCTGCTTGGCCGAGGTGGCCATGAGCAGGTTGCCGAGGTTGGCACAGGCTCGACCATCTGCGGGGCAGGCCCCCTCGTAGAGCTGGGTGGCGCGCTTCAGATCGACCTTGGTGCCTCTGCCTTTCTCATACATCCAGGCGAGGGAGGTGCATCCCGGTGCGAGGCCTAGCTCGCAGGCCTTTTGATAGAGTTCTACGGCGCGGAATGGGTCTGTGGCCACATCGCGGCCGGCCTCGTAGGAGACGGCTGCGCTGAGGCAGGCTTGGGGGTCGGAGGCTTCGCACGCCTCGACGGCGCGCTCGACCGGACCGGCGAGGGCGGCGAGGACGAACAGGTGCATGGCCACAGCCTACAGCACGAACTACGCGGGGAGGAGTGCGTGCTCGTTGTCGAAGCGCGAGTACTCTTCGGTTGGGATGGCGTCCTCGATGAGGTCTGCTTCATCGGCCCGGGGAAAAGCGGGCGCGGGCGTGGCGGTGACGGCACCGTAGGGGTACACGCCGACGCAGTCGAACTCCATATAGGGGAGGATCGCGACTGCGGTGTGCGGCTCGACGCCGACCAGCTCGACGACCTCGATGGGCTCCATATCCTCGAAGGCGATCTCGGTCAGATCGAGGTCTCTGGCGCCGTCGGCTCGGACGTAGATCATGTCCGAGTCCGGAAAGAAGGTGTTGTGCATGGGAGCATCCGATGGTGGGAGGGAAGGGGAGGGTGCCGGAGGGAAGCCCTGGGAGGGCGAGAGGCCCCATCATCGTAGCATGTCGGGCACCGTTAAATTGCGGATGCGCGCGATTTTTTAGATTTCTCCGGAATCCTGCGCTTTGTCTGGGCGTTGGATCGCGCACCTCGGATCTCGGTGTACCGGGCATACAGGTGGTCTTGGCGGACTGACGGGATTAGATCTCCGGGCCGCTGGAGTCTGTCATTCCTTCCAATTCCCTCGTCAAGGTGCTCCCACCGGGCCCCTTTCCTCCCAGCGGTACCGAGCCCGAAGGGGTCGTCGACCTGGGGATTCGGCTGCGAGACACGCTATACCGGCGTGCCGTGCTGCTCGACACTCGCGCAGCGCTCCACTCCAACATCCGCAGCGCCGCACGCTCCCCGCAGCAGCTCATCATGGTGCTGCCCTCGATCGATGCCTTCATCGATACCTGGCCTCTGGCCTCGATGATCGAAGCCAGCATCGAGAGCTGGCGCGAGGCGCCCGATCCACATTCGCTGGCGGTGATGTTCCGCGCATCCGAGGTCATCGGCCATGTGCTGGGCTGGCCGCGCAGTGTCGACCGTCGCTGGCCGCTGCCGGACGAAGCATGGATGCGCCGGCAGGTAGAGGCCACCAATGTGGTCGTGGTGCCCCGGGGTCCGCGCGATGGTTCTGCGGCAACCTCCGTTGCGCTCAACTCCAACTTCGTCGAGGCCGAGCCCCTCGCCCTGCCCCGCACGATTCAGGCCCACGGAGACGAGCTGGTGGCGCGGATCGCCGAGCTCACCTCCACCCTGCGCACCGGCATGGCCAAGGCGGTCGATGTCGATGGCTGGGTTCCTTGGGACGAGGCCAGTCAGGCCGCTCTGCACGAGCTCAACGGCGCATCCGACCTGCAGGATGCGTACTCGCGCTTTGGTCTCGCAGCCCTCGTCGCCGGGGCGGGGCCTCCTTTCGACGAGCTCCTCGAAGATGCACCGGAGGGCACCTGGGGGCCTCGACTTCAGCGCACCTGCGACGCCCTCGTCGTGCCCACTCTCGACAATGATGGGGCGATGAATCCCGTCGGCGTGCTCTGTTGGGACGCACCGTACCGGCCGGTCAAGGTCAATCCGGTCGCCATCTCGGTGCTCGAGGTCCTCGACGATGCCTGCACCGTCGACGAGATCGCCACGGCTCTCAAGTCCAACCCCGAGCTGGTCGAGGGGGTGCTCCGTCAGCTCCTCGAGGTAGGCGCCGTCACCGCGATCGAGGACGCTCCCTCCCAGGACGAGGACGACGAGGTGATCGTGCGAAAGAGCTCTGGTGGTACGGTCTCTTCGGAACAACCGTCCGCGGAGAGCTGACCAGATGGAGCAGCAGCAGAGCGTCGTGCTCCAGGGCGTCGTCGCCCTCGCCTCGTTGGTGATCATCGTCGCTGGCCTCAAGGCCTCCAGCGACATGATGCTGCCCATCCTGTTCTCGGTCTTCTTGGCCATCCTCGGCGTGCCGGTGGTGCGGCTGCTGGAGCGGGCGCGCGTTCCCACCTGGATCGGCATCCCCATCGTCGTGTTGCTCGCCGGGCTCGGCCTGGTGGCCATCACCGCGGTCGTCGCGCAGACGGTACGGGGCTTCACCGCCGAGATCGGCAAGTACGAGCAATCCTTCAACGAACTGGTCGCCACCGCGCTCCGCTGGGCGGATCACTTCGGGCTCGAGCTCGACCTCAGCACCATCACCGATCTGGTCCAGCCCAGCGTGATGATGGGGGTCCTCACCCAGACCCTCAATGCATTGATCGCGGTGCTCTCGCGCATCATCATCGTCATTGTCACCATGACCTTCATCATGTTCGAAGCCACCGAGCTCGAGGGTAAGTTCAAGGCAGCCTTCGGCACGGATGCGCGGCCGGCTGGGCCCTTCACCGATGCCACACTCCAGGTCCAGCGCTACCTCGTCATCAAGAGCATCGCGAGCGCCTTCACGGGCGTGCTCATCGCGGCGGGCACCCACTTCCTCGGGCTCGACTTCCCGATCATGTGGGGGCTCATCGCATTCCTGTTCAACTACGTGCCCAGCATCGGCTCCATCGTCGCGGCGATTCCCGCGATCGTGCTCGCGATCGTCCAGCTCTCGTGGGGCTCGGCGGTGGCGGTTGGCGTGCTGTACGCGGTGGTCAATGTGTCTATCGGAAACTTCCTGGAGCCGCGGATCATGGGGCGCTCCCTGGGCCTGTCGCCCTTGGTCGTGTTCCTCTCCCTGCTGTTCTGGGGATGGGTCTGGGGGCCGGTGGGGATGCTGTTCTGCGTGCCCATGACCGTCATCGCAAAGCTATTCCTGGAGAGCCAAGAAGACACCCGGTGGATTGCGGTATTTCTAGGGTCTCCCAAAGAGATCCTGGCCGACTCCAAGCCATGAGATCGGCGGTCGTCGATGCCTCCGAGGCCTTGCGGGATGCGGTCTCAGCCCATCTCGATCCCATCGGAAAGGCCGAGATCGTTCTCAACCCGCTTCAATACGCCTGGGAGCCCCATCGGCTCTACCTGGAGCGCTATTCACCGCGAGACGGCATCGGTGCACTGTGGATGGGCATGAACCCGGGTCCGTGGGGAATGGCTCAGACCGGAGTCCCCTTCGGGAGTGTGCCCCGGGTTCGTGGCTTTCTGGGGATCACGGGACGGGTCGATATTCCCGAACGCACCCACCCAAAGCGGCCTATCCTCGGCTTCGACTGTCAACGATCCGAGGTCTCGGGTGATCGCGTCTGGGGCACGATCGAGGCCGAGTGCGGTACCCCCGAGCGCTTCTTCGCGAACCACTTCATCACCAACTACTGCCCGCTGGTCTGGCAGAGCGCGACCGGGGCCAACCTCACCCCGGACAAGCTGCCGGCGCGGGCTATGGCGCCGATTCTCGCCGCCTGCGATGCGCACCTCGCAGCGGTGGTTCGCGCCACGCGGCCCAAGATGATCATCGCGGTGGGGGCTTGGGCAGAGCGCTGTGCCCGTCGCGTGGTCGCCGACCATGAGCTGGATGTAGCCGTGGGGCGCATCCTCCACCCGTCCCCTGCTTCTCCCGCTGCGAACAGAGGGTGGGCCGAGGCCGCGACTCGTCAGCTCACCGAGCTCGGTCACCCGTTGTCAACGGGCCCCACTGGGGCTTCATAGGTGGTAGAACTGCGGGCGTGTCGGTATCGAAGAACGCATTCACCTTCCACAACTGCCTCGGTGAGGGCGGATATGGCGAGGTCTACCTCGCCACTCAGCAGACTGTTGGGGGGATCAAGCGCGATGTGGCGGTCAAGATCCTGCACGAGCGCTACGACGAGCAGTCGGATGCCGTGAAGCGCCTGCGTGACGAGGGGCAGGCCCTGGCCTTGCTCGCTCATCCGGCCATCGTCTCTGTGCACCAGTTCTGCGAGATCAACCACCGGCTCGCGTTGGTGATGGAGTATATCGAGGGGGCTGACGTCTCCTACTTCTGCGATCCCGAGCGGCTGCTGCCCGAGCGAATCTGTGTCGAGGTCGTGCGCGAGGTCGCCGAGGCCCTCAGCCACGCGCTCACGGTCCACAACCCCAAGACCGATCGCCCATTGAATATGATCCACCGGGATATCAAGCCGGCGAATATCCGCATCACGGTCGACGGAAATGTAAAGCTGATGGACTTTGGAGTCGCGCGCTCCACCGAGATGGACCGCAAGGCCAAGACCGCGATGGGCGATGTCATGCTCACCGCGGGCTTTGGGGCGCCAGAGGCTCTTGGGTTTGGGGTCACCGGTCCTATGGTCGATGTGTTCGCGCTTGGCGTCACCTTCTTCCAGATGTGCACGGGCGAGTCCTTCTACGGCAAGACCGACCTCGCATTTCAGGTGTCCCTGGCGATGGACAGCGAGGACTACAACATCCACCTCGAGGAGCGACTCGCGCTCATCGGCAACCCAGAACTCCGCAAGCTCTGCGGCGATATGCTGAAGTTCCAACACGAGCTCCGCCCGGAGGCTGTCGAGATTGCCGATCGGGCGGATGATCTGTGGCGGTCACTCGATGGCGAGACTCTCGGAAAATTCGCGAGGCACCTGAAGTTTCCTGATCTGTCGTACTCCGATGCGGAGTTCTGCGGCAAGCTCATCGACGGGAAGGGGGAGATCGTAGGTGCCCAGGCACCTCTCGCGGCGGCGCCGCGGTCTTCGGCCTCGGGTGCACCGGGGTTCTCGCCCAGCCCCTCCTTGGCTCCCCCTGCGCCGGAGTTTGGGGAGTCCCGGACCCTGGAGCTCACCTCGCCCCCACCCGAGCCCCGGGTCAGCGCGCCCATGCCCGCACCCCCGCCGGTGGCGTCCGCTCCGATGCCTCCCGCGGCGGGGGGCTCGAATGCGCCCATCTTGATCGGTGTGGCGGCAGTTCTGGCGGGCCTGGCGATGTTTGGAATCGGGATCGTCGCGCTCCTTGCAGCGATCTTCCTCAGCTGATCGTAGGGTGGGGTATGCGAATCCTGCTCCCAATCCTGCTCGCCGGCTGCGCAGCTCCTGAGGTTGTGCTCTACACCTTTGCTCCGCTTCCGGGTTCTCCTCGTGGGATCGCTTCGGGTCCCGATGGGAATCTGCTCGTTCAGCACGAGGAGGGCGCCGCCTGTTGTCGGGTCACCGCCTTCGTGCCCTCGGCTTCTACCGAGGTGTTTGGGCGCTCAGCGGGCCCGGGCAGGCCGATGGTCTCCGACGACCGGGCCTACACGCTCTCGGCGACAGGGGTGGTCGCGTCCCGGGGCCAAGAAGAACTGTGGACCGCGGATGGAGAGGGTGAGGTGGTGGCCTCGGGCTCGGCGGCGGTCACTCCGACCGGGACGGTGATCTTCGCGACCGTGGATGGGTCGTCGGGTCAGGTCCATGGCTACACGCGCCTGGGGCAACGGCTGTGGACGACCGAAGTGTCGGGCTCGGTCGTAGGGGCAATTCGCTCGGGAGCAGACTCCACGCTCTACCTCAGCGTCCAGGGTTCGCAGACCTTGTTGCTCTCGATGGCGGGGGAGAGCGGCGCGGTGCTCTGGTCCGAGGCCAGCTCAGACCGGCCCCTCGCGGTGCTCGATGAAGGGGTCCTCGTCGATCGCGACGGGCGTCTCGCTATGCTCGCACCCTCGGGACTGACGATCTGGGAGTCGGATGCAGCGGTCGGCCAAGCCGGGATCGCGCTCACCCACGATGGCGTGGCTTGGGCGGTTGGCCCGCAATCCATCACCCGTGTCGAGGTCGCCACGGGCACGGTGTTTCAGGAGCTGGGCCGGGTGTGTAGCCCGATGACCTATGGAGCGGACAACGCCATGTGGGCGGTCTGCGACGCCTCTGTCGAAGATCAGGTCGAGCTGACCCGTATCGGGGCCTTGCCCACGGCCGTGTCCGAGCCCTTCGGGGGGGAGGTCTCGCTGGCGCCGCTGCTGCTCAACGGAAGCGCCTTCGTCCTGGTGGGAGGGGACTCCCCGCGCTTGTTGGGGTTCTCTGGCGCGCCGCCCCAGAGCACGTCCAGCCCGTGGTCGACCGCGTTCGGCGTCGCGAACACGGGGCGTCCGGACTGAGTCAGGTGGGTGGAGCGGGGATCAGGTCTCGCTGGCTTCGATTCCACGTGCGCGGGGCCATGAAGGGCATCAGTCCGAATGGGGTGAGCACCAGAGCGGCGATACCGAAGAAGGAAGCGATTCCGAGCAGGGGCGGGAAGAGAAGCCCGAGCACGAACGAGAAGGCGGTGATGCAGGCGAGCCCCACGACCACGAACAGGATCGCGACCGCCCACCAGGCACCCTTGGCGGTCGAGGCCATGAGAGGCCCCCCGCACTGCCCAGTCTGGCCGTTGATGTACAGCACTCTGCGTGCGCCAGTGTGGTCTTCGTACCAGGTGACCCACACCGGGTGCAGCATCCAGGTCCAGTTGCGGTCCTCGAAGCTGCAATCGGCGGTGAAGCCCCGGATGTGCTGGGCTCGTGCGGCTTCGTACGCATGCTCCGAGGCCCGCCCGAGGATGCGCTCCCGGGCTTGGGACCACGCATCATCCTGGCCCACGTCCGGAAGGCAGAGCATGGCCGAGTCGATGTCCGAAGGGGCAGCAGGCACGGCCTGTGAGCGGTCGTAGTCCCCGATCCGCTCGATCAGATCGGGGTAGATCTCGAGTCCCGGTGCTGCGGTGTTGTCGTAGCGGTGGGACATGACCCCGAGGTGCGGGCGCCAGTCGATACGGACCTCGATCTCCTCGCTGCTGATCCACCGACCTCCGACCAGCCGCTCCCGGGCGCTCGAGACCTCGTAGTCGAAGCCGAGCTCGGCCTGCCAGCTGCCCGAGAAAGTGGCGTCGACGAGCCAGGACGGGAACCACACACGGCGGGCCCTCTCGCCCAGGCTCTTGGGGTCCAGGCCGGCGCACTTGTACCGGACCGGGTGGATGAATGTGGCGAGTACATCGGTGGGATCGTCGATCTCGAAGGGGATGCGAAGCTCCGGCTCGCCGAGGGGGACGAGAGCAGGTCGAGCCTCGAGCTCGGAGCGGGCACACCAGGGGCACACGGCTCCGATCTCGGCTTCTGGGACGAGCAGCGTGTAGCCGCAGGACCGGCACCCAGCGGGGTGATGTTGGGTGCCTTCGACGAGCAACCCACCCATGGGAATCTCGCGGGTCTTCATCGGCTGGCCTCCGCGTGGAGAGCGGCGGCGTACAGGTCGCCCTGGCGCCGCCAACCCCACTTGAGGATCCTGCATCCCGGCCAGAACATCAGGAAGATACCAATCAATAGCCAGGATAGCGGGACGCCCACGCAAGACACCCAGGCCAGCCCGGGGACCATATACGCGAGCATCCACAGGTAGACGATGCTCCAGCGGACCGGCCGGGAGCCCCCAACGGCCCCGGTTTGGCCATTGACTACGATATTATAGGTCTTTCCGCGATATTTGTAGCTGGATACGTAGATGGGCAGGAGCAGGCATTGCCAGGACTCGTCGTCGAAGTCGATGTCGACGGTGAAGCTGGCCCGGTAGTCCCCCGGAACTTCATCCTTCGCGGCCTTTGTCGTGAGCGCCCGAATGCGCTTCCGGCCTGTCCTCCAGGCATCTGGCAGGGAGATCTTCCAGCCGGAGGCCGGCCACCCGGCGAGGAGCTTGGGGTCGTACTCGCTGGCCGCAGCGAGGTCGAAGGGCTCGATATGCTGGATGACCGTGGGGTTGAGGTGCTCGGTGCCGGGGACCAGAATGGCGTCGAGATCGAGCTCGACCTTGCCGCGCTCTGTCTCCCAGCTCACCCAGGGGATGATGATCGGCGGGCCCTCGCTGCTCTCGATGACCTTGGCCTCGTTGGTGCCGACCAGGGCTTGCCAGTCGGCCTCCACTTTGGAATTGAACCGCCAGAATGGGAGGTAGATTCCGACGAAGTTGTCGACTGCGGACAGGTTGCCCGCCCGGGATGGGAACATCCAGCTCCCCTCTGCAAGCCACGCTGCGACCCGATCGGCGAGCTCGGCCCGGTCGAGTCGGAATGGGGCCACGTAGCGGGGGCGCAGAGATTCCTCCGCGGCACGGATATGGACGGTGTGGGATCCACAGAAAGGGCAGCGCTCTGAGAGCTGCTCGGCGTCGATGGCGAGTGTTCCCCCGCAGCTGTCACATTGTTGTTCACGCCTATCGACCCCCCAGCCCTGCTCGGCCCCTTCGAGTGCCTCGAGCGTGAACTCGTTGTGTCGGACCCACCCGACTTCGGTGACCTCCACCGACTCGACGGCGCCGCAGTTGTTGCACTTCAGGCCACCCGCGACGCCATCCCATCCCGCATCTGCGCCACAGGAGCGGCACTTGTGTTGCTGTGCCTGCTCGACCTGTTCGGCCTCGGGAGCAGGAACGAAGAGCCGGACGAAGCGGAGGGCGCTGTCGGCTTCGATGAACCCCGCTGGAGGGGTGAATGCGGGCACTTCGCTCATGGCATCTCACATCTGCGCTGCCATGTAGTCGATTTTGCTTCGTTTGGGGGCTTGCCCGGGCCGGGTGGTAGGCTGCACCGTGCTCGACGACTCCCAACCCGAATCCCCCGAACCCTCTCCCCGAGTGCTCCTGGTCGCCGCACGGGCGATACGGGTCGCCTCGGCCGCGCAGACCGAAGAGGACCTGTTCGAGGGGACGTGTGCGCTCCTGGTGGAGAGCGCCGGCTATGCGCTCGCATGGGTCGGTATCGCGAAGCATGACGCACAGAGTTCCGTAGAGAGCACCGCCTCTGCGGGGGGTCGATCCTACCTGGACGCCATCGAGGTCTCCTGGGCCGATACTCCACTGGGGCGTGGCCCGACGGGCACGGCCATCCGCACGGGGCAGCCGGTGGTCCTCAACGACCAGGCGGAGTCGGCGGCCTACGCCCCGTGGCTGGAGAGCGCCCGCGCCCACGGGATCGAGGCCTCTGCGGCCTTTCCCATCACCGACTCCGGGGAGGTCGTCGGAGCCCTCAACATCTACTCGGCCCGGGCGGGGGGCTTCGACAGCAGCGAGTGCGCGCTGCTCGGGGACGTGGCCGATGCCCTCTCCCTGGGACTCACCGCTCTCCGCCAATCCAAGATACGTGCGGACTCGGCCCGAGATCTGAAGCTCGCCCATGCCCAGCTCGAAGCCATCTACCAGGCCAGTCCGGATCTGATCTTCATCCATGGCGGAGACGGTCGGGTCTTGGACGTCAATCCCGCCGCCGAGGTGTTCTACGGAATGAGCGTCGAGGAGATTCGCAATACCGATCCGGCACGGCTGATGGGGGATGGTCATACGCTCGAGGAGGCGGTATTCCATGTCCAGAAGGCGCTGGAGAACGGCTCCGAGGACTTCGCTTGGGTCGGTCGTCGAGGGGATGGAACGGTCTTCCCCTGTGAGGTACGCCTGCGCCGACTTCCGGGCGCAGGCTCCGACCCAGAGCATCCGAGTGTGCTGGCGGTCAGCCGGGATCTCACCCACCTCAACCGCCTCCAGGATGAGGTGGTTCAGGTGCAGCGGCTCGAGTCCTTGGCGGTCCTGGCCGGTGGTATCGCCCACGACTTCAACAACCTGCTTGCGGGGATCCTCGGGAATATCGAAATGGCTAGCGCAGAGCCCGGGATGAGCTCCTCCGCTCTGGAGCTGCTCGACCAAGCGGAGAGCGCTGCAAATCGCGCACGTGGCCTCACTCGGCAGCTCCTCGCCTTCGCCAGAGGCGGGGACGGGGAGGTCGCAGTCTTCGACCTCGGGGAGCTCGTCCGAGAGGTCGCGACCTTCGTCTTCGCCGGGCAATCGGTCGTGGCTCGGCTCGACCTCCCGGCTGCTCCGCTGATGGTCCGGTCGGATCGGGAACAGCTCGCTCAGGTGTTCGACAATGTGCTGCGCAATGCGCTCGAGGCCTCTCCCAGGGGCGCCGCGGTGGAGGTGGAGCTGCGCCTCACCGATTCGGGTGCAGCGGTCGTCATCGTGCAGGACGGGGGCTCTGGGGTCGACGCCATGGACGCTCCACGCATCTTCGAGCCCTTCTACTCCACCAAGTCGGGAGGTTCGGGACTGGGGCTGTCCAGCGCATTCGGCATCCTCCGACGCTGTGGTGGGGAGCTGGCGCTGTTGCCCTCAGAGAAGGGGGCCCGCTTTCGGATCGGGATTCCGGCCTCTCTACGGGTCGAGGAGGCCTCCGAATCACACAAGCCCGGGCCACCTGCTCCCGGTCCGGTTCGAAGTGACCGTCGTCGGGCTCTGGTCATGGACGACCAGGCGGACCTTCGGCGACTATTCACCCGGATGCTCGCCCAGCGTGGCTTCACAGCCGTACCGTGCGCAGATGGAGACAGCGCACTCGCCCTCTGTCGCGAGGCGGTAGCTGCGGGCTCACGGTTCTCCTTGGCGCTGCTCGATCTCACCATTCCTGGCGGAAGAGGGGGGTACGAGATCCTGGCGGAGCTACGCGAACTCGACCCGGAACTGTGTGTCGTGGCCGCGACGGGCTACGCCGACACGGATGTTCGGACTGCGGAATTCGACGGATTGTTGGCCAAGCCCTTTGGCCTGTCGGTGCTCACAGAGGAGCTCCGGCGGCTGCTCCTCACGGATTGAGCGCAGACACAGGGGGGTCGCGCGCATAGTGTCGGAGTCGGAGTCCCGCGCGTGAACAGTGTGTTTCGTAGGAGATGGCCTCGTTTGGTAACGGACCGCTGCCAAGGGGGACGAGCACCCATCTTGATTCAGGAGAAGATGGGATGAGCAGAGGAATGATGTTTGGCATGAGTGTGATGATGTTGGCGCTCGTAGCGGGCTGCGGGAAGGACGAAGAGCCCCCCGTGGAGACCGACACCGACACCGACACCGACACCGACACCGATGCGGATACCGACACCGACACCGATGCGGACACCGACACCGACGCGGACACCGACTCCGACACCGACACCGATGTGGGGGGCGGTACTCGGAGCAGCTCGGCTTCCTACCTGGACCCGGTCACCTTCACGGGATCCCAGAGCACCGCAGCCGGTGCGGTCTACGAGGTGCTCCCCGGGCCCTCTGTCATCAACCCCCTGATGGACCCGACGCCGTTCTCGAACTCCACCATCGACGCCGTGGGGACCTATTCCTTCAGCATCGATGACACCGACGACGTCGACTCGGTGGACTCTACAGATGCCGTCACCGCTGCGGACATCCGGTTCACGGGCAACGACGGCACCAACTACCTGATCGACTCGATCGCCGTCATCCACAAGGCCGATGGCACCGGGGACCACACTTTCTTCGGCGGTGTGGGTCTCAACAAGACCATGCACGGCGACACAATGGTGGGCACGGATATGATGCCCAAGATGATGTCGTACATCACGCTGTGGGGCATCGTCGATCTCAAGAACGCGGACACCGGTGCGGTCGTGGCCGCTGGGCGAGTCGTGCACATCATGTCGGCGACCGCGGTTCGCGACAGCAATCGCGAGCTGCTCACCGATGTGGCGACCGATATGTCGGACCACGACTTTCGGCGCGCCGAGACCCATGTGATCCTCCCGCCGACTGATATGGCAGGGGACCCGAGTCCAGTGCCCGGCACCGATCATGGCTTCATCCACATGATGTACTCCGATGTCGAGCTCACCGGCCCTAGCCGTGCTCCCGGTCTGGCCTACGAGATCCTCCCGGGTCCGTCTGTCATCAATCCGGCCATGGATCCCACCCCGTTCTCGGACCGGATTGCCCTCGGGTCGGGCAGCTACTCCCTGACCACTACCGACGTAGATGCAGTCGATTCGCTGACCTCCGGGGATATCGCTGACGACTTCCAGCTCGCCTTCGAGCTCGACGATGGCACGGGCTACCAGATCAACGGCATCAACATCATCCACAAGGAAGAGGGCACCGGGGATCACAGCTTCCTCGGCGGGGTTGGCTACGACGTGCTCATGCACGGCGACACCATGCTCGGCACCGATATGATGCCCAAGATGACCTCGTACATCACCCTGTGGGGCACGGTCGATCTGCTGGACTCCACCGGTGCGATGGTCGCTCCCAACCGGGTGCTTCACCTGATGGTGGCCGGCCGGGTGCGGGATGACGCTCTGGCCCTCAGCACCGACGTCACCACGGACACCAGCGACCTGTCCCCGGACCGTCGCGAGACCCACATCATCCTGCCGCCCACCGATATGGCGGGGAATATGGCTCCAATCCCAGGTACCCGACACGGGTTCCTGCACCTGATGTTCGAAGAAGTGGACCTGGTCCAGTAGGACTCAGAAAGCCACCGAGGCACCGGCCTGGATCACGGGGAGGACGGTTCCGTTCCCGAGCGCCAGGTCGACTCCGGCGTCGAGCTGGGCCGTCTTGCCCAGCGCGATGGCCGTGCCCCCGCCCACGAAGGATGTCGTGTTCAGCCCGCCGCCGCCGTTGAGGTAGGGGCTGAACACGCCGATGGAGGTGCCGACCCCCCCGCCAAAGAGCATCGAGACGGGGAGGTTCGAGGTGACGGTCGGGCGCATATGGACCCAGAAGCCGAACCGGTCGACTGACACGGCCAGATTGGTGCCGACCCCAACGGTGAGTGCGCCGGGGAAGAACACCTCGGGCACGACGTTCAAGTAGACGCGCTCTCCGATCGGGGTCCCGAGCTTCGCCCCGACGCCCATATCGGTGACGCCCAGCTTCCCATCCGCGACAGCGAGGGTCGGTGTCCACACCCGCAGCTCGACCGCGTCATGGACCCCGATTCGCCCGACGAGCCCGGCGGCGCCGACGAAGGGATCGGGGATGGCACCGACGCCGGCCTCGAACAGAATATGCCCGGCGTTGATGGTCTGCCCAGACTCGCCCACACCGGGCCGATCGGGTGAGAAGCGCACGTCATCGCTGGCGAGGGCGGCTGTGACCAGGAGGATCATCGGGGTCTCCGCTGAGGGCTTGTTCAGGCTACACCGAGAGGTGCTCCGTCCCCATCGGCTCTCCGAACTTGCACGTGATGTTCGAGTGCTTGCGCTACACTCGCGCCATGGAACTGCTACCCGGCGCAAAGGTCGAGCGGTACGTGGTCATCTCCCGGCTCGGATCGGGGCTCATGGCCACGACCTACCACGTTCGCCACGAGATTCTGGACACCCATCACGCCCTGGTTGTGCCGAACCAGCGCGCGCCGGGATTGTTCCGCCGGCTGGTGGCTGGGGCCAAGATCCAGGCCAAGCTGCGGCACGACGGAGTCATCTCCTGCACCGATGTGCTCGACGTCGAAGGACTACCGGTGCTGGTCATCGACCATGTGCAGGGGCCCAACCTCGAGCAGCTCGTGCAGTTCCATGTCTTGGACGAGGGGCGAATCGACGCCATCGCGGGCAGGCTGCTCACGGCGGTGGGGTTCTTGCACACCAACTCCGTGGTGCATCGGCACCTCAAGCCGCGCAATATCATTGTGGATATGGGGCATGGTCTCGAGGTGCCGCGTATCTCGGACTTCACCCTGGCCATGACCTCGGGCACCACGGCCATGCGGATCCGCAAGAAGGCTCGGGTGTTCGGGACGCCGTCCTATATGTCACCAGAGCAGACGATCAACAGTGACCTCGTGGACTATCGCGCAGATCTGTGGTCGGTGGGCTGCATCCTGTACTACCTCGTTACCGGCGCGGACGCGTTTCCGACGCTGGAGACCACCGAGGCTACTCTCGAGAGCGTGCGCTCGGGGCGCTATCTCCGCGTGAAGAAGCGGCTCCCGGAGATTCCCACCCGCTGGGCTCGAGCCATCGCCTACTGCCTGGTCGTGGACGAGGACGATCGGCTGCAGAGCGCCAGCGAGCTTGCGGATGTGTGGTTCCAAGGCCTGGACGAGCGGCCCACCAGCGCGCCGCTCACCGCTCCGATGGGTCGGGTCACCCTTGTGTTCACCGATATCGAGGGCAGCACCACCCTGTGGGAGGCCGAGGAGGAGATCGCTCGGCACTCGCTCCACGCCCACGATGCGGTCATGCGGGCCGCCCTCCAGAAGCACGGAGGCTACGAGGTCAAGACCGAGGGCGATGCCTTCATGGTCGCGTTTCCCCTACCATCCCAGGCGCTGCGTTTCTGTGTAGAGGTCCAGCGAAACCTCCACGAGCACCCATGGTCGGACGCGCTATTGGCCCGCCCAGAGGCCGAGATCGGGTCTGGATTTCGGGGCCTGCGCGTGCGGATGGGCGTGCACGAGGGCTCGCCGGAATGCCGGATGCACGGTAATAAGGCCGACTACTACGGCCCCATGGTGAATCGCGCCGCGAGGATCTCGGGCATCGGGCATGGGGGACAGATCCTGGTCTCGGCGGAGACCTGGGCCCATGCGGCTCGGGATGTGCGGGCCTCGGTCGAGGCCACGGTCCTCGGCACCTACCGGCTGCGGAGCCTGTCGGGCACTCAGGAGATCGTGCAGATCGTTCCTTCGGAGTTCGTGGAGCGGAGCTTCGAGCCGGTCAAGGCGACTCTGGTGAAGTAGGACTGCGTACCCTTGCAAGACGAGGTTGCAGCAGGAGCCTGGAGCGTGGGGGCCTCAGTCGTGCAGCCTGGAGAGCTGCCAGAGCAGCTTGCCTTCGCTGTTGACGATCTCGAGTTCTCCGGTACTTCTCCCCAGCCAGATCTCTCCGGCGGGTGTGATGGCGAGGGCCGAATATTCTTCGGGACCGGCCCCCCGGAACTGCGTGACTTTCTTGCCCTCGGCCGAGATATTCAAGACCATCGAGCTGTTCTCGGGTTCGTCGCGGGCCAAGCGCTCGGTCATGGCCATCACATCCTCGATGGTCATGGTACCTCCCACGGTACGAATCACGACCCAGGTGGTGCCGTCCGGGCTGGTGGCGGGGGGAACGATGCTGGGGTTGTCGCTCCTCGTGGCGATCTTCCAGCGGAGGGAGCCGTCTGGCCGACCTGCTCTCCGGTGCTGGGATCGAAGTGGGTGACCCCCCTCGCCATCAGCCCGTAGATATGCACGGCTGATGGCGAGCAACAGACCCGGGTGGTGGTGGCGATGGAACCCGCTGTCTTCAGATCGGCCATCCAGGCAATCATTCGGTTCTTCATGGCGATCAGCACATGTTTGTGCTTGTACCCGGCGACGATGTAGACGTGGTTGTCGTCGGCACACATGGCGTGGATGAGGTCGAGGGGGGTGGTGAGCTCCGAGTCCGAGGCGCCGCCATCGGAGTGAAGCCACCAGGTCGCCACCGAGCTCGGAGCGTGGAGTCTGCGCCACAGAGCGTCGGGGATGACGACCTCTCGGCTACAGCTCGGGCAGGGCAGCTTCCGCGCATCGCCTTCGGTGGAGATGGGGGTTCCACAGCTTGGGCAGTCGATGCTTTCGGCCTCGGCGGCGCTCTGCTCTCCGGCCAACAGGGCGGGATCTTCGGCGACCAGGCTGAGCTGACCCAGCCGGCGGATGGAGACCGGGAGCTCGCAGTGGGGACAGGGGTCGATCGGTGCATCACCCCAGTCGCCACCGCAGCTCGGGCAGGAGGCCTGCACCCGGGTGAGGGCGAGAGTCAGCTCGACATCGCCGGTGGAGAGCAGCTGGTTGGCCATGCCCCGGTGGTCGAGCTCCTCGGAGTCCCGAGCGACTCTGCGCAGGGTGCTCTCCCAGAGATCTTCGTGGACCTCGTAGGCCGCGCCGCATTCGGTGCAGTGGAGATTGGAGACAGCGGCATTGACCGGGGTGGTCTCGCCGCAGACGCCGCATCGAGCGCTGGCCTGGATTCGAACTCACATGGGGGACTCCTGAGTGGGGCCGAACCATAGCACCGGTTCCACCTAGGAGAGCAGCCCCCGATCCTTGGTGTAGTGGTAGCGGATCTGGCTGTCCGGATAGCGACTTTCCGTACCGACGGGGCAGGCGTCGCGCACGGCGAGCCACTCGTGCCAGTCCCGGGCTACGTCGATGGCGCGCGGCCTGAGGGCTGCATTCATGGCGGCCACGCAGGGCTGGTCACATGCCGAGCAGAGGTTGGGGGCGGGTTCTGGGTGGGGCGGAGCCTCCGCATCGAGCACAATCAGCGCACGGAGCGCAAACCAGGGCCCATGAACCGGGTGAATCGCCAGGTGCGCCGGCCCCAGGTAGGCCAGGCCACTGAGCTCCGCGAGTCGGCTCATCGAGACCAGTCCCTCTCCCAGGGTGTGGGCGTAGTGTGCGGACGCGCGCATCGGGAGCGCGTCGATGATCTTCGAAACAACCGATTCTGTATAGTGATCGAGCGGGTCGGTGGCGTTGCGTAGACCGGGATCCCGTCCCAGCGCTGCCAGAAATCGCGGCCACAGCGCTCGGGTGTTGCCCACGAGCACTCCAAGAGCCCCGTCGCGGCCCCAGCTTGGGACCGGCGCGAGCCGGGTGGATTTATCAATACTCCTGTTGTATTCAGATGAATCGAACGCAACGATCAGGTCGAAACCCGCTGCGAGCAGCTCCTCGGTGAGGGCCTCGGTCAGGGGAGCCAGAACGCCGCTCCGCCGCTGACCAGGGCTGTGGGCGACATCGACACGGCGTCGCAGCTGCCCGGAGGAGCGTACAGGGTGGCGGTGTTCTCTCCGGTCGCGTTGTAGGCCTCCACTCGGAGCCCGGTGTCGGTCTGCACGGCGACCAGAGCCTCTCGGAGCCCGTCCCCATCGAGATCCGAGAAGGCGACCGCGGCTGGAGGGCCTGCAGCCAGGAAGACGCCCACGTCCTGAACCCGAACCGACTCGAAGCCTTCGCCTCCTCTGGGGAGCTGGGTCCCATCGATCAGCCAGGCGCCCTCTGCGGCGGACACGAGCAGGTCGGGCAGGTTGTCGCCGCTGCCATCTGCTGCGGCTACGAAGAGGCCGAAGAGCGCGCCGTCGCCGCGGATCTGGGCGTCGAAGAAGTCGTGTTCGGCCGGGCTGTCCGGTGCGGTTCGGTACTGGATGGACAGGGATGGAGCATCGTCTTCGGGGTCGGTGAGCACGGCATCGGGCCAGAAGTCGAGGGTGAGGGGGAGGAAGTGCACATCCTCGAGGCTTCGCTCGGCGGCGCTCCAGGTCCAGCTGGAGCGGACTGTGCCCGTGCACAGCTCTACGCGATTCACCTCGATCCAGGCGGGCTGAATGGGGTGGGGTCCCGCGACCAGCACCGTGGGGCAGCCCTCGACCATACCCCCCCAAGCCAGCGAGCGGCCCGGGTCTCCGGGCACCTCGAACTGGACCGGGGAGCCCTCTGATGGGAGGAAGCCGACCGCTCCGTCATCTGCATAGAGCAGCTCGGTGATTCCATCTCCTTCGACATCTGGGGCGGTGCGCACCCGATCGGCGCTGCGCTCAGCCCCGTCGTTGAGGGTGGTGAAGCCGCCGTCCTGGACCAGGGCCGGATTGGACAGGGTGCCGACCACCTCTGTCCAGCAAGTGCTGTCGTCCAGGGGCCAGTTGCGCAGGTCGATGATCGCGTGTCCGTCGCAGTCGTTGTCGATGGCGTCGGTCAGAAGCTCGGACCCGCCGAGCTGGGGATCTGCGTTGTCGCAGTCGATGTCGATTGGCCAGCCGTCGCGGTCGGGATCGAGGAGCAGCTCGACCTGAGTCTGGGGCACGATTCGACAGGCCATCAGGAACAGAATCATCGAAACACCACACGGGAAGTAACGATCAGGCCGATGGCGGCGACGCCCGTACCCTGTCCGACGTAGCCCAGAGCGTTGGCACGGCGGGTGCGCTTCTCGATGGACTTGCGGAGGTCGGGGTCTGCGGGTCCCCCGGCCGGATCGGGCAGCCCGCCGCGGGTGGCAGCCCCCGCGACGACGAGGGTGCTGGCGACGACCGCAGTGGCGATCCCGCCGAGCAGCATGAGGTTCTCGGGTTCTCCCGCCCAGGGCGTGACCTGGGGTGCATCCGCCAGCTCGGTGTTGATTCGGACCGGGGGAGCGGGCATCGCCTGGGTGGGGGGGAGCATCTGGGTTCTGCGGACGGTGCCTTGGGGGTCGACCCACTGGAACACGACCGCGCGGTCGAGGGGGCGCAGCGTGCTGAGCTTTCCATCGAGCACGGCCTTCCATCCGGGAGGAATGGCGATGGCCTCGGTGTGCTGGGACTCGGTCCCTCGGGAGCTCTGGGCGATCTTGGCGAGTCCGGGATCCGAGGGCCTCCACCCGTCGTTGGGAGTAGAGCGCAGGTGGGCGGCGACCATCGCGACATCTCGGGTCTGCCACCGCTCCATGGCGATCAGCCTGTGGAGCGCGACCGCTCCGTCCGGGGTCATCCACCCGTCCAGGCACTGCACATCGGCAAGCAGCACCGGTAGGAGGGTCACCCGGTGGTCTGAGAGCGCACGATGCGCGCGCAGGGACACATCCTCGGGGTCGGCGGGGCAGGCGAAGGCGGCGTTGATCAGCCAGAGCAGAAGCACAACGCACTATGGCATGGGATACGATGGGGAGGGAGGTCCGATGCGCCCGATTATGCTGCTCGTACTCGCAACCACAGGTTGTAAGGTGGTCGATGCGCCAGACAACCTCGAAGAACTCGTGGTCTTCGGCTTCGAGAGCTTCGGGGATGAGCGCTCCATGAAGGCCACTCTGGACGAACTGGTGCCTTTGGTCGACCTCAACGCAGCGGACCTCTCGGACGGCTTCAGGGTGTCCGATCTGGGGGTCGAGCAGCTCGTGTCCGCGGGTATCGAAGGGGCCGAGGTAGCGGGTATCGTCGGCGCGATGGGCTTGATGCCCTACCGAAACCCAGTCGATCCCGTCATCGATATCGCCACCTCCCACGACAAAGCCGATCTGTTCGAGCAGATCACCGAGTTCAGCGCAACCGATCTGACCGACCGCGAGTGCTTCCTGGCCCATGAGTGCGAGTCCTTCTCCCAGTCCGTCGATGAGACGGCTCAGGTCGCGCTCCTCGGCTCCTCGGCTCGCAGCTACACCCACACGGTGTACTGGATCGAGCACGAGGAGTACGGCACCGTCGCGGCCATCCGCTCGCTCTCCCCAGACCCCATCGAGTTCTCGTCGAACCTCGCCAAGGTCAACCAGCAATACGGCCTCGCCTACATCATCCCGGACGGGGATGGGGCCCGTCGGGTCGAGGCTTTCTGGGTCGATGCGGAGATCATCGGTATGGATGTCCCGGACAGCTTCGCCGTAGACACGGCGGTCAGTCAGATGGCCAAGCAGGCCGAGAATATCGACGCGATCATCGAGGGCGATGCTCCGTAGACGGGCTGCTCTGTCAGCCCGCTACCCCGGTCCGGGCCGCGTCTCGTCCCCAGTGGGTCCACCCCGTCAGCGACGCGTCCCCGGTGTCCAGGCCGATCAAGCATCCATCGGCGGTGCCCACGTAGATCCATCCGTCCTGGACCACGGGCTGGCTGCGGATCGGGTGGCCGATGGTGTAGGTCTTTCGCACCCGTCCATCGATTGGATTGAGGACCAGGATCTCGCCCTCGAGGGTTCCGACCAGCACGCTATCGCCTGCCGAGATGGGGGCGGTCCCCAGGGCGCCTCCGGAGCGTCGTAGGTCGCCCTCGAGGGCGTGGGTCCAGCGGGTGGCGCCGGTGGTGATGTCCACCGCGATGACCTCGTCGCCCATGGTGGAGATCTGCAGCCCCCCCGAGGGCAGCGGACGGGAGCCCTGGTAGGCCTGGAGTGTGGATACATTGGCTTGGCCGACGACCTGCTGAGCGCCTCCGATGGCCTGGGGACCGCCGAAGCCGAAGCCATTGCCCATGTCCAGCTCGGCACCCTGGGCTCCCATCGAGGAACTCCGCTGGACTCGGCCATCGAGCCAGGGTGCGGGCTTGGCGGCCAGCTGCTGTTCGACCCCGAGGGCCCCGGCCCCGGCGAGGACCTCGAAGACCTCTCCCCCTCGCTGGACCCGGCGGGAGAACCACACCGCATCGCCCAGAACCACCGGTGCGGACGTGGCGTTGGCGGCATAGGCGCCGCGGATGTGGCCGGTCTTGGGGTCGAGGCTGACGACCGTTCCGGCGAAGGTGCTGAGGAAGAGCCCGCCATCGGTGACCACCGGCGCGCTCATGACATCTGCGTCCAGCCAGGTCTGCCAGATCGGGTCGCCAGTCTGGAGATCGAAGGCGCCGATCACATGGGTGGCGTCGCTATTTCCCCACACTGGGTAGCTCGTGTAGACGACCCCTTTGGACACCGTGGGCGCGCTCAGCTGGGGATCGCCGAGGTACCAGGACCAGCGCTGCTCGCCGGTGTGGATGTCGACCACGAAGACGGTGCACGACTCCGTGTTGAACACGCAGAGCCCTCCTTCGCAGGCCGCGGTGCTGGGGCCGTCGTCCGAGAGGTTCAGGCCCCACAGCGGCTCTCCTCCGCGGTGGGCGTAGGCATAGACCTGCTCTCCATGAAACCCGCCGCTGGTGAGCACGATCTGCTCGTGGACCACGGGCGTCGGTAGGGGAGATGGGGAGCGCATACGAACCTCGAAGCGCCCGGGGACCTGTGCGGATCGGGGCGGGGGCTGGCCGCTCGCGTAGCCGCGGGGGAACGTGTCCCGTTGGTCCTCCTGGCGGGTCCAGGTCCGAAACCGCTCGGTCTGGTCGGTCGCATCGCTGAGGGGGGTTCCGGCGGGGAGCACGGCGAGGGCGTCGATGCTTCGGGGCGAGGCCTCGAAGACGCGGGTCTCGAGATTGGACTCTGGGGAGTCGAGCAGACAGGCGGATAGCAGCAACAACATGACGGACTCCGGGCCTCCGTCCGACAACGCCCCTTCGAGCTGGTTCCGCCGTAGGGATCAGCGCAGGGAAGGGGCCGGCTGAAGCTCGCCGATTCCGAGATCCCACAGCCGGTCCGCGGCGGCGGCCATCGCGGCGATTCGGGGCGCGAGGCTGGGCCCGATCGGGGTCTTCTCGGGGTCGGGAAGAAAGAAGACGATGGAGCCGGTGGGCCCCGGACCGACCCGGATTGAGCCCTCGGATTCGGACTCATCGCACGGGATGCAGCCCGCCTCGGTGAAGCGCACCGACTGGGTTTCTTCGGCGACCTGCTTGGAGACCAAGCTGATCCCGTTGCCCGAGCGGCTGGTCTCGGTGCTCCGGAGCACCTCGGCCTGGAGCTCTTCGGGGCGCCAGTCCAGATCGTAGCCCTCGACCAGGCAGCGATTGAACAGGGGGAGGTGGGTGTCGATCCCGTGGAAGAGCCGGGGCAGGGCAGCCCCGAGCCGGGGGTTGAGCTCGGTGGGCAGGAAGCCGTCGGCGGTGAGGACTCCGTCGATGGTGAATGCCCCGCGGAAGTCGTGATGCACGCGGAGGAACTCCCCGACCCGCTCGACCATCGCGCGCATATGCAGCGTGTCCCCGATGGGCGCGGTCCAGAAGCTCGCTGCCCCGGCGTAGTGCACGCGGTTGCTATGCGGTCGGCGCAGGACCAACATCTCAACGGGCCGGAAGCCGATGGTGCGGCTGGGGAAGACCATTCCGTGGATGGAGCAGGGAAGCCCGTCGAGGAAGGGCATCACCCGGACGGAGTCGCAGTGGGCGGAGAAGAATTCCCGGGCTTCGTCGAGGTCGGCGGGGACGCGGATCCATCGCACATAGGACCCGCCCCCGTTGAAGCCCTCGCGGCTATCGCCAGAGACCACCGCCCCCAGAGGGCCCGAGACCTCGGTGATGGCGACCTCGAAGCGGTCGGCGGGCACGATCCGAACCGGGGCGCGCCGAACTCCGGCGGCGTCCCAGACGGCGTCGATGCGGGTCTTGTCTTCGAGAGCGAGCCACTCGGGCGGGCGTCCGCCGAGCTGTGTGCGGCCGGCGATATCCGTGCCGTCGGAGAAGATGGTGGAGATCACCCGGGCCGTGCGCTCGGGATCCCACGCGTCGATACGGGCCTGTACCTCTGCCGGGAGCTCTCGGAGGGCGCGCTCGGCGGTGCGGATTCCCGAGATCATGTCGGCAGCGGGGGGAAGCTCCAGGTCGATGCACGGGGTCCGCTCCGGGTCCGGGAGCTTGCCTACTCCTCGCCGGGCGGCGATAGCGAAGGTGCTCAGAGCGCCGAAATCGTGGAGGAATTCGGACGCGGACCGAGCCTGTACCAGGATGTCCAGGGCTAGCAGGAAACGCCGGTCCTCGATGACGGGGCCCAGGATATTGCGCCAATGAGTCATCGCTTCTCCTCCCGAACTGTATACTCCGGCCGAGGAGTTCCAGGTTTGTCAGACGGAGACGCCCTCGTCGGGACCTTGCTCGGCGGGCGCTACAAGTTGCTCGAGAAGCAGTCTGATGAGCTGCTCGGCAGCGTCTATCGTGGCCGCGATGTGGTCGAGGACAAGCTCGTGCAGGTCAAGATCCTGCACCCACACCTCGCGGCGGACAATACCCGCTTCGGGAGATTCCTTCGGGAGGTCCAGGCGACGTCGATGGTTCGGCATGCCAACACCATCGAGATGGTGGACAGCGGCACCCACGAGGGGCTGCACTTCCTGGTGATGGAGTTCTTCCCGGCTCACACCCTCGAGGACGAGCTGGCAAAGGGCACGCTCTCTGTCGATCGAGTGGCCCATATTGCCGCCCAGATTGCGAGCGCGATCGGGGCGGCCCATCAGGAGAGCGTCACCCATCGCGCCCTCTCTCCGAGGAATATTCTCCTGCTCGACAACGCTCGCACGGGAGACTTCGTAAAGGTTCGGGACTTCGGCCTGTCCAAGCTCGAGCACTTCGATGACGAGGAATCGACCAACCTCACCGAGATGGGCAGCCGGGTCGGAAACACCAAGTACATGGCGCCCGAGTACATCGATCGCGACCGGTTCCACCCCAAGGGCGACCTGTATGCGCTGGGCTGCCTGATGTACGAGATGCTCGTCGGCGAGCCGCCCTACACCGGCAGAGCCGCAGAGGTCCTCTCCAAGCACGTCGTGGCCCCCATCCCCAAGCCCTCGGAGAAGGTGCCATCGGTCCCGGATTGGATGGACGATATCGTCGTGGCGCTGATGGGCAAGAGCCCAGAGGATCGGCCGGGTGCGTACAAGCTCGTGGCCCAGCTCGAGGACGGAATCGGCCACACCCTGGCCCCTCCCGCTCTGGCCGATCCGGCGAAGGGGGCGGTGAAGCGCTCTCGTGGGTCGAAGAAGCCGGCGCTTCCGATGGCGGCCATCGCCGGCGTGATCGGCGTGCTGGTCTTGCTCGGCGGGTCGGTCCTGGCGATGCTGGGGGTGGGCTTGGTGCTGATCTTCACTTGGGATCCCGGCGATCAGGCGCCGAGTGTTGCTCCGGTTGAGATCTCCATCGAGGAGCCGGCTCCTGCTCCCGAGCCCGAGGTCCCGGTCGAGCCTGAGGTCGAGCCGGAGGTCCAGCCCCGTCCGTCACCGACTCGCTCGAATCCACGGCCACGTCCGGCTCCGGCGGCCGCACCCGCGCCGGTGGTCCAGCCCGTCGCCAAGGGGCGAACATCGGTCACCGTGAAGTCCAATCGAAAAGCCCTGGTCTTCCTCAACGGAGACCCCAAGGGCTTCGCCCCGATCACCCTTCAGTTGCCGCCGGGAAATCATCGCATCGAGGCTATGCTTCCGAGCGTGCCAGAGAGCCGCCAGAAGCAGGTCGTGAAGATCGACAAGGGCACCAATGACGACGTGACCTTCACGTTCTAGCCCCCCAGGAGGACCCTCGATGCAGAGCTTCGTAGCCATCGACTTCGAGACCAGCGCCTACGACAAGAACAGCGCCTGCTCGGTGGGCATGGTGCGGGTGGAAGGCGGGCGCGTGGTCGCTCGGGAGGTGCGGCTCATCCGGCCCCCCCAGCGCCAGATCCGATTCACCGAAATTCATGGGATCACCTGGAATGATGTTCAGGATCAACCAAGATTCGGGGCCGTGTGGTCCGAGCTCTCCCCGATGTTGGCCGGGGTCGAGTTCCTCGCGGCCCACAACGCATCTTTCGATCGGAGCGTGCTCTACGCGAGCTGTGATGCGGCGGGCATGGAGCGCCCGAACCTGGACTGGGAGTGCTCGATGAAGCTCGCGCGCAGCGCCTGGAATCTTCGCCCCACCAAGCTGTCGGATGTCGCGCTCCATATTGGCTTTCGACTCGACCACCACGAGGCGTTGAGTGATGCTGAGTGCTGTGCCGCTGCCATCGTCGCCGCCAAGTGGGGGGCGCCGCTCAGCGGTTGAGGCTCAAGGTGCGCTGGAGGCGGAGCTCTCCGCGGTGCAGGTCGTGTTCGGGGAAGTCGACCGACCAGACCCGGTCCTTCATGCACTGAATCAGCTCGGCAGGCAGCGCGATGGGGGAGATGATCTCCACATCGGAGACGCGGCCATCGACGAGCACGAGGTTGACGGTGAGCGGGGAGTCGTCGACCTCCTCTTCGCCTCTCCAGGGGCGCACGCACTCCTCCCACATCAGACCTGTGGCGTCGTTGGACGCGAGCGAGAAAGCCGCGATGATGTCGGGTGGAACCGATGGGGAGGCCCCCTCGGGCCAGTCTTCCTCGGGCTCGGGCTGGGCCGGCTCCGCGCCCGGTGGAGTGAAGTGGTAGACCGAGCGCCCCGAGCGGGGCTGTGGGGTGGGCTCGGGTGAAGCCTGTCGAGGCGCCGGCGAAGGGCGGCTCATCCAATATGCGGCGCCGCCGATCAGCAGGACCGCGAGGGGAATGAGGGGGACCCAGCGCTTCATCGATCATTCCAGTGAGGGTAGTCGCTCTTGAGCTTCGACAGACCCCAGTGGAGCTCGAGCCACTCGATCATTCGTGGGGTGAGGGAGAGATCTCTGGCCTCATCGGGGTCGGTCAGCAGAAAGGACCGCGTGGCCCCATCGGGAGCGGTGAGGGTGACCCGCCGGGGCAGGTCGATGGCGATGAGGTCGACGGCTGTGCCGCCATAGTGGTTGGAGGAGCGGGCACCGCGCTCGGTCGCGTAGACGACATCGTAGCTGTCCGCCATACGTCGGGCGCCCTCTACGGTGGCTTCCCAGCCGTCTGGGTGGGACCAGGAGATGGGGATATTCAGCCCCCACTCCCGGTTGCGGGCGTCGAGCTTGTCGATGGTGGCGTCGACGGCGGCCTTGGAGTCGGCCTTGGCGAGCACGAAGGCACCCCACATGAGGTAGCCGCGCTCGGGATGGCGGGAGGCGGATGCGAGGTAGACCTCGGCTCCGGCGGCCTCGAGCTGGACGAGCAGGTCTTCGATCCGGGCGGCGAAGTCGGACTCGGGGCGCTCCTCGGCGAGGGAGAGCAGCATCTGGGCGCGGTCTTCGGGGTTGCGGTAGCGGGCGGTCCACTCCGGGCTGGGTGGGGAGCCGTCCTCTGCGGGTTGGTCGACGGGGGGCTGTGGCTCGGGCACGTCGACGGGCAAGGAGGATCTTCGGCCGTAGCGACGGGGCCTGTTCTTGAAGATGTCGTCGGGGTGCAGCAGGATCCCGTGGGAGCGCGCCCGGCCGCTGTGGATGTGGAAGCGCTCGCCCCGGCGGTCCTCTGCCAGGAGCACATCGTCCAGCAGATAGAGCAGATCCTCTACGTCCACGGGGCGCCCGAGGGCTTCGCGGACCTGCTGGGTGAGAGGAAGGGAGCCCGCAGCCAAGGGGGCGAGGGTCTTTCCGTCGATCGGGACCCCCGCCAAATCGATCTCCCAGTCCCCGAGCTTGGTCGCTGCGGAGCCCAATTTGTCTCGCAAATCCGCCTCTTTGAGGACATCCCAGGTCCGGTTGGCCGGGAGGGGGACGTCGGTGGGCTCGGTGGCCAGCGACAGGGCGATGGTGGACCAGAAGATCAGCATATTCATTGCTAGCACGGCGCGCCTCGATCGCCATGCGCCCCGCGTTTACAGGGCTGCCCGCCCCTTGAACTCCGCTATGGGATCGCCGAGTGAGCACAGCGTGTACATTTTCTTTTATCGGGCAAACCTAGCATATCATCCGAAATGAGGAAAACACCGGGTTGACGGGCTTTCCACGCTCATTACATCGCGTATCCTCCGGCCCGACGGGGCCCAGAGGGCTTTTCGGAACGTCAGAACTCACGACTCGAGCGGTGTCGCTCGACGCCTACAGGAGCAGTCCCTATGAACAAGACCCAGATGGCAGAGAAGCTTGCCAAGAAGTGCGACCTGACCAAGGCCAAGGCCATCAAGGTGCTGGACGCAATCTTCGACACCAAGCCCGGCGAAGGAATCATCGCTGTCGAGCTCGACGCGGGCCGCGTTGTCCGCATCGCGGGCTTCGGCACCTTCGACACCCACCGCAGCAAGGCGCGCATGGGCCGCAACCCCGGCACCGGCGAGCCCATCCAGATCCCGGCCAAGACGCACGCGCGTTTCCGCCCGGCCAAGGGCCTCAAGGAGCGCGTCGCCAAGTAAAGGCACGCTCTTTATCTACGCATGCACCCGGTCCTAGTGGCCGGGTGTTCCGCGTTTGGGGATCAGGTGTTGGCGATGAGGGCTCGGGTGCGCTCGGCTTCGCGCGTCTTGCCCAGCTTGACCCAGTGGTCCAGGGCGAGCTGCCAGGCGCGGATGGCGCGCTGGCGGAAGGTGGCGCTCATCGCGAGCTCGGCGGCGGCCATGGCGGAGCGTGCCGAGTCCGGTTCTCCCATGGGGAGCTCGAACTGCAGCCTCTCCGCCTGGGTCGCATGATCGTCGAATGCGGTCCAGTTGCGTGCGCCGGCCGCAGCTTGGAGGCGGAAGGTGAGGATCGCTGCCAGGATAGGGGACTGGCCCAGCTGTCGCGTGTGGAACTGGGCCTCAGCGAGCTCGTTGTCGGCGGACTCGAAGTCGCCGCGGGCGATATGAACCAGCGCGAGGTTGCACTTGAGGACCGGCGCGCGGACGTTCCCGATGGTCTCGGCGATGGAGATACCCTGGGTCAGATCCCGGACCGCTGAGTCGTGATCGCCTCGGGCTCGGGCGGCCTCTGCGCGGAAGTTCCAGCAGCGGATCTGGGTGCCCAGGTCACCGAGCTTCTGGGCCAGGGATAGGGCCAGGGTCGCGTGCTCGCCGCACTTCTGCAACTCCTCGTCATCCCAGGCGGCCTCTGCGAGGAACATCTCGGAGAGCACGCGCGAGCGGAGATCGCGGGACTGGCGCAGGGCTCCCACCGCGAGATCTTCGAGCTGCTTGGCACGGTCGCGCTGGAGCTTCATGGTGGCGATGCGGGAGAGGAAGAACAGCGCTTCTGCGCGCAGCGTGGGGTCCTGGACGGTGCGCCCCTGCTCCAGGCGTTTCTCGGCCGCGTCGAGATAGCCCGCGTCCATGGCGAGCCGGCCGAGGCGATAGTCCGCCAGGCGCACCGCCTCGTCCCAGCCGCGGTCTTCGGCGCGCTTGCGGAGATCGGTCGCGACCCGCCGGGCCTCGGTGACCAGGCCCAGCAGGTGCAGGGTGGTGGCTTTCTCCAGCAGGAGCTCGGCCCAGCGGGGGTCGGTCTGAGGCACCCGCTGCCCCATGGCGATCTCGAGGGTGTGGACCAGATGCAGCGCGCTCCGTGTACCCACGGTGAGCCGGCGATGGCGGATGCCGCGGAGCAGCGGTTCGATGGCGCGGTCGACCTCGAAGGCCTCGAGCAGGTGCCGGCCCAGACGCTCCGCCGTCTCGTCGCGCAGGTCGTTGTCCAGCATCCGCGCACAGGCCCGGTTGTGCTCTCGCCAGCGACCGAGCTGACGGGCCTCGGCGCGCAGCGTCTCCTGGAGCAGCCCGTGGCCGAATAGCCACCCGGAGTCCGTGGTCTCCGCCAGCCTGGACTGCTTCATCCGCTCGACCAGCTCCCGGCGGATGGTCGCGTTCTGTGGGTTCTCGGTGGGCACCCCGCGGGCTCGCTTCCGACCGCTGGGATCGTCACAGACGCGCTGCCATTCGAGCAGATTCACGTCGTGGCCGAGCACCGCTGCGCGCTCCCACATCCAGCGCGCTTGTCGGGGGAGCAGATCGAGGACCTGGGCGATGCGCTCGCTCCACACCGCGGTCAGATCCGCTGGGATGTGCAGGGACTGGCCGGGCGCCAGCTCGAAGCCATGCTCCCCGGGCACCAACATGCCGCGCTGGACCCAGTCCCCGACGAGCTGCACCGCAAACAGCGGGTTGCCCCCGGAGCGCTCCTCGACCGCGGCCCCCAGCGCCGGCTCGAGGCCGAGCAGCTCCTGGACCAGGCGAGCCCGATCCGCCCGTCCCAGTGGGCGCAGAAGCAGGGTGTCGGTGCCGGGATGGCGGCTCAGCTCTTCGAGGTGTTGCTCCTCTTGCTCCGAGCCCGCCAGGGCCTCGTCGCGGACGGTGAGAACCAACAGGATCGGGGTGGGGCGGATGGCCTGGGACTCCAGGATGGAGCGGGCGAAGAGCAGCCCATCCAGGCCCCACTGCACATCGTCGAGCCAGACGACGACTGGGCGCTCCCGGGCGACCTCTTCGAGCGCCATCCTCAGCATCGCGTGGCGGGAGGATGCATCGACCGTCGCCCGGCCCTCGGGACTGACCAGGGTGCGCAGGGAGTGAGCGACCTCTTCGTGTTGGGTACCCCAGAACTCCATCCACCCGGTCAGGATCGCGTCGGGTTCGTCCGATCCCGACAGGTGCAGGTGCCGGGTGAGCATCCGTCGCAGGGGTTCTTCGGGGGCGTCGTTCTCGGAGAAGCGGGCGCGGAGCACCGTGGAGGCGCCGACCTCGTGGGCGCGTAGGCAGAGCCAGTTCGCCAGCCGGGACTTGCCGGTCCCCGCCGAGCCTCGGATGACGACCCCCTGAGCTTCCCGTGAGCTGTGGACCCGGGTGAGGGCCTGCCAGAGCCGATCGCGCTCGGGAGCCCGGCCCACCATGGGGATCGTGCGGACGCCGTACAGCCCGAGCCCGGCTCCGAGCAGCTGCAGGGATCGGCGGGTGGGCCCGGCCCGGCGCCAGGTTGGTGGGATGGATGGGCGGGCATGGGCCAAGCGGACGGGATCGGGCGGGGAGGTGGGCTCGCCGTGCATCGCCGGCAGGGACATCACCGTGATCTGATCCTCGATGAAGCGCGTCTGGTTGGGGACCAGGGTAGGAGCCGAGGACTCGGTGGGGGACTCGGACTCTTCGGTGGTGAGCGGAGCGCCCGACGAGAACGGGTCGAGGTCGGCCTCCGGCAGGTCGAGCAGGGCCCGCGCGGCGTCCGCTGCTCGGCGAAACCGGGCCTCGGGTCGCTTGGCGGTGAGGGTGTCGACCCAGGCCTGAAAGCCCGGTGGAACCGAAGCCACCGGTAGCAAGCGCGGCAAGCGCTGGTGGAGTTGGGCGGCGAGCAGCTGCACCCCGCTTCGGCCCGAGAAGGGAACCCGCTTGCAGGCCATCTTCCAGGCCAGGCAGCCCAGGGCGTACAGATCGGTGTGGGGGCCCTGAGCCCAGATATCGCCCCGGATCTGCTCCGGTGCCATGTAGTGCAGCGTGCCGAGCACCTCGTCGGTGACCGCGGGTCCTGAGGTGTCGGCGACCGCGATGCCGAAGTCCGTGAGCTTGAGCCCAGAGCGTAGATCTCTTGCCCCGCAGACGAGCACATTGCCCGGCTTGAGGTCGCGGTGGATGACCCCTTGAGCATGGGCATGGGCCAGGGCATCGAGCAGGGTGAGCAGGATCGACCGCAGCTCGGTCCAGGGCAGGGGGCGGCGAATATTCGCCAGGGTACCGTTGCTGGCGTACTCCATCGCCAGATAGGGCGAGCCGGCTACCAGGCGCCCCGCCGAGGCAGCAGCCGCTTGCTCGGACACCTCGCCATAGTCGAAGACCCACACCACGCCGGGATGATCGAGGCGGGCCACCGCACGCACCTCGTTGCGGAACCGGTCGAGATTGGTGGGGTCCTGGAACACCGCGGCGTTCATCACCTTGACCGCAACCGGCACGTTCTGCTCGGTGTGATAGCCCCGCCACACCTCGCCCATGCCCCCCCTGCCGATGGGGCGCTGGAGCGCGAATGGCCCGAGGTGGATGGTGGGCATCGCTACCGCTTTCTACAGCTGACGCGGTCGCCCAGATCGCAGCCCTTCTGAAACCAGGGCTTCGCCTCTGCTTTGTTGGTGAGCATGGACCCCGCCAAGCCACAGGTGACCGCCATGCCCCGGTTGCAGGCCGTGACGTAGGCGTTGAATGCCTTGGGATAGTCGATGGGCTTGTTGGTCTCGTAGTTGGAGCCCAGCGCCTTGCAGGCATCGTTGTCGCCGAGATCGCAGGACCGAGCCCAGGCCTGGCGGGCGTTGTTGAGGTTGCCCACCTCGAGCTGGTGCTCGGCGTGGTGATTGCAGGCCCGGGAGTCATCGAGCAGGCAAGCGCGCTCGATCAGGTCGGGCTGGTCGCCGGGCATGAGGATGGAGAGGTTGTAGCAGGCGCCGCCGTACTCGAGCTGGCAGCCCCGCTCGAATAGCTTCATCGCTCGCTCGGAGTCCTTCTCGACGCCATTGCCGTGGTCGTAGGCCACGGCCGCGGCGTCACAGGCCTCTCCGTTGCTCTTGTCGCAGGCCTTCAGCCAGACCTCGAGGGCCTTCTCCAGGGACTTGTCGCGACCGCGACCGCGCTCGTGATCGTAGCCGAGGGTGACGCAGGCCGGTGTGTAGCCCCCTGTGCAGGCTCGCTCGGAGAGCTTCGTCGCCTGCTCATAGTCTTGCTCGTTGCGGGCCAGGGAGGAGGCCCAGCGGTAGCAATCCTGGGCTCTTCCGCCTTCGCATTGCTTGGACCACAGGGCGCGCGCGGCGACTGGGTCCTGCTTGATGCCGCGGCCGTACTCGAGCCGAAGCCCATAGTTGCTGCACGCCAGGCTGTGCCCGAGCTTGCAGGATCGATCGTACATCTCGGTCGCCTTGACCGGGTCGGCCTGCACCCCTCTGCCGTGCTCGAAGAGGAAGCCGAGGTTGTTGCAGGAGGCCGATGAGTTGTTGTCACAGAGCTGGGTGTAGACCGCCGCTGCACGGGCATAGTCCTGGTTGGGGCCGGGTTGCTCGGAGAGGTAGCCCACCTGGAAGCAGCCCTCCACATCGCCCGCTGAGCAGGCGCTCTCCAGGGCGACCAGGGCGTCGACCACCCGGGGAGCGAAGCCCTCGTGGGGGAAGCCGATCTCGATCCCGTACACCCGACAGGCGACGGCCTCGCCGCGCTCGCAGGCCGCGTTGACCAGCACCCGGCCTTGCTCGCGGATCGTGGAGTCGAGGGAGTCCTCGGCGAAGCGCTTTTCGTAGTGCTCCGCGCAGATCTTGTCGCTGCGCAGGGTGCACACACGCTGGTCCTCGTCGAGCAGGCCGCTGCAGCCGAGCACGGCAACCAGTGTGAGCGCGAGCGGTACGATCCGGTGCCAGGTCAAGGAACACCTCCATTGCGACGGTGTCATAGTGGACAGGGCTTCTCAAGGCACCGGCTCGCCGGAACAGGGCTTGGGTCGATACAGGGTCGTCATGGGACTCCAAGACGACTTGAAGAAGCAGGTGATGGCGCGCTGGGAGCTCGCGGCGGACGAGGTCTCCGCAGAGCTTCAGCAGACCCTGGCGGTGGCCTTTCTGGGCTCCGCATCGGCGGGCAAGGACAGCGCAATTCAGGCCTTGTTCGGGATCGATTTCGGGCAGGTGGACCCCATCCCGGGCTCGACTGAGCGAATCCGGGTCGCGGCCGTCGATGCCGATCGACGCCTGCTCGTGATCAACGCGCCGGGCTTCGGCGATATCCGCGGAGAGGTCGATCGCGAGGCTCGCCGCGCTCTCGATCAGCTGGACCTCGCCGTCTACGTGCTCAACTGCGATGGGGGCGCCACCATCGACGAGCGGAACGATCTCGACTCCATCCGGGCGCTGAACCGGCCCACCCTGGTCTGCCTCAACAAGATCGACCTCATCCGGCCCGACCAACGCGAGGACTTCCTCCGTCAGACCCGCATCCAGCTCGGGGTGAAGGCCGAAGATACCGTCGTCACCGCCTTCGATCCGCTCCCCGTGCTCTCCGAAGAGCCCATCGGGGTCGACAAGGTGGTGGAGTGGATCCACGCCCACCTCGAGGACGGTGGGAAGAACCTGCTCTTCGCGAAGAACCTCCGCAACAAGGCCACGGCCTGCGAGACCATCATCCGCTCCGCTGCCAAGAAGGCCGCCATGGCGGGGGCGATCCCGGTCCCGGGTGCGGATATCACCGCGGTCACCGTGGTCCAGGTCAAGCTCATCAGCGACATCGCCGCGGTCCACGACAAGCGCATCGACCGCGACCTGATGCTGTTCATCATCGGGGAGGCCCTGGCCGGCAGCTCCAAGGGCTTCATCCGCTACGCCGTCAATGCGCTCAAGGTCGCCGGGTGGATCCCCGGGGGCCAGGTGGTTCAGGTCGCCATCAGCGCACTCGGGGCCACCGTCGCCGGAGCTACCACCTATGGCGTGGGCAAGGCGGCGGTACGCTTCATCCAGCGCGACGGGGATATGACCGGAGACGAGCTCCGCTCGATCTTCGACGAGGAAGCATTCGCTTGGAAGAACAGCCAGAAAGAGGAATAGCGCTCCGTTCGGACCCGCTCCCTGCGGTGTCGGTTCCCGATCCGCTGGTCGAGCTGCTTCGGCGCTGCCACCGGGCCGAGCTGCTGCCTCTGGCCGAGGTCCTGGGGGTCAACCCGGTGGGGCTGGGCCTGGCGCAGCTGGTGAATGCCTGCGCCGTCACCCTGCGGCGGCGGGGTTCTCACGACATCTGGAGCATCCTGCTGCGCAAGGGCGAGGGGCTGCCCTACGATCAGGTCGTGCGGGATCTGGCTGCTCGGAAAGAGGTCGAGGTCGGCGAAGATCTCGAGGCAGCTGAGCAGACCCTGTTGGACGGGTGGGTATCGGAGTCCTGGTCCCAGATGCCTGCGACGGAGCGTGACCGGGTGTGGCGGCGGCTCCAGCTCGAGCTTCCCGCCCCGACGGATGGCAACCAAGCGCTGATCTCCATGAACGAGCGGCTGAAGATCGGGGCTCGCTATGGGGCGGGCGTGATGGCGGTCGCGGCGGTTCGGGTGCTGCCGCTGATCTTCCCACCGCTGCTGCCCTTGGCGGGCTGTCTGGCGTTGTTCTGGGTGGCCCGGCCGCGAGACGAGGTGCTGCTCCCTGCGGTGCTCGAGATCTCCGCCCTTCGACAGACCGTGCGGCACCGGCTCACCATCGGCGTGGTGGGCTCTCCCAGCTCCGGAAAGGACGCGGCTATCGCGGCGATCTTTGGCATCGACAGCGGCAATGTGAACCCCGTAGCGGGCTCCACCCGGGAGGTCGAGATCACCCAGATCCAGGATGCGACCGCGCTCTATGTGGTGAACACCCCGGGCATGGGGGATGTGATCGAGGCGGTCACCGAAGAGGCCAAGCAGGTCCTCGATCTGATCGATGTCTTCGTCTACATCGTGAATGCTCAAGGGGGGGTGCAGTCCCGAGAGCTCGACGACTATCGCGCCTGTGTAGCCCGCGATCGGCCCGTGCTGGCCGTGGTGAACAAGATCGACACCCTGCGGGAGTCCGACCGCGAGCGCTATCTGGATGACGCCCGTGAGAAGCTGGGCGCTCCGGTAGAGGACTTCCTCGCCGCCGCCTTCGACCCGCTGCCCCAGCTCTCGGAGGAGCCCATCGGGCTGGAGGCGGTGCGGGGGTGGCTCGTCCGGCAGCTCGATTCATTGGGCAAGGACCCACGCGAGCTGCCTTGGATGGGAGAGCCCGCTTAGAGCCCCGCGGCCACCCGAGCCCCCTGCTCGATCGCCCGCTTCGCATCCAGACCCGAGGCGTCATCGGCCCCGCCGATCCGGTGCACCTCGAAGCCGGCCCGTTGCAAGGGCTCCTCGAGGGAGCGCTCGGGGACCTGACCCGCGCAGATGACGATGTGGTCGACATCGATGACCCGGGGCTCGCCGTCGACGGAGAGGTGCAGCCCCTGGTCGTCGATGCGGGTGTAGCTACAGGAGGCGAGCATCTCCACGCCGGCGTGCTTGAGCTGGGCGCGGTGGATCCAGCCCGTGGTCTTGCCGAGCTTGCGACCGAGCTTGCCGGGACGGCGCTGGCAGAGGGTGATCTGGCGCGCGGACTCGGGGGGACAGGGGGGGATGAGGGCGCCGGGAGTGCTGTGGCTGCGGTCCACCCCCCAGCGGGCCAGCCAGGTCTGAAGATCGGGCTCGGAGCGGGTCCCCTCGGCGAGGAACTCGGCCACATCGAAGCCAATTCCGCCCGCCCCGATGATGGCCACGCTGGACCCGACCTCTACCTCGCGCGCGAGCACGTCGACATAGCTTAGGACCTTGGGGTGGTCGATCCCGGGGATGGACAGGGCGCGAGGGGTGACCCCGGTGGCGAGGAGGACGTGATCATAGCCCTCAAGATCGCCGGGCTTGACGAGGGTATCGAGCTGGAGGTCGATCCCGAGGAGCTCGATACGACGGGCGAAGTAGCGCAGGGTCTCGTTGAACTCGGACTTGCCGGGGATCCGCTTGGCCATATTGAACTGCCCGCCGATCTCGGAGGCGGCGTCGAAGAGGGTGACGGCGAAGCCGCGCTCGGCGGCGACGGTAGCCGCTGAGAGCCCTGCGGGGCCGGCCCCGATGACGGCGACCTTGCGGGGCTCGAGGACGGGGGAGTAGCGCAGCTCGGTCTCGTTGGTTGCCCGGGGGTTGACCAGGCAGCCGGCCCGGATGTTCTGGAACACATGGTCGAGGCAGGCCTGGTTGCAGGCGATGCAGGTGTTGATCTCGTCGGCGCGACCGGTAGCGGCCTTGTCGACCCACTCGGGATCGGCCAGCAGGGGCCGGGCCATCGACACCATATCGGCGTCTCCGCGGGCGAGGATGGACTCGGCCACTTCGGGCATATTGATGCGATTGGAGGTGATCAGGGGGACGGTCACCTCGCTGCGCAGCTTGGCCGTGACCCAGGTGAAGGCGCCCCGGGGGACGAGGGTGGCGATGGTGGGGACCCTCGCCTCGTGCCAGCCGATGCCGGTGTTGATCATCGACACGCCCGCGGACTCCAGCTCTGTTGCGAGGAGGACGACCTCGTCCCAGGTGCTGCCGTTGGGGATGAGGTCGATCATCGACAGCCGGAAGATGACCAGGAAATCGGGGCCGGTCTCTTCGCGCACGCGTCGCACGATATCGAGGGCGAACTGGATGCGGTTGCGGTAGGCCCCGCCCCATTCATCGGTTCGCTGGTTGGTGTGCTGGGCGATGAACTGGTTGATGAGGTAGCCCTCGGAGCCCATGATCTCGACGCCGTCGTAGCCGGCCTGTTGGGCGAGGGCGGCGGTGCGGGCAAACTGCTCGATGGTGCGCTTCACGCCCCGACCGGTCAGCGCGAACGGGGTGAAGGGGGTGATGGGGGACTTGATCCGCGAGGGGGCGACGGAGACGGGGTGGTAGCCGTATCGACCCGCGTGGAGGATCTGCATGGCGATGCGACCGCCGGCTTCGTGGACCTTGTCGGTGACGACCCGGTGGCGACGGGCCTCGCGCTTGTTGGACAGCTTGGCGGCGAATGGCTTGAGCCAGCCCCGACGGCTGGGGGCGACCCCACCGGTGACGATCAGGGCGACGCCGCCCCGAGCGCGCTCGGCGAAGTAGGCGCCGAGGCGCTCGAATCCGCCGCGCTCCTCTTCGAGGCCGACGTGCATCGAGCCCATGATCACGCGGTTCTTGAGGGTGATGGACCCGACCTGGAGCGGGCTGGTGAGGGTGGGATAGGGGCGGGACATGCTTCCTCCGACGGTTGGCCATATCCCAGCGTGGCAGGTAGGGGAGAGCCATGATCGACCCGACCCAGCTGCTCTCCATCTACCGCGCCCTGAACCGACTCCCCGGCGGGAAGCGGCTGTTCTCCAAGGCTGTTGGCATCGCGGCGCCCTACACCGGCACCCTTCCCTTCGTGGTCCGGGACCTGGAGCGAGGGCGCGCCGTGGTGCAGCTGCACGATCGGCGGATCGCCCGCAACCACCTCAACAGCTTGCATGCGATCGCGTTGATGAACCTGGGCGAGGTGTGTACCGGGCTGGCGACCTACTCCACGCTCCCGCCCGGCTCCCGGGGGATCATCACCGATCTGGGCATGAGCTACTCCAAGAAAGCGCGCGGGCCCATCATCGCCACCTGTGAGGTGCAGGCGCCCACGGGCACAGGAAGGCACGATCTCCAGGTCGAAGCGGTGCTCCGAAATGCAGATGGGGTAGAGGTCGCTCGGGCTCGTGCGGTGTGGCGGGTCGATCTTCCTTAGGGTTCTGATGTAGGGTCCGGCGCCATGAAGCGCTCCCTCTCGATCGCCGCGTTGTGCTCCTTGTCGGCACTATCCTGCCGCCAGCCCCCGCCCCGGGACTGGGGACGGGTCGAGCACTTGGGTCCCCCTCCCGCTCCGGATGTGGTGTTGGGCGATGTCCCGATCGAGGCCGGGGACTACGGCCGCTTTCTGCAGTGGGGCGAGAGCTTCTTCAAGGATGGCGCCTTCGGCAACGAGCGCACGGTCACCGATGTGCTCGGCGTGCTGATGGGCACGGTGGAGGTGCCGTGCGGAGATGGCTGTGTGGAGGATCGGGAGGTCCTCGGGCTCGTGCTCGCGGCCATCGACGGGCTCGATGGAGAGTCGGGCAACCTATTCACCGGGAATGGGGGGGGCTTCACCGCGGATCTGGTGCTCGAGTTCCCCGAGGGCACCACCCTGCACGGGCTGCCGGTGCCCGAGCGGCTCCACACCGGCCTCGACGTAGAGGCGGGATCTCCCTTCCCCATCGGGGTGGTTCCGGTGCCCGCTTCCCCGGCTGATGCGGAGCTTCCGTTCTTGATTCGCCCTGCGAAGACCGGAATGGAGGGGGCCCCAGAGGGGGCATTCCGGCTGCGGATGAGCTGCGCGGCCTGCCACTACTCCCTGGATATCGACCAGGACGGGGTTGCGGATATCCGCTCTACCGAGCTCGACATGCCCACCGAGGGCAGCCCCTATCTGCCCCAGCATGGGTGGGCGGTGGGCAACCAGGACCTGGACTTCGGCTGGCTCGTCGGGCTCTCGGCCAACCCCATGCTCGCCTCCCTGGTGATCGGTGGGGATGTGCACCGAGACGATCGAGAGGCCCCTCGGGACTGGGCGCGGTGGGTCTATGAGACCCTGAAGACCGATCCCGATGCGGCACAGAAGCGGGTAGTGCAGTCTATCTTGCTCCAGCCCCGCGGGTGGGCCGATGTCACCGCGGACGCCCGCTTCAACACCATCCAGATCCCGCCGCTCTACACCCAGGGGGCCTGGCCTTCCAATAGCAGCGGGGCCATCTTCGACGACACGGATCGCAACAACACCGTGTGGACCGGGGCTCTGGACTTCACGGGCCAGATCGGCTTGTGCAAGGAGCGCTCGGCTGCGCTGCCTTGGGAGGCCCCGAGCGCTTTTCATGAGCTGAGCTGCGCAGAGCTGGCGGAGGTGCTGCTGAGGTTCAGCCCGGCGGCTTCGGCGGGGGAGGCTTACCGGGAGCAGATCGAGGCGGATATGCTCGGCACCTCGGATGGGGTGCCGGGGCTGCTGGACGCAGACTCCTTGGTGGTGTTCAAGCTGACCGCCTCCATGCCCGAGGAGCTGTTCGAGATGCCGGCCAATGCGGGGCGTCGGCGAAGCCCAGCGGACTATGGCGAGCAGGGGGAGCTGCGGCGCACCTCCATGGCGCTGCTGGGCTACCGGCTGGGGGTGCCACCGGATTTTGCGGCAGAGCACGACATCGCCCAGTACGCCGAGAAGTATCCGGGTACTCGGACAGATGACTTCGTCAGCGATGTGGTCTCGCTCTACCTCGACTGGCTCGGGCCGCCGCCCAATCCCTCGCCCTGGCTCGAGGCCTCGCTGGTGAAGCGGGGAGAGCAAGTGTTCCGCGACTCGGGCTGCGAGGCCTGCCATTCGGGTCCGTTCACCACGGACAATGTCATCCACTGGCTCGGTCCAGACGGGCGACAGCAGTACGGCGGGCCGCGCAGCCCGTCTACAGCGGGTTGGCGGGAGCTGTACCGGGGCTACGGCCCGCCGATCGGGACCGAGCCGCAGCGCGCGACCTCGGCTCGCACGGTGCGTCGCCTGGCCAGCGCGGAGTACGACCCGGCCACGGGCCTGGCCTCGTCCAAGGCGGGGCCCATCCAGGGCCTGCTGAGCGTTCGGGAGATCGGCTACAAGACCCCGCCGCTGCGGGGGGTGTGGGCGAGCGCTCCCTATCTGCACGACGGCGGGGTGGCGGTGGCTCTGGCGCCCGGTTCCAAGGCGGCGGCGGATCTGTCCACCCACCTGAAGCTCGAGCCTCCGGACAGCTGGCCGGGAGCGGGGCGCTATGTGGTGTTCAATACGCACTCCGACGACACCCAGCTCCGCGCGGATGCGGCACTCAGTCTCCAGGCGCTGGTGCTCAAGGAGTCTCGACGCGAGGTGATCATCGCCAATCGGCTGCGCACCCAGAGCATCATCGGGCTCAACGAGAAGCGCAGCATGGCCAGCCTCGGCGTGGCGGGGATCGGCCATGAGTTCTGGGTCGATGACGAGCCGGGGGGGCCCGATGTGACCGCGCTGGTTGCCTTCCTGCTCTCTCTGGATGACTGCCCGGGTGATGTGTTGGGCCAGCCCTGTGATCCGCGTCCGCTGTACACACCGGGGGGCGAATGATCCCGTTGATTGTGGGGCTGTGGGGGTCGGCCTGGGCTTCGGGCTATGCGCGCCTGGACTTCGAGCAGGGCATCGAGGCCCGGGTGGGCGTGTTCGCACCGGTCAGCCGAACCACAGCGATTGCGCCGGTGTTGCGGGGATCCGGGCGCCAGGCCGAGCTCGATCTCGGGCTCAGCACCGAGCTTGGGGCGCTTCATCTGAGCGGCTGGATGGCGGGGGGGATGCGCTATGATGCGACCGTGCCCTTCTTCGGTCCGGGGCTGGCCTTCGCCATCGAGATCCCGCCGCTACCGCTGTACTTCGAGAGCACCACCGAGTACCGCATCTTCCGGCCCTTCGGAGGTACGGCGGACGAGCTCCTCAAGCGGGATCTGGTGCTCTTCACCCTGCGATATCGGCTATCTGCGGGGGCTCAGTTCGAGCCGCGCTGGCGGAACCCGGGGGGCTTGCAGAGCAACCATATCGGGCCGCGGGTGAATATCGGTTTTCAGAGGGGGGATGCCATCGGCCTATTCGCCGGGTGGGACACCCTGGGTACGGGCGTGTTGGTGCGAGCCACCCTATTGCTTCGATTTTGACGAGAGGAATGCGATGAGCGTGCAAGAAGCGGTCGATGCCCTGAGAGCTGTGGACAGCGACGACCCCGCGGTGGCCGAGGTTGCCTTGGCTGCCCTGGAGCAGCTCCGCGACTCGGATCCAGCCCATGTCCGAGACGCAGTCCACCAGCTGGCCGAGGCCGAGGTCGCCGAGGCCGCTCTCGCGCCGGACGAGTGGTCCAACTGGAATGGGGTGCAGCGATCGATCCCTCTCGAGGTCTTCGAGCCCCAGACCCAGGCGCTCCTCCGGGACCAGATGCGGCATATGGTCGAGCAATCGGGACAGCGGCTCAAGGCCAATGCGGCGGGGCACTCCACCTCTGCCGTGGCGCGGCCAGACGATGGCAAGTACGGGATCAATCTGAATAAGCTCAACAAGAAGCTGCCTCGACGGTGGGAGAAGTCCGTGCTCCCGCTCTACGCTCGTGGGGCCGACAGCGACCTGTTCCGGGTCCAGGCCGGCGTCTCCATCGAAGACCTGTCCAAGAAGCTCCACGCCGATGGCTTGGCGCTGCCCAACACCGGCAGCTTCGATGAGCAGCACGTCTTCGGGGCGCTGTGCACGGGCACTCATGGCTCCGGGCTCGCCTTCCCCACCCTGGCCGATATTGTCATGAGCCTGGAGATGTTCGCCGTGGTGAACACCCCCAAGGGTAAGCGTATTCGCCGCTATCGAATCGAGCGCACCGATGGCATCACCGACCCCGCCAAGCTGCCCAAGCGCCAGATTCTGGTCCAGGACGACGATGTATTCAACGCGGCGGTGGTCAGCTTCGGGACCTTCGGGGTGGTCACCGCGCTCACGCTCAAGGTCGTGAAGAAGTTCTGGCTGCGCGAGACCCGGGAGTTCATGTTGTGGAGTGCACTCAAGCCGCAGCTGAGTCAGATCGCCCACAGTGCGGATCATGTCGATATCCACATCAACCCCTACCGCAAAGATGGCGACAATAGCTGCGTGATCATTCGACGGCAGCGCATCCCGTGGAAGAACGGCCCGATCACCGACCGTCCGAATGATCAGGAGTTTCTTCGCTTCTTTGCGCGCACCTTCGGCACGGATGTCCTCGGGAAGATGGCGAGCGAGTTTCCGGCGGTCGTCGCCAACGGGATCGATGGCTACTGCAAGAAGAACGAGCCCTATGAGGGGCCCAGCTACAAGGTGCTGATCACGGGCTATGGTCGCTCGGTGAAGGCCACCAGCTCGGAGTTCGCGGTGTCCCTGGGCAAGGGGGGGGAGATGGTGCAGACCGTGCTCGACGCCGCCCATTCCCGTCGCAAGGGGCCGAGAAAGAAGCAGATCCGACACAGCTCGCCCCTGGGTCTGCGGTTCGTGAAGCGCTCGACCCAGCTGCTCTCCCAGCACGCCGATGGGCTCAACGCCACTCTGGAGATCCCCTTCGTGAAGGGCACCCGCAATCGCGAGCAGTCCCTCGACCTGTACGAGTCGCTGTTGTCGGATGCCCGTCCCCACTGGGGCCAGCGAACGAGCATCGACGGGGCTCGGGCGGCGGCGCTGTATGGGCCCAAGTGGACGAAGTGGCTGGAGAGCTACGACCGGTTCAATACGACGGGGGTGTTCAACAACCGGTTCACGGATCAGTTGGGGATTGATCGGTAGTTGGGGTGGGGGAATATTCGGCCGGGTTGAACTCGATCTTGCCGTGGGTCACCCGGTGCGGTTTCCGGCCCCGGAGCGTCACGTTCTGTCTGGCATCGGCGCCGCCCCGGTAGCCGGTCACTCGGGGCCCTCGAGAGTGATTCGCGCTCGAAGTGGCGCCGGTGGCCTCGGCGGTGGAATGGGACTGCTTGCCAGGCAACGCGCTGTCTCCGTCTCGTGATTCCAGGCATCGAACACCCAGGTCTGGCCATCCCATGACGCCGTGTTCACGGAAACTCCGTGCTGTGGCGTTTCGAGGTGACAGCGCCAGGCGACGCCGGAGAGTGCCTCCTGCCAGGTGTGCGCTTCATCCATGCCGAGCGCGATGAGACGCGCTGTGACTTCTCGAAGCTCGTAGGATCTTCCGTCGCAATGAAGAAACTCGGTTGAGCCACCACATTCAGCGATCAGCACTCCTCGAAGCCGGTCCGCAGCGGCACGGGCGCGCTTCCAGTCTCCGGTCGCCGCTGCCCGATTCATGGTCCAAGTGGCCAACCTCAAGTCGTTTCGCGGATCGCTCGTCTTGGTGGCCAGAACCGCATCGAGAACCTCATCGGCGATATCGTGATGCCGGCTCAGCTTTGTGAGAGTCAAAGCCGCCTGCTCTCGGATGAGAGGGTCTTCAATCTGGTCCATTGGCTCGACGAGGGTCCCCGGAACCGGGCTCCCGTACGACAAGGGCAATGAAGCGCGAAGCTCCGCAAGGAGGGCATGATCGACAACCGGATGCTCCGCCCACTTCTCCAGAATGGCATCGACGACCGCCGTGACGGCCGTAGGGTCTTCCAGTGGAATGTGCTCTTGTTCGCCGATACGCGCCCGTTCCGCTCCGGAGAGGGTATGCCACTGCTCGTTGGGCGGCAGATGTCGAGACAGATAGTCCTCCCACTGATGCTGCTGCTCAACCTCCATTTCGACCCAACTCGAATACAGCATCACCAAGGCATCCTCGGGACTGGTCGGATGTCTGTGATCGAGAAAGCCCTCCCTCTTGGCAGCTGAAACTACCTCTTCTCCCCGCCGATACTGCATGTGCTTGGCGCCGAGCTCGTGGAGCGATTGGACCGTCTCCGTATCCTCGATCCAGTTCATATCCCACTGGGGGTCAGTGGATGCAGAAGGCCAGATGGACAGGTGGGGCACGGGCGGGACGTTTCGCGTGTACCGCGGGCGGGTCAGCGCTCGAAGCCAGATGTGGAGTGGAAAGATCGGACTCTCCGGGCCAGACTCCTCGATCGGTTGAGGGTTGAGCCCGCCCCTTTTCACCAACGGATGGCGCTGGTGTTCTATGTGTTGGAGCGTGTAGGTAGCCCGCACACGATCTCCGAACACGATCCAACCCGCCAGCACGGCGGCAATGACGATCAGCATCACCAACATGCGGTTGCGCCTGCGGCGCTGATCCCTCGGCACGGCTAGAGATTGACGCCGGAGTGGAAGGCCAGGTCATCCACATCATACTCGTAGCACTCCGCCGAGCACGAGTAGTCCGGCGGGCATTCGTAACCCAACGCTGTGTAGTCTGAGCAGTTCTCGCTGCACTCCTCACATTTGTGATCCGGGTCTTCTCCCGTGTCTCCAGAGACCTCGAAGAAGGTGGCAGCGTCATCGCGTACGATCAAGCGGATCTGCCACGTGGTGGCCGCACTTGGAATATTCGTTTTTTGGTGCTCAACACTGAATAGTCCGGCGGCCGCTGAGTGAAGCACATCCGTGTGGGTGGCGATCAGGGTATTGCTGGAATTGTAGAATCGAGTTTGCATTTTCACTTTGGAGCTCGAAGTGAGGGCCTGTCCTCTAACGATATACCGCAGGTAGTCAGCGGACCCGAGCTTTTCGATGCCACTCACAAGAATGGATGACTGTGCCCCGGATGCTGCTCCGATCGTCAATACCGGGACGGATGTCGGCGATTCAGCCCCGAAGCGCGCCGCTCCTCCCCAAACAAGATTCGGCAAACACTTGTCCGCCCACTCCTCACCACAACCAGTTGAACTCGTGTTTCCGATATCGAGCGAGGCCGCAAAGCCGCTAGTGCCCAGAAGTGTCGCCATGATTCCTATCATCACCATCCCCCTATACGATGCGCAGGCTTCTTTCATCTGTCGCCATCTCTGTTAGCTTAGACGGGCAATCCCATGACATGTCAAGAGCCGACTCCGAGTAGGGGTTTGTTCGGCAGCTCTTGGTGGCTCGATTCCAGGGGGGGGGATGGTCGTTATCGCGATGTTATGACCCGATGCCTCGATTGCCTGGATCGCGTCGGAGTCGGTCCGTGTTCGGCGGATGGCGGTGCGCCGGAACTTCTTCTTGGTGGGGTCAGGCCGTAAGCTGTAACCTCTGGAGAGCTGAGGCCCTCGCCGACCGATGCCACCGCCTCAGCAGCCCGGCTCGAGACCGGACCTCCGCCGCTGCACCGAGAACCCCCGCCACCCCAGCCTGCTTTTGGACCGACGCGGAGCAGGGCGCTAGATGTAACAGGTTACGGCCCGACCCCCCTCTCGGTTCACGGCTCAGCTGGGGATTGATCGATAGGTGGGGTGGGGGGATATTCGGCCGGGTTGAACTCGATCTTGCCGTGGGTCACCCGGTGCGGTTTCCGGCCCCGGAGCGTCACGTTCTGTCTGGTCTCCCATTCCTCAGGTTGACCGCTCACAGCGCTCGAATTTCCTGACCTCTCGTTGACTCGGCCCAGATCCAACCTTCGCCGATCCTTCTCGTCGGGTTGCTCCTCTCGGATTTGGACGCCGG